>Ga0180732_1000016_pt1 | contig 252524 bp, 228 predicted proteins | sample KR11_01MetaG_FD_148674 | JGI IMG/M metagenome (GOLD analysis project Ga0180732, IMG submission 148674) | Groundwater microbial communities from the Olkiluoto Island deep subsurface site, Finland - KR11_0.1 MetaG | ecosystem: Environmental > Aquatic > Deep subsurface > Groundwater | place...
CTCCCAGGAACAACCTTCTGTTTCTTTGTTCTCTTTTCTAAATGCTATTTTCCGTGGTTTTGCGGCATCAATAACAATTAATCGGATCAGATTCGGATATTTTTAGGCTGTTTTTGCAGGCAAGTCAAATATAGAAAAGAAATTAGAGAATGTGGAATTAAGTTTTAATCCTTTGTTTTATATTAATCCTCAATCGCATAAATTTGTTTCCTTAATAATTACTAACAATTATTTAGGGTTTAATAACGAGAAATATATAATCGAGCATAAGCAGGAAAAGATATTTATTAATTATTACCCACAAACAACGGTGTAATTACTCAAGAATTTGAAATTTATTATTCTAAAATCATTGCCTTACTATTGATTTCTTCTTTCTGTTTCTTGAGTAGAAAAACCTCGAACGCAGCATTTCTTACAAGAACATTTCCCGCTGGCTCGATTTCTTCTAGAAGAAAGTTTATATCGCCAATATATTGGTTAATTTTATCAACCACTTCCTTAGGAAATAATTGGAAATGGCTTGCGTTCGTTATAACCATATTTATTCTTTTCTCTAATTGAATTATCGTGTTCCAATTTGAAAAAAAAGTTGAGAATATTTTTTGATATTTTGGACTTAAGTATTTTGTGATTTCTCCGCTGGCTTCTAGTAAAACCCATAATGAATTATCAAATACAATAACACCAACACTTAAAAACACATCAATGTCTAATAAACCTTTTCGATTTTTTGCTATTTCTTGAATTTTTAAGATTTCATCAATAAGAATTTCAAAGTATTGAATTGTTTTATCTATGCCTTCTTTTTTACTTATTAATTCAGATAATTGCCTTTCTTTATTGTTTAGTTTCTCTCCAATTTTTTTTGCCAACAACCAAGAAAACAAGAAACCCAGACCAAGACCAGCAATAATTGATGAAACAAAATTTGGCCAAAATCCTTCATAGAATTTTTCCATTTTAAAAACCTGCCCAAGTTTTCAGATATATAATTAACCTAATTATATTCAAACTAGGTGGAAATAAAAAAATAAATAAAAATCGGAGCGATTTACTTTTTGTTAGTAACTTGGAGAATTATATGCCGATTAATGCTTTAATCTGTTTTTATCAACCAAACTTAAGTTATTCCATTGAAGAAACACTAGAATATCATAATAGCTTTACTGATTCGATTGAGTATAAAAAAGGATTACCATCAAAAGGTATTGCGTTTATTTCACTTGATAATTTGACAATTAGTTATGTTTGCCTTTTTGAGAAACGCAGAAAAATTACAACTGGAAAATCTCTTATTCGATTCAGTAATGCAAAAGAAATTGAACCACCACTTTTGGTTGACCAAATATTTTCCGCTATACCCGCTCGTTTACAGCGCTACTTCCCCAAAAGTGCAAAAAATGAAATTTCATTTCTATCCCCATCTGTATTAGCATCGATATTAAATCATCTTGAGGAAAATTATCCTTCACTCTATTTGAATATTTCAAAACTAATATCTAAATGTACTCCAGCCTTAGGAAGAATGTATAAGTCAGAGATACTTGATTTCGAAAAAGACTCAATAAACTTATTATTAAAAATTGGAGGATTCTCTGGATACGAAATACCTGAATGGAATCCAATATCTAAAGATGCTCCATTTTTGAGCGGTTTTGAAAGTTTAGAATTACGTGAAGACCCTATGATAAATTTTGATTCTCAAGTCTTTGGTGATTGGGACTTAATAAAGAGAGATATAAAAGGTGCGATTGTTTTTTCAAAGGACAAATGTAAAATAACAATATTTAATGCTAATCGAACACCAATTGAAGAAACCCTTGGAGTTGATTTATTAATCTATCATCATACATATTCTTCTTATGTATTAATTCAATATAAACGAATGATAAAAGAAGGAACCACAAATTCTTACAGACCAATTGACAGTTCATATGTCAAGGAATTCCAAGCCATGAACGATTTTCTTCAAAAAATCACAGCAACGAATCCAACTGACTTAATTGATTACCGAATAAATGATGAATTTTATTATTTTAAAATATGCCCTTCAACTCTAGATGACCCTTCTTCTCAGAAAATGATAACAGGAATGTATATACCACTCTCTTACTGGAATTTATTACTTAGCTCAGAAAAAACACTAGGAACACGGGGGGGAAGAGTGATTCAATTTGAAAATGTTGAAAGGCATATTAACAATACGCTTTTTATTAACCTCTTCCAAGATGGATGGATAGGAAGCCATATCAATAATTCAGAATTGATTTCCGAACAAATTCGCCATAGTTTACAGGGTAATAAATCAATCACTTTTGCCACAATAGAAGAAAATTTAAATAATTAACTTTATTGTTTTTTTCTAATAGATAAAATCTAATTGAGTGAAAAATTTTATTAATTTTCTATATAAATATTGTTGCATAAACTTTAGGGATAGTTATACTTAAGTTGATTGGAGAACATAAATTTTATGTCCTACTAAATCAAAGAATAATAGCACCCAAAACCGATACAACTTAAACATCATGCAAAAATAATTTCAACCGCTGTACCAATTAATAATAAAAGAAAGGGAATTTTGAAAAAACTTCTTAAATGGCTTTGGAAACATAAATTTTCAATTCCCGCTTCGATTATTCTCATTTCATGCGGTTTACTATTGATGTTATGGGCGATTTTTCCTAATTTTTCCCCTGAATGGACAGGTATTGGTGTACAAATCAATCAAAATGGAGAAATTGAAGCAGCTAAAAAATTTTGGGATTGGTTAAATCTACTTATTGTTCCAGTGGTTATTGCAATTGGAATTTGGTGGTTGAATAAAAAAGAAAAAGAAAATGAGCTCGAACTTACTGAAAAACGTGCGGAGTACGACAGAAAATTAGTTGAAGAAAGAACACAAGAATTATTATTACAATCGTATTTAGACCATTTATCAGAATTACTATTGGCAAATAGGTTAAAAGAATCATTAAAAGGTTCTGAAATTCGAAGCATAGCTAGGTCACGAACTTTAACAACTGTGAGAATGCTAGACCCAACTCGAAAAGGTTTATTGCTTCAATTTCTTCGTGAATCTGGCCTTCTTGAAGATGATGCGATAATTAATCTTCAATGGGCAGACTTCTCCAATTCCAATTTAAGCAAAGCAAATCTCAGAAATGCAACGCTTTCAAGAATAAACCTAAATGAATCTGAAATGGATAGTGCATTTTTATTTCAGACCAATTTAAGTGGTGCCTTATTGCAAAAAGTAAGAATGGAAAAAGCAAGAATCATCTCAGCAAATTTGGAATCTGTAAAACTGGATAATTCAATTTGTATCGGAACTGATTTTTCTGGAACTAACTTATCCTTAGCCCAACTAATTAAATCTGATTTTACTGATGCTTGTTTTAATAAATCTTTACTTCGGAGCGCAAATTTATCAGGAGCAACTTTTATTAATGTTGATTTCAAAGAAGCGAATTTATCGATGGCAAATCTTTCGAATGCTGATTTCCGAGGTGCTGATTTTACTAATGCCATCCTTCGGGGAGCTAACCTTACAAATGCGAAATTAAGAGGAGCAATCATAGACAATGCTGATTTTAGTTTCACTAATTTATCAAAAACTAAATTAAGCACATCATCCCTTTCATTTGCAAAATCAACAGAATTAGCTATTTTTTCCAAAAATGAGGATAAATAATGGCCACCTTACATATGAATACAGAAGAATTACATAATTTATCAAACTTTATGCATAAAACTGTGGATGATATACAAACTAAAATTCTCCAATTGAATTCAAAAACAGTAAATGCTCAGGCTGAATGGATGGGAATCTCTGCGACTAATTATTTTTCATCATTTAACCAATGGACAAGCAAAATGGGCGAATCGCTTCAAGAATTGGAAAATTTATCTAATCAACTGCAACAAGAAATTTCAGAATGGGAATCGATGGCAAGCAAGTTATCCTAAGTAATTCATTTTTTTGGATATGACTTTACAAGTAATACGATAAATTAGTTTGAAAAGAAATAATAAATAATTAGGGATTGGATTCGAAGATGAATAATCAAAAACTTACAGAATTATACAATTATGCATCACGAAACTCAGGAAATACCGATTTAATTCCAATAAAAGAGTTTCTATCCATTTCCGCGCCATTGATTGATTACTCAAATGATATATGGAAATTGATGGAAAGTGGCATCGGTTTATCTCAAGCAGGCAATCAACTTCAGAAAATTTTCGTTGAATGTAAAAATCGAAACAGAAAACATTTTATTATTACTGGGAAAATCGCATTTTTTATCGGTTATGAGAATTACCAAAAAGGAATTCTCGGTCAAAGAGATAATTATTTTAATGACTCAACATATTCATTGAATATCTTCCCAAAAGATATTCAAGATTTGTTAGAAATTCTAATTTCAGATATTAAAATAGTTACGAATCAACAAATTGAGATGTTTATGAAGGTTTCGAATTTATCAGTTTCAAAAAAAATTGAAACTGAGGGGAATTTTTCATCGTTGATAAGTGAAGAATTAGTGGAATTAGTATTACTGGGCATTGATACTTCATCAAAATAAATTAATTATTGTTTTTGTTTATTAACTAGCTTTCAATTTGTCATGATAGAGAAAATTCTTTGATTCAAATGATAATAAAAATTAATAATAATCCATATAATTAAATAACCAATGTTGAAGAATTTACGAAATAGCATTATGATTATTAGATAGAGTTCATAATAATAAAGATAATACTATCAAATTTAGTAAAAGGACAAAGAATTTCTAATTTATCAGCCAATGGTCATTTCTTAAATTCAAGAATAATGACCGCCATTAACCACTATTTTTATTGTTTTTTGTATTTGGGTTTTTTTTTGAGAAGGATTATTGGATAAAGAGTTATGAGTCCACTGCTCCACCGTTGAGCTACCTCGCCAACGGCTCAAATCTTACTATAAGGCACCTGTTTTGTCAACGAAATCGGGTTTGATATCCGCTTATATCACGACTCTTTTTTGGTGGGTTCAGCAAACGAACCCACCAAAACAATTATTACGAATAGGTTTATTGGGTTGAAATAAAAACCTTGGTGGGGATTGCTTCACCCTAACATGAGCAAGTGACATATTCGACATATACATTTGTTTTCAATCTATATGTATGAATATCTTATTAAGGGTTCGCAATGACAAAAATATGGATGGTGGGTTCAGCCCTCAAACCCACCACTTCTTTGAGTTGGTTAATAAGCAACCAGTATTACAGCTTCAGATCCATCTCATAGCGATGCTTGATGTTTAGCCAAAAGCGCTCAGACAGACCGAAATAATTAGATAATCGTGTCGAAATATTTGATGTGATGGCTTGCGTACCTTTGACGATATCTTCCAATTGCTCAACAGGCAGACTAATTTCTTCCGCCAGCCGAAGAGGAGAGATTGACATGGGTATTAAAAACTCTTCCAGCAATATTTCGCCGGGGTGAATGGGTTTTAATAAATCGTTTTTCATAGCCATATTATAAACAGGAATCTTCTTCAAATTAATTTCGATTTTTTGCCTTTACTTTTCGAATCTTTCGTGCTTTTTGTGGTTAATGAAAAACTATCCAAACCCCAGCCCTTTCTCTTTCATAGAGACAAAGCTGTTGTGCCCGATCACCAGATGGTCAAGCACTTCCACATCCAGCAGTTTGCCGGCCTGGACGGCCGCGCGCGTGAGGGTGACATCTTCGGGGCTGGGCGCAGGGTCGCCGCTGGGATGGTTATGCGCTATGATGATGCCCGCCGCGGAGCGCTGCAGCGCGCCTCTGAACAGTTCACCCACCCGCACCATGGAGGCATTCAGCGAGCCGACGTATACCTTTTCCACGCCGATCTTGCGGTTGCGCGTATCGAGCAGAATCACCCACAGATTCTCTTGCACCAGACCCTGCATGTCGTAGCGCACCAATTCCGCGGCGTCTTCGGGGCTGTTAACCGCCGCGCTGAGGTCGGGGTTCTCTTTCTTCAACCTGATGCCCAATTCGATGGCCGCCTTGATCTGGGCTGCCTTGGCCGGCCCCACGCCGTGGATGTTGCACACCTGGGCGAAACTGGCCTTCTGAATGCCCGCCAGCCCGCCAAGGTCATCCAGAATCTTTTGTGCAAGCTGCACCGAGTTCAGCCCAGTTACGCCTACGCGCAGCAGAATGGCCAGCAGTTCAGCCTTGCTCAAGGCTTCTGGTCCGCTTTTCTCCAACCTCTCGCGCGGACGCTCGTCCGCAGACAGGTCGGTAATTCGATATGCCGCCGGGGATTCTCTGACCATTTCACCCTCCTGATATGGTTACTAGGTACACAATATTTTTTTTAATTTTATACCAGTTTTTAGTCACCCATAGTATTTAGTTCAGGTTTGCCAAAAAAAAATTTTTTACCCCACTCGCTACGCTCGCCCCATAATTGCTGGGGACAGGTGGGGCGCAAAATTAGCGCCACGAAGTCCCACAAAATTATTTGGAAAACCATATCTCTCGCAAAGCCGCAAAGAGCGCTAAGAAGTTCAATTTTGAAGAAAAAGAAATTCATTGAAATGAACATCTCACTTGAACATTCAAATACACGAAAAACACGAAATGTTTAAGTGCAAAAAATCAAAATAAGGCACCCCAACATATTCGACGGAGGACCACGAATGAGGCTGAAACTGAAAATAAAACAGCTCACAGCTGCGGCTTTGCATCATCCGCGGGCAACCATGCTATAATTTCTCCATCGGAGAAATCTATGAACTTTGACCCGGCAGTCCTCAAGCAAATCACCCTTATCGGCACCGGCTTCGCGGTCGCCTTTTTGGCTGCCCTATGGCTGAGCCTCATCTTCTGGGCCTTTCGCGACATCCGCACCCGCACCCGCGACAATTTTATGCGCGTGCTGGCGGTGGTGGTGGTTGCGCTGCTCTTTCTACCAGGCATCTTGATCTACATGATCCTGAGGCCTGCCAGGACGCTTGAAGAAGAATATCAGCACTCCCTTGAAGAAGAAGCACTGCTCCAATCCATTGAAGATTTGGCCATTTGCCCGGGCTGCAACCGCCGTGTGGATGCAGAATGGCTGGCCTGTCCGAGCTGCCACACCCGTCTCAAGAAGAAATGTGAACACTGCGGCAAGACGATTGACCTGCCCTGGAATCTCTGCCCCTGGTGCGAAACGCCTGTCACCGGCATGCGCAAAGAAGCCCCCGTGGTCTTGCAATCACAAGAGCCCGAAGATTTGCCGCGTCAGAAAACACTTCTTGATGACGACGATTTTTACTCTCACCCATAAGCCGGGATCATCATCTTCATGCGAGATTTATCTACTCTACAACCTATTGACTACCTTATGATCGGTCACATCACCCAGGATCTCACCCCGCAGGGGCCGGCGCTGGGCGGCACCGCCTCATACGCGTCACTTACTGCCAGATCATTCGGCTTGCGTGTGGGCATCGTCACCTCTTGCCGATCAGACCTTAATCTGGAAATTTTTGCCGGCACAACCGTATTGCGAAAAGATGCTGAACAAAATTCAACCTTCATCAACACCCACACCCCCACCGGACGCATCCAGCACGTTAAGGGGGTTGCCGAAACCATTACTCTCGCGGATATCCCCGCTGTCTGGCGCGATGCGCCCATCGTCCACCTGGGGCCAATTGCGCATGAGATTTCCGATGAGATCGCAGAAGCCTTCCCCAAGGCGATCATTGGCGTCACCCCCCAGGGTTGGCTGCGTGTGTGGGATCAGGACGGCCTGGTATCTTACAAACGCTGGGAAGATGCTGAATCAGTGCTCAACCATGCGAGCGTCGTCATCATGAGCATTGAAGATGTGCAGGGTGATGAAGATATGGTCAGTGAATTTGCCGGGTTGGTGCCTGTGCTGGTGGTCACTGAAGGCGCTGCTGGCTGCCGCGTTTACTGGAATGGCGACCTGCGCAACATCCGACCGCCGCACGTGGTTGAAGTGGATCCTGTTGGCGCAGGAGATATCTTTGCCACTTCCTTCTTTATCCGCTATCAGGCCACCCGCGATCCGTGGGAGTCTGCGCGTTTTGCCACTTTGTTGGCAGCCAATTCTGTCACCCGCAAGACACTTGCCGGTGTGCCAACCAAAGAGGAAATTAATCATTTTATGACTGAAATTATCGAGATGAAAGCCCTATGACCAAAATATATACGCTGGTAAATCAAAAAGGCGGGGTCGGAAAAACCACCACCGCAATCAACCTGGGAGCCTATCTCGGCCAATTCGGTCAACGTGTGCTCTTAATTGACCTGGATGCCCAGGCGAATGCCACATCCTCGCTGGGTATTGACAAGTACACGGTCAAGAAAGGCACCTATGAGGTTCTGATTGGCGAAGAACCCATTCTGCCGCATATTCTGCACAACCCAAAACTAAAAATATCTCTGCTGCCTTCGTCGCCCTCGCTTGCCGGCGCTGAAGTGGAGTTGATTGACCTGCCCAAACGCGAGTTCAAACTGCGCGAAGCCATTGTGCCGGTGATTGATCGATATGATTACATCCTGATTGACTGCCCGCCCTCTTTGAGTCTGTTGACCGTGAACGGATTGATGGCCGCGCGTGACGGGGTGATCATCCCCGTGCAGTGTGAATATCTGGCGCTTGAAGGCGTCGGTCAGCTCACCCAGACGCTCAACCGCATCCGCGCCTCACTCTACCCGGAGATGAAGATCAGGGGCGTTGTGCTCACCATGTACGACAGCCGTACCAACCTTTCGATGGATGTGGTTAAAGAAGTTAAGAAATTCTTCCCCAACCAGGTTATGTCATCGGTCATCCCGCGTTCCATCAGGCTGGCAGAAGCGCCGTCTTATGGGCTGCCGATTGCCAATTATGCCCCCGAGGCTGCTTCAGCTAAATCGTACGCCGCCCTGGCACGTGAGCTTCTTCAGCAAGATGGCGTTAAAGTAATTACAGATCAAGAATAGGCAGGTACTTATGGCAGCACGCAAAGGTGGTTTAGGAAAAGGTTTGGATGCGCTCATCCCCGGAGATTTCTCGCCCTCACAGGCAACCGCCGCGGATTCAATGGTCTCAACCGAAAGTATCATCCCCAATCCGCGCCAACCCCGCGACTCTATGAACCCTGATGATCTGCAAGACCTGGCGAATTCCATCCGCGAACACGGCATCATTCAGCCGCTGATCGTGACCCATGAACCCATGTCTGATACTTATGTACTCATTGCAGGTGAACGGCGCTTGCAGGCTGCCAGACTGGTGGGGCTAAGTAAAGTTCCCGTCGTCATCCGCACCGCCACCGATCAAGAAAGACTCGAACTGGCGCTGATCGAAAATGTGCAGCGCGCCGACCTATCTCCGCTTGAAACCGCCGAAGCCTACCGCAAACTGGCAGATGAATTCAACCTGTCTCATGAAGAAATCGCCGCCAGAGTCGGCAAAGGCCGTGTGGCAGTAACTAACACCATGCGTTTGTTGAAACTGCCTGAACAAGCCAAGAAAGCGCTCATCGAAGGCAAAATCAGTGAAGGCCACGGCCGCGCATTGTTGGGCCTGGCAACCATGCAGGCGCAGCTAAACGCCTTGCAGACCATCCTCAATCAAGACCTCACCGTGCGCCAGACGGAAGAACTCATCCGCAAACTGGGCGGACAAAAACCCCCGGCGATACCTGCCAAAGATATTGACCCAAGTGTTAAAGAAATCGAAGAACGTTTGTGTGAAAAACTTGGCACACGCGTCACGTTGAAACACGGACAAAAGGGCGGAACAGTCACCATCCATTATTATTCAGAAGAAGAATTGAGCGGCCTCTTAACGCGCTTGATTCCTGGCTAATTAATAGTAAATTATTGACTAATTGCAAGTTAATAATGAGAAATTTCCGACCAATTTATTGATTTTTAATGTAGACATCCTTACAATTAACAATATCGTTAGTTTAATATCCCGCTCATTTTAGAATTGCATGAAATTGAGCTTGATATTGAATATTATTGATACAGGGTATCGAGGCCTAACATTAATCTGACACCTGAAATTCTGGTTCCACGCCTTGGAGATGCGCTGGTTGAGGAAGGACTTCTCACCGGCGAACAACTGCTATCGGCACTCGAATCGCAAAAACAAGCCCGCATTAAAGGTGACTCTCCCCTGCTAGGACAAATCCTGGTGGATGAGGGTTTTATTGACCGCGTCACACTTGATCGTGCGGTCACGAATCAGATTCTGAAATTGCAAACTGCCTTGCAGCAATCCAATCAAACGCTTGAACTGCGAGTGCAAGAACGCACCGCGGAACTCGAAAAAGCTTATCAGAAACTGTCTGAACTCAACAAACTAAAAAACAACTTCATCTCTAACATCTCGCATGAATTGCGCACCCCCATGACGCACGTGAAAGGGTATATTGATCTTTTGCTAGCGGATGATTTTGGTGCGTTAAGTCTTGACCAACGTCAAGCGGTTGATGTTCTTAAGCGTGCTTCTGAAAGGCTTTCTCGTCTGATCGATGATCTCATTCTTTTCTCAACTGCTGAGACCAGCACCATCCAGATCACGAAAACTGACATTGACCTGCATTATCTTGCCAAAGAAATCATTGACCACAACAACAAGCTGGCCGGGCAGAAAAACATCCGCCTGTGGCTTGATTGTCCGCAGCAAACGCTCCACGCTTATGCTGATGCAGAACGCGTGCGATGGGTGATTAATCAACTCATTGATAATGCTATCAAGTATACTCAACCTGATGGTGAAGTCTTTTTGAGAGTCATCCCCTCAAATGGCGATATTATCGTCTCGGTCATTGATACCGGAATTGGCATCGATCCTGCACGGTTTGAAGAGATGTTTGAACCTTTCCATCAGTTGGATGGTTCTTCGACGCGAAAACAAGGGGGCACCGGTTTGGGTCTTACATTGGCAAAAAAGATCGTTGAAGCTCATGGATCGCACCTGGTGGTCTCTTCTATTCCGGGCAAGGGCAGTAAATTTGATTTTATGCTGCAAACCCGGCCAAATTAGGGAATCTGAAGTCACAGCTTATGGCCAATCAGAGTAAGACCTCAAGTTCATCGAGTGACAGGCTTAACCATTATTTTAGCCTGCTCTCAAGCACAGCCTCATGGAAAGACACCCTTGAAAAACTGTTTCTGATTTCTCGTGACGACTTCATCTTCGACAACCTGGTCATCTACCAGACTGATTCTGAAACTGGATTACTCGAGGTCTTGTTTGCCAAGTCTACCGGCCGGGGTAAATCAGCCGAAGCAGACGCTTCATGGGGTGAATCGCTTGCGAGTCGGATCATCCAAGAAAATCGCATGATTTGTGAAGAACCCGATGAAAAAGGCCATGGCGACCGGCTTGCTCAGCCTTACCTCTTGGGGCTGCCCATCAATACCGAAGATAAACTGCCGGGTGTGTTGGTCTTCATCCGTTTTGGCGGCCCTACCTTTAGCGAAGATGATTGCCGTTTCGCGCTGTGGACGGCCAACCTGACCACTTCAATTGTCCGCAAAAAAATGTTAGACGAATTCATGTCAAAAATTAAAGATATCCAGTCGGTTACAAAGCTTCAAGCTGACTTTATCAGCACCATCTCACACGAATTACGCAGTCCGCTGGGTTTCATCAAAGGCTACACCACCACCCTGCTGCGAACCGACACCAATTGGGATCGTGAAACGCAAAAAGATTTTCTCGAAATTATTGAACGTGAAACCAATAACCTCACTGACCTGATTGAAGATTTACTCGATTCATCCCGTCTGCAAAGCGGACAGATGAAATTTGATTTTCACCTGGTTCGCATTGATTCACTCATCCGTGATGAAGTCAACCGGACGCATCTAACCAACCCTGAACAAAAAATCGAACTCGATTTTGAAACTGAAATTCCGGTCATAGAAGGTGATCCGCGCAAGTTGGCACAAGTTTTTGACAATTTGTTGTCAAATGTACGTAAGTATGCTCCTGAAGCTATGTTGCAAATAAGACTTCGCAAAGAAAAGAAACACCTGATCATTGAGTTCAATGATGATGGTCAAGGCATCCCCGAGGTGTATCAGTCTCGCATCTTTACCCGCTTTTTCAGGGTCCCCGAACAATCTATGAAAGCCCACGGCACAGGTCTGGGGTTGTTCATTTGTAAGCAGATCATCGAAAATCATGAGGGCTCTATCCATGTATCTTCTTCACAAGATGGCACCAGCTTCAAGATCTCGCTGCCATATGCACTGATAACAAAAAAGTTAACCGCGGAGGAAAGTGTATGACCATCAAAATTCTGGTAGTCGATGATGAGCCCCTCTACCTTCGATTGCTCAAAGTAAACCTGGAATCAGAAGGCTATGAAATTATTACAGCCAAAAATGGCGAAGAAGCACTTGAACAATTAACCCAGGCCATGCCCAATTTGATCATCATGGATATCATGATGCCCAAGATGGATGGCATAGTCGCCTGTGAAAGGATCAGGCAATTCTCTAATGTTCCGATCATTTTGCTGACAGCGCGTACAGAAGAACAAGATCGGGTCAACGGTTTGAATATTGGTGCTGATGATTATGTATCAAAGCCCTTTTCTGCCACTGAATTGGTCGCCAGGGTTCGTGCCATACTTCGGCGCACCCAGGATCGAACCGATACCAGAGAAACGAAGATTTTTATCCATGGCAATCTGCGCATTGACATCGCCAAAGCAGAAGTGTGGCGAGGCGATCACCAGGTTTACCTTTCTGCCACTGAATATAAACTGCTGCTTCATTTTGCTCACGAATATGGCAAGGTGTTAACCGCTGAAGATTTATTAGTCGCCACCTGGGGGCCTTCTTACAAAAATGAAAAAGAGATCCTTTGGGTAAGCATCGCCAGGTTGCGTCAAAAACTGGAAGATGACCCACACATCCCCGTCCACATTGTCACCAGAACTGGTCTTGGCTATCAAATGCCGCTTTGGGAAGAATAAGTCGAAAGGTTGCACATGGTTACTCAATTTGACGAAAAAGGGAAGATTTTTACCACTATAGTTTCAAAAAGCCCGGTTAAAGTTCTAATACAACTGCCCACCAATCAGGTTCAGGGTGAAATTCACGTAAGGCGTGACGGGCGACTAAAAGACGAGTTGGATAGTGCCAATAAATACATTGCGGTGACCAATGCCACGATTTTATCTCAAGATGGCAGCAAGGTAATCACCCAATGCAAATTTTTATCTGTAAACAATAATCAAATCATTTGGATTATTCCTGAAACTGAAATGCTTGACGAAGAGATTCAAAAATGACAGACAATCCGCTTTCTCATGAAAAAGAACTGATTAAATTAAAATCCTATCTGACGGGTCTGATCGTCGCGGAGATGGAAAACAGCCAGGTGTCTTCTGAGAACAGGCGACAGGCTGTTATTGACTGCATGCTTCAAAACTATCAAAATTTAAATCTGAAGCTGCCTCAACCTATTCGCGACCAATTGTTCAAAGAAATCATGGATGATATTTTGGGCTACGGCCCGCTTCAATCATTGTTGGATAATCCTGACATTTCTGAGATTATGGTCAATGGCAAAGATAATGTCTTTGTAGAAAAAGGCGGCATGCTGACCAAATCTGAGGTCACCTTTGAGAGTGATGAACAGATTATCCGTATCATTGACCGCATCATTCTACCTCTTGGCAGACGGGTCGATCACGATTCACCCACAGTGGATGCGCGCTTGCCAGACGGTTCACGCGTCAATGCGGTCATCCCCCCCGTTGCCATTGACGGTCCTTCAATCACCATCCGCAAATTCGGTAAAAACAGGATGGAAATGGCGCAGTTAATTGAAAAGGGGGCACTCACGCAAAACATGGCGGCTTTCGTTGAAGCCTGTGTTGTCTCAAAATTGAACATCATCGTTTCTGGCGGCACAGGTTCTGGTAAAACCACCCTCTTGAATGCCATATCCAAATACATACCAGCCGGTAACCGTATTGTCACGATTGAAGATTCTGCAGAGCTAAAATTGCAGCAGCCGCATGTCGTGCGCATGGAAACCAAACCACCCAACATCGAAGGCAAACATGAAGTCTCCATCCGCGATTTGGTGCGCAATGCCCTGCGTATGCGTCCAGACCGTATCGTAGTGGGTGAAGTGAGAGGCGGCGAGTGCCTGGATATGCTGCAGGCTATGAATACTGGCCATGACGGCTCACTGACCACCCTGCACGCCAATTCACCCCGCGATGCCCTTTCAAGAATGGAGACCATGACCTTGATGGCCGGCATGGAGTTGCCCCTAAGAGTGGTTCGTGAACAAATAGCCTCTGCTGTTGATTTGGTCATCCAGCTCTCGCGCTTGAAGGATGGAAGCCGTCGTGTTACCTACATCACCGAAGTCTCAGGCATGGAAGGGGAAACCGTGGTGATGACCGATATATTCAAATTTGAACAAACCGACTTTACTGAAGACGGCAAAATTATTGGCGAACTTAAGCCATCAGGCATTCGCCCATTGTTCACGCCCCGACTCGAAGCCAATGGCTTCAGGCTTGGACCAGAAGTTTTCGGCGTCAATTACGGTAATATGATTCGTGACGGCCAGCACCTGCGCGGATAGAATGTTAGACCCTATTAAATGCTATAATCGTTTTACGCTGGTAATCTTTATGCAGCAAGGGAATTGTGAATGAACACTCAATTATTGTCCATCAAAGCCAAGAAATTCGGTGTCAGGTTAGCCGCCTTAAGACAGAAAAAAGGCCTTACCACTGAAATTTTAAGTCTGTGGACTGGCATTGCTAATGAGAAACTACAGGCGATTGAACAAGGTGACGCTACAATAACGCTGCCTGAAATCGAAATAGTTGCCTTGAAACTGGGCTTTTCAACTGAAACACTGATCGCTGGAGAATTGCAGGATTTGATCTCAAATAAACCGGATCAAGCTGCGGTGCAGCATTATGCCGGTCTGCGTGACCGCATGATTGCCTTGATCTTGCGAAAAACACGCCTTGAACAAAACCACACCATCGAGTCTGTATCGGCAAATTGCGGCCTGGAACCGAATGAACTGGATCAATTTGAATCTGGCAGCAAACCTGTTCCATTGCCTGTCCTCGAACTCCTCTGCTCAGAATATCAGATTTCGTTGTTCTCGCTTATTCCCCAACTACCTGAGACGGATTCTGCTCCAACAATGGATGTATCAACCATAAAACTAAATGAAAATATGCCGGAAGACGTTATTGAATTTGTGAACAATCCCATCAACCTGCCCTATCTCGAATTGGCACGCAAGTTAAGCGAATTGGATGCAGCAAAATTACGCAGCATAGCTGAAGGCCTCCTAGAGATCACTTATTAATCTTATGGACCAACAATCTGCCTTACTCAAAGATAAAGGCTTTGAAGCCTACAAAAAAAAGGATTTCAAGGCTGCTTCAGAAGCTTTTGCTGATTGTATAAGCCAGCTTGATAAAGCTCAGGATGTGCTTTCAGCCGCAGAAATGCGGAACAATTTGAGTGTGGTCTTACTTGAACTCAAGAAACCTGAAGAAGCACTTGAAGTGCTTCACGATACAGTCCAAATTTTTGCTGACGCCAAAGATCAAAAACGACAAGCCATGGCGCTTGGTAATACCGCCGCCGCTTTACAGGCGTTGGGAAAATTTCCTGAAGCATTATCCACATTTGAAGCCTCATCCGACCTTTTTAAGGAGACTGATGAAAAAGAAATGCGGGCTTTAACATTGAAGAAAATATCAGATCTTCAGATGAAAACGGGCAAACGATACCAGGCACTCGCCTCACTTGAGGCTTCCTACAATCAAAACGAGAAGAAAACAGTAAAGGACAAAGTCCTTAAAGGGTTTCTTGGCTCTTTGATCAATAAAATCACTCACCGCTCCTGAATCTATGAATTCATCCATCACCATTCGCCAGGCACAGAAATCGGACACTTCCTCCATTGCTGATTTTCTATCCCGGGCAGCGTGCACCCACAGGCACCTTGATTGGCAGGGTGTTTTAGATTGGATTCCGTTCACACCATTTCTCATGATGTATGATGAATACCGTCTGCAGGCAATATTAACCTGCCCGCCAGATCACCAAAATATAGCCTGGATAAGATGTTTTGCCTGCGAGAAAAAATACGATCTTGCTCAAACCTGGGAAGTTTTGTTCAATGCAATTCAAACCCTTCCAAACATGGCCGGTACTACACTTTATTCAGTCGGACTCAACGATTGGTTCGCCAGTCTATTAGAACGCTCCAGGTTCGAAAATTTTCAAAACATCGTGGTTTTACAATGGAATGAAAAAATGCCCGTGTTTAAACCAGTCGACCAACCCTGGATAATTCGACCCATGGAAGAGGTTGACCTCGATGAAGTGGCGGTTTTAGACCAATCAGCATTTGAACCCATCTGGGTAAACCCACCTGACAAGGTTAAATTGGCTTATGCCCAGGCAGAACATGCATCTGTTGTCGAATTGGATGACCGCATCGTGGGTTACGAAATGACTACAGCCAACCATATTTCAGCACACCTGGCGCGCATCGCCATTCATCCAGCTTTTCAAAACCAACACATAGGTTCAAGCCTGATAGCAGAAATGTTTGAATACTTCATTCATAAAGGGATTTCCCAAATTTCAGTCAATACGCAAAGCACAAACATGGCATCACTTGCACTTTATCAAAGGCTTGGTTTTGAAATGACTGGTGAAACTTTTCCGGTTTTTCAATACCAAATTTAGATAAATCTCACTACACTTGTCTGATAACTGGACATTCTTCATCCTTTATGAGACAATTCTTAAAATTTTGGAGGATTAAATGGCTAACAGAGACGAAATAAAACGTAGAAGAAGTAAAAAGAAACGCAGAGACATCACTCCATTTATCATTATTGGTGTATTGGTGGTTGTAGTACTAGGAATTGTAATTCTTTCAACCTACAAACCCGTTGCCGAAGTAATTGTTCCAACCTTCCATAGCGCCACAATTACTGACGGCCTAACCATGGGAGATCCAAACGCACCGGTAAAATTGATTGAGTTTGCAGATTTCCAATGCCCGGGTTGTGGCGTATATTGGTCAAACACAGAACCGATTGTCATTCAGAATTATGTTGAAACAGGCAAAGTATTCTATACTTTTTCGCCGTTTTCCTTTGTGGGCAGTTTTGTAAGAAACAACCCATATGATGAATCCATCAAATCTGCTGAAGCTGCATACTGTGCCAATGACCAGGGAAAATTCTGGGAATACCGCGATTACATTTTTGCCAATCAAATTGGTGAAAACCAGGGTGCATTCAGTGAAAAACGGTTGTTAGCTTTCGCCGAGAGCCTCTCATTGGATATGAAAACCTTCAGCACATGCCTTAAATCAGCAGAGCACTATCAAGATGTGATGGATGCCAATGATTTTGCGACAAACTCCGGCATCAACCAAACTCCCTCATTTACAATTGATGGCGTCGTGGTGGAAGGTGATCTGATCACTGCTCTTGAAGCAGCCCTAAACAAATAATAAATCGACCTAATAAAGACGGCAGGTGTTTGAGCCTGCCGCCTTTTTGTTTTAATTCAACAATGATATTATCCAGACAATCAGAGGGGCAACCAGTAGGGCTGGTAACAGGCTGGCCGTCCTGATTTTGCGCAGCTCTAACAGACTGCTAACGGCTATTGCAACCAACAACACGCCCCCCGTAGCTGTCAATTCGTTCATCATCACCGGCGTTGCAAAACTTTGCACCTGTGCGGCCAGTAAGCTGATGGATCCTTGATAAATCAATACCATGAATGCAGAAAACAACACCCCAACACCCAGGCTCGATGCAAATGCCATGGCAGCAAAACCATCCAAAATAGATTTCACCACCAGCGTATTGATATTGCCAGTTAACCCGTTGTCAATCGAGCCCAAAATAGCCATGGGGCCAATACAAAACACCAACGTGGCGGTGAGAAACCCTTTGATGAATTTTTCTTTGCCGTCAGATTGGCCGCCCCTATTAAACCTGGATTCAAGCCAGATAGCCAGATGTTCCAAGCCCTCTTCAATCTTCCACCATTCTCCTAGTAGAATTCCGATCAAAACACTGCCCAGTACTATCAAAGCATTGGATGTTTCGATAAACAAAGAAATTCCGTAAACCATGGTAAACAGCCCCAAGCCGCTGATCACGGTTTTTTTAACCCGGTCTGCAAGGCGTGAACCCAACAGCAAGCCGACCAACCCGCCAATCAGGATGGCTCCAAAATTGATTAATGTTCCGCTCATTTTTCCTTCTTTTTTGCCAATGACAGGTCCCCGCTGGCCTGACCTTGCAAGACGTGGAGTTCTAGAATGTAAAGGAAAGAGGAAAGTCGGTTAAGATATTGCACCAAAATTCCTCTAAAATCTTTCTCACGTTTACCAAGCTCCACCAGGCGCCGTTCAGCCCTGCGAGAAATCGTCCGTGCGACAGAGATTGCAGCACTAGAAGTGGTATCTCCTGGCAGGATGAACTCGTTGGGAATTTTGGTAATTTCTGTATAACGTTCGATAATATCTTCAAGTGACATCAGGCAAGCATCATTAATTTTTGAGAAGCGATCAATGTTTTCTGGCGTCGCTGCTACTTCAGACATAATCTCATAAATTCTTACCTGGATGGTTTTAATATCTTCTTTAACCGGATCAATACACAGACTGCGTGCCATCCCCAATGATGCAGATAGTTCATCAAGGGTGCCCAGTACCTCAATCTGCAAATCGGATTTATCAACACGGCGGTTACCAAGCAGCCCAGTGGTGCCGTCATCTCCAGTTTTCGTATAAAAAGGACTCATATCAAACCCTTCCACTTATCTCAAACCACACAATCAGATTATTACCTATTATCTAAGATTATAGAACCTTATATTGAACATCACAAATTAATCTACAACTTCCTAAACTATTGAAATACAGGTGCCTCTCAGCACCTGTTTATTGTAGGTTTTTGAATTATTCCTAGAGCGGATGTTCTCATCCCCACTGGAAAATTTGCTTCACTCAAAACAACAACTTATTCTATTGAGCGGGTGTTTCTGTCCCCTGGGTGCGGCGCGCAGTCATGAACCATTGACTAATTGAGGCATAACGGTCGCTGGTATCCATTAGTGGGCCTAGAGAGACACCTTGAATGACTGAATCCACCCCATAATTATAAACTGGATAATATAACGGTAGCGCAGGAAGATCTGCTTCAAAGATTGCCTGGAAGTTATGATACAACCTGGTACGTTCTGCAAAATCCATCGTTACGCGTGCTTGCTCGATGGAATCACTTGCCAGACGATTGCTCCACTGTGAATAATTTTGCCCGGTGGTGGCTTGACCTGAATCCCAAAACGGATAGGGATCTGGATCTGGTGTTCGGCTTAGATTTAAATCAACCAGCGCAGCTTGAAAAGCACGAGGTGCAAGTTTGTCACTAATGAAAATATCAGCCGGGATGGCCTCGAGAATCACATCAACCGAAAGCTTCTTCCAATCACTTTGGATCGTTTCAGCAACAACACGATGCAATTCATCATCAGGATATGTCAAGACAAAGCGTAAAGCCGTATTTTCATTCATGCGTACGGGATTCTCATCGCCTGTAATCACATAACCGGCTTCTTTTAACAGCAATGATGCCTGATCAAAGTTATATTCAACCGTAGACAGCGTATCTAGATAAGCCCAACTGTCAGGAAAGATGACGCTGTTTGCAACAATCGCCTGACCATTGAATAATTTGTTTACCATCTGCTGCCGGTTCAAGCCTAGCAGCAGGGCTTTTCTGATACTGGCATCCTGGAAAAAAGGCAAAGCTTGATCATTAAGATTGAACAACACCATGCTGATTTGGGGTAGTCTACCGGTATAGATCGATAGTTCCTGATTCGTCAAAGCAGAACCAAGCATTTCATCAGGGATTTCGCTAATGCCTTGAACATATTTATCAAGATAAGCTTGATAAGCACTTTGGGCATCAGGATAATATCTAAAATTGATTTCTTCCAAAAAAGGACCGCTCTTCGAATTATTTGTGAATACCTTCAGTGTTAGCCCTATGATGACATCATTTTCAACAGTCAGCTCCGAGAATTGATAGGGTCCGCTGCCGACAGGTTCGAGATTGAATGTTGAGTTGGCTATTTCGTTCAATGTATTGCCACCCAGAAGATGGTTTGGCAGCATACCAAATGCCAAATAATCTTGAAAAGGAGCAAAAGCTTCAGGCAAGACAAACTGCATATTCAGCTCATCAAGAACAATAACACTGATTTCTTTCCAAAAAGCCACCAGGTCAGAAGGAAGGTAACCATCTCCGTTTTGGAGTAAATTAACAGTAAATGCAATATCTGCTGTGGTCAGAGGTTCGCCGTCATGCCAGGTCAGATTGTCTCGCAATGTAACATTATAGATGACCCCGTCTTGAGAGGGTCGCACACTTTCAGCCAGGTCTGGTTCAGGCATACCGCGAGAATCGAACTTTACCAATCCAGAAAAGATTAATCGATCAACATCCCTGTCCACCTGGTTTGAAGTATCTAACAATGGATTTAACCGGGAAAGGCTGCCAATTAATGCCTCGGTGTAAACACCCCCAGCAACTGGTTGAGGCGTCCCTAATTGGCCGATGCCGCCACGTTTTTCAAGAATGAGCAAAGTTCCGACCACTAAACCGGTCAGAAATAAAATTAATAATTGCCATCGATATTTTTTCATAATTTTTATATGATAAAAGGCGACTAAACGATCCTGTTAAAGGTCGAGCCGCCCTATAAATTTTCGGAATGGAAAAGCCTTATCTAAAAGAACCAGAATTAAGCTTTCACCAATACCGATGTCATCGTGAGAATGAAGAACAATGCACTCAAAACGATGGTGACCCAGAAGAGGGTTTTTTGAACGCCACGTCGGGCTGAAAAAACGCCACCACTGTCACCTCCGGTAAAACCGCCCAAACCTACTCCCTTGTTTTGAAGGATTATGCTGGTGATTAGAGTCAAAGAAGTTATAATTAAGGCGATGTCAATATAGGTATTCAAATTAAGCCTCCTGAAGATACAAGCACCGAAAATTATACCGTTTATAACCGGAAAAAGTCAACCTAATGAAAGAACTCATTTGTAACTTACATATGCATTCCACCTACTCTGATGGATCCGGAGATTACCGTGCCATCACCCAAGCCGCTCTCAAAACCGAAGTGGATGTCATCATTCTGACAGATCATAACATCCTTGTCAGCGGACTTGAAGGTTACCATCGCAGCCAGGGACGGACAGTATTGGTGCTCACCGGTGAAGAAGTTCATGATCAAAACCGGGTCCCTCAAAAAAATCATACTCTGGTTATTGGCGCAGAAACAGAAATGGCTACCTTTGCCTACAATCCGCAAACACTCATCAATGAAGTGCAGAAGGCTGGCGGGCTAACCTTTCTCGCCCACCCTTATGAGTTTGATCTGCCTATGATCCACGAACCTGATATCTCATGGGTTGACTGGGATGTCGAAGGATTTACCGGTCTGGAACTTTGGAATGGCTTAAGTGAATTCAAAACTGTTGTTCGCACCCTGCGTGATGGCATAAAATACTTATTCCTGCCCGAAATGATGGCGCACGGCCCCCTAAAACGAACGCTTGCCAAATGGGATGAACTTCTAAGTTCTGGCAAAAAAGTAAATGCAGTGGGCGGCTCGGATGCGCATGCGATTAAATTTCAAAAAGCCTTCTTCAAGAAGACGGTTTTCCCTTATGAATTTCATTTCTCTGCCATTAACAACCATCTGATTGTGGATGAAGGTCTTACCGGCAGCATGAATGTGGATAAAGCAGTGATTTACGAAGCCTTGCGGAAAGGCTCTTCCTTTATTGGCTATGACCTACCGGCCCCCACACGTGGTTTCAGGTTCGTCATTGACGATGATGAAAACGAATATCAACTTGGCGATTCCTTTAGTCTGAAAGATGGCGCTACTGCAAGAATAAACCTTCCTGAATCCGCCAATATTCGCCTTATCCATAACGGCAATGTTATTACAGAACAAAAAGATTCCAAACGCCTGACATACTCCATTTCGCAACCGGGATTTTACCGGGTCGAATGCTCCCTTTACTTCCTGGGTAAAGAACGCGGATGGATCTATTCCAATCCAATTTATGTGAAACCAGGCAGCCGGAGATTTTCATTTTGATTTGCAATAATGTCACCCGTTTTCTGGATTCAAAGAAGATACATTACACACCTATTGAATTGCCGACCGAAAAACTTGGGGCAGAAGAAACCGCCGCGTATTTAAATCTTCCTCCTGATGTTATTTTTAAAACCATCGTTGTCATCAGACCAAAAGGCAAACCGTTGCTATGTGTTATCTCAGGTCCTAATGTAGTTAATTTAAAAGCCGTTGCTGAACTCGTCGGCGAAAAAAAAGTCAGCATTCCCACTCAGGCAGAGGCTGAAAGTCTGACCGGGTTGCAGTCTGGCGGGATTTCACCACTGGCATTAGTCAACAAAGGATTCAACATCTACATTGATGCAATTGCCTTGAATTATGCTGAAATATATATTTCCGGCGGGCAAAGAGGTTTAAATATACGCTTGAATCCGCGGGATGTTCAAAAACTAACAAATGCTCGAATCGCAGAGATTTCGTCACCTCATGGATAAAAGCAATAATTCTGCATTATTCTTGCACGGATTATCATTGTTTCATTGGTTATAATTCCTGTTATGAATCAACTGGATCAGATCGAAAATCGAATCAAAGAGATCATTGAAAAAAGCAGTGATCTTCTTCCCTGGACGGATCATACCGCTATCCTTGTCAGGCATTTTTGTGAATCGCTGCGCCAATTCCTGATTGAAAACCCGGATTGCTTGAAAAACTCCCCTTCTTACATCAGAGTATACACTTCACCAGATGAAATGAAAAAATGGCAACTTTTGTTGGCATGGCAAAAGATTATGATGGATGCATTTACTGAAACCGTGGTTGAACTTGACTGTAAACCCGACCTTCTGCCAGAACTCATTTTAACTGCCAGAAACTCGCTTCAAAATGGGCAAATAATATTTAACATAGAAGAAAGATCATCCAGCCAGGAAAAAACAGGGGTGGTTAATTTAACCAAACCACCTGCTTTACAAATACAACAAAGTAATCTGGTTTCTGGTTGGATTCTGATCGATCAAGATAAGGCCATCCCCGTGGATAAACCAGTAATTAACCTGGGTAGGAAAAACGCTAACGATATTGTGATCAGCGATTTACGGGTATCAAGGTTTCACGCCCAAATTCGCAAGACCAGGGATGGTTATATGGTCTTTGATATTGGTTCTTCAGGGGGTACATTTGTAAATTCAGAACGCATCACCAGCTCCCTGTTAAAATCAGGAGATGTTATATCCTTGGCTGGTTACGCACTGATCTTTACGAATGAAAGCGACCATGATCCAATTCGCGAAAGAGAAATCACCTCTGATCTGACAAACCTGGGTGGAGTGAACTCATGAGTACCCTTTTGCCCGTTGTGGTATTAATTCTGCGTATTCTAATGGTGCTCACCCTATATGCATTTTTAATTTTGATGATGGTAACCATTTGGAGAGATTTAAAATTTCACAGCCACCTCCTTGGACAGAAAAAAATCCCTCAGATTTTGCTTTACGAGGATGGCGCTCCTGAAACAGCGAAATATATCTTTACGCAAAACGAAATCATTATCGGACGTGAAGAAACCTGTGATGTGTTTATCGCTGATCCAGTGATTTCAGCAAGGCATGCCAGGTTGGTTTATCGGAATGCTCATTGGTGGATCGAAGACCTTTTATCTACTAATGGCACTTATTTAAATGATGAAAGGGTTGAATCCCCTGTCATCTTGATCAACGATGATGAACTTCGGATTGGCAAAAACATCTTGTTGATTGAGATTCAAGCGCTCAATTGAGAAACTGGAGAATAATATGGATAAGAGACCTGTTTTAGCAGTAATCGGCGGTTCAGGATTATATGATTTTGCTGGCCTGACTGATATTGAAAAAGTAGAGCCTGAAACCCCTTTTGGTAAACCCAGCGCCCCCATCATTGTTGGTACGCTCGCAGGCAAACGGGTGGCTTTTCTCGCCAGGCATGGCGTCGGACACACCCTCTCACCCACCGAGGTGAATTACCGCGCCAATATTTATGCTTTAAAGTCTTTAGGTGTGGATCGCATCATCAGCGTGAGTGCTTGCGGGTCATTACGCGAAGACTTCGCTCCCGGTCATATCGTCATCCCGTCACAGCTCTTCGACTACACAACTCAGCGCAAACGATCCTTTTTTGGTGAAGGTCTTGTTGTACACATAGGTGTTGCCGATCCTTTTTGCCCGAATCTCTCAAACACGCTCAATAAAGTGGTTTCTTCAACGGGTACCACCACTCATATGGGCGGCTCAATGATTACCATTGAGGGGCCGCGGTTTTCAACAAAAGCAGAATCCAGCACATATCAGGCATGGGGTATGTCTCTGATCGGCATGACCACTTCACCAGAGGCTTTTCTTGCACGTGAGGCAGAAATCTGTTACGCCGTGATGGCACATGTCACCGATTATGATGTCTGGCACCTCAGCGAAGAAGTTGTCAGCGTGGATATGGTCATCAAAACGCTTCATAAGAATACTGAAATCGCCCAAAAAACCATCACCACTTTGGTCAGTCAGTTAGGTGATTCAGAACCCTGCTCCTGTCATAACGCGCTAGAAAATGCCATCATCACCCGGCGGGATGCCATCTCTGCTGAGACTAAAGAGAAACTGCAGTTATTGATAAAGAAGTATCTCGCGTGAATTTTTCGAATTCGGCTGTCCGTTCTCCACATGAAATAATTCAAAGACGCTTGATGCTGCTTGCGGCTTTATTCTTGTTATCAGCAAGCATCGCGCTTACATTTGCGCCGGCAGTCAGAATTCACACTTCAGACGTTGACCTTCGCTGGCAGCATTGGATTGGTTTTGCAGTGTGGTTGGTCGGCTTTGGCGTTGTTTTCCGTCAGGCAGACAAACGGATTTCAGATCGCGATCCTTACATCCTTCCCATCATAAGTTTGATGACTGGTTGGGGGCTGTTAACCCTTTTCAGGCTTGATCCGTCTTATGGTTTTAGACAAACACTCTGGCTGGCTATTTGTTTTATCGGTTTACTAGTCGGATTGCGCATGCATACCTTGCTTCCGTTATTGCGCCGATATAAATACATTTGGCTGACCCTTGCTCTGGTACTAGCCTTATTGACTTTCTTTTTAGGTACCAGCCCTTCGGGTTCCGGTCCGGCTTTATGGCTCAGACTCGGCAGCATTTACTTGCAACCATCTGAAATCTTAAAAATAGTACTGATTATCTATCTTGCCGCCTATCTTGCAGATAGTGTGCCGGCAAGGTTTAAGCTGATGCAGCTCTTGACCCCCACCTTGCTGGTAGCTGGCGCGGCGTTAATGATTCTGGTCGTGCAGCGCGACCTGGGAACCGCCTCACTCTTTATTGCTTTATATACTGTGATTATCTTTCTGGCTTCTGGAAAGCGTCGTTTTTTATTAATCAGTTTTCTAATCATCATTGCTGCTTTGATTGTTGGCTATTTCGCCTTTGATGTCATTCAAGTCAGGGTGGAAGGCTGGTTAACCCCCTGGTTAGACCCCAACGGCCGCTCCTATCAAATAGTGCAATCGATTATCGCCATCGCCAATGGAGGCGTCTTTGGCCGCGGCATTGGTTTGGGCAGCCCGGGGGTTGTACCTGTGGCGCAATCTGATTTTATCTTTCCATCGATCATCGAAGAATCGGGCCTTTTGGGAGCTATCGGGATTGTGCTCTTATATGCAGTTCTCACCCTGCGGGGGTTTATCATCTCTCTGCGAGCCTCCAATCAATTTCAACGCTTTTTGGCAGCAGGTATCACCACGTACCTGGTTTCTCAAGCCTTGCTCATTATGGGAGGCACGACGAGACTTCTGCCGTTGACAGGTGTCACGCTGCCGTTCTTCTCTTATGGGGGTTCATCGCTGGTGACTGCTTTCTTTGCTGCGCTGCTTTTATTGATCATCAGCCATAACGCCACTGATGAAACTTCTCAAGTTGTACAATCCAAAGCTTATTTTCTTGCAGGCACAGTTTTCATTTCATCCCTTTTGGCAGTCGGTCTGGTTTGTGCCTGGTGGGGATTCATCCGCGCAGATTCTTTGTTGGCGCGCAATGACAATCCCAGGCGGTTTATCTCAGACCAGTATGTTCAACGCGGCAAGATCCTTGACCGCAACAACACCATTATCGCTGAAACCCAGGGCGAATCAGGCAGTCTGCAACGCGTTCTTCTTTTTCCATCTTTAAGTTCAGTGGTGGGTTATTCCAATGCCAATTATGGACAGGGTGGTCTTGAAGCCAGTCTGGATTCAACCTTGCGCGGCATTCAAGGGAATGACCCTGCAAAGATCTTCATCAGCAGATTACTCAGCGCTCAGTACCCTGTAGGTGCCGATATCCGCCTAAGCCTTGATGTCAGGCTACAACTCATAGCTGATGATCTGTTGAAAGAGCAAACTGGCTCACTGGTCATGCTAAATGCAGAATCTGGAGAAGTGATGGTGATGTCTACCTCACCTACTTTTGATGCCAACAAACTCGAAGAGAATTGGGAGTCATGGAAATCTGATTCCACCTCACCTTTGTTGAATCGAGCTACTCAGGGTCAATACCCCGCGGGCAACACCACCGCAGGGTTGCTGCTGGCACGACTTTTGGCGGAACAAACACTCCCTTCCGTTGCGCCTGAACAAGAGTGGTCAACCGACATCCAAAACTTGCTCTATTGCGCTCAAAACCCCGGTTCTGATCCAACCTGGGCCGGTTTGATCGTTTCGGGCTGCAATCGTTCTTTTAATTTACTCAACTATTATCTCGGTACCAACATGGTGTCTGAACTCTATCAAGAAACCGGGTTAGCGACACCCTCTGACAGAACAATAACAGAGACAACCACAAACGAATCAGAAATCAATGTGATATCGCGCGCTGAAGATACTGGCACTTTGTTTGTCAGCCCACTGCAAATGGCATCAGCATATGCTGCTCTTTCTAACGGAGGTTACAGTGTATCGCCCCTGCTTGCTACGGCTTTTTCTTACGGTGGTGACCAGTGGCGTCTGTTTCCATCAGATGACGCCCCTGCAGCCCTTCCAGACATGGATACAGCCCGTTCAGCATCCCTGCTTGCCAGCACGACACTTCCCGGTTGGTCACTCGCATCCACTGGATTCACAGAAACTGCCAGGGTAAATTGGTTCATTGCCGGCACCCCAACTGATTGGAAAGGCACACCGGTTGTATTGGTCGTAGCACTTGAAAACGCTTCTTCTAACCTGGCGGTGAAAATCGGCACAGAGATGTTTAATACGGCAGTGAATACCATTGACTAAACCGTATTAACAAATACGCAACCGGAAATAACTTATAGCGTTGGCGAGCACTTTTTATTATGTTTCTTGCAAGAAAATTATTACTTCTTGATATTTAGTTTTTTATTCTTGTCAGATTCAATCTGCTTTATACTTTTTGTAGGCGTTGGTAAATCTTCGGGCATTGTTCCATTAAGTTCTTGGATTGTTTGACGAACTTTTTTACCCACTTCAAAATGCGTTTTATTTGCTTTTTCTTTTCCTTTGATTTGTTCACGGCGTAGTTTATCCTCTGTTTGTGTTGCCCGAAACAAGTTAGCAGCCAGTTCAGTACTGCCCATATTATCCAAAATATCTTGTGATGGTTTTAACCCTTTTTTTGTATGAATATCTTTTGCTTTCAAACCGCCATATAACCCCATATACCCATAGTTTTGGAAAATCCCATAATCAAGACTTGTTTCAACACCTGCATCTTTTGCAGCGACAACGAGTAATTTATTGTGGTTTTTCAAATCTTGACGAATGCGCAAGCGCTTCGAATCTTCGTCTAATTTTTCAAAATCATCAGTAATTTCTTGTTTTCTGGTTTGAAGAGCAAAATATGTTTGCCCTAATGCAATTACTTCTTTGCTTGAATCACCGTTTTGAACGATCAAGTAACAGGCATAACGAGAAAGCTCGATATCTATGGTATCTCTCTTGGCTCCAGAACCTAGACCGACCATTTTAATCACTTGATTAAAATGGTCATCAACATCTGCTCCGCTGTTTGTGCAAGCTAGCATTGCTTTTCTGATAATTCTTACAAACATCTGCCATGAAGAATAATCCAAAGCGGATTGAAGTTCACGGGCTGACCAATATTCCATTCCATAATCATTTGTTTTCTTAATTTGTTCGAAAAGTGATTGCCGAAATTTTGATATGTCGTTCATTTTGAACTCTCCTCCCAAAGTGGATGTTACCTATTATTATAGAACAAATTATCAAAATATCAACTTACAAAATATTCTTGCTATATTATTTAAAGAAAAAACCGCGCCAGATTCAGCGCGGTTAAGTGGATTTATTTTTCAAGTCTCAAGAAATGGCGTTTGCCGACTTGCAGTACACCGGCTTTATCCATTACCAGTGCACTGTCTTCAATTGCAGCACCCTCAAATTTCACCCCTTTTTGTTCAATTAGGCGTCTGGCTTCACCTTTGCTTTTTGCCAGTTCTGCTGCGATCAAAACATCTACGATGGTTTGGCTGCCAGTGAGGCTGAAACTCGGAATATCCTCAGGGATGCTTCCCTTTTGGAAGGTATCAATAAAGATTTGTTGGGCATTTGCAGCTTCAGCATCGCCGTAGAACGCACCGACTATCTCTCTTGCCAGTTGCATCTTGGCATCGCGCGGATGCATGCTGCCTTCCTTGACACCTTTTTCAATCACTGCGATCTCGGGCGGCGTCAGACGGGTGGTCAGCCTGAAGAACTGCCCCATCGCCATATCAGGGATGCTCATGACTTTGCCGTACATGTCGATTGCATCCGTGTTGATAGGGATATGATTGCCAAGCGATTTACTCATTTTGACCACGCCATCGGTTCCCGGCAGAATACCCAGGATGATAGCGATGTTGGGTTGAGCCCCTAAAGAGGTCATGATCTTGCGGCCGGCAGTCATGATGTTGAAGAGCTGATCAGTACCGCCGATCTGTACATCCGCTTTGAGGGCGAAGGCATCATAGCCTTGCATGATAGAGTAAAAGGTTTCATGTAAATATACAGCGTCACCTTTATCCCAACGCAGCTTGAAATTCTCGCGGGTCAGAAACTGCTGCATCGTAAAATTCGATGCAAGTTTGATTAACTGCTCAAAAGTCAGTTGAGAAAGCCATTCAGCATTGTAGCGGATGTTGGTTTTCTCGGGTTCGAGTATTCGAAAAGCCTGGTCGGCGTAGGTTTGACCATTAGCAGCCACTTCTTCGTGGGTCAACTGCGGTCGTAAAATATCTTTATCAGAAGGATCACCGATCAATGAAGTGTAATTACCAATTAAAAAGGTAACGTCATGTCCCATTTCCTGGAATTGGCGCAGCTTGCGCATGGGTACGGTGTGGCCGAGATGCAAGTCAGCTTTACGAGGATCAAAGCCGCAATAGACCCGCAGGGGTCTTCCTTCCTTTTGGCAGGATACTAAACGAGCACGCAGCTCATCCGCCATATTTTGTTTCAATTTTTCGTCGCCGTATTCAGTGCCCTGCATAAAATACTCGACTTGTTGATCGACATTCATTGCGGCCTCCTTTATTAGATTTTGAAAATCAAAGCCTGATTATACCAGCGCTCACGCTTCTTTATATCTTGACTCAATTTTTTAAGAGATCGTTTACCGCTTCTTCAAGATCACTGAAACAGAAAATATAACCTGACTCAAGCAAACGCTTGGGCATCACTTTCTGACCATCCAGTACCAGGGTGCTCATTTCACCCAAAACCAGCTTGAGCACAAACCCGGGGACGGGCATCCAATATGGACGATTCATCGCCTTGGCAAGCACCCTTCCAATCTCACTATTACGCATTGGCATGGGTGCCGTGAGGTTAAAAACACCATTGAGTTCAGTCTTTTCCAGTAAATACAAAATAGCTGCTGCTTCATCACGAATATGGATCCATGAATAAACTTGCTCACCTGAACCCAGAGGGCCGCCAACCATCAACTTAAATGGCAGCATGAGCTGCGGCAGCACCCCTTCACCATTTTTCAGCACAATCCCGGTGCGGATGATCACCCGTCTGATACCCAATGATTCCACCTCCTTGGTGGAATCTTCCCATCTGACAGCAAAATTCGCCAGGTAATCTTTGCCCGGTGCAGCGCTTTCATCCTTTTCGTCAGCGCCTATACCGTAATAACCAATCGCACTGGCTTGAATCAATGTTTTTGGGGGAAGCTTGCATAATTTGAAAGCTTCAACCAGTGCCAGTGCAGGTTCAAGACGACTGTTCAACAACTCTACTTTTCGTTTTTTGGTCCAGACGCTTTTACCGATGTTTTCTCCGGCCAGGTTTATAACTGCATCAAGCCCATCTATGATGCGGCAAAGATCGTCTGCACTTTTGCCATCCCATTGTTGCAGAACGACATTTGCGCTGATTGGGTTGGAATTGTGAACACCACGGGATGTGACAACGACATGATGCCCTTTGGCAACAGCAGCCTCTGTGACGGCCCTTCCGATCATTCCTTTACCACCTATTATGACTATACGCATTTCATCCTCCAGTTTTTACCTTTTCAAGACTTGCGCTATAATCTATTCTAATTATATATGGATAAGCCTGTCTTGGTTTTGAATGCGAATTTTGAGCCCATCAATGTGTGTGGTTTTCGGCGCGCACTGGGTCTCATGCTGTCTGAAAAAGCCACCCTCATTCTCAACGGCCGAGGCACTATTAAAACCACTCACGCCGAATACCCAATCCCCTCTGTCATCCGCCTTCAACGGATGGTACACAGACCTCATCCCAAGGTCAGTTTAAGCCGCCGTGAAATATTCAGGCGCGATCAATTCATCTGCCAATATTGCGGCAAAACCACTATGTTGCTCACTGTAGATCATATCCAACCCAAACACCTCGGCGGGCCACATTCATGGACCAACCTGGTTGCCGCCTGCTCCACATGCAATCACCGCAAAGGTGGACGCTCGCTTCAGGAATCCGGCATGAGCCTGCTGCATCCTGTTAAAGAACCGCCGCAAGCTGCCACTTATGTGTTCGCCAAATTTCTGGATGAAAACGACGAGTGGAAAAACTTTCTTGAAGGCTGGTAGGTTAAAGTACCATTCCGTCTTCAGCCACGATTATTGAACCACTAAATTTTGTCTGCGCTTCAGACAACAATGCTTGTTTCCCATTTCTGGCTTCATAATGGATCAATACCAATTGTTTAACATCGCAACGAGAAGCAATTTCACCCGCTTGCTCTGGTGAAGTATGGCCTATGCCTGGTCCGGCTGCCTCTTGTAACAAGATATCTGCTTTATCAGCCAGAGTATCAAGTGCCCCGCAGGGTTCTGTATCACAAGAATAAGTGATAATCCTGCCGCTTTTAAACTGAAAGCGCAGCCCAATGGTCGGGATCAGATGCAATACAGGTAAGGCAGTCACCTCGACCTCAGCATCCATGATCATCTTTGGATATCCCGATTCTCCAATAGAAACGAAATCAACCGGGAACATGTTGATCCATTTTTGCCAGTCAAATATGTCCAGCAATTTTTTGGCCTTATCGAGGGTAACTTCCAAGCCATAAATGGTGAGAGGCGCTGTGCGTTTTTCAAGCCACATATCCATGATCACCAGCGGCAGACTGCCGACATGATCGGCATGAAAGTGTGTCAGTATTAAATCTGTCACCTGGTTCAATTCCACCCCTGCACGCGCCAGGCTGGCAGAAGCATGGTCACCGCAATCCACCAATATTTTTCTACTGCTGGTCTCAAAAAGTAAATGTGTATTTTGCTGGTCTGATTTGGCAACCGCATTGGCAGACCCCAATATTGTAACCTTCTCCATCCTTATCTCCTGTCAAAAAAGGTTACCTGATAAAGGTAACCTTTGATAATCCTTATTTTTCCTTAGCTTTTACTTCGTCAGGAACAACTGAGGGTTCTTTTTGCTTGAGATGCCTAAGAATTAATGCTGCTATTGAAACAACAACAATTACGCCCATAAACGCCTGGTTAATGTTTATACCGGCAATGGGTGAAAATTCCAGGCGAATAAATTCAAGCAAGAATCTGCCTATGCCATAAAAAATTATATACACAAGGAAGTTATCACCTGGTTTCATTTTGCCGCCGAATTTTCGCGGAAGCCATAATAACAGCAGCATATTGACCAGATTCCAGACAAACTCGTAGAAAAAAGTTGCCAGATAATATTCATTATTAATTTTAACGGCAAATGGGAACCAGGTAACATTCGTTTGCAACCCGTATAATTCTTTATTAAAAAAGTTACCCCATCTTCCAATGCCCTGGGCCAGCGCCAGGCCTGGCGCCAGCAGGTCAAGCCAAGTGGCGAAAACAAGCTTTTTCTTTCTGGTATAGAGAAATAATGCTAAAACACCGGCAATCACACCACCAGGTATGCCCAAACCACCTTTACGGAAATTAAGGGCATCAAGTGGGTTGATGAAATATGGATTGACACCATTTATCAGGATTGTAGATGATGGCGTAAACACATGCCAAATACGAGCACCAATAATGCCGGCAATCAATATCCACGGCAGCACATCCCAAATAACATCAGGGTTGTATCCGCGCCGTTTAGCTTCTTTGGAGGCAAGGAAAGCACCAAGCAAGGCACCGGTAATGATCACCAATGCATAAAAGTAAATTTTCAAACCGAAGATGACGATTCCGTCACTTGCAAAAGTAATCATGAATTTTTCCTTGTGTTATGTTTATTCGGCCGATTTGACAGCCAAAGTTTGTTTTCTGACAAACCAGATACGCTGCAATGCTGTGACATTGGCTAAAATAGCAATGATCCATAATGCCACCAAGGGGATATTGAAAATCAAACAAGATATCAACACGATCAATCGTTCCACTCGGGTTAGCACACCAATTTTTGCCGAAAAACCAAGCCCTTCAGCACGCGCTTTAACATATGAAACCATGACCGATCCGGCAGCCGCCACAAACACCAAAATACAAGCGGTCAAATTAGCTTCTAAAACGTAGTGTATCAGCAGGCCGCCCAACAACACCAACTCGGAATAACGGTCTGTGACTGAATCAATAAACGCACCATACATGGATGAATGTTTCAGCAGGCGTGCCATTGATCCGTCCACAACATCCAGGGGAGCACCGATTAACAAAACAAGACCAGCCCATTGAATATTGCCGGTAACGATTAAGGCAGATGCCGCGGTCGTGATAATTAAGCCAAGATAAGTGATCATGTTTGGCTTAAAACCAATTCTCAATAGAAACCTGGCAACGGGATCAATCACTCCCTTAAATATTTTTCTCAGGAACATTTCAAGTGACCAGGAATTCTTAGTTTCTTTGGGTGTTTCTACCTCACTCATTTATGCTACAGCTCCTGTTTTAAGAATAGACATCATCCTAACTTGCCAGCAATAAAAAGTCAAGCTACTAAATGAAGGATATTTGATATTAATCCTCTTGGAATTCTCGTTCATCGCTGTCATCACCATCTACCAGCACCTCACGATCTCTACCGCTGCCCACGGATGGACCGACTACGCCCATCTCTTCAAGTTCATCCATTAGCCTTGCTGCCCGTGGATAGCCAATGCGTAAACGTCTTTGTAATAATGAAACGCTGGCTTTACCGGCGGCTTTGACCACCCCTATAGCCTGCTCTACCAGTTGATCGCCTTCAGCTTCCACAATTTCATCAACGATGCCTTCCCAAGGCGCTTCTTCAGCATTGTTCGACGCGTTGATCCTTTGCCAGTGATTGATCACTTTTTCGATTTCGCTGTCACTAACTAGAATGCCCTGCACACGCTGCAACCCTGACTTAGCGGGGTCAAGGTAGAGCATATCCCCTTTGCCCAGCAAACTTTCAGCACCGGTGTTATCGAGAATCACGCGTGAATCAATGGATGAAGCCACGGCGAAAGACATGCGCGCCGGGAAGTTGGCTTTAATCAACCCTGTGACTACATCCGTACTCGGACGCTGCGTCGCGACCACCAGGTGCATGCCAGTAGCGCGCGCCATCTGTGCCAGACGAATCAAGCTGTGTTCGGTTTGGTCTGGCGCAGACATCATCAAGTCGGCCAATTCATCAATCAAGATCACAATCCGCGGCATTTTGGATTTGTTTTTCTGAACCATTTTGTGATTGTACGTTTCGATGTTTCTCGCTTTTGCATCAGCCAGCAAACGGTAGCGCGCATCCATCTCAGCCAGTGCCCACCGCAACACAGCCTGCATACGTTCGGCTTCAGTTTCCACCTTGCCCAAAAGATGGGGTAAGCCGTTGAACCGCACGAGTTCGACCATTTTTGGGTCCAACATCACCAGCTTCAAATCATAGGGAGAATTGTTCATCACCAGACAAGTAGTAAGCGCAGTGATGCAGACAGACTTGCCTGAATTGGTTGTGCCAGCGATTAATAAATGTGGCATTTTTTCAAGATCGGCTACCACCACTTCGCCTGACACATTGCGTCCAAGCGCCAGCGCGAGTGGAGAGTTCATGGTGCGGAATTCGGTCGAATCAAGGATCGGCCGCAAACGCACCACATTATTTTCATTATTCGGAACTTCAACACCAACGAAGTTCCTGCCGGGCACCGGCGTTTCAATTCTCAAGCGTGACGCTTTTAAAGCCAAAGTCAGGTCACGGCTTAACCCAGAAATCTGTGATACACGCACTTTCTGTTTTACAGTTGTGCCATCCGATGAAGTTTTAACAATAAAACCTGGTTCCAGCGCATATTGCGTGATGGTAGGTCCAACTCGAAACCCAATCACCTTTACCGGCAATCCAAACTCAGCCAGCGTGTTTTCAATTGTTTGCGCTTTTAACTTTATTTGTGCCTGATCTGGCGGCACGTTGTGTTCACTCATTAAAAGATTTAACGGTGGCAGTCTGTCATCCCGCTGGGGCATATTCACCAACGACTTAAGGTCTTCTTCAACCGTTTTTGTGTGAGCGCTTACTGGCCGTCGCGTTTCATTGTCATTATAAGCCGGTCTCTCTAGCTGAGATTGGTTTCCCCATGAGACTATTTTTTGGATAACTTTGCTCAAGACACCGGCTGCTACTAATACCAATAAAACAAACAAACCAGTATACAGAATGGCACCCAGAAAACCAGGCAATAACCAGGCCAACCCCCACCCCAGCACGCCTCCGTCTTTGCCGGCTTCTGCTCTTTCAAGCGAAAATCCGTTAAAGATAGACAAGCAGGCTAATAAACTAAAGTAAGCACCCTCGATGGCGATGACTCTGCCCAAAGATAATGGAAAGCCTTTACCTGCACTGTAACGAAAAGCTGCCACCCCTGTCAGACCGATCATCAGAATGGCTAATATGGCACCCCACCCCAGGAATTTGCTAAGCAAGCGAATCCACGGGGTGATGATTGCGCCTTTAGAAATTCCAAAGTATCCCAACAGACTTAAGATGGTAATAGAAATGAGGACTAACCCAATTAAATCCCAACCAAAACGTCTGAATTGGACAAAGAAACCAGCAACGTTTTGAAGTGTTGATTGTGGTCTTGTTGAATCTCCTGCTTTTGGGTGGTCGTATTGATCAGGATTATTCAAAGATTCTTTCATTCCTCTGGAATCAACCCCAACCCAAGACGTCTTCGTTCAGCATCAATATGCAGAATTTTGACTGTCATTGATTGGCCGACCTTGAATAATTTGGCTGCATCGCTGGTGCCATAGAATTCAGAAATTGATGAAATGTGAATCAATCCTTCAATTCCTTCTGGCAAACGGGCGAAAACACCAAAACGTTGAATCGCGGTTACTGCTGCAGAAACGACATCACCTTTTTGATGGTTTTCCAGCAGCGTATCCCATGGGTTTTCAGTCAAACGCTTGATGCTCAAAGCAATCCTCGCCGTAGATTCATTGACCTGTAAAACCATCACTTCAACAGTTTGTCCGATCGTAAACAAGGCAGAGGGTTGCTCAACTCTGCCCCAGGATAATTCAGAAACATGCACCAGACCTTCAACGCCACCAAGATCAATAAAAACTCCGAAGTCCGTAACATTGGTCACCAAGCCGGAGGTGTGCAATCCGGGTTTGAGCGATTCGAAGAGTTGTTTTCTTTTACCATCTCCAGCCTGCGCAGCCCTTTCAGAAAGGACAACCCGTTCACTGGCAGGTTCACACTCAATTACCTTTAAGCTGAGTGAACGACCTTCATATTTCGCCAATTGTTCTTGTCTATCTTCGTCCACAGACTCAGTGGGTAGATCCACAAGATGCGAAACGGGTACAAACCCCTGGATTCCTTCGCCTTTTACCAATAATCCCCCGCGATTATAGCCGTAGACTTCCAGCTCAATCACTTCATCTCGGAGAAAAATGCTCTTTACGTTTTCCCAATTGGTGCAACTGCCGCTGGAATTGGATTGATTATTTCTCGAATTAGCATCCGCTTTTTCAGAAACAATCGCATCTTCATCGGCCAAAACAGAGGCCCACCAACTTTCGTCGGGTTCTGGGTTCATGCTGGAATTACTGGATGTCCCACTTCTATCCCTCATCTTTACAGCTCCCTCTTGGGTCGATACAGAAATCTACTCACTTTTAGATCCAATACTTTTTAATTCCATTTGAACAATTGTATTGGTTATAACTTCAATTGCAACTCGCTGTTTTCGATAAAGATCCGCCTCGGATAATGCCAGTTTCAAGGCGATTTCTTTGACTTTCTTTCCCTCAAGAAATTTTAGTTCAAGTATATTATACAATAACCATTCCCCAGTATACCTGCGATCTCCTGCGGGTTTAATTTGTTCGATGGCATTTTTAAGAACACACCTGAGCGCATTAGCCGGATTTGGCTCTTCTTCGGACAATTCTTGTTTTACAATCTCAAATTTCAACAATGGATTTTCAGTTAACTTCGGCCCACCCCAATAGTGGGTTAAGGCATCTTTTACTGCCTGGGTTAATTCGCTTTGTTTGATAGATGTTTCAACCTGTAAAACACCTTTCCGGTCAAAACGACCGGCAGCGCGCATTTGTTGAATCAGTTCTTCACGTGGATTTAGCCGCTCAAAAGTTCTGAACAGGGTTTCTTGTGTCTGCCGGTCTCTTAGCACCATTGCAGATCGCTCCAAAAGGGTTTTGAGCGCGGCAAAATCATCCCCTACGAGAGGCAACTGATCTGCAAAGTCATTCACACCCAAGTAACCCAACATAATATTCGCATCACCATTATTGCCATTGCGGATGGGCAGCAGCACATCGTTATGCCAGATTATGGGTTCGTCATTTTCTTCTGTACTCGAAATTAAACTCTCAATTTCAGTCAATTGGCTTGGGCCAATATGATTTTCGCCGGTGTTGATTACTTTTGAAAGGCCTTCTTCATTTACCTCAAGCAAGTAAGCCCCTGATGCTTGCAATAGGTCACACACCGCAGCCAACACCATTTCAAGGAATTGTTTAAGGTCGCTTCGAGTAATAATGCGGTCCTCAAGACTTCTAATCATCAGAAAATCTTCTTCATCTCTTGAAAAAAAGAGCCATTTTTCAAGATACGGATAAAACATAGTGATGGCATATTCTGACACCAAGATCATCACCACCATCACGATGGGTACGAAAGCGTTATATGGATTCCCAAACACTTCACCGGCTCGTCGAACAATGGTCACCACTGCCAGAGTAAGAATGGCGGTGATAGCGCCTCTTAGCAACCATTTGAATAATCTGCTTTTCACAACCCGGTCAGGCCATGGCACACCGAAAAAAGCAACAGAATAAGCCATTACAACTACAAATCCACCCAATAGCAAGTTAGTTATTGTCGCCAGCGTCCAGAAAACCAACTGCTGGTTCGCTGCGAATGTTGAACCGTAAAGCAAGAATGGAAAAGAACCCACTGCAGGAGCAATGGCACTCAGCGTGAGGTAGAGCATTCGCCGCTTGCTAGATTGAGTGACTGTTCGGCGATAAGCACGGATGAAATTGATCCATGACAAAATCATGATCAACACATAAAAAACAGTGAATAATTCGGTTAATAATTGCGGCTCGAAATGCGGCGCAGGGGGTTGGTCAACCACTAATTGTCCGAGGAACCAGGGTGTAGCCAGTAGAATAATTAACAAGAGAGAAATGAAATTGGTTACTCTGATCGCCCATTTCCGCCGCCAGCGCGAAGGAAGACCCGTGGTCGCCAACAAGGCGTCAGAAAAATTTAAATAGGACGGAGGTAGAAGGATAATCCCCACCCATTGGATGCGCAGCCACATGTTTATTGTTTGTGTATCTGTCGCCGTTGCTGTGAAAGATTCAGAGGAAAAGATGATCACCAAACAGAACATGATCCATGCGAATGATCTTGCCACCCGATTTCGCAAATTGAATGACAAACCATACAGCAAAAGTGAAAAGGCAACAATAGCAATACCAGCCGTTAAAATCTGGCTGATGGTACGCACTATAGAAACGATTCCGCCTACTAGATTATCCAAAACCCGACTCTCTATCGAACAGTTAAAGAATAAAAGAAAGCAATTTCACGATTTCCAAAAAAACCATCCATGAAACCACTATAAACATACCCCAATTTTTCTGCGAGAGCGATTGCTGCTTCATTTTTTATTGGCAACTCCAATAGCACTCGATAAATTCCATTCGTACGCAGCCAATCTTGTGCTGAAAATATCAAAGCAGTTGCGACACCCTGCTTTCGGAAAGGGACATCCACGACCAGGTCAGTAATTCTGGCGGATTGTCTTTCAATAATTTCAAGTGCCAGATATCCGCAGTGTTGATTTTCAATGCGCGCAACCAAAAACAGGTCCTTCCGCTTCCAGCAATTGGCAATCGCTGCTGGCTGACGAGGATACTCCAGTTGAAATGGTCGTGGAAGACGTATCCTGCGAAAACTCGCTTGTATCTGGCCCTCCTCATACAAATTATTCATCTGCCAGGTATGACTTGTTTCGCTGCTGTGCGTCAGTTGTACCAGAGTTTGAACATCATTCGAAACTGCAGGACGGATATCTATGGAGGGCATATTAATCCCGTTGAATTGCTTTCACTAATATTTTGATCTCACACTCTGGTAATTTTTCGTCATCGTTGGTAAAAACCACAATTCGAATTTTATAGTCGCCCGGGGTAAGGTCTGCAGAATTCCACAGACTGCCAAAGGGGGCATTATCAATCACCTCGCGACCAGCCAAAATAGAAATCCAATTATCCTGATCCATTGGTGAATATTCTATTTTGTAGTATCCAAGATTGATGATGTTTACCGTGCCACTTAGTTCCACCTGTCCGCTGACGCCTTCGCCATCCAGCGGATAACGCCAGTTTACCTGACCTGGTACACAACCTTTATTTAAGAAGGCACTCAATGTTGGAATCAAACCTTGTGTAGTGCTTTCTACCATCGGCGTCTCGACAATTATGGTTGGTTGTGCGGTCATATCCACGGTGGGGGTCGCTACTTGAAATACACCCGGCACTGATGGCGTCACAAAAGTGTTGATGACAAAAAGACCAATCGCTAATAAAGTGCTAAATAGCACCAAAGATAAACCTGCATTAATTTTGCGTTGTGAAAGTTCCTTCTCCAAGCCAAACAATGCCACAGACCAGTCTCGCCATGCCAGGTAAACCTTTCTGACATAGATCAGAATCACTGCTCCAAACAATATAAACAAAAGTATCTCGTATTGCGTGAGAAAACGTAAGATGGCATCCATTAAAAACGTTTCACTACCAGACTGTCATTTTTTTTTGATTATGCACTGAGAGATTTAAGAACACCCATAATCAGTGTCGTTAACTTTGGCACAATTAATGAACCTGCTGCCAAAACTTCTTCATGGGTTGTTTCTGTGTTTCCATCCAGGTTGGCTTTGTTGCTGATTCCTGAATAAGCCAGCACCCTAGTTTTTCCATGCCTGGCAACAATTGCTTCAGGCACCGTAGACATTCCAACGGCATCTGCCCCTATCCCGCGCAGAAAACGCAGGTCTGCAGGTGATTCGAACGAAGGCCCAGAGAGGCAGACATAAACGCCTTGATGGAGGTTAATATTACTTTTTGTGGCAATTGCTTGTGATTGCTTGATTAATTCGCGGTCATAAACCTGGCTCATATCTGGAAAGCGTTCGCCAAACTCATCAAGGTTGGGACCCCGCAGCGGGTTCAATCCAGCCATGCCTATCAAGCCAATGTGATCGTTCAAGACCATTACATCACCCGGCTCATAATCAGGGTTTATCGCCCCCGCCGCATTGGTGAGGATGATCGTGCCGATTTTCATACGCTGCATCACTCTGATCGGCAAGGTAACATGATCCATGTTATAGCCTTCATAATAATGCGCCCTTCCCTGCATGACCATCACCGGCACTCCTGCCAGCGATCCGATCACCAGCCTGCCGGCGTGCCCATGAATGGTCGAAACCGGCCAATTGGGAATGTCTGCATAAGAAATGACAACCGGGTCAATCACTTCATCAGCCAGACCGCCCAACCCGGAGCCCAAAACCAGGGCCACCTGCGGTGAAATTTTGATCTTCTGGGTGATGGCTTGTGCGGCTTGATCAATATCTTTAATGGTCACAAAAGGGTTCATAATACCTCATAATTTTTATACTTTGGCTAACAATTAATTATACCCGATTTGAAAAAACAGCCCTTTAAGACTGGATAATTGTCCAGACAACTTCAAAAGCCTATGCCAGTACTTTTTCAAAGGCGATTATTGTTTGCTGAACCGCGGCATCATCCACACAGGCATGAGTCACTAAACGTAAACGCCTTTCACTAACTGCGCTAACCTTGATGCCTTCAGATGACAATTTTTTAGCAAGGTCTGCTGCACTATGTTTAATTTCAGAACCAAATGATGGAAAGACCATATTTGTTTCGGGCATCCCCATCTCAAAGTGGATGCCATCGAGTTTGGCTAAACCATTTGCCAACTCACGAGCCCGGCGGTGATCTTCAGCCAACCGGTCTACCATCGTATCAATTGCTACAAGTCCAGCGGCAGCCAAAATACCTGCTTGACGCATGCCGCCGCCCAGCATTTTGCGAATTCGTCTTGCCTTGTCAATAAATTCGCGTGAACCGCAGAGCACGGATCCTACCGGTGCGCATAACCCCTTACTCAAGCAAAAAGTAACACTGTCAGCAGCTTCAACCAGCGGTTTGGCACTGGTGTTTAAGGCAACAGCGGCATTAAAAATACGTGCGCCGTCAATGTGCAGCATCATTTCATGATTATGGGCTAATTTGCCTACTTCATCCGTGTATGCTTTTGTGAGAACGACCCCTCCGCAGCGGTTTTGGGTATTCTCAAGAATCACCAATTTTGAGATCGGATGATGTACATCATCAGGCCTGATTGCGCCAAAAATATGTTCAAGTTTCAAAGTACCGTCAGCCTGGTTAGGCAAGGTATGTGGAAACACACCTCCCAATGCAGAAATGCCGCCCGCTTCAAACGAAAACGTGTGGCCTTTGTCTCCCATGATGGCTTCATCACCGCGTTGGCAGTGAACCATCACGGCAATCAGATTTCCCATTGTTCCTGAGGGAACGAACAAACCCGCGGCTTTGCCCAGCATGTCTGCTGCTGCGTCTTGCAGTTTATTCACATTTGGATCTTCACCATACACGTCATCACCAACTTCAGCGTTGGTCATCGCTTCACGCATCTCGGGGGTCGGTTTTGTGACTGTGTCAGAGCGTAAATCAACAATAGTCATGTGTTACTCCAAATTCAGCGTATGTAATCCAAAACAGCCAATAGTTCCGCCGGCAGTGGCGCCTCAAATAATCTTGGCGTCTTTTCTCCAGGCAGGGTGATTTTCAATCTGGCAGCATGCAGAAAGTGGCGCTTAATGTCAACAGAAGGATGACTGCGTCCGTAGACAGTATCACCAGTGATCGGACATTTCAAAAATGCCAGATGCAGTCTGATTTGATGTGTGCGGCCAGTTTCAGGATGGGCTTCTAGTAAAGTGTGCTCTCTAAAAGATTCTAGCGTGCGGTATTCGGTGGTAGATGCCCTGCCCTTCATTTCGGAGACCACAGCCATTTTTTTTCGGTGCGAGGGATCGCGCGCAATGGCAGCTTCAATTCTTCCTGTCGGTGTGGGTGGTTTGCCATCTACCAGAGCAATATAAACCTTCTCAACCTTGCGTGATTTGAATTGCTCTTGAAGCCAGCGATGCGCCTTTTCGTTCTTGGCAATCACAATCAGGCCTGATGTATCTTTATCCAAACGATGCACCACACCCGGTCTTAGTTCGCCGCCAATGCCTTGCAGGTCGGTAAACCGTGCCAAAGCGGCATGCACCAGCGTGCCGGTATCATGCCCTGCTGCAGGGTGCACAACCATACCAGCGGGTTTGTTGATCACCGCCAGATCGCTGTTTTCGAAGATCACATCCAGATCAATTTTTTCAGGGATAAGTTCACTGCTGACTGTTTCGGGCACTAAAATTTCAATCACGCTACCCTGTTCAACCACAAAACCGGTTTTGGTAATGGCTTGTTGATTAACCATCACCACACCTTCTTTAATCAAAGCTTGCAGCCTGGAACGAGAGAAATCCGGCAATTTTATCGCCAGAAACTTATCCAGTCTGTCGCTGTCTTCTTCCATGACCTTGAAGGCTAACCGATTTGAGCTCAATTCTCGCTTCCAGATTCGTTTACAGGTTCACTAAATGATTCTTCCAACTTGGCAGCCGCCATTTTTTTCTTTTCGTTGCGATCTTGCACCCAGACGGCAACCAACAAGAGAAATACACCCACCGTGATGGATGAATCCGCCACATTGAATATGGCGAAGTTTCCCACCGAGAAGAAATCTGTAACACGCCCAAAGAAAATACGGTCAATCAGATTACCTACTGCGCCAGCCAGTTGCAGCGAGAGTGCAAAACGGATGACCTTATCTTCCTTGGGGATTTGGGGATAATAGTAAATAATCACACCTGAAACAATAACCGCCAGCACCATGAAAACAGGGTTGCCATTTTTGAACAATCCAAATGCGGCTCCAGTATTATGGATGTGAAGTAAACGGGCATAAGGCATCATCCAATCCCATGGTGCCCAGGTTTCGCCGTAACCCAAATATTGTCTGACAAAATATTTGGTGAGCTGGTCAATGATTACAATGATAGAAGCAATCAATAATAACCAGCGAATTGACTTAAAAAATTTCTTCAAAAGAACCTCCAACCAAGGATAAGACTTACATGCAGATGGAATAAACGATTATGCCCAATTCTTATTAAAATTGAGTTGTTCGTTCACCAATCTTTAATTTTACCTTATTTTGACTCACCAATCCAAAAATAAAGAGGCCCCTCACGGAGCCCCTTTGGTTATGCCTTTTTCAATCCGAGCGACACTTTTTCGTTGTCAAATTCATCATCAAACGGCACGCTGTCTGTTGGAATTTCGCCAGCAATCAACTCTACCGTGAGGGTTTCGGTCTGGATGTAATCTGAAAAAGTTTTGATTGCTTCGCTGAGACCAGGGGTGGCTTTGTAGTAAAGCACGATACGGTCAGCGATTTCAAGCTTAGCGGTCTTGCGCAGGTCTTGCACGCGGCGAACAAATTCGCGGGCTAATCCCTCTTGCACCAGTTCCGGGGTCAGGTCTGTTACCAATGCAGCCAGATATGCACCTTCAGCACCAACTGCATAACCCTCTCTGGCCTGGATGCGCACTTCAACTTCATCAGGTTGCAGCAACAGTTCTTCACCATTAACCATAACGGCAATAGATTCGCCAGCCAGCAGTTGTTGTGCGAACTTTTCGGGTTCTAATGCCAAGACGGCTTTGCGGATGTCGGGGAAGCGGCTGCCGTATTTCTGGCCCAATTGCTTGGGCTGCGGATTGAGCGCGTAGCTCACCGCTTCAGAGGCTGAGTTAAGTGAACGCACCGTCTTGACATTCAATTCGTCTTCCAGCAGGTCGGCGTATTCCAACAAAACGGATGCTTCATCACGTGTGCTGACGGCAAAAGCTGCTTCTGAAAGTGGTTGGCGAACCTTGCGGTTGGCCTTGTTACGGGCGGCGTGTCCGAGTGAGGTGAGCTTCATTACCAGGCTCATATCACGGTTGAGTTTTTCATTGATGCGAGCAGGGTCGTATTCAGGCCACGGCGTCAGATGCACAGAATCTGGCAGACCTTCTTCTACAGAACCCACCAGGTTCAAGAAGAGTTCATCCGCGATGAAAGGCATGGTGGGCGCTAAAAGCTTGCTCACGGTGACCAACGCTTCATATAAGGTAGCATAAGCGGCCTGTTTATCGGTGTCTGAACCGCTCTTCCAGAAACGACGGCGTGAGCGTCTCAGATACCAGTTCGAAAGCTGATCCACAAACTGTTCAATCGGACGGGTCGCTCCGATCACATCGTAGGTTTCCAGTGCCTGGGTCACATCTCTTACCAGTGTGTGCAGAGATGAAAGCAGCCACTGATCCAACAGGCTGTATTCCACTTTGGCACCCTTCTCGGGTTTCCAGCCATCAAGATTGGCATAAGTCACAAAGAAAGAATACGTATTCCAAAGCGTAAGCGTAAAGTTGCGCAGCACTTCTCCAACCAAATCGCTTGAGAAGCGCCTCTCTTGTCCTGGAGGACTCGCAGTATACAGGTACCATCGCATGGCATCCGCACCGTTTTTGTCGAGCACTTCCCACGGCGAAACCACATTGCCGCGGGTTTTTGACATCTTCTGCCCCTGTCCATCAAGGATAAGGCCCAGGCAGATCACGTTTTTATACGAAAGAGAGTCAAAGAGAAGCGTGCTGATGGCGTGCAGTGAATAGAACCAACCTCTGGTCTGATCCACAGCCTCGCAGATGTAGTCAGCCGGGAATTGTTCTTTGAACTTCTCAACATTTTCAAAAGGATAATGCCATTGGGCATATGGCATTGAGCCTGAATCAAACCAGACGTCAATCAGTTCAGGCACACGGTGCATGCGCTTGCTGCAGTCCGGGCACTGTAGGGTAACCTCATCCACATGCGGACGGTGCAGATCAGAGTTGGTCAGGTCACGCCCGGCTTTCTCTGACAGCTCAGCGACCGAACCGATACAGGTTTGAGTGTGGCATTCTTCGCATTCCCAAACTGGCAGCGGTGTACCCCAATAGCGTTCGCGTCCAAGCGCCCAGTCGATATTGTTAGACAGCCAATTGCCAAAACGACCCTTTTTGATATGTTCTGGGTACCAGTTGATCTGATTATTGATTTCAACCAGGCGGTCTTTAAACTGGCTGGTGCGGATGTACCAGGTGGGTCGCGCATAATACAAAAGCGGGGTGCTGCAGCGCCAACAGAAAGGATAGGTATGTGTATAAAGCATGGCTTTGAAGAGCAAATTGCGATCTTCGAGGTTCTTTGTTATCAGGGGATCCGCATCCTTCACAAACAAACCAGCCCAATCTTTTACTTCCGAGATAAAGGACCCATCAGGAGCCACAGTACATAAAACAGGTAAATCGTTTTCCTGAGAAACCTGCATGTCATCCTGACCAAAGGCCGGGGCGATATGCACCAAACCGGAGCCGTCTTCAGTGGTTACGAATTCGCCCAAAATGACGTAATGAGCTGGTTTTTCGGTCGGCAAAAAGGTAAATAATGGTTGATACTTAACACCTTTTAATTCCTTACCCTTGAAGCGTTCAACCACTGTGACCTTTTCATCGCCAAACACTTTGTCAAGCAGTGCTTCAGCAAGGATAAGCCATTCTTCGCCTTCATCTAGTTCTCGATGAACTTTAACATAATCTACATTTTCACCGGCTGCCACAGCGACATTTGCCGGCAGCGTCCAGGGTGTAGTCGTCCACACCAAGAGTGACGTGTCTGGTTTATCTATCAACCGCATACGTACAAAAAGCGATGGATCGCTGACTTCTTTGTAACCTTGCGCCACTTCATGGTCAGAGAGCGGTGTTCCGCAGCGCGGACAGTATGGCACCACTTTGTAACCCTGGTAGAGTAAATCGCGATCCCAGAAATTTTTCAATATCGACCAGATTGACTCGATATATTCATTTTTGTAGGTGATATATGCAGTGTCAAAATCCACCCAATAGCCAATGCGATCGGTTAACTTCTCCCAATCTTTGATATAGGTGAAAGCAGACTCACGGCAAAGTTCATTGAACTTGCCGATGCCATATTCTTCAATATCACGCTTATTTTTAAACCCAAGTTTCTTTTCAACCTCAATTTCAACAGGCAGGCCGTGTGTATCCCAGCCGCCCCGGCGTGAAACATGATAGCCGCGCATGGTCTTGTAACGTGGAAAAATATCCTTGAAGGCGCGGGCTAAAACATGATGCACGCCTGGTTTGCCGTTGGCTGTCGGAGGTCCTTCGAAAAACACATATTCCTTACCAGATTTTCGCAGATCCATGCTCTGGTGAAAGACATCCTGTTTTTTCCAATGTGATAATACTTTCTCTTCCATCTGGATAACATCCAGCTTTGGTGAAACCGGTTTGAACATAAAGCCTCCAAGAATAAAAAAATCCCCTCCCAAATCAGGGACGGGAAAAATTCCGCGGTACCACCCTGCTTCTCACTTTCGTGAGCGCTCGGTCAGGTGCGTCATTACAACAAACCTGCTTCAGGGTAACGGTCGAAGGGACCGGCTCACTTACAAGCGGATGATCCGCGTTCAGGTCACAGCTCCGGAAGGATTTTCAGTTTCATTCTACTGCCTGGCTCTCACCGTTTCCAGGTTCGCTTAAGAAAGAAATGTGAACTTACTCGTTTCCATCATCACTTTTTGTAATTATCCCACAAAAAAACGAAATAATCAAACATAAAGAATGAATAAAAATCATTTCATTTAGTTTTTTACATAAAAATTACAGCATTTTTTTCTCTGAAAACGTAACCTATATCTTGTGATATAGAACCTCGCATTCCATCAACAACCTTTTTCCACAAGAAGGTAGGTCAAGCTTTAAGAATGTTCATTGACGTAGACAACAGGGTTTTCGAAGATATTATCTACCACAGTCAGGATGGTATTTGGTCGATTGATACCAAATACAATTTCACAGCCATAAATCCTGCTGCTGTGGATTTATTGTATAAAGCCTTTGGCGTCACTTTTGCGCTCGGCAACAACATCAGAGAATACGATCAAGTACCCCTGATAAAACCATTACTTGATGATTTGGAAAACGCACTAAAAGGAAATTCCTTTACTGACCAGGAATCAGTATTTATTTCTGAAGGAGAACGCGTTTTCGAAACATCATTTTCACCCATCACTAAAGACAAACAGGTGATTGGGGTATCTGTCATTTCACGCGAAATTACAGAACTCAGTTATTACACCCGTCTTGGAAAATCCAAGTTCCGTGAGTTGCAGGTCTTAAACACACTCTCCGCCAAGATTGCGCAAGCACACACCGTGGATGAGATGTTTGATGAATGTACGCGGATTGTCAGAGAAAGCCTGGCCCCTGCCCGCTGCTGGTTCATGTTTTTCGATAAGAAAAGCGGCGTGCTTTGCAGGCACCGTGGCAGTCAATACGACCCCAGTGAATCAACACAAATTATCATCCGCCTGGATCGTGGGATTACCAGTTGGGTCGCCAAGAACGGCATCTCGAAGTTTGTACCAGATACCAGCGTGGATCCGGATTACTTTGAAGTGGATATAGAAACCCGCTCAGAGTTGTGCGTTCCGATCATTGTCGCAGAAGAAGTATATGGCGTTATTAATCTTGAAGCGAGTACGGTAAATGCTTTTGCAGTCGAAGATGAACAATTATTAAAGACCATAGCTAATCACATCGCCTCTTCCATTGAGCGTATCAATCTCTTTGAAAAAATTGAACGCACATCCCATGAGATGAGCGCCCTTTACAAAACAGCTTTGGTTACCAGCAACGAACTTGATTCTAATGTGTTGGTTAAACGTTTATACGAACAGATCCTTGAATTCTTCAAACCCGACACCTTCCTTCTCGCACTTTACGACCACAAAACCCATGAGATGGAATTATTGATGGCTGATGCCACAGGCAACAAATTGCCTGAGCTTACCAATAAACAATTAACCATCAAAGAAACCGGTTTGATGAGCTGGGTAATGAAAACCCGCCAAACTCTCATCACCCAGGAATTACGTGTCGAAAAATTGCCGGAAGTCGCCATCTATGATGAAAAAGATAATACCGGTTCCTGGCTTGGAACCTGGCTTGTTGGCCGTGATCATCTTCTCGGTGCGATTTCGATGCAATCTCACAAAAGTAACGCCTTTGATCAAGAACATAAACAACTACTCGTATCCATGGCAGGGCAGGTTTCAGTAGCACTTGAGAATGCCCGTCTTTTTGAAGCTGAAAATCAACGCATTAAAGAACTTGCAGCTATCTCAACCTTATCATTGGCAATGCGTGAAGCTCGCGACCGTAAAGAATTACTCTCCATTCTTCTTGATGAACTAACAAAAACAGTTCAAGCAGAGGCGATTGCCCTGGTAACGAAAGACCCCATCACGCATCAGCAATTCAGCGAAATTGCCTCTGGTAAGTGGGCTCAAACCTCCAATAATTCCTTACCAGATGAGTTAACCATTTCAGATTCAGTATGGAAAAGCACTTCGCCTGTAATGATCAACAATGTCAGCATTGATGAACAATTATCAACCTCCGCATGGATGAAGGATATTGATTCAATCATTGGGCTGCCCTTGTCTCTGCAAGGAGAAACCATTGGCATCTTATGGCTTGGAAGGAAAGAAGCCTTCACTGATGAAGAAGTTCGCATTCTAACCGCGCTGGCAGATATTGCTGCCTCGGCAATTCGCAGAACAACACTTAATGACCAGACAACCCGGCAGCTTCAACAACTCGCCTCGTTACATGATATTGACCTTGCAATAACCGGCAGCTCAGACATCAAGGTAACGCTTGATTTCTTGCTTGGCAGCGCCCTCACTCAACTTGAAATGGATGGAGCGATCATCCAATCGCTCAACCCATTCTCTCAAACACTCAACTGCATCACCAGCCGCGGTATTTATGACACCCGCATTTTGCGCAGTTTCAGCCGCATGGGCGATGACCTTGCAGGCATCTGCGCCCTCGAACGCCGCTTGATGCAGGAACCCAATCTTGAAAAAGCGGCTCTATATTCGCCGCGTGCAAGGTTATTCCGCGATGCCGGTTTCAATTCTTATTACGCCATCCCCTTGATCGCCAAAGGTCAGGTTAAAGGCGTTCTCGAAGTTTTTAGCCAGGCAACCTTCAAAGTAACCGGTGATTGGATCAATTTCTTCACCATGTTGTCTACCCAGGCAGCTATTGCCATTGATAATGGCGAACTGTTTGACAATCTACAGCGTTCAAACATGGACCTGATGGTGGCGTACGACAGCACTCTGGAAGGCTGGGCCAGTGCCCTTGAATTACGAGACGAAGAAACTGAAGGTCATGCTCGTCGCGTCACTGAAATGACCGAACGTCTTGCTCTGGCAGTCGGCGTTCAGGGTATGGAACTGAACAATATCAGGCGCGGCGCACTACTGCACGACATCGGAAAAATGGGCATCCCTGATCAAATTTTGCTCAAACCTGGTCCGCTAAATGATGAAGAATGGAAAGTCATGCGTACGCACCCAGAACTGGCGTACAAATTGATTGCACCCATATCCTTCTTGCGTCCTGCAATTGATATCCCCTACTGCCATCACGAAAAATGGGATGGCACGGGTTACCCCCGCAAACTAAAAGGCGAAGATATTCCTCTGAGCGCACGGTTATTTGCCATCATCGATGTCTGGGATGCACTATCATCAGACCGCCCCTACCGCAAAGCCTGGGAAGAGAAAAGAGTCTATGAACATCTACTTTCTCAATCAGGATCGCACTTTGATCCTTCGATCTTGAAAGTCTTTCTGAATCAGGTGATGGGAAAATAATAACTTCAAGCAAATAAATTTAGTCCCCGATTTCTAGTGAGATCGGGGACTTACACTTAACCTGTTGACCATCACTTAATAATTCCAAACAGTAGTGATGGATTTTTCTTGGCGATGATTAGTTATAAAACAAAGGGAGTGGTTCACACGCAGAATCGCTCATCATGTGAGCCTTGAAGATTCTCTCTTTTGCCATTTCGAAACTCGCTTGACTGTTGGCATGCAGTGTGAATAATGCATCTCCCTTACTGACTTTATCACCCACTTTGTGATGGATGATCACACCCACCGCATGATCGATCAGATCATCTTTTTTCTTGCGGCCAGCCCCCATCTCAACAGTGGTTTCACCGATTTCCTTGGCATCAATCCACTTCAAATAACCATCTGAAGAAGCAAGGATGGTTTCAATCACCGGTGCCAGCGGCATCTTTTCGGGATAGTCTACAAAAGAGACATCCCCACCCTGGTTAATCACCATCTGGCGGAATTTTTGCCACGCTTCACCGCTGTTAATCGTTTTTTCAACCAGCGCTCGAGCCTCAACCAGATCATTTACTTTTTCGCCAACGACCAACATGTGAGAAGCAACATGCAGACAATGTTCTGTAAAATCTGCAGGACCTTTACCATGCAGAGTGTCTATAGCCTCTTTGACTTCAAGAGCATTGCCAACAGCGCAGCCGAGCGGCTGGTTCATTTCTGAGAGCAGGGCTATCACTCTTCGCCCGCTCAGTTTGCCAATCGATACCATCAATTGAGAAAGTTTTCGAGCATCATCCAGGTGTTTCATGAATGCGCCGACACCAATTTTTACATCCAGTACGATAGCTTGAGCTCCACCTGCAATTTTCTTGCTCATCACTGATGACGCAATTAATGGAATGGAATCCACAGTGCCGGTGACATCACGCAGTTTATAAAGTACACCATCCGCTGGCGCCATATCGCCGCTTTGACCCGCTAATACCAACCCGGTATCACGCAGCAAACTGATAAATTCATCACGCGTAAACGAAGTACGGAACCCTGGAATAGCTTCAACCTTATCCAGTGTGCCACCGCTGAAACCCAATCCCCGGCCCGACATCTTACCCACGGGTAATCCGCAGGCAGCAACTAAAGGTTCCACCACCAGCGTGGTTTTATCACCAACTCCGCCCGTAGAATGTTTATCCACCTCAATGGGAACCACCCCACTCAAATCCAGCACTTCACCTGAGTTGGCCATGGCCAGGGTGAGATCGGTGGTTTCTCTTTCATTCATACCATTTAGCACCACTGCCATCAGCCATGCAGCAGCCTGATAATCCGGAATCTGTTTGCTCGACAGTCCATTAATAAAAAATTCTATTTCTTCTCTGGATAATTCCAGTTTATCGCGCTTTTTAATGATGACTTCTACTGCATTCATGATCACTCCTGATACCGCAAAACGAATTGTCTGACAATTTTACCCTATTCGCATAATTAAAAAAAGAATCCGGAAAACCGGATTCTTTTGAAGTGCTAGTTTTTCGGTGAAATGGTCACCTTGCGGTAGGGTTCTTCGCCCATACTTTCGGTAATCACTTCAGGGTGATTTCGCAATTCAAGATGGATGACACGCCGTTCATTGGCTGGCATTGGTTCAAGCACCTGCCGTCTGCCGGTTTGAATGGCCTGTTCGGCCATCTTTCGGCCCAACTGCCTGAGTTGACGGTCACGGCGCTTGCGGTAACCCTGCACATCAATCATCATTGGAACCCAGCGGCCCAATTCTTTGCTGACGATTAAACTTGAAATATATTGAAGTGCATTTAAGGTTTCTGACCTTCTACCTATTAATATGCTCAAATCATTACCCTGAATGTCGATGAGGATGATTCGCTCATCTTTGTCGTCTTCAGGTGCTATATAACAGGGTTCAACGACTGCCTTCACACGCATACGTTCGAGCAGTTCAACCACCACTGTCTTCGAGACCTTGAGTGCCTGTTTTTCGTCTTCTGATAGAGTGGCTTCATCAATGCTTTTTGATTCACGATACTCAACCACCTCGCTCGCTGATGTAGATGAGCTGCTTGTGGAAGATTGCGGTTTGGATTCTGCTGCTTTTTCAGGTTCTGATTTGATGGTTAAACGTACACGTGATTGTCTTCCACCAATTCCTAATAACCCGCGAGACCCTGCATCCAGTATTTCAACATCTACCAAATCTTCACTGATTCCCAATTGTTTTAGACCATTGGCAATGGCTTCATCTGTAGTAGGTGCAATTACTTCAAGAGTAGTTTTTTCCTGGGGCATATTTTGTCTCGATTCTCTGCTATCAGGGTTTATTAATTTCTGTTTTCTTTAACCATGGGAAGACGTTTCCCCAATATATTTTACCAGTTATAGCATATTGCAAGATTTGAATCACATTCGACACAACAAAGTATAGTGCCAAACCTGCAGAAAGTGTATAAGATAACCAACCCATCAAGATCGGCATATAAATATTCATCATCTTGGTCATCATGGCACCCTGGTCATTGGCACCCGGTTGTGGGGGTGGTGCAATAACTTTTGATGAAATGAAGGTTGTGATTACAACTACGATGGTCAAAATCGGAATTCCAAAACTGATTCCGGGGATGTAAAGACGTTCCGGCTGTCCCAGTTCCATCCACAAAAATTGAGTATTAAGCGGAATTAAATCGGGAATATTGATAAAGCCAGGATAAATGTGTCTGGTCAATTTCAAGAGATCTAAAGGCGCCGAGGCAATACTTTGGATCAATGCCTGATAAAGACCAATAATGATCGGAAACTGCAGCAAAGTTGGCAAACAAGAAGAAAGCGGGTTGATCTTTAGCTCTTGATACAGTTTCATCTGTTCTTGAGCTAGTTTTTCTTTATCACCCTTGTATTTCTCTTGAATGTCCAGGTAACGTTTGTTTTTCTGCAATTCTTGCATGGCCTGTGCACCCTTGATCTGTTTTGCGGTCAATGGGTACAAAATTACTCTGGTTAATGTGGTGAACAGGATGATGGCAACACCAAAGTTGCCTACCATCATGTAGATCCACAAAAGCATGTTAATAAACGGTTTGATAATAATGGTATCCCACATGGTTTATGCCATCCTTATTTCTTGGAGGTGGTGTAAACCCAGCTCTGTTTGACATCAGTGTCAAAAGCAACGAGGGGATTTTCACCTTTGGTGGCAACTACAACAAACAAGTTGCCATTAATTGAAAGGTTTGAATAGATCGAGCCGCCAACAGTTTTGGTTCCAAGGTTTGATCCGTCGAAACCGATGGTTATGATATCGCCATTCTCTTTACCAAACACTATACCATCTGTGACGATGACGCCTGAACCAATTATTCCTGACTCTACCTTTATGGCATCCACAACAGAACCATCGTCAGCATTAAGAATATTGATAATGCCAGTCGGATCGCCAAAATATAATTGACCCTCGACAAAATTTGGGGCTGCCCATACACCGCCAGCTACTTTAGTTTCCCAAAGGATGGTGCCTCTTTCGCTGTCAAGAGCGTAAAAATTTCCATCAATGTTGCCGACATAAATGACACCATCAACCAGCGTCGGACGCGCAACTAGTGAAGCTTTGAGGTCGGTTTTCCATCTTAGAACGCCGGTCTCAAGATTAACTGCATAAAGATAATGATCAAAATTGGGAGCAAACACTAATTTGCCATCACTGGCTGGTTGAGCCCAGAAGGAATTGTCAGCAGCAAATTCCCACAACTTAACACCCTTGAGATCTAATGCATAAAGTGAGTTATCTGCATTTGGAGCTATTATGGTTTCACCAACCACCAAAGGAGTATCGATGTATTTACCCGTTGCACCCGCAAATTGCCAGTTTTGGGTAACACCGTCACGGCTGTTGATGCTGGTCAAAAGATTGCCAGTATCCGCAACAATCAGTTGTTCACCCGCAAGCACAGGTGCAGCGAGGAAATTTCTCGTTGCATCAGCTTTTTCTGGATAGGACCAGATATTTGCACCGTTATCCAATCTCAATGCAACAACTTGCATTCCATCAGCAAAATACACTGCTGAATCCGTGACGGTCGCCCCGCCCCAACTGGTTGCAGTTGAAGCTACTCCTGTACAAGAAGTTAAAGCGAGTACGAGCACAGATATTGCCACAAAAATTGTAAGTATTTTATTTTTCATTCTTTAGCTTTCCCTTTATTGATTGGGGTCTCTTCATTATATCTTGATTATTTTCGCTTATGGCACCGGGTCAAATCCACCGGGATTATAGGGGTTGCAGCGTAGTACACGCCAAATTGCCATTCCGGTGCCTTTGATAGCACCGTACTTGTAAATTGCCTGATATCCATAATGTGAGCAGGTCGGATAAAATCTGCATGTATCCGCTGGTAACGCCGGTGAGATCGCCTTCTGGTATCCCCTGATCAATCCTAAAAAAAAGAATCTGGGGATGTTTCCAATTTTGAATGGTAAATCTCTTAATCGAGGTTCAACAACCTCAACTTGCTGGTCTGCCTGCATCATAGTCTTCCGAGTCGATCAATTCCGCTCTATTCAACAACTGCTTCACTGCGTTTATAAGATCAACAGAGGTAGCGTTATTAATAGGTTCGCGGGCAATTACCAATAGATCTGATGGTTTTATTAAAAACGGGAGAAACTTGGATAAAGTAGCTCTTAACCGACGCTTGGCGCGATTTCTTACGACCGCATTTCCAATACTTTTTCCAGTTATTATTCCTGCCCGCGAATTTTCTGCTTCGCCCTGAGCTATCTTTAACACTGCAAGCGGGTGCGTATAAGTTTTGCCTAAATGACGCACCCGCTTGAAGTCAATCGCTCGAGTAATTCGAAACCTTGGTTTCACCCATCAACCTGCCTTCTCTCTTCTGCAATCAAATTTGCCAGAAACGAGGTCAAGGCTAGCCTTTATGGTCAGAAATTACCATTGAATCCTTTTAACATGGTTATTCATTGAAACAGTTAACTTGTGGCGGCCTTTTGTACGGCGGCGTTTTAACACTTCTCGTCCATCGGCTGTCGACATACGAGATCGGAATCCATGCACACGCAAACGGCGGCGCATTCTCGGTTGGTAAGTCCTTTTGGTCATGCTGTGTTCCTCTCAATCACTGACTTTTTTGAATGCAAACGTGAATTATACCTTAACGTTTAGACTTGGTCAAAGATGATTTTTGCTATTCTGCGTTACCCAAAATAGCGGCCAATTGTCTGGCGCCTTCTGTATCGGTGATCGCTAGAACTTCATCTTCATTTTTGAGCACGGTGGTTCCACGTGGTAAAACAATCTCTCCATGACGGAGAATGGCGGCTATTACACAACTTGCTGGCAGTTTTAAGTCTTTAATCGAAATGCCGCAAACTTTTGAGCCAGAAGGAATCTTTTCTTCAACCAGTGAATAACGACCTCGTTTCAGCTTGAGCAGAGTCATCATGTCTCCCAGAGACATTTCTTCCTGGATCAATCGCGAAAGGATATCTGCCTGGTTGACTGCCACATCCACATTAAACTTGGAGTCGAAAAGCCATGCGTCACGAGGATTATTGACACGCGCAATCGTTCTATTAATCTTGTATCGTTCCTTCACCAGAAAACACAGGCTCAAGTTTTCAGCATCTGATGTGGTTGTGGCTGCAAATACCTGCGCCTCTTTGATGCCGGCTTGTTCCAAGACCTGGGTATCCAACGCGTTGCCCGGAAAGATCACTTCGGTGGGGAGTTCTTTGTGAATACGAGTCAATACTTCTTTACGATGTTCGATAACATGCACAGTATGATTTTCACTCAATAATGAGCGAGCCAATTGCGCACCTGTTCTTCCGCCGCCTGCAATAATTACAAACATATTAACCTGCCTTCTTTCCCTCGCGCAACTGAGTGCGCGTTTCGTTAATGCCATCAAAAGTTGCGGCTACATTTAACAGGTCACCTGAGCGTAATTCAGTATCTGTTTCAGGTAAAAATGCGCGTCCAGCCCGAGAAATTGAGAGCGGCTTACAGGTCGTACATTTGATTAGATCTGATATTTTCTTGCCATCGAATCCAGCAGGAATTACCAGTTCGTAGACTTCAACCTCTCCGTTACCGGCAGAAAAGACAGTTCGAAAATCACCATCAGTCATCAACTCTTCAATTCGTTGTGCGCCCCAACTGGTTGAACTCACCACTTGAATGCCAAGGGCTTCAAACAGTGCCCTCATATGAGGGTCATAATTACGGGCTATGATGTTGGGAACCTCGAACTCTACTTTGGCAATATGTGCAATCACTGCGTTTAGTGCGTCGTTGTTTGTAACTGTAGCTAAAGCATCACAATTTGTCAGATCTGCGCGCATCAAAACATCATGGTTAAGGGCATCGCCTTCATGCAGACGACCTTGAAAATCTGCCGGTAAATTGTTAAATGATAAGGGGTTATCATCTACCACAGAGACTTCGTGACCTCGCTTATAAAGACTATAGGCCAGCGTTGCTCCAATTCGTCCACATCCAACAACAATAGTTTTCATTTATCCTCGATTAATCCGTATCAATCAACTTGATAGGGTACTTCCATAATTACGATATCTTTACGATAAAGCAAGACCCGTCTGAGCGTGTCAGCAGTATTCGTATGCAGCCAACCATTCCAAAAGTGTCTGGGGATAAACTGAGGCACAACGATGCTGACAATTTCATTTGGAGCTTTAGATTCATCTAATTCTTCGATATACTCTAATAAAGGTTCAACAAACAAGCGATAAGGTGAATCTAATATTACCAAACGATAGCCGTCTCCCCACATTTCCCATTTTTCTTGAACTTTTTTCGTTTCAAGAGGATCAATCGAAACATGGACGGCCGTAATATCATCAGATAAGGTTTTGGCATATCTTAATGCAGCCAATGTGCTTTTATGAACACCACCAATAGGCATGATAACCCGCTGCCGAACAATTCGGTTTTTTGCACTGTAATTCTCAAGCGATAGATCACCCGCTAATTTTGTATAATGTTTATGAATTGAAGAAAATATAAGCACAAGTACCGGGATTAAAACAATAACAAACCATGCACCATCAATGAATTTAGTGATGGCAAACACCACCATAACCACCGCAGTCATCACAGCCCCAACACTATTTGCGGTCAGTTTTAGTTTCCAAAGTTTGTCATAAACAAGCGTTGAGCCTTTCTCAACAATGGTCTCACCGGGTTTTAGCTTTCCGGTTTTCCACCATCTTCGGGCCATTCCAGATTGAGAAAATGTAAACGATAAAAATACACCCACAGCATATAAGGGGATCAATCTTGATACGCTGGCCTGGAACCCAATGATCAGTAATATTGCAATCAAGGCGAGAGCTACAATGCCTCTGGAGAACACCAAACGACTTCCTCTATATGTCAATTGACGCGGCAAATAGCCGTCTGCTGCTGCGATTGCCGCCAGCCTTGGAAAGTCAGCAAAGGCCGTATTCGCCGCCATAACGAGGATAATGGTGGTTGCACTGATGATACCAATATACAGAATGCCGCGATTGTCAAAAATAGTGCGGGCCAACTGTGAGATGAGCGTTTCTTCTTCAGAAGGAAGAACGCCGACCTGGTTCGACAAGAAAGTAATTGCCAACATCAATGACCCCAGGATCAATGACATAATAATTAGAGTCGTGCCTGCATTCTTTGACCGTGGTTCCTTAAAAGCAGTAATTCCATCAGAAATAGCCTCAACGCCAGTTACAGCAGTGGTACCACTGGCAAATGCTTTCAAAATCAGAAAAGCCGTAATAGGTTGAATGGATTGTTCAATTCCCATTACATCCATTGGGGGGTTTTCAACAACACCCAAAGTACCAAGCAAAAGTCTCACCAATCCGACACCAATGGTGATGTACATCATCAGAAGGAAGAAATAGGTCGGAATTGCAAATGTGATACCCGACTCTTTCACCCCTCGCAGGTTTACCAGCATAACGAATAACACCAGAACAACAGCAATCCAAACACGATATTCATAAAGAGCAGGAAAAGCAGAAACAAGCTGAGCAGAGCTTGATGAGATCGAAACTGCCACTGTTAAAATGTAATCTGTCAACAGCGCTGCTGCAGCAGTTTGGGCTGGCACTGGTCCTAAGTTATCTCTGGCAACGATGAATGCACCACCGCCATTTGGATACGCATGCACGGTTTGTTCATAAGAGATGATTAAGATCGCCAGGAGAACACAAATGCCCATAGCAAGCGGTATCGAAATATGAAAAGCAGTGACGCCAGCCGCTGCCAGAATCAACAACATTTCTTGAGGAGCGTAAGCCACTGAAGACATGGCATCTGAAGAAAATACGGCTAACCCAAGGAACTTCCCAATGGTTTGATGGGGGGCATCCGCAGTGGATAGCGGCCTGCCAAGCAACATATTTCGCCAATTCTTACCTGGTTTATAATCTGTCGTTCTTTTGATTACCGTAGTATCTTTGTTTTCTTCAAAATCCATTAATATCTCTCAGTCACAATTCTATGCATACCTACAAAGCAAGAGATTATACATCTCAGATCAACGGCGGTCAATCATTTTCCTGCATTTTTCATCAACAAACAGAGTAATTTAATTTGCTTTTTACGTCTAAAAAAAAGAACAAACATCTACTCTTCAGTCAAAGCTGGATATTTTTCCGGATAAACCATCTTTTTTTACTGCTTCAATAACAACAGTATCCAGCTTGTTCCAACGGTTGGATTCAGCCCACGCCTCAACTTTCATATAATAGCCACACAATCCGTGCAAAGTCCAACCCTTTTCGTTTTTTTTACCTGACGCCTCCCAAAGTACCTTTACCTCTTGACCGATCAAGGTTGAGAGGTAAGTCGCTTCTGAGGTTTTGATCACCTCTTGCATTTCTTTTGCCCGCAGTTTGGCTATCTTGCCATCTATTTGATGTGGCAATTTTGCCGCCGCCGTGCCCTCGCGCGCAGAATAACGAAACACATGCCCGCCACTGAATTGCATTTGTTTGACAAAAGCTAAACTCTCATGAAATTCTTTTTCGCTCTCACCCGGAAAACACACAATAACATCCGTGGTGATTGAAACCCCTGGAATACACTGCCGCGCCATTGATACCAGGTCGGCGAAGGCTGCCGGTGTGGTGTGTCTAGCCATACGCTTCAACACCACGGCCGAACCGGATTGAAGCGGTAAATGCAAATGCGGACATAAACGCGGATTCTGCCACAATTTAAAGAACCCTTCATCGAGATCCCAGGGTTCAATTGAAGACAATCTGATGCGTTCAATATGGGTTTGGTCGAGCAAATAAGACAATAAATTAGTAATCGTCTCTTTTTGGCCGACATCTTTGCCCCACGATCCCAGGTGAACGCCGCTGAGAACCACTTCGCGCACACCTCCCCTCTCGGCCTGGAGGATATCTTCAAGCACATCTTCCTTGCGAACACTTTGACCTTTGCCGCGGGCAACTCTTGTGACACAAAAGGTGCAAAAGTTGTCGCATCCGTCTTGTGCCTTAATAAAGGCGCGCGTATGACTATGCGCTCCCGGAAGCGGCTGCCGGGCAATCGGTTCCGCGTCAAAATCAAGTGATTCTGATTCCATCACCTTCAGCGGAAGGTTCATCTTTTCCAGGTTGGATATAACGTCGCTTACCCCCGGGATCTCTCTTGCCTTGTCTGGTTCAAGCGTTGCCCAACAGCCGGTCAGCACAATCTTGTGGGCTCCGGCCAGATGAGCCTGCCTTGCTTTTTGGCGAGAATCGGAAGTCGCTGCAGCCGTTACGGCACAGGTATTTACCACCACCAGGTCGGCGCCTTCTGAAGTGTCAACCACGAGGTGACCTGCTGCCCTGAACTGAGCGGCCATATGTTCAATTTCAGCCTGGTTTAAGCGGCAGCCGACCGTATCAAAGAAAACTTTCATTGAGAAATCAGGGTTGGTAGATTTCGAGATTGTCAAACAAAACCTTCACACCAGGGTCACTGTAAGCACTGGCAATCAGACCAATTTGGCCTTCAGTGAATGAAGAATCCTGAATCTGCGAAAGCAGTGTATCGTTCACAGTAAGAGATAAGATATCTCCATGGCAGGTGGCCGTTATGTGATTTACCACCCCACCTTTACGGATGGCATCACTGTAATCCAAATTGCCGGTTACGTTTCCCAGGGTCATCACACCATCCAATACTTTGTAAATTCCGAAATAGCCATCGTGGCTGATCACAAACGCGTAATAATTTTCGAAATCTTTAAACCGGCAAAGTACACCGAAATTATCATCAGAAGGCCCTTCGAGTAGAACCGCATCTATTTCGATGCGTGAATTTTTAAATAGTTTGCCATTAACAGTTAAAAAAGAAAAATTTGGGGTGTTAACTTTTATCGTCATCCCTTCATATTCATATGCAACTTCTCCTCCGCTTCGGTCAATGGTGCCCCAACCGTTTGGAATGGTCGAGAAATCATCCGAATCCAGCAAAGTTCCAGAAGCAAGCGTGAGTTGAGGTGAAGGGGTATTCGTTACCAGGGAACATGCACTGAGCGATGTGAGTGAAATTAGCAAAATGGAAAACATAATGATGGTACGTTTCATAGCCAATCCTCCTGGTGTCATATTACCAAATTGATTATACCAATTCTCATTTGGCAGCGTTATTTTCTTTCAGAATGCTGAAGGCCATTTCTCGCAGGCGGCTGTCTCGTGCATATTCAACAGCCTGACGCAAGACCTCAAACGCTTTTTCCTTTTCACCTTGAGCCAGGTACAACTGCCCCAAATGGATGAGAATCGCCGTTTGATGCGGATCGATCTCATCCGCCTGAAGAAAATAGATCAAAGCTTCATCCAGTTTACCAATCTTCATGAGCATTGTACCTAACAAATCCATTAACGCCGGCGAACCTGGATTCAACTGAAGCGCCATTCTTGCAGCAGTAAGTCCTATCGTCTCCACTTCGTAACTGCGTGTAAGGCTGAAAACGGCCAGCGCCCGCCAGGGCAGGTAGTTCTGCGGATCAATATCCACGGCATTCTGAAAATGGATTAAAGCCGATGCTCGATCTCCCATGCCATCCAGTGTGGTGGCCATTTCAATTTCCCACACCACCGCCCTGGGATTTGCATCCGCGGCTTTTTGAAGATATTCAATCGCCAGTTCATTCTTGCCCTGGCGGCGATAATATAATCCGCTCAATCCGTTTACCAACTCTGCATACGGAGCCAGTTCCTGTGATTTGGTGATGAATTGTTCGCCATCTTCACCATTTTGTTGGGCTGCCTCAGCCAGCAAGGCCCAGGCAACACCATCTGCATCATCCAGTGCAGTGGCTTTTGTAAATGCACCCTGAGCCACATCCCACTCTTCCATGGTGGCGAGCTCTTGCCCGATCAATTGATAACGCAGCGAGGTTTCACCGACTTCGCCTGAATCATTGATCAATCGGGTCAGAGAATCACAATCCGCTTGCCGGGTTGGAATCAGGTTCCCGGCTGTTTCAAGAAACGGCAGCGCTTTATCAGGCTCAACAGCCGCAAATTGCAAACCGATCTGGTAATTGATCTCACCATTGAGCGGATCAATGCCATAGGCTTTCAATAAAGTTGCCAGCGCGCCGTAGGTATCATTTAACGAGCGCTGCGTCATCGCGGCTTGAAGAAACACGAAGGCATCTACATTTTCAACGCGAGAAAACTCGCGCAGCAAGGCCTTGGCGCGCTCAGCATCACCAGTGGTAATCAACGCATCCGTCAGCCATAATTTGCCTTCTGTCGTCAACGCCCCCAAAGATGCAGCTTGATCAAATGCATCTACTGCACCGAGCGGTTTGCCGTTATTCAAGCGCAGCCGCCCCAACCGCTGCCATTCCTCCCCCTGCCAGGGTGCGAAGCTTAATTCGGTTTCAAGCGCGGAGAGTTCAGCCGTCTCATCCATTTGTTGGTTGGCAGCAAAAACCTGCATTCTGGCATCTACCAACGCAGTCGGGTGCGCCGAGAGCGGCAAAATAAAAGCTGTTCCAATTGGAAGCAGAATAATTAATCCGGTCAAAAATGGCTTTAATAAACGCATATTCAGATTATATACGCCTTACTGTTCGTATGCCAAACTTGCTTGACATGCTTTTTAATAAATGCTAAATTAATCACATCGTGTGTGATGAGGGTAACCCCATCGCTTACAATCTTTTTCAGCATGGAGAAGAATATATGGCAGAACGATTTATTGGGACGGTTAAATGGTTCAATCCCGCCAAGGGGTACGGTTTTCTCGGCCGTGAAGGGGCAGAAGATGTCTTTGTACATTTTTCCGCGATTGTGATGGACGGTTACCGGGTATTGAAAGAAGGCCAACAAGTCGAATTTTCAGTCGAAAAGGGACCCAAAGGTCTGCAAGCTTCAGAGGTTAAACCCGCCGACTAATCCAGTTTAAGACACAAAAGCCGGTTTCTCTTGATTGAGAAACCGGTTTTTTTATCGTTCACGAACGGCTTTTTCCATCCGATCTAGTGCCTCTGACAGCAGTTCACGCGAGCAGCCGAAATTGAGCCGCACGAATCCCTGCCCGCCCTCTCCAAAATCATCGCCGAAGTTTAAGGCGACTTTCGCTTTTTTTAGAAAGAATTTATACGGTCCTTCTTCAAGAGCCAGTTCACTGCAATCCAGCCAGGCCAGGTAGGTGGCATCTGGTTTATGCATCTTAATTTGAGGCAGGCGTTTTTGGATGAAATTGGTCAAGTAGTCAAGGTTTCCTTCCAGCACTTGCATGGTTTGCGCCAGCCATTCGCCGCCGTCACGATAAGCAGCAATGGCAGCCGTCAACCCCAACAAATTGACGTCGCCCAGCAATCCGTGGCTGGCATTTTCAATTTTCTTCAATAACTCGTGATTGGAACAAATCATTACCGCGCAGCTTAACCCGGCAATGTTAAATGTTTTACTGGGTGCGATCAGCGTAACTGTATTCTTCGCCACCTCGTCAGAAAGCGACGCAATGGGGATATGTTGGCTTCCAGTGAAAACCAGGTCAGAATGAATCTCATCAGAAATGATGGTCAACTTGTGCTTTAGACAAATATGCGCTATCCGTTCCAATTCCGGTCGGGTATATACCTTGCCCACCGGGTTATGCGGATTGCAAAAAATCAGGCAGCGCGTGTCTGCTTCAATTGCGGCTTCCAGCGCTTCAAAATCCACTGCATAAGAGCCGTCTGGCTGTCTCACCAGTTCCGCGCGGATGTTTCTGACGCCTGCTTTTTCGGCGGCATTCAAGATCGGCGGATATACCGGAGGCTGTATCAGCAGTGATTCTCCCGGCTTGGTGAGCAACTGGCAGGTCAAATTGAACCCAGGCACCACGCCGGGGATGAAGATCATGTCTTTGGGGGAGATTTTCCATTGATAGCGTTCCAGCATGCGAGCCGCCACCAACTCTCTCAGTTCCTGCGGGTGCAGCGGGTAACCAAACACGCCGTGCGCCACTCTTTCTTGCAACGCTTCAATCACAGCCGCCGGTGATTGAAAATCCATGTCAGCCACCCATAACGGCAGCACATCATCACCATAAAGACCCCATTTGACGCTGTCCGTTCCACGCCGATTAACAGTTGTAATCGATTCTCTTTTCAAATAAAGCCTCCAAACCGAAGTTACTTCGATTATAACTTGTCAATCTCACAAGGCTGAAGACTGGCGCTGAATCCTGATATACTAGGGTAAATTCTTATGATTACCAAACATTCCTCCAGATCTCTCCCTACGATTGAACTGCACTCAGCCGATGGCTGGCAGGATTATGCCCTGCTGGATTCGGGTGACGGTTTCAAACTCGAACAATTCGGACCCTACCGCCTGGTGCGGCCAGAAGCCGAAGCCGTCTGGCGTCAAACCCTTCCCCCTGCTGAATGGAAGAAAGCTGATGCCCTCTACAAACCCTCCGCTGAAGAAAACGGCGGACATTGGGAATATCGCCAGAAACTGCCCGAACGCTTTAAAATGACTTACAGATCCATCGCCTTTTGGGCCATGACTTCCTCGTCACGCCACCTGGGCGTCTTCCCTGAACAATCCGTGCAGTGGGATTGGGCCGATAAAGTCATCGCTAATTCCAAGATCACCCCCAAGGTGTTAAACCTCTTCGGCTATACCGGTATGGCATCGCTGGCAGCTGCCCGTTCAGGCGCGCAAGTCACCCACCTGGATGCCTCACGAAAATCTGTCTTGTGGGCTAAAGACAACCAGGCGCTGTCAGACATGGCAAACACCCCTATCCGCTGGATCATAGATGACGCGGTCAAGTTTGTGCAGCGTGAGATCAGGCGCGGCGTTCAATACGACGGCATCATCCTTGACCCGCCCAAGTTCGGGCGCGGCCCCCAGGGTGAAGTATGGGAGTTCTACAAACTTCTGCCCGACCTGCTGCAATCCTGCCGCCAGATTTTAAGCCCCAATCCGCTCTATGTGCAGCTTACGGCCTATGCGGTCAAAGCCTCGTCCGTCACCATGTATTACGCCATCCAGGATATGATGGCTAGTTTCAACGGTCGCACCCAGGCTGGCGAGATCGGTTTGACCGAACGCTCAGGCGCACATTTCCTTTCCACCGCCATTTTCGCCCGCTGGTGTCGTGAAGATGCATTACCCCAATAATCGGAGGATACATGTTTGATTCCATCGGTAACAGTTGGTCTTTGATTAAATCCAGCGCCAAAGTCCTCGATGCGGACCGGGAGTTATTAATTTTCCCCATCATTTCAAGCATCGCGGTGCTGCTCTTAACCGCGGTATTCTTTGTGCCCATGCTGTTGGTCGGCTATTTCGGTCGCGTGGCGAATCAGGGGTTGCAAGTGGTCGATTACCTGATCCTCTTTCTCTTCTACTTAATCCAATATTTGCTGATTTTTTTCAACAACACTGCCCTGGTCGGCGCTGCCATGATCCGCATCCGCGGAGGAGATCCCACCATCCGTGACGGACTCAGAATTGCCTCTGACCGCTTTACTTCCATCTTCTTTTATGCGCTGATCGCCTCTACCGTGGGCATGCTCCTTTCATTAATTAAAGAAAAAGGCAGCGTGCTTTCAAACATAGTGGTCTCATTAATCGGCTTTGTCTGGAACGTGGCCACCTTTTTGGTTGTGCCGGTTCTGGCCGTCGAGGATGTCGGACCGGTTGAAGCCATCAAACGCAGCGTGGGTTACCTCAAGAAAACCTGGGGTGAACAACTTGTCGGCAGTTTCAGCATTGGGTTGGTCTTCAATTTTCTGATTTTTCTGGTGATGGGTGCTGGTGCTCTAATGATTGTGCTTTTGATAAATTCAAGCGCTCAAGTTTGGGCATTTGTATCCGTTGGTGTGGTGGCTATTGTTTTCATCCTCGGCATCAGCCTGATTAGCACCACCCTCACCGGCATCTACACCGCCGCCGTCTATCAGTATGCCGCCACAGGTGATGCCGGCAGCTTCTTCGATTCGGATGCGGTCCAAAACGCCTTCCAGCCGGCTGCCAGGCGAAAACTAATCTAGGTCGTATCAGGAAGTTCAATGAGTTTATCCTCCAGGGATGCCACACATCCCGAACAAACAACAAAACAATCTTTAACAGGCTGGCTGCCCCTGCTGCTCTTTTGCATCTCGGCGGGGCTGCTTGCCACCTTGTGGGGATACAACTACAGCGCAGGCAACGCTGAAGAACAGCTTCCATTCATCTTCCGCGCGCTTGATCCTTCTTTCTTGAATAACGATTTTTTTACAAACACTTTCGACCTTTACGGTCCACGTACCTTCTTCAGCGAATTTATTGCCTTCTTCGCCAGGGCAATGCCGCTGGCCGCTGTGTTGTTTCTATTGACCCTGGCCTCCAACATTGCCATTGCTTTTCTTTCTGCCAAAGTATCAAATTACTTCTTTCCCTGCTCACGGTTCAGCATGTACCTGGCCGCGGCTGGTGTTTTAACGCTAAAGACTTTCTGGCTCGGCTATAGCAACATTATCTATCGCAATTTTCTTGAGCCTGAACACCTTGCCTTGCCGTTCATCCTGCTCAGTTTTTACCTGATCCTCAAACGCAGGTTCATCCCCGCAGCGCTCAGCTTCGGCGTCGCATCGCTGTTTCATGCCCTCCTCGGGCTTGAACTTGGCTGGATCCTTTTTGGTGTGGCCGTGCTCGATGTGATCTTCCATAAGTTCCGCAAAGAACCTCAAGTGTCAAAACTGCTGCCACTTGGCATTGGTCTTGTAATTATGGCTGTTTTCAGCTTTGGTTTGCTCTATCCATATACCCAACAAACCCCCATTCCCGCGGACGAGTTCATCCATCTTGTGGCTTATGTGCGTCATCCCCACCATTACCTGCCCTCCTATTTTGAGCCCTGGCAATATGGGCAGGCCGCTGTTTACCTGTTGGGATTTACATTTGCTTTCTGGTTTGCGCTACAGCGGTCTGCAGCTTTGCGGTCACACAAACGCTTCTTGATCACCATCGGTGCTTTGCTTGCGTTGCTCTGCCTGGGCGGATACCTCTTCGTGGAAGTTTGGCCCTCCCGCCTGTGGACTTCAGCACAGATGTTCAGACTGCCTTACCTACTCAAATGGTTCAGTATTGTGCTGCTCACTGGCTGGGCTGGTGATCTGATTGAAAACCCTGCTGACAAAGAATCCAGGCTTGTGGGCATCTCGGCGGTCGTGGGGCTGATCACTCCGGTTTCGCTGGCGTTTGTGCCGATGGCTTTGTGGGCACGCCAGGTGATTTTGCCGAAGCTGAAACTTTCTCCAAAAATACTGCAAAATGCCGTCATCCTCGTCGTCACCCTCGGATTAGCCGCCATTTACAAGCCTGAGTTCCGCACGTGGGCATGTTATCTGATTCTATTCGCTTCAATTGGGTTGCTCACCTTCCTGAAATCCAAGAAGGTCGGGCTTCTCTCTGGAACTTCCATGCCCCTCGCATTTTCTGTGCTCTTCATATTGTTTTCCACCACCCTTACGCCGCCGTTTTTTTTGAAGTATGAAGTGCCGGTCTTTTCGCTTTACAAAACCACAGGTGAAGTCGCCGAGGTTGCCAGTTTCGCCAATGCCAACACCCCCGCGGATGCGGTTTTCTACACCCCGCCGCGTATGGGCGAATTTCGCTATCTTGCCGAACGTGCCATCGTGGTTGACTTTGCTGCCTACCCTTTTCAAGACCTTTCGATGCGCGAATGGTACCGCCGCATCGCGGATTGTTATGGTGTCTCCCCCCTGATGGGATTCGATTCTGTCACGCAACTGAACTTAACCGTCTATCGCATCAGCGATGAAGAGTTGAAAACGCTGTCAGATAGATACGGTTTTGATTATGCCGTGGTCTATGATTCTACTGAAACCTACTATCCAATTGTTTTCCGCACACAATCACTCAAACTGATTCATATTCCATAATATATTACTGCTGTGTAGCGTTGCCCCTTTTTGTTGATTTGCCTGGAATTACGGCAGTCATCATTTCACGTTTTCGCATGAGGAGCAACCATGGATCTTTCAGACTGCAATCGCTCCCCATTCGCGCAGACTTTATCAATGCAGAAATCAAGAACAGTAAAAACCAACAGATCGCCATTGTGGATGCTCGGACCAGCATGACTGCAAATTAAAGACGATCCTGAATTGATAAAACTGATTATTTCACAAGCATCGCGGGCAGCCTCGCAGCCATAGCCAATTCTGAAGCGCTTATTGAAACAGGCAAAGATTCAACCCTGGGTGACATTAACCCAATCAATCTTTCAGCACTGATGCCCTTTTTGCGAATCACTTTTCGCACCTGCTTGAGATATTCAAACCTGAATGGAAAGCTTTCTTCAAGCTTTATCAGATACCTTTTTGAATAATACTTTTCAGTTCTCAGCACGGCATCCATCAGTAACAAGTCAATACCCTTCATGGACATTTGTTTGAGCGGGGCTGCTTTAAGGTTGTTGAAACGTTCTAATCCCTGTAAAACATAATGCGCAAAATTGAACACCCGGTTCATCACGCCATCCGCTTTACCGCGCCGGGCAGCATCGGTGAAGAGGGTTAATTCACGGTGTCTTAAATCTTGAGCGACGTCTTCCTGATCATCCATCAATTGCGCAAAAGCGCCGTAGTTGAAGATGATATCCGTCTCCTCTGCGGAAAGTTCACCCGCGGCCAAAAACCCATCTGCCAACACGGAGGTTCCGCCTTTTTCAAATGACATTTCGGCAATTCTTCTGATGTGCAGTTTTTCGGGCCATTTGGGCATGCGTGCGCTTTTACTTTGCGCATAATGGATTGCCAACAGACTCTCGTATACTTGCTCAAATTGCTCGCGTGGATATTGCTTCTCGACCATGCCAACCAGATCTAGCACATCCTCTTCATTCCAGTTCTGCGGGGTCGCCTGTTCACCCTTGAGCCATTGGCCAAAGCGCTGATTGAAGCTTGCTTTGTCGGCCTGACTGCGCCGCGGATCGTCAAGATAGTTATCCGTCACTGGATAGAGCATACTGTAAGCAAACAATGAGGGGGTTAAGTGCACCGGCAACCCTAAAAGCACTTGCAAGTAATTGCACGTCCACACATTGCGGCTAGCCTGAAATATATCTTCAAAACTGATAAAGGGATCAAACGCCTTGGCCTGGTGATAGAAATCCTCCGCTGCACGGTTGATGCCCAGGCTTTCAATGCAATTGACCTGGTTATCATCCAAACCAAATATCGAAATGCCAGTTTCTTTGATTCGCGTGGAGGCTTCTTTGGTAAAATGCTGTTGATCAAACCCGTGCAGGGCGGAACTTTCCAACTGTTTGCTCACCCAATCCAGCGTCTCACTCAACTGACGCTCGTTTTCCAATTTTTCTTCCATTGAAATACGGGCGGGCAGACAGGCATCTTCATCAGAACACTCGAACCACAAATTGGTGAGCGTGTGAGTCTGTTGTTTTACAAAATCTTGTAGCTGATTGCGGTTTACTATGCTCATTTCAAAGCTCTCATAAGTTGCTAAATTTTAGCCAAGTTAATCAATATACGCGGGTAATCGCTCCGGGTTGCAAAACCCGGCATGCCAGTTAAATGGCAACACGGATTTTTGTCAGAGGAGGTTATACTAGGGTTCTGGAACAATGCCGTTCGTAATATTGGATATGTTGAGGCTGAATAATGAAGAATTCGCAAAGAACGATGGTCAATATGATTGAAGAAATTTGTGCCGAGCAAGGCATCCTCTGCGAACGCTTTTCATACGACTGGATTTTTCGCCTCACCAAAAACGAAAAAACCGCCCACATTTTCGGTTACCAATTTGAGAACAATTCCGCCACTGCCCAGCTCATCTGCACAGATAAATGTGCCTCAAGTGAAATTTTGCGTTCCAAAGGCATTCCAGTCGTGGAGCATTTTTTTTTCATCTCGCCTGATGATCTTCATTACATTGGGCTTGAAGGTAACTGGTCGCGTATGCTTGAACTGCTTACTAAATACGGACGTCTGGTTTGCAAGCCCAATGAAGGCACCGGCGGCATAGATGTCTTTCAGGTCTCCTCCGCCGTTGAGCTTGAACTGGCCGTCAACTCGGTTTTTGCCCACAGCCGATCTCTGGCGCTCAGCCCCTTCTACCCCATCGACCAGGAATACCGCGTTATTCTCTTAAACGAGCAAGTCAAACTGGTCTTTTCCAAAACCATCCAATCCCTCATCGGCAATGGCAGATCGTCTTTCAAGCAGCTATTGCTTGAACAAAACCCGTCGCTGATTGAAACCATCCCTACCGGAGAGTTCAGCGAAGAAATGCTCAACAAAATTCCAAAATCCGGCGAAAAGATACCGCTCAATTGGAAGCACAACCTCGGGCAAGGTGCGCAACCTGAGATTATCACCGATCAAGCACTCGTATCGCAGTTGGGCAGCCTGGCACTGAGCGCCGCCGAAGCGGTCAATGTTCGTTTCGCCTCCGTGGATATCATCCGCACCGGGGGAGACTTCAAAGTACTTGAGATCAACAGCGGCATCATGATGGAAAGTTTTGCCCGCATGAATGCCAAAAACTACACACAGGCAAAATCTATCTACCAGGAAGCTCTGGCAGTTTTGTTTGCATAGATCATCCAAATCTTGTAAAATATTGCTAATTACGATTACACTTTTCTTATTCATATCCTTACCGGTTTTGATATTTTTATTTAGAGTTTTTTCAACAACGTTAGGTTTGTGTTGAAGTATTGATTGCATGTGAACTCGATGCTCTCTCAAAATTTGTATTGGAGGAACTATGAAAAGAAACGCAAGGTTTATTTTGGCTATACTCTTTGTTTTAGGTTTGGTGCTGATGAGTGCCCCTCGCCAGGCTCAGGCAGGAGAAATTAAGAGTAATCCCAATATTGCCGGCGGTTCGTGGACTGCTGGTCAGGTTGTCGATGTCACTACTTTGGCTGCAAAAGCGCCAACATGGCTGCAACTGCTCACTAGTGGCGTCAAAGTCACTGAAGCAGGCAAAATTTGCCATCCCTTCCGCGGCGGACAGTTCGGCTGGATTGGCGAAATTCGCCAATATAAAAACGGCGAGTGGTTCAAACTAAAAACCACTAATGACTGGGTTCCGAGCAAAGAAGGCGAATTCATGTCTTGCGCCGAGGCGCCGGCAGCCGGCACCTATGCCCTTTTTGGCTATTGGATCAGACCCGCGGGATATGTTGAAGCGCCAACTGCTGCATGTAAATATTCGACTGCTGATTGGACAGCCTCATTTTTTGGTGAAGGAATCTATTCACTGCAAGCAAACCTTGACAACCTTCCTGAAGGTACTTCTGTTTCATATTCATTTATAGAGCCTTATACTGGCCTTACAGGTGACCTCTATAATGGAAATGGATTGTTGGAAGAAGGGTGGGTGACTTTTGAAGAACAATATTTGTTTGATGGTTGGTCATCATTAACCGTTGAAGTATCAGCCTTAGGATGTTCAAAAATAATACTACTTATTTCTGGTTAACTTATATTATGAACTAACCTTTAAAAACTCTAAACCCTCTGCCATACTAGTAGGGGGTTTTGTAATTAAGTAGTTGTCATTATTCAGTTGAAGAACCGCTATCAAAAATATCAACAACGAACTCGATAAACTTTATGGCTGACAGTTTTGCTCATTAGTTCCAGACAATTTTGCCATGTTAGGTAAGATTTCGTTTTGATAAACGGTACTCCAATTGTTTGCCATCCAAATACGTTACTGCCCACTTTTCATTTGCTAAATGATAGGCATATCCCCAAGGCCCAATCTCTAGCGTCTATCGTGATTCGATCATCGGTCTAGGCGGCCATTATAATTTCTGGTGGGTTTTACGACCGATCCACCCTTACCATAGTCTTGTTCAGTATCGGCTGGAACCTGCTGGGCGACTGACTGAATGATCTGCTCCACCCCCCTGTATTGTTAACAAATTATTCGGGGATCCAATTGCGGCTGCCCCGAATAATTAAACTCAACAATAAAGATGAATTAGAATAGTTTGTTAGGTGAACAAGCACCGTTTTTAAATGTATAACCCGACTTGCATACACAGAATCCATCTACAAATTCTTCATTAATTCCGCAATCTTGTGCAGGGGCTTCTGTTGCATAGAAAAACTCTTGAGGTCCATTATAGTAGGCGAAAAGCGCGTATGTTCCCGCGGACGGTGCTTTGGCGCATGCCACATAAGCACCTTCTTCATCCGGTACCCAGCCATTAATGGTTTCAAGCTTGATCCACTTGTCACCTTTCAATTTTCTGATCTCGCCAACCCAATGGTATTTGCCGCCCCTCAATTCATGGCAAATCTCTGTGGGTTCTTCGACCATGACTGCATCCGTGGTCATCAGTTGCAACCATTCGGGTGCCGGCGCAGTGATCAAATCAACCTCAACCGCGGTTCCGGTATTCCACTCTCCGGCTGCGATAGACTGTTTTACCACCATATAACCTGCTTGAACATTGTTGGGAATGCTCACAAACACCAGGGCAATTAATAACCCTAACCCTGCAAAGACAAGAACTGTTTTCTTCAATGTAAACCTCAATGGAAATTTTATTTATTCTAAATAATTTACCAATAAGTGTTTGACAAATCCATAAAAACACCATAAGGAATTAGTAACTAATTGCATTCTATTTAGTGAATACAGCTATTTTGCTCAAAAAATGCGATTGACGATTCACTAATCCCTATTTACTAATCACTGCCCTATCCATTTGACATTTTCCACGTCCTCCCCTACACTAATCTCATGCTAGCCCTAGTGAATGCTTGCGCAGTCATCGGTCTGGACGGGGTCATCGTAGACGTAGAAGTTGATATCACCAATGGGATTCCCAAACCCCCCATGATCATTGTCGGCCTGCCTGATGTTTCGGTGCAGGAGAGTAGAGAACGCGTCCAGTCTGCCATCCACAACATCGGGCTGGATCATCCCCGCAAGCGTGTGCGTGTCAACCTCGCCCCCGCCACTGTGCGCAAAGAGGGATCTGCTTACGATCTGCCCATTGCGCTCGGCGTTTTAATTGCCAACCGTCAGCTCCCGCCAAAATGCCTGCAAGACGGATTGGTAATGGGCGAACTCTCCCTCGACGGCAGTGTGCGCCACATCCGCGGCGTGCTGCCCATGGCGGCCGTTGCCCGGCGCGAAAATTTCAAACGCGTTTTCGTCCCCGCGGAAGACGCCCCCGAAGCCGCGCTCTTCCCCGATCTTGAAGTCATCCCGGTCACCTCGTTGGCCGATCTTTATGCCCATCTGGTGGGGTCAAGGCTCATCCCTCCCCAGCCTCACATCGAGGTGGACCAGGTGCCCGTGATCGTGCAAACCGACTTCCGCGACATCAAAGGGCAGGAGCATGTTAAACGCGCACTTGAGGTTGCTGCTTCTGGCGGTCATAACCTGTTGATGATCGGTCCTCCCGGCGCAGGCAAGACACTCATGGCACGCGCTTTGCCAGCCATCCTGCCGCGCATGACGGTGGATGAATCGCTCGATGTCACCCGAGTATATTCCGTCGCAGATGCCCTGCCTGAAGGCATTCCCCTGATTAAAAACCGTCCCTTCCGCGCGCCGCATCACACCATTTCCAATGCCGGTCTGGTGGGCGGAGGCAACTGGCCGCACCCCGGCGAAATTTCACTGGCGCATCGCGGCGTGCTCTTTCTGGATGAGCTGCCCGAGTTCGGCAGCCGCACGCTTGAAGTGCTGCGTCAGCCACTTGAAGACAAGATCGTCACCATCAGCCGCGCCCAGGGCACCTTAACCTTCCCGGCCAATTTTCAACTGGTGGCTGCCATGAACCCCTGCCCGTGCGGCTACTACGGCGATGCGCACAAAGCCTGCTCCTGCTCTCCCGGCACGGTGATCAAATACCAACGCCGCATCTCCGGTCCGCTGATGGATCGCATTGACATTCATGTGGATGTGCCGCGTGTGGATTACGAAAAATTGAGTGAGGACCGCCAGGGTGAGTCTTCAGAAACCGTCAGCCAGCGTGTTGAATCCGCCCGCCAGATACAACGCGAACGATTCGAAGGCACCACACTCACCTGCAATGCAGATATGCATCCCGCCCAGGTGAGGCAGTTCTGCGCGCTGGATGAACCCTGCCGCAGCCTGATGCGCGCAGCCATGAACCAGCTCCAGCTTTCCGCCCGCGCCTACCACCGCATCCTCAAACTGGCGCGCACCATCGCGGATTTATCAACCAGCGATTCCATTCAACAAGGTCATTTGGCCGAAGCGCTGCAGTACCGTCCGCGGGTAAGTGATATATAATCAATTAATTACTGTTAATCAGGAGATATATAATGGCATACACCTTACAATCCAAACTTGGCGATCTCTTAAAAGACGCTGTGGCTGTCAAAGTCCTCGAAAAATACGCACCGGGCATCACCACCAATCCAATGATCGGCCTCGCCAAGGGCATGTCCCTGGAAACCCTCCTCGGCATGCCGCAAGTAAAACAATATGGCATCACCAATGAATTGGTATTGAAAGTTATAGCAGAGATTGAAGCCCTAAAGTAAAATTTTCTGCATTTCTTATGCGAATCTTGGCCTTTACTATTTTCATGACCATCGCAGATGATTGATTTTTCTTAACTCATTATTGGATTGAAATTTTTAGACCGCAATAACTGTTTTTTCGACTCTCCACCATATAAAACAAATATCCAGGAGTGGAAAATAATTATTTAAGTAAATGCAGTTTTTTCATTGGTCACAGCGACTTATCGATTGGATAGGTATACCCGGTCGTAATTTTGTCTTGTGCTTTCAAATGGGCTCTGACATATTGCCCGCAATTACTGCCAATAAAGTTTTCTTCAACATTCCCAATACTCATAATGACTTCATATCCCTCTGCACTCAGTGCTGAAACAATTTCATCATTCTGATTTGGTGAATCGATGTCAACATGCGATATTAATTTCGTTTCAAGCGCGCGATAGGTTGGGTTAATCGGAGTTATTTTAATCAAATATTTTTCTGGTGAAAAATATCTTTTTAAAACATCTGCCTCAAGGGGTGATTGTTGGGCGAGAGCAAAATTTAAGGTTATCTTCCGGTCTCCTGGCGAGAAAAAACGGTCGCCATATTCAGCCATGTCACTAAAACGCCATTTTCGAATCGGTATAATCTGGTCACGAAGACCCTCATCAGTTGTATGAATCGAAAATTGAAATTGAAAACGGCCACCAGAATAATATTCATTTTTAATGTCAACCAATTGATCAAAGAAACGTTTACACCCCGCAGGTGCGACCGTTGAAATGGAAGGCATCAGACCAGGTGCCTGGTATCGCTGACTCAGCCGCTTGAGAACTTCAAGCACAGCCAGATTTAGCGCCGGTTCTCCCATTCGAGAGAACTGAATTTTAAATTGTTTGGAGGGGATGATATTGGCAGGAAATCGTTGTTGAACAAGAAAATCGATTTGCTCCAGTATCTCATCTGCCGTGGGATTGCCTTGATAATACCCACCTGCATCACACATGGCACAATGAACCGGGCAGCCATACATGGTAGAAACCAGCAAAACCCACTTCTCCAGACGTGTTGATGACGGTAAAACCGATTCAACGCACTCCAGCAGTTTGCCGTGTTCCTGTTCAATGATGTAGACAATTGTGGAATTTTCTTTACTTGTGGATGCGACGACTTTCATGTTCATTCTCCTCAATTGTTTGATGTATAAGCATACCAGCACGGATACCATCGCCAACAGCAATGGCAGCTTGTCTGAATAAGCCATTTTTTACATCACCAACAAAGTGGAGGATGCCCTTTTTTTCAAATTCGGCAGTATGTGTCATAACCGAAGATAAAATGTAATCAATTTGAGGATCCCGTCCGATTGCACCAACGATATAATCAGATCGAAATTGCTTCAAACCAAATGGGCTAGAACATTCCACAATCATATCGCCCTCAAAGCTTTTTTCTACCGTTTCTATTCTGGTCTGAGGGAAATATGTAATATTCTGATGTTCTTCCGCTTGTTTTTGAAGTCTTTTTAAACATTTGGGTTGATCAGAATGATTAAGAATTATAACTGAATTTTCATTGGCAAGATTTAGTGCATAATCAAAAGCGATATCACCGCTGCCGACAACGATCATTTTTTTTCTGGATTGATCTTTAATTTTCTCAAGGTCATAAACGATATTGTTCTTTACTTTATCAGAGACTGAAAACCCGGTTAATAGTTTGGGTTTGGTCCCTGAAGCAATAACAGCGAATTTGGCTTGGTAATTCATAATTGGTGTGACGATGTTAAATAAGCCATCCTTCCAGGATAACTCAATGACGGGCTCCTGTGTAATCGTAAATGTTTTTATTTGTTCAACAAAAATATCCGCCAAATCCGTTCCAGAAATGCCGTGTGGAAAACCCGGATAATTCTCTACCCAATTCGCGTTCAATAATAGACCACCCGGCCGCGATTTTTCAAACACACGCGGATTTATGCCATAGCGCATTAATTGGATTGCGGTTGCCATCCCTGCAGGGCCAGCGCCTATGATAAAAACATCATCCACTTTTACGCTCCAGGATCGAAATAACTTCATCTGCCAGCACTGGCGTCGCAAAACCGTGTGAAAGATTGAGCAGTGCGGCTTTGTGAAAAGCTTCATTGTATGTCGCTGTTCCATCGACAGTGAAAAAAACTTCATAATCGTGCATAAATGCTGACCTTGCAGTTGTTTCACAACATAAATGGGTCAGCACTCCGCAAATAACAAGCTGCCTGATGTTTTGTTTCTTAAGAATTTCATTAAGCGGAGAATTAATGAAGGCATCATATCGGGTTTTATTAAAAACCGTCCCTTTTTGGCTATCAATGCGGGGATCAATTCTACTAAGACCCATATCAGCGCTTATTACATCTCTCCACCATACAGCCATCAACCCTGCATTTTGAGCAGTATTGATATGTTGAGTCAGAATGACAGGCAGGTTAAAATGCGAAAAAGCATTAATGAGAGCATTTACTTTTGGCAGAATTGCAGTCGAACTTGGCACAAAAGCGTGAGACTGGTCACTGAGAAAATATTCCTGCATATCCAATACGAGCAGTGCAGACTTTTCCAATGAAGGTACAACAGATCTATTATGCGTGGCCTTTTCAGTCGATTCCAAAAGTCTGTGCGCCGTTGCCTCGATTGAAGACGGAGAAAAATAATGCTCTTTTACAATTCCCATAATTATCCTGATAATAAGTGTTCACAGATAATAGCATATTTATGTTTTTAAAAAAATCAAGCTGCCGGATTAAACTTTTACCAACCATCTACCCGTTCGGCAAAATCATCACCTTCTTCACACCCGGGTCGCGCTTGTCCATTAACTCCAGACCAACCATCAGGTCCTCCAGAGGCAACCGATGCGAGATCAAAGACTCAACCTTCACCTCGCCGCTTTGCAGCAATCTGACCGCCTGAATGGAGTTGCGCACGGAGGTGAACGAAGAAAGAAGAATCAATCCCTTTTGAAAGATTTTGAACGCATCCAATTCCAGCGTTTTGTCTGAGGGTGGCACACCAAACAGCAGCACCGTTCCTCCGCTTCTGGCAAAATCAATGGTGCGGTTCATCACGGGGATGGCGCCTGTTGCGTCGATCACCACATCAAATTCATTCTGCGGCAAATCTTCCATGCGGCTGACAACGGTGTCCGCGCCGAGCGTGCGCGCCAGTTCAATGCGGCCGGGGTTGGTCTCAAGCATGGTCACATTCGAGGCTCCTTGCAGTCTCGCCATTTGCAGCAGCAAATCGCCGATCGGCCCTGCGCCCAGAATGGCAACTTTGTCTGCCAGCTTGATTCGCGCGCGTTCAATGCCATGGATGACACAGGAAAGCGGCTCTACAAAGGCCCCCTGTTCAAAAGCCAGGTCACCGATGCTGAAAACAGCTTTTTCGGGTACACATACAAACTGTTCCATCCCGCCGGGCAGCGTCACCCCCACGGCCTGCCAGTTCTCGCAAAAATTCTGGCGGTTATTCAAACAATGACTGCAATTGTCACAGGCAATATTGGGTTCAACAGCCACGCGGTCATCCACTTTGAATCGTGTTACACCGCTGCCGATGGCCGTCACCACACCCGCAAACTCGTGCCCGGGGATGACAGGATAGCTGCCAAGATATTCGCCTTTATAAATATGCAGATCCGTGCCGCAGATGCCGCTGGCTTTGACCTCAATTAACACTTCGTTTGCATCCGGAGTTGGCACATCCCGCTCGATGAGGCTGAGTTCGCCTGGCTTATGGATCATCATACTTTTCATGCTTTGCTCCCGCACATCCTTTTGATATGAAAGATTAAATCCTCTTTGCACATTACTGTCAATGTCAGGCTAAAAATGTAGTTAACAATCACATTAGAATATATACTCTTTCACCCTTGACGGCCGATAATTTGTATTATTATCAGTGCATAGCGCAATTTATCGGATTATAAGTAAATGGCCAGAAAAAGCTCCTCAAACCAAAAAGAAAAACATCCTTCTGATCAACACACAGAACCCCTGATTAACGTTAGTGATGTAGTCAAATCATTTAAAACGGCTGGCGAAGATTTTTTTGCCCTCAATGGAATTTCATTTAACGTCTACCAGGGAGAATTTCTCGGCATCATCGGCAAATCAGGGGCAGGCAAAACCACCCTCGTCAACATGATTACCGGTGTAGATCACCTCACTTCAGGTCAAGTGAGCGTTAACTTCGATAATCATAAGGTATCCATCCATCATTTCAATGAAGACCAACTCGCCCTCTGGCGCGGAAAGAACATGGGCGTGGTTTACCAATCTTTCCAACTGTTGCCGATGCTTTCTTTGCTTGAAAACATAATGCTGCCCATGGATCTTTGCGGAAATTACCACCCTTCACAAAGCCGCGATAAAGCCTATGAGTTGTTGCGCATGGTTGAGTTAGAAGAACATGCCAAAAAACTGCCCAAGTTTATCTCAGGCGGACAGCAGCAAAGAGTTTCCATCGCGCGTGCCCTTGCCAATGATCCCCCCATTATCATCGCGGATGAACCCACCGGCAGCCTCGATTCCATCACCGCAGCCCACGTCTTCGGTGTCTTTGAAATGCTCAAAAATCAAGGTCGGACCATCATCATGGTCACACACGATAAAAGCCTTTCGCCGCGCTTCACTCGCACCCTCGTTATTCAAGATGGTGAATTGGCTCTCGATTCGCACAAGGAGGCAATATGACAAACCTGGCCTCCTCCATCCCCGCCATTGAGATGCAAAAAATACAAAAGGTATTTAAAAATGCCGCAGGTACTTTTCATGTGCTCAAAGGGTTGGATCTCAGTCTTGCACAGGGCGAATTTGTGGCTATCGTCGGCAAATCCGGCAGCGGAAAATCCACCCTGCTAAACATGATCACCGGCATTGACCATCCCACTGGCGGCAACGTGATTGTGAACGGAATCAACGTGCATACCATGAATGAAAGTACGCGCTCCTTATGGCGCGGCAATAACCTCGGCATCGTGTTCCAATTCTTCCAACTGCTGCCTATGCTCACACTGCAAGAAAACGTGATGCTGCCCATGGATTTTGTCAACAAATATGATTTTGATGAGCGGCCCAAACGCGCCCTTGAATTGCTCGCCATGGTTGGCCTTGAAAAACAAGCCTATAAACTGCCCACCACCGTCTCCACCGGGCAGCAGCAGTGCGCAGCCATTGCCCGCGCCCTCGCCACCGACCCTCCCGTCATTGCCGCGGATGAACCCACCGGCAATCTCGACACAAAATCTTCTGATGTCATCATCAGCCTCTTCGATCATCTGGTCAAATCAGGCAAAACCATCGTCATGGTAACCCATGATCCCTCCCTGACTGAACGCACCTCCAGAACGGTGGTTATTTCTGATGGTGAATTAATCAATGAAACAGTAGCCAAGTGTTTTGTTAACCTTTCACACCATCAATTGCTTGATTTAACCCACAATCTCGAGAGTTTCAATTTTGCCCCCGGCTCATCCATTTTGACACAGGACCAATCTGTTGACTACCTTTACATGATTGTTAGCGGTGAAGTGGAAATCAGCCTGGTTGACCCAAAAGGCAAACGTCGCACTATTACCGCCCTAAAACCTGAACAATTCTTTGGTGAAATCGAACTGACAGGCAGCGGTCGTTCAATTGCAAATGTTTCAGCTTCCACCGAGTTGCCTGTTAGTCTGGTGGGTATCAAACGTGAGAAGTTTCTTGAAATACTGAAAAATTCTCACATAACCGAAGATGCCATTCAAAATGTTGTCCGTCTGCGCCTCGAAGAGAACCGTTCAGCAAGACAAAAACTGACAGGCGGCAAACCATGATGCGTCCACGCTGGCGAAAAGTTTTTCATGATCTGATCACCAACCTGTCTCGCACATTGTTGGTGGTCTTCTCAATCGCTGTCGGTGTTTTTTCAATCGGCGTGATCGTCGGCGCTTATGTGATTATCTCGAATGATATGAGCTTAAGTTATTCATCCAACAATCCGACCAATATTGAACTACGAACCGGGCCGTTCGATGAATCATTGGTATCCACCATCCAAAATGTGCGCGGCGTCAACGATGCAGAAGGCCGCACCGTATTAAGCATGCGCGCCCGAATTAAAGGAACCGATAATTGGCAGACGCTAAATGTCATTGCCATTGAAGATTATTCTGACCTAAATATTAATCTCTTAAACATTGATGCAGGCACCAATTTACCAAATGATAAAGAAGCCGTGCTTGAGCGCAAAGTACTGCAAGATATGCAGGTCAAAGTTGGTCAGATACTCGAACTTCAACTTGAAAATGGAAATATAAAAGAACTCCCGGTGGTAGGCATCGTCCAGGATGCGAGTACCGCGGCAGGTGATTTTATTGCCAACCCTTTTGTGTATGTCACAATCAATACCCTGCCCTATCTTAATGAAGAGCCCCTATTCAACCGCTTGTATGTCACCTTGACTGAAAAAGTAAATGATAAAGCGTATTTGCAATCCATGTTGACGGTGATCAGAGACAAAACCGAACAAAGCGGCGTCGGCGTCTTCCATTCCCGCTATGCCAAAACCAATGAGCATCCCATGGCTTCGACGGTTCAGGCGATTCTTGGCATTTTACTGGCGCTGGGGATTCTGATCCTGTTTCTTAGCAGTTCTTTGATCGCCAATACCTTGAACGCCTTACTCAACCAGCATTTACGCTATATTGGCATCATGAAATTGGTCGGCGCAAGCCGCAACCAGGTGCTGCAAATGTATATGGTGTTGATATTGTCTTTTTGTTTGATCGCCCTGGGTATCGCCGTCCCCCTCGGTGGACAAGGCGCTTATGGCTTGGCCGCATATATTGCAGACCAGATCAATTTCGCTTTGATGGGCTACCGCATCGTGCCTTTGGCCTTGATTGTTCAGATCATTGTTGGCCTCGCCGTCCCCTTATTGGCTGGTTTTGTACCGGTGCTCAACGGATCAAAGATATCAGTGGTGCGCGCCTTGAGCGATAATCAAATGCTTGAAGAAGCCAAACCCGAACAAGGGGAAGCTAAAAAAGAAACCATTATCGAAAAAATCAGCCTGCGCTTAACCAAGCTGCTCTCAAAGCGCAACATACATATTCCGCGTCCGCTTTTGATCTCATTTAGAAATACTTTCAGACGCAAAGGCAGGTTGATTTTAACCTTATTTACTTTGACCATGGCCGGTGCTATTTTTATTGCCGTCTTCAATGTTCGTGTCACCCTCTTTGATTATATGGATGGAATCGCAAATTATTTCAGGGCAGACGTTACCCTTGATTTTGATCAGCCCTACCGGTTGAAAGATATCACCAACCGCGTTTTAGCCATCCCTGGCGTAGCAAAAATAGAAGGCTGGGCATACGCCAGTGCTGAAGCCATCAATCTGGATGAGAGTCTGGCAGAGAACATCACCATCTTGGCACCTCCAAGTGACAGTACGATGGTCACGCCTAACCTGGTCACTGGCCGCTGGCTCATCCCGGGTGATGAAAAAGCCCTTGCCTTGAGTGAACAGATTTACGAAAGTTTTCCCAACATTAAACCGGGAGACAAAATCCGCATCAAGGTTTATGGCAAAAAAGAGGAATGGACAGTTGTAGGTATCTTTAAATTTGTTCCGCAGGAAGGCACTTTCGCCTACGGAACCTACGAATACATTTCAAAGATCACCCATCAAAATAACCGTTCTTTCTCGTACCGCATCATGCTTGATGATCATAGCAAACAAAATCAAAAAGAGATGGGAGCTTTTATTGATGCCTATTTCCAAAACAACGGTTACAACGTAGACCAGGTTCGAACCGGAGATTCAACCTTAAGTAGCGCAACTGAAAGCCTGAATATTCTCATCACTTTCTTGCTTATAATGGCCATCTTAACCGCTGTCGTGGGCAGCATGGGGCTGACTGGCACCATGGGCATGAACGTGCTTGAGCGCACCCGTGAGATTGGCGTTATGCGCTCCATTGGTGCAGTCGATCGTGCCATTATGCAGACCGTGATCATCGAGGGTATGGCCATTGGCGGTATTTCATGGCTCCTGGGAGCTTTCCTGAGTGTACCCATTACTTACGTCCTCTCAGATATTGTCAGCTTGGCAGTTTTCGAATCTCCCATAAAAGTTGTTTTCACAGCCACAGGTTTTCTGATTTGGTTCCTGGTGGTTCTAATCTTATCTGCACTGGCCAGTTTACTGCCAGCCCGCAATGCCGCCAGTCTCACTATCCGTGAAGTGCTGGCTTACGAATAGTATTGGTTCGAGGAGAAGAAAAATGAAAAAACAAATGGTTCTATTGATTTCAATATTGATGGCTGCCCTACTGTTGATCGGATGTAAAACAGCAACACCTAAAGCCATTGAAGCTACGCCAGTCACCTCCCCTGATGTCGTGATTGCTGAGGCGCATTTTGTTCCTGAACAAAATCTCTACCTATCCTTCCTCGCTCAAGGCCGGGTTGCCGAAATTCTGGTGACTAAAGGGGATCAGATCACAAAAGGACAGGTTCTGGCAATATTAAACGACAGTGAACCAGCCGTCGCCAATCTGACCGCTGCCAAGCTTGAGCTGGCCTCGGCCGAACAAGGGCTAAACATACTTCTCCGCACCTCTGACCTGGCCACAGCCCAGGCGCAGTTGAACCTCGCGACTGCTCAAGATGCCTACAATAAGGCGGTCTGGAATCGTAAAGATATCGATACGCCTCAAGTCACTGACCAGAACAAAATCGACGCCATTAATGCTTCTATCATCATCGCTCAGGATAAAGTAGAAAAAGCGCAGAAAGAATATGACAAATTTTCTGAATCCGAAGACAGTGATCCGCTTAAGGCGGGTGCTCTCAACAACCTTGCTCAGGCAAAAATGAACCTGCGCAATGCTCAAAACAACCTCATCTACAATTATCTCGATCCCTCGAACCAGGATGTCTTGATTTCAGACGGCAAAGTAGAAGTTGCCAAGGCTCAATTGGCAGACGCCCAAAGCGAATATGACCGCCTCAAAAACGGACCGGATGCTGAGAAATTAGCCGTCGCCCAGGCTCGTGTGGATAATGCCGCCGCGCAGGTAGCTGCCGCCCAATACGCAGTGGATAACTATGAGATCAAGTCTCCATTTACCGGCATCGTTGCAGATATCAACATTGCGGTCAGCGAACAGATCACGCCTAATTCATGGGCAATTGCGGTTATCAATCCTTCAAGCTGGTATGTTGATACCAATGACCTGACCGAATATGACATTGTCAATATTAATATTGGTGATAGTGTCGCTGTCACCGTAGACGCTCTGCCTGAATTGGAATTGACCGGCACCGTTAAAGAAATATCTCTTGCCCCAAAAACCTCGGCAGGAGATATCCTCTACACCGTCCGTATTCTCGTGCAAGACCCCGATCCGCGTATCAAATGGGGGATGACCGCAGAAGTGACTTTCCCGCTTTCTAAATGAAGGTAGAGGCTTTCAAAAACGCCAGGTGAGTAAACTCACTTGGCGTTTTTTTCGCACAAAAAATTGTGCTTTCCCTTGATTTTCTCCGCGATCCCCCGCGGCTCTGCTAGAGATGTGGTGGTAAAGTTGACCCCTTGTTTCTGGGTCAAAACATCCATATAGTCTTTTGTCGTAGGGTGTGGTCGCCGCGGATTATCCTAAATTATGTTTGGCGGACAAATAGATTCGTCTACTGCCAACCTCATGGACAGGCGACCCACCATAAGGATTGTAGGTTTTGATCCCCTTTGGTTTTAGGGTCAACCCACCTTTTTCGTGTTAAATAGGTGAATGAGTCCACCAAATTTGGCAACAAAAACCACAATTTATTACAGCAATACGATCAGCAGCAATATCAACAATATCGTCACAACCAGCACGCTGATCCACGCCCAGCCGCTCGGGTCGGATGCACCATTGCCAATACCTATCGGGGTGATCTTCAAGAGCGGAATATCCCCAATCTTTGAATGCATCTCTTCATCGCTGATCTTCCAGGGATTGTAGCCTTCAAAGAAACCCGCGAACCCGGCATTCTTCAACACCTGCCGGATGACAATCCTCCGTGTTTCAGGGTCGTTTTCTTCACTTACTTGCCCGTAAATTGCACCACCAGGCATAATCATCTCAATCGCAGGGTTGGCCAGAAGGTTTTTATACCAATCCGAGGTCTTTCTTCCGCCAGAGATGCACCACACGCTGCCTTGATAAATGGCATAGTTAACCGGCGCATAACGCAGCTTGCCGCTCTTGCGCCCGACCACCTTCAGCACCATGATATATCCGCTGAACGGATTGCTCATGATGCCTCCCATACCCAACCGGAACATGGGTATCATGAAAAATTTGTTGAGAAACCAAAAAATCTTGCGCATCATAGGCGGCATCTTATTCCCTCCAGCTACATTTTATAATGATTAATTATACAAATGTATTTGGAATCCAATTTTATAAAAAAAAGAAGCTCCGATTTCAAAATCGGAACCTTGCTTTATCCACCTATGTTTCAATAATATTATCAAAATCTTGCCCTTTCAACAACCTTCAAAACTTATAACCCTTTTTCCCCTTTTGAAGTCTTAATCAAGCCGATCACCATCCACGGCAGCATCGCAAAAAGCCCAGCCAGCGCGGGGCCGTAAAGACCAACGATCAAACAAGTGGCAAATGAGGTTGCCCCGGTCATCACATACATCCACACTGCCCATCTGTCTGGGATGAGCGGAATCATGACCGGCATCTTCCGCGTGATCAGCAGAAACAATCCCACTGCAGCAAAAGTCGTCAGCCACCAGCCCCAAAAATTCTGCAGGGGAACCCCAAAATAAGCACCATCAACTTCCCAAACCCAATTGCCGCCCAAGACCATCATCGGGTCCATCAACACATCCCAGGCGGTCATGATCACACCGCTTAATGCTGCAATGGCAATGCCGCGTTGAAATGTTCTCCAGCGCTTCGGTATCAGTGCCTTGGCAATCACCATCGATGGATACATCATGAAGGTCCACGCAACCGGGATCAAATAAGGCACCAAACCCAAAAACTTCGGTCCGAGTTGGTCAGTGTAATGATACGGTCCATACACCAACCCGGTGGCAACGCCAAGACTCTCAAAGAACAAGCCCGCGACAACCGCCAGCACCACAAAAAATAGGGTCTTGATCCAACCTTCGATCTGGCTCGAATGTAAAATTGAAAAAATAAATGAAGAAAAGGTGACAATGGGTGTCAATGGTATGGCCCACGGAATCTTGAACCCTAAAACACACAGTGCAAATATTGAACCTAACAGGGTAAAAATAAGCGTGGCTAGCGTAATTCTTTTTATTATCAAAGATCTCTCCAATTGGTTTTTAATAATCATTTGATTTTTACCAGCACAGATTCCATCGTCAATACTGATCCGTCAGCCATGCTAATATCAGCCAATTCCAGCTTCACCCATGTTTCATTAGTGATCGCAGGCAGCGTAATCTCGTTGTCAAAGGTTGCCGGTGTCCCCATATCTTCGGAAGTGACCATGAAACCACTCCGATAAAGTTCCACACCTGTAAGGTCAAAGATTGTCAGACTTAAATTATTTTCAAAAGGCGCCACCGGCATACTACCTGTAATTCTGAATGTGCCAGGCACATCACTGCCACTTTGCGGAGCTTCAATAACGATTGATCTCTCTACACCGTTGGGGGTGATGGAGGTTCTTCTCATCATCAATAAATTATTTTCAAGTAACCTATAAGTAAACGTGACTTTTTCAGTCGGCGAAACCATCGCATCATTGAATGAATGCACCACAGCCTTCAATAGAATGGCTCCATCTTGAATCGTAAGCGATTCGATGTTGGGCCGGTCATCAATGTAGGTCATTCCAACCTGGTCAAATTTGCCATCCCGACTGGCAATCACTACCAGTGAAACAAAAGTTCCGCTGCCGCCGTTGTTTTCTGCCAATAACACAGCAGCATCATCGATCGCATCTCCATTTAAATCACCTATGGCAATCTGGGGCAACAGGGTAAGTGTCATTTTCTCGTCGGCATAGCCACCATCCACTAACTGTACAGATATTCCACTATTGGGCGTAATGAAAATCAGATTATTCAATTTTTGTTCAGTCATCCCCTCTTTTGCAGCAGGGATAGCCATTCCTTCATCCGCCATTGCTACTGGGGATGTAATCATTTCAACAGTTTTTTGTGAAGTTGGCACACAGGCTGCAACCAAAACCAATAATAATAGTGAGCCAAAACGGATGGCGGTTTTCATCGTAATTATTTTCTCCAATCTTAATATTTACTAAAATCTGCCTAAAACACTTGAATATCAGCTAATAAAAGCGTATAATGTGTCAATAAGTGGTAAATAGTGGGTCGAAGTGGAGCGCCGGAGCCTTTTCCGGCGTTCGGCATATCTAGGGAAAGTAGAACTTATGTTCATCGGAACTTTTGAACACAACATTGATGAAAAATCCCGCATCACTCTTCCGGTAAAATTCCGCGAACAGTTGAGTGATGGCGCATACATCATTGGCGGGTTTGATCGAAATCTGATCATTCTACCTTCCGCGAAATTTGATGCATTGGCAAAAAAGGTCAATGCACTCAGCCTGGGGGATCCTGAAGCCCGTGACTTGCAGCGCAGGATTTTTGAACATGCCGGTGAAGTTGAGTTTGACAAATCCGGTCGTTTTATCCTTCCGACTACATTACGCAAACTCGCCCACCTTGAAAACGAAGTTACCGTCGTTGGAACTGGCGAAAAAATCGAAATCTGGTCTCCATCCCTGCTGGCTGAAAAAGATGCCCGTTTTGATGAGCCAAATGCCGCAGCAGAGCTGGCAAGCAAGTACGACCTTTCATTCTAATGAATACTACAAGTGACAGCGGCAATAACGCACCGCATGTCTCTGTTCTTTACCAACAGATTATAACTGCTTTACGCCCTGAGAGTTCCGGTCGGTATGTAGATGGAACTGTCGGCGCAGGTGGACACGCCTGGGGCATCCTCTCTCAATCTTCTCCTGATGGAAAACTTTTAGGTCTGGATGTTGACCCCCTGGCGCTCGAAATCGCCCGCAGCCGCCTTTCAGAATTTTCGAATCGGGTTCGCCTGGTTCACTCCTCCTACACTTCTCTCTCCTCTGAACTGCTGGCGTCTGGCTGGGACCAAGTAAACGGCATCGTCGTCGATCTGGGTGTGTCATCAATGCAAATAGATTCCCCTGAACGCGGATTCTCCTTCCTTAAAGATGGGCCGTTGGATATGCGTTTTGACCCTTCCCGGTCGGTCAGTGCAGCAGAATTACTCAACAACAGCAGCGAGGCCGAGATCGCAGACATCCTTTGGCGCTTTGGTGAAGAACAACAATCTCGCCGCATCGCCAAAGCCATCGTTAACAACCGCCCGATCAGCACCACGCTTGAACTTGCCGACCTGATCGCCAAAACCATTGGAAGAAAAGGCAAGATCCACCCGGCCACACTCTCGTTTCAGGGCTTACGCATCGCCGTCAACCAGGAGCTTTCCTCTTTATCAGCGTTTTTACCCCAGGCGATTCAGTCGCTGGCTCCCGGCGGAAGATTGGCGGTCATCTCCTTCCATTCTTTGGAAGACCGCATCGTAAAGCAGTATTTCCGGCTCGAAAGCAGAGATTGCATCTGTCCGCCTGAACAGCCGGTTTGTACATGTAACCACAAGGCTTCAATCATCGAACTTACCCGGCGGCCGATTGAAGCAGAGGAGGAAGAGATCAAACACAATCCTCGATCACGATCTGCAAAATTACGGGTAGCCGAGAAAATTTAGAGTATTTAGATGACCACATCGACTGAACGTTCAACCAGCAACAGAAGGCAGCGCCGCAAGGTCAACATCAAATGGGCGCAAGCTTTCAAACAAGCCCCCTGGCGCGGCCAGATTCAAACTGCGGGCTTGTTTATGCTCAGTCTTGTCGTGATCATTGTCATCGCCAGCATTTATCTCAGCATCAGCGGAAGAGCAGCTTCGGCCGGCTTGAGTGCTTACCGATTGAATGCTGAACGGCAAACCCTCGAACGTCAAATCGCCGACCGCAAAGCAAAGATTGCTGTCTTGACCTCGGTCACCCTCATGGAACAACGCGCCAAAGATATGGGTTTTGAACGCATCAGCTCAACAGATGCAATCTATGTCATGGTGCCTGGTTACCCCGGCAAACAGGCTGTCGTTTTGGCTGCCCCTCCCGGCATTAACGAGTCCAGCCGCTCTCTGGTGCTTCCTATTTATCGACATTCTATTTGGGATTGGCTCTTCCAGGGCATCAATCGCCTCAGTGAAAGTGTTGGAGGCGGCGCATGATGACATTTTTCCTTCAACTTAACCGCATCAAGATCTTGGGCATTTTCCTGTCTCTCTTCATCATCCTCATCGGCTTTCAGATGATCCGCATTCAGGTCAGCACACATGCCGACACACTCGATTCTTGGGCCAGCAACTACGGCACAGAAGTCCGCACCATCCAATCCGAACGCGGATATATCTACGACCGTGGGGGCCACCTTTTGGCTGGCAACAAGGAAGTTTATGAACTGGGTGTTGAGCTCCAATATGTTAGAAACCCTGTCGCTATTGCCACCGCCATGGCCAGCATCTTCGGCTCAGATTACAACACTATTCTAACCAGTGTGAGCACCCCCTATGATGCCACTGGCAGTGTCTACGTCACTTTGCTAAATTTCCTCCCATTGGATCAAATTGATAAACTTGATGCTCTAAAACGGCAATATGAAGATGCCAATCCATATGGTCAAAATCCTGATCTGCCTTCTCTTCGCGGATTGGTCTGGACCCCTCACCTGCAGCGTGTCTATCCTGAGGGCAACCTGGCCTCGAATATTCTCGGTTTTTACACCTATTATGACCGCGATAAAGGCAAGGGTTATTTCGGCGTCGAGGAAAAATACGACAATCTCCTGGCTGGCATCAAGCAAAAAGTGGTTATTCCGCTGGATCCATATGAGATGCAAGAAATTCCCACTGCACCAGCCGGAGCAAGCCTGGTTTTGACCATCGACCGTGAAATTCAACGTACGGTCGAAAAGATTTTAGATAAGGCAGTCAAAAATAATGGTGCCAAAAATGGTACCATCATCGTCGAGAATCCAAAAACAGGCGATATCATTGCCATGGCCAGCACTCCCCGCCTTGACCCCAACACTTACTGGGATTACGAAAAACTCTTCCCCGCAGGTACCTCTTACAACATGGCAGTCAGCCAGGTTTACGAACCTGGTTCTGTCTTTAAAGTGCTCACCATGGCCGGCGCATTGGATTCTGGTGCCGTCAAATGGGATACCCCCTTCACCGACACTGGCATTATCGAAGTTGGCGGCTGGCCTATCTATAACTGGGATCGTGGTGCCTGGGGCAACCAAAACATGATCGGCTGTATGCAGCACTCTTTGAATGTTTGTCTCAGTTGGATCGCCCTTGAAATGGGACCGGACAAGTTTTATGAATACATGGATCGTTTTGGCATCGGCCACCGCACCAATATTGATATGGCCAATGAAGAAGTTTATCCATTGAGTGAACCGGGCGATCCCATGTGGTATTCAATCAACCTCGCGACCAATTCCTTCGGTCAGGGCGTAGCGGTTACACCGATTCAACTGATTATGGCTGCTTCGGCCATCGCCAATGACGGAAAAATGATGGCGCCTCACATTTTGCACTCGTACATTCAAAACGGACAGCAGTATAAAACGAATCCTCAGGTGGTTGGCGCACCCATAAGCAAAGAAACCGCTGACATACTCACCGAGATGCTCGCCATCTCGCTTGAACAAGAAGCTTCAGATGCACTGGTTGAAGGTTATCGTGTGGCAGGCAAGACAGGCACAGCAGAAATCGCCGTCAATGGCCAATATTCCAGCGGTAAAACCAACGCTTCATTCGTTGGTTGGGGGCCGGTGGATGACCCGCAATTCATCGTTTATGTCTGGCTCGAACAACCCAAAAGCTCCATCTGGGGCTCTGTGGTTGCCGCGCCGGTTTTCAGAGATGTCGTCAAAGAACTCGTTGTACTGATGAATATTCCACCAGACGATCTTCGCAAGAGTCTGGCAGCAGGGCAATAAGAGGATACATGTTGAAACTGGCTGATCTGATCCAATCAGAACAAGGGTTCCGACCCGACCGTGCTTCTCTCGGCATTAGCGAGGCCGTGGTAGATTCACGTCAAGCCATCTCGGCATCCATGTTCGTCGCCATAGAAAGCGGACATACTTACGTCAAGGCAGCATTTGATCGTGGCGCTCACCTCGCATTGATCCAGGATAAAATCGATGACGACATCCGTGTACTTGATCTAACGGTTCCTTTCACCCAGGCAACAATAATTCCCGAGCCCCCATTCGCTATACGCGTCGCAAATTCCACTGCCAGTCTTCAAAAACTGGCAGCCTATTGGCGCCAGAAGTTCAATATAAGAGTGCTAGGCATCACCGGCAGTGTTGGCAAGTCCACCACCAAAGAACTTATTGCTGAAGTCCTCTCTCAGCGTTACCGCACTTTGAAAAATATTGGTAATTACAACAACGAAGTGGGTTTACCGCTTACCCTGCTCCGCCTCGGATCAGGGTATGAATGCGCCGTACTCGAAATGGGCTTTTTCGTACCAGGTGAAATCAAGCAACTCTGTGACATTGCACTGCCGCAAGTGGGCATTCTCACCAACATAGGCACTGTGCATGCAGAGCGGGCTGGTTCTCAGGCAGACATCGCCCGCGGCAAGAGCGAACTCGTGCAAGCGCTGCCCGCCGACCCTGAAGGTACAGCTATTTTGAATATTGACGATCCCTGGATTGTCCCAATGGCTTCGCAAACCCAGGCCAGAGTCTTTTTCTATGGGCTTGACCCCAAAGCTGAACTCTGGGCAGACGAAATTGTCAGCCAGGGATTGAAAGGAATTCACTTCACCCTGCACTATCACGGCCAAACCTACTCCATGCAGGCCCCGGTTATTGGAAGACACTCCATACATACTGTGTTGCGCACCGTGGCTGCCAGTCTGGTAGAAGGCATGCAAATGCCAGAGATTATTCATGCACTTCAGCAAGCCAGCAGTCAGCTTCGCCTGGTAGCGGTGCACACCCGTCAAGGCGCTCTATTGCTCGATGATACATACAATGCCTCTCCGGAATCTACTCTGGCAGCTTTGAACTTGCTTAATGATCTGCCGGGTAGAAAGATCGCAGTTTTGGGCGGTATGTATGAACTTGGTATGTACGAAAAAAGCGGACACGAAATGATCGGTATCCGTGCAGCAGAAGTAGCTGATCAATTGATCACTTTTGGTGAACATGCCCGCATGATCTCTTCTTCTGCTATTCAGGCAGGCTTATCTTCATCAGCAGTTTCCAGTTTTGATCAAGTAGACGAGGTAGTCGATGCCCTGCAATCAACGCTCAAACAAGGCGACGTCGTTTTGGTAAAAGGTTCTCACGGCCTGCGCATGGATCGCATCGTTCAGGCTTTGGAGGTGGAAGCATGAAAGAAACTTCTCTGGCTCTGGCCCTGAGTGGACTTGGTTTTATTCTGGCTGTCATCTGGGGTGCTCCCTTGCTGCGCGTCCTCAGACATTTCAAATTAGGCAAAATGATCCGCGTAGAAGGGCCTGATTCCCACGTTACTAAAATGGGCACCCCCACCATGGGCGGCATTATGATCATCATACCTGTTATGGTGGTTTCGATTTTACTTAATGCAGTTTCTCTCCTTGGTATTGATGTGCTTGGCCGTTCGATTTTATTACCGCTCATCGTCATGATCGCTTTTGGTATTCTTGGCGCAATCGATGATTGGGAAGGCATTCGAGGTCCCCGTCGTGGATTGGGTATGCGTGCCCGCACCAAATTCCTTTTGCAAATCATCCTGGCAATAATTGCTGCCTATATCCTCAAAAATTATGCCAATGTACCGCAGATGTATTGGCCAGGGTCAAACGCAGTCTTCGATCTCGGTATCTGGTACATTCCCCTTGCTACTTTCATTATCGTAGCCATGTCGAATGCAATCAATCTCACCGATGGACTGGATGGTTTGGCTGGTTTGATCGCTGCGACTGCCTTCGCTGCTTACGGCGCTATCGCCTTGATGCAGGGGAACCTCTTCCTTGGCCGTTTCTGCTTCACCCTCGTTGGCGCACTTTTTGGTTTCCTCTGGTTCAACGTACATCCCGCCATGCTCTTCATGGGCGATACCGGCTCACTTTCTCTAGGCGCGCTTCTGGGCGTTGTTTCTTTGATGACCGGTCAATGGCTTTTATTACCTCTTATCGCCATCATCCCCATTAGCAATATAGCCAGCGATGTACTTCAGGTGGCATATTTCAAATATACTCACGGCAAGCGCCTCTTTAGAATGGCTCCCTTGCATCATCATTTTGAGTTGATCGGCTGGAGTGAAACCCAGGTTGTTCAACGGTTTTGGTTAATCAGTTTATTGGCTGCCATGTTTGGTATTGCATTGGCTTTGGCATAAGGTGATTCAATGACGCTAGATTGGAATAATAAACGAGTTCTAGTAATCGGAGCTGCCCGCCAGGGGTTGGCTTTAGCGCGCTTTTTATGCTCAAGAGGCGCTAAAGTTGTTCTCAATGACAAACGTCCCGCTGAACAAATGAAATCTGAGAAACAACTGCTCTCTGGTTTACAGGTTGAATGGGTGCTCGGCGAACATCCGCTTTCATTGCTCAGCCGGGTAGACATGGTTTGTCTTTCTGGTGGCGTACCCCTCACCTTGCCCCTTGTGGTTGAAGCACAAAAACAGAAACTGCCAATCAGCAATGATTCGCAAATCTTCATGGAAGCTGTTCAGGCTCCTGTAATTGCCATCACCGGTTCTGCCGGCAAAACCACCACCACCACCCTGGTTGGACGTATTGCCAGAGCTGCGGCACAAGAGAATCGCAGAGTTTGGGTCGGTGGCAACATTGGCCTTCCCCTTGTCGAATTTTTAGACGAAATCAAACCAGAAGATATCGTCATTCTTGAGCTGTCAAGTTTCCAACTTGAGCAGATGACCCGCAGCCCTCACATTGCGGCTGTATTGAATATCACGCCCAACCACCTTGACCGTCACGGCACCATGCAAGCTTACACCGAAGCCAAGGCACGCATCCTTGCTTATCAAAATAAAAAAGATATTGCCATTCTAAACCGTGAAGATTCTGGCTCATGGCAGTTCCGTGAAAGAGTTCAAGGCAAATTAATAAGCTTTGGCATGAAACAACCCCCGTCAGGTGAAACAGGCATGTACATGGAGGGTGGATACGTGAAACTACAGGAAAACGACCAGATTTACATGGTTTTACCAGAAGAAAGCATCCAACTGCGCGGCGAACACAATCTGCTCACTGTATTGGCTGCCTGTGCCATCTCTTCAGCCGCGGGTTTCTCGTTTGAAGCCATGGCCAAGGGTGTTGAAGAATTCCTTGGTGTTGAGCACCGCCTCGAGGTCGTCCGTACGCTAAACGGGGTTACATGGATTAACGATTGCATCGCCACCGCTCCCGAACGCACCATGGCCGCCATCAAATCCTTCTCAGAACCCCTGGTTCTGCTCCTGGGTGGACGCGACAAAAACCTGCCCTGGAACGCCCTCGCCGAGATGATCCACAACCGTGTGGAGCATGTCATCGTTTATGGCGAAGCTGCAGAAAAAATTTCCGCTGCCATTGGCTCCATCCGTGAGGGTGACCGCCTGGTGAATGTGCAAAAAGCCTCCAATTTTGAAGGCGCATTAAACTTAGCCGTCAATTCTGCAAAAGAGAACTACACCGTCCTCTTATCGCCAGGCTGCACAAGTTACGATGCCTTCCGCGATTTTGAAGAACTTGGAACCTTTTATAAGAAATGGGTGAACGCCTTATCATGAATCAACCAATTAATTCGCCAGTAAACCGCCCTGCCATCAAGAAGTTGTCCTTCCGCGAGAACTTTGATCTGCCCTTATTGATCATCGTTATCACCCTTTTCGCCATTGGACTGATGATGGTTTATTCTGCGAGCTGGCAGTTTGCCCGTTATCAAGGTTACTCTGAATACGAAACTGTTCTGCGCCAGTTTGTCATCGGTATCGTCGGTGTTATTGCCATGATCGCAATCACCTTTATTAATTACCACCGTTACAAAAATTTTGTCGTCCTGGGCATGCTGTTAGTCATGGCTTTATTGGCAGCTACCTTAATCTTTGGCTCAACTGATGCCTCCTCCCCTAGACGTGGTCTGTTTTCTGGCTCCGTTCAGCCCTCTGAGTTTGCGAAGTTGATGGTCATCATTTACTTAAGTTTCTGGCTGTATAGCAAAGGTGAAGCCATCAACAAATTCTCATTTGGTCTGATCCCCATGGCCGCCATCGTCGGTTCCACCGCTGGTTTGATCCTCGCCCAACCGGATGTCTCTGCTGCTGCTACGGTTGTGATTCTCGGCGGCCTTCTCTTTTACATTGCGGGCGGCAAATTGACCCAAATTCTGCTTGTGCTCGGCATCACCGCCGTGTTGGGGGTGTTGGTGGTAAAGGTCAGTTCCACCGCCTCCATCCGTGTCATGGATTACTGGAATGGTCTTCAAAACCCCGTTCAAGCTTCTGATCATGTCAAGTGGTCGCTTGAAGCCATCATCAATGGCGGCATCTTCGGTGTCGGCATCGGACGTTCCACCACAAAATTCATTGGTTTACCCGTCGCTTCAACAGACTCAATCTTCTCAGTTATAGCTGAAGAGACCGGCTTGTTTGGCGCTTTCATCGTCCTTGGTCTTTATATCGCTTTAATCTGGCGCGGATTGACCATCGCTTTCCGCGCAAAAGACGACCTGGGCAAATGGCTTGCCAGCGGCATCACCATCTGGATCGCTCTTGAAGCGGCCATCAACACCGGTGTTTTGGTCAACCTGCTGCCCTTTGCCGGTAACGCCCTTCCCTTTATCAGTTCTGGCGGCTCAAGCCTGGTGACCGTTTTTGCCGGTGTCGGCCTCCTCTTTGGAATCGCACGTCAATCGAAACTGAATCCTCAACCAGTTTCAGAAGGGAGCATCCCTCATGCGGTTGTTGATTTGCGCCGGGGGGACCGGCGGGGGCGTGTATCCCGCTCTGTCCGTCCTACAAGCTCTCGGTAATCGAGCCGAATCCGTTTTATGGGTTGGCAGCGAAGGCGGCATGGAAGCCGAACTGATCGCTCACTATAATATTCCCTACCAGGCGATTCCTGCTGCTGGTATTCATGGCGTGGGTCTGAAAACCTTGCCCGGCAATTTGATCAAACTCGCAAAAGGCATGCTTCTGTCTCGCAAAATTTTAAAAGCCTTCAAACCGGATGTAATGCTCTTCACCGGTGGATATGTCGCTGTGCCAATGGCAGTAGCAGGCACCCGCACCAACAGCGTTTTGTATGTTCCCGATATTGAACCCGGTCTGGCGCTCAAATCACTGGCCCGCTATTCTGATGTCATCGCCCTGACCGCTGGCGAATCACGCAAATATTTCAACCCCAACAAACGCATGGTGGTGACTGGTTACCCCATCCGCAGCGATCTCGGCTCCTGGTCTCGCGAAGCAGCCCTCAAAGAAATGCTCTGCACCGCAGACTTGCCCGTCATCCTCATTGTTGGCGGCAGTAAGGGTGCCCATCTGATTAATAAGGCCGTCTTGCCTCAATTGCCTGCCCTGCTCAAAAAAGCCCAGATTATTCACCTCATCGGCCAGGCTGATTTTGCTGAAGCCCTAAATGTGAAGGGTCTGCTCTCTCCCCAGATGGCAACGCGCTATCATCCCTACCCTTACCTGCACAAAGAGATCGGCGCCGCCTTTGCCTGTGCGGATTTGGCCATTTCCCGCGCTGGCGCATCCATTCTGGGTGAACTGCCTCGATTCGAACTCCCCGCCGTTTTGGTGCCCTACCCATTTGCCTGGCGCTACCAACACGTGAATGCAGAATACCTGGCTTCACACGGCGCGGCTGAAATCGTCGAGAACTCTGCCCTTGAAGCCAACTTAATCCCTGTTGTGGATCGTCTCATTTCAAATCCGGCTGCCCTCACCTCCATGCGCACAGCCATGAAATCGCTGTCAGAACCGCATGCGGCGAACAACATCGCTGATCTTTTGGTTGAATTGGGCACGGCCAACCTGAGAGGAGACGCCCTGTGATCAGCATCCATGTGCTTCTCTGGATATTCATCCTTTTATTTGCCATCGTGGGCGCCATCCGCGGATGGGCAAAGGAATTATTAGTCACCTTCGCTGTTATTTTAGGCCTCTTCAGCATCAATATTCTCGAAAATCATGTGGCTTTCTTCAAAACGATCATGGATACATCCTCTGACGCCGCTGTTTTCTGGATTCACACTGGTATTATCGTTGGCCTGGTCTTCTTCGGATACCAGACCCCGAGATTGCAGCGCCTGGCTGACAGCGGACGTTTCGCTCGCAACGTACTTCAAGACACATTGATTGGCGGCATCCTCGGCGCAGTCAATGGCTACTTGATCTTTGGCTCCATTTGGTACTACTTGAACGCGGCCGGATACCCCTTCACGTTTGTCACTGCCCCCGACCCAACCACATTGAATGGCGTTGCCGCAATCAATTGGATCGAGTTCCTGCCTCCTTCATGGTTAATGGGAAACCCTGCAATTTATGTTGCAGTAGCTATCTGCTTTATCCTGGTTTTGGTGGTGTTTATCTGATGACACACATTCATCTTATCGGTATCGGTGGCTCTGGTATCTCTTCAATCGCTCGTGTACTCCTCGAAAAAGGATACACGGTCAGCGGTTCGGATAGATCATTATCACCCCTGGCTTTGGAACTTCAACAATCCGGCGTCGCAGTCTATGAAGGCCATGCACCCACAAACATTAAAGGAGCAGATATGGTAGTTCGCTCTTCAGCAATATTGGATGATAACGTTGAAGTCATGGAAGCTAAAAGACTCGGTATTCCGGTCTTAAAGCGCTCCGACTTCCTTGGCAGCCTGATGGAAAAGAACATCGGCATCGCCATCGCCGGTACAAACGGCAAAACCACAACCTCAGCCCTGATGGCCTGGTCACTTTACCGGCTCGGACTCGACCCCAGCTATATTCTGGGCGGCGTCTCAAAAAATCTCGGCATCAATGCCCATGCCGGCACCGGCAACCATTTCGTCATTGAAGCGGACGAATACGATCGCATGTTCCTCGGACTCAACCCGAGTGCCATCCTCATCACCAATGTCGAATATGATCACCCAGATTGCTTCCCGACCCCGGTGGATTACACCCTTGCCTTTAAAGAATTCATCATGCGCTTGAAACCCAACGGCTTCATCCTGGCCGACCACGACAGCGCCGTCACGCATAATCTGTTCGATTCGCTGCCTCCGCTCACCAGCGGATACACCTACGGCCTGCACGCTATGTCTGATTATCGCGCTATCAACCTTAAGTCCAATCAGATCGGCGGCTTCACTTTTGATGTAGTCTTCACCCCCGAAGCGCTGCCCATCACCACCGTCAGCTTGCAGATTCCTGGTGAACACAACGTACGTAACGCGTTGGGTGTCATCGCAGTGCATCATCAACTCGGCACCAATGTTCATATTGCAGCCCAATCACTCTCAGAGTTTAAAGGCACCGGACGTCGCTTCGATATCATCGGCGAAGTCAACGGAATTACCATCGTTGACGACTACGCGCATAATCCCAGCAAGATTAAGGCATCCCTTGCCGCCACCCGTGTGCGCTTTCCGGGGCATCGCGTCGTCGCCGTCTGGCAGCCTCACACCTACTCACGTACCCATGCCCTCGCCGCGGAATTTATCCGCTCGCTCGAGAATGCAGACCTCATCATCGTCTCCGAGATTTATGCTTCTCGCGAAAAAGTTGAAGAGTTCTCCGCGAAGGAACTCGTTCAGCAAATGGATTTGCGCAAAGCGCTCTTCATTGCAGGCATACCCGAAATTACGCGTTACCTCGTGCGCCACCTGCTGCCCGGCGATGTTTTAATCGTGCTTTCCGCTGGCGACGCAGATCAGATTTGTAAATCGGTTCTGTCACAGTTAAGTGAAAGGAAGGCCTAAATGGCAGTCAATCGCACAATCAGTGTTAACCTTGTTGAGGTCACTGACCGCCCCCAGACCCGCCTGGTAGATTTTAACCGTGTCCAGGTTGCCCCTGAACCACACAAGAAACAGGAAGAATTCAAGGCGCTCACTTTGGCAGAACGCCAGGAATTGCTTCAAAAATTGATTAATCGAGTGAAATCACTCTAGGAGTATGATGAAAAACCTTGAGCAGTTGAGACAACACTTCGGCGCCCGCCTGCAAGAAAACATCCGCATGGCTGGCCTCACCACCTCGCGTGTGGGTGGCCCTGCCGCTTGCGTTGCATCTTGCAGCTCTGCTGCTGAATTGGCAGCGGATGTTCAATACCTTTGGCAGCATGACATCCCCCTCCAGGTTTTGGGCAGCGGATCGAACATACTCGTCAGCGATCAAGGTGTCGATCGCGTCATCCTGCAAAACAAGGCCAAGAAATTTGTCTTTGAAACCCTTGAAGACCAGCCCGTGGTCAACGCGGAATCTGGCGCTACTCTTATCACTATCGTGCGTGAAGCCGCCCAAAAAGGCTATGACGACCTCGTCTGGGCCTCCACCGTCCCCGGCACGCTGGGCGGAGCAGTCTACGGCAATGCAGGCGCTCACGGAGCCGAAATGAGCTGCAATCTTGTAATGGCAGAAATCTTGCACCGAGAAAAGGGTATGTTGTCGATGAATGCGGAACAAATGCAGTATGCATACCGTTCCAGCATTCTAAAGCGTTCACCCGGTTCAGCGGTGATCCTTTCTGCGGTGTTATCCCTTCGCCCCGGCGATCCGCAAGAGATTAAAGCTGCTATCCAGGCTAACGCAGATAAACGTCGCCTCACCCAGCCTTCCGGTTCTAGTTACGGTTCCACCTTCAAGAACCCTGCTGGCGATTCAGCCGGTCGTCTCATTGAGGCAGCCGGGCTAAAAGGCACCCGCATCGGCGGAGTGGAGATTAGCACTCTCCATGCAAATTTCATGATCAATGACGGCACCGGCTGCGCGCAAGATTATCGCAACCTGATGCTTATGGCACAAAAAGCCGTCTTTGAAAAATTCGGTGTCAAACTTGAACTCGAAATTGAACTGATCGGAAAGTGGCAGGACTAAAGCATGACCAAAAAGATGAACATCGCAGTGATTTTCGGCGGACGCTCAGGCGAACATGAGGTATCTCTCATGAGCGCTCGTTCCGTTTTATCGGTCCTCAACCTTGAAAAATTCGATGTCACTCAAATTGGCATCACGCATGAAGGCGCCTGGCTCACCGGCAAGAACGTCATTGAAGCCTTCGAATCAAACGCTCTCGATCACCTTTACCCCGTGGTGCTGCTGCCTGAACCTCGCGGCGGCATGCTCTATACCCTCAAAGGCACCGCGCTTGAACCCCTCGCCAAAATGGATGTTGTCTTCCCGGTGCTGCACGGCACTTTCGGCGAAGACGGCACCATGCAAGGTCTGCTCGAACTGGCAGACGTTGCTTACGTGGGCTGCGGTGTGCTCAGCTCCTCCGTCGGCATGGATAAGAACCTCTTCAAAGACGTCATGCGCACCAACCACATCCCCGTCGTGGATTCTGTGCTCGCCAACCGCGCTGACATCACCAACGCCATGGAAACCACCATCCAGCGCATCGAAGCGCAATGTGCCTACCCTGTATTCGTCAAACCCGCCAATCTCGGCTCCTCCGTGGGCATCACCAAATGCAACAACCGCTCTGATTTGCTCGAAGGCCTGATGGAAGCTGCCCGTTTTGACCGCCGTGTGCTCATCGAACGCGGCGTCAACGCCCGCGAGATCGAAGTCTCCGTGCTCGGCAATGCAGACCCCATCGCTTCCATCGCCGGCGAAATTCGCCCCATGGACGAGTTCTACACCTACGAAGCCAAATACCTGCTCGACACCTCCGAATTGATCATCCCTGCGGATGTCGATGCAGCCACCATGGCCAAAATCCGCGAAGTTGCTATAGCTGCCTTCAAAGCCATTGACGGCGCCGGTATGGCTCGTGTCGATTTTCTGCTAGACCGTGACACCAACGAGATTTACCTGAACGAGGTGAATACCATCCCCGGTTTCACCAAGATCAGCATGTACCCCAAACTGTGGGCCGCCACTGGCGTTTCTTATGCCGAGTTGGTTGACCAATTGATCGACCTTGCCCTTCAGCGCAAAGCTGAACGCGATAACACAGAACGCATCTTCAGGAGCAACGAGTGAGCGATCGCGCTACCCGCCAGGAACAATCACGTGCAGAGCAGCTCCGTTTACAACGGCAGCAGACTTCACGCGCCGTGGTGATCCCGACGAAAAAAGAAGCGCCTGAACCCGTCAGACACCCGGTGGTCAACCCCTTCGGACGCAGCACCGTTCAGCAGCCTTCCATCGAACAGCCCATCAAACGCGCGGCTGTCATCTCTTCACGCTCTACGCCCTTCTCTACCCCCCTGCGCGACTCCGTTTCAACCCCTGCCCGGCGCAAGGCTTATCACGTGGCTGCCAACGGTGTTGAAACCCGCCTGCCCTCCATGCCCCGGCTGCACTTCAGTTGGCAGTGGGTCTCAGGCTTCATGGTCGTGGTCGCCCTTGCCGCCGTAGTGCTCATGCTCACACTTGATGTCTTCAAGATCAACCAGGTGCAGGTCGAAGGTCTTCAGCGCATACAATCTGCCGATGTTCTGGCGGTAGTACAAAAGAATACCCAATCTATCTTCACCATTGACCGTCAAAAAGTCGTAAATGAGATTTACTTTGCCTTCCCCGAACTCACCAACGTCACCCTTAAAGTGGATCAGTCTGGTGCCATTCTCATCACTGCCGCAGAACGAACCCCCGTGCTGGCCTGGGATGCCGCTGAAGATCTCTATTGGTTTGATGCTGACGGTGTTGTCATGACCCCGCGCGGAGACGTTGGCCCCCTGATGATGGTCAATTCAGACAGCGCCGTGCCCCTCACCAAACCCGTAACAGGCATTCACAGCGCTGTGGATTTCGCAAATCTGGTATTAGCCCGCAAGGTGGATCCCCTCACCCCGGCGGATATGATCAACAACCTCAACCCCGAAGTGATGAAAGCCGCCATTGAACTAAACGCTTTATTGCCCGGCGGTGCCTCTCTGGTATACGATCCCATTTCGGGCATCGGCTGGCGAGATCCCCGCGGATGGAAGGTGTTTTTTGGTCTGGATTTATCAAACATCGCTTTTAAGCAGGTAGAATATCAAGCGATTGTCGATGCCCTGACCGCTAAAGGCATCACCCCCACTGTGATCAGTGTGGCTAATGTAGATTTTCCTTATTACAGAACCAGGTAGGAACCGGTATGAATGATCCAATTGTAGTCGGCATAGACATCGGCACCACTAAAGTTTGCACCCTCGTCGCCCGCCTCGAAGGCGAAAATGACATGCGCATTCTCGGTGTGGGCATTGAACCGTCTCAGGGCATCAAGGGCGGATCGGTGGTCGACATTGCTGCCGCCTCTACTTCGATCTCTCGCTCCATTGAGAAAGCCGAACGCACCTCTGGTCTTGAAATTACCTCAGCCCTGGTCAGCCTGGCCGGGTCGCATGTCTCCGCGCTCAATTCTCGCGGCGTGGCAGGCATCTCTGGCGGCGTGATCGATCAGGATGACGTCTGGCGCGCACTGGATGCCGCCCAGGCCGTCGCCATCCCCCACAACCGCGAAGTGATTCACGTCATTCAGCGCGGCTTCACCGTGGATGGTCAGGAAGGCATTCAGACCCCCATCGGCTTCTCTGGCTACCGCCTCGAAGTCGAAGCCCACATCATTACCGCCGCTTCTGCCACCGTCGAAAACCTGCGCCAATGCGTTCAGGCTTCGGGTGTCGAAGTTTCACAATTCGTGCTCAACCCCCTCGCTTCTGCCGAGGTCGTGCTCAACAAAACCGAACGAGACATGGGCGTTTGCGTCTGTGATATCGGCGGCGGCACCAGCGACCTCGCCATCTATGTTAATGGAGATGTCTGGCACACCATGGTGCTGCCCGTTGGCGGCGCCCATATTACTCAGGATATTGCCGTGGGCTTGCGCGTCAGCCCCGATCAGGCCGAAATGGTCAAGAAACAGCACGGATTTGCCGTCAAGAATGAAGTGGGTGAGGATGAATTCTTTACCATGCGTGCTTTCGGTGAAGAACACCCCATTCAGGTCAGCCGCCGCGATTTGGCTCACATCATCGAAGCTCGCGTGGATGAGATCTTCTCACTCCTCTTGCAAGAGATTCGCCGCTCTGGTTACGACGCGATGCTGCCCGCTGGCATGGTGCTCACCGGTGGATCAAGCCTGCTGGCCGGTATGCGCCCCCTCGCCTCGCGCGTTTTGGGCATGCCCGTGCGCATCGCCCGCCCCGACAACATGATCGGGTTGGTCGATCAACTTCAGTCACCCTCCTACGCCACCAGCGTGGGGTTGCTCAAATGGGCCGAACTCATGCACGAAACCATGACCCCTGCCACCCGAACCAAGGTGCAGAAAAGTCATAAAAGAGCTCGTCCCGCCGGTGTCAATTGGGGTGAAGTCAAGAACTGGTTAGGAAGACTATTACCGTAAGTCACCAGGTCTGCCAAACCTGGATACACATCAAAGTATTTTTATTCAACGGAGGAAAAAACGATGGAGACCAACAGAATGCAAGATAACAGACCACAGAACGAAGCTTTCGCCCGTATTAAAGTCGTAGGTGTCGGCGGCGGCGGATGTAACGCCGTCAATCGCATGATTGCCGAAGGCGTTCAAGGCATTGAATTCATTGCCGTGAACACTGATGCCCAGGCCCTCGTGCAATCTAAAGCCCAGCTCAAGGTGCGCATTGGTGACAAAACCACCGGCGGACTCGGCGCTGGAGGTAACCCAGAGGTTGGCAAAAAGTCAGCCGAAGAATCATCTGAAGAATTGTACGAAATCCTCAAAGGCAGCGATATGGTATTCGTCACTGCCGGCATGGGCGGCGGAACTGGCACCGGTGCAGCAGCCGTTGTGGCTCAAATCGCCCGCGAAATTGGCGCCCTCACCATCGGCGTCGTCACCCGCCCCTTTACTTTTGAAGGCTCCAAACGGCTTCAAGGTGCCGAACAGGGTATTGCCCGCCTCAAAGAACATGCGGATACCCTCATCGTCATCCCCAACGATCGCCTTTTGCAAATTGTCGATCGCAAGGCCAGCCTGCAAGATTCCCTCAAAACCGCAGACGATGTTCTGCGCCAGGGCATCCAGGGCATTTCAGAATTGATCACCATCCCCGGTTTGATCAACCTTGACTTCGCAGACGTGCGCACCATCATGTCTGAGGGCGGAGCCGCCCTCATGGCCGTTGGCCGCGCCACCGGTGAAGACCGCGCCCAGAAAGCCGCCGAACAGGCCATCTCGAGCCAACTGCTCGACATCACCATTGACGGCGCACGGGGCATCCTCTTCAACATCACGGGCGGGCCAAGCCTCACCCTCATGGAAGTCAATCAAGCCGCTGCCATCATTAAAGAAACCGCGCATCCCGACGTCAACCTCATCTTCGGTGCCGTTATCGACCCGAACATGGGCGACGACCTGCGCATAACGGTCATTGCCACGGGTTTTGACCAGGCCGGCATGCGGTCGGCCAGCTCTCAGAGCCAACAGCGTTTCGATCCTGCGCGTGTCGTGCAAGCGCCTACCTTCGGTGAAAGCATCGAAGCCGGCAGCCAAAAAGTGAATGACACCGTCTTTGAACCCCGTGTCATCGACACCCGCGATCTTAACGTGCCTGCCTTCTTGCGCAATCGCTTGAACGACAGCAAATAAGAGGTAAATTGGTTCTTTTACGGCAAAAGATACTGTTGTCTCTCCATAAGAAAGACGGGCATACGCTGGCTGCGTAATGCTTGCTCCATCGTGATCCAAGGCTGGCGGTTGGTCTCCGCCAGCTTTGTGGTTAATATAGATTACTTCCGATTATGGTTAATCAGAAGTAATACAAACTGTCATTGCGAGGAGTTGCTTTTACGACGAAGCAACCCCCATGATGAATTGCCCTTACCCAATGCGCGGCACAAAGTCCCAGATTCAGCGACAACCCCCTCTAAGGTCTACCCATTACGTCATAAGAGAAACGCCATCAACCGGGGCAATTCACGCGGTGTTTGCGTTCGGGGCGGTTCTCCCCACTCACTTCGTTCGCCCCGATAAAACTGGGGACAGGTGGGGCGCAACGTTCGCGGAATTGCCCCTACCGTATCGTCCATTTCCGTGCCTATGATTAAGAATTGGTTCTGACAGTTCTCGATTCTCTGTTCTCGGTTCTCTGCTCTTGAATTCCACCCCCACCTGTGCTATCATAGTCGCTACCTATACTATACAGTCTGCCCTCTCCCCCATATCTGGGGGATAACCATCTCTAACCTCAGCTCACAAGGAGGAAATATGCGCTGCCCATACTGCCAGGACGATAACTCCAGGGTACTTGACACCACCCACGACTCACGCGGAGGCGTGCGCCGCCGGCGTGAATGCGAACACTGCAAACAGCGCTTCTCCACCTACGAACGGCCGATCCTCGCTACGCCGCTGATCATCAAACGCGCCGGCACCCGCGAAGAATTTAACCGCGACAAACTGCTTGAGGGCATCCGCATGTCGTGCACCAAACGACCCGTCTCTGCCGCGGATATCAACCACCTGGTGAGCGAAATCGAAACCAACCTGCAGAAACTGGGCCGCGAAGAAGTCTCCTCCCGCGTGGTCGGTGACATGGTCATCAACGGACTCAAAAACCTCGACCAAATCGCCTACATCCGCTATGCCATCGTTTATCTGCAACTATCTGATTTGCAATCCATCCGCACCGAGATCGACCATCTGCTGGAGGGTTAACCGCCGCAGGCGGTTCTGGTTTTGAACACCCTATTTCTCTCTCTCGCTAAGGTCGCAAAGCTATTACGCCAAGATCGCAAAGAAAACCATTAGTTATTAAACCTTGGCAAGGTTACTTTAATCCTTGCCAAGGTTGCATTGAGCAACACACTTAGCAAAGAAAACCAATCTTCGGATAACCTTTTTCTCAACAAACCACCAAGTAATTTTCTTGTAGGGGCGAATGGCATTCGCCCTCCTTTATTTGGATCACCCTGTCACTCATATTTCAATGGCGTAAAATTAATTGTTTTCTTTACGTGAACCCCTCTCACTTCGTTCGGGGGCGCAAAGATCGCGTCAAAAACAATACCCTTCACTTCGCTCGGGCACACGTCCAAAACAATTATTGGTTTAATGGCTGCCAAAACCGCAGAACCGCCAACAAAGACAGACTCCGAACACCGGGGATCTGGTTTTTTTGATCCCCGGTGTCTGGGGGTAAAGTAGATCGATAAGCCTGCAAATCAGTTTTTTTACAATTCAAACCCCAGATACCGGGAATTATGCGTGAACTGCACACGCGCAAATTCCCGGTATTGGGTGAAGGGACACCAGCCTAAGTTGTTAAAGTGCGATTAAACATTTATTCGTTTTCGTGTTAAAAAAGAAAACGACTCAAACGACTACCCATTTAATCAGATTCTCAATCTCATTTGTGATAACGACACTACACTTCGTAGCCCCCAAAAAACCGGGGATAGGTGTTGCATGCTAAAACGACTCACAGAATAGTATTAGAATTTTTGTTCTGTTTATCTAATTATAAACCCCTTGTCAAGTGTTTGAGACAGATAAATTAGTAGAGCTTTGTTGGAAAGGCCGAGAATAGAGAGCTGATAACTGAGAGCCGTAAAACCAACGGTTATGATGATTTTTGATTCTCTGTTATCGGTTTTTTTATATTTGCTCTATAATTAACTTGTTTGTAGCGGGGTCGTTATTGGTAGAGGAATTTTATTTTCATATTCACTCAACCTATTTATAAATACTATCAATTTGAGTTTAATACTACTACGAGGTGAAAAATGGCATGGGATGATAATTTAAGAGGGCCAGCTTTAAATATTGCAGCATCAAATGATTCGCCTCTTAGGGTTGTTGCAGGACCTGGAACTGGAAAAACATATGCTCTAAAAAGAAGAGTCGCAAGATTTTTAGAAATAGGAGTTCAACCAGAAAATATTTTAATTGTTACTTTTACAAGAGTAGCAGCTCAAGATATTGAAAAAGAGATTAATGAGCTAAACGTTCCAGGCGCTGATCGAGTTGTAAAAGGTACATTACATTCTTTATGTTTATCAATACTAATTGAAGCCCATGTGCTTGAAAATATTAACAGGAAACCAAGAATGTTAATGGAATATGAAAAACGATTTCTTTTAGAAGATTTAGGAATTTATGATAACGATGAAATTGCTGAAAATTATTATGATAGACGCAGAAGACTTTTAGCCTTTGAAGCGGCATGGGCACGAGAACAAAATCAAATCCCTGGGTGGCCAACAGAGCATTCAGACAGAACATTTCAAAACAAACTCAACTCATGGTTAATAATACATGAAGGATTATTAGTAGGTGAAATCATTTCCTTAACTTTAGGTTATTTGCGAACAAATCCTCATTGTCCAGAGATGGCACGTTTTACCCACATTCTTGTTGACGAATATCAAGACTTGAATAAGGCTGAACAACACCTAATTGATTTAATTTCGACAAATGCATTACTTACTATTGTTGGAGATGAAGACCAATCTATATATGAAGAATTTCGTTATGCTCATCCTGAAGGTATCTCGCATTTTAATGAAGAACACGCCCAAACTATTGATATTCCTCTGGCGGAGTGTCGCCGTTGTCCATCAAATATTGTTTCGATGGCTAATAATCTAATTTCAAATAATAACTTTAGAGAAGATCGTGAACTTGCACCATACCCACATATTAACCAAGGAGAAATTTATTTATTGCAATGGGACAACCTTGAAAATGAATCTTCTGGTATTGCTGATTATTTGTCTCAGAAAATAAATGCTAATGAAATAGACCCTGGAAAAACTTTAATCCTTACACCAAGAAGGCAAATTGGATATTTGATTAGGGATGAACTTCGCAGAAGAAACATTCAAGCCATTAGTTTCTTCCAAGAAGAAATTCTAGATGGTAACCCAAAGATAATTGAAGAAAGTCGAGCACAACAATCATTATCACTGTTAAAAATTATGAATTCTCGAATAGATCGTGTTGCTATTAGATGTTGGTTAGGATTTGGTTCACTAAGTTTACGAAAAATTGAGTATCACCGACTGATCGATTATTGTCGACAAAATACTATATCAATAAATGATGCTTTAGAATTAGCAATTGATAATAGGATTACTATCCCAAGAATCTCTGGACTCTTGGTTCGTTTTAGAGAATTGAAAGCAATAATTGGAAGGTTAGAAATTATGTCGGTAGAGGAAATTGTAAATGAATTGTTTCCAACGAATGAAGAATGGAGTGTTCCGTTTAGAGCAATTATTGGAAATATTGATAACACCACAACATTGAGACAAATAACACATTCTATTGAATCTTCTATCATTCATCCAGAAATGCCAATTGATGTTAATTATGTTCGAATAATGAGTTTGCATAAATCAAAAGGATTAACTGCTGATAATGTTATTATCCTCGGTTGCCTTGCAGGGTTGTTGCCCAATCCTCCAAAAGAGGACGATTCAATAATTCTACAGAATAGACATATGGAAGAACAAAGAAGATTATTTTATGTTGCTATTACACGGGCTAAATGTAAACTAATTCTATCAAGCGTTATAACATTACCTCGAGGATTAGCACATAAAATGCGTGCGGTGGTATATGGAACAGATCCAATAATTGGAACAACAAGAGCATCTCCGTTCCTTTCAGAATTAGGATCGGAAAGTCCAAATACACAAATTGGTGAGGATTGGATTCAAAATATATGATGTCAATTGTCATGATATCCGATTATGATAATTGCTTATTAAATGCAAAGTAAGTTGACCTTAGGCGTGTCGCAGATTGTCTAATTTAGTAAATAAAGAGGTTCTATATGAGTCAAAACAACTCTTTTATGAATGAATTAACAAAAATTTTAACTTCAATTGAATCCTTAAAAAATTCTCTTCCATTACTATTAGTGACAATTGAGGAAGAAATTAATAAAACACAAAACGAACAGATAAATTATATAGTCCAAAATGGTATTGAAAGTATTAATGAGGGTGAATTAGAAAAAACCTATCACTTATCGATTGAACATTATTATGAAATTAAGAAATACGATAATCAATTATTTAATCTTAATAAAGCAAAAATACTATTACCAAACAGCTTTTTAGTATCTTTAATATGTCAATATGATGCTTTCATTGGGGGATTAATTCGCGTAATTTATACAACAATACCTGAAAAACTAAATTCCAGTGAAAAAAAAATACTTTTCTCCCAATTGATGGATTTTAATGATCTCCAAGAGGCAAGAAATTTCATACTTGAAAAGGAAATAGAAACAGTTTTACGAAATAGTCATGTAGAGCAAATAAAATGGCTAGAAAGCAAAGTGGACATGGTATTAACAAAAGATCTTGATATTTGGACGACTTTTGTTGAAATCACTGAACGCAGAAATCTTTTTGTTCATACAGATGGTGTCGTTTCAGACCAATATATATCAAATTGCTCTGAGCATAAAGTGCCTTTTGAAAAAAAACCAAAATTAGGAGACTGCCTTAAAATTGATGTTGACTATTTTAGTAATGCTGCTAATTGTTTATTTGAATTATGTGTAAAGCTAGTAACTGTTATTTGGAGAAAAATAATACCTGATGAAATCGAAAAATCGGATTTTTCATTAAATCATATTTGCTTCGATTTGATAAAAGATGAAGAATATCAATTAGCGCTCAAACTATTAGAGTTTGGAACTAATATATTGAAGAAACACCCAAATGAACAATATTATTTATTTATGGTCATTAATAAAGCACAGGCATATAAATGGATTGGTGAAAATGAAAAATGTATATCGATTGTCGAAAGTATTGATTGGACTGCTAAAAATGATCAATTTTTATTAGCAAAATCTGTCCTTCTAGACGATTTTTCTTCGGCTGGAAAACTTATGTTGTCTATTGGAAACAATGGGAATGGCAATCAAGCAGATTATAAATCTTGGCCTTTGTATAAAGAATTTCGTAAAACAGAAATTTTTAAGACTGCTTTTGAAAAAATATTTAAAGAAAAATTACAAATAACTCAAAGCGATATAGTTAGCACAAATTCCATCACCACAAATTGTAATGAATAAATTCAATAATAGAACCAAAAGGCGAGTTGCTTATCAATAAACCATTACGCATACCTTTTGCTAAATTATATCTTTCACTCAATTAAATCGCTGGACGAATCAATGATGTTCTTTTGTGTTGATTGTTTTCACCCCTTCTTGACACATGAATTATAATTAAATCATAGAACATTTATTCTTATTGTTCTTTACAAACTGAACTTCCATTGCACCCCACCGATTCGGATTCTTCGTTTCCAATTTTCGCGATCTTTGCGCCCCCGAGCATGCTCTTGCGAGAGGGGTTTCAAAAACAAAAACGAATCAAATTTGATCTCAAATTGAGGCTAAATATGATTCGAATTCAAAAAACAAACAAAACAAAGGTTTTCTCCGCGACAACCATGGCTTCTTGCCCCCACAGACGCGTTCTTTGCGGCCAGGGGGCGCGAGAGACAAGGGTTATCCAAATCGAGTGCGGGCAGGTCGCGGACCTGCCCCTACACGGAAATGACGTGGTGTTTTGTGGAGGGATGAGGTTTTCCTAAAAGAGGTTTTCTTGGCGATCTCTGCGCCTTTGCGTGAGAAAATGTTTTATACAAATTGAGCGTGGGCGTATCGCGATACGCCCCTACACGGAAATTGCTGGGTGGTTTGTGGAGGGATGGAGTGCCAATTCAACCTTGGCAATGTACCCCACTCGCCGCTTTCGCGGCTCGGGGGCGCCAAGACCGCGACCTTGGCAAGGTTTTCAACAAAAGGTTTTCTTTGCGAGCTCTGCGCCTCTGCGAGAGAAAGGGTTTATCCAAATCGAGTGTGGGCAGGTCGCGGACCTGCCCCTACATGGAAATGACGTGGTGGTTTATGGAGGAATGAGGTTTCCTAAAAGAGGTTTTCTTAGCGGACTCGCGGTTTTTGCGCCCCTGAGCATGCTTTTGCGAATGGGGTTGCGGCTTGGCGAGAGATGAATTTAAAGGTTTTCTTTGCCAGAGAAAAATCAACCCACCTGCCAGACATGCACCACAGGTTTGGCGCCGTCGGCATACAGCTCAAGCACATAGAGCAGCCCGTGTTCGCGGTCAAAGGCCACGTCGCCAATTCTGAAACGCCGTTGATCGCCGCTGCCCACTGTGATCACATCCCACTCGGGGGGCGAAAGAAACAGGTGCTCATCAATATCGAGCACAGCATAAGGCTGCGGCTGCCAGCTTTCGAGCGTCCCCGCCGCCACCTTCGCCAGATCGTCAGGGTTATAGAGAATTATCTGTGCATCAAAGCGGCTTGACCACCATCCGCGGTTTGAAGCGCAAGTGCCAGCCTCTTCATCGCAGCAGCCTTTCAATTCAGACGCGGGGCAAATGCCGCCATCCGCAGTGCGGCAGGTATCATAATCGGTGGTGTGCCGGTCAACACACACCTGATCTGCCCCCGCCGGATTGACGTAACCATACCAGGTCTTCTCACCGGTGGCCTTGGTGCCTGCAAAAAGCACCGCCGATCTGCCGTCAGCCGTGGTCAGCCAGGCGCCGCCCTCCCACTCATCCGCGTGCGAATAACCCGTTAAACAGTGTTCAAAAGACTCGGTGTTATAGGCATTTTCATAAAGCAGCAGCGGCACTTCACTGAGGTGCGTTCCATCAGCCGAAGGTGAACCATCCGCCTGCCAAGGCAGATAGGCAAACAGTGCAGGTCCCATCCCGCCCTGGCCGCCATCGCGGTAGCGTCCGCTGGCCAACACCCTCCCCCCGGTGTATGCATCAGCCCACGCCTGCGGAATCTCAAACAGGTAGCCGGTCACACTAAAAGGGTCTTGCGTGCCAAGGTACCATAAGCCTTGCAGCTTTGCCTGGCTTAACTCAGGGCTGAACCATCCCTGCGAGGCATCTTCACGCGTTTGAAGGTGAGCTCCCCAGGTAAGGTGAATTATAGGGCCGGTCTCAGGATGGTTGAGATAAGCCATCCCCACCCGCGGGATCTCTTCCAAGGTTGTGAAGTACCCTTCAGTGACATTCTCAAAATCTTTCAGGAACCCGGCAGTATTTAGCACATCAATATTTCTGTCATTCACCGGCAAGGGGATGTTCACCTCCGCCACCTGATTGCCGTCTGGCACCTCGCCGTAAGCAATGCGGTCATGCCCCATGATGAACAAAGAACCAGGAAATCCATCCGCAGCGCCTTCTGCATCACCATCAGGGTTGAAGGTCATAGCGTTGCCGCCATAAGCAAACGTCAGCGGACGGTCTCCCTCACCCGGCAGCCTGAAAGAGCCAAGATACTCAAAATCATCCGCTTGCAGCAAATCGGCGGCATTGGCGGGGGGGGCAACGGACTGGGTTGAAGCAGAAGTTGACGCTGTGGTGTTTTCCACGACAGGGGATTCCTGCTCATGACTTTCAGCAACCATCCGCGCCAGGTTGCAGCCTGCGAGCAGTAAGCCGCTAACCACGATAGTAATAAAGGTTTTAATGCTCATCACACCCTCCCTGAATTCCTTCAACAATTGAACGGAGTGTCAGTGCAGGCAGCAATGTATAAGGTTATCAGTTGATGATTTTGATTTCTTCACTATTATGGGTTATATTGTCACATAATACAAGTGATTTGCTATGCGAAAGGTATGCAATGACAACAAATACACTCCAACAAACAGTTCTTGCCGGCGGATGCTTCTGGTGCCTCGAAGCCGTTTTTGACCAGGTCAGGGGCGTCACAGATGTGGTTTCAGGCTATACTGGCGGCAAACGCCCAAACCCCACCTACGAACAGGTGTGCAGCGGCGCCACGGACCATGCCGAGGTGGTCAGAATCACGTTTGACCCTTCAGTCATCCCCTTCAGCGACATCCTGCACATCTTCTTCACCATCCACGACCCGACCACGCTCAACCGCCAGGGCGCAGATGTGGGCACCCAGTACCGCTCGGCTATCTTCTATACGTCCCCGGAGCAACAGACTGAGGCTAAAAATGTCATTGCGGAGCTTACCGCCGGGCAGCTTTTTGCCAACCCCATCGTCACCCAGCTTGCGCCGCTTGAGGCCTTCTATGCGGCTGAAGATTATCATCAGGAGTACTTCGCGCGCAATCCAGACCAGGGGTACTGCCAGTTCGTCGTCGCCCCCAAAGTATCCAAATTCAGGCAGAAGTATGAGCATTATTTAAAGGGTGAAAGGTGATTAGTAATTAGGGATTAGTAATTAGGGATTAGGGATTAGGGATTATACGGTTCCCGGTTCCCGGTTCACGGTTCACTGCCCTGTTCCAATACCCAATTAAGTTGACCCAAATTACCTTCTTTATAGCGATGCATAATTAGACCGCATCGGCTAACATATGATTACTTCTCCTTCTTGATTTGATAGGTTGTGACAAAAGCCAAAAGACAATGAGCATTACGCCAGATTTTACAGGTAAATTAGTGGTACGACAGATGACAAAGACCCAATCGGGTCTTTGTCGCTTAATATCTGAAAAGACAATGTATCCCAATAACTAATCCCGGATCACCAAACTCTGCTTTCTAAAAACAAAACCTCCCCAAGACTTTCAATTTGGGGAGGGTCAAGGAACCGCTAATTTAAAAAACGTTTCTTAAACAATATGCGCAATCTTTGGAACACCGTAATTGCCGATGATCAACACATATATACCGTTGCCAACGCCAGAAGCTGTCGCCCAAGTGATAGACTCGTCTGCAGCCGGTGGAACCACCGTCGTGGCCAATTTCACCCAGCGGGTACCATCCCATTTATATATGCTGCCATTCCACTCATGATTGTAAAACTTAAAGTCAAATTTGACAGAGACCGTCTCACCGTCTTTCAAACCGCTGACCTTGAGTCCGTTGCCGCTGAATTGGCCCTCACCGGAGCCCATCCCGACCGGCATAATCATTCCGCCTTCATCCATGGTGCCAGGCAGATTAGGAGGTGTGACCACAGCCGCAGTAAATTTTTCACCGGCATATGATTCTACGGCTACAGGATCCGCCAGTGCAGTAGTGGGTGCCGGCAATGCAAATACAGATCCAAATGTAACAAACAACAGCCCCAAGACCATTAGTGAAGTAATTATTACTTTTGTTGACTTTTTCATTTTTCCCTTTCAACATTAACTATTACCATTAATAATCGACTGATTTTAATTGTGATTTTTTCAGAAATTCAATTTTTGTCTATGGTCGCCTCCTGAAAGAGGGCTTAAACATAATCCCCAAAGCGTTGTCTTTGGGGATTATGTATTTTAAAAGGGTGGAGGTGTTGCAGGGAAACTCATTTCTTGCGGACCCCAATAGTAGATGATGAGGGCATAAGTGCCATTGCCGAGGCCCGAAGCACAAGCCATGGGTGTGCCTTCAGGATCATTGGTAATGGTGGTAACTTGTTTTACCCATTGGGTACCGCTCCACCGGTAGATGTTTCCGGCCCATTTATAGTTGTAGCCCGAGAAGTAAAAACAGGCTTTCACCTTCTCTTTACCGGTCAGATCGCTAACCACCACGGCGTTGCTGCCAAACTGCTCATCCGTGCGGCCAACAGGCGCCATGGATTGGTCCTCTTTTTGGAGAGCGCCTTTCAGGTAACCAACTTCTACCACTGTACTTGTATAAGTATCGGTGGCTTTCATCGGTGACACTATTGGGTCTCTCAAAGCGGTTGCAGATGGTGTTGGATCAGATTTAGCGAATACAGGGACGGTCACAACTACCACCAAACCAAGAACGACGAACAATATAAACGCACTTTTGATTATTCTTTGCATATTTTTCCTCTCTAATACAAAAAACGGCTTATGTTGATAAATTGTATTTTTATAAGCATCACGATTGAATAAAGAAAGGATTAATTCACCATAAAAAGGTCTTAATACCCTTTTAAGTAGATATTGAAACCCAACAGGATTTTTTGCTTAATAATCCTATAGAGTGGCGTAGAAACGCTACCAGCCGCCAATATTCGATCGTCTTAAGTAAAACTTTGGGGTATTTTGAGAATTAGCGATTTACTATGCTGCATTTAGCGGTACTGAGTAAACATCAGAAGATCTGGCCGTTACATCAAGCGATAATCATGGAGGCTTTTTCATTTGACGACTTCCAAGGTCTTAATTGTTTAATTATTAGCGTATACTTAATGGATAACCAAATTCTCATTTGGTTAACGTTTCATTAACACCATCATGATTGGATGTTAATCAATCTAAATCATAATTAACTTAATAAAAATAATTTTTTGAAATCTTCAAGCACTGGAGAATAATGCCGAAAATTGCTGCAATTGATACCGGGTCAAACGCCATCAGACTTATCATCGCAAATGTGGATGAAAACGCCAAAGTTGAACAACTTGAAACGATTCGGGTTCCTGTAAGGCTTGGGCAAGACGTTTTTGCAAATCACGAATTCTCAGAATCCACAATTGAGTCTGTGGTTGATGCATTTGTGCAATTCAGACGCATCATTGATGATTTCGGCGTCTCACAAGTAAAAGCAGTTGCCACAAGTGCCATGCGCGAATCCTTGAACAAACAGATCGTAATTGATCGGATTCACCGGGCAGCAAACATCCAACTGGAAGTCATTATCGGCGAAGAAGAAGCCAGGTTGGTAAGTCTGGCCATTGCCTCAGCCATGCAGCTCAACGACAACAAAGTCGTGATGGTTGATATTGGCGGCGGTAGCGTTGAAATTACACTCACAAATGGAAACAATATCGTTTCAACCAACAGTTATCAACTTGGAACAGTTCGCCTCTTGCAGAACCTTGTTGAAGAAAAAAACAAAATTACACCGCTTTCATATTGCATGCTTTTGCGTGAATCAATAAAACCGGCAAGACGTTATATGGAAGCTGACATGGACGGAACACAACTGGATTTTTGTGTTGGCACAGGCGGTAATGTCGAAGAAATCGGCACACTTTGTCAGAGACTCAAATTCAGCGATTCTGCCACCCACATCACAGCAAACCATTTGCAGCAATTGGTTGCCTATTTAGGCCGGATGACTGACCGTGATCGGGTAAAGAAATTGGGGCTGCGGACCGACCGGGCAGACGTTATCCTTCCAGCATCGATTGTATTGGATCAAATAGTAAACATCGCAAAAGTAAATGACATTTATATCCCAAATGTTGGTTTGAAAAACGGCATCCTGCTGGATATGGCTTCAAATTTTGCTCAAGAAACCAATCTTGTGAACAAGACCCAGGTGCGCGAATCTGCATTGCGCATCGGCAATAAATATCAATTTGACCTGGAACACGCGTTGTTTGTTGCGCAAGTTTCACTTTCAATTTTCGATCAAACTGAACCGCTGCACCAGTTAGGTTCACAAGAACGACTATTATTAGAAGTTGCCGCAACACTCCACGATATCGGCCATTTCATTAGTACGGTCGATCATGACCAACACGGGGCATACATCCTTGGCGCCAATCACCTGATCGGAATCTCAGAAAATCAACAAAAAATGATCGCTGCCGTTGTGCGTTATCACCGCAAAGGCTATCCCTATCGAGATGAATTTAACAATTCTGAGCTGTCGGCTATGGATCGTCTCACCATCACCAAACTTGCCGCCATTCTTCGAATCGCAGACGGTCTTGATTCAAGCCACTTACAAAAAGTAACAGACGTACGTATTACACAAAAATATCCGGCCTGGAAGATGACGCTTGTCAGCAATGAAGATCTCTCGTATGAAAAGTGGCGATTATCAAAAAAGTTCGATCTTTTTAAAGATATTTTTGGTCAATCGCTGGAGATATCAGAATAATAAATTAATAAATAGTTCTTCAAGGAGCAATTAATATGACAAACATTGTCCGTCAGTATTTATTGAGTTCTTTTGATGAACGTTGGATGAATTTTTCCATGCGTTTGGCCGCTGCAAAAAACTTAACCTCCATGGAAAATGTCCATCATTTTAGAGTTGCAACACGCAGATTGCTCGTTCTACTTGATCTTCTCAATAACTTATTGCCCCAATCGAAGTATGAAAAATTACGCAAATACCTGCGGGGTCTGCGATCAAACTTTAACGCATTGCACGATACTCAAATGATTATTAATTATTTAAATGCAGCCCGTGAGAAAGGTTTGGAGACTGAACCTTTTCTTAAGCTTATGCAAAAAATAGAGAATCGTTTTCATAAAGAAGCGATCAGAGTTATTTCGGGATTAAAACCCGGGCATTTATATTCAAATTCCATTCAAATTAGAACTGAACTTGTGCAAATTCTCGCGGATCCTGCTTTTTTAGAATTAGAAATTTTACCCAAGCTTGACGCAAGTTATGCAGAAATAAAAGAGATTTCCAAACTGGTAAATCCTTCAGAAGTAACCACTATTCATAATCTACGGATTTCTTATCGAAAATTTCGTTACATGATAGAAATTATTATCCCAATACTTCACGACTACCCTTCCGAATATCTTGCCAAGATTCGCACCTACCAGGATTTGATGGGTGAAATACAAAATGGAGAAATAATCCTGAACCAATTAAATCAGCTTTCCAAAAAAGTGTCTGAGAGCAAACGCGCTCCTGTATTGGCTTACTTTCAGACCAGTTATGATGCATCCATTCAAACATTTTTAAGAGAATTTGTTGATGTACCGAATTTTTGGAGAGATTCAAGTCTATCCAACATGCCCTGGTCTCTCCATCCCTCTAGTGAGACTAATGATGAAACAACACAACAAGCAAATCCAGATATTTTGCTTTCTGAGACAGAAACAACCTCAATCAATCCAGAAGCTTCTCTAGCAGACACGGATGAGGAGTCAAAGGATCATACTACTTTAGCTCAAGATGCAGAACCAACTACCCTGCCAAATTGAGAAATTAAGACTAAAAATCGAAATCAATTTATTGGAGTTGAAAATGAACCTATATATACTACGGCATGGAATTTCAGAAGCAAGAAGTGAAGCCAAATATCCAAACGATCTTGAAAGACCCCTCTCAAAACGGGGAAAAAACAAAATCAATGAGATTGGCGAATTAATGGATGATTTGGATATTAAACCGGATTTCATTCTAACCAGTCCAGCCAGACGCTGCATGGAATCTGCAAAATTAATCCAAAAAACAATAGGTATCAAAAAAGAGCGATTGATCGCTTCAGACAAACTTCTGCCTGAATTGCCAATTTCCGGCATCATTGATGAGATTTCAGAAAAATATCGCGCGAAAGATGTTTTGTTAGTGGGACATGAGCCCATGCTGAGTACCTTGATTTCTCAACTTACATCAGGGAATCCAGATGCCACGATCCAATTAAAAAAAGGCGCGTTGTGCTGTTTGAAATTTGACGAACTTACCCAAGAAAAATGTGCCATGTTAACCTTGCTGCTTAATCCAGATTTCCTGGTTTGATTTCTCTGGAGATGCCTTTATGTCACATGAAGAAAAAGCTACTCAAGTAGAAACTCCGTTTCCGTATTTGAATCGAGAGTTGAGTCTTCTTGATTTTCAAGAACGCGTTTTACAAGAAGCGCTTGACAAATCATTACCATTGCTTGAGAGAATAAAATACCTTTCCATATTGGGCTCCAATATGGATGAATTTTTCATGGTTAGAGTATCTGGAATCCGGAAACAAGTGGATGCCCAAATCAGCGAAAAATCACCAGATGGATTAACCCCGCGCGAACAACTCGCAATGATCAGGCGAAGATCGCTCCATCTTTTTAAAACAGCCCAACGTTGCTACCAATCAGATATTCTGCCTCAATTAGATCATGAAGGAATTCACATTCTTGACTATAGAAAACTAACTGATGCTCAAAAGAAAAAAGCAGATGAATACTTTTGCAATATCATCTTCCCCATCCTTACGCCGCTTGCATTAGATCCCGGACATCCCTTTCCACACATTTCAAATTTAAGTCAGAACCTGGCGATCGTAATCAAAGATTCGAACGGTATCGAAAAATTTGCTCGCTTAAAAGTTCCTGCCACATTGCCACGTTTACTGCCTATCAAGCGATCTTCAGGCGGTCTGCGTAAAGACGGAACCATCGCAAAACATCAATACTTTGTCTGGTTAGATCAAGTAATCGCCGCCAACTTAAAATTACTCTTCCCTGGAATGGAAGTGATAGAAGCTCACCCATTTAGGATCATCCGTGACGCTGATATTGAGATTCAAGAGCTGGAAGCTGAAGACCTTCTGGAATCAATGCAGCAAAGTATTCGAAAAAGGAAATTTGGTTCGGTGGTCATGGTTTCGATCAGAGAGTCTATGCCCGGTTATTTACGCAGGTTGTTGATAGAAAATCTTGAAATAAAATCCACCGACCTCTATCCATTAACTGGCATATTAGGGTTATCCAGTTTAATGGAACTCTTTAAAAACATCGATCGCCCTGATTTGAAATTTCCACCTTATAAGCCCGTTACGCCTGCTCCATTCAGATCCATAACCCAAACCAGTGAATTCTTCGAAATTCTTCAACAACAAAGCATCCTGCTGCATCACCCCTATGATTCTTTTACGCCGGTTATTGATTTTTTACAAGTCGCAGCCAGAGACCCGCATGTATTGGCAATAAAGCAAATACTTTACAGGGTTGGACAAAACTCGCCTATTGTTGAGGCATTACTTGAAGCCGCAGAACGAGGCAAACAAGTAGCAGTGCTGGTTGAATTAAAAGCCAGATTTGATGAAGAAAGCAATATCAATTGGGCAAGGAAACTTGAAGAAGTTGGCGTGCATGTTGTTTATGGCTTGATGGGACTAAAAACGCACAGTAAAACGAGTTTGGTTGTTCGTAAAGAAGGTGAAGGCATACGAAGATACCTGCACCTGGCAACAGGCAATTACAATGCTACAACCGCAAACATGTATGATGACATCGGATTTTTTACCAGCGATGAAGTTTTAGCAGCGGATATCACAGATCTCTTTAATTTTCTCACCGGGTATTCAACAATTCAAGAATATAGAAAACTAATCGTTGCTCCTGTTAATATGCGCCAAAAAATTGAAAGCCTCATCCATAAAGAAATGAAGCATAGCCTTGATGGTAAAGGCGGACACATCATCATTAAAGTAAATTCACTCGTTGATACAGAAATGATCAAAACGCTTTATGCTGCCAGTCAGGCAGGCGTGAAAATTGATCTGATCGTAAGAGGCATGTGCAGCCTTGTCGCAGGCGTAGAAGGAATCAGTGAGAACATCAGAGTCATCAGCATTTTGGGCCGCTACCTGGAACATAGCCGGATATTTTACTTCCATAATGACGGCAAAGAACACTTATTCCTCGGAAGTGCTGATTTGATGACAAGAAATCTAAGCAGACGGATTGAAACACTCTTCCCCATAGAAAACGAACAACATATTCGCTATCTCCGTGATTATATGCTTGAGACTTACCTAAAGGATAATACATCGGCCCGACTGATGAAGCCTGATGGAACTTATAAAAGAGTTTCGCCAGGTGATAAGGAACCAAGTATTAATGCACAAGATGTGTTCATGCATCAGCGCTATCAAGAATAGCAGCAGAGAAGTATCTCAAGGATTGAATTAATAAATTCTGAACCTAAATTTATGCACCCCATCAACTTGTCTGCATAATGGCATTTTGTAGGCGACATTTGGGATTGGTGAACTTGAACAACCCCGGATTAAAACATATAGGATAGATATGGGTATTCTCTATGACAACCCCAAAATTTTTATTAAAAAGAAGCTTCTTTTCATTATTGGTTTAGGCGATTATTAAATGATTCACCCTTTTCCATCTTGACAATTTACGCTATAATACCATAGAACATATATTCTTATTCTTATCAATCATCATCAAGGAAATAAGTAAAAGGATACTCTATGGACATATATCAAGCGTTTCAGACCCGGCAAACCATTCGCGATTTTGAACAATCTGATGGAAACCCTCGCTCACTTGACCCCTCTCTCGTACGCAAACTCATTGAAGCCGGTTTCACCGCGCCCACCAATGATCACATGCGTGACTGGCATTTTGTAATTCTTAATGAACTTCATCAACGCCGTGAACTTGTTTCAGAGGTAATAAAACCCGTCAGCCGTAAACGCTCCGAAAATATTATCGATCGTTGGGGGCTTACAGATCCACTTCAAAGAGAGATGTACCTTGAAGGCATTCCAAGACAATTTTCGATGCTCAATAATTGCGGCTGTCTGATTCTGCCCTTTTATCGTCAGGATCTCCCGCTGCTCAAACCAAAAAATCTGTCGGCGCTTAACTACTTCGTCTCTATTTGGCTATGTATTGAAAATGTTTTCAACGCTGCCTCCGCGGAAGGTGTCTACGGTGTGGTGCGCATTCCTGCTCCTGAAGAAAGCAAGATCGTAAAAACCAGACTCAACATTCCTTCCAATTATGAATTCCCTTGCTGGATGGCCCTCGGTTATCCCGCTCTTGATGCTCTCCGTGCCCGGCAGGTCTCCATCGACCTTGATACTCGCATTCACCAAAACCAGTGGTAAGAGAAAGAAAACCACGAATCGGCCTGCTCTCAATAGAAAAAGCCGTTTGAAGATTTATAAATCTCAAAACGGCTTTACATTTCAGCCTATTTACTAATCACAAATCACTATAATTTAAATCTTCCGACTACATCATTCAACTGCTGTGCCAAACTGGCTAACGCCGTCGCGGATTGAGTCACTTCGGCCATTTGAGCTGCCATCTCTTCTGTGGATGCAGAAACCTCTTCCACTGCCGCAGAATTCTCCTCAGACACTGATGCAATATTTTCTACCGCCATGGTCACTTCGCCAGATGATGCTGCCATCTCTTCTGTCGATGCTGTGTTCTGTTCAACCACTGCTGAAACAGAATCTACCGCTGCCACAAGTTCGCTGGCTGAAGCAGCCATCTCTTCAGCCGCGGATGCGGTTGAATCGGCTTCGTTCTTTAACCGCTCTGATACCTGGTCAATCGCAGATAAGGCCAACCCTGCTTTTTCAGCAGTGCCAAGCCCAATTTCAACTTCACTTGCGCCTTCTTCCATGGCGTGGACGGCTTCATTCACTGTATCTTGAATGCCCTTCACCAGCTCATTAATCTCTCTGGCTGAAATTGAGGATCGTTCTGCAAGCTTTCGTACTTCATCAGCCACCACTGCAAAACCTTTGCCTGCTTCACCGGCACGAGCAGCCTCGATTGCAGCATTCAAAGCTAAAAGGTTGGTCTGAGAAGCGATATCTTCGATCATCGAAGTGATCGCACCAATTTCGCTTGACCGTCTACCCATCTCTTGCACTTTTTCCGCTGACTGGCCGACCTTTTCCTTAATCCTGACCATACCGGTTATGGTATCTGAGACTGTCTTTGACCCCTCACTTGCAGCGGCTGCTGCCTGGTCTGATTCACGCACAACAGCTTCAGCGTTGCCCGCCACCTGGTTGATTACATTGGATATTTGATTGGTGATTTCTGCTGCTTTATTTGTAGCACTGGCTTGTTCTTGAGCACCGTGAGCTACACCGTCAATTGCGCGCGACATCTGTTCAACAGAAATCGCGGTTCTATTCACTGACTCAGTTTGTTGTGTGATGCCTGAAGCTACCTGCTGGATGGTCCTGGCAATTTGGTTAATGGCCTCTGAAGATTCACTGGCTGCATTAGCCAACATCAACGAAGATGAGTTTAATTCGCTCGCGTTTACTTCAAGTTGATGGATGATTTGGTGAAGGTCAGCGGTCATTTTAACCATGCTATAGCCTAATTCATCCTTTTCACCATATGTTTCTACTTTTACAGTCAGATCACCGCTTGCAATCAATGCCATTTGATCAGCCATATAGGCAAGATACCCTTGGGCTCCGCCTAAAGCCCGGCCAATCGCGCCAAACTCATCCTTGCGAGAATTATTACGCTGTTTTACTTCAGATGAAAGTTCGCGAGAGAGGTCACCCGTTTTTAATCGATTTAAAGACCCAGTAAATATTCTTACCGGCTTAACAATGTTTTGCGCAACGAGAAGGGCTGCACCCACACCAAAAATAACGCTTATAGAACTGCCAATGATTACAATCAACAAGGCCAGGCTTAACTTTTCAGCTAATGCAGGCTCCCCAGTCCCCGCTATTTCTACTGCAGAACTAAAAATGAAATATTCTGCAAAAGCTAATCCCACCACGAACAAAATAAGAATAGCTGCGATGATTAATACTTTTCCCCGAATAGATACATGATCAAGAAACCTCATTTACGCCTCCACATACGCTCCCTTTCTACAGACGAGAGAAGAAAAGGAGTAGATAGTTTTATCAATTTTTAAATCACTAAAGATGACAGAAATTAAGTTCATTTCTCTAAAGAAAACTATTCTATCTTTTAGAGTGATCTTCTTACTCCTATAATAATATTCAATAAAGCAAAAAATTTATGTAAACAATAAGTAAATTATCAGTTTGCATTTATGAAAGCTAAAAATGGAACCGAATTTTCATTTATTAAATTACCGACGCTTTTGAACTCTTTAGGGGTTAATTTGTACATATAAGTAGGTCTCAAGGCACATTATAGGTTTTGAGTCATTGTGTATAATACGCCTAATCATGTACGACATCTTTCATTTTTAGAGGAATCATTCATGTCAAAAATACAAGTTATAACGGATACCGATTCAAACCTGTCACTTGAATTGGCAAAAGAATACGGCATTATATTAGTTCCTATCACCATTCAGTTTGGCGAAGAATCGTTCGCAGATAATATCGATATCCAAAACCCCGCCCTATTTGAAAAAATCGACAAAATTGGCAAACTGCCGACCACTGCAGCGCCATCTCCAGCTTCTTTTGCCAATGCCTATCGTGAATCGTTTGATGGTGGAGCAGAGTCTATCATTTGTATCACTGTTGGCAGCAAGATCAGCCGCACATATGAATCTGCCCTTAACGCCGTAGAAGAATTTCCAGGTAAAAATATCACCGTAATTGATTCAGAATTTTTAAGCATGGGCCAGGGATATATGGCTATCACTGCTGTTGAAATGATAAATGCAGGTGCCAGCCATGATGAAGCAGTGGCAAAAGTCCGCAACCTTATCCCCAGGTGTATTCTATATGGATCACTTTCAACCTTGAAATATCTCGCCCTCGGTGGCCGCGTCAGCAATCTGGCCGCCAGCATGGCAAATATGCTCAACATTCGCCCAATCCTATCCATGCGTGAAGGTAAACTTGATCTGCTTGAAAAAGTTCGTACGCGCAAAGTTGCCATGGATCGTTTGGTGGAACTTCTGGTTAGTGCCGTGGGCAACAAATCAGTCGAACGCATCTGTATCATCCATGTACTAAATATAGCGGATGGCGAATTTCTTCAAGCTAAATTAGCCGAAAAGCTTCAACTCCCTACTCAAATTGACTTCATCGATTTTGGACCTGGTCTGTCAGTACATGCCGGTGTTGGTTTGGTTGGTGCGGTCATCGTCACTGGGGAATAAGAAATAATTGCCATTTAATGAAAAAGAGATCCGTGTATCATACGCGGATCTCTTTTTGTAAGTCATACTAACTTATTGAACAATTTTTTGAACTCTTCCGACTTTTCCGCCAGTCAAAACAACCTTGATACCGTATGGATGGATTGGACTTTTTGTGAGCAATTTCACCACCACGCCTTCGGTGAGTACTCCTGTCGGCTGATTCTGCTTCTCGATAACCGCCACGCGTGTGCCGATATGGATTTCGCTCCGTTTCGGAGTGGCCTCTGTCATGATTAATCAGCCAAACGCAACAATACAGGTTTGCCGCGTAAACGATATTTGCCTTCGCTGGCTTTCAAGACCATTTTAACATGCTGTTCAGCCACATCCACAAAGGTATGATCGCTGCGGATGTCGATTTCTCCAATTGCTCTTCCGGGGATGCCAGATTCGCTGGCAATCGCACCAACCACATCACCAGGTCGGATACCGTTGGCATTGCCGAGGTTCATCCAAAGTCGAACCATGCCAGATTCTTTCGCTCCGCTGCGGGCTGGTTTCTTAAATTCTGAACTTGCACCAGCACCAGAGCTCGTTTTAGAGTTCCACTTGTCACGTTGTCTGTCATTGCCTGCGCGTCGTTCATCCAGGCGTTTGTACTTGCTTTCTTGGGCAGGTACTTGAATCTCTTTGGTAGAGATAGTGCCTTCTCCGGCTCGCACCAAACGAATCGCGGCAACTGCAATTTCCACCGGGGAGAGCCCCAGTTCATTCATGCGGCCTACAAGTTCGCGTTCGGCAGGGGTAACCCCGGCCAACAATTGCTCAGAAATATGAGTGACAAGGCGGTCTTCACGTCTGGCTTTCACTGCATCCACAGAAGGAAGTGAGAATTCAATCATGGGTTGTTTGGTGTAGGCTTGAATTTGGTTCAGTCTGCCGCGTTCTTTAGGGGTTAAGAAGGTGATAGCAACACCTTTCTTTCCAGCGCGGCCGGTTCTGCCGATGCGGTGAACGTAATCTTCTGCATCTGCAGGCACATCATAATTAAAGACATGCGAAACACCGGCAATATCCAGACCACGGGCAGCCACATCTGTGGCAACCATCAATGAAATCTGCCCTTGTCGGAACTTATTCAGAACCTGTTCTCGACGAGCCTGGTTAAGGTCGCCATGTAAAGAATCTGAGGGAAAACCCATTTGAATGAGTTGATCAGCCAGTTCCTGTGCTCGTGCTTTGGTGCGGGCAAAGATCAATCCGCTGCTAACATCTTCAGTTTCTAATAATCTGGTGAGAGCAGAGAGTTTGTTTTCTTCGTGGATGCGGCAATAACGCTGTTCGGTATCTGCAACGGTCAAATGTTCAGGGCTGACAGAAATTCTGGCCGGTTCTTTCAGATAACGGTTGGCCAGTTTTTGAATCGCCTGGGGTAATGTGGCACTGAAAAGAGCTATTTGTTTTTCTTCATTTAATTCTTTGAGAATAAGTTCGACGTCATCAATGAACCCCATGGCCAGCATTTCATCGGCTTCATCAAGAATAAGCATTTTTACATTATGCAGGCCAAGCACTTTCTGCTTGATCAAATCTAATAAACGACCTGGTGTTCCAACAACGACATCCACACCACGATCCAATGCCCGCGTTTGGATGGTATAAGATTGGCCGCCATAGACAGCCAACACTTTGACACGGGTTTTTTGTGCCAACAACAGGGCAGCATCTGCCACCTGCTTGGCCAACTCGCGGGTAGGTGCGAGTACCAATGCCTGAACTTTACCTGTTGAAGGTTCCAATTTCTGTAATAAAGGCAGCATGAAAGCAGCGGTCTTGCCGGTGCCAGTCTGCGCCTGCCCAATAACATCCCGTCCTTCTAACAATAACGGAATTGCTGAACTTTGAATGGGGGTGGGATCAATAAACCCCATCTTTTCAACCGCTTGCACAAACTCGGGCTGCAAGCCTAGTGACTCAAAAGGTGAAACCATGTAAATACTCCTGTAAACACACAAAAAAATACCCTTCCGGAACCGGCAGGGTATTAGACCAAGCGCGATTAACAACCTGCGGTGAAATTTCCGCTTATCGATTATATCACCCTTTCTGTCCGAATTGATAAGTAACTTACATAATTGAAGACCTATTTTTGTTCACATTTTAAGGTTTATTCAATCTCAATAACCTCTGGATGCCGTATAATTGGGATGCCAATTTTATTACATCAGGAGAATTTTTATGCCAAAGCGTTTGATTCTGGTCGCTGGAAACATCGGTTCTGGAAAATCTTCACTTACCGAACGCATTGGAGAACGGCTTGGATGGAGAACCGCTTTTGAATCTGTTAACGACAATCCATACCTGCCAGATTTCTACGCCAACATGAAGGAATGGTCTTTTCACCTTCAAGTGTTCTTCCTCGGACATCGCGCACAGCAGCACCTTGAAATGTTTAATGATCCCCGGTCTTCCATTATTGACCGTTCAATATATGAAGATGCCTACATCTTCGCGCGCGCACTCAATTCTATGGGCAACATCAACGAACGCGATTACATCACATATAAACAGGTCTTTGACCTTGTTATTCGCTCTCTCCCTGCTCCATCTCTGTTAATCTATCTCAAAGCCCCTGTAGATGTCTTGATGAAACGTATTCATAAGCGCGGCCGCGAAATGGAATCTACGATTTCAAGCGAATACCTGACTTTATTGGATTCATTTTATACTGACTGGATCAACAATTTTGATTTATGCCCGGTGCTTACGCTAAAAACAGATGACCTTGATTTTGTGCACCAAAGCAAGCATCTTGATACTGTTGTTGAACGTATCAATGATAAATTAGCTGGTAAAGAAGAAATGGTATTTTAATAAGCGGTGTCAACGCTGCCCGGCTTTCATTTATGTAAGGCTCAAAGCCCTCAAAGATGCAACTTTAGCTTATTAGATGCGTATATTTGTGTAGATACAAAATTTTTACGGGGCTCTTGTGATCAATCTGGAAGTAGAGTGGCTTGAAAAAGCCCGCCAAGGAGACGAAGACGCATTCACCATATTGGTAGAGACCTACCAGACGCCGGTGTACAATTTATGTTACCGAATGCTCGGTGAAAGCGGCGCCGCAGAAGATGCGGCACAAGAGACTTTTTGGAGAGCCTGGCAGAATCTCAATCGTTACGACCCGCAACGCTCATTCATTACCTGGCTCCTTTCAATCGCTGCACATTTTTGTATCGATCAACAACGTAAGCGGAAACTTTCAATCTTCGAGTTGGATGAATACCCTGATTTCGATATCAGTAATCCACATGAACCAACGCCTGAAAAAGTGGTAACACTAAATGAAGAAGACTCCGCATTACATAGCTTGATTAATCAACTTGGCCCGCAAGATCGTGCAGCAGTAATTTTGAAGTATTGGAATGATTGTTCGGAGGAAGAAATAAGTCAAATGTTATCCTTAACGGTAAGCGCAGTGAAAAGTAGATTACATCGAGCGAGAAAACAACTGGCAGAAATGATATCAGCAGGTCAATCCACTAACCTGAATAAGAGGAGGCAAAATGAATCACCAGCCTTATGAGAATTGGATTCTGGATGAAGTACAGATCAATTCACAGGAGCAAGATTCATTAAAGCAGCACCTTAAAGAATGTCCTGAGTGCTTTAAACTAAACCACTCGTGGAACAAGGTGCAGACTGAAATAAAATCCACTCCAATTGAGCCAGCTCCGGCTGGTTTCATGCGCCGTTGGAAATATGAATTTGCCTCTCGTCAAAGAGAACAGGAACGTCGCCAGGCAAGAACTTTGTTCATCAGCCTTGCCAGTGGCGCCGGAGCTGTTTTGATTGCCCTGGCGATCATCCTCTTGCCCGACTTTTCGTTAATCTCACTCATGGTGAGATTCTTGACCACTATTGTAAAACTCTTTAGCGGTATTGATAGTCTCATTTCTGTTTCAAGAAATCTGATTGAATCAGCTCCAACGATCATGCTGGTTGTCAGCGTTCTGTTCGTTGCGGGATGGATTTGCCTTGCAGTTTTTGCCTGGGGACTCTCAATCTACCGAATCACGACCAAAGGGGTAAAAAATAAATGAACAAAATTAATCGCATTTTCATTACTGCAGCCATCCTGATCATCCTGATGGTAACCCCTATTTCAGTTTTGGCTCAAACACCTACACCAATCCCGGCTAAAACTATCAACGGGGATCAGATTGTCATTGCAAATACTTATCGGCTTGAGTCAGGTGATAAACTCATCGGCAACCTGGCCGTCATTGGTGGCACTGCCACGTTTGACGAAGGTTCAACCATGACCGGTGATGTTTTTCTTACAGGTGGTACCCTCACAGTGAGTGGAACGGTGAATGGAGACTTAATCGCTATCGGTGGTGCTGTTAACATTGAAGATACCGCTAATATTAACGGAAACATATCTCTCATCGGTGCAACTATAAAGAAATCTCCCCTTGCTGACATTAATGGTGAGATCACAGAACAGTCACCCGAATTTCTGGATTTCAATTTTAGTGACCCCAAAGGCATTGACTTGCCTTTTTCAACCAAGCCATCACTCCTGACCCGGATGCTGCAAGCTTCTTTACAGGCATTAGCTATGGCTGCCCTGGCTGTAATATTAGGCCTGCTATTGCCACAACAAATCAAACGCGTCGCTGATACCATCAGTAAAGAACCTTTGGTAACCGGCGGTGTTGGATTGTTAAGTATTGTCGTAGCCCCCATCGTGTTGGTATTACTCACAATCACGATTATCTTGATCCCGGTCGCAATATTAGCAACAATGCTGGTTGGCCTGGCCATTTTGTTTGGCTGGGTTGCCATCGGTTATGAAATAGGGCAGCGTCTTTCACAGTTATTCAAAAATACCTGGCATCCTTCCATCGCAGCCGGTATCGGTGTACTACTCCTTGGATTGGTCACAGGATATGCCACCTTGATTCCCTGCGTCGGATGGTTGGTTGGCGTAATCGTTGCCATTCTGGGTTTGGGCGCCGTAATCATCTCAAGGTTTGGGTCTTCAAAATATGCCAATAAAGTCGCGCAAGCCGTGGCTCCTTCTGCCCCACTGCCCCCCACAACACCGTCTGACTCTGAACAACCTCAAATTTAAACAAAAACATCTGGCGGTTTTAACAACAAACCGCCAGATGTTTCAAAGGATAAGAATATGAAATTACTAAAAATATTAATTATTGCACTTATATCTCTAACGGTAATGGCTTGTTCGATTTCTGTAAATGTACCAACAGTAGAAACAGGTTTTTCAAGAACGCTTGAAATCAGCGAACCTGCCTTTTCAGATGTTGATGACAACAAGATCATCATCGAAATGGGTGCCGGTCGGTTATACATTTCAAACGGGGCTTCTAAACTTATTAATGGAACCGTTGAATACAACGTCGAAGATTGGAAACCCGAGATTACACGCTCTTCGAACACCGTCTCGGTCTCACAGAAAAATTCTTCAAATGCCGGCATTCCCTCTGGTAACATTCAAAATGACTGGAACCTGCAATTAGGTGATGATCTGATTAACCTCACCATTAATGCGGGCGCGTATGAGGGCAAGATTGACCTCAGCGGATTATCAATCACCAACCTGCAAATTGCTGACGGCGCCAGTAAATCGACCATTCACTTTGATACTTTGAATCCTGTCGAAATGGATGAAATATCCTATAAAACCGGTGCTTCAGATATTGAATTACTGGGATTAGGTAACGCCAACACAAAAAACATCTATTTTGCCAGCGGCGTGGGCAGCTACACCCTCGATTTCAGCGGTGATATTCAAGACGACATCAACGTCCGCATTCAATCAGGGATGAGCGATATGACCATCATCATTCCAGATAATGCCCGCGCCAAAGTGGAACTCAACAATGGTTTAAGTAATATTGACGCCACCGGCACCTGGACGATCTCAGGCTCTACGTATGAATGTGGAACCTCAGGTCCGTTGATTACCATCAATCTGGATATGGCCATCGGCAACCTTCAGCTCAAACAGCAATAACTTTATAAAGCCTCCGATGACCTATTGTCAATCGGAGCAGTGAAAAAAAGAATTTTTAGATCAATGCTCCGATTTCTTTAAGGAAATCGGAGCATTGAAATTATCTAGCTTGTTTGTATTTTTAGGGAACTATTTTTAATTCTTGCTTATTTATATAACCCCAGCTCCAAAATAGCCTGATAGACCGCATCACGCAAATAATATCGATACCCCATACCTTCAGCAATTCTTTGTCTGATTTGCGATGAAGAAATCTCAAGGATAGGGGCTTCAACAATATTCACTTTTTTACTAATTCCGGGTAAAACCTTTTCAAGCGACTCAAGAACAACCTTGTCTTCATGCCGCCGCATCACACCAATGCCGTCACATACTCTCAGAAAATCCTGTGGTCGCAGCCATGAAGGCAGATCATGCAGTGAATCACCACCCATCAAGTAAAACAACTGTGAATTTGGATACTCCTGCTGCAGCAAGCTCATTGTATCGATGGCATAATGCGGTCCAGGTCGATCAATGTCAACTCGAGAAAGCAAAAATGCTGGATTGCCATGGATTGCCTTTTCAACCAGTTTCACGCGTTCTTCAACAGGGCTTACCTTCGCATATTGTTTGTGAGGCGGATTTTCCGTCAGAACCCAGAGCAGCAAGTCAAGCTGCAATTGGCTCCTGCATTCCTCAGCCAGAATCAAGTGCCCCACATGAGGCGGATCAAAGGTACCGCCGAAAAGTCCAATACGCATCAGCTCATGTCCTCGCGGCTAATCTTGCCATTCAAGTTCATAATCTTTTATATAGACCGTTTCGCCTTCTTCAATGCCTTCCTTGCGCAAAGCCTCATCCACTCCAAGCGTAACCATCAGTCTATGGAAGCGGCGTACTGAACCGTCGTGCTCCCAATAAGTCATCTCTGCTGCTCTTTCGATGGCAGCTCCGTTTACTCTGAATCCTTCACCTTCGCGTAAAATCACAAAATCGCGGGCATCTTTTTCAGGTTTATATAGCGGAATGAGCGCTTCAACCACTTCCAATTCAGGGGCAGTTTGCAAAATTTCGTGAGCTTTCCACAAAACAGCCTTCAAATTATCATGCGTCACTGCCGACATAGACATGACTGTGTAACCTTTTTTGGTCAAAGCCTTCTTTAATGTCGGCCATTTCTCTTGTACATCTGGCAGGTCAATCTTGTTTAACACTACCAATTGAGGTTTTTTGGCCAGCGCTGGGTCAAATAACGCCAGCTCAGAATTAATTTGGGTAAAATCAGCCGTTATATCTTCTGCCATGCCATTCAAGACATGGATTAAAACTCTGGTGCGTTGAATGTGCTTCAAGAAACCATCACCCAACCCCACACCTTCGTGAGCGCCTTCAATCAAACCCGGGATATCTGCCAGGATGATCGAAGTGTCCTCATCCAGATTGGCGACTCCCAGATTGGGTTCAATTGTGGTGAATGGATAATCTGCAATTTTTGGGTTGGCATTGGTCACTGCAGCCAAAAAGCTCGATTTGCCCGCATTGGGTACGCCGACAATACCGATATCCGCCAACAGTTTCAATTCAAGCCGAATATTCTTTTCTTCAGGGGGTTCACCCTTCTCTGCAGTGCGCGGAGCCTGGTTGCGTGAGGTGGCAAAATGCTGGTTGCCCAATCCGCCTCGGCCGCCTTTGCAGATGCGCAATTCGTCACCGGCATGCACCAGGTCGCCAAGCAGTTCGCCAGTGGCATCATCATAAATAATGGTGCCAGGTGGAACCGGGATCACCAGATTCTTGGCGGATCTTCCAGTCATGTTGCTGGAACCGCCTTTTTCGCCATCTGGAGCCACGTATTTGCGTTTAAAACGAAAACTCTGCAATGTATTCAGGGTTGGTAATACTTTGAAGATGACATCGCCCCCTCTGCCTCCATCACCACCATCCGGCCCACCACGCGGAACATACTTCTCGCGGTGGAAATGCATCATCCCCGCGCCACCGCGACCAGAACGAACATAGATACGTGCTTCATCAATAAACATAGACATAGACTTATTCTTCCAAAAAAAGACTCAGGAACCCGGCAAAACCGTTCTTACGACCAGTTTACACCAGATTCCTGAGTAAATATATACCCTTTACTTGCCGAATTTTGCTTTCAGAATTTCGACCAGGGTAGGTTGGCCGATTTCCTGTAATTCATAACGTACGCGCTGCATGGGTTTGTTGACCTTGATGATGCGGTTCAAGTCAATGGGGGTTGCAGAAATAACCAGATCAACATCAGCTTTGTTAATGGTTGTTTCAAGGTCCTTGACCATTTCATCGCCGTAGCCCATGGCCGGTAAAATCATGCCGGTGTTGGGATATTTTTCATAGGTGTCATGGATGGAACCGACAGCGAATGGACGGGGATCCACAATCTCGCTTGCGCCAAATCGCCGTGCAGCAATCCAGCCTGCGCCGTATTTCATTTCGCCGTGGGTCAAGGTTGGGCCGTCTTCGACCACCAGCACGCGTTTTCCGCGGATGGCTTCGGGATCATCCACAAATAATGGGGAGGCTCCCTCGATGACCAATGCATTGGGATTCATTGCATGCAGTGAATTTCTGACTTCGATAACCTTATCGGGGTCAGCGGTATCCACTTTATTGATCACAAAAACGTCTGCCATACGGCAGTTTGCTTCACCTGGATGGTAAGCCTGTTCATGTCCGGCGCGATGCGGATCAGCAACCACGATATTCAGGTCGGGTTTGTAGAATGAGAAGTCGTTGTTGCCGCCATCCCAAAGAACAATATCCACTTCTTGTTCAGCCTGACGTAAAATGGCTTCGTAATCGACACCGGCATAGACGATCACGCCGTTATCCAAATGAGGTTCGTATTCTTCACGTTCTTCAATGGTGCATTCGTGTTTGTCCAGATCGGCATAGGTGGCGAAACGCTGAACTTTTTGCTTCACCAGGTCGCCGTAAGGCATAGGGTGTCGGATGGCCGCAACCTTAAAGCCCATGTCGCGCAGGATTAAAGAGACGCGGCGGGTGGTCTGGCTTTTACCAGAACCGGTACGCACGGCGCAAATCGATACAACAGGCTTGGATGATTTCACCTGTGTCGAATCCGTACCCATCAGTTTAAAATCAGCACCTGCAGCCAAAACCTTGGAAGCTTGATGCATCACAAATTCATGAGGCACATCGCTGTAAGCAAACACAACCTGCTCAATTTTTTGTTCCTTGATCAGTTTGAGCAATTCGCTTTCAGGGTAAATGGGGATTCCTGCCGGATATAAAGAACCAGCCAGTTCTGCGGGATATTTTCTGCCATCAATATTCGGGATTTGGGTGGCGGTAAAAGCTACTACCTCATAATCCTGATTGTCGCGATAAAACACATTGAAATTGTGAAAATCGCGGCCGGCTGCTCCCATGATCAAAGTTCTAATTCGTGCCATGTAGATCATCTCCTTAAAAATAATTTGGTTTACGAGCCTTTTTTCACATCGCTTGTGGGGCTGTGATGCCCAGTAACGCCAAACTATTTGCAATCGCCTGTTTTGCTGCCGCCACCAGTCTTATCCGCGAGGATTTGAGCGGTTCTTCTGCAATCAGTACGGGACATTGTACATAAAATTCATTGAATGCCTTTGCCAATTCGTAAGCCAGGTTGCTGACAGTTAAAGGCTTAAGCTCTTTGGCTGCTTTTTGAATTTCACCAGGCATGCGGGCAATCAAATCAATCAAAGCGATTTCACTGGTAGAAAGTTGATCGCCGGGCAGAACGGATTCTGGCAGCGGGGCGTTGTACTTCTTCAAAATACTGTTCGCTCTCACGTAAGCATATTGAATGTAGGGTGCGGCTTGTCCATTAAAATCAAGGGCGGTTTCCCAATCAAAAGTGACAATCTTGCCGCTGTCGCGCGACACCATCGGATATTTCACTGCACCCAAACCGACTGCCTCTGCCACTTTCAACTTGCTTTCTTCACTCAGGTCGGGGTTCTTCTCTCTTACCACTTCAAGCGCACGAGCAGTAGCTTCTCTGAGTAAATCTTCAAGCAGCACCACCGTGCCTTCACGAGAGGCCATCACGACGTTTCCGGGCAGGTTTACCAGTTCATAGGATACGTGCTGGCAGCGGGTAGCCCATTCGTAGCCGGCGATTTCGAGCGTCTTGAAGACCTGGGTGAAATGCAGCGATTGCCGCACATCCACCACATAATAAGCCTTTTCAAGATCGGGATAATCAAGGAATTTTTGTCTGGCCAGTGCCAGGTCTTCAGTCGCGTATAAGGCAGTACCATCTGAACGCTGCACGACGATAACGCGGAATTTTTCTTCTGTGAGCCCAAGTTTTTCATCCAGCTTAACGATGACAGCTCCACCGCTTGAGCGCTCATCTTCAGCAATGCCGCGTTCAATTAAGTCAGCGACCATCTCTTTGCCAGGCTCTTCAAACATGGAGTTGAAATAATAACGGTCAAACTTGATATCCAGCTTTTCGTACATTTCTTTGAAGCCGATCAAAGACCATTCACGCGTTTCTTTCCAGCACTCCACAATTTCGGGGTCTTTCTGATCCCACCGCGAATAAATAGCCCGCACCTCGGTTTCAAAATCGGGGGTTTCTTCAAGGCGCTTATTTGCTTCTGCATACATCTCACCCATCCAGCGGGTGATGTCTTTTTCGGGCTTTTCGCCCTTATGGTACTTTAAGTAGTTCCAAAGCCACTTGATCACGTGCAGCCCAATGTCACCTGGATAGTTGGCGCGGACGACTTCGTAACCGGCCGCCTCAGATATGCGCGAAAGCACATCGCCCAAAAAAGCGCTGCGCAAGTGGCCTACATGAAAAGCCTTGTGAGTATTAGGCTGTGAAAACTCAAACATTATTTTCTTGCCAAGCGGTTGACCTTTACCATAATCGGGTCCGCTCGATAAAACCTCGTCAATCACCCGGCGTGAATAATCAGAGGGTGAAAAATATAAATTTAAATATCCGTTCACGGCTTCAATTTTAGAAAAACCTTCAGGGATTTCTATTTTTGAGGCCACACCCTGGGCAATTTCATTGGCTTTTTGAGCCACATTGCCTTTTTCAGCACCAAAAGACTTGGCTGCCAATTGAAAGAACGAAGTAGCAATTCCCCATTGACCGTTAAACGGAATCCAGGCCCAGCGAATTTCCATTTCGGGGAGATTATTATCTTTTAGATATTGAGAGATTTGGTCTGCAATGAAGTTTTGTTCTTTTTCAAACATAATAATTTCCCGTTCCTTTAGTGATCGAACCTAAAAGATTATAACACAGCCGATTTTTCTCTTAAATTTAACTAGAATACATGAAACCAGAATACCGGGAATCTGTTTTTTTTGATTCCCGGTATCTTGGGTTTAATGGGTCAATCCTGGATGTTTGAACTCGCAGACACTTTCGTTATCAAATTTTCTATTCGTTTCATGAAACGCAAAAGCGGGAGGTTACCCTCCCGCTTGATTGCTTATCAACAAAGCGATTACTTCTGGGTGGCGAGCAATTTCATTAAGCGGCCCTTGCGGCGTGCGGCGTTGTTCTTGTGGAGCACACCTTTCTGAGCAGCCTTGTCAAGAGCAGAAATTGCTGCGAGGGTGGCAGCCTTTGCGGCTTCTTCATCCTTGCCTGAGATCGCGACACGTGCGCGAGAGACATATGTTCTTGCCACACCGCGATAAACACGGTTGCGAATGCGTCGCTTTTCGTTCTGTTTGTTACGTTTGATTGCAGACTTGATATTAGCCAACTTGGTTCCTCCAAATAATTACAACTGACAGTGCGAGGGTCGAGGGTAAGCACTGGTTCAGGTGGCGGATGAATTCTACTCCATGCCGCTGAATCTGTCCAGCAACTCACCCTCACATTTTGAAGGAATTATTTATCCTGTAAGGCAGCAACGCCTGGCAGTTCCAAACCTTCGAGCATCTCAAGGGAGGCGCCGCCGCCGGTTGAAATGTGGGTGATCTTGTCAGCCAAGCCCGATTCCTGGATGGCAGCCACTGAATCTCCGCCGCCCACCACGGTCACACCCTTGCAAGCTGCGACAGCCTTGGCAACATCGAAGGTGCCTTTGGCAAAGCGCGGAAACTCGAATACGCCCATGGGGCCGTTCCAGACCACGGTTGCTGCATCTTCAATTACCTTTGCGTAGGCAGCCACGGTTTCTGGTCCGATATCCAAAATTCTCCAGCCAGCTTCAACGTTACCCACTTTCGCTGCTTTAGATTGAGCTTCAGCATCAAATTTATCTGCAAGCACGACATCCACAGGCAGCATCAATTTTGAACCGGCATCTTTCAACAAGGATTTGGCCGTTTCAAGCGCTTCATCTTCAACCAGAGAGTCGGCCATATCCAAACCCTGTGCTTTGAAGAAGGTGTTAGCCATGCCGCCGCCGATCAAGACAGCATCAGCCTTGGTCAAGAGGTTTTTGATCACACCGATCTTGTCACTGATCTTGGCGCCGCCCATAATGGCAACAAAGGGTTTTTTGGGGTCAGCCACGACCTGGCCGAGATATTTAATTTCTTTTTCAAGCAAAAAGCCCGCCACACCAGGGAGGAAGTGAGTCACACCCTCGGTGGAGGCATGCGCGCGGTGAGCCGTGCCAAAAGCATCGTTGACATACAGATCAGCCAATGAAGCCAATTGTTTAGCCATTTCCATGTCGTTCTTTTCTTCTTCAGCATGGAAGCGCGTATTTTCTAGCAGTAACACACCGCCGGGTTTCAAAGCCTGGGCAGCTTCTGCGGCAGCGGGGCCGATGCAATCAGTGGCAAATGCCACGGACATCCCCAGCAATTTTGCCAGGTGTTCGGCCACGGGTTTCATTGAGTATTTTTCTTCAGGTCCACCCTTGGGACGCCCCAGGTGTGAGCACAAAATCACCGCAGCACCCTGCTCTAACAAATACTTGATGGTGGGCAAAGCTGCCTGGATTCTGGTATCGTCGCCGACAACACCTTCTTTGGTGGGGACGTTGAAATCGACACGCACCAAAACCTTTTTCCCTTTTGCATCTATATCGCGAATGGTTTTCTTGTTGAACATTTTATTTTTCTCCCGGAGCAAATTAGACATGATGCGCATCCACAAAACAACCGCGGAATGCGCACCATGAACAGTTCAAGAAAAGGAGCAAAAACTCATTTTCCCACAGTGAAGTCTAGAAGTTCTTGGCCATCATGGCTGCAAGGTCAGCAGTTCTGCAGGAATAACCCCATTCATTGTCATACCAGGTGACGACTTTGACCATGTTGCCGCCCATGACCATGCTGTAGGGAAGATCAACGATTGAAGAACGGGGATCAGCCTTGAAGTCTGTAGAGACGAGGGGATCACCATATTCACCGGTGGTGACACCGAGGATACCCTTCATCGCGCCCTTGGAGGCAGCAACGAAAGCGGCGTTCAATTCTTCTTTGGTGACGGGTTTCTCAAGTGTGGCAACGAAATCCACGACAGAGACGGTGGGGGTTGGAACACGCAGAGAATAGCCGTCGAATTTGCCCTTCAATTCAGGGATGACGAGTGCAACAGCCTTGGCGGCACCGGTGGTGGTGGGGATGATGTTCAAACCGGCGGCGCGGGAGCGGCGCATTTCTTTCTTGTGACCCTGATCCAGAATAACCTGGTCATTGGTGTAAGAATGGATGGTGGTCATGACTGCATTGACGATTTTCCAGTTGTCATTGACGACCTTGGCAGCGGGAGCCAGGCAGTTGGTGGTGCAGGAAGCATTGGAAACGACGTGATGTTTGGAGGTATCATAAAGATTGTCGTTCACACCCAAAACAACGGTCAAGTCTTCATTCTTGGCAGGTGCAGAAATGATCACTTTCTTGGCGCCGCCTTTGGTGATGTGAACATTGGCGCCGGGTTTGCCCTTATCAGGATCGCCAATTGCATCGGTGAAAATACCGGTAGATTCGATGACGATTTCCACACCCAGGCTGGCCCAGGGCAGATTGCCAGGATCTTTTTCGGCATAAACCTTGATGCTTTTGCCATCCACAATTAAAGCACCCTCACCAGCTTCGACGGTTCCCGGGTAAATGCCATAAGTTGAGTCATACTTGAACAAATGAGCATTTGTCTTGGTGTCGAAGAGGTCATTGATTGCCACTACTTCGAGTTCTGAGCCGTGGAGCTCATTAATCGCTTTTAAAACCTGTCGGCCAATGCGGCCAAAACCATTGATACCAACTTTTACTGCCATAATAAATCCTCCTTGAGGGTAATACAGAAATTTTACCATGTCTAGACATGGCGACTATACATTAGAGTGAAGAAATGTCATCCCTGGAACTCAAAGGTCCCGTCCGCTCAAAATAAAGGTCCATGACGGTCTTTGCAACTTTATTCGAATCATGCCGCCAAGGATTATCAACATCGAGTAAATCAGCTTGATAAATCGGATGCTGGTTTTCTTCTTCATTAACTTTAACCCATGATACGTCTGCTGGCAAGACCCCTTCATAGCGATGATTGCAAATTACAAGATCAACTAGATGGCTTCCAGCATGTTTTTCGATCATTTTGACATGATCTTCACACGAGTAACCATCCGTTTCGCCTCTTTCGCTGGCCACATTGCAAATATAAAACTTAAAGGCTTTGCTGGCTTTGATTGCATCCACCAGGTCTGGAACCAACAAATTGGCAATGATGCTGGTATACAAACTGCCTGGTCCGATAATGATCAGGTCGGCATTGAGGATCGCCTGCACGGTGGGAGGAAAGGATGCCGGATTTCCCGGTTCAAGCCAGACCCTTCTTACCTTGCCGCCAATCTTGCCGATCTTACTCTCGCCTTTGATCACCACTTCTACATTCTTATCAGGGAGCTGCACATCGGCAACCAGCGTTACATTCTTCAGAGTGGAGGGCAGCACCTGCCCCTGCACTGCCAACACCTTGGCCGTTTCAGCGATTGCTTCTTCAAAACTGCCGGTGATTTCAGTCAAAGCGGAAATAAGCAAATTGCCTAACGAGTGTCCGTTCAAACCGGCACTGGCTGCAAAGCGATATTGAAAAAGCTGGGTGATTAGTTCTTCATCATTTGAGAGCGCCGCCAAACAATTGCGGATATCTCCCGGGGGTAAGATGCCAATGTTTTTGCGAATTTCACCAGAAGAACCGCCGTCATCAGCAACGGTAACCACGGCTGTGATATTGCGGGAGTATTCTTTCAATCCGCGCAAAATTGAAGATAAGCCGGTTCCACCACCTATGACTACAATCCGCGGACCCTTGTCTCGCCGGCGGAATTCTGCCACCGTATCGATGATGTTCTTGCCTGGCCGCATAAACGGTCTCAATAATGCTCTATTTAATCCGATGATGCCAATAACTGTTATCGCTACGCCAATTGAGCCAAAAATCAAGGCTCGGATGGTTCGATCAAGGATGAATTGTAAAGAGACGATTTTGATTACCGGCAGCCACCAGGTTTGAGGGGCAGTGCGATAGAGGTCAAGCAAAATAAATGCAAATCCGACCCCCAACATGGTCGTACCCGCCAAGATGACGACCACCCAACGTTTAATGCCAATTCCTGGCACCAACCATCGCAATTTGCGCACGATGGATTGAAAGAAACGTTGAAATTGACGCAATTGTTTTGGACGCATACGACTTCTATCATAGCAGTCTTTTTTCCTTGCGTCAACAAAAGCTGCAACTCCTCTGTATCCTTCTGCGTCCATCATGACCGAAGCTTGTCGCCAAAGCCGGCAAGGCTGCATGGTATAATGAACCAGCGTGAATCATTTACATATGAATATCGCCAAGTTGCTGAAGTTAGTCTTCGCACAACCATTCTATTTTTACGGAGGTGAGTTGTGAAACCGCTAAACTTACCAGGGCCAATAGCAAAACGTCTCATTGAGCGTGATCAGGCAGTCATTTCACCATCTTATCCTCGTGCCTATCCTTTCGTCATGGATCACGGTCATGGTGTTGAAGTATGGGACGTAGATGGGAATAAATTTCTTGATTTTGCAGCCGGCATAGCAGTCACATCCACAGGTCACAGTCATCCTAAAGTTGTAAAAGCCATCCAACAGCAAGCTGAACAATTCATACATATTTCTTCAGATTTTTATCATCCCAAATGGGTCGAATTAGCAGAATATCTTGACCTCATCGCTCCTTTTCAAGAAGATGCCATTTCCTTTATGACAAATTCCGGCACTGAAAGCGTTGAAGCTGCCCTAAAACTTGCCCGCTATCATACGGGTAGATCCCAATTTATTGCGTTTTTGGGCGGATTTCACGGCAGAACTTACGGCGCCGTTACGCTAACTGCCAGTAAACCGAAATATCATCGGGGTTTTGGGCCGCTCATGAATGGCGTGACACACATCCCCTTCCCTGATCCTTATCGCCCCGTACTAAACATGCTGCCCGGCGAGGATATCGGCGCAGCCACAATTCGCTACCTTGAAGAAGAAATATTCGGAAGAACCGTCCCCGCTGATGAAGTGGCCGGTATTGTTGTTGAACCCATTCAAGGTGAAGGCGGATATATTGTTCCTCCTGAAGGATTTTTCATCCAATTGCGTGATGTGTGCACCCGCCATGGAATATTATTGATCGTGGATGAAGTTCAGGCAGGCATGGGCCGCACTGGCAAATGGTGGTCAATCCAAAACTTCGGTGTGGAACCTGATATCGTTGTTACCGCCAAAGGCATCGCCTCTGGCATGCCCCTTGGCGCCATGATCGCCAGAAAATCCATTGTCACCTGGCCAAAAGGCTCGCACGGCAACACGTACGGCGGAAATCCCCTGTCTTGCGCTGCTGCTCTGGCAACCTTTGACTTGATCGAAAACGAATATCTTGATAACGCCGTCAATGTTGGGAAGTATATTTTAGACCGCCTTGAAACCATCAAACAAAGTCACCCCAGCATCGGATCAGTCAGAGGCATCGGCTTGATGATCGGCATTGAGTTTGTGATGAATCCAATTTCTAAGGTTCCAGCCGAAAAACTCCGTGACCGTATTGAGCATCTTGCCTTTGAACGTGGTTTATTGACCCTGGGCTGCGGTCGCAGCGTCTTGCGCATCTCACCAGCATTATGCATCACCCAGTCAGAAGCTGAAAGTGGTTTACAGATTCTTGAAGAAGCCATTACAATTGCAGAAAGTGAAGATGTCTTTGTGAGCGAAATCGAAGACATCGCCGTCAAAAAGGGTTAGTTTTAAATGCTTCCTGATTTCAGGGTCCGTCAGCGGGATTATCTGCTGGAAATTTCTCGTGCACTTACCCAGGAGCTTGATTACGACAAGCTCCTGGAACGTATTTTGCAGATATCACTAGAGATGCTGGCAGGTCAGGCTGGCATCATCGCCTTACGCACCCGCACCGAAGGCTGGCAGATTCGCATCTCAACGGGGTTGCCCGCAGCCTTTCTGAAATATCTTGAACCCCAGCTTGCCCAAATCCCCGAATATGAAGACCCTCAAGATTCAGAGTTGATGATCATCAACCAGATTCTGAATAAATTCACCCAGGCTGTCAGTCTTGGCAGGTTGAGCAGTGTTGGTCTGCCCTTAATCACGGGTCAGAGAGTTTTGGGTGCCATCTTCGTTTTCAGAGAATATTCTGGGTTTTCGGCTGATGATAAAAGCTTGCTCTCCAGTTTTGCAAATCAGGCTGCCATCGCAGTTAAAAACGCACAGCTTTATGCCCAAGAGGAATATGATCGAAAAAGGGTGACCGCCCTGCTGGATTCTGCTGCTGATGGTATTCTGATTCTCACCAGCGATCTCACCATTGAACGCGCAAACCCGGCGTTTAGTTTCATGATTGGCAGCCCGGTGCAAGATCTCATCGCAAAAAATCACGACGAAGTCATTCAGTGGGCAAAAAAACCCCACGACATGACCCTGTCTGAAGCGGTTGCCGGCGGCTGGCCTTTAACCCCTAACGCTACCCTCTACGTCGAAGGCGATATCATCCGACCTGGCGCGGTAACCTCTCTGCCAGTGGGCATCACCTATGCACCCCTGTTGACCAGTGAAGGCAACCTGCTAAACATAATCACCACAGTGCGAGATATCACCCGCTTCAGACAGGCTGACGAGATGAAAACCACTTTCATCTCAGTGGTCAGTCATGAATTGAAGACACCGGTCGCGCTTATCAAAGGTTATGTAGGCACACTGAGACGTGAAGACGCCCGCTGGGATCGTAAAATTGTCAACGAGAGTCTTCAAATCATTGAAGAAGAAGCCGATCGCCTGGCAATTTATATAGAGAACCTGTTGGATGCCACCCGGCTGCAGGCCAACAGTTTCAGCTTAAAGCGAACTGATATTCAACTTTCCATGGTTATTCAAAGAGTTGCCGAACGGATGCAAACTCAAACCACCACGCATCAAATAGTCGCCGAAATTCCCGATGATTTACCTGTCATTGTCGCCGATGAAATCCGCATCAACCAATTGATTTCAAATCTGGTATCCAACGCCATCAAATACGCACCCGGCGGTAAGATAGAAATCTCTGCCGAAGTACATGGTGACAACATTATTGTCTGTGTCAGCGATGAAGGCCCGGGGATTAACCCCAATGATGCACCTTTTGTGTTCGAACGTTTCTACCGATCCCCCGATGCCACCAAGCAGACCAAAGGCGCCGGGTTGGGACTTTTCCTTGCCAAAGCGATTGTTGAATCGCATGGGGGACGTATCTGGATCGATCCTGAAAAAGGTAAGGGAGCTTGTATCTGCTTCTCCATACCGATTGGCACTTAACTCTGCGAAAATGCTTATCCTTCAGCCGAATGGTATAATCGGTTGGTAGGTTATTCTTAATAAAAAAGGTCAGATCATGGCGAAAATTCAAACTTCCTGTCCCCGCTGTCGGCAGCCAATCCTTGCCGAGGTGCAACAATTATTCGATGTAAACACAGACCCGACGGCCAAACAACGTCTGATGAGCCGCACAACCAACGTAGCGCGCTGCCAGGCCTGCGGATATGAAGGCATGATGAGCACCCCCATTGTTTATCATGACCCATCCAAAGAATTACTATTAACCTTTTTCCCACCAGAAATGGGAGTACCCGTTAATGAACAGGAAAAACAAATAGGTCCCTTGATCAATCAGGTGGTCAATGCCTTGCCCGCAGAGATGCGAAAAGGCTACATCTTCCAACCGCAAACCATGTTCACCTATCAAACCCTGCTTGATAAAGTGCTTGAAGCCGACGGCATTACCAAAGAAATGATTGAAGCCCAACAAAAACGCGTTGGCCTGATCCAGCGTTTGTTAACCACTCCCAAACCGGAAGACCGCTCTGCCATTATCGCCCAGGAAAATGAACTCGTGGATGGCGCTTTCTTTGCCATCTTGTCGACCATTATAGAATCCGCCAGCATGCAAGGTGATGAAAAATCAGCTCAATTGCTCAACGAAATTCAAATGCAGTTGCTCAAAGAAACCGAAGTAGGCAAAACCCTGCTTGCCCAAAGTGAAGAAACCCAGGCTGCCTTAAAAACTTTGCAAGACGCCAGCAAAAACGGTTTGACACGTGAAATTTTGTTTGATACTTTGATAGGTTTAACCTCTGACAGCAGCCTCACCACCATCGTCAGCCTCGCCCGCAATGGTTTGGATTACCAATTCTTCCAGTTGTTGAGCGAAAAAATTGAAGCTGAAGCCGAAGACAAAAAACAACCCCTGATTGATCTGCGCGATAAACTCTTAAACATAACTCGAGATATTGATAATGAACTGAAAAACAGATTAGCCGAAGGTGCCAAACTGCTTTATACCATCCTCGCAGAACCCGACCTTGAAGAAGCAGTCAAGAAACACATGCCTGAGATGAATGAATTTTTCACCCAGGCGCTTCAGTCTGAATTCGAAGCCGCCCATCAAAAGGGCGATATGGAACGCATCGAAAAGATCCAAAAAGTAATCTCCATTGTTGAAAAAGAAAGCGCCCCTCCCCCCGAGATTGAGTTAATTCAGAGTCTGCTTGAAGCCGCGGATGATGCTGCCCGGCAGAAAATACTTGAAGAAAAAAGTGATTTGGTCAACGATCAACTTTTGACCGCCATCAATGCCATCATTGCAGAAGGCGAAGCACGCAAACAATCGCCCGAACTGGTAGATTCCTTGCGCGCGGTTTACAAAATCGCTTTGCGTTTCAATATGGAAAAGAACCTTAAGAAGTAACCCTTTTAGTACAACGAACCATCGCTAATAACCAATTAATTAAAATCTTTTTTATAACAACCCTGACAAGGTTTGAAACCTTGTCAGGGTTTAACTTATATTCACTATATCTCGAATTCTAAAAAATAATATTTCTACAATCACAAACCAGTTCTATTCTTTTTCGCAAAAACGCAAACCATGACCGCGGACGGTAACAATATAACTATGCCCCGGATCTATGTCAGCCAGGCGATCACGCAAGCGGCGAATCAAGGCATCCAGCGCTTGTTCTGATACGCCTTCCGCTTCTTCATCCGCCCAGATGGCATGAACCAAATCATTGCGTGAAATCACCCTGCCGGCGTGTGAAACCAGTTCACCCAACAACCGAAATTGAGGCGCAGAGAGCGGAGGGGTCAATTCTTTTCCCTGCACCCATACGCGTCTCGATTTTTCATCCACCACCAACCGGGTTGCACCACCAGTCAAAGGTGGAATCAAATCTTCCATCGGCATTGTGGCATCTGAACAGTAGAATACGAATTTATAAATAATTGCGATTTGGAACATATCGGCATCTGCAAGGGGAACACTTTCGGAAATCAGATTGCCTGATAAAAAGGTGCCGTTCTTACTGGCCAGGTCTTCAAGTATCATTTTGCCATCAACCTGACTGATTCTGGCATGATGACGTGAAACCTGTCGATCATCAATCTGAATTTGACAATCTTCGCCGCGGCCAATGATCAATTCATCCTGAATTTCCCAACGTCTGCCATCAAGTGGCCCTTGAATGGCAACCACTACCGGGCATTCTTTTTGGCGTAATTGTGGGCTATTCAGATCTAAAAATGTATTTGCGGGTTGATTGCTCATCGCTTAATCACGTACCTCATCAGGTATAATAGTACATAATTTCATTTTACGCTACTCCATTTTAACGCCAAAAAGGACATAAATGCCTATCCCGTTGAAGGCAGGTGACACATTAAGAGGAAGATATCGCATCCGCCGCATCATCGGTCAGGGTGGCATGGGGTCTATCTACCTCACTGATGACCTCCGCCTTGAAGGCCGACAATGCGCTTTGAAAGAAGTGGAACACGATAAAACCCTTTCTGGCAACCTGATCAAAGAAGCTCGTGATCAATTCTTGCGCGAAGCCACTGTCCTCGCCCGACTGGATCACCCCAATATGCCGAAAGTTTCAGATTTTTTCTCCATTGGTCAGCGCGACTATCTCGTGATGGATTTTGTGCCAGGCAAAGACCTCAGAACGCTGATGGTCGAAACGAAAGAAAAAGGCACTTTCTTGTCAGAAGGTGAAGTGCTAAATTGGTCAAATCAACTCTCAGACGCTTTAGCGTACCTTCATCATCAGAACCCACCCATTGTTCACCGCGATATCAAACCGGGCAACCTAAAGCTCACCCCTAACGGCGTGTTGAAACTGGTCGATTTTGGTTTGGTAAAAGTTTTAGCGCCTGGTGAAATCACGATCACCATTTTGCAGGGTCAAGGTACCGCACTTTATACGCCCCTTGAACAATACGGCGGTGATATTGGACACACAGATGTTCGCAGCGACATATACGCATTTGGTGCCACGCTTTACCACCTCTTGACCGGCAGAGCACCTTCAGATGCACGTCAGCGATTTATCAATCCAGCCATTCTCGCACCAATCCGTCCACAAAACGCCAGCGTTTCTCCACGCACAGAAAAAGCCATTTTCTGGGCAATGAGTTTACATCCTGATGATCGCCCGGGTTCGGTGGATGAATTTAGAGATGCTTTAATTGGCAGTCGGCCGGTAACCATCCCTTCTGGCATACGAATGCAATCCAAATCACGCATCCTGCAAAATCGAACAGAAATGGCCACTTTATGGAGTACAGTTGGGGTAGCACTGTTGGCGCTTGTGCTTACACTTCTCAGACCGTCGTTTTAAACTTTATTACTGCGCTCCAACGTGTACCATAGATAGCCTAAACCCCCACCCACCAGGCATCCGAATAATACCCACAACATGATTAATCCGCTGCCATTATTCATAATTCCATTTGCAGCGCCTGGTAATCCCAGTGCAAAATAGAAATACACTGAATAACCACCAAGAATGCTCGCAAAAGGTATACGCGGATTCCATGAATATTTCTGTTTTTGCCATCCCCACCAATAGAGTATCACCGCAATAGAAAATATAATCATCGTTGAAAGCAGCCAATCTCCAGCAGATAACATGCCTTGCTCATGATTGCTTACTTCCAGATTTTCAGGGGTTGCCTGGGCATCAACAATAGCAGTTGGAGATGCTATACCAGTCGGTGCTAATGTGGGTTCAAACGAAGTTATTTGTCCACCAGCATCGGTAATCTCAAGACTGAGTATTTGAGAAATTTGAGCAGGGTCGGCTGTCACCCTAAGATTGAATACACCTGTATTTTGAATTCGATAATTGGCACGTGCAATCCCGTTGTTGGTTTGTGTTTCTATTTGTTCAATTGAGCCGCTGGTAGATTTTGTGTCAATCAAAAATCTCACCACCGTGCCGTCAGGCACAGGATTGCCATTATGGTCAATGATTACGCCAGTTCGCAGCGGAATACTGTCCCCCACCTTATAGATTAATGGGGCTTCTGTTGAATCCACGGGCGTTTCTGTGATTCCAGATACTTCTTCCGGCTTTTCAACCATCAAGGGGATGATCTGGTCAGGATCAGGCGTGGTTGTAGTGATCAAGTCATAACCAATGCTGGTCAAAGAAACCGGCAATATACCTGATGGCACGATTTCTTGAAACAGAATTCTGGCAGCTACATCAACATAAACGGGGATTTTACTGTAAACCGCATAGTAGGCAGTGAATTTTGAAATATCTGTTGCATCAAGATAGTAAGGGGCGTTGAATGCAAAACCAATAACTTTTTTATTTCGTATCAGGTCTGGCTGCTCTGAGAAAAAGCGGCGAAATGTGATTGAGGCCACCGAACTTTTCTTAAAATCAGTAAATGAAATCACCAGCCAGGTTGCAGTTTGGAGGTCATTCTTCATAAACTCTGGTGGATTGTCATTATCCAAAAGTTTTTTCAGATCATCAAATGTGTAAGCGGTTAGTTTGTAACTTTCTATTTGTTCACCTGCATTCGGCCCATATAATGCTTCGACCGCGGAGCGAAATTTGTCAGCCAGATTAATGCTTTGATCGTTGCAAATACTGCACTGCTTTGCGTTGATCGTGTCGGAAATGAAAACAACCCGTTCACTTCTTTGTGGGGCTTCAGGTAAAACACTATCCATATCCGTAAGACTCGGGCTGACCAAAGTGATCGATTGTCTCGCAATTTCAAAGACCTTACCTTCAGAAGTTCCGATCGCCTCCAGGTTGGATTCTGGGGTTAATGTGTTTGCGATATTGAAATTTGGATATAACTTATATTTGAGAGTCAAAACTCTCAAAACTGCTTCATCCACCCGCTGCTGAAAAGCGGAATCTTCAGTGTATTTCAGAACAAAAAAATCATGCGTTCTGACAATGGTGTTATAGACAGTTTCGTCACCAGATGCCAGAATGTTGCCAGTATAAAGCAAATCATTTCCAGCCAGTAAAGCACTCTTTATAACTTGCCGCGCATCAAAACCGGTATTCGTCGGATCAAAGAACTTGCGCACTGCAGTACTGCCCAAATCATCGCTGACAATGATGCCGCCTTTTTGCTGCCAGGACGAAAATTGTTCAAGACTCATGATTTGACCCAAAGCAGTCGAATCAAAGGAAACCGGCTTGGTGGTCGCTCTGATATTTCCCTGAAAACCTTGATATCGGATGTGTGACAGCAAGAGCCCATCGGTTATCTCAGCCTGGTTTTCATTAGGTCCAGTAACAGCGAAAAATGGTGCAAGCTCTATTTGTTTTAACTGTTCCAAAGATTTGCGAACGGTGGCAACCTCATCTTCAGGCTGTCGGTCTGATCCACCGCTGCCCGGAAAGTGCGTGGCAATCACCGCAATCTTGTTGTTGCTGCCCTCATGCACGCCATTAATATATGCCTGTCCCATTTCTGCAACCCAGTATGGATCACCGCCAAAGGTGCGCACACCCAGGTCTTCGCTGGTGTCAATTTTTACCACATCCAAAACATCCATAGACGGCCCAAAAAGCAAGTTCATTCCCAGTGCGCTGAGTTCCTCGCCTAGGATTGTGCCGACCGTTTTTGCATATTCAGGCTTCCAGGTCGCGCCAATGGCCATTTCATTGGGCAACGCCGTCATGCCATTAATTATCTGATCATAAGGATAGAGATCGCCCTCTTGAGAGATGCCAATCAACAACGGAACGAAATTGACAGGATTGGGATCAGCCACTGCCGGAAAAGTGCTGCTTGTATTTGCATAATCCCAATTCAACTGCTGTAAACTTTCAATCAACTCATGTGCGGCAGCGATCGTGCCATCAGGACCAATAAAATTGTCATTATCCTGACGCAGCACCACTCCCCCAACATGCTGTTGCGTGATTAACTTAAAAATATTGCTTTCTGAATCAGTGGCTGTGCCATTAAAAGTGACCAGAAACAATTGACCAACTTTTTCTGCTGTACTCATTTTTGCGAGCATTGCAGAAGCTTTTTCCCGGGCCACTGATTCTTGAGATAGCGAAGCAGCACCTGAGAATCCTTGTGGAATCACAAAGTTAATCACAAGCAGAAGAATGATAGTTAACCTGATTACTTTACTCATTACACCTGTTTCCTCACCAAAATGATTTACTGGAAATAAATTTTGGCATCTTTTGGAGTAAATCTAATTTTTGGATCTGGCCATTATTTTCCTGGCTTTTTGTGGGTCATCTGTGAAGATTCCATCTACACGCATTGCTAGCATATGCTTGATATCCTGTTCGGCATTGACCGTCCACACATGCACCCTGCGATTACGGCGGTGTTCCCACCAAACATAGAGGCGGTCAACATCAGCAAGATATGGATGGATAATTGCCGGAGAGACATGTTGAAGGAAGAAACTTCTGGATATCATGCCAGCCGGACCGCCAAGACATAACAACGCCACGGGTGCATCTGGTAGAAGCTCCTTCATCATTTTTAAGTTATTTGGGATGAAAGATGAAAACAGTACGCGGTCTTGCATATTTTGCCGCTTTACAACTTTGGCAACCCTGGCGATAAGATCATCTTTGCGTGAACTGTAATTGGTCAATTCAACATTGACCAAAACTTTCTTGCCAACTGCTTCGAAAACTTCTTCCAGAGTAGGGATTTTCTCACCAGCAAATCTTTGATTAAACTTTGCTCCAGCATCCAGGGCTTTCAATTCAGCCAGGGTGTGTTCGTTTACTTTTCCGGTGCCATCGGTGGTGCGATCCAGCGTTTGATCATGAATCACCATGACAACGCCGTCTTTTGACAGTTTGGCATCCAGTTCAACTGCATCCGCTTGATGTGACACAGCCAGTTCAAAGGATGAAATGGTGTTTTCAGGGGCGAGTGCGCAGGCTCCCCGATGGGCAAAGATTACAGTTTTAGGTAAGTTTTTAAACATTTCACAACTCGACAAAATAAGATTCAGCCGCCTTGTCAATCATTTCTTTTGACATGACCGGTTCGACTGCCAAATAATGGGCAATATCCAGAATCTGATCGCATAAATCGCGCGGATGCGAAGCCCGAAGTTTTCTCGCTGGTTTGATGTACCATTCCTGAAGCAGATAGGCCAAGGCGTCATCAGAATAATTAATTCCTTTGTCTGAGGCAACCTTCTTGAAAATATCCCGGTATTCTTCATAACTGGGATCAATAATCTCAATCTTATGGCGCAATCGGCGCAGAAACGCCTCATCCACCAGGTCGCGTGGGGGCAAGTTGGTTGAAAACATCACCAAGACGTCGAAAGGCACTTCAATTTTTCTGCCGGTGTGCAGCGACATATAATCAATGCGGTTTTCCAACGGCACAATCCAACGGTTCAACAGGTCGCGCGGACGCACCTGCTGACGGCCAAAATCGTCGATCAGCAAGATGCCGCCATTCGCTTTAACCTGTATGGGAGCCTCGTAATACTTCAATGTGTCATTGAAGACCAGGTCAAGGCCAGCCAGGGTAAGTTCACCGCCCACCATAATGAAGGGTCTGCAAATCTTTACCCAGCGCGTGTCTTTGCGCATACCGCCGCGGTTGTTTTGTGAAGTAGAATCATCCTCAGGTGCCAGTTGATGGTTGGTCGAATCAAACAAGGTGATCACCTGACCATCACAGAACAGTGCAAATGGAATATACATGGTCTGTGAAAGGATCAAATTGCCAATCGCACGTGCCACACTGGTCTTGCCATTGCCAGGAGCACCATATATGAAGATCGAAGTCCCTGAGTTTACCGCAGGTCCAAGTTTCTGAAAAGTACTCTCACCAAAAGTCAGGTCGCCAAGCACCTGATGCATGTTGCGGCTATTCACCTGAACACGATCGCGGCTTTGGTGGCGGATTGAATCGTTATAAACTTCCAGCGGCACGGGGGCCGGGCCTGCATATTGGCAGCGGTCAAGGGCTTCTCTAGCACGGATGATGCCTGCCCCTGTGATGGCATATAAATACGCGCTTTCTCCCAACCCCATTTGAGAAGAGCGCACTTCAATCATTTTGTCGCGTTTAAGCCCCTCGAGAATTTGATCCACAATGCCAGCAAAAGGCAAAGTCAGTGCTTCAGCAATTTTTAATCCGGTTAGGTAGCCTTGAAAATATATGATTTTTAAGGCCAAATCTTGCAGCCACAAAAGACCCAGCCCGGTATCTTCAACTTTATTTACAGGAGGTGGCGAAAACACCCCTGGCAAGGGGTTCGTAGTTCTTGCAGGTCTTGCAACTGGAATCGTGACAGATGAGTCACTCATGGTTTGGTTCCCTCCCGAACACCGGTAATCTGGATCAGATGAAAATAATTATAGCATGTCAGGTCAGGCGGGCTTAGGTTGCTTCTTTAATTGAACTTGAACCAACATGGCGCCAGCCAGTGCCAAAATCAGCCCTACGATTCCCAGCGGTGTTTGTTTCTCGCCTAAAAAGATCCACGCCAGAATCGAAACATAAACCAGCATGGTATTGTTCATGATGGCAGTTTCTGTCGCTTGCAGTGTTTGCTGCGTGTAATTCCATAAGGTGAAACAAACCGCAGTATTGACCACCGCCAGAATCACAATGATCCAGATACTTTGTGCAGACAGCGGCGGCAATCCCTGCCAAAGGATGCCCGTCACAAGCATCAATGCTGAACCAATCGTCATGCTGATGCCCGTAATCACAATGGGATGAATGTTGGCGCTGCGGTTGACATCCCGGCCGATGATCGATCCAACCGAGTTACCCACCAGGCACAAAATCGCAAAAAACCATCCAAGCCAATGCCCGGATAACGAGTTATTATTAGGATTGAAATAGATCACCACACCGGCCAGGTTGAGCAGCACGCCAATCCATTGCAGCCAGTTCAATCTCTCTTTAATCGTGATGCTCGAAACAATCGCCACAAACAAAGCGCTTAGATTCAAAATAAGACTGACGGTCACAGACGGCAGGTAGGCTAACCCCAGGTACTGACCGCCCTGGCCAACCGTATAGAGCACAACGCCCAGCAGCACCATCACACCCCATTCACGCCTCGACAACCTCTTGATCTGTTCCCTGATATCCCTCTTTAGCAAAAGCGGAAAGAACAACAGCGATGCCAACATGTACCGCAATCCGGCAAAGGTCATGGCCGGTATATCAGCCAAACCAATTTTAATTAGTACCCATGAGGTAGACCAGATGATCGTTACCAGAACGGCCAACAATATGGCTTTGATGCGAGAAGGTTTTTTCATATATTCGAAATCAGATCATGGTGACGGACGCATATCACGAATGTTGATCTGTTGGGTTTCTTTCTCAAAATATCGGTTAATTTCAATCGAATAAACAATATCAAAGCGTGTTTTGGATTCTTTCCAGACGTTGAACCACTGCGCCTGGTTGAAAGCCACTGCCTGGTTAATTGGTGAGCCTTCAATGACACATCTCAAATGAGTTAATTCTTTGCCCATCATCTTCATCTCTGAGAATTTGACATTTCTGGCGATGAACGCTGCGGATGGATTGCTCATCCCCGTTGGTTGCAGTGATTCAAGATCGCGATATATTCCGGGAGTGATTTCATCCACGGGCACTTCACAATCCACTTTGATCATTTGTTTTAATTCTTGCTCTCCAAGCTGATTGTCTGCAATTTCAGATAATTTGCGCACCAGGTCAGGGAGGTTTTCAATACTCACCGTAAACCCCGCCGCCATGGCATGTCCGCCATGCCTGACCAGCAGCTCTGAACACTCGTCCAATGCGGCAGTGATATGAAACTCGGGGATACTGCGGCATGAAGCCCGGCAGAAATCTTTCTCAACCACACCTGCAATGGCAGGTCGATAATAATATTCAGTCAATTTGGCTGCCACCAACCCCACGATACCAGGGTAGATATCCTCACCTGGCAAACATCCGCTCAAACTGACATCCGGCTCTTCGTCGGAGGGTACTTTGAAAAACGCAGGGATCAAATTTAAGCTGGCGTCTTCACCGATGCTGTCTTTGGCGCAGTCCTGGGCGGCTTTGGTAGCCTTCTGACGTTCATTATTTTGGTTATCCAATTCCTGGGCGAGCAAGCCAGCTTTGGATAAATCGTCAGTCACCAGCAGGTCATATGCCTTCAACGCGGAATCCATGCGACCGGCTGCATTCAGCCGCGGTCCGAGGATGAATCCAATATCGGTGGCAGTAATGCGATTGACTTCTTTGGCAGCAACGCCCGCCAGCGCTTTAATGCCAACACGATTGCCCAACCTGATTTGGTTGATGCCTCGCCTGACCAATGTGCGATTCTCGCCGGTCAGCGGCACAATATCTGCCACCGTGCCGAGCGCCACCAGATCCAGAAAATCGTCTGCCGTCCAATCGCCTGCGCTGCGCTTCATAAATAATGCCTGGGCTATTTTATACGCAAGACCCACACCCGCCAGGTCCTTATACGGATATGGATCTCCCTCCCGTTTTGGACACACAATCGCATACGCCTGGGGCAGATCGTCCTTTGGATGATGGTGATCGCTGATGATCAGGTCAATGCCCTGCGAACGGGCGTGTTCAGCCTCTCGCGGCGACCGGATGCCGCAATCCACGGTCAAGATCACTTTTGCCCCTGAATCTGCCAGCATGCTGATGGATTCAATATTCAGGCCGTAGCCTTCATCAAACCGGTTGGGGATGAAACGATAAACCTTGGCATCCAGCTTTTGCAGCACCTTCACCATCAAGGCCGTGGCTGAGACACCATCTACGTCATAGTCGCCGTAAACAACAATACCTTCGCGCTGATCAATGGCTTGAAGCAGTCTTTCGACTGTCCGATCCATATCCAGCAGCAGAAACGGATCGTGGATTGGAAAGGTTGCGTTGAGATAATTTGACGCAGAATCTACATCCGTAATCCCGCGGTTGAACAGGATCTGTCGGATGTATCTGGGAAAAACCTGAAATTGGGTGTCAATTTCGGCCGGAATGACGGGGTATACCCACCAATTTTTTTGCTGCGGTGAAGGCATCGGCTGTTCCTGCTTTACTCATCAAGATAAAAACGAGGTACACGATCCATCAATCCGCAAATCACTTCATAATTAATCGTTCCCCATAACTTACCCATTTCTTCGGCGGTAAGACATTCACCACCTTGCTTGCCGATCAGCACCATCTCGTCCCCGGCTTTAGCCGTGGAATCATCTGGCAGCCGCCACATGGATTGATCCATGCAAATGGTTCCGGCTTGTTGAACACGCTCTCCGCCGATCAGGGCCGTGTGCCCCATTAAGCGGCGCAGGCCGTCTGCATACCCTATGGAAGTAGCTGCAATTTTTTCCACTTGCTTGGTGTAGTATTTATGACCGTAACTGATACCGAAACCGGGAGGCAGTGTTTTTACAGAGGTCAGGCGGCATTTCCAACTCAGTGCGGGTTCAAAATCATCAGGCAGTAAGGCTTGCGGTGACGGATGCAGGCCGTAGATTGCGATGCCAGGTCTCACAGCATCATAACGCGCATCCGGGAAGAACACAGACCCTGCCGAATTCGCAGCATGCACTATTTTGGGATGCACACCGATGGATTTCAAGTTCGCCAGTAAACGGTCAAAGCGTCTGATCTGCAGAGCAGTGATCGGTTTTTCAGGTTCATCCGCACAGGCAAAATGGGTAAAGAGCCCTTCGAAATCCAGGTTTTCAAGGTTGGCAATGTGAATGCCAAACTCGTCGCCTTCTTCATAATACACGCCCAACCTGCCCATGCCGGTATCAATTTTGGCATGCACAGCCACCTTGCCGCCGGCTTCTTTGGCCGCCTGGTCAAAGGCTGTTGCCAGGTCGTAATTATTAACCATTAAACTGATGTGATACTTAATTGCATCAGCCACGCGCTCTGGTGTGGTATAGCCCATCACCAACAGCGGAATCTCAATGCCCGCTTCTCGCAGGCGGATAGCTTCTTCAACGCGTGCCACACATAACCAGGCCGCGCCTGCTTTTACCGCTGTTTTAGAGACTTCAATCAAGCCGTGCCCGTAAGCGTTGGCTTTCACCACCGCCATCACTGGCCGCTCGGTAAGTTTTTCGATCCTTTGAATATTTCGACGGATCGCTCCCAGATTTACTTCAACCCAGATTGTTTGATTGTCGAGATTCATTTGCTTAGTATAAACGACCTGAACTTCTCCGGCAAGGAAAAATTATTCTGCTTCAGTTTGGGTTAAAATCAATATGAGGAACCACACCATGTCACTTCAATGGATTACAGTCATCATTCTAGGCGCAGCCATCTTGCTGCTCTCCCTCACCAAACTCAGGTCTGATTTAATAGCCCTGATGGTCATGATTGCGTTGGGCATCACTGGTGTCGTGGACCACACCTTAATCTTTTCGGGCTTTGCCAGTTCAGCGGTAATGACCATCCTGGGCATCTCTATGATATCGGTTGCCCTGCAGCAAACCGGAGCCGCAAATGCAATTGGCAGGTTGATGTACAAATTTGGCGGCCGCAGCGAAATCTTGTTAGTCTTTTTAGTTTCTTTTTTTAGTGCTGCGCTTTCTTTATTTATGAACAACATTGCTGCGGTGGGTGTGTTGCTGCCAGCCGTGATGTCTCTATCGCGCCGCAGTCAAACCTCTCCCGGCCGCTTGCTCATGCCGCTGGCTTTTGGCACCATCCTTGGAGGCATGGCGACGCTGCTCACGACATCCAACATCATTGTCAGTGGTGCGCTAAAAGATGCCGGCTTAACCGGTTTTGGTCTGCTGGATTTCTTCCCCGTCGGCGCGCCAGTGGCGCTGGTTGGCATCCTCTATATGGTGTTCATAGGTCGCAAACTGCTGCCAAAATCTACAGATACTGAAAATAAACACTCTCCACAAGCGCTTTCAGAAAAACTGATGGCCCAGTACCATCTGAACACTGAATTGTCTCAATTAAAAGTACTGCCTGCTTCTTCACTTGCGGAAAAATCGATTTCCTCTCTCGATTGCAAGATACCCGACCAGATGCGATTCCTCCGCATACTTCCGAAGAAAGGTCGCCCGCAGATCGTTGTTCCACAGGCAATTCTCCACGCCGGGGATATTCTGATCGTCAATGGTAAGCCAGACGATTCAACCCTGGAAGAACTCGGTCTTGAACGCCTTCCCTTCAGCAAGGGAGAACTATCCATGACCGACGCGGCCAATCCACTTGCCGAAGTGCTTCTTTCGCCACACTCATCATGGGTGGGCAAATCGCTGTGTGAGATCAACTTCCGCATCCGCTACGGATTGAACGTTTTAGCGTTCTGGCGCCAGGGCAAACCGATACTTGAAAACATCTCGAATTTGAAACTGCAAACCGGTGACGCGCTGCTAGTTCAAGGCGGAGCCGAATACATCCGTCAGCTTGAACGAGAAAAAGATCTCGTTTTGCTTGAAGAAGACCCCGATTCGGTCATTCGTCCAAAAAAACTTGGCCTGGCTTTGCTGATCACAATGCTGACTCTTGGGTTCGCTGCTTTCGATATTCTCCCTGTGGCTTTGGTGGTATTGGCCGGGGCTATATTGCTTTTGTTGACCGGTTGCATGAGTCTGAATGATGCCTTTCTAAATATCGAATGGAAAGCCATCTTTCTGATCGCTGGCATGTGGCCGCTGACCATTGCCCTACGTGAAACAGGGTTGGCCGCCGGTATTACCACTTCACTACTCACCTGGCTTGGACCTGTTTCTCCCCTAATCATCGCGGCTTTCTTTTTAATTATCTCCATGCTCCTCACCCAATTCATGAGCGGCCCGGTAGCGCCAATTATCATCATCCCCCTGGCACTGTCTGCTGCCAAAAATTTCGGCATCGATCCTCATCCGCTGGCGCTGGCAGTTGCCTTGGGCTGTTCGTTGGCATTCATCACCCCGTTCAGTCATCCTGTGAACATCATGGTAATGAACCCCGGCGGCTACACCTTTAAAGATTATGCCAGGGTTGGGTTCCCGTTAACCCTGCTTTCTTTCGCTGCCATCCTGATGGGGTTGCATTTCATTTGGGGTTTATAATGTTGAGGCTATGACAAATACACCATTTTCTTACGACATTATTGCTACTGAAAAGAATGCCCGCGCCGGTGTCTTTCACACCCCGCACGGCGATTTGCTCACCCCGGTCTTTGCGCCGGTTGGCACGCAAGCCACGGTCAAATCCATCACCCCTGCCCAATTAAAAGATACAGGCGCAAGCCTGGTGCTCTCAAATACTTACCACCTCTATTTGCGCCCCGGTGCAGATCTGGTGGCTGAAATGGGTGGACTGCATGAGTTTATGCAGTGGCCGAACCCCATGCTCACCGATTCTGGCGGTTTTCAAGTCTTCTCCTTATCAAACACCCGCAAAGTGGATGAAGAGGGTGTTACCTTCAAGAGTCACATAGACGGTTCGTCACACCGCTTCACCCCTGAAAGCGCCATCAAAGTGCAAGAGCAGCTTGGTGCGGATATCATCATGGCCTTTGACGAATGCGCCACCCCCAACGACCTGGCCTACAACCAGCGCGCCGTGGTACGCACTCACAACTGGCTCAAACGCTGTGTGGCTGCTAAAACTCGCTCAGACCAGGCGCTTTTCGGCATCGTCCAGGGAGGTGTCTTTGCAGATCTGCGCCGTGAATCCGCTGAATTCGTCGCCTCCATGGATTTACCCGGCATCGCCATCGGCGGACTCTCGGTGGGTGAAACCAAAGCCGAAATGCACGCCATGCTCGATGTTCTGCATCCCATTTTGCCGGCTAACAAACCGCGCTACCTGATGGGGGTCGGTTCGCCTGAAGACCTGGTTAACGGGGTGCTGCGCGGCGTGGATATCTTTGACTGTGTTTTACCAACCCGCCTGGCGCGCCATCAATCCGCATTTACTCCCATCGGACGCATTAACCTGATGAATGCGGGATTTGCCCATGACACGCTGCCCATTGACCAGACCTGCAGTTGCTATACCTGCAAAAATTTTACCCGTGCCTACATCCGCCATCTGGTGGTTGCCAAAGAATTGCTGGCCTCCACATTAATTACCATCCATAATATTACGTTTTTGATCAACCTGATGAATAACATCCGCCAATCCATTCTCTCAGGCAATTTTGAACCCTTTGCGGCAGATTTCTTACAAACTTATAAAACAAATAAAAAACAGGAGCCTTCATGACCCTCATTCAATCCATCATCCTGGGCATCGTTCAGGGGCTGACCGAATTTTTACCCATATCCTCTTCTGCTCATCTGGTTTTGGTCCCCGACCTTTTGGGATGGCAAATCCCGGAGGCACAGGTTTTTCCGTTTGGTGTGTTGGTTCAAATGGGCACGCTGATAGCCGTAATCCTCTACTTTTGGTCTGATCTGTGGATGATCATTAAAGCCTTTGTAAAAGGACTGATTGACCGCAAACCCTTTGAAGATACAAACGCCCGCCTTGGATGGTACTTGATCCTTGCCACTATTCCTGCAGGATTGGCTGGCATGCTGCTCAAAGATAAAGTGGAGGCGGCTTTTAACGACCCCAATGCCACAGCCTATTTTTTATTTGGAACTGCCGCCCTGCTGGTCATCGCTGAAGCTCTGGGCAAACGTTCACGCAATTTGACGAGTTTGACCTGGTTTGATGCCTTATGGATGGGTCTTTTCCAGGCCATATCCATCTTCCCGGGTGTTTCACGCTCTGGGGCAACCATCGCTGGCGGCATGATGCGCAACATGGATCGCTCTTCAGCAGCGCGTTTCTCTTTCTTGATGTCCATCCCCATCATGCTGGGTGCAGGCATAGTCAGTATGTCTGATGCCTTGCAAATGGCTGATATAAAAAGTTTTTTGCCCCTCATTCTGGTTGGCATTGTCGCTGCGTTGCTGGTGGGTTACCTCTCCATCCATTGGCTGCTTGGGTTTTTAACCAAACGCTCTTTCTACTGGTTTGCACTCTATTGCGTTCTCATTGGCGCTTTGGTTTTGATTGTCGGAGCCGTCCGCGGCAATGCCCAGGCAGCCGTCGAGACACCTGCTGCTGAAACCGCTGTCGTTCAATCAACCCTTGATCCAACATCCTTAACCGGCACCCTGGATCAAAACCCATTGACGGTTGCTTATACTGCTTCTTTGGAGTGGCTCACCCCTGCCATGGCGACTTGCGCGCATACCATCGGCAGCTTCTCAATCATCACCCACAACCTGCCTGTTGAGCAATTAGAGGTTTCTGCAGATGCAATACATCTGCGCTGGGGAGCCCCTGACAACCTCGCTTCCTATGCCGCCATCCTCGGCACGGATCGGCTGGCGCTGATTGTCAACCCGGCCAATCCACTCACGACACTCACAACAGAGCTAACCCAGAAAATAGCGGGGGCTGGCTTCTCCAATTGGGGAGAAATAGCCGCCGCCTGTCCCGAGTGTTTCGCCTCTGCACTTGATGAAAATCTCACAGCACAGGCTCTGGCGCTGAATTTTTATCCAGGCCAGGAAGAACCCCAAGCACTATTTGTGAAAGCCGTCATGTCTGGTCAGCCAGTGGCTGGCGCCTCTGGCCTGCTAATACCGGGCGGGAGACAAATGCTTGAAATTGTGGCGAGTGACCCGGCCGCTTTTGGCTTTGTGCCCTCACGCTTTCTCAGTGCCAGCCTAAAAGAAGTCTCTCTATCAGGGGTTGACCCTGCCGCGCTGCAAATGCCCATCCTCGCCATCTCATCTGCAGAACCCACCGGCAAGACCCGCGATTGGCTGCTTTGTCTTCAAAAAGTATTGAATCCATAAGAAGAACTGTTGCGAACCCCGATGCTCTTTCGGGGTGCGGCAATCCCCATCAAAATAAAAAAAATATCTTGGATTAACAAGATTTATCTATGTAAACTGACTTAATTATTACACATAGTCTTTTTTCTATTTTCTGGATTTTCATATCCTTGTTCATTCCTTTTCCCCGCCTATGGACTAGCTGTTTATTCTTTTTTTCGAGTCGTATATTCAGTCAGTGCTTCTGAAATTAAATGATTGACACTGACGCTTTCTTTTTTGGCTTTCAAACTCACTTCGCGGTGCAATTGTGGCGATATGCGCACAATCAGTTTTCCTGAGAATGGTTTTTCTGGCAACTCTCCGCGAGAGTCACAAAAATCAAGGTAATCGTCAACCGATTGATGAAAAGCCTTTTCCAAATCATCAACGCTGCTGCCCTGAAAAGTGATCACATCGCGGATGTTGATAACCTCTCCGTGAAATAACCGTGCTTCTTCATCAAAAGAAATGACTGAATCGTAATCTTTGTATTTCATTCTTTGCCCTTGAAAAGAGTATTACTTAACCTTGAATGTCCATTTGGCCGTGGACCCCTGAGCGGCGCCTTCACGTCTGATCAACTCCACCCTGGCAAAATCGAGGAATTTTTGCGTATCCAGCGCGCTGCATATCAACGGATACTTGTTCCCCAACCCCATCGCTTTTTCAATTTCTTCTGCGGTAAAGGAGACCCGGCCATTCTTCTTCATTCGGGAAGGGTTAATGTAGCGCTGCTTAACATGCTTCCTCACCGCATCCCCGCCGGATAACTTCTTTTTGACTTCCACTTTAGGTGTTGACTTTTTAAACAAATTTGTGATGAATTCAAACATGGATGCAGCCCTCTTTTATAAATGAAATAATTTCTTTGACAAGTATACATGTGATACAAAATAACATACATCGTTTAATAGGTTGAAAAAACTTGACACTGGGTTTACAATTACAAAATAGAATTAATATTCTACTTCTTTATAGGAGCTACATTGTTCAAACTGAATATTATCCAACCCAATTGCGAGTTGTACATAAAAACAAATACAAATCACCATACAGAATAGAAGATTTTGAGATCAAAATCGATTCGTTTTCTTTGTTTCCAATTTTTTCTTGAAACAAAAACGAATAATGCCTCTATGATATATGCGAAATTGTGTTAAGTTTTTGACGGTTCTCAATTCTCGGTTCCGCGGTTTGTGCGCACCCGAGCGCAGCGAGTGGTGTCGGTTCTCGGTTCTTCCCGCTTGACCTTACGAACAAATGTACTATAATGGATATATTGAAGAACATCCGCTATAATTAATTATCAACCATTTGAGGAGAACACGCGATGGCGAAAAGAAATCCAGAAAAGAACGTATTCGATTCCTTTGATAAATCTGAACCCATGAGCGACGCCAAACGCGCCGTTCTGGATAAAGCCTTGGGCGATATTGTAAAGCGTTACGGCGAAGGTTCCATCATGCGCCTGGGCGAAGCTCACCAGCTTGACGTTGAAGTCATCCCCACCGGCTCACTCTCTCTTGATCTTGCTCTCGGCGTCGGCGGCATCCCCCGCGGACGAATCACCGAAATCTATGGCCCCGAGTCTTCAGGCAAGACCACCATCTGCCTGCACTGCACCGCTGAAGCCCAAAAAATAGGCGGTACGGTTGCCTTTATTGATATGGAGCACGCCCTTGACCCGGCCTACGCCGTCAAACTGGGTGTGGATATTGAATCCCTGCTGGTCTCCCAACCGGATACCGGCGAACAGGCGCTTGAGATCTGCGAAACCCTTGTGCGTTCCGGCGCTGTGGATTTGGTGATCATTGACTCTGTGGCTGCGCTTGTGCCTCGAGCTGAGATCGAAGGCGATATGGGTGACGCCAGCATGGGCATGCAAGCCAGGCTCATGTCTCAGGCGCTGCGCAAACTTTCGGGTGCCATTAGTCAAACTAAAACCACCGTCATGTTCACCAACCAATTGCGCCAGAAGATCGGCATCATGTTTGGAAACCCAGAAACCACCCCTGGCGGTTTGGCACTCAAATTCTACGCCTCCGTTCGTCTTGACATCCGCCGCATCCAATCCATCAAAGTGGGCGCAGAAATCGTTGGCAACCGGACCCGTGTGCGTGTGGTCAAAAATAAAGTCGCTGCACCCTTCCGCACCGCCGAGTTCGATATCATGTACAATGAAGGCATCTCAAAGGTCGGCGACATTATCGACCTCGCCACTGCTCTAGAGATTATCACTAAACGCGGCGCATTCTTCTCATACAATGATATGCGTCTCGGTCAAGGTCGTGAGAACGCCAAAGAATTTTTGAAACAAAATATCGAAATGTGCCGTGAAATCGAAAAATTGGTTCGCGATCGCGCCATGGGCGGCGAAATGCCGCTTGACTTTGGCGGCGCTGGTGGAGATTCATCAGAGGGTGATGATTAATTAATATGTTATCTGGAAGAAACAAACCTTCCTTTGCCTTGATTATTTGCCTTGCAGCCCTGCCATTCTTATTGGTGGGCTGCAAGTCCATCCTTCCTGCCCGATCTGTACCGGTAGAAGACCAGGCAGCTCTTTTTAAAGCACCAACCTTCGTCCCCACAATAGTGGTCATCGCTGAACCAACACCCACCCCGCAAGCCTCCGCAGCCGAGGGAACCGATTGCACCAACTTGCTGCAATTCATTGCGCCTGACCTGACCTACCCTGACGGCACTGAGGTCAAACCCGGCGAAGCCATTGATAAACAGTGGAAAGTAAAGAACGCAGGCACCTGCAACTGGGATTCCACCTATACACTGCAACACATGGGCGGAGAAAGCATGGGTGCAGCATCCCCTCAAGCGCTTGTGCCAGCTCGCAACGGCACTGAAACGGTCATAGCCATCCAGTTTATCGCCCCCGTCGAGCCAGGCCGCTATACCAGCCAATGGAAGGCTTACGGCCCTGGTGGTCAGCCTTTTGGCGATCTGCTCTATATGGATATTACTGTGGTGGATGCTCAGTAAAGCCTTATAATTTCTTCACAATGACCACATCCACTGCAAAACCCAACCGGTTTATTTTTCTGTCCATCCCGCTGGTCATTTTATTGGCATCCGGCGCTTTTTTCGCCATCCGCACGCAAGGCTTCGGCTATTTTGTTACCCCAACAGTTACGATTACCTCAACCAGCACAATCATGTTCCTCAACGCAGCTATTGGTGCAACCGAGACAGCAACACCCTTTCAACCCCTGCCCACGGATACCCCAACGCCAACCGCCACCTTCACACCGACGCCAACGCTGACCCCTACTGCCACAGCAACAAACACACCGTTACCAACCAATACGCCACAGCCGCAGCCAACCGCCAAACCACTGCCCACCAACGCCCCTGAAGACGGCTTGCCATCTTCTTATCAAATTTCTGGTGTTTCAGGCCTCGGTCAAAGCCGTTCCCTTTCTTGTGAAGCCAGAGCCGCTGCTGACTGGGCTGCGTTTTACGGCGTTTCACTTAGTGAGAATTCGATCCAATCAGCATTACCAATTACAGATAACCCTGAAACCGGTTTTGTGGGTAATGTTAATGGCACCTGGGGGCAAATTCCGCCCAATGATTATGGCGTGCATGCTAGCCCGATCGCCGCAATTTTACGCAGCAATGGCGTCTCGGCCAATGCCAACAAAGGTGTTTCGCTAACTGAGCTGCGCCGTCAAATTGCTTCTGGCAATCCGGTGTTAGCCTGGGTTGTTGGTGCAGTGTGGGAGGGCTCTCCGGTCAGCTACACCGCCTCGGATGGCAGCACAACCACGGTCGCCTATTATGAACATGTGGTCATCCTCACCGGTTATGATGAAACAGGTTTTACTATCGTAGATGGCTACTCGACCTACTGGCGCTCGAATGCTGCATTTGCCAGCTCGTTTGGGGCATTAAATAATATGGCAATAACACATTAAACCACCCTGAACCCTGACAAGGTTTAAAACCTTGTCAGGGTTAGAATAAAAAAACAGCGAGGCATTTAACCTCGCTGTCATTATAAATTGCAATTTCGAACTAAGTGCCTTCTTCCCAGGAACCCAGATATTTCACCTGTTCGGCTGTCAAGGTATCGCAGGTGACACCCATGGCGGCAAGTTTCAGAGCGGCAATGTTTTGATCGATGGCATCAGGAACAGAGTAAACCTTCTTATCCATCTTGGAGGCGTTCTTGATCAAGTATTCAAGGCTAAGCGCTTGATTGGCAAAAGACATATCCATAACAGAGGCGGGGTGACCTTCAGCAGATGCAAGGTTGATCAAACGGCCTTCACCGAGGATGTAGATGCGGCGGTTGTCTTTGGTGATGTATTCTTCCACGAAGGGGCGCACCAGACGTTTTGACTTGGACATTTTATCAAGTGAAGGAATGTTGATCTCAACATTAAAATGACCCGAGTTGCAAACGATGGAAGCGTCTTTCATCACGGCGAAATGATGTTCATCAATGACGTTGATATCGCCGGTTAATGTCACAAAGATATCACCAATCTTGGCTGCCTCTTCCATTTTCATGACTCTGAAGCCATCCATAACCGCTTCAAGCGCCTTGAGGGGATCAACTTCGGTAACAATTACGTTAGAGCCCATGCCGCGGGCACGTGAGGCCAGACCGCGTCCGCACCAGCCGTAGCCGGCGACCACGAATACCTTGCCAGCCAGCAGTACATTGGTGGCACGGATGATGCCATCAAGGGTTGATTGGCCGGTGCCGTAGCGATTGTCAAAGAAATGTTTGGTCATGGCATCGTTGATGGCAATGATCGGGTAATTCAAAGCGCCATCAGCAGCCATGGCATGCAGACGGATAACACCCGTGGTAGTTTCTTCGGTTCCGGCAACCACACCAGAAAGAACTTCACGGCGTTTGGTGTGCAAAACGTTGACCAGATCAGCACCATCATCCATGGTGAAATGAGGTTTGTGATCAATGGCAGCGTTGATGTGTTTGTAATAAGTGACGTTATCTTCACCCTTCACTGCAAATACCGGGATCTCATCATGATTTACCAAAGAGGCGGCGGTTTCATCCTGTGTAGAAAGGGGATTGGAAGCAGTTAAGACCACGTCTGCGCCACCAGCCTGCAAAGTTTTCATCAGGTTGGCAGTCTCAGTGGTAACATGCAAACAAGCAGAGATGCGCATCCCTTTAAGCGGCTGTTCTTTGGCAAAGCGTTCTTTGATCTGGCGCAGAACCGGCATTTCACGTTCTGCCCACTCGATCTTGAGTCGACCGCCATCGGCAAGTTTCAAATCTTTAACATCGTAATTCGGCATTTCATCCTCCAGGTATGGTTAATTCAAAATATCCAACGCACCTTTATCATCAAAGTGCTTCCGGTAACGTTTGACAAAATCACTAATTGTGTAGAAATGGTTCTGGGTACCTTTTTGTTCAAGGCAGTATGTGGCGGCCAAAGCCCCCATTTGTCCGCTGGTTTGCAAGTCAAGCCCCAACCGATATCCGCGCAGGAATCCGCCTCTGAAGGCATCACCAACACCCGTAGGGTCGGCAATTTGGTCTGCTGGTACGGTCGGGATCAAATATTCTTTTCCACCGGATTTGATACTCGCACCTTTTTCACCAAGTGTTACTACCAGAAGTTTAACGCAGCCTTCCATATCCTCGGCACATAGCTCTGTGTGCTTTTGCATCAGCTCAAATTCATATTCATTGCAGAAAATCGCATGCGCATTTTGTGCACCCCGGCGTAAATCGTCATGCGGATTTCTGGCAACTTGCTGAGAGGGATCAAACAAATAGGGGATGCCCAATTCAATGCATTCTTCGACATATTTCTTCATCGCAATCGGATCATTTGGAGAGATCACAACATAATCCGCCTCACCACGTTCCATTTCTTTTAGTGAGAGAGAAGAGGCATCAGCCATGGCTCCGGTATAAAAACTGGCGATCTGGTTATTATCAAGGTCGGTATTTACAAAGAATGAAGCGGAATATTTGCCTGGAACAACTTTGGCATATTTTGTATCGATTCTATGAGATTCGAGCCACGTCCGATATTCTTCGAAATCTTCGCCAGCGGTGGCAAAAACCATCGGTTTTTCACCCAAAAGTGCCAGAGTGTAAGCAATATTTGGGGCAACCCCGCCGCGTTGTCTGGTCATTGTATCTACAAGGAAAGATAAACTTATCTTGTCGAGCTTATCTGGCAGAATATTATCCTTGAAGTAGCCCGGAAAAGTCATCAAATAGTCATACGCAATAGAACCAGTGATTACAATCGCCATCATTTCCCTTCCAAACTTGTATTATAAACGTTTCTCGCTAAATTATGCTCATACGGAGGAGTGATTATACCAGCTTCAGTTACAAATGAAGTAATTAGATGAAATGGCGTAATATCAAAAGCTGGGTTGCGCGCTTTTGCGCCTAAAGGTGCCACGGGTTCGCCATGGAATTCCAACCCCAACACTTCGTCGCTATCACGTTCTTCAATCAGAATCTGGTCACCATTCGGAATACTCAAATCGAGGGTCGAAAGTGGAAAAACACTGTAGACCGGCACACCATTAGTATGTGCAGCCAGGCTGAGCATATAAGGGCCTACTTTGTTGGCGACATCACCATTGGCAGCCACACGATCCGCGCCAAAAAACACCTTGTTTATCTTACCGCTGCGTAAGAAATAGCCGGCAGCATTATCAGTTATGATTTCGTATGGAATTCCGTATTGTTCACACTCCCAGGCTGTTAACCGGGATCCCTGAAGCCTCGGCCTTGTCTCATCCACTAACAGGTGGATGTGCTTGCCTTGTTCATGCGCATAACGGATTGCGCCTAAAGCAGTCCCCCAATCCACCACGGCAAGCGAACCGGTATTACAGTGATGGATGATTGTGTCTCCATCGTTGATCAGACTGGCTCCGTTTTCAGCAAGTTTCCGGTTAACCAGGATATCCTCTTCAGCCATGGCGTGGGCTTCTGTGAGAAGGCTTACAGCGATATCTCCATCAGAAATGGATTCGTCGTTAACGATCTTGAGCATCCGGTTTACGCCCCAAGCCAGGTTGATTGCAGTTGGTCGAGAAGCGATTAAAAGATCAGCAGCTTGTTTCGATTGATTCCTGACATTGCCAAGAGTAGCCTTGCGTGCAGCCAGAACCATGCCATATGCGCCTGCCACAGCTAAAGCTGGTGCGCCGCGAATAGCCATACTGCGGATGGCCTCAACCATTTCATCCAAAGTATGACAATGCAAATATAAAAACCGGCGCGGCAAACGCCGCTGATCTATCATGCTGACTTGGTTTTTTTCAGGAAGCCATTCGATCGTACGCAATTCACCACCAAAAAACGCTCCCGTGGGAGAGCGTTCCTTCCCGATAAGTTTATCATAAAAACATCTGACATAAATAAATTCTTGACTATGCAAACCAATTCTATGATATACACAACAATTACACCGTAAAAAAATACTGAAATCGAAACAATTAGCTGTATAAGTCTATTGACACTTCTTCCCCACTCCGTTATAAATTCTATATGATAAAAAAATCCATTGCTCTTTCCATGGTGGTTTTATTTCTGGTGGTATCTTGCACTCGTAATATCACCACGTCATCACTTATCCAACCCACTGATACCACGACCCAATCGTCTCCAACTCCGACGTTTACGCCTACTCCGACACCTGAAGTACGCGTCTTAAATGGCGAATCTTTGCTAATTAGCGGTGATTACGATCAGGCATATAACGAATTCTTAACCAGTAGCACTCAGAGTTCTGACCCCGAGCTTGTTGCTTCTGCGTTATTGGGGATGGGCAAAGCATTATTATTGAAAGAAGACTATTATGGAGTGATTAACCACTATTCACCCTTTCTTATAAATTACACGACGGGTGAAGCGCGCAATACTTCATTTTTCTTCCTTGCAAAAGCGTATGATGCCATAAAACAATATCGTCTTGCTGCGGATGCCTATGCCAATTACCTTAGCGCACTTCCTGGACCTCTCGATAGCGAGATCCAAGAAATGCGCGGAAACTCCTTGTCGAATTTTGGAGATTTCGCAGGTGCCATCAGCGCATATGAGACAGCACTGATTACTGCCAGTGGCAGCAGGTATGATCAACTCCAAATTAAATTGGCACAGGCAGTCACTTCGGCCGGAGACATTGACAGGGCAATCAATATTTACTTTGGGTTATTAGAAACCAGTCAAAGCGGTTATACCAAAGCACAAGCTGATCTTCTTTTAGGACGCATCTATTTGCAAATGGGGCTTATTGACCAAGCTTACGCGCGTTTTCAAGATTCGGTAAACAATTACACCGATCCTTATGATTCATATTCAGCTTTGGTTCAACTTGTTGAAGATGGCCAACCGGTCAATCAATTGAACCGGGGCATTATTAATTTCAATGTTAAACAATATGGGATAGCCATTGAAGCGCTGACAAATTATATGGATGCGAATCCACTCCATGACGCAACTGCCCATATTTACAAAGCATTGAGCTTTTTTGAAATAAAGCAATTTGAAAACGAGATCGCAGAATGGGATAAAGTAATAGCCGATCATAGGTCAGAAGAACAAAACTATTTTCGAGCATATGACGAAAAATCTTATACACAATGGTTGTCACTCAATCAATACCTGGAAGCAGCGCAAACCTGTCTTACTTTTGTCGCTTCAGTACCCACGTCCGCAAATGCTCCGATAATGCTTGATAAAGCTGCCCGCATATATGTGGATGGTGGTTATCTATCAATGGCGGCAGAAACATATGAGCGTATTCTTAATGAGTATCCCGGCTCTGAACAGGCATATAACGGGTTATTCAAAGCAGGCATACTCTATTACCGCTTGGGTGAATTTGCCAAAGCACAAACTACATTTCTTAGATTGGTGGTTTTAACCGATAATCCCCAAGAACAAGCCGCAGATTATCTTTGGATTGCTAAAAGTCTTGAAAAACTAAATGATGCTGCGGCTGCAAAAGAATATTTTCAAAAAGCTGCTGCTACTAACCCTACAGGTTATTACGGCATACGTGCTGCTGAAATTCTTTCTGGTCAGGCTCCTTTACTTCAGCTTCAAAACATCGATTTGGCTGTAGATTTAGAAAACGAGAAAATAAAAGCCAATCGATGGGTGGTAGATACTTTCAAACTGGAAACCTCAGTGGATTTAAATACGCCATCAGAGTTGGCAAATAATCAATCCTGGAAGAAGGCTGAGGTTTACACAAAACTGGGGATGCGAGAACAGGCAAGCAGTGAGTTTGAATTACTGCGTAATAGTCTTATCGGAGATGCGCCGAACACTTATCGCTTGATGAACCGCACTCTGGAATTGGGATATTATCGCACCGCCATCCTCTGCAGCCGTCATGTCTTGGATCTTGCTGGGTTGAGTCAGGCGGCAACATTGACTGATCCCCCCGTTTATTTCAACCATATCCGCTTTGGGTCGTATTTCCGTGATAATGTCATTCCAACAGCGCTTGAACATCAAGTAGACCCGATGTTGATATTCAGTCTCATCCGCCAGGAAAGCTTGTTTGACAGCAGCATCACATCTGTTGCTTCTGCGAAAGGCTTGATGCAAATCACACCAAACACGGCGGTCGGTATTGTAGAAAATTACGGTTGGCCACCAGACTATACCGTGGATGATCTCAACCGTGCAATGGTAAACATCCGCTTGGGTACGCATTACTTAAAAAGATGTCTGGATATTTATGATGGTGATGCTTATGCTGCATTATCTTCATACAATGCCGGTGATACCGCAACAACCAGGTGGAAGGAATTATCAGGAGGCGACCAGGACCTCTTTTTGGAGATTATCAGTTATAGTGAAACCAAAAACTATATAAAATCAATTGTAGAAAACCACAAGATTTACGAAAATTTATATAAAAGATAAAAGAGTGAAGTCCAAAAAAATCCCCCGCTGATAAACAAATCTGCGGGGGATTTTTTTAAATGTTACGAACTACTTGCGGTTCTTCAAGGCAGCTTGTGCTGCGGCCAAACGTGCAACCGGCACACGGAATGGTGAGCATGAAACGTAGTTATTGCCGACTCTGTGGCAGAATTCGATGGACGCTGGATCTCCACCATGTTCACCGCAGATACCGACTTCGAGCTCAACACGTTCTGATCGGCCATCTTCAACCGCCATCTTCATCAATTTGCCAACACCTTCTTGATCAAGTGTCTGGAATGGATTCTGGGGGAGAATGCCTTCTTCAACGTACTTCACAAGGAAGTTACGTTCAGCATCATCACGGCTGTAACCAAAGGTCATTTGGGTCAAGTCGTTGGTCCCGAAGGAGAAGAATTCAGCTACACCGGCGATTTCTGCAGCAGTTACACAAGCGCGCGGAATTTCGATCATTGTGCCAAATTTATATGGGAATTGAACTTTCTTTTCTTCCATGACGGCTTTGGCGATGCGTTCCAACCGTGGCTGGATCCACTTGAGTTCATTTACGTGACCGGTCAAAGGAATCATCACTTCTGGTTTCGCATGAACACCACGCAGCGTGCAGTCAGCAGCAGCTTCAAAGATCGCACGAACTTGCATTTCGACGATCAAAGGCATTTCTACTGACAAACGAACACCACGCAACCCCATCATTGGATTACTTTCATGTAACAAGCGGATGTTTTCGAGAAGCGTTTCTTTTTCAGCCAATCCCTTGGTTTCACCCTTCACGCGCATGGTGATGACTTCTTCTAGAAGTTTCTCTTCGTCAGGCATAAACTCATGCAACGGGGGATCGATCAAGCGAATGATAACCGGATAGCCATCCATCGCAGTGAACAGACCATCGAAGTCAGCGCGCTGGTAAGGCAGCAATTCATCCAGGGCATTTTTTTGTACATCTTCTGACTTGGCAAGGATCATGCGTTGAACAATTGGCAATCGGGTTGGTTCAAAGAACATGTGCTCAGTACGGCAGAGGCCAATACCAACAGCGCCATAAGAACGGGCACGCTGTGCATCTTTGGGATAATCAGCGTTTGCCCAAACCTGCAAACCTCTTGTCGGCCAGCCCTTGGGTGCCTGGCGAATACCTTCTGTGGCGGAAATTTCATCTGCCCAATCAAGGATGGTCAGGAGGTCTTTTTGTTCTTCGATTTTAGGATCGGTAAGAGCCAATTTGCCAATATAAACTTCACCAGTGGTTCCGTCAAGAGAGATCCAATCGCCTTCATTGACAACGATATCGTTTACGGTCATTTTGCGTTTATCAAGATCGATCACAAGGTTGGCAGCAGCCACAACACAAGGTACACCAAATTGACGGGCAACCACAGCAGCGTGGGATGCAGCTCCACCTTCGCTGGTTAAGATACCCTTTGAGGCTAACATACCATGAACATCATCTGGTTTCGTGAAAGGACGAACCATGATGGTGTCTTGTTTTTGTTCTTTTGACATCTTTTCTGTTAAGTCTGCATCAAAGTAAACCTGACCAACAGCAGCACCAGGAGAAGCATTGATGCCGGTGGTAAAGAAGCGGCCTTCTTTTTTGGCAGCAGGTTTGCTGTCTAATGTAAACTGTGGGTGAAGCAGGGTGTCTACATCAGATGGTGAAACACGCCCAACAGCCTCTTCTTTAGTGATCAATTTTTCTTCAACCATGTCAACAGCAACTTTGATTGCTGCAGCCGCGGTGCGTTTGCCATTACGGCATTGAAGCATCCAGAGACGTCCTCGTTCGATGGTGAATTCAACGTCTTGCAAGTCTCTGTAATGAAGTTCGAGTTTCTCTGCAATTTCAAGGAACTGTTTGTTGGCTTCAGGAAGATCACGGCCAAGCGTTTCAATCTTTTCAGTATTGCGAATGCCGGCAACCACATCCTCACCTTGAGCGTTCAGCAGATAATCGCCAAACAAGACACGGTCACCTGTAGATGGATTACGTGTGAATGCCACGCCAGTGCCTGAGTCATTGCCCATGTTGCCAAACACCATTGTCACGATACAAACAGCGGTTCCCAGGTCATCAGGGATGTTGGTGGCACGGCGGTAATCAATGGCACGTTTTCCGTTCCAAGATTTGAACACAGCTTCGGTTGCCAATTTTAATTGTTCGAGAGGTTCTTGCGGGAAATCAAAACCAATTTCTTTTTTGGTAACGGCTTTGAATGTTTCGACAAGTCCTTTCAAATCCTCGGCGGTCAAATCGGTGTCGACTTTTGCGCCTTTTTCTTTTTTAAGTTCATCGAGGGGTTCTTCATAAGCTTCATCAGTAATTCCCAACACCACTGATCCAAACATCTGGATCAAACGGCGATAAGAATCATAAACAAAGCGTTCATTGTTGGTCAATTTGATCATGCCCTTGGCAGTCTCGTCGTTCAATCCGATATTGAGCACGGTATCCATCATGCCAGGCATGGAGAATTTTGCACCCGATCGGCAAGAGACGAGCAAAGGATTTTCAACACTGCCAAATTTCTTGCCAGATTCTTCTTCAGTTGCTTTTAATGATTCAAGCATCTGATCCCACTGACCTTCAGGGAATTTCTTCTCGACCTGATAGGCATTGCAGGCTTCTGTTGTGACGATGAAACCAGGAGGCACAGGTAAACCAATGCGGACCATTTCAGCCAGATTGGCGCCTTTACCACCAAGGAGACTGCGGACTTTATCCCAGTCATTGCCTACATATGTTTCAGCTTGTTTAATTTCGTTGAATAGATAAACCCATTTCTTACCAGCCATTTTTTATCCTCCAGATAAAATGAAATCTCATCCACCGCCGTAGCGGAAAATTTACACCAAATGTTGAATTCTACCATGATTATACCCTGTTCATACAACTTGATTATTAAGCCTTTATTATCATTTAATCATTTTTTTGTTAATAAGTTGAAAGGTAATTTCAACTCCATTTGTCTGATAATAGAGTCAGAATTACTTTATGGAGATTTTATGAAAATACTTGTCATTGACGATGATCCTGCAATGACCGATCTACTCAAACTGATATTGGTATCTACCGACGCTGAAGTATTCACTGCGAATTCCGGTATTGAAGGGTTGAAGAAGATTAAAGAATTATCGCCTTCAGTGGTGATTCTCGACCTAATGATGCCAGACATGGATGGGTGGCAGATTACGGCTGAAATACGAACTTTCAGTTCTGTACCAGTCATGATTCTTTCGGTTATTGACAATCCGGGTTTGGTTGCTCGTGCATTGGATGCCGGTGCTGATGATTATCTGATCAAACCTGCACCAAGAAATGTATTGATTGCACACATCAACAACCTTACCCGGCGCAACACATCAGTAGATACAAACACCTCAACACTTCATTTCATCGGCGCAGTTTAACTTACCCCTTGATAAAACCCTTCTGAATTTGACGATCCACCCAGGCATTAGCCTGGGTGCGGTTTTCTATTAATCCAATCGCTTGTTGCTCTCTCAGCCCCTCAAGGAGCTGACCAATGCGGGGACCCTGGGGAATATCAAATTCAAACATTAAATCTCGTCCGGTTAAGTAGAGCTTTGGGTAGACATATTCAGGGTTTCTTTCAAAGATTTCAACAAGCTTCTGGCAGAAAGATCCCAATTCAGACCGTTGGGCTTCTCCCCAATCAAATGATGGATTGCTGACAGCCTCAACCAGTGTCAGCACAGCCACATCAAGCCCTGCAATGCCCAAGGATTGATAATAGCGGTAGACAAATTGTCTTTCGGGTACTTTTTGAGACGAAAATTGATCAAGAATCCAGCATTTGTGCCTGAGAGAGATACATACTAACTCCTGCTCTTCTCGTGAAAGCGCAAGGCCTTCAATTGCTTTTGCACCTTCCTCTTCGTTAAGATCCCACAACAACGTAATCAGAGCATCTAATACGCGGATGGAGCGCCCTGACAGGTTAACCTGATCAAAACGTTCTCTCAGGAAACGCATATTTTCAGAAAAAATTGAGCCTAAATAGTTTGGTTTGGATTCAATACCTGGCTTACCGGGATTTTCTTCATTCGAACTTTTTGTCAGTTCTGTAAGAATTTTTAAGCGTACCAATGCATTATGCAAGCTGGGAATAGCGCTCAAACTGAGGTGTTCAAGCATATTATACTGTGCGAAAAGTTCCAAAGCAGATGCGGGTTTTTCAATTTCTAAAATTTTGAAAAGCTCATCCCTTTTACGCTCTTTTGATATTAAAGACAGGTTATCTATCGCACTCTTTAACAAGTCAATTGTTGAAGGCGCAATATCAAGATCATACTTTACTGCGTAGCGAATGGCTCTAATCCCACGTAATGGGTCATCAATAAAACTGGTTTCTTTACATGGCCGCAGCCACTTCTCAACCAAATCTTTGGAACCATTTAATGGATCAATTATCTCTGAGGGATTTTTAAGATCAATCGCTATAGCATTGATAGTGAAATCACGTTCCAGAAGGTCATCATTTAGGGTTTGGCCTCTTATTTGTGTAAAGTCAAAAACTAAAAATCCATCCTGCTCGTTCTTTACAATTACTCTGCAGGCATTACGCTCTTCATCCAACATATAAAAAGCGCCTGAGAGCTTATCTGCCAGCTTTCGCCCAATAATTCGGGGGTCACCGGTACAAACAAAATCAAGGTCTTGGTTGGGTTTTGAGAGTAATGCGTCTCTGACTGCACCTCCCACCAGGTAAAGATGCTCACCTGGCTTCATCAAAGACTGAATCACTGAAGTTACTTGCGGAAGTGTGATCAAAGACCAACCTTAGTCAATTGCTTGATATTTATCCAGGTCTACCACGCCAATGAATGGCAAATTTCTGTAGTAATCATCAATATCAAGTCCATATCCAAAAACAAATTTATTGGGGATTGAGAAGGCGGAATATTTGATAGGGACATCTATTTCTCTGCGCTCGGCTTTATCTAAAAGCGTGCAAACACATATACTGGCTGGTTTGCGGGTCGAAAGAAGTTCAAGAACCGCTGCTATGGTATATCCGCTGTCAATAATGTCTTCAACCAATATCACATTGCGATCACGGATATCAATATTCAAATCCAAAGTAATGCGAACATGGCCGCTGCTTTCGCGATTACCAACACCGTAAGATGAAACCGCCATGAACTCAATCGCATGTGGAATTGTGATCTGCCGCATTAGATCGGTTAGAAAAAGCACTCCCCCACGCAGGATACAGACTAATAATAAATTGTCCTCATTTTTGAAATCCTTGCTGATCTCGGCACCGATTTCGGCAATACGCGCTTGTAATTTGTCTTCTGGAATTAGTACTTCACCAAGGAATTCTCGATAATCTCTCATTCAATCTCCAAATCACGTTTAATCTCGCGGCACTTCATGGTGTAACCGGCAGCGTGCTTCATACATTTCTGATGCCCCAACAATAATAATTGGATCATCGTAACGGGCGGGTTTACCATTCACCAATCTTTGTGACCTGCTGGCAGGCTCACCGCACACCATGCATATTGCCTGAAGTTTCAACACTTGTTCTGCTCGTGACATAATGACCGGCATACTGCCAAAAGGTTCCGCCTTAAAATTCAGGTCAAGCCCAGCCACAATGACACGAATTCCTTTTTCAGCCATTGTCTCAACAACATTCGCTATTTCATCATCAAAGAATTGTGCTTCATCAACACCAACGACTGTGGTGTCTTGTTCTAACAATGGCATAATCTGGTTAGCCTTTTGAACTGGTGTGGCAGCGTAATCCGACCCGGCATGAGAAGTAACTTTTTCAACTCCGTATCGCAGATCAATGACAGGTTTGAATACTTGCACCTTTTGTTTTGCGATGGTTGCCCTGCGCAGCCGTCGGATCAATTCATCCGTTTTGCCGCAAAACATAGAACCGCAGATCACTTCAACACTGCCAATATGATGGGGCATGCAATTCCTCCAAAGAGATGATAACTAACATTCTACCTTAATCTGAAAGAGTTACTGATTTTGAATAGATAATAAAAACACCCCCGGCAAAATACCGGAGGTGTCAGCAATTCGTTTTTAATTAGACAACAATTTCGTCAGCAGCAGAGGGTAATTCATAACCCATCTGGCGCAGGCTTTTCTTCATGTCAATCAAGGATTTTCGTCCAAAACCTTCGATGGCAAGCATAGCCGCTTCGCCTTCGCCCATTTTGACAATCAATTTACCAATGTTATCAAGACCGGCTTTTTCAAGTGCTTCAGTGGCACGGGCAGGCAAACCTATTTCTTTGACTGAACGATCTGGAGATACTTTTGAAGTCTCGCGAGATTTTTTCTCTTCAACGTATTCCTGGCGAGCTTGAAGCTTCTTGTAGAAGCGATCAACCTGACCTTCAATGTCAATCATACGTTGTTGTTGGCCAGTGAAGAACGGATGGCACTTTGAGCAAACCTCGGTACGAATTTCTTTTTTTGTCGAACCAGTTTCCCAGGTATTGCCGCATGAGCAAGTCACTTTGGCATCTGGGTAATAAGTCGGGTGAATCCCTTTTCTCATTTCGCTGACCTTTCTGATGTGGTTACTTTTTACAATTGTCTCGAAAGACGGATATGTAAAAACCTGGGTTATTCAGAGACAGCCGGTTTTACGTGAACCTGTTTCTGACCATTGGGCAGGGTGTTATATTCCACCACGCCGTGAGCAACTGCGAACAAGGTATCATCAGTGCCGACCATGACGTTCAAACCGGGTTTGATTTTTGTTCCGCGCTGCCGAACAAGAATATTACCTGATAACACTTTTTCACCGGCGTATTTTTTCACACCGAGCCGCTGAGCATTTGAATCACGGCCATTACGACTAGAACCACCACCTTTTTTATGTGCCATTCTATCTACTCCACTGTAATCGATTCGATCAATAACCGGGTGTAATATTGGCGATGGCCGGTTTTTACTCGAATGCGTTTCTTGGGCTGATATTTGAAGATGGTCAATTTGGGACCTTTTACATGATCAACCACTGTTGTGGTAATCTTGGCTCCCTTAATGGAAGGTGTACCAATTGTGTAGGTACCTTCATCTGCAAGGAAAAGAACATTGTCCAAAATCACCTGAGTTCCAAGTTCGGTATCAATCATCAAATCCACGTCGATGGTTGTACCTTCGACGGCACGACATTGCTTGCCGCCACTTTCAACTATTGCATATTTCATTATCAACTTCTCCAATCTTCACTTCGCCGTTTTCCTGCGTAATAAACGCCAGTTGCGGGGAAGTTGGGGATAAATATGCTTGTTCTCTTCTATCGAGAACAAGGCAGACGCAATTATAAAGGCAGCTCTGATTACTGTCAATGACCCGAGATGCCGCGTCTGTAAATTAGTGAATTCGCTTGCCTATGGTTTGAGTATAAGACTCTAATAATTCTTGAGTCAACGAAAGGAAACTCGCTATTTGTTTTTGGGTCTCTTCGTTTACAAGATGCATCGTGTCATTTAATTCTTGAGCCGTATCCTCCAGCACAACTAAACGATCAAGAATTTTTGACAATTGGCGCTCATCCTCTCGCTGCTCTTCTTCGCGGGTAAGCGTGTAATTCGTCCACCTCTTTTGATCGTCAGCTTTAAAAGCCACCCACTCTTGCCGAAAGTGTTCTTCAGAAAGACGGTTCATTTCAGTGATTTCATTAATTCGCCGATTAAAACGATCATTGATTTCTTCAAATTCCTGCTGTGAGTTTTTTACTGATCGGTGTGTTTCTTCCAACAGACTCAACTGAGAATTAAAATCGCTGCCTAATCCTTCGAGTTCAGAAAACCTTTTTTGCCAATCTTTCCATGTGTTTTCTTTTTCGACTTGAAGTAAATTTTGCTTTTCAATAAAACCAGCCTGGTTTTGTTTTCTTTCTTGTTCACCATTATATAGATCGTTGATTCTTGTTTCTAACTTGCGGATAGTCTCTTTATGCAATTCAGTGACATTGCGGTCTTCTTCAATCCGTTTACGGATTGAACTGGTTTCAAGTTGAAGTTCAGAAAGCCTTTTGTTTTCAATCGCCAAGTCACCAATTATCGACCTTTGCTGTCGTTGTAGGTCAGCATCTGCATTACGAAATTCAGGTAGTCCTTTGGCAAGTTCATCTATTTTTTGACCCAACCGGAGTGTATCTTCTGTGCGTAGTTGGAGGTTTTTCTTAATTTCAGCAACCACCTTAACATCTGACTGATATTCCAACATTTTTTTATTAAGTTGGTCTAAATCATCTTTACGTTGTTTTTCTTGCTTATTAATTGTAGTGATCGTTTTCTTATCAATTTCTGTGATTTGTTTTAATATTTCAGTCCTATATTCCGCAAAATCTGAATCCACTTTCTCGGCACGTAAAGAATTCTTCTTGATAGATTTTATTTCCAATTCAAGAGAAATTATCTTTCCACTTTCTTTTGCATACTCCTCTTTCATTGAAGCAATCAAATCAGAAAGCTCGGCAATCAGCTTTTTATCTTTTTGTCGTTCGTTGTCGAGCCAATTTAATCTTTTTTCGAGTTCTTCAATTTCCATGGTTTAAGCCTCACATTTAGAATCTAGCCAACACTAATCTTACCGCAAGATGGGTAAATTCAGGAACAGGGATGAAATTTGTCCGCTGAAAAAATTTGGAAACACGCCAATAGAGATAAGAACTAAAATGCCTATGACCAGAAAAATAATTTGGCCAATGGTTTCTCCCCTTAGCCAGCCTTCGCTTTCTGGTTTGGATATTTGCATTAATAATCTCAAAACAGAGTACAAAAAAGTAACCAATCCAAGCAATACCCATACAGCGATGATCGGATTTAAGACTGCCAATTGTTCAAGTAAAGCCAGGCGAACCGGAAAAGCTCCCAACAAAGGAAAGCCCACAACACTCAATAAGCTTACAATCAGTCCAGATGATGCAAATGGGAATTTTCTGATCATGCCTGAAAGATGGTACATATCGGGAATTGTGCCATTATTGATAAATATGGATAAAGATAATGCCATCAGTGCCAATGCTGCCATGCGCGGAAAAAAAGAAACAAACAAAGTCATGACACTAATCTGCGACTGCAGGCTTACAGCCAAAATAGCAAGGCCGCTTTCCAACAAAACGGCATAACCCAACAATCTCCGTCCGTCTTTTTCGATTGCGGCCCACACGCCGGTCGAAACCACCATAATTGTCCCTACCAGTGTTAGAACTGGCTGCAGATATTGCGATTCACGCAGCCAAACCAACCCGGAAATGAAATCAAGCATAATCAACATCGTGACAATAGGAAACATTCCCAAAATAAAACCACTGACAAAGGGATGGATATCCATCGTTAATTGAGGAATCCAACTTTGAAACGGAAAAATAGCCAACCACAAAGCAAAACCAATTCCAAGGAACAATACCGCCTGGAGTAAACGCGCCGTATCAGATGGACTTGCTTGAATTCCGCCAAGAAGCCACCCACCAAAAAGAATTAGCGGCATAGCCAGCGATTGATATACGATGAAGCGTAAAACACCCCTCCCCGGGGGATTACCTGGAGTCAATAATAAAGGAATCGAAACCAGGATCGCGATTTCAACGAGAATAGCCGAATAAAGAAAAGGTTCAACCGCCAGAGCGGCTGTGAGTACCGCAATTATCGCGAATCCAAAGGGAATGAAGCGGGAAGAAATCTGTGCGATATGCGTCCCACCAAACCACAAAGCTGCAAAAAAATAAACAAAAGCCAGGAAGAACTTGTCTTGATTGCCAAGTGTAAAAGACCTGCCAAAGATAGCGAGGGTTGTTTTTATTTCAATGGATATCGGACCAATTTTCCATACGGCGCCAAAATTTTGCAAAAAAGCAAATAACATCAGCAGTATTGAGGCTGTAATTCCGATGGCAATAATCAGTCTTGTGCGTTTCTGCAAAAAATACAGCAGCAGAGATAAAACGAATGGAAAAACAATATAGATGACAGGAGTGCTCATTCATCACCTGTTTCAAATTCATTGATGATCATATAACTACCCATTAATGCAATTAACATGGTTACAACGGCTAGCAATCCATTGACCAACAATGAAGATTCATTAGCAGAGAAAATTAATTCAAATCCAAAGAACAGGACCAAAATGGCGAGAAATATTTTATAGGGTTCATGGGTGATGCCAAGTTGAAAGATGCCAAACCCAATCAAAAGCAAAGCGGCAAGCACAATTTCAAGAGCAATTGAAAGGTAATTGGATATGCTGTAAACCATAAATGCAACAAGAATGAAAATCAGACACAGGGCAATCAACCTGAAAACAAGTTCCGATTTAACCTTTTTTTCGTGGACGGTATAATAGCGATTAATCGAAATGCCCATAACCACCAAAGACATTAAACCAGTAATCAGCTTCACCAATGAAAATGTAAATGACCAATATTGGGCTATGATCACAAATGCAGAAATGTAGATAACCAGATACGCAATTAGAATTCGACGCCAATCATTGGTAATAAAAATAAAAATGCAGGCAGCCGAAAGTATGAGTATTGGGAGGATGTTTATCCAGTGATCCATTAGGGCAAAATCTCTCCGACCAAAACTGAGGAAATTAACGCCAAAAACACAAACGCCCACAACAAACCGCCATCCCCTTCGAGTAGATTAGCAAAAAACTTTACCGGCCTTGCGAAAAAATCGAACAATCGGCGCAATAGAGCAAAAAACCATTCAAATTGAAAAATTGAGTTGAGAATTTTTCCTGCGAGTTTGAATGGAACCAACAAACGCTGTGCTGGTTGTTTCTGAATCAACAAATCCCAAATCCTCCGTCGCATAATCACAACCATGATTGTAATTAAGATAAGGCACCCGATTGGCGCGCTCAGATTAAATTCAGATTTTATGATTGACAATCGCCAAATCAGAATAATCCATGGACTAATCGACAATAAAACCAGCCCGGCAGTATAGAAGAGCTGCATCCAACTCTCTTTAGGGCTGCTTTGATCTCGCTGACGAAAGACATGCTTTATGAAGCCGAGAAACAAAAGGTTATAAGTTATGAAGACAACCAAAAATAACAACCAGTTTTGAGAATTTCCAACAAATCCCCAAATTGGAGCAGTCGGTGTAAAGGGCAGACCTACTAAGCTTATTGCCAAGAACAATGCTGCAATCGTGCTTACCTTGGAGGAATAAGAATATAAAAAGATAAACCCACCGGCAATAACCATGATGATACTCAACCCGATTGCCCCTTCAACCTGCCCCAACAGAAAGCGAATAAGAATTAATCCTGAAAAGGACAACATCCAAAATGGCCGTCCTGATAATTCGTTTTTGGCGCTGACCCACTTAATGGCACCATAAAAACCAACAATCAAAGCGATTGCATACATAACATTGGTCAAAGTTGCATATTGTTGCTGCGGTTGAATCTGCGTTAAAAAAGCGACAACTGATATCGGTGCAACAAACCGAAGGATCGTCCCCAGACTACGCCTGATCGGCAAACTGCTTGTTAGTGGAATATGTAATGGAAAAACACCCAACCTTAATGTGGCTCCCACTAAAATCAACAGGTAAACCCCGCTTGTGTATTGCGAGCTCTCCACGATGGCCGTATGAAAGTTAGAAAAAATGAGGGCAGCCATAACTAAGAATGTTCCGATGATTCTGGTAAAAAATTCGATCACCACCGCAGTATGTATTTTGGGTTGATCGGTAACTTTTATCAAAATCCCAAACTCGACTATGTCAATAATCGTCCAGGTGATAATCACCGCTAAAAAAGTTTGCGAATAAATAGCGAGCAACCCTACCGCAGTAAGAATCATCGATCCTGACCAGGTAACCAAATTATTGCTTTGCCCAAATCTGACTGTATCAGTAAAAATCACACCGACAAGAAGTGAGGTAAGCAAAAAGGCGAAAATCCAGGTTCTTTCTGAAAGATTAAATACAAGGGTATCCGTGCTAATCCCTTGGGGACTCCAATTGCTAATACTGGCGCCTCCAGGCAAAGCAAACCTGAAAATAATAATCGAGATCCAGACAATTAACACAGAAGCAGCGGCAATTAACCAGGTTGATCCCAGGGATAATTTGTACCTTCCCACCAACAGGTTGATTCCACCCGCGAAAAAAAGCAGTAATATGATCGGAATTAATATTAGCATTCGAGCATTAACCTAAACAATCAGGGTTGAAAGGCCTGCGAGGGATGAACTTACCCCGGCCTGGTTTACCCAGCCATTTACCATGCTCAACAATCAATTCTCCGCGAGAGAAAACGGATACAGGAAAACCTTTTAGATTCCACCCTTCATAAAGATTGTAATCCGTCCTTTGTTGAGAATAAGCAACACCATATTGTAGATTTTTATTTGGATCCCACAAAACCACATCTGCATCTGAACCGACTTGTAGAGTACCCTTTTGCGGATACATGCCAAATAGTTTTGCCGGGTTCGAGCTCATAAGCTTTACAAATTGATTGGCTGTAAACCTGCCCGAACCAACCATCTCCGTCCACAAGACGGGCATGCGGTCACCCACCCCTGGCAAACCATTTGGAATTTTTGTGAAATCGCCTTTGCCGAGCTCTTTACCAGCAATGGCAATGGGGTTTCCCTCGTACATAATAGGTTTCGTCCCGTCAAAGAAAAACGGACAGTGGTCTGTGGCGATGGTTTGCACAATACCCTCCTCAAGACCCTGCCATAAACGAACCTGATCTTGTTTGGTGCGCATGGGCGGCGAACAAATCCACTTTACACTATCTGGTTTGGCAAGATCATCTTCTGTAAAGAACAAATATTGCGGACAAGTCTCTCCAAAAACCTTTAGCCCATGGGTTTGGGCGTATTCCAACAGATCAACCTCACCGCCAGCGTTCATGTGAACAATGTAAAGTGGTGCATCTGCCATGGCAGAAATGGCTGAAGCCCGCATGACACTCTCAACTGCCCCCCATGAAGGTCGTGTTTTAGCATGCCAATCAGGAGAAAAATGCCGAGCCTCAATGGCTTCTTGAACCATAATCTCGATCACATCTCCATTTTCAGCATGCAGCATGGTGAGAATACCATGATCTCTGGCTATCCGCATGACCTTGAAAATCTCTCCATCTTGAAGGCGAAGGCGATTGTTGTACGCTGTAAAAACTTTGATGCTGGAAATCCCTTCTTGTACAAGTAGGGGAATATCCTTTTCGACTGCATCCGTAAGATGCGTAATATTGGCATGGAAGGAATAATCCACAGCCGCCTTACTCGCTGCTTTTTCTTTAAGCACCCTTACATTTTTGAGTAGATCGTCACAGTCTTGCGAAACAAAATCGATGACCGTCGTTGTGCCTCCAAAAGCAGCAGCCTTTGTGCCTGTATAATGATCGTCGGATGAAACTGTACCAAACATGGGTAAATCGAGATGCACATGTACATCCACCCCACCAGGAAGCACAAAAAGTCCGGTGGCGTCGACCACTTTCATGTTTTCGCCAATCTCGATCTTTTCTGCTATTTGGATGATCTTGTCATCATCAATTAAAAGATCGGCTTTAAGGCTTTTTTCTTCGGTAACCAGTGTTCCATATTTGATCAAAGTGAGCATTGAAACTCCCATTGGCGGTTTAACCTAAACGAGCGTGAACCAATTCTACCAGCATTGAAAAACGATTTATATATTGGCAAAATCTTGTTGAGTTGAAGGGGATATCATTTGGCCAAGAAGCTGCAGCAGTTCATCATCAGAGAATAATCTTAATTGTTTATTAGTGTCATCTGGATGATAGGTTTGTTTTCTCTCTCGCAGACACTTCCACAACACTTCGCGGTCATTAGCCTTTACCACCAGATCATTCACGATACGAGCTTCATTTAGCAGAGAACCCAGTGTATATAAAAATGTGATCCTTTTCCACTCTCCGGCCGGGATTGGTGGAGATAGTTTTTCAATCGGCCCGATCTGTATCTTGAAATACTCTTCGTTTGCTCTTGGATGATCAACCTCATCTTTGAGTAAAGCACCACGCGTGGTTAATTCATGTCCCATCACTTCAGCAAAATACTCTATCCGCCAACGATGCTCATAACCAAAACTGCCTGTTTGATAGAAAGCCAGGTAATCCACATCAATGATTTTTGGCGCCATCCTCAAGGGGATGCGATACCAGCCCAACAAACGTGCAATTTCGAAATCCTTGGTATTGGGCATGACTGCCACCAAAATCAGGGCGTTTTCAGAAAAAGAGTTCATTAATCCCTTCCTTGAATATCCCACACATATTTCATCAATATTGTAGCTGATTCTGGTTAAAAAATGTCTGAGACTGACTAGCCATCAGTCCCAGACTTTTAATTTCAAATTACAGTTATTTATTTATGCCAACACGATCATTAAATTCAGCGATCAGTTCATCCACTTTGCCGACCTGATCTTGAACATCCGTCCAATAATCCGGCGCATACCATTGGTCTTGAATTTCTTGATAAGTCTTACCCTGCTGCTCCACCCATGTGAAGTATTTTAAATTATGCACCCGCTTGCGGGATTCATAAGTCAATTCCAACAGATTATCGCTGGTGACCCCTTGCAGGTATTGAGCATAAGCTGCTGCAGCATCCACCTCGGTAAAGGGGCCCATCTCGGTGTGCATTTCTTTAATCCTGCTGCCATAAAGTTCCATTGAATCAGTGAAAACAGTAAAAACAATATCCGTTTCAGTTAATTCATTATATTTGGCAAATTTAACCGAAGATAATATATTAGCAATACTTGAAAAACCAAGCAAATCCAGTTGGTCAATCACTTGCTGTGGTACACCTTTCTTTGCCAAGTACTTGCGGCCTTCAGGCTCGTTGAAAAGGCGAGACAAATTGACCACGGCTTCATCATCAATCGCCACCACAAAATCAGTGTTCTTGACATTATGGATCCACGGTACGTGTTTGTCGCCAATACCTTCAATACGATGGGCGCCAAAACCATTGTTCAATAATGTGGGGCATTGCAACGCTTCACTGGCAATGATTTTGCTGGTGGGATACTTTTGTTTCAGATAATCTCCTGACGCAATTGTGCCAGCGGACCCAGTGGTCAGAGCGACGCCACGATAATTATCGCCTGGGCGGATAACTTTTTTAATTACCTCTTCAATGGCATGACCGGTGAGTTCGTAGTGCCACATGTAATTGCCAAATTCTTCAAACTGGTTAAAGATCATCAGGTCTTGCCCCGATTTTCTGAGCTCCCAGCATTTATCAAAGATTTCTTTGACGTTTGATTCTGTCCCGGGGGTGGCAATCACTTCGCTGGCGATATTCCTCAACCAATCGAAGCGTTCACGAGACATGCCCTGCGGCAGAATTGCAATGGATTCACACGCCATCAGCGCGGAATCATATGCGCCGCCGCGGCAATAGTTGCCTGTGGAAGGCCAGACTGCTTTCTGTGTTGTTGGATCAAATTGACCGGTCACCAAACGCGGCACCAGACACCCGTAAGCTGCCCCCACCTTGTGGGCACCGGTTGGAAACCACTTGCCCACCAGGCCAATCACTCGCGCTTTAGTACCTGTCAGACTAGACGGCAGTTCCAAATAATTTGCATGACCAAACCCCCCGCCTTTTTCAACCGGTTGATTATGCCAGGTGATGCGGAAAAGGTTGCGTGGATGCACGTCCCAAAGCCCAATATTGCGCAATTCGTCTTTGATTTTTCCTGGGATCAATTCAGGATTCTTCATCTGAGCAAAAGTTGGCAGAATGATATTCTGCTTCCTCATTCGTTCAACAGTTCTATCGAGAGATTCTTTGTTTACGGTTAAATCAATATTCGTCATTCAATCAACTCCAATTTGGATTATTTGTTATCCGGAGCCTCACTGGTAATGTAGAGAGGACGTCCCTTGGCTTCATCATAAATTCTGCCCACATATTCGCCGAGAATTCCCAGGCAAATTAGTTGCACGCCCCCAAGAAACAACACTGCAATCAAAGTGGTAGCTTGCCCAAAAAAAAATTGTGAGCCGATCAAACGCAAGATCGCCACGATAGGAATAGCTATTATGCTGAGTCCGGCAGATATAAAACCGAACACCATGGCCATTTGAAGCGGCACATATGAAAAACTGGTGATGGCTGTAAACGCCAGTTTGATCATTTTCTTGAATGGATATTTCGTCGTCCCGGCAAAGCGCGCGGCCCGTTTATATGACACGCCGATGGTTTTGTATCCAACCCAGGCTGACATACCGCGCAAGAAACGGTGCCGTTCACGCATACTGTTCATCACATCCACGACCTTGCGATCGAGCAATCGGAAGTCGCCGGTATTCATCGGGATTTTTACGTCAGTAATGCGATATATGAGTTTATAAAATGCCGACGCTGTAATTTTCTTAAACCAGGTTTCTCCTTCACGTTCAGACCTCACAGCATAGACTACCTGATAACCTTCACGCCATTTGGCAATCAGCTCAAGAATCACTTCGGGAGGGTCTTGAAGGTCGGCATCAATGATAATGGCGGCCTCTCCCCGGCTGTAATCCAGACCTGCAGTCACAGCAATTTGATGACCGAAATTTCGTGCAAAAATGACTGGTCGTACCCGTTTTTCTTTTTTCGCCAGTTCGCGGATCAAATCGGTAGAGCCGTCTGAAGAACCATCATCCACCATCACAAATTCCCATTCCTCACCAGTGGTATCCATTACCTCGCTGATGCGGCGATACAATTCATCAAAACACCCTTTTTCATTGAATATGGGGGCAATGATTGAAAAAACAGGTTTCATGGTAGCAGTCCTTTATATTTGCAAGTGCTTTTTGAGTGATTTTAGATTTGGTTCAATGATCGGAGCCGCCTGTACTGCCGTCATAGCAGATCGGATATCCTTGAGTCCGTTGCCGGTGTTGATCACCACAACTGGGTCGTCTTCAAAGATCATACCTGTCGATATTGCCTTTTGTAGACCAACAAAGGCAGCAGATCCCGCTGGTTCACAAAAAATTCCACAGGTACCTAGCTCACTGATCCCCTTGATGATATCATCATCAGCCACTGTCAGGTAGGCCCCCCCGGTATCTCTCGCAGCACGGATGGCGCGAACCCCATCCCGCGGCATATCCACGCTAATGGAATCCGCTAATGTTGTGGCGGAAACCGGAATTATGGTTTCGGTATTGGCAAAATAGGCGTTGGCAATGGCTGAGGATTTTTCGGATTGAACGCCAAAAATGCGGGGCATCTGTTTCAACCACCCCAAGGCGAATAAATCTTTGAACCCTTTATGTATACCCGAGATGATATTGCCATCTCCGACTGAGACAAAAACACACAAGGGTTTGGAATCTTCTTCTAGCTCCAGACAGATTTGCTCCCATATTTCAAAAGCAGCGGTCTTTTTACCTTCAAGTGTAAAGGGGTTGTAACCAGTGTTTCGGCAATACCAATTAAATTCCTGGGCTGCTTCGACCGTCAGGTCAAAAGCCGCATCGTAGTTTCCATCCACCAGAATCACTTCAGCGCCGTAGATCAGCAACTGAGCGACCTTGGCCTGTGGGGCAGTTTTTGGAGCGAAAATGATCGCTTTTTGACCAATGGCTGCGGCCATGCCAGCCAGCGCTGCACCCGCATTGCCCGTTGAAGCGGTAACAACAACTTCAGCACCGATTTCGCGTGCCCTGCCCACAACAATCGCGGAGGCTCGATCTTTAAAGGATGAAGTGGGGTTTTTGCCTTCATCTTTCAGCCAAAAACGGTGCAATCCAAGGTTTCGTAGTAATTTGCGGGGTGAATAGAGGGGTGTCCAACCTGCATGGTGAAGAGGTGTTCGCTCTCCACCAGGATCAGAAGTTGGAAGCAGCGGCAAATAGCGCCACAAAGAATAATCTGTTCGTGAGGTAATGTCTTCAGGTTGATATTTGTGACCCAGTTGGTCAAAATTAATAACCACATCCAGGTTGCCACCGCAATGTGGACAAGTGTATAAGACTGAGGCTGGTAGGAATTCCTTGTTACAAATGGAGCACTTGTAACCGGTATATTGTGCCATACATTGCCTATTCTTTTTCGAATGGTATGCCCAACGCCGCAGGTGGAGAAGTTCTCATCGCCCGCAGAATTTTTGCAATCGTCCTTCTTACATCTTCAGGCAAGCCAGCCAGGGTGCGGTCCACCCAATCTGCATTACCAATGTTAACGAATAATAACGCTAAAATCATCAATGGAAAAGGTGCCACCTGAAAAATGCGAGAGTTGATGTTTGGCAGCAAGGGCTGCAACACAATTCCAAGATATTGTAATAAAACGAATAAATATGCACCCATGGCCCCTTTTAGCGGATGCCAACTACCGAAGATGGTGATGGCCAGGATGATCCAACCAATACCGTCAAAGCCAGAAAGTTGACCGTTCCAGGTTTTGACACTTAGGGAATATAGCGCGCCGCCAATGCCCACCAGAGCGCCGCCAATGCCCGTGTAGATGTACCGCATGCGGTTGACATTCACACCGCGAATGTAAGCTGCTGACGGGCGTTCTCCAATGCCTTGTAAAATCAATCCCTGATGTGTTTTATAGATCCACCAGAAACACACAAAGACCAAGACATAGCTCATGTATGTAAGGATTGTTTGTTTAAATAGTATGGCGCCGATAAAAGGAATTTCGGATAGATATGGAATTGGCACCTGTGGAAGCAACATCACGGGTTTGCCCACATAGGGTGCTCCCAAAAAGTATGCCAGACTTTTTGTGGCTACTGCCAGCACATAACCGACAGCTACCTGAGACTGCTTCAATGAAATACTCATGAACGCTATCAACAACGCGATCAGGGCACCCACCAAAGCAGCAGCTAAGAATCCAAGCATAAAATTATTCGTTGTTGTACCAACCACAAATCCCACCATTGCAGTGAGAATCAGACTGCCATTAAGTGAAAGATTCATCACCCCTGCGCGTTCGGTAATGGTCTCGCCCATTACACCGAAAATAACAGGCCCTGCCCATGCAAAAATGGATCCTATACTGATCGCCAACGAATTATCCACTTTGCACTCCTTTGAATTTCTTGATCAATACTTTTCTAACACCATCCATGATCAGCACAAAAATCACCAGAGCTCCCTGAATGACCCCGGCGAGATTCGAATCAAGTTTTAAGTCGATTCCTAAACCAGCCGCTCCTTTGCTTAAAGCAATGAAAATGAAGGCAATTGGTGCAGTAATCAGTGGTTGAATATTGGCCAGCATCCCAACCATCAATCCGATGTAACCATAACCGCCAGAAATATTATTACGCAATACATGATTAAAACCAAGCACCTGCAAAGCACCGGTCAATCCAGCTAATACACCGCACAACACAAAAGCTAAAAGCATATAGCGATTGGTATGGATTCCCAGTAGAAATGATGATTTATTATTCTTGCCCACCGCTTTTAATTTCAAACCGAAATAAGTGCCCTGCAAAATTACCGTGACCAAAATAACACACACAATCGCAATGCCCAATGCCCACAGGCTCAGGTATGTCCCTTCAATTTGTGGAAGCCAAAATCTGGTATCAAGCATCTTGGTTGAGCCATTGGCAACGCCTTCGGGTTTCCAGGGACCGAAAACGAGAAACAACATCACTGCATCGGCAATAAAGTTAAATCCCAAGCCGCCGAAGATTTCATTTACCCCGCCAAAGTTCTTTAACAAACCTACCAAAAAAGCCCACAATGTACCACCAAGGATTCCGGCAAGGATGCACAAGATAATCACCAGAGCGCTTGAGGCATCTGAACCATCAAAGATACGGATGATGCCATAAGAAAATATTGCACCCATTACAATTTGGCCTTCCATGCCGATATTCCAAAGGCCTGCGGTAAAAGTAAACATCAAACCAAGTGAAGCTAAAACCAGTGGTACCCATGCTTGAATCACTTGAGTGAAATTATTGGTTGATCCAAAAGCGCCTGTAATGATAGTTTGAAACACACTAATGGGATTTGCCTTCATCATCCATACCAACAGACTGGTAAAGACTAAGGCAAATACCACCGCCAATGTCATTGAACTGGCTCGGTTTGTTAGCAAATTAAACAGAAAGGAGTTCTGGTTGGGATTTTTAGTTTTTTCTTTTTCCATATAAAGATCCTTTTATGATTATTCCCAACCCCTGCCGCCAATTAGCTGACCTAATTGATCTACAGAGACATCGCCTGCGTCAAGTGGTTTTGAAACCTTGCCGCCAAAGAAGACTAAAATACGATCGCTGTATTGAAGAATTTCGTCAAGATCAGAAGACACAAAGAAGATACTAGCTCCTTCAGAGCAACGTTGTTTTAATTTACTCCAGATATAAAGTGTTGATTCAATATCCAAACCACGAGTTGGATGATCCAAAAGGAGCAATCTTAAGGGTTGCCGGAGCAATGCCAGTTCCGCTCGTTGTTGGTTTCCTCCAGAAAGGGATTCCACCATATTTTCAGCCGTGCCCTTGATATTGAAATCTTTTATTCGCTTTTCTGTTAACTGCATGGCTGCTTTTGCATCCACAAAAAAGCCCTTTTGTTTTTCAGCAAGGATAAAATGCTCTCTCAAATCAAGGCCAGCAATAAGACCTTCATCCAACCGATCAGCAGGCAAGAAAGAAATGCCTGAATCTTTAAAATCAAAATAGTGCTTGCCCACAAAATCTTTTTTTGAGCTATTTTCTTCACAAAGCCAGATATGTCCACCAGAAGGACGAATAATGCCGGCTAATGCCCTAAGCAATAAACCCTGCCCTGATCCTTCCATGCCGGCCAGTCCAATCACTTCGCCTTTTTGGATGCAGAAATTTACATTTTTAATCGGTAAACGAGCGTCATCAATCTTAAGATCACTGACCTCGATATTGACTTTTTCTTGAGTGCAGCATTTTCTGTCACTGCGAGTAAGTATTTTTCCGAACATCATTTCAACTAACTTATCATTATCAAAAGGCGGAAGCATTTGCCCGACGTTCATCCCCTGTCTAAAGACAGCAACCTGGGTACACAATGCTTCTACTTCTTCCAATTTATGTGAAACAAAAAGAATCGCTTTTCCTTGCTCTGATAACTTGCGAACCATAGCAAAAAGCTGAATTTTTTGTGCGGCAGAAATGCCGGTTGTCGGTTCATCAAGAATTAATACTTCTGCGCCAAGCCATAGTAACCGGATGATTTCTAACTGTTGTCTTTCTCCTACGGAGAGACTATCTATAAATGCGTCTGGTGAAATTGAAAAATCAAATTGCTTTTGAAGTTCAACAAATTCCTGCCGAACTTTTTTTCTGTTTGGGATCATCCTCTCACGGCTTCCCAGAATTAAATTATCCAACACATTTAGCGGAGGAAAATCCAAAGGATCCTGGTGAAGCATACCGATTCCAAATTTTACAGAATCAGCAGGAGATCCAATAGTTACTTCTTTACCATCCAATAGAATGCTTCCAGCGTCCAGAGAAATGAAACCAGATAGAATCTTCATCAGGGTGCTTTTACCTGCCCCATTTTCGCCTAAAATACCCTGAACTTCACCTGATTTCACTACTAACGAGATGTCATTATTGGCATGGACTTTGCCAAACGTCTTGTGAATGTTGCGTACTTCTACATCCATGGAACCTCAATCAACATAAAGTAAAGGGAAGGCAATTGAATGCCTTCCCTTTGATTAATCAATCATTTACTTGGTAACGGAATCGCCAGTCATGCCTTCGAGCAATTGAGGCAGATACCAAATCTGTTGGTCAGTTGCTTCAACGCCATCAGCAAGGAATTCGGTTCCATCTTGAAAATTCAACGGACCAGTCCAAAGATTCAAGCCACCAGCGAGTTCACCAATGAATTGATCAAGGAGTGCGCTATTCTCGGCTGACAGACCATCACTTTTCTTGAATCCAATCGATGAAGTATCTGGATTGTTAATATCAGACCAATCGGGATCTGACCAAACAAACTGGCGGGTATAGGTGCCATCTTTGATAGACTGGATAATGGGCAGCAAATCAACACCCCAGTTGTAATAGGGAACGCCCAGGCAGGCATCAGGAGCAACGTCGCAGGCTTTTTCGTAGTCATATTGAACAGCATAGACATCTTCACCCTGATCGCGGAATTTCTTGGCTACAGTTACGGCTTCAGTAGAGTCAATTCCAGAAATGACGATATCATAACCATCAGTAAAGAAGGTATCTGCAACCTGGGTGGGATCAAGTGTTACACCAGGGATATTGAACCACATACCAATCCATGTGACTTTGAAATCAATAGGAGTGGTTTCAGATCTGATACTCTTCCAGCAATAGTCAGCGCCCAAGTAAGCGGCGGCGGCATGGCGGCGAGTTTCATCATTGATCAATGCACCAAGGAATCCGATTTTGCCAGTTTTGGTGGTTAATGCAGCAGCACAACCAGCCATCATTTTGCCGTATTCCATTTTTGAGAAGACATCGCTTTGGCTCTTCATATCAGGTTGATAGCGTTTGCCATCTTCCCATGCGAAATCACCAGTAAGCCAAAGCACGGGGACGTCAGGGTGAAGGGAGGTAAATTCAGTAACGCCGTCTTTCATGTCATCAGAGTTGAAGATGATCACATTGGCGCCCTTATCGAGCAACTGCTCGGCAAATTGGGCGGCAGTGGTGTTGGGGTTAGCAGCCGAGTTGACGTTCTCTGCATAGATCAATTCAGCGCCTTCAATTTTGGATTGGGCATAGACAGCGCCGAGATAATTGGCGGTGCTCCAGCCATTATCTGTGATCGGCCCTACAGTCAGGATGCCAATAACGAAGGGTTCGGCAGGTGCTTCGGTTTCAACAGCAGGGGCGGCGGTCGGGGTGGCACAAGCGGCAAGCACGAGGGCCATGACGACTAACAAACTTACAAGGGTCCAGATACGTTTAGAAAACATGAATACTCCTCCTTGGAATAGTTGAACAACTTTCTTAAAAAAAGGATTACCTTGGTTGCAAGCAAACAATTGATCGTCTACTGCACCTCCTTTCAATCCATTTACGAGTTTAGTTGTTTTCGGGTAGGTGTTTTATGCTCATGTTGTCCAGACAACACTTAATTCAATTTTATCTTAACCTCTAGAAAAGTTATATTAAAATATTTCGCCCTGATCTTAAAATAATTCGAAGAGGGTTATCAGTTAAGTATAACCCTCTTCAATAAAAAGCAACTATTTTGTGATGCGAGTTCCAGTTTCGCCTCTCAAAGCCCGACCAATGTTCTCTGGGTTGGTGATGAGAGCTTCTTTGCCGCCATTCTCAAAGTAGTTAATGATTGCCTGTATCTTGGGCGCCATTGAACCCTTGGCAAAATGTATTCCTTCATCGAGGTAGGCTTTAGCTTCAGCCACAGTCATGGTATCAAGCCATTTTTCATCAGGTTTGCCATAATTGATGGCTACTTTTTCAACGGCAGTGGAGATAATAAAGAGATCTGCTTTGATCAAACTAGCCAACAAGCTGCTGGCAAAATCCTTGTCGATTACGGCTGCGACACCGAGGCTCCCGCCTTTACCATTATCGATTACGGGGATTCCGCCACCGCCAACTGTGATTACACAAGTGCCGCTATTAAGCAGAGTTCTCACCGATTCAATTTCAACAACTTCCACCGGAATAGGTGACGCAACAACACGTCTCCAACCTCGCCCTGCATCTTCCACAACATTCCATCCCAGATCATGTTGTCGTTTTTTGGCTTCTTCTTCATCCATGAATCCACCAATGGGTTTGGTGGGATTCTGAAAAGCTTTGTCGTTCTTGTCAACCTTGACTTGAGTGACAACCGTAGCGACTGGTTTCTTAATGCCGCGATTAATGAGCTCATTTTGCAAAGTTTGTTGAATAGCATATCCAATGGCACCCTGGCTGTCTGCACCGCAAACTTCGAGTGGCACTTCATGCATACCCTCATATTTGGCGGCAATTTCAGACCGGCGCAAAATAAAGCCAACTTGTGGACCATTTCCATGACCGATAGCGACCTCCCAGCCAGCCTCAATCATGTCAGCGATGTGCTTTGATGTTTCCGCCGCGGCAATATATTGGTCTTCTACGGTGACTTTCTTTGGATCGAGAATTAAAGAGTTACCACCAATTGCAACCACTGCTAATTTACTCATTATTCTTAGTCCTTCTTGGTTTTTGATTTTGACTAACTCATTGTCAAAGCCATCACCGCTTCTTGAACATGCATTCGGTTTTCGGCTTCATCATAAACAACGGATTGAGGCCCGTCGATTACTTCATCAGTAACTTCAATATTGCGGTCAGCAGGCAATGGATGCATAAAGATGGCATCCGGTTTGGCTAACTTCATACGGCGTTCATCAGTAATCCAACTCTTGTATTGATCAATGATGCGTGCGCCTTCTTCTGCATCAGAGGTATGAACGAGCGCACCCCATGATTTTGGATATACCACGTCGGCATCTTTAAAGGCAGCATCCATGTCGTCGGTGACTTCAAAACCAACGTTAAATTTTCGAGCTTGTTCGTAGGCCTGATCCATGATTTCGGGCATCAAAATGAATTCGGGTGGATGGGCAAGAACAATATCCATGCCAAAGCGCGGCATTTGGATGGCAAGAGATTGAGGGACAGAAATCGGTTTCTGGTAAGAAGATGCGTATGCCCATGAAATAACCATCTTCTTCTTGCGTAAATCGCGGCCTTTTTTCTCCATGATGGTCATCAAATCAGCCAGACACTGCATGGGGTGGTAAACGTCGCACTGCATATTCAAAACTGGTACGCGCGAGGCCTTGGCAACTTCATTGAGATATTTGTTGCCCAAACCCCAATCCACATGGCGGATAGCGATGCCATCAAAATAGCGGCCGAAAATTTCACCGATCTCTTTTGGCGTATCTCCGTGAGAGATTTGGGTGGTGCGAGATTCAATGAAAGCGGCATGTCCACCGAGATGAGCCATTCCTGCTTCAAAAGAACCACGAGTGCGAGTGCTGCTAAAAAAGAACAGCATGGCTAATACTTTGTCGCGCAGATAAGGGGTCAGTTCATTAATAGCGCGTTTGCGTTTTAGATCAAAAGCCATTTCCAAAACGGTTTCAACTTCTTCTTTTGAGAAGTCTAGATCACTAATTAAGTCACGACCATGTAAGAAAGTTTGCATTGTTACTCCTTTATAAGGTTATTGATATATTTATTCAACTATCGATAATCACTCAGTTTTAAGCCTTTTGTTCCTTATCGATCATTTTTGGCAATAAACTATAGAATTCGGTGGCTTTAACCACTTCATCAAGAGGCACACACTCTTCCACCGTGTGAGCATAGATTTCATCACCCGGTCCAAAACCGATACTGGGGATGCCCGCCTTACCTGCCCAATAGATACCGTTGGTGCTGAATTCCCATTTGCCGGGTTTGTCACCTGGTAAACCGATGGCTTGCTTTGCAGCCTGCCCTGCTTGAACAAGCAAGTGAGCCTCATCTAGTGCCCACGCCGGAAAGTATTTTTCGACAGGAAAAACAAAACCAGTATAAGAAGCCTCGTCGTAGAATAATTCTTCAACGGTGATTGATGACTTGTCTTTATCAGGAATGAGCGCTTTGATTTGCTCAATTGCAGTTTCTTTAGTTTCGCCGAAGGTCATGCGTCGGTCAATGAAAATAGTGGCTTCGTCTGGAACCGCGTTTATGCTAGGCGTTTTTACGGTCATATCACTGACTGTTATTTTGGCGTGTCCTAAAAACGGATGATCACCCAACTGTGGTTCCATATCGCGGATGCTTGCAATGATTGGCAACAATTTGTAAATGGCATTATCGCCCAGGTGGTTACTGGCGGCATGAGCACTTTTCCCTTTGGCGACTATCTTTAGTTCCACCCGGCCTTTATGGCCGCGGTAAACCTGCATTTTGGTCGGTTCGCCAATCACGACAAAGTCGGGGCGAACTTTTGGATCCACTTCAACAAAGGTGTTTGGCGCAATACCGTCGCACCATTCTTCCATGTTGCCAAAATAATAGACCGTCCAACCATCCAATAACCCCAGGTCGCGTGCAATGGCCATGCCGTAGATCATTCCTGGCGTACTGCCTTTTTCGTCACAAGCACCACGGGCATATAAGAGGCCATTCTCAACCTTGCCTTCGAAGGGATCCCATTTCCAAACTGACGCATCGCCGATACCAACTGTGTCAATATGAGAATCAAAAACCAGCGTCTTTTTGCCGCTGCCAATTCTTCCAAGCACATTGCCCATTTGGTCAAAGCGTGCTTCATCGAACCCGAGTTTCTTCATTTCAGCAATAATTCGAATTCCGACATCTTTTAACTGAGAGTTCATACTGGGAATGGCACAGATCTCTCGCATGAAAATTAAGATTGCTTCGCGATTAGCCTCAACCTTTTTTTGAACTTCAATTGCACTATTGTTGTGATCCATTCTTTTCTCCATTAGTCAACCAATTACAATCTAATTGAAATTGGAATTGCCAATACTGCGGATTACATGAAATCTGAAATATCCAGGCAGGAAATAACTGTACGAAAAATCCACAATCTCACCCGCATCGCTGTATAAGCGCGCCACAAACATCAACAAGACATCTCCGCGTTGAATTTCAAGCTTCTTGGCGATTTCTGACGATGCAGCAACTGCCTGAATATCAGTGAATGATTTAGCCAGACCGATTTTGCCTCGTTTTAACAATAATTCAAGCACCGAACCATTAAAACCGGTTGCAAGGTCATCTTCTGTGAGGATGCTGGGAGGCAGCATATCCGTTAAGAAAGCAACTGGCCGCCCGTCGGTATATATGACACGAGAAACTCTAACAAGAGCAGTGCCCTCTTCAACCTGCAATTTTTCGCTTTCATCAACACCGGCAACCATGTCTTTAATTTGAAGCGCGCCCATGGTCACCTTCAGTCCGATGCGGTTTGCCAGACGTTCAATACTCTCCAATACTTCAAGGCCTGCTTCAATCACCTTGGATTGTGCTACAACAAAGGTCCCTACACCTTGTCTGCGGCGGATTAACCCCTGCCCTTCAAATGTTCGCATGCCTTCACGCAAGGTAGCACGCGAAACGCCTAATATTCGGGCTAATTCCGGCTCTGCAGGCAATCTATCTCCCGCAGGTGTATCAGCGATTAATTTCGCCAGTTTAGTCTGTAACATTTGAAACGGATGCTTGTTTTCTGATTTAATAATGCTATCCATTTTTCCTACCCTTTACTAATTTAATCTATCGGTTCAGTGACCGGAAGAAAATCAAATCTGATTACATCTACTAGTCCCAAATCGGATATACGCAATTCAGGGATGACCACCAAACCCAGAAGACTGAGCTGCATGTTTGGATTGTTTAGTTTGCAGCCGCACTGACGAAAACCATCCAATACAGATGCCGCTTTTTGAGCCACTACCCTAACCGGTTCATTGGACATTAATCCTCCCACCGGCAGATCAACCAATCCAATCACTTTTCCGTCTTTCACTACAATTTGCCCACCGCCGCATTTCGCCAGTTCAGTGGCCGCAATGACCATATCTTCGTCATTTGTGCCAACAACAATTAACTGATGACTGTCATGCGCCATGGTGGTTGCCACCGCACAAGGCACATTGAACCCAAATCCGCTGGTTAATCCCATCTGGATTCTTCCGGTGGCATGATGACGTTCAATCAATGCAATTTTGGCAATATCCCGTTCCATATCCTGGTGAATTACCCCATCGACCGGTGACATTTTCAAGCGTAAATGTTTTGTGGGTGCCTGGTTTTCAACGATCCCAATCACGTTGGCAATTACTTCATTCTCACTCGCAGCTTGTAAAACAAAATCTTTAACCATCAGGGGTTTAGCCAGGTGAACTGAATGGGTTGCCCAATCTGGGTAGGTAATTTTGGGTAAATCAACCAACCATTGACTATCTTTTACAACCTCTATCCCTTTGGCAATGACAAGTTGAGCTTTGAAATCTCTTAAGTCTTTGACCAACACGACATCCGCATAACGGCCAGGTGCCAGCATGCCCATCTCATGCGTGACGCCGAAATGTTCTGCCGTATTGATCGTAGCCAATTGGATGGCTGTCATCGGGTCAAGCCCTTCAGCAATGGCGTGCCTTAAAACACGATCCATGTGGCCTTCATTGTAAAGTGTTTCAGAATGGCAGTCATCTGTACAAAGCACAAAAGCACGCGAAGAGATACCCTCTTCTGTGATGGCTTTCATCTGTTTGACGACATCATGCCACGAAGAACCGTAACGCATCATCACTTTCATTCCCTGGCGTGCCCTTGCAATGGCACCCTCTTTGGTGGTTCCTTCATGGTCATCTTGTGGACCGCCTGCCAGGTAAGCATGAAAATCTTTGCCCATATCTGTTGAAGGGAAATGTCCGCCGATGACCTTGTGTGCTGCACGGGTGACTGCCATTTCGGCATGAACTTTATCATCACCGGCAACCACCCCTGGATAGTTCATCATCTCGCCCAATCCAATGATGCCAGGCCAGGTCATGGCCTCAGTCACCTCGGTGGGGCCGAGCACAGCGCCTGGTGTTTCAAACCCCGGTGCGGAGGGGACGCAGGAAGGCATTTGTACGAACACATGAATGGGTTGTTTGCGTGCATCATCCACCATGATGCGCACACCACGCAGACCAAAGACATTGGCAATTTCATGCGGGTCGATGAACATACCGGTCGTCCCGTGCGGCACGACTGCTCTGACAAACTCGGTGACTGTCACCATGCCAGATTCCACATGCATGTGGGCATCCAGCAAGCCAGGCACCATGAACTGGTTTTCAGCGTCGATCACCCGGGTTTTTGGCCCGATCGTGTGATCTGCACTGCCGCCGATCCAGGCGATACGTCCAGATAGGATGGCAATATCGGTGTGAGGCAATATCTCACCCGTTTGAACGCAAACCCACTGTCCGTTCTTGATAACCAGGTCGGCATGTTTTCGCCCCATGGCACAAGCCACGAGATCCGTGGAATAATTATTCTGATAAGCATCCATAATGATCCTTCGGCCGTGTTAGCTCATTAATCGGCGGGCGGCTTTGTTGTGTTTTTCGATGTGAGGTTGAAGCTCCAGACCGGTCAAGACACCTTCTTTAACCACTGCCTTGCCGTGGACATAGCTCATATCCACAGGCCGGGTTTGGCAAAAGACCAGTGCGGCCAGCGGATCGTGCTGCGCTCCGGCATATTCAAGATGGTCCATTTTGTAGCCAATAAAATCAGCACATTTGCCTGTTTCAAGTGACCCTATATCTTTGCGGCCAAGAACGGATGCTCCGCCGCGAGTGCCTACTTCCAAAGCTTGCCGGGCGGTGAGAATTTCTTCTGCGGTGGAAGAAAGCGATGCCCCTTCCAAGCCAGCTTTGAGTCGAGCAAGAAGCATGGACTGCCTGACTTCTGCTAGCATGTTAGAACCGTCATTGCTTGCTGATCCATCCACGCCAAGACCAACCTTGACACCCGCCTTGAGAAATTGCCGCAGCGGAGCGATACCAGAGGCAAGTCGCATATTCGAAGAGGGGCAATGCGCCACACCGCAGCCTTCTCTTGCATATAACTCAATTTCAGATTGAGAGACATGAACTGAATGGGCGTACCAGACGTCTTTCCCCACCCAATCCACGGATTGCATGTAAGGAACAGGACGGTAGCCAAATTTTTGCAGGCAAAATTCTTCTTCATCCTGTGTTTCAGCGAGGTGTGTGTGCAAATGAACACCGTATTTGCGTGCCAAAATGGCGCTTTCTTTCATTAATTCGCCGGTCACGCTAAAGGGCGAGCATGGCGCCAATACGATCTGGATCATTGAACCGGGTTCTGCACGATGATATTTTTTGATCAGCCGTTCACTGTCAGCCAGGATATTGTCCTCAGAATCTACAACGCTGTCGGGGGGCAGGCCGCCTTTGCTCTCCCCCAGGCTCATAGAGCCGCGAGAGGCATGCAAGCGTAACCCAATTGACTGCGCAGCTTCAATTTCATCATCCAGCTTTGAGCCGTTTGGGAACAGGTAGAGGTGGTCTGAGGCGGTGGTACAGCCCGAGAGCGCCAGTTCTGCCAGCGCGGTCTGAGTCGAAATGCTGATATCTTCCGGAGTCAATTTTGCCCAAATGGGATAAAGTGTTTTCAGCCAGTTGAAGAGATTGGCATCCTGGGCGGCGGGGACGGCACGGGTAAGCGTCTGATAGAAGTGGTGGTGTGTATTGACCAAACCAGGCAAGATGACATGCCCGCTGACATCCAGCACTTCATCGGCTTTATCAGGCAGTGCGTTGGTGGCACCCACCTTCTCAATAAAACCGTTGCGTATAAAAAGACCACCATCCGGGATCTCCCGACGGTGGTCGTCCATGGTTACTAGTAAGAGTGCATGTTTGATTAGAAGAGTAGACACGGTGCTTATCCTTTTTGTGGATGATTTCCCTGTCTTGCAAGAAATTGTCAGACAACAGTACTATCAATAGTTTACCGAAATAAAGTTTAAAAGTCAATTGTCTGACAACTATTGCCGGTTATTTTAGACTTTATCCGCGATCTCCGCTGCCCTCAATGTATTCTTCAATAACATGGCAATGGTCATCGGCCCCACCCCGCCCGGAACAGGTGTGATGGCGCTGGCAACTTGTGACACCTCAACATAGTTAACATCACCGACAATGCGGTAACCTTTTGGTCGGCTGGCATCATCCACATGGTTAATACCGACATCGATTACGACCGCACCCGGTTTCACCCAATCCCCTTTGACCATTTCAGGCCGCCCAACCGCTGCAACCAAAATATCCGCGTTGCGGATGATCTCGGGCAAGTTACGGCTGCGTGAATGACAAATGGTGACCGTAGCATTGGCTCTGACCAGCAGCAGCGCCACCGGCATGCCCACAATGTTTGAGCGGCCTAACACGACCGCATTGGCGCCTTCGAGTTTGGGAAGTTCTTTTTCTAGCAAGTAGATGCAGCCGGCAGGTGTGCAGGGTATAAAAAGCGGTTCCCTGCCCTTTTGCGCCAGGCGGCCTATATTGAGCGGATGGAATCCATCTACGTCTTTTTCAATCGAGATCGCCTTCAAAACACTTTCTTCATCAATATGAGATGGCATGGGCAATTGCACCAGAATGCCATTCACCCGCGGATCGGCGTTGAGATCCATGACCAATTGTTCGACTTCAGCCTGGGTCGCCGTGGCTGGCAGCTCGTGACCGAAAGACTCGATACCCGCTTCAAGACATGCCTTGTGTTTGGAACGCACATAGGTGTGCGATCCGGGGTCATCGCCCACCAACACCGTTGCCAGCCCGGGCTTTGATTTTCCGGCCTTTACCCGCTCGGCTACCGCAGCCGCAACTTCCAAGCGGATCGTTTCTGCCGTCAACTTGCCATCAATAATTTTTGCTGTCATTATGAACCACCTTGATTGAAGTTTTCTATCCCTATTATACAATCAATGATTTTCTATACTGATTGCAGCATGATAGAATTACGTGCAGAATTCATTTCATGGAGCTTTTTTATGAGCAAAATTTGTGTCATCGGCACCGGCTACGTTGGTTTGGTTACAGGTACTTGTTTCGCTGAACTAGGTAATCAGGTCACCTGTCTCGACACTGATCCGGCTCGCATTAATGGGCTGTTACAAGGCCAAATGCCGATCTACGAACCCGGTCTAGAACAACTGGTTGAACAAAATGTGCAAGCCAAACGGCTGCATTTTACACAAGATTATCGCAGCGCTCTGGAAGGTGCCGAATACGCATTCATTGCTGTGGGCACTCCCTCAGGCGTGGATGGTGAAGCCGACCTTCAATACGTCAAAGCCGCTGCCGAATCCATTGCAGATATTGTTGATTTTCCCATTCTGGTGATCAATAAATCCACAGTGCCGGTGGGTACCGGTGACTGGGTGGCAGACGTCATCCGCCGCAGACGAGGTGACCGACCGCTCGAATTCTCTGTGGTCTCAAACCCGGAATTCTTGCGTGAAGGCTCTGCAATTAACGATTTCATGTCCCCCGATCGCGTTGTCTTGGGTTCAGAAGACCGCCAAGCGGCAAACCGGGTGGCAGAACTTTATAGACCGCTGCGCTGCACAATCATGGTTACTGATTTGCGTACCGCTGAAATGATCAAGTACGCCTCCAACGCATTTCTGGCCACCCGCATCTCATTTATCAATGAGATCGGCAATATGTGTGAAGACCTCGGTGCGGACGTGCGTGAAGTGGCGCAAGGCATGGGTCTGGACAAACGCATCGGCCCCTCCTTTTTGGATGCCGGTCTTGGCTGGGGCGGATCGTGCTTTCCAAAAGATGTAAAAGCGCTTGAACACATGGCGGTTTTGCACGGCACACAGCCTCAACTGCTGCAAGCTGTGATGGAGATCAACCGCAACCAACGCCGCCGCGCAGTGATGAAACTGCGCAAAGCGCTCGGTACACTAAATGAGAAAACCATCGGCATTTTAGGTATTTCATTCAAGCCCAACACGGATGATATCCGCGATTCGGCTGCACTTGAGATCATCCATTTGTTGATCAATGAAGGTGCTCACATCCAGGCCTATGACCCGCAAGCCATGGATAATGCTTCCAAGGTGCTTAAGAGCGTCAAGCTGTGTGAATCACCCTATGAAGTGGCAGATGGTGCCGACGCACTGCTTTTAGCCACTGAATGGAACGAGTTCAAGCAAATTGATTTTGTGAAGATCAAGCAATTGCTGCGCAATCCTGTCATACTTGATGGCCGCAACCTTTGGGATTCTGAACTGCTCAAATCCATGGGGTTCACCTATATGGGAATTGGCAGAGCAATCAATTAGCTGGATTCTGAATATCAGTTTAGTAAAAGGGATTAATCTTCTACCGATGAAAGGTAGTCGATAATCTCTTTTCTTATTTCATCGCGCACTTCACGAAACTCTTGCAACGTTTCATCCTCCGACCCTGAAAATTTGGCGGGGTCGCGAAAACCGATGTGCACTTTTTTACCGTGCCCCAACCATATGGGACAGTTGGATTCTGCATCACTGCAAACCGTAATGACATGGTCAAAAATCTGGCCATAGTACTCCTGAATCGATTTTGACCTACCCTGATGTTCAATCTCAATTTCTTGTAAAACTTGAAGCGCCACCGGGTTGACTGATCCAGTGGGTAATGTCCCTGCGCTGAAAGCCTGCCATTCGCCGCTGCAATCATGATTGACAATTGCCTCAGCCATTTGTGATCGGCAGGAATTCCCCGTACATAAAAATAATACACTAGGCATGATCTTGTTTACCCTTTCATTAACATCTTAACACACAGAAATTAATAAAATGTAAACACTAAGTTAAGAAACCGGCAATAATTCCCCTTGACATTAACGTTACGTCATAGTTTATACTGTAAACATGGTTAACCAAGAGAGACTCTCCATCAAACAGGTATCGAGCCTGGCAGGGGTGAGTGTGCGCACACTTCACTTCTATGACCAGATCGGTTTGCTCATCCCGCAGCGCACAAGGGAGAACAACTATCGTTTTTACACACAAGAATCGCTGTTGAAACTGCAGCAGATCCTTTTCTACCGCGAAATGGCGTTCAGCCTTGATCAAATCGCCGTTATTCTCAATCAGCCGGATTTTGATCGCGTTGAGGCGCTCGAAGAACACCGTGATGCATTGAAAGGCAAGGCCAAACGCTTGAACACGCTGCTTGAAACCATCGACAACACGCTTAGCAATTTGAAAGGACAAAAAGACATGACTCAAACACAGTATTTCAAAGGATTCAGCGATGAACAACAGGCTGAATATGAAAAAGAAGCTGCACAAAAGTGGGACCCTGAAATGGTCCGCGATTCAAATCGCAGGTACAAGAATCTGAGCCAGGCTGAGAAGGATGCGTTAGGCGCCAAGGGTGAACGCATTACGCTTGCTCTCCGCGATGCGATGCCTAAAGGGGTAAATGCCCCTGAAGTGCAAGCGCTGGTGGGTGAATGGCAGAAGCACATCAGCTTCTTCTCAGACTGCACAGATGAGATGCTACTGGGGCTTGGCACGATGTATGTGGACGACCCCCGGTTCAAGGCGTTTTACGACCGCATTGACCCCAAGTTGGCAGAGTTCTTCGCAGAGGCGATCAAGGTATTCTGCGCGGAGCGCGGGGTGACTGAGTAATTTTCGCCTTAGACGCAACGGTCTAGCAAATTTTCACGTAATACTAATTAGATTCATTCTGTAAAGGCAACCCTGACAAGGTTTAAAGTAACCTTGTCAGGGTGTTGTAAAAAACCTAATACTGCTTGTGCAGTTGCAGGTAGGCTTTTAAGAACTGGCCGGTGTAAGAATTGGGCACTTCACAGATTTCGCGCGGTGTGCCGACGGCCAGCAGTTCACCACCGCGGTCGCCACCGTCAGGGCCAAGGTCAATGAGGGTATCTGCAACTTTGATGATATCGAGGTTGTGCTCAATGATCAGCACCGAGTTTCCCGCTTCGACCAGGCGCTGCAGTACTTCAATCAACTTGTGCACATCAGCGGCATGCAGACCCACGGAGGGTTCATCCAGCACGTAGAGGGTGCGACCGGTGGCGCGGCGGCTGAGTTCTTTGGCCAGTTTAACACGCTGCGCCTCACCGCCTGACAATGTGGTGGCGGGTTGACCAATCTTGACGTATCCCAAACCTACTTCTTGCAAAGTGTTGAGCTTGTTATAAATAGCTGGAATGTTGGCAAACATCTCCAACCCGTTTTCAACCGTGGTATCGAGAACATCCGCGATGGAGAGCCCTTTGAATTTGACCTGCAGCGTCTCTCGATTGAAGCGAGCGCCGTGACACACATCGCAGGGGACGTAAATATCGGGGAGGAACTGCATTTCAATACGCAACTGACCCTGCCCCTGACAGGCCTCGCAGCGTCCGCCGTGGACGTTGAAGGAAAAACGGCCAGATTTGTATCCGCGCATTTTGCTTTCGGGCAGACCGGCAAAAAGGTTGCGCATTTCATCAAACATGCCGGTGTATGTGCCCGGGTTGGAGCGCGGTGTGCGTCCGATGGGGGATTGGTCAATATTGATGATCTTATCGAGGTATTCTATTCCTTCGATGCGGTCATAAGCCCCCGCCTGGGTGCGAGCACGGTTCAACTCACGCGCCAACACGTTATAAAGGATATCCACCATCAGCGTGGACTTGCCGGAACCCGAGACGCCAGTGATGCAGACGAACTGACCGAGTGGAATTTCAACGGTCAAATTTTTGAGGTTGTTTTCGCGCGCGCCGATGATCTTGAGCGCTTTGCCATTCTTCGGATGCAGTTTCTTGGGCATGGGCACCTGTTTGCGCCCTGAAAGGTAAGCACCGGTCAGGCTCTTTTGATTGGCGATGATGTCTTCAACCGTGCCCTCGGCTACCATTTCACCACCATGAATGCCTGCCCCCGGTCCGAGGTCAAGAATCCAATCTGCGGCGCGGATGGTTTCTTCATCATGTTCAACGACCAATACGGTGTTGCCCTGGTCGCGTAAATGTTTAAGTGTTTCGAGCAGTTTATCATTGTCACGCGGATGCAGCCCAATAGAAGGTTCATCCAGCACGTAGAGAACACCCATCAGACGCGAGCCTATTTGAGTGGCCAGACGAATGCGCTGCGCTTCTCCGCCAGAAAGCGAACCGGCTGGCCGGCTGAGGGTCAGATAATCGAGACCCACATTTACCAAAAATCCAAGGCGAGAAACGATTTCTTTCAAGATGCGCTCGGCAATCACGGTATCGCGTCCGCTTAACATGCCAGGTTTGGCAAGATTTAGGACAAAGTCAAGCGTGCGGTTGACCGCCCAACGGGTGACCTCCACAATGTTTGCATTTTGAATGGTCACAGCGAGGGCTTCAGGGCGCAGACGTTCGCCCTTGCAGGTTGGGCAAGGCCGGTCGCTCATGAACTCAGAGATTTTGTTGCGAATGTATTCAGACTGGGTTTCACGGTAGCGGCGCTCCAGATTGGGGATGATGCCTTCAAAATTGGTCTGGAAAGTAGTTTTGCGGTCGTTGCGTCCGTCCATGGTGATGGTGAGCTGTTCATTTCCGGTGCCGTAGAGAATGTGGTTAATGTTCTCCTGGCTGATGGTGCTCACAGGGGCATTCAGGTCAATCTTGTATTCTTTGGCGACAGCTTCGACCATCTGCCAGTAGTATCCACCCTGCTCGCGCGGACCGTTCCACTCAAGCGCGATAATGGCGCCTTCGTTGAATGAACGATCCAAATCGGGCATCAATAGATCGGGGTCGATTTCAAGCCGGCTGCCAAGCCCCTGGCAATCAGGGCAGGCGCCGTGGGGTGTGTTGAAAGAGAAGGTGCGCGGTTCAATCTCGGGGATGCTGATGCCGTGTTCGGGGCAGGCCAGATGTTCTGAATAGAATAAATCTTCAGGTGGTTCTGCTGAAACGTTTTGAACGGTCAGATAGCCCTCGCCGACCTTAAGACCGGTTTCAACCGAATCGGTCAGGCGCGAACGGAAAGTACGCGCTTCTTCAGAATCTTCAGCGTGCGAGACCACCAAACGATCGACCACGGCTTCAATCGTATGAATCTTGTAGCGGTCGAGCGTGACCTCTTCATCCAGATTGTAGACAGTGCCATCCACTCTGACACGTACGAAACCGGCTTTGCGCACTTCGTCAAAGACGGCCTGGTAGGTGCCCTTGCGAGCGCGGACGACCGGCGCCAGAATCAAGAGCTTGGTACCTTCTGGCAGGCTTTCGATGCGGTCTACCACTTCTTGAGCAGATTGCTTGACCACCACTTTTCCGCAGATCGGACAGTGAGGCACACCGATGCGCGCGAAGAGGAGGCGCATGTAATCGTAAATCTCGGTAACCGTGCCAACGGTGGATCGTGGATTATGCGAAGTCGCTTTTTGATCAATCGAAACCGCAGGCGAAAGTCCGTCAATATAATCCACGTCGGGTTTTTGCATTTGTCCGAGGAACTGGCGGGCATAGGATGAGAGGGATTCTACATAACGGCGCTGACCTTCAGCAAAGATGGTGTCAAAGGCAAGTGAGCTTTTGCCGGAACCGGAAAGACCGGTGATAACCACCAGTTTGTCGCGGGGAATTTCAACGGTTATGTTTTTGAGGTTGTGGGCTCTAGCGCCCACCACACGGATTGAGTTTTGAGTCATAATCTGTCCATTAGAATTTATTTTCTATACCGATATTGTACCACACGGCAACCTGTAATTATAGTGGGAAAAGGGGGGAACCGAGAACCGAGAATTGTAAACCTTGATTCGTATTTGTTCCAGAGAAAAATCGAAAACAAATACCCTTCGCTTCGCTCGGGCACAGGGAAAACGAATGCTTTTTGGACCTAATATGCCTCTTTGATGAAAAAATGTTGCTTTGCGATAATTTTGAACTCATCCATTGGCAACTTTTTGGTTGGAAACAAACCTTTGAATTTATGTACAAATGCTTGCGCAAGGGTTATTGCCTTAGTTCTTTGAAAATATACTAATTCTTGCCAGTTTTTTAAACCCGTCGATTTCGACCAGTGTAAATCTTGAACAATCAACCAACAACTTACATATAACGTTATGGCAAAAAAACAATTAAATTCAATTCGACTAAAACGACTAAGTAATCAATAATGACATTTTTATTTTACTGTTTATATAGAAATTATATTCTACTATTGCGCCGATTGTCAAGTGTTACAAGTTATCTGCTTTTTATAAACCACCTCATCACTCTTCAAACAAATGCCGGAAGAAGCGGTCAGGGTTTTCGAGAAAATCACGGGTGATGCGATAGTGATCCGTATCTTGAACAGAGACTTGAGAAATTGCGTCTCCATCAAGGCTGAGGATGACCGAATTCGGGTAACTTAACAAGATGGGTGAATGTGAAGCAATGATGAATTGAGCCTTGCCTGAAGATTCCAGTTCGTGGATCAACGCCATGAAAGCCAACTGACGGTTGGGTGAAAGGGCTGCTTCTGGTTCATCCAATATATAGATTCCGCGATTGAAATGATTGACAAAGAGTGAAAGAAAAGATTCTCCGTGGGATTGGTGGTGCAAGGATTTGCCGCCATACCCCTGAAGTATGGATGAATCTTCTTCGGCAATTTGATCAATGTAAGTGGCGAAATTGTAAAAACTTTCGGCGCGCATGAAGAAACCGTTGGTCACCTTGGGCAACCATGAAAAACGCAGCGCCGCGGCAAGGTTGGATTCAGTATCAGAACTTGAATAGCTGTGATTGCGATTGCCGCCTGAATGGTTGAACCCACAACCTTCGGCAATCGCCTCGAGAATGGTGGATTTTCCAGATCCGTTTTCACCGACAAAAAAAGTGACATTTGAAGAAAATTCGAGATTTAATCCGCTTGAGAGGATTGGAATTGAAAAAGGAAATTTATGTGGCTCCACCAACTCAGAAATGGTTTTGATACTTTTTAAGAAAGTCATTGATACTCCGATTGCGCTTCAGGATCAAATTAATATTGCCATTGACCTCAACATTCAAACCAAATTGCTAGAATATTTTTTCTACATCCTGATTATAAACCCACAGGACTAATTTTATTCGTTATGTTGTAAGATTTATTCAGAGATCAATTGGTCTGCTCTCTTTTGGTTTGTAAACCAGAAAATTGGAGGAAAAATGATCAATGTTTACCTCAATCATCCCAACCCCCACATCACGATACATCAGAATTCAGACTGCGGATTGATCCATGCGCACAAGAGCGCGGCTGAATCGCGCACGATCAAGATCGAAATCTCCAACTTATCGCAGGAGCTTTCGAGGTTTGTCGAAGGCGAATACAAGTTTAATGCCAGCAAAGAGTTCAATGATATGTGGCTCAAAGTATCACTGGGAGACCTGGCCTTTGAAATCGCGGTGGTGCTCTTCATTGTTACGCAGCTTGGAAAGGTCTATAAACAATTCAAAGGGATGTCCCCTTCGATCCATTGTTGATGACCTTTTTCATTTTGGGCGGGTCTCCCCTCTCGCAAGCAAAGAACGCCTTGCTCGGGGGCGCAAAGTTCGCGCGGACAGCCCCTGCTTTTTTACTCCCTTTGTTGTAAATTTACCCAATAAAGGTCAGGAATTCATCTGCTTTTTGGGGATTGACCTTTGAAAAGACGAGCATATTTTGTTTCTGAACCGCATCCATGATGGGGGTGGGAGAGAAATTGGTCAGGAGCAACAGGTAGCGGTTCGGGGATAACTGTGTGAGCAGTTGATTGACCTTGCCCAGCGGAACTTCACCCTGCTGAAGCAGTTGGGTACCGTTGACTACAAATTGAGGTTCGCCAGAAATCCAATCAGGGTCTTCAGTGGCCCTTGGAATATCTACCTTTTTGATTTGTTCAGAAGCTTCAAGCAACTCAGACTGGCCGACATGGCGGCGTAAGGTATTCACCAGTCTTGTGGCATCCATGCCGCCAATTTGCGCAACTTTATCAAGATTGACCAATGAGCCGACCGTGCGTCTGAGCACTGGATTTTTCAGATTTTTGAAGGGAGGAGCGATGTTGATAAGCTGCTCTTCAAGTTCGGGATAAGCTTGAAGCACATCCAACAATTTGCGTGAACCGGTAATCTCCATTTCAGGCTCCTTTCTTTTCTCAAATCTATAAAGTTGTGTCGTATTCCAACAAGCGACGTTCGCCTTCCAGAGCGCGGAGTTCCGTCAGGTCTTGTGTCACTTCAAGCGTCCCTAAATAACCACCATGCAAGTCACGCACGGCGTAATAGCAAATGTAGATGAATTTGCCTCCCATGTTGATCCAAAAGGCTGCTTTCTCCTGGGCACCCTCTTTAAAATCCTTGACGATCTTGTTGACGATGTGAACACTCTTGGGCGGATGGCAGTATTGCACTTTGCGTCCGAGGATGGCGCGAGAGCGGTCAAAGATACGATTATGGCCTGGGGTGAAGTAACGAACGGTGTCGTCAGCATCCACAAAGGTCAGGTCAAATGGCAAAGTACTGAAGAGAGCAATCAACTCATGCAGGCTGAAATTACCGGTAGGCATTTGCACCCTACCGTTTGAGGCAGCAGGTTTTTTCATCTCTTCTGTGACGCCGCCTTCGGGGGTCCACTCAAATTGCGGCGCATAGATACAATAGCCGTATTCATCACTTTGGGTATAAATCTCATACCAATCCTGCTCGGTCAACAGATCCAGCGCGGTCGGGAACATGATCTTTTCTTCCTTGTAGATCATGTCATCCACCGCTTCAAGTGCAGGAAGAATGGTAAAGGCACTAAACGCTTTGACCTCGCCAGCAGTTAGAGATTCCACCTGTTGAAGACCGGCAAGCGTTTCACGAAGCTGTTTACGCACTTCATCATGCTTGCCCCACATCACCAGGGGCGGGCCGGGAAGCTGATTCTTCTCAAAATATGGGAAGAGCAAGTTCTCTTTGCGGCGATAATGTTTATCCACATCCATCAAAATATTTAGCTGCTGTTGAACTCCTTGCATTAAATCGGTAACAATTTCATCATCAGGCTTTTGATTGATCTTTTCAAGCAAGACACGGATCGAACCCGTGGTTTTAGCCAATTCACGGTTTTCTTGAACAAACGTGTGAACGGGATGCCCCGGCAGGGTTTCGGGGGTTTCTTGCAGATCAAGGTGCTTTTTGAGCACCCGCGTGTGGGTATCACAAAGTTCCTGGATGCGTTCCGCCGTGATGCCCTCTTTGACCAACTGCACTTCCATCAAAAAGACATCGCTGTAATCGGCTTCATCCAACATGGTTTCGAGTTGGTGTTTTACCCTATCTTCAGCCACACCTTCATCCAGTTGACGGATGAGGCTTTTCATTAAGTCAACACGTTTCTGACGATTGTTAATCACTTCGCTCATGGCAAGATCCTCATGCTTTCTGAATAAATGATCCTAGAAAGATTATACACAATTAATAAGATAATTCTCATAATAATAGTAATATTTATTAGATGATTATTGATACGACTTTTGTCGTAATGCTAACGAATCACCGGTTATTGACTACCCGAAATTAAATCCGCATAAAATTGGTTTTGTTCTATTGAATTTCTAATTTCAATTATGGTATTGTCTAGTCAACGGCAAAGCCTAACGAAAGTAGGTGACGCAAAGTCAGGGATCTAAAATCAGGCAACTGATCATGACCGCCCGACTGCCTTTGAAAGGCGAAACCGGTGAAAACCGGCGGTGCAAAGCCAAAGGGTCTAAAGTCTGAACAAGACCAAGATAACCGCGCTGCCTGCACCAGGAGTATGTAGACTGGTCACGACCAGTACTACGCAGCCAGAAAAAATAATTAGATTAATATCTTAATTACTGGCACACTCCAGGCAAGAAAAGCAAACCTGGTAAAAACCAGGGACGCAAAGCCAAGGATCTAAAACCCAAAAGGTCATGACCGCCTGGCTGCCAAAGTTAATAACCGCCTCTTCTCCATCCGAAGAAGGGGCGGTTCTTTTTTAGTAATTGGGGATTAGTATTTAGGGATTGGGGAAACCAATTACCTAATTACTCTTCCCTATTCCCTGCTCTTCTAATTTACATTATAATTATGATATAAATTGTCAATATTTGGAGATTAAAAATGAACAAAGACACTTATCAACCTACTAGAATCGCAATCGTCGGCACAGGCAATGTCGGCGCCACTTTTGCTTATGCCCTGCTGCAAAGCGGTCTGGCTGCCGAAATTGTATTAATTGACCGCAATCACACGCGCGCCGAAGGCGAAGCCATGGACCTCAACCACGCCGTCCCCCTCGCTCACGCCACGCGTATCTGGGCAGGTACTTATGAAGACACAGCCGGTGCCGCTGTTACGGTAATAACTGCCGGCAGCGGTCAAAAAGAAGGCGAAACCCGGCTTGACCTGGTATCGCGAAACTATGAAATTTTAAAGGGCATCATCCCAGAAATTGTCAAAAACAATCCCACTGGCATTATCTTGATTGCCACTAATCCAGTAGATATATTGAGTTACGCGGCCTGGAAGATCAGCGGATTACCCTCTGAACGTGTGATCGGATCTGGTACCATCCTCGATACCGCGCGCTTCCGCTATCTGCTTAGCGAGCATGCAGGGGTAGACGCCAAGAGTGTGCATGCCTATATTATCGGCGAACACGGTGACAGTGAAGTGCCCGTTTGGTCTTCGGCGAACATCGGCGGCATGGACCTGAAAGATTACTGCCCAGGCAACTGCGAAGGGTACTGTGAAGAATGCTGCAAAGATTTTGATTCCGAAGTTTACGAAAAAATATTTAGAGAAACCCGCGATGCGGCATATGAGATCATCAAGCGCAAAGGCGCAACCTACTATGCCATCGGCAACGGCTTGCTGCGTATTGTTGAAGCCATCTTGCGCGGACAAGACTCCGTGCTCAGTGTATCGACCCTGATTACGGGCTATTACGGCATCAACGATGTCTACCTGAGTCTGCCTTCTGTGATTGGACACAACGGTGTTAAACGCACCATGTTCTTGAAATTGAATGAGAAAGAAAAACTGGGCATCCAAAACTCAGCAAATGTATTGCATGACACGCTGGATAAAATTGGAGTTAGGTAAGGCTGTGATTTGTAATTAGTGATTGGGGATTAGGGATTAGGAAATCAGAGCAGCTAATAATCAGCAGCTCTGATTTTTGTTAATAACAAATCGTTAACACCTGTTTGGGGTTGCACTTGTATAATTATTGCAGCATTCATCATTAGTAAAAGGATGGAAAATGGATAAAAACAATAGCAACTCGATTACCGCCGAAAAAGAACACAAGCGGGCGATCACAGCCTGGACGATGTACGACTGGGGCAACTCAGCCTTCGCCACTACCATCATGGCAGCCGTGCTGCCAGTTTATTATTCCTCCGTTGCCGCAGCCAATCTGGCGCCCAATGTCGCCACTGCCTATTGGGGGTTCACCTCCTCCATTGCGGCTTTGATTGCTGCCATCATCAGCCCCATTTTGGGTGCTGTTGCCGATTTTAGGGGCAGCAAGAAGCGCTTCCTGACCATCTTCATGCTGATCGGCGTCACTGCAACTGCCCTTTTATATGTCATTCAGACCGGCGATTGGCTATTAGCCTCAATCTTCTTTGTGTTTGGAAACATCGGTTTTGCCGGCAGTCTGGTTTACTATGATGCATTATTGCCGCACATAGCCAAGCCGGATGAGATGGATCAAGTCTCTTCACGCGGATACGCTATGGGCTATATCGGCGGCGGTATTTTGCTGGCCATAAACTTGTTCATGATCATGTTCGTGCCTGATCTGGTGCCCGCATTGGATGCAGGCTTAATGACGCGTTTGTCCTTTGTCACCGTGGCAATCTGGTGGTTTGTGTTTACCCTTCCGGTTTTGCTGCGCGTCAAAGAACCTCCCCGCCGCATTGAAGCCCACGAAGTTGGTTTTTCTCCGCTGAAGGCCAGCTTCACACGTCTATATACAACATTTAAAGAAATTCGCAAATACCGTGATTTATCGCTCGGCTTGCTGGCCTTCTGGGTTTATGCCAACGGCATTGGCACCATCATTGTGATGGCTACCATATACGGCGCTGAATTGGGATTCTCACAAACCACCTTGATCGGCACACTGCTGATGGTTCAGTTCCTGGCGGCGCCGTTTGCCTTCCTCTTTGGTTGGCTTGCGAAGAAACTCGGTACCAAGAAATCCATTTATCTTTGCTTGAGCATCTATACCCTGATCGCCATTGCCGGCTACTTCCTCTATCAAGAATGGCAGTTCTGGGCGCTCGGTGCTGCAGTGGCTACCGTCCAGGGCGGCAGCCAGGCATTGAGCCGCTCAATGATCGGAAAGATGATCCCACGCAGCAAATCTGCCGAATTCTACGGCTTTTTCAGTGTGTTTGAAAAATTTGCTTCCATCCTCGGACCTGCTTTATTCGGTGTGGTCTCAACCATTATGGGAGAATCTCGCTTGAGTATTTCATCCCTGGTCATCTTCTTTGCGCTTGGTATGTTCATCCTCAGCAAGGTTAATATCGAAAAAGGCAATGCAGTAGCCGAACAGGAAGAACAATCGTTGGTGGCGGTACCGCAATAACCTTCTTCGGCGTATGGCCATACGCCCTTACACCAAGCTCTATACACGTATTGCAAGTTCCCGAAGTCAAAAAACTTCGGGAACTATTAATAATCCCCCACGGATTCGTAACCGCGGGGGATTTAGATTTTTCGGCGGGCGGGTCGGTGACCCGCCCCACATAATCATTCTGTGATTTCGTAGAGTTCGACCAGCACACCGCCGGTGCTTTTGGGGTGGATGAAGGCCATCTTGCGGCCAGGTAAGACATTGGGTTCTTCACTTAACAAACGGATGCCCTTGGCTTTCAATTCAGCCATGGTCGCGGCACAGTCATCCACTTCAAAGCAGAGGTGATGCATACCGCCGCCCTTTTCGGCCACAAATTTCGCCACGCCGCTGTCATCCGAGGTCGGCTGCACCAGTTCAACTTCCGTGTCGCCCACCGGCAGAAAAGCCACTTTGGCTTTCTGGCTGGGTACGTCTTCTATATGGTGAACATCAATTCCCATACCATCACGCCAAAACTTCAAGGCTTCTTCAATATCTGGTACTGCAACTGCAATATGATTGACTTTCTTTATTGTCGCCATATCATCTCCTCGGAATTTTTGTTATCCCCATACGGGGGGTTGATATTCGCCCCAGGTTTTGCGCAGTACGCCGCAAACTTCGCCCAGGGTCAAGTCATTTTCCATGCAGGTGACCAGCAATGGCATCAGGTTGTCAGTACCGCGAGCGGCTGCATCCAACTGAGCCATAAGTTCGTTGGCTTTTGTGTTGTCGCGGTTCTTGCGCAATTCAGCCAGCTTGGCCACCTGGTTCTTTTCAATCGCGGGATCCATTTTTAGACGTTCAAGGTCTCGTTTCTCCTCCACCTGGAAGGAGTTGACGCCCACAACGACGTTCTGTTTACTTTCAACATCCTTTTGGAACTTGTAGGCAGAATCTTGTATCTCGTTTTGCATGTAGCCTTTTTCAATGGCAGAGAGCGCACCGCCCAGGTCGTCAATGCGGGTGATATATTCCATGGCGCGTTTGCATATTTCGTCGGTCAGGTATTCGATGACATAAGAGCCGGCCATGGGATCGATGGTGTCAGCTACGCCGGATTCATGGGCAATAATCTGCTGGGTGCGCAAGGCAGTGCGCACTGATTTTTCGGTGGGCAGCCAGAGCGCTTCATCCATTGAGTTGGTGTGCAGCGATTGAGTGCCGCCCATAATAGCCGCCATGGCCTGGATGGCCACACGCACCACGTTGTTCTCGGGTTGTTGGGCAGTGAGGGTCGAGCCACCGGTCTGGGTGTGGAAGCGCAGCATCCACGACTTGGGATCTTTAGCGCCAAAGCGGTCGCGCATGATCTGAGCCCAAATACGTCTTGCAGCGCGGAATTTGGCGATTTCTTCAAGAAAATCATTGTGAGCCGCAAAGAAGAATGAAAGCTGCGAAGCAAATTGATCCACCTGCTGGCCTGAATCAATGGCTGCCTGCACGTAAGCAATAGCGTCCGCGATGGTGAAGGCCACTTCTTGCACGGCGGTGGAGCCAGCTTCACGGATGTGATAACCAGAGATGCTGATGGTGTTCCAATTGGGAACCTCAGTCTCGCAGTATTTGAAAATGTCAGTGATCAAGCGCAGAGAGGGTTTGGGCGGGAAGATGTAAGTTCCGCGTGCAACATATTCTTTTAGAATGTCGTTCTGAATGGTGCCGCGCAACTGTTTGGACGCTACACCCTGTTTCTTGCCAACAGCGATATACATGGCCAACAGCACCGCTGCGGGGGCGTTGATGGTCATGCTGGTGGAAACTTTATCCAGTGGTATCTGGTCGAAGAGCACTTCCATGTCGCGGCGGGAGGAGATAGAAACGCCCACCTTGCCCACCTCGCCCAAAGACATGGGGTCATCCGAGTCGTAGCCGATCTGGGTGGGCAGATCAAAAGCCACCGAAAGACCGGTCTGGCCCTGGTCAAGCAAATAGCGATAGCGCTTGTTGGATTCTTCCGCGGAGGCAAAACCGGCATACTGGCGCATGGTCCAGAAGCGGCTGCGGTACATGGTAGGCTGCACGCCGCGGGTGAACGGATACTCGCCCGGAAAGCCAAGCTGTTGCATATAATCAAATTCGCCCGGCACGGCTGCCCGTGGAATGGGGATACCTGAAGGGCTTAGAAATTCTGCTTTACGTTCTTTAAATTTTTCAACCGAAGGTTTGGCGACGGTTTCATCCCAACGCTTTTTCTCTTGATCCAGATCCATTTTTCCCTCCGATAGTGAGTTGCATACTTGTTTAGTATACATGAATGTGCCTGCTCTAATAAAGTGAATATGCATACTGAGTCTTCAGACAAAACTCATGACCTAATTTTATAACCTTAATTAGGATTGACCAAAAATGAGAAAAGGCAAAATATGTTATAAATATAATAAGAAAAGCAAAGCCCATCATGAATTATTTTAATGGTACTCGAATGCGCTGGATTACTGATCCGCCCAAAGGATCACATAAATTTTTTTTGAGTGTCAGAAAATATTCATTCATAGTTCGTTTGCCGTATGCGTTATATTGTGTAAATCGGTTGAGATAAACTATTAGTTCTATTCAACAGATTTACCTATACCAACAAGAGCGGCAAATCCGCTCTTGTTTCTTAAACTGAGGTGAATATGAAAAAGACAGTTGTAGCTGCAGCCCTGGGGGAATGTGTGCACGTTGCAGGGGTAAGTAATTTTCTACGCCTGGCTGAACAAGCCGGTTGGAAGACAGTCTTTCTTGGCCCTGCGGTTTCGATTGAGAAAGTTATAGAAGCAGCCAAACGTGAAAAAGCAGACCTCGTTGGTGTTTCTTATCGCCTAACCCCTGAAACCGGAGAAAGATTGCTTGGTAACTTCACTGAAGCTGCGGATGAACTCCGTTCTAACGGCGTAAGGTTTGTGTTTGGCGGAACACCGCCTTTAGCTGAAAAAGCTAACAAAATTGGTTTCTTTGAGTTGGTTTTCGAGGGCGGCGAACCAGATGATCAGGTTTTAGCCTTCCTCAAGGGTGAATCCAAAGGGATCAATGCAGCCATCGACTATCCCCGAGCCACGATTGAACGAATAAAATGGAAGGCTCCCTATCCGCTGCTCAGACATCATTTCGGCTTGCCCACCATGGAAGCCACGCTGGCCGGCATTGAGACAATCGCAGAAGCAAAAGTTCTGGATGTGATTTCATTGGGAATCGATCAGGATGCCCAGGAAAACTTCTTCCACCCTGAACGGCAAGATCCACGGCAAAAAGGGGCTGGCGGCGTGCCGGTGCGCAGCAGAGAAGATTACCTCGCACTTTATCAGGCCAGTCTGCGGGGCAACTACCCACTGATGCGCACGTATTCAGGCACAGATGATTTTATTAAACTGGCAGAACTCTATACCGAGACCATACACAACGCCTGGTGCGCCATTCCGCTGTTCTGGTTCAACAAAATGGATGGCCGCGGCCCCTGGGATTTGGAAGGCTCAATCCGTGAACACCAGGAAGTAATGCGCTGGTATGGAGAGCATGACATCCCTGTGGAATTGAATGAATCGCACCATTGGGGCATGCGTGACGCTTCTGATGTCATCTGTGTGGTTTCAGCGTATTTGGCTGCTTATAATGCGCGGGCATTTGGCGTGAAAGACTATATTGCACAGTTGATGTTCAACAGTCCTCCCGGCCTATCTGATGCCATGGATCTTGCCAAAATGGCGGCCATGCTGCAATTGATTGAACCCTTGCGCGACCCGGATTTTCGAATATGGAAACAGACACGAACCGGGCTGCTCAGCTATCCGCTGGATCCATCCGCAGCCAGAGCGCACCTGGCCACCAGCATTTATTTGCAGATGGCGCTTAAGCCCGATATCATCCATATTGTAGGTTATACCGAAGCCGATCATGCAGCCACTGCAGAAGACGTGATCGAGTCTTGCACAATCGCCCGTAGAGCCATAGAAAATGCCGTTCGGGGAGCGCCTAATATGCTGGCAGATTCACATGTCAAAAAAAGGATCGATTGGCTTACTCATGAAGCGCAAATCACATTAAATGCTATACGATCTTTATCAGCCAATTCAAGCATTGACCCGTTGATTGATCCCTATGTGCTCGCTCAATCTGTTATCACGGGAATCATGGATGCACCACAGCTAAAAAACAATCCCTTTGCATCAGGCAAAATAAACACAAGAATTATCAATGGTTCATGCAAAAGTGTAAATAAAACAGGCAAGGCGATTTCAGAACAACTCCGAATTGAAGCCGTTTTAAAGGAAAGAGAGGAAAAAAAATGAACAAAAAAACGAATTTTACAGTAATTGGAGCAGGCCACGGTGGAAAATCCATGGCCGCGCATATAGCCCAAATGGGTTTTGAAACCACACTCTATAATCGCACCCCGGAACATATAGCTGCCATCAAAGAGCTGGGTGGTGTGGATCTTTTCAATCAGGAAACAGGAATAAAGCGTTTCTCAAAACTGACCTGTGTGACTTCAAGTATTGAAGAAGCTCTTTCAAAAGCAGATATGATCATGGTAGTTGTGCCTTCTTCAGCCCATGGTGAGATCGCCAAAGTCTGTGCACCCTATTTAAAAGATGGACAGATTATCGTTCTGCATCCCGGCCGCACATGCGGTGCGATTGAATTTGCCAAAGTGCTGCACGATGAAAACTGCACAGCAGATGTCACAATTTCAGAAGCAGAGACTTTCATTTATGCATCACGGTCTGACGGCCCGGCTGAGGCAAGGATCTTCCGCATCAAAGATGCTGTGCCCCTGGCCGCCCTGCCGGCTACGCGCACACGCCTGGTGCTGGATTGCATCCATCAAGTTTATCCCCAATATATTGACGGCGTTAATGTACTGCAAACCGGCCTGAATAATATGGGAGCCATTTTTCACCCTGCATTGACCATCCTCAACACTGGCCGAATCGAGTCTACGCATGGCGATTATCAATTCTATATCGAGGGAGTCACACCTTCTGTGGCGCGTGTGCTGGAGGCGTTGGATCGAGAACGTGTGACCGTGGCTTCATCTCTGGGTCTTCGCGCGCGGACTGCTATGGAATGGCTCAAGCTCTCATACGATGCCGATGGTGAAGATCTTAATGAAGCAATTCACAATCAACCCGGTTATTACGGCATCAAAGCGCCGCCCACAATGAATCACCGCTACATCTTTGAGGATGTGCCCATGAGCCTTGTGCCCATTGCTTCTTTGGGTCAGCGTTACGGCGTTTCAGTGCGTGCAATGGATTCAATGGTCCGCCTATCATCCATCATCCACCGCACAGATTATTGGCGTCGAGGTAGAACCATAGATAAACTGGGCATAGACAAATTGAGCGTTGGCGAATTAATGGCATATGTCAATGAGGGCATAAGAGAACAATAAGTAGAGTTCAATTTGTGACAATAAGCAAAATTCAGAAAATGGTTGATTATTTGTTATGAGTTCATCACTTTAATCTTTTGATTTTGTAAGTTTACTAAAATCGATAATAAGAAAATATTGACACATTTCAATCAGATCTTTTAGGAGGTAGAAATGTTTATGGTCATGTTTGTGCTGGATGACGTTTTATTTGCAGATGATATTCTAAATTCGTGGTCAGAAATTGGTATTTCAGGCGCAACTATTGTAGAAAGCAGGGGATTACATCGCCGCCTTAAAAAAGCTATTCCCATGAGATATGCTTTTAGTACTGGTATCTTAGAAGAAAAAGGCAATCTCACATTTTTTGTTATGGTTGAAACAGAAAAAATGGTCAAAGCTTGTCTCGATGCAATCGAAAAAATTGTGGGAGATTTGAATCAGCCCAACACAGGAATCTTCTCGGCCTGGCCTTTATCAATAATTAAGGGGATTCCACCCCTGGAACAAAAGGAAAGGTAAGCACATGGCCTGGGTTGTTTTTTTAATCACAGCAGTACTAATCGTTTTGGCAGCAACACAACTCGCAAAATATGGAGACATTATCGCCATTCGTACAAAAATGGGTGGAATGTTTATTGGGTTATTGCTGCTGGCAGGGGCTACCTCACTACCTGAGGTTTTAACCTCAATCAGTTCGCTGCAGCAAAATGCACCAAACCTGGCAGCAGGCAACATGCTCGGAAGCAATACCTTTAATATGTTACTGTTGGCAATCATCGATATCGCTTTCCGCAATCAACGCATTCTTCGCAAAGCCGCCCTTAAACATGCTGTTACCGGAAGCCTAACCGTTTTTCTGATTGGTTTGGTCGTATTTTTCATGCTCGCCGATATCGATATCAAGATTGGGTTTGTTGGCCTCGATAGTTTAATCATCATTGCTTTTTATGTACTTGCAGTAAAACTCATTCATAAAGACAGCCAACGGAGCAAAAAATCTACAGAAACCGTTGATGTGCCAGCTAACACACCCACCCTGCTGCGCGGAATAATAGGCTTTTTGCTTGCAGCGGGGGCATTGATTGTAATCACCCCAATCATGGTCAAAAATGCCAATATTATCGCTGAAAGCACCGGATTGGGTACTACATTCATTGGAACAACCCTTGTAGCGCTCGTGACCTCTCTGCCTGAATTGGTAACGACACTTGCCGCGATCAAAATTGGTGCTGCCGACATGGCAATTGGTAATCTATTTGGCAGCAATATGTTTAATATGTTCGCAATGGGGTTAACTGATATTTTTTACACTCAAGGACGATTTCTGGAAGTGATTGATCCTTCTTTCTTGCTTATCGGTATTGTAGGCTTGTTGTTAACCTGTATGGGATTAATAGGCAATCTGATCAAGTTGGAAAAACGCATCTGGTTCGTTGAAATTGATGCACTCGCAATTATTCTGTTTTATTTTGCGAGTCTTTGGTTATTGTATGTTCGCAGTTAATTTTAAGATTGTTTTATTAATGCTGATAGAAGCAAATCACAAATAATGCTATGTGGGTTACCCCAATGATTGGGGCAACCCTTTTTTAGTTCAAAGTATCGCGATCAGGAATGTTCTTTAGTGATTGCAATAATAAATATAATTAACATTTCGACAAGAAGGATAAATTCGGGGTAAGAAGATATGAACATACACTCAATGTAGTCACCACTGTTATATCCACCTATATAACATCACAAATCGAATTTTCCCGGTTCAATAATTTCACTTCTAGTGCAAGGCGCAAAAAAATCGAATGAGACATCAATTATCCATTGATGATCAAAATAATTAAAAAGAATAAATGTGTTAACATCTGTTATGAGAAAATGCGGATGAACTTACACAACACAGAAAAAGAGTTAAGATGTCTAACTTCTTACAATTAATCTCGCTGATCGTCATTATCTTGTTTACTGCAAAACTGGCAGGTTATCTCAGTACTCGCATCGGTCAACCTTCTGTTTTTGGCGAACTTTTAGCTGGTGTGCTGCTCGGTCCATCGCTGCTTAACCTTACTGGACTGTCATTTATCAGTGATACACACATTTTAGAAATTATTTCTGAATTAGGCGAGATTGGCGTGATGCTGCTCATGTTTTTAGCCGGTCTTGAACTGAACCTGAAAGACATGGCCAAAAACACCAAAGTTGCTGCGTTGGCAGGCGTTCTAGGCGTGGTTGTACCAGTAGGCATGGGGTTTCTTTTCGGTGAACTGTTAGGCATGGATTTTAACCATTCCATGTTCCTTGGATTATCGCTCGGCGCAACCTCCGTTTCAATCTCAGCCCAGGTATTGATCGAACTAAAACTCATCCGCAGTCGGGTGGGTCTTGGCTTGCTCGGTGCTGCGATTTTCGACGATGTGTTGGTCATCTTGTTACTCTCTTCTTTCATCGCATTGTTGTCTACGAGTGGAGGGGCCGCCAGCATCCTGCTTGTAATTGGCAAAATGCTGCTATTCTTTGGTTTATCTGTGGTTGTTGGTCTATGGGTTCTGCCGAGAGTGACCCGGTTTGTGCATAAACTTCCGATAAGCCAGGGTGTAACTACACAGGCGATTGTAGTGCTGTTTTTGTTCGGTATCGCTTCAGAATTAATAGGCGGCATGGCCGCCATTACAGGTGCCTTCCTGGCAGGGCTGATGTTTGGCAGAACACCCGAGAAATCTTTGATCGAGGGTAATCTTCATTCCATTTCTTACGCTTTTTTTGTACCCATTTTCTTCATCAGCATCGGATTGAGTGTTGACCTACATTCAATAGATATGTCATCCATCTGGATCATTGCAGCAATTTCTGTCATCGCTGTGGTTGGCAAGATCGTAGGCTCAGGTGCAGGCGCGCTCATGGCGAAATTTAACCCCAAAGAAGCATTACAACTCGGCATTGGCATGATCTCACGCGGCGAAGTCGGGTTGATTATTGCCAAAATAGGTCTGGATGAAGGTTATCTAACGAATGAAACATTTTCTTCAGTCATCGCGATGATTTTGATCACTACCGTTATTACTCCCCCACTGCTGCGTTGGTCATTTTTCGAGAAAAAGAAGAAGCCAACTGACATGGTTCCATCAGATTCAAACCCGAATCAGGAGAGTGCCTAATGTATATGGTTATGTTTGTTTTACATGATCCCTGTTTTTTAAAGGATGTGCTTGAAGCCTGGGACGCTGCTGGTGTGTCTGGTGTGACGATTTTTCCAAGCACCGGGTTGCGCCGCCTTCAAACCCTGGATGTCCTGCGCGAAGACATCCCCTTGATCCCAAGCCTCGAAGACCTGATCCAGCAGGAAGAACGTTTGAACCGTACCTTGTTCACGATAGTGGATGGTGATGAAATGGTTGACAAGGTGATTAATGCCACGCAGTCGGTTATTGGAGACTTAAACAACCCCAATACTGGCATCCTCTCGGTGCTGCCGGTGGTCAAGACTTATGGGTTGAACCGCAAAGATGAGGTAGATGAAGATAAGGGATAAAGAAAAAAACGATTTTTCACCAATTGCTTGACCGATCACGAGTCATTTGGTAAAATCTCTCTCGTTGTTGCCTCCATCGTCTAGGGGACCAGGACGCGACCCTTTCAAGGTCAAAACCGGAGTTCGAATCTCCGTGGAGGCACTCGAAACCGCTGCAAAGCGGTTTTTTGTTTAACCACTTTCCGTGTCCCCCAATGGGGGGTCTGCGAGAGGCACAGTCACATAGGCAAAACTTTCGAAGCTAACTTCGAAAGTTTTGTATTAACCAGAGTTCCACCCTCTTCGGGGTGTCCTCGAGAATCTCCGTGGAGGCACTCGAAACCGCTGCAAAGCGGTTTTTTTGTTTAACCACTTTCCGTGCCCCCTGAAGGGGGTCTGCGAGAGGCACTCGAAACCACACAAGGCGGTTTTTTTTATTTACCCATCAGCCGGGGCTTCTCGTCAATATTCACCTGTATGCAATATATTAGCTTTTATCGTCTTGCATATAGGACTATAAAGATGAGTTATTGTCTAATGAATATATTAATAAGAACTCTTCTGCTTGAGAGGCATGACAGAATTTTACTTCCTGTGATTATGCGCGATTATCAATTTTATATTTTGACATAGCAAGACACAGACTTCTTTACATAAAAGGAGCACAGGCTTCATGATGAGAGCGCGAATGGTTTTGCGGCACTTTTGTTAACACTGTTATTGTCCAATGCATCAAGAAAGAATTTATCCGCTGACGAGATACCATTTTTCTCTTGACAAATTAGAACATTAGTACTATTTTTAACTTGCCTCAATGAGGTTTCATTGCAAGAACCTTAACAATTTCATAGGTTTTACCAGGGCGGTACATGGTAAAACAATAAATTCAATTCGGGCATAAATGCTGTTTTTATAGTGCGAAATGAATTGTTTCGAATTGTTTTGAATATTTAATTCAAATATACAATTAATTAACGATAACCCTGACAAGGTTTCGAACCTTGTCAGGGTTGAACTTTACCAACATAAAATTGAATTAACTTCGAGTCGTTTTAGTCGTTTTCTTTTTTTGAACGAATACGAATAATGTTTAATTCCCGACGATCATGATGAACTCACCCAAAAAAATTGTGTCATTGCGAGCCCCGGCAAACGTTGACCTAAAAAGAAATCCGGCATTTGCGGGGCGAAGCAATCCCCAACGAGGTTTTTTACTTTTGGATATAGAATTAAGTATGCAAGGTGTATATCATGTTTACATTCTCACCAACAAATACAACACTGTGCTCTACACCGGTGTGACGAGTGATGTTTATATTCGAGTGCTTGAGCATAGAGAAAAAGTCAATCCAGGGTTCACTTCAAAGTACAATGTTCACAAGTTGGTGTATTACGAAGGGTTTGAGGATGTCAATAAAGCGATTGCAAGAGAAAAGCAGATCAAAGCTGGTTCGAGACAAAAGAAGATAGATCTGATCAATTCAATGAATCCAAATTGGGAAGATTTGTGGGAAAAGGATTTTAGTAATGAGTCGTGATTAATAATAAATATGTAAGCAATGGTGCATCAAAATTCTCCATGGCAGGAAAACATTTTCGATCAGACAGAAATTAGCCGAAATGGGGATTGCTTCACCCCGTACATTCCACATTTCCTTTTGGAGAAAGTATGGCGGGGTTCGCAATGACAATTCGTGTTGTGTTTGTTTCGCCTTGTACGTTACTCGTTATCTTTATGATTAAATTTGGCAGGGATCGCAACAGAGGTAATAGAGGGTTCGCAACACCTGCACTTGCAGCACATGCCAGTGTGACAAATCTTATTGCATTGGAGATTGCTTCACCCCGTACATTCCACACTTCCTTTTGGAGAAAGTATGGCGGGGTTCGCAACAACAGAGTTACTAGGTGGCTCGCAACACCTGCACTTGCAGCACGTGCCAGTGTGACGAGAAACTAATTCCCGACGATCATGATGAACTCACCCTGCAATTTTTTGTCATTGCGAGCGATTTTTGCGAAGCAATCCCCTCTAAGGTTTACCTGTGACCTCTTTATGAAAACGAATCCAGATTATTGAAATTTGACCAAGGGGGTTCTGGTTTACTTGTTTAGATAATGGGCAAACCCTGATGGAGATTCCCGATGAACCTGGGACTTTGTGCTTCACCCCGTACATTCCACACTTCCTTTTGGAGAGAGTATGGCGGGGTTCGCAACGCCTGCACTTGCAGCACGTGCCAGTGTGACGAGAGACTAATTCCCGACGATCATGATGAACTCGCCCTGCAATTTTTTGTCATTGCGAGCGATTTTTGCGAAGCAATCCCCTCTAAGGTTTACCTGTGACCTCTATATGAAAACGAATCCAGATTATTGAAATTTGACCAAGGGGGTTCTGGTTTACTTGTTTAGATAATGGGCAAACCTTGGCGGAGATTCCCGATGAACCTGGGACTTTGTGCTTCACCCCGAAAAAACCATCGGGGTTCGCAACACCTGCACTTGCAGCACGTGCCAGTGTGACAAATCTTATTGCATTGGAGATTGCTTCACCCCGTACATTCCACATTTCCTTTTGGAGAAAGTATGGCGGGGTTCGCAATGACAGATTTTTTGTGTTAATTCCCGACGATCATGATGAACTCGCCCTTGCGCGGACCGATCTGCTTGCGCACGGTCTCGGCCTCACCGCGATAGATGGTCTCGGTGGGCAGTGTCATGTCGTAACCTACCGTCACCCAGATGCCTTTGCCAAAGACCTTGATCACGTCATCCAACAGGGCGCCGAGACGGTAGGGGGTATCCATGAGCACCACGGGGATGCGCAGGGTGCGATAGCGGGTCAATTCGCTGCGGCGTTTCTCAGGTTCGCGTGAGAGAAAGCCGGCAAAGACGAAACGTCCCATTTTGAAGTCAAGCACAGAGAGCGCCGCCATGAGTGAGGATGCGCCAGGGATGGGTGAGACGGTGACACCCGAACTGGACGCTAGTTGGATCAAATAGGAACCGGGATCAGAAAAAACGGGGGTGCCGCAATCCGAGATCATGGCCAGGCTTTCACCATTGAGCAGCCGCACCAACAGGTCCGCGGCGGCTTCTTCTTCATTATGTTCGTTGAGCAAAGCAAGTTCTTTGCCCTCGATACCTAATTTTTTCATCAGCGTGCTGCCCGGTTTGGCTTCTTCACAAACCACAGCATTGACGTTCTTCAAGGTTTCAATGGCGCGCAGGGTGATATCCCCTTCGTTGCCGATGGGTGTCGCCACCACATAGAGTGTTCCAAAGGTTTTCATGATTGTTCCTTTCAAATTCAAAGTCAATTTTACTTTATTAAAAGCAGTGAAACTTAAATAGTGATCCATATTGCGTTTTAGGCGATTGGTGGGTTGAATCCCCAAAATCAATAAGCGATTATTCCTCGTCCCAGCAAGGGGATTCAACACCACCCTACGAAAAATTGTTAGGCCATGCTATTATTAACCCACTTTCAATAAAGGTGGATTGATGAAACTCTCCAAGTTAACCAAGGTATCGTTCTTATTGGCTGGCATGTTCTTTCTGGATAAGGTGCTGGCTTTTGTGAGGCAAATTTTAATCGCGCGCCAGTTCGGCCTTTCGGCAGAACTGGATGCCTTCAACGTCGCAAACAACATCCCTGACCTGTTGTTTGCGCTGATCTCTGGTGGAGCGCTGGCAATCGCCTTCATCCCTGTGCTCACGCAGGTGCTCACTCGCGACGGACGAGGACCAGCTTGGAAGCTTTTCAGCCGCATTGCCAACCTTGCGTTTTTGGTCACAGCAGGTCTGGCAGTGATTGTGGCCATCTTTGCTGATGACATGGTTAGAGCCGAAATTGGCATCGCCCCCGGTTTCAGCACCGTGCAGCAAGACCTTGTAATCAGTTTGATGCGCATGAACCTGATTGCCACCATGATCTTCTCAGTCAGCGGATTGGTGATGGCCGGTTTGCAGGCCAATCAACACTTCCTGCTGCCCGCATTGGCACCCATCTTTTATAATGTTGGCCAGATCATCGGCGTGACCATTCTGTCGCCTGAGAAGGGCTACAGCCTCGGACCTATCACCTTGCCAGCCTTCGGATTAGGTGTGCAAGGTCTGGTTTACGGTGTGATCATCGGCGCCTTGCTGCATCTGGCCATTCAGATTCCGGGGCTGTTAAAATACAACTTCAAGTGGATTCCGAGTCTGGATTTGAAGAATGAAGATGTGCAAAAAGTCATCCGTTTGATGGGGCCGCGTCTGGTGACCATGTTTATGATCCAACTCATTTTCATCGTACGCGATAATCTGGCTTCAAGGCTGGCTGAGGGAGCTGTGACCTCGCTGACTTACGGTTGGATGATCCAGCAGGTGCCTGAAACGCTGATCGGCACCGCTATTGGTACAGCCCTGCTGCCCACCCTCTCGGAACATTTTTCGACAGACCAGAAAGCCGCCTTTTCAGAAACGATCCAGAAAGCACTCAAGGTGCTGCTGGCGCTTACCCTGCCCATCGCGGCTGCCCTTTCCATCGGGTTAAAACCGTTATTGGGGTTGGCATTTGACTTTGGCGTGGAGGGCACCAGGCTCTTGAGCTGGGTGACGGCAGGCTTTTTACTTGGCTTGCTGGGGCATTCACTCAAAGAAGTCGGTGCGCGTGCATTCTACGCACGGCAAAACGCCATCATCCCCTTGATCACAGCGGGCATCAACTTATCATTATATGCATTGATCGGATCCCTGCTTTACAAGCCGCTGGGGGCTGCTGGCATCGCCTTGACCGATTCACTGGTATTCACGCTTGAAGCTGTGCTGCTGCTGGTGCTGCTCAACCGCAAGATGGTTCCAAAGATAAAACTGGAATCCACCTGGGTACGCGCATTGCTGGCTGCCGCCACTGCCGGTCTGGTTACCTGGGGAAGCCTGGTCTTTTTATCGCCAAGAGTGCATCCGCTGATTGCAGGTGTGGTGCCAATGGTGCTGGGCTTTGCCACCTCGCTGCCCTGGATTAGACGAGAATTAAAGCTGCTCTTAAAACTCTAGCAATATACAAATAAACTGACTTTCAATTACGGTATAATTATCGCCATGGCAAAAAAGAATTTAACTGAAAATCAAAATAATGAGTTTGAATCCGACCCAGAAGTGACTAAACCGGTCAAAACTGCAAGGAAGATATTCAAGGACAATCAAGCGCCTGCAATCTACGCTGATGTTGAACATACTGACGCCACCGTCCCCGTCAAAGTCAAAAGCAAGGCCAGGAAACCACAAGCATCACCTGCTCAGACTGTTGAATTGACTGACCCGGCTGATGTGGTTAGGCCCGCCAAAGTGCGCCGCGCAAAATGGATATGGCTTGGCATTCTGATCATGCTGGTGATCACAGCTATTGGCACAGGCATTGGCTATAGCACGGCCTTGAAAGCCAGACTCGCTGCAGAAACCAATCAGAGACTCGAGTTAGCCACGACCAGTTTTGTTAAGGCTGAGCGTGATATAGCCGATGGCAACCTTCAAATGGCGAGCCAACGTCTGCAATATATCATGACCATTTACCCGGGCTATCCGGGTCTGGAAGATAAATTAAGAGAAGTCTTGACTGCAATTGCAATTGCGAACCCGGATGCCAGCGCTGCACCGCAACCGACGCCAGACGCCGCTTTTACCCCGGTGCCGACCAAAGACACCTCTGAAGTCAGAGTATTATTGCCACAAGCGCAGAACCAGTTCAATTCCAACGATTGGAAAGGCCTTCTGGATACGATTAACAAGCTGCGCAACATTGATCCAAGCTATGAAGCACTGACAGTGGATGGACTCTACTTTTACGCCCTGCGTAATAATGGGATAGCCAAGATCAATGCCGGTCATCTTGAAGTAGGGCTCTATTATCTTGCCATGGCAGGCAGCATCGCCCCATTAGACCAGGAAGCCTTATCCCTGTCCAGCCTCGCAAGAATGTACCTGACCGCAGAATCGTATTTCGGAATTAATTATTACAAATCCACCGAATTGCTGGCTGAAGTTGCCAAAAATGCACCTCATATGGTGGATGTTTCAGGTGTTACAGCTAAACAACGCTATGTCGAATCGATGATTGGGATCGGTGACTTGTTAATGACCAGTCTGGATTATTGCAATGCAGCCATCCAATACGAGACCGCAAAAGAGATACTTTCATCGGATAACCTTCTTGCCAAGATACAGCAAGCTCAGGAATATTGTGCTAATCCACCTGCCGTGCCCACCCCGACATTAGACCCGAATGCACCTGAACCAACACCAACTCCGGATTCGTACAAGCCAACGGATTAAATTCGACACCCCACAAATTCAGAGTTTATGCAAAATCCGTGAGTCTGTTAGTCTCCCGGATTTTTTTTATGGGCAAAACCCACAGTTCAAAATGAACTGCGGGGGTGTTTTATTACAAGAGCATAAATCGGAAATCTTAATAAATTTTCCGATTTACTCAATTACCAAACTACCGGTCAAATCGTGGGTCATGGCGCCATTGATCAATACCGGCACCAGGCTGCCCACCTCTATTTCATTTTCGACAATGACCAGGCCGTCTATCTCAGGTGCATCTCTAAAGGAACGGCCAACGGAAATGCCATCACCCTGTCCTTCAATTAACACGGTCAGGGGTTTTCCTATCCAGGCCTGGTTGCGCATTAATGATATGTTTTCTTGCAAGCTCATCAACGCTTGCATCCGCGCCTGTTTGACTGATTCAGAAACAGTATCGCCAAGTGGTTCGCTGCTGGTGCCCGGTTCAAACGAAAATGGGAATGCACCGACGTGGTCAAACTGGATCTCTTGCATGAAATCCAATAAAGCACTAAATTCTGCATCCGTTTCACCGGGATAACCCACAATGAAGGTGGTTCGGATGGCCAAGTCAGGTATGGCTTTGCGCATCTTCTCTATCGTACGCCTAACCCAATCCATATCGGCGGGGCGCTTCATGCGTTTCAACACATCAGGATGGGCATGCTGCAAGGGGATGTCAAAATAAGGCAGAATTTGCTTTGAGGTGGCCATCAGATCAATCAAACGATCCGTGACATAGCCCGGGTAGGAGTAGAGAATCCTCACCCATGGAATTTGCGGTATCTGGGGTAGTAAAGCCTCAAGCAGCGTGGCCAAACCATCTTTCATACCCAGGTCCACGCCATAATCGGTGGTATCCTGGGCGATCAGGATCAATTCCTTGACGCCTGAATCTTGCAGAATGACAGCGTCTTCAAGGATGACCTCCATGGGGCGGCTGACGGTAGTCCCTTTGATTAATGGGATGGAACAAAAGGCGCAGGGTCTGCGGCAGCCATCAGCGATTTTGAGATAGGCGCTTGCGCCCTGCACGGCGGCACGCACCACTCCCTTTTCATCCCTGCCGACAGTTGCCGACTCAGGGATATGATACTGAGGCGCGCCTGCGGAAGTGTCTTTGAGATGCTTGACGAGATCAAGGATATCCATCCAGCGGCGGGTGCCGATAAAGCCATCAATGCCAGGGACGGAATTAACCATCAATTCACGCGAACGCTCGGTCAGACAGCCCGCTGCCACCAAAATTTGGCCTGTTTTCTTTTTTTCTGCCAGTTCACGCAAAACCTCAATGGATTCCTGCCTGGCAGATTGGATGAATCCGCAGGTATTGACAATCAACACTTCAGCGTTGTTGGGCTTCTCAACGGCCTGATAGCCGTCTTCTTCAAGCAAGACCGCCATGGAGTCTGAATCCACGGTGTTTTTGGCGCAGCCCAAAGAGGCTAAATAAAATGTATTCTTTTTCATGGTCTAAAGGGAGTGACTGTAGGCGTCGCCGGGGTGGGCGTCACTGTTGGGGTTTGTGTTGGCGCTTGAGTGTATGTAGGCAGCGAGGTGGCTGTGGGCTGCGCGGTCACCTGCGGGGTTGCGGTGGACATACCAATGCCGGTAAAGTCCATATTTAAGACCTCACCGCTGCCACCTATAATGCCAAGGTCTTGCTGGTTGTAAAAAACCTGCAAGGCAGAAGCATTGCCGGTGGTTAAAGTGATGCGGGTTGACCCTGAATAGGTGTATACGCTTCCGGGGACGGTTCTTCCTACAAACACTTCTTGACCGTCATTAATAATCTTCATGAAAGCACGCTGGTAAGCCACGATTACAACCTGAATAGGCTTGGTATCGACAGCAGAAACAGTTGCCATTAAGTCTATGGATGGTGTGTTGATCAACGCATCACCGGTAGGTGTGACAGTTAATTCAGATTCAGGTGTAACCTGTTCTGTTAGCGCAGCCGGGGTATCTGTACCAACAAGGATGTTGGCAATTGGCTCTGTGGTGGGCAGCACACTGGTTTGGGAGGAGCCGATAACTTGCAAAGCACCCCAAATGATCAAAACAAACAAGACAGCAAAGACACCACCACCAATTAACAGATCAGGCGTCAAATAACGGCGCCAACCGGTGATCGGCGCGCTAAACTTTCTGATCTCGGGATTTTTCTTTTTTGCAAGGTCTTCTTCGGCCTTTTCGATCCGCCGCTGCTGCAATCCCTCGGCAAAGCGCGATTGCATCGGTTCAGGCTCAAGATTCATGAAGGAGGCATAGTTGTTGAGCATTCCACGCCCTTGAACGGTCGATGGCAAATCATCTACCAGACCATTTTCGAGTGCATAAATGTATAACTCGCGGATCTTGATCTGGCGTTCAATATCATAACGTGAGAGGCCTAGTGCTTCACGCTGCTGCTGCAAGTCAGCCCCAAGCGATTTAAAAATGGCTGTCGAGGCTTTTTCAGCTATTTCTTCTTGAACGGCGGGAACTTGAACCGGTTTCGTTGCCTTACTTGATTTCCTTAGCGAATATTTTGAAAATAAATCCAGCACACTTTTCTGAGGTTCAACTTGAGGCTGCTCAGAATCAGGTTCAGACCCATGAGCGGGTCTCTCAATTGGTTTCGCCAACTCATCGGTCTGTTTAATTGGTTCTTCAATTAGAGGCGTCGTCTCAAAAATATTAAGAGGATTGAGACCCAGGTACGAGGCATACAATCTCATAAATCCGCGCAATTGAGCCTGAGAAGATATCGCCCCCATGCGATCTTCTTCAATCGCCTGAAGAAACTGAATACGAATATTGGTTTCTTGAGCTGCCTGCTCAAGAGACAATTTCATTTCTTCACGCTTTTTTCGTAATATTTGGCCGGGCGCAATCGCCATAATTTTCACTTTTTAGTAAAGACCGGTCAGCCAGCCGTAAGGCTGAACTGGCCGGTCAAATTGATCGTCTGAAACGTAAATCCTATACTGCTGTGGCTTTAGGAGCCTCTTCTTCAGCGGCTGCTTCAGCGGCTGCTTCAACAACAGGTGTTTCTACAACGGGTTCTTCAACAACAGGTTCGTCAACGACAGGTGCTTCGACTACTGCGGCTTCAACGACTGCGGTTTCGACCACTGCGGTTTCGACAACAGGAGCTTCAACCACAGGGGCCTCGGCAACTACTTCTTCGTCAACCGGGGTTTCAGCTACTGGATCAGCAGCTTTATCAGTCTTAGCTTTAACCTTGCTATCTTTGAGTGCGGATTCACCTTCGCGGGACACAACAACTTTGACTTTCGGGTTGAGGTCAATGGTCAAGCGAACAGTGGCCTGGTGTTCGCCAAGGTTGCGAATAGGTTCAGATTCAATCTGATGGCGTTCGATCTTTGTGCCTAATTTTTGGTTCAAGGCATCAGCAACCATCTGTGAGGTAATGGAACCATATAGTTTGCCAGTTTCACCGGCTTTGGTAATGAAGGTAAGTTCAACACCTTCCAGCTGTTCGGCAAGCCCACTCATTTCCTGGTTTAAAGCAGCGCGCATGACTGCAGCTTTGGATCGGATCCGTTCCACGGTGGATAAGGCACCCGGGGTGGCCAAGACAGCCAATCCCTGGGGGAGGAGGAAGTTGCGGCCAAAACCATCAGCGACCTTCTTGACATCGCCGGCATGACCCAGTTTGTAAACATCTTTGATCAATAGTACTTTCATTTTCAAGCCCTTTCGAAATAGATTCACGCGAAGGGTACAACGCGCGTCAATTGAAAATTTTACCCTATGCAGTGGGATTGGTCAATGCACTATAACATGCGCTAAAACTGGTAAGTCTTATGTAATTTACTGGGCTTTTTTCTTGCGTTTGACAGCGCGAGTTCCTTTTTTAACGTTCTTATAGAGATCGTTGATCTTGCCAACTACATCATTATTTATATCCAGCGGATTGGCTACCTGGGCATCCAAATCGATGAGAGGTAGAGGATTTTCAACTAAGATTTTGGGCATAGATGGTTGAACTGCGGTTTGTTTTTGGGCGGGTTTCTTTTCAATCGATTGAGGTTTTTGTGCAACTGCCTTTTTTGCTGGTGATGTGGTTGGTGTTGTTTTTCGCACAAACCAGAATGGGCTGGATGCTTCAATTTTTTGATTAACGCGTTCTTCATCCAAAATTTCGATATCAAAAGGGGTATTGACAATCATCTGCGGTCTGCGCTTGTATGATGTTAATAAGCCAGTAACACTGACCCATTTATCTTTGTATTCCTGGGGGTCGATGCCAGTGGTTTGCATAAGGCTCAAGGCATCATCCCACAAAACGACGGTGAAACATTTCATTTTCCAGTTGCCAAAATTGAAGAACATGTGCGGTACGTTGTCGCGTGTTTTGCCAATAAATATTTCTTCAATCTTGCCCACCACCGTGACAATCTCACCCAGGCGTGAAAGAAACAGATATTTCTTTTGGGCATCCAGAACAATGGTTTTTTCAGGCTCCACACTGCCAGCATCATCAACGACGCTAAAGAAGTCAAGACTCAAACCGTTGACAAACTCTTCAAGACGGGGAACCTGACGCACATCCATCATGCAGATTTGGCGAAACTGGCGAACATCGCGGTTGAGGGAGGCGATGGTTTCCATTTCTTGCAGCAGAGGTGATTGCCAGGGGTGCTCAAAATCCGCGCGGCGGAAGAGCAGCCCTTCACCTCCGGTTTCATAAATGAACCAGAATTTTTTATCTATGGCAAGCGCTTTTAGTGCCATGTAGATGACAATGCTTGAAAAACGATCAGTGGTCAAATCAAATATGGTCTCGTCGCGGCCGGGATGCTGAAAATGCGGGTTGCCAATTTCACAAGACACTTTCTGCTTCATTTCAGGCACATTCATGCCGTCGTAATCTACCAATACCAACTTTGAATTGCGCACCATGACGTTGTGATGTGAAAGGTCGCCATGTGTTATGGTGCGTTTTTCGAGATCCATAACGATGTGATAAAACTGTGATGCCAATTCTTCGAGCACAGCAGGGTTATCCAGGTGGCGGATGACATACGTCTCAAGGGTTTCGCCCTCTACCCACTTCATAAAGGTGATCGGGAACAATGATCCCTTGATGGTGATGCCCTCGGGGATGTATTGAATCGCTTCCAGGTAATCCACTTTGGCTCTCTGGATAAATCGGTTGATGCTGGCATAGCGTTCAGCGCGATCGGCGACGTGCCGGTGAAAACAACGCAGGGCATAGGTGGAGGTTCCATCGCTGAGTTTATAGGTTAAGGCAAAACCACCCGAGCGCACGCGTGGAAGGCCCCATAAGTCAGCTTCAGCCACACATTGCTGCAAACCGGTTGGTATCAGGCAGCGCGAAGGATGCTGCAAGGCTGACTGATATTCATTGAACGCCGGATACTTCATGAACCAGTAATCTCCATCATTTTATACATCTACGGTTAAACAGATCAAACTTGTATCATCGTTTTTTATCAATGACTGTCTGCGCAAATATCTGATCCAGGTTTGGAACCGGACGAGCGAAGTGAGGTTTTCACTGACTAATGCCCAGGTTAATGTTCCTGATTCAAGTTTGCGGATCATCCATTCTGACAAGGCGTCGGTGGCGATCAAGAAATGATCTCCGCGCTGCCATTTGCCAGAAATTGACCCTGCTCTTGAGCGTGTATAGGCTATGTTGGTTGAGATTAAGTCAGGGGTGTTTGAAAAATCTTTGGCTTGCGTAAATGGAAACGTTGAGACAAATTTTCCTTTTACGACTTGAAAAAGGCAGGTATCCCCTACTGCATTTGCGGTCCATCCATGATCGGGGGGCAGCGTATTTAATGGATAAACGCCATTTTTCTGCCAGATATGAAACCACATCAGGGTGGCAAATGCCCCCTGGCGCACTTTAATGGCGGTTGGCCAGGGCAATTCTTTATCTGGAAGGGCTGCTTTCCATGAAGCACGGGCTGCATTAATGGCTTGATTAAAATCAACGGATGCGGCACGAGAAAGACTTGACTCTTTCACAAGCAAGTTTGCCCACAATTTTGAAAACGAAGAGGTGGTAGCCCCGTCGGCCATGGCACAGCTAAATTGATCTGCAATCAGGCTGCTGCCGTTGACGAGATGAGGATAAATGGCGTCCTCGTTTTCCTCTTCACGGTTACCCTCCTTGCAGAGGCTGAAGGCTTTCCACACCAATTTCATGTGCGAACTTATAACTGAATGTTGGCTGGGCGAGTTCCAATTTCAAGCGCCTGGACGATGCCGGCAATATCAGCATTGTAGACCAAACCATGAGCGCCTTCTTCCAAGGAGGTGCCCATCAACTCTTCACTGGTGGCACGCATCTTGGGGGTTAACGGACTGCTGACCTCGAACATAACGCGTGAGAAGTGATCAGGCAAGTCTTTGACATCCATCGGAAAAACGATTTGGCGTGATAATTCATTTGAAGAAGAATGGACAGTCAAAATGGTGCAATTGCCATCTTCGGTGGCTAGCGATTTGATCAACTCTGCCGGCACACGGGCGTCACCGTCATTGGCTTCGCCATCCGTGAGATTGATCACAGTGGGAGGATAAGATTGAGGGTGCTCCTCAACCCAGGTAGCCAGAATTTCATGGGCTTTATTCAAAGCAGCGCACATGGGGGTTTGTCCGCGAGAGACGGCGTCCACCCAGACCGGGAACTTGGTGCTTACTTCAATAAAACCACCCACGCCGTCAGATTCTTTTTTAACGCGATCTTCTATGCGCAAAGGATTCTCATAAATTTCATCAATCCAAACGAGATCGCTATTTGCCAACTCGCCACCTAAAGCAGTTTTTACTTCAAAGCCGTAACCAATCACGCCAACCTGGTAATATTTTCTGATCTCCATATCTTTGGAGGCAGAAACCACCAGACTTTGGATGACCTTGTTTAAGGCATCTGCAACGAATTCAGATTTTTTCGGATTGCCGGCGATGCCCATAATGGGGTTTTGCATTGATGTGGAATGGTCAACGAGAAAAAGGAAACAAGTGGGGTTCATACGGCTAATTTCTGCGGAATACATGTGAAGCCTCCAAAAAATCAAATAATAGTTAATAGATGCTTAATGATTCGTGAATCGTGTTGCATCTTTCAAACATAATATTCAAATTGTATTTGAAAGATTGTTTCACTGTAATAATAATCCAATAAATTCTTTGTAAATTATCAACGACTTTACAAAATTAAGTAGATTAGAGAATTAATTGGTGTCTTTCTAAACCCCTTGCTTCCAAGACATAACGAATTCAACCTGCGCATCCGCCTCGGGGCTGCGCATCCAACTACTGGGGACATGGTGTCGAAGTTTCTGTATCTCTGCCAAGACTTGTTTTGGGGGCAAACCATGTCTGACCAGATGGCAGCCTACGACTGTGCCGGTGCGTCCGATGCCGGCAATGCAATGGATATAAACAGGTTCATTTTTGGCAAGACTTTCATCAATTTCATCCAGTATGATTTTCATGTTTTCAATAGAGGGAATGGACCTGTCTTCGATAGGATGGTTGGAATATGCCATATTTTTCATATAACCATTCCCCTCATCCAACAGGATCTCATGATATTTAGGCATGTAGTCTAGTGGATGCGTCAGGTCAATCAAGCGGATGATACCGGACCGAATGATTGCTTGAAGTCTGCGGCGGGTTTCCAATTCGTCGCGTCTGGCAGGATAATCGCCGGCCATGAATAATTTCTCTTTTACCCAATAAGACTCTGAATAAGGCAATGCCTGGATAATGTCAGCCATGAGGTTTCCTGTCACTTATTTAGTATGAATCTGTTTCGATAACGCATGATCAAAACCAACACCAGAAACTGGAACGTTGCCAATAAGATGGTTGAAAACTGTTCAAAATAAAAAACCAACAAGTTAACCAGGGTGATGGCCACAATCAAACTGATCATCCCCAACCAGGTGCCAATTTTTTCCTTTTTTAAGAGAATGAGTAATGCCGCAACCAGGATGATCAGCGCCAAGGACCCTTCCATGAGCACGCGAGTTTCAAACCAATTCAGACCGTTTGCATTGCGAACCAATCTGTTCGAAATCAACTTTTCATAAAAAATCTGCAATTCTATAGCGTTTTTAGAAATGGAGAAGAAAAAAATTGGTGAGACCAAAGACCAGATGGCACTTCCCAACAAGCCAATTAGAATGGCAATTCGCAATTTTGGTCGTGTAAGGAATTTTCGTTCAAATTTAATAAGGGTTATTTTTAGTCGATCAAGAAAGTTGGGATGAATATTTCTCACCTTGGAATTTTGCGTCTGCAAGTATTGCTTCATGGATTCTGCCAGGGCGGACAGCTCTTTTCGATCTTCGCTTTTACCTACTTCAACTAAAGATTGGATCAATTCTTCGCGCTCATAAGCAGACAGATCGCGGTCAAGTACCTCAGAAAAACGTTCCATGATTTCATACATTTTCGATCGGGTTGACTTTGGCCTGTTTTGCCTTACCTGAAAGGCAAGTAAAACCGTCAACAAGAAAAAGACATACACAATTGGGGCGGCAGAGGGATGGAAATAATCATTGCTGCTGGTGATAAACTTGCCCACTTCATCAATGAAAAGGCCCACACCTAAACCGGCAACTAACGCTGAAAGTGTGGCTGCCCAATCGTTAACAAAGATTATCGGAATCAGGGCCGCAGCGAAGAGCAGCAAACCACCCCACAAGACATGAGCGATGTGAAGCTCGCCGCCTCCCAACTTTGGATACCCGGTCAGCTCCAGAAACAGGCGGGTGGCTCCAACAGAAAAGGCAAAACTTAACAGCGTTATGACTATATTCTGCCCTGCTCTAAAACGCAGCACGAGGCTGCGATCTTTATGCGGATTGTGTGTTTCCTTTTTTTTCTCTTTTAAGGTCATGCGATCACCATTAATAACTTAAACTTGAGCCGCCGATGAATTCACGCACGACCGAATCTGAAGGTACATAACTATCATCTACCACCTGGTGAATTGTTTTCAATAACTCAGCCACGCGGTCAGCCCGTATGTAGGCATCTTCACGCAACGGATCACCACGGTATCGTTTCTGCCAATCAAGAAAATTTGCCAGTAAGCGATGCACATAAATTGGCAGTTCGTAGGGCATTGCAGAATTAATTATCTCATCTGCCTGGATAATATTGGGAATGATATTGCGCATTTCGCTGTCACGCACATAATGCCAATGTTCAAGTGTCTGCCGCGGATCGTAGGCGCGATGCGCCTCGTCGCGCAGCATGCGCCGCATCAACCGGATGTCGGTCCATTGGATGTACTCACCGTCCCTGCCCTTCATTTGCAGCAGTGGTTCAAGATAAAGCTTGTACTTTTTTTCGTCAGAAATTTCGCTGGTAAGCCCCGGAAACAAACCGTGCAGCGAATCAATGAGAATCAATTCATCTGGCTTGAGTGACAAGGGTGTGACATCAGGTCCGCGCTTGCCTAGTTTGAAATCATAAAAAGGCACGTTCACCTGTTTGCCAGCTACCAGGTCTGTGAGATGGCGGTTAATCATCTGCAAGTCAAGCGATTGGGGGGTCTCAAAATCATAATCACCGAATTCATCTTTGGGATGTTGGTCGAGGTTTAAGAAGTAATTATCCACATTCAAGGTAACCAATTTGAGACCGTGTTCTTTGAGTTTTTGGTTGATCTTGAGTGTGGTGGTGGTTTTACCGGAAGAAGAGGGGCCGGTAATGAGAACCATCTTTAACGCATCTTTACGGGCAAGAATCCCCCTGACCGCGTTTTCCACATCCACCGTGTAGGCTGCTTCAGACTCGGTAATAATTTGAGAATACTCCCCCGCCTTTATGCGGTGGTTCAACCCTTCAACGGTGTTCACGCCATGGTCTACTGACCAATCCAATATATGCCAGATCTTGGACCAGGGGATGTTAGGAGAAGGCTGTTTTGAATGAGAGGATAGTGTTTCTTGCTGCTTGCGGTGGTTGGCGCGTTCGTTGCGATAGAGGATGTAGGCCTTGGCCACTTTTGCGTGACCGTTTTCGATCAATACCTTCTCTACCACATCCTGAATTTCTTCGATAAGGGGTATGTATTCGGCGGCTGGATTTCGTTCGAGAATATCAACGACCTGTGTAGAAAGCCTTCTTGCCAAATCGCGATCACGCCCGCCTACTTCAACCGCCGCGCGGTAGATGGCGTTGGTAATCCTTTCCGGTGTAAAAGGCACCACGGCACCTGAACGTTTGACTACTGATTTTATCTTACCCATTCATTCCTCGATATGCAAAAGATCAATAAGATTATACCGAGATTCGTGAGAATATATACGAACCGAGACAAAAATAGGGCGGTTCATGAACCGCCCTTACGAAATATTACGGTGTAACCGTCGCTGTCGGTGTGGATTGCGCAGGGTCAGCGCTAACCATGTTTGCTTTGAATAAGGTCACCACACCTGCTTTAGCCTCAAAAACGCTGCCATTGATGTTATAGACCCCTTCAGGGCAGGACTGCGAACTGACTGCGTTATGGATAGCTGTCTGAATCACATCCAGATTAGCAGATTGACTTTCATCCAACGGTCCGAGTTGGCAATTCTGGGCAGTGGGGATGGTGTCTTTTTGTTCGACGATCCAATTGATCATATATTTCGATGCGGTTAGGCGCGCTATATTGAATGGATCAAAATTATCTGAAAAAATTGATGGTGTCATTGTTTGTTCACCCAGGTTGTATGCTTCCATGATCGCGAGCAAAGGTTTTCCTTCTGGGGTTTTGTAATTCTTGAGCACATTAATCCCGGATTGAGTCGCCGGCCATTCACCAAAAGGCAGGGCGATAATGTTACCCAGTTTTGGATAAAGATCCTCTCGGCCTACTTTTGATAAAAAGTAACGCGTGTCTGCATCATTCATTTGTAAATGCCACAAGATATCAGCGTTACTGGTCATAATGCTCAATAAGGGATGTTGGTAGAGGTGGTTATAGGGTTCAATACCATTGTCTACCGCCCAGGCAATGGTTTCGCCCAGTTTGGTTTTCCAGGCGTCGCCTTCGCCAAGTTGAAATACCTCTCCAACCTGTTTATCGCCATAAAATTTGTCACCCATATTTGAAAAAACGGCTGCAGAGTAACCGAAATCAGGATGCTCCTGTGCGAAATGCCATAACAAGCCAAGACCGGAAAATTGTGAGGGAGTTCCATCCGGGTTGATATAAAGCTGATCAGCAAACCAGAGGTCATCGAGGGTAATGATCAGGGGCTTCTTGCCAACAGGAACCACAAAAGTGCCGTTCAACCAATCATCCAAAGACACCAAATAGAAACCATTATCATAGAGCGTCTGGATATGGTCTTTAAAGTCTGACAAACGCATTTTTGTGGCATCTGTGTTTGCGTAATCGGGTACGAATCGATGGTAAATCAGGATGGGAACCTGTATGTTTCCGTTCCAGACAGTGGAATCTAAAAAGAAGGGAATCTCTGTGGGTGTCGGTGTTACTGTGGGTGTAAGGGTCTGGGTAGGCAATGGGGTGCTGGTCGGTGTTTCAGTGGGACTGAAAGCAGAGGCAACAGAACAGCCTGTAATTGAAAAGAAAACCACCAGAGCGGCCAACCAGTAAAAATAATAGCGTTTTTTCATTCATTCTCCAAAAATGCTGATGACTGCTTTATGGATTACTAATCGTATGCCATTGCATCATCTAATTAAGACTAATTGTACCCAATTCCGGTTCGTTTTAAAAAATGAGCAAGAATTTTTTCTTCGAGTTGTTTGGATTCTTCCACCATGTATAAAACCTTGGTGATCAGATCATTGGCAGCATCAGGATGCTCAAGGTTATGAATATTGATGCGCACATTTGCAGCAGCGCTTTTAAGTCCGCCGGCTGCAAGAGCTGAAGCTGAAAGCGCATCAGAGATGGCATTCAAGTTACCCAATTCTGCAGCGACCAGGGCCAACTTCATCACCTCCAGGCTCAGTTCTGCCGAGTGGTATGGTACACGGGCAGCTTGCAAAGTGGCAGCTTCCATGGCGGTAGCTCTTATGTCTAGCTGATCTGCAGAATCCTTGGGCAGACGAACAGCCTGCAAAAAGGCGTCAAATGAGGCAGCATCTTCGGCGACAGCGTCTTGGAGTTGAAGCTTGAGTTCTTCAGCTTGCCTTATCATTTGGTGCATCTGAGGTTCTACCTCAGCATATTTTTTCTTCCCCAGGGTCACCTTGCCAACCATAGCCACCAACGCCGCAGCAGAAGCTGCCGCATATGCAGCAGCAGAACCTCCGCCGGGGGTTGGGTCAGCGCTGGCCAATTGATCTAGAAATTCAAACCTGGATTTTTGAGCTGCTTCAGATTGGGCAACTTCATAAAGCCGATTTTCAAGAATTTGCTCCGCTTTAAAACCGTCCAACTGACTGTACCATACTGCAGCATCAATCAAGGCATCTTGTGGGATCAGGCCTACAAGTTCACTATGATGGATGCCCACACCATAACGATCTGCTTCGCGGCGAACGGCTTCAATCACGCGCGCCATGGGGGTTTGCCGAAAATTGGTCATGTTCATTGAGACCTGTGCACGTTCATCCACCATTACACCCATAGCTTTGATAAAGCGAAATCCACCTGAAGAATGGCGCATGGCTTTGGCAATTTTTTGCGCAATGCTGAGATCATTAGTGGTTAAATAAATATTGAAGGCGATTAATGGCGCTCTTGCGCCAATCACGGTCGCGCCAGCAGTGCCGAGTTTAGAGGGACCGAAGTCGGGCTTACGTTCAGGGTTGACAAGAATATCGGCTTTCAAACCTTCATACTGGCCTTTGCGGATGTTTTCGAGGTTCTGACGTTCAGGCCGGCTGGCAGCTTCTTCATAAAGATAAACCGGTATTGAAAGCTGCTCGCCTACACGCTTTCCAAGACGCTGCGCCATCTGGATGCAATCTGCCATAGTAATGCCAGAAATAGGCACAAAGGGAACAACATCCGTAGCGCCGACGCGGGGATGCGCGCCCGTATGTTCATCTAGATTTATTAACGCTGAAGCGGTCTCAATCGCCTTAAAGGTGGCTTCTTCCACCGCGCCAGGCTCGCCCACTATGGTAATCACAGTGCGATTGTGGTCAAGATCAGAATGTTTATCCAATATCTGCACACCTGCGACAGCTTGAATGGAGCCGACGATCTTTTCCACTACATCTGCGCGCCGTGCTTCTGAAAAATTGGGGATACACTCAACCAGGGTTTTGGGCATTATTCATCCTCTAATGATAAAAAATTGTACTTAGAAAAAATTACAACCTCATACAACGAACTTAATTTGTGTTCATCCGAGATATAGGTTGTTACTCAGGCCTCTCCCCTGCCCCTCTCCATTTACTGATGGAGAGGGGTTTGGGGTGAGGTAATGATTAATACATTCTTCCTAAAATTTTAAAGCATTTTATTCATTTAATTATAATCCTTCGCAAAGCGCAAATAACCTAGACGTCAAATTGTTTGGCTTGTTCCCAAAAAGCATCCATCTCGGCGAGGGACATTTTCTGCATGTCTTTGCCAGTCAAACGCGCCTGCTCTTCAATGTATGCGAAACGCTTGCGGAATTTGAGGTTGGTCTGCCGCAGCGCGGATTCTGAATCCACTTTGTACCAACGAATTACGTTAACCAAAGCAAACAAAAGGTCACCCAATTCTTTGGCGCGTTCTTCATCATTGGCTGCCGTCTTTACTTCTTCCAACTCTTCTACGACTTTGTCTAGCACGGGTCCAATGTCAGGCCAGTCAAAACCAATCCGGGCAGCACGATCTTGAATGGCTTGCGCCTGAGCCAACGCAGGATAAGAGATTGGTACCCCATCCAGCATTCCTTTTTTGGATTCATCCCCGTTTTTAAGGCGCTCCTGCCCCTTAAGAGACTCCCAATTCTGAACTACATCTTTCTCGCCACCGACGATCCAATCTTTGAATACATGAGGATGCCGATAAACGATCTTGCGGTTGATGCCAGAAATGACATCTGACATGGTGAATTCGCCTGCTTCTGAAGCGATCTGGGCATGTAAAAGGATTTGCAACAGAATATCACCTAACTCTTCTTTGAGACTAACAGGATCGTGTTGATCAAGAGCATCCAGTGCCTCGTAGGTTTCTTCGAGCAGGTAGGTTCGCAGTGATTCGTGCGTCTGCTTTTTGTCCCACGGACATCCGTCTGCGGGTGCCCGCAGGTGAGCGATAATCTCTTGAAAACTTTCTAACGAGCTGTCTTGCGAGGTTGGAGGCACAAATAATATGGTGATAGGGTTGGTAACCTCGCCAAGCTGGGCCAATGTGCATTTATCCCAACTAATTTCACCATCTTTTTTTTGGATCAATGGGTGCAGCAGATGAGCTTGTGGAAACAAAGCGGATAAAAGTTTTTGAATTTCAAGTAATTTTTCGTTTGTTTCAATGGAATATATCAAAATGCTGTTATCAGCCGAAAATGGAGGATGATGCTTATTTTCTAATAATAATGAATCAACGGTCACCAATGCAGCTTGAGGATATTGTGCAAGCAAGTTGGATAAACCAAATGCCATGTCTTCGCCCCTGTGGATGACCACATTAGCAGAGGGTAGGTTTTGACTGAGGCAGAGACCAACCTGGTCGGCGGTCATTGGCACGATTGGGGTTAGGTACAATATTGTTGCGCCCTCTTTTATATTAGCAAGCGTTTGCTGTTTCCACTGCGCTAAAGATTGATCCCTCATTTTTGTAAACAATTGTGCATTGGCGACATGTTCCATTTGTAATAAGTTCATGGCGGTTGATCCGCGCGCGATTGCCAGATCAATAGCACTTAAGCGGCGAATATTCTCTACAGCTTCAGATCCCAACCCGCAATAAATAAGTTTGAAGTTCTTTGCCATGGTCACCTCAAAAACAACCTGAAACAGTGTTTACCAAGCAGTTAAAACATAGAGATGCAATCTGCCTGGTAAAGGATTGAAAATAGCAGAGAACTCTACTACTTTCGATCCAACCGAAGATGATTGCATCTCGCTGTAATCAGATTCTAAATCTGAAGAAGTTTTAACGTTTGGTATAAGTAGGTGCCTTACGGGCGCGTTTCAAACCTGGCTTCTTACGTTCCTTGATACGGGGATCACGGGTAAGGAAACCACCTTTACGCAGACTGGCGATGCTATCGATATCCAGTTTGACCAAAGCGCGGGCAAGCCCAAGTTGTACTGAATCAGTTTGACCGGTAACGCCGCCGCCGTAAACAGTAGCTGTGATATCAAAGGTCTCGCGATCTTTTGATACTGCAGCCAGAGGTCCAAGGATGGCTTCCATGTCTCCGATACGTGGGAAGTAATGTTCCAGCGGTTTGTCATTAACCGTAAATTTACCTGTACCGCTCATGATACGAACACGAGCTGAACTTTCTTTTCGGCGACCAATACCTTCATAATATTGAACTGGCATATTCGTCTAGCTCCTTTATGCTACTGGTTTCGGGTTTTGTGCAGCATGTGGATGTTCGCTGCCGGCATAAACCTTCAGCCTTTTGAAAATCGAACGACCCATGCGGTTGTGAGGCAGCATACCCCACACAGCAGCAGTGATCACGCGATCTGGATGAACACGCATTTGCTCCTTCAGGCCTACGGTTTTCAAACCACCGGGGTATCCTGAGTGTTTGTAGTAATTTTTGGTTTCGAGTTTCTTTTGGGTTATGGCAAGTTTATCAACATTGATCACAACCACTACATCACCCATTTCAACACCGGGGGTGAAAGAGGGTTTGTGTTTGCCAAGTAAATAATTGGCAATCTGTGTTGACAGACGACCGATGCCCTGACCTGCAGCATCAATCAAAAGCCACTCTGGTTCTTGTCTTCCTTTTAGGACGTAAGTCTTGTCCAGCATAGTCTCTCCGTTAGCCTGTATTCTCAAGCCATGTATCTAATTTTCCGTTTAATCAACTGATCCTTGTATTCTGCCTTCGTAAGCAACTTTGGAGAGAACCAAACCATGAGATGGGGCCAAACCCGGCTTGATAATCACTCTTTCGCTTAATCCCTTTACCAGGTCTTCAAAACTCAAAGCGCCTCTGGCAAATTGCACCTGCATATAAACCAGGCGCCTTACCATGTGATAAAGAAATGCGTTAGCCTTGATTTCATAAATCCAACCGCCGTCCTTTTCAGTCCAATTGCTCGTGTAAATCTCACGAATAGTGGAGCTGCCAGGTTTCATTGCCCGACCGAATGAGGAGAAGTCGTAGCGTCCAATGAAAGGAGCGGCTGCCTTATTCAGCAGTGTTCCCTCCAATGGAGGCCAGATCCTCCATGCATATCGTTCAAGCAGCGGTTGATTTTGCGGAGCATGATAAAGTGTGTACAAATAAGTCCGGCTTGAAGCATCATAACGGGGGTGGAATTCAGCCTCCGCGCGGGAGATACTTTGCACTACTGCATCTTGCGGCAATTTGGCGTTCAGGGCGTTGAGAAGAATTTCGTCTTCGTGCCGCCAATCCAGTGAAAAAGAAACGATCTGCCCGGTAGCGTGAACGCCTGCATCGGTTCTGCCGGCAAAGAGGATGGTATCCTCCTGCCAGCCGAGTTGCGATAAAGCGGCTTCCACAACTGCCTGAACAGTACGCGTTTTTCCCTGGCGCTGAAAACCTGCGAAATCAGTGCCGTCGTAAGCAAGGATAAGTTGGTAACGTGCCATTCCTAGCCGTCCCTGATGGAACGAGCTATTCTTCTACAAGTTCGATCAAGACCATATCAGAGGAATCTCCGAGTCGTGGTCCTAATTTCAAAATACGGGTATATCCACCATTGCGGGTTTCGAAGCGGGGACCAATTTCATCAAACAATTTTTTGACCATGGTGGCATCGCCCAAACGTGCAGCAGCCAAGCGACGGGCATTCATTTTGTCTGTGTCACTGCCCTTGATGCTTCGGCGAGCAAGGGTAATCAATTTTTCAGCCTCACCGCGGATGAACAAAGCTTTAGCGCGGGTGGTTGTGATTTTTTCGTGAGTAAACAGTTGATTGATCATGGTGCGGCGCAAGCCCAACCGTTGATCTTTAGTTCGTCCTAATCGATATCCAGCTACATTATGACGCATAATACATCACTCCACATCTTTATCGTCTTGCATGAAGCCCTTTTCTTTCATCTTGTCGCGCAATTCATCCAGGCTTTTTTCGCCAAAATTGCGGATCGACATGACGGCTTCTTCGCCTTTTTCGAGCAGTTCAAGTACATCACCTACATTGGTGATGCCAGTACGCTTCAAGGAATTGAAGACACGAACTGAAAGATCAAGATTCTCAATCGGCGTTTCGGCTGCTTCACTGGTCAAATGACTGCCAGAGACTTCTTTTTCAACACTCATCATTAAAGATTCTTCGCTGATGCCTGAGATAAATCGCAGGTGATCAATCACAACCTTTGAGGCGTTGCCGAGCGTCTTTTCCGGTGCAATCGTGCCATCGGTCCAGATTTCAAGAACAAGGCGATCATAGTTAGTACTTTGACCGACACGCGCTGACCCAACGGTGAAATTCACACGTTTGACTGGAGAATAGATTGCATCTACTGGTAATTCACCAAGAGGAAGTTTTCCACTGCGATCACCGGCAGGAGAATATCCACGGCCACGATCAACAGTAAAATCGATATCCAGCTTGGTCTTGGCATCATCTACCGTGAAAAGGTAAAGATCAGGGTTGACAATTTCGACTTCAGCAGGCGCTTGAATGTCGGCAGCGGTCACTTCACCAGCACCACGTACATCGAGGTGCAAGTGAGCGGTATCGCCTTCATGCAGGATCATACGGATCTGTTTCACCTGCAGGGTGACTTGAATAACATCTTCACGAACGCCAGGGATATCACTAAATTCGTGCATCACATCTGACACGCGCATGGATGAAATCGCAGCACCATCCAGTGAAGACAACAATACACGCCTCAGTGCATTACCGAGGGTATCGCCAAATCCACGTTCAAGCGGACTGATGATAAATTTTCCATAATTGCGAGCTTCTGCTTCTCGCTCGACTTTAGGTGTTACCATATTAGTTAAAGCGCACACATTTACCCCTTTCCGATACCGAAACGTATCCTATCTCTGGGTTAATGGACATTAGCGTGAGTAATACTCAACGATCAATTGTTCATTCAAGCTGCCATCAATCTCAGCTCGTTCAGGAAGACGTAACATTCGACCAGAAAGATTCTTAAGATCACGATCCATCCAAATAGCGCAAGGGCGCTTTTCAGCAAAATCGGGGAGTTGCTTGAAAAAGGTCAATTTTTTGGCAGAATCAGTTGCTGAAATGGCATCACCAGGCTTCAAAAGCATGGATGGAATGTCAGCGCGACGGCCATTGACCACGAAATGGCCATGATTGACCAATTGGCGAGCCTGAGCACGACTATCAGCCAAACCCAAGCGGTAGACCGCATTGTCAAGACGCATTTCAAGAGTTTGCAAGAGATTCAAACCGGTCATACCACGGGTGCGAAGGGCAATTCCAAAGGAACGGCGGAATTGACGTTCGAGCACACCATACACCCGGCGGGCACGCTGTTTGGCGCGCAATTGACGGGCATAATCGCTCTCACGTTCTGAACGACCTTGTTTGGTTTTTCCGTGTTGACCAGGAGCATATCCGCGTTTTTCAAACCCGCATTTGGGAGTGAAGCAGCGGCTGCCCTTTAGAAATAATTTTTCGCCTTCTCGCCGGCATAATCTGCATACCGGACCAGTATATTTTGCCATAATTTCCTTCTCCTAAATTACACGCGGCGTTTTTTCGGAGGCCGGCAGCCATTGTGAGGTACCGGTGTAATATCAGCTATGGAACGGACTTTCAGTCCCAATGATTGGACAGCACGAATGGCAGATTCACGTCCGGGACCAGGTCCCTTGATGATCATGTCCACTTCCTGGACACCCATATTCTGGGCTGCCTTGATCGCCTGCTCGGCAGCTAAACGGGCCGCAAAGGGAGTGCTCTTGCGGGAACCTTTAAAGCCAGCGGAGCCAGAACTGCCCCAGCAGATGGTGTTTCCCTGCTGATCGGTCACGGTCACAATTGTGTTGTTGAAAGAAGCAAAAATGTGAACCTGTGCCGAGGACAGTGTGCGCTTGGTTTTCTTGGTAGTGCTTGCGCGACGCGTTGAGCGTACATTTTGAGCCATATTTCCTCGATATCCTGTTTAATCTTATTCGTCATCCGATTTACGTGAGTAGACCAGGTTGCCGCGGGGGAGAGAAGGTACCCCACCCAATCTATCAAGCAAATTAGATTATTTCTTTGCAGCTCCACGACGACGGCCGCGACCGGCAACAGTCTTCTTCGGGCCTTTGGCAACGCGTGCGTTTGTGCGCGTGCGTTGGCCGCGGCAAGGAAGATGGTGACGATGGCGCATGCCACGATAGCAGCCAATTTCAATAAGGCGTTTGATATTCATCTGCACTTCACGGCGCAGATCGCCCTCTACTTTGAAATTCTTGGTGATGTACTCACGCAAGGAGGCTACTTCAGTTTCCGTCAGGTCTTTGACCCGAGTATCGGGACTAACCTGTGTGGATTTAATGATTTCATTGGCGCGAGTGGAGCCAATACCGAAAATGTAGGTTAACCCTACTTCAATACGCTTGTTACGTGGAAGATCAACACCTTCAATTCTCGCCATATGTCCTTACCCCTGTCGCTGTTTATGCTTTGGGTTTTCGCAGATCACAAATAAAACACCACTGCGTTTTACAATTTTGCATTTTGCGCATCGTTTTTTAATGGATGGTGCAACTTTCATTTTATTGCTCCTTTATACAAAAGGTACTGCTATTAAACCGAAGTTTTGATTATACTCGCGTTTATGCATTCCGTCTAGGATTGGAAGCGTCACCCTGCGTAGTAAGGATCAGCGGTCCATTTTCAGTGACTGCCACCGTATGTTCATAGTGGGCGGTCAAGGAACCATCTGCTGATGAAACAGTCCATTGATCTGGGAGCACTCTGGTATTCGGAGTGCCAACCAAAAGCATGGGTTCCAACGCGATGGTCATCCCAACTCGGAGCACCAGTCCCCGGCCGGGCACACCATAATTCGGGAGTTGAGGTCCCTCATGCATGGCGCGTCCTACTCCGTGGCCTGTGTATTCACGGGTAACGTGAAAACCTTGGCTCTCTGCTACGTTTTGGATGGCTGCAGAAACATCACCAATGTGATTACCAGCGACCATCTTTTCGATCCCGGCATACAGGGCGTTTTCAGCGGTGTCTACCAGCTTTTGTGCCAGCGGGTTGACCTTACCGACAAACGCAGTGAATGCAGAATCACCGACAAAACCTTCATAGACCGTTCCACAATCCACCGAGACGATATCCCCTTCTTTTAGCTTGCGCTTACCGGGGATGCCGTGCACCAGTTCGTAGTTGACACTGACGTTGGTGCTGGCAGGATAAGGATAAGGGCCAGGATAGCCCTTGAACGGACTATAACAACCGTATTTTCGCAGCACTTCTTCGGCTGCGGCATCAAGATCGGCAGTGGTGACACCGGGGGCAATGATGGCTCTGGCGGCTGCCAGTGCTTCTGCATTAATCCGTCCGGCCTCGCGCATAAACACAAGTTCACTTTCAGATTTGATAGTAATCTGCCGATCCCAAGACATATTATTAAGCTTTCTCCAAAGCAGCTAGCATGGCAACGGTGACATCTTCGATGGATTTTGTGCCGTCAACTTCAGCCAGCAGATTGAGATTTCGGTAATACTCGATGAGCGGTGAGGTCTGCGCAGTATAAACCTTAATGCGGTTCATTACGGTCTCAGACTTGTCATCGTCGCGTTGATAAAGTTCAGAACCATCCAGGTCACATACACCCGCAATCTGGGGGGGATTATATTTTTCGTGAAACACGTGTCCATTCGAGCGGCAAGTCCAACGTCCGCAAAGACGTTCAACCAGCAGATCTTCAGGAACAGAGATGTAAGGAACCAGGTTGACCTCACCTTTGAATTCCGTGAGCATTTTTGCCAAAGCATCAGCCTGGGCAGGCGTACGTGGAAAACCATCCAAAAGTGCACCTTTTGTGCAATCCGGGCGAGAAAGTCTCTCACGGATCATGGCAATGGTCACTTCATCGGGCACCAACTCCCCCTTGGTCATGAAGGTTTGAGCTAGTTGACCAAGTTCAGTTTGCCTTTTGAGATTGTCGCGGAACAGGTCGCCAGATGAGACATGCACCAATTCATACTTTTCAGCAATGATCTTGGCTTGGGTGCCTTTACCGGCGCCTGGGGGTCCTAAGAGAACGTAATACCTGGCCATGTTAACCTTTGATGATGCTTTCGTCGTAACCATGCACCTTAAGTTCAGTTTCAATGATAGTGAAGGTATCGCGAACAACACCTACAACGATCAGCAAACCGGCAGCAGAGATCACGAACAGAGTATTTTGTGAAATGGGAAGAATAGCACCCAAGATGTAAGGCAGCACAGCCACGAAACCGAGGAAGAATGCACCCGGGAAGGTGATGCGGCGTTGAACTTTTGAGAGATACTTTTGGGTCGGTGCACCACGCACAACACCCGGGATTTGAGCACCCTGGCGCTTGAGGGTTTCACCGTAGTTCTGTTGTGTAAACAAAACATCAGTATAGAAGAAACTGAATGCGACAACCAGAACAAAGAAAATAATAGGATAGATAACACCCGTACCGCTGAAATTGGAATAAATCCAATACCAGAAGCCTTGACCGGTTGCAAGCGCTTTTGGGAACCAACTGGCGAGCAAAGCCGGAAAAGACAAGAATGTTTGGGCAAAGATCAACGGGATCATGCCTGCCATATTGACCATGAGGGGCAGATTGCTGCGCACCGGCATAGACATGCGGTTTCCCACACGACGTCCGGGGAAGAGCACAGGCACGTGTCTACGGCCTTGCTGAACAAAAACGATGGCAAAGATGGTAAGCCCGAGAATGGCGAGGATGAGCAACAGCATCCACCAGCCATTAACCTTGTCAGCAAGAATGCTAATGAGGTTACTCGGCATGCTAGAGACGATACCTGCAAAAATGATCAAAGAGAGACCCTGGTTTGGAATACCAAATTCAGAGATTAATTGACCTAGCCAGATACCAAACATCGTGCCAGCTACCATGCTGACCAAGATCGTCAGCGTTGGCAATAGAGATGCGCCGGTGAAGCCAAAGGGGGTGACCAAGACAGAGGTTTGGACCATGGTTTGGAAAATATTCACCTGACCGATAGCAGATAAGAGCGCCATCGGAATGGTGAGCATGGTGGTCCATTTTTCCATCAAGACACGTCCCTCACGGGGATTGTCTTTTAGACGACGATCCAGTGCGGGAATGATAGGAACGAGCAGTTGGATGATAATTTGAGACGTAATGTATGGGTAGACGCCCATTGCCAAAATAGAGAAGTTGGAAATGGTGCCCCCGGACAGTAAATCTAAAAGACCAAAAAGGCCTGACCCTGCGCCACCTGCAGTGGCAATGGACGCGATAACATCGCGATTAACGCCAGGAACAGGGATGGTTGCAGCAAGTCGATAGACAACCAGCAGAAGTATGGTGATAATAAGCTTCTTGCGGATATCTTCCGACATCCATAAATAACGCCAGGCTGATCGCTTCATAGAATTCTCCTCAGATGCCGGTTAGGCGATCAATTCGATCTTGCCGCCTGCTGCTTCAATCTTTGCCTGGGCAGACTTTGAAACACGCGCCACCTGAACGGTGAGAGCGACGTTCACATCTCCGCGGCCAAGAATGGCAACAGGGTTCTTGGGTTGATGGAGCAATTTGGCGTCAGCAAGGGTAGCCTGTGAAACAACACTTCCGGCCTGGAACCTTGCAAGTTGGTCCAGATTGATCTCGTTATACTCCACCTGATTAGGCGGTGTGAATCCCTCTCCACGAATGAAGGGGAGTCGGCGGAAGAACGGCAGGTTACCACCCTGGCGGTAAAGATGTCCACCTGAGCCTGCACGTGAGCCCTGACCTTTGGTACCACGACCGGCGGTTTTACCCTGACCGGCCGAATTACCATGGCCTTTGCGTTTTGGAAGCTTGATTTTGCCTTCATTTGGCATAAGGTCGTTTAGTTTCATTTCGTTTCCTGCACTTCCACTTTTACAAGATGCTCAACCATACGCAGCATGCCTTGCAAAACGGGACCATCCGTATGTTCCACTGTTTGGTTCATACGGCGTAGACCCAATGCACGAATGGTTGCTTTATGTTTAACTGAATATCCGATACCGCTGCGCACAAGTGTAATGCGCAATTTTTTAATTTCTTCCACTTTTTTCTTAGCCATTCTTCCTCCGTTCCCAATAAGGGAGAAGGTCTTTGACTGGTTTTCCACGGCGAGCGGCTTCAACTTCAGGTGACTTCAGTTGTTCAAGGGCATCAAAAGTGGCTTTCACCACATTGAGCACATTGGCGCTGCCAAGAGATTTGGTCAAAATGTCATGAACACCGGCTGCTTCAAGAACGGCACGCACACCACCACCGGCGATAACACCGGTACCAGCAGATGCAGGTTTGAGTAAAACAACTGC
>Ga0180732_1000017_pt1 | contig 250753 bp, 226 predicted proteins | sample KR11_01MetaG_FD_148674 | JGI IMG/M metagenome (GOLD analysis project Ga0180732, IMG submission 148674) | Groundwater microbial communities from the Olkiluoto Island deep subsurface site, Finland - KR11_0.1 MetaG | ecosystem: Environmental > Aquatic > Deep subsurface > Groundwater | place...
AAGTCAGGATATGACCATATTTCACTTCCTGTGAACAGCCCCTCGCCATGTCATTGACCGTGAACGATTTATTCGGCAGAAGTTGCATATGGCATAACGCTATTTGCTTGATTGAGAACAGACCCTAGTCTCCTGTTGGGATTGGGGATTTCAGGGTTCGGGTGAGCCGATGCGCCGGGCGGCGGCACGGAGAAACTCGAATTGCCGTTCGCTGGCGCGACAGCCTGCGCAGATGAGGAAATGCAGTTTCAACGCCAGACGCTCGGCCAGCGTGAGCGTGCGCTCCTGGCCTTGCGAAATCAGTTGAGTGGCTTCTTTGCAGTTGATCATTGTTGCTCTCCAAACCAGCGTTGGGTCAGGCATTCGCGTAGCCCCAAACGCGCCCGGTGCAATAGCACCCAGCAATTGGACGGACTAATCGCCAATTCCTTACAAATTTCCTCAGTTTCTAATCCAAGAATCTCGCGCATCATGAAAATTCGGCCGTGTTTGGGTGGTACGCCATCCAGGCAGGCTTCGAACACCACCCAGAATTGCTGGTTGTCCAGGGCCGCCTCCGGGTCGGCCCAGGCCATCGGCGGCGCGGCCCAGTGACCGCGCTGGTCGAACAGGTCGTCGAGATCCTTCATTTCGTCCTCGGCCGCGGCAAAATCCATCACATTGCCTTCGCGCACCCGTCGCCGCAGCTCATCGATGATTTTGTTCTTCAGGATGGAGAACACCCAGGTCTTGACGGATGACGCCCCGGTGAACTTGTCGGCAGACGTGTGCGCCGCCAATAACGCCTCCTGTACGGCGTCCTCGGCCGCCGCCTCGGAACGCAGTTGCAAGCGGGCAAAGCGCAGCATCTGCGGCCGCATGTCGGCGAGCGCGGCTTGAATTTCGTCTGGTGTCATAGTTCCTCCGCCGGGCCGCCCCAAGGAGGGACAGCCAACACATGGAGCGGGCAAGGCCCGCGAACAACCGTCACCCCCTTTTTTGAGAAGGGGGCTGGGGGGATGAGGGTCATAGTTCCTCCGCCGGGCCGCCCCAAGGAGGAACAGCCAACACATGGAGCGGGCATCGCCCGCGAACTTCCGTCACCCCCTTCTTTGAGAAGGGGGTTGGGGGGATGAGGGTCATACTTCCTCCGCCGGGCAGCGCCAAGGGAGACGGGATCAGTCACCCCGGCGCTGGCAGGCAGCCATCATAGCCAACGGAGTCAAATGCCGTGGCGATAGGATGCCGGGTCAGGTATTGCTGCAGTGACTGATGACGTAGCGATGTTTGCCCGAGGCACTGCGGGGAATTTCAGCGACACAATTGATCTCCAAAGCCATCTGTTCATCGATATCCCTGGCGATTCTGGTCCGCAGGTCGGCGGTGACTGCGGCGGGCAGAGCAATGGAGGCTACGATATTGAGTGTGAGCTTGTCGATGGCGCTCTGAATACACTGAAACTGCTTGATCTGTGGCAGATGAGCGAGCAGGCGATTGAAATAGGAGGGATGAATGTGCTTGCCGCTTGGTGTAAGGATCATGTCATTATTGCGGCACATCCCCATTTCCATTAACGGGAATGGTGAGCCGCAGTCGCAATGGTTTGCCTCATCCGCCAGCAAGCGTCCCGAGTCACCGATGTCGTAGCGAATGAAGGGCATCAGCCGGTTGGTCAGCGAGGTGACAATGAGACGGCTGTTGGCCTGCCCCATGTTGTCGCTGGCGCTCACATCCGGCGTTTCTAGATACACCATGTCGGTAAATACATGCATCCGGCCATGGCGACATTCGCAGGCGATGTTGGGGATCTCGCGGCAGCCGTATTGGTTGAATACCTTGCAGCCGAAGGCGCGCTCGATGAGTTCTCGCTGCGGCCCAGTCAACACTTCCGCGGTCGAGTAGACACCGCGCAGGGTCGCCGGCATCGGCTGCCGGGTATCGATGATAAAGCGCGCAAATTCGGCAAGCACCGTGGCGTAGCCCTGCAGCAGAACGGGCCGGTAACCGCGAACAAAGCTTGACCATTCATGCATCTGCTGCTCGGAGCACTCGAAGGCGGCGATGGTTTTTTCCGCGGCAATGAAATCAGTCCAGCCCGCACCAAACACACCGCCGATCTGGGTGTCCTGGCGGGCTCCCCAGAAATTGAGGATCTTTTCGCCGGGCTGCCAGCCTGACATCATGTAACTGCGACACATGCCGGCACGCATCAGCTCGTGCTTGGCGTCGTCATACCAGAATGCCAAGGGGTTCCCGGTCGAACCGCCGGTGTGGCCTAACTTAACCTGGCGGCGGTCGGCGTTGCGGTCCAGCAGTTCGTCCAGGTGCGGGCGGATATCCTCCTTGCGCAGGATGGGCAGGGTGCCAAGGGGCAGGCCGTCTGGGGCCGCCGGCACGCGTAACAGCGGCGCGAATCTGGCGGCGTAATACGCCGTATTCTGCGTGGCGTAGGCGATGATGCCGGCCAGATCCTGTTGCTGTTTCTGCAGCACTGCCTGACGGTCGAGGGACTGGGTGTGCAGCAGCGCGTCAAGCAGCGCAAAGCGCCTGGAGCGCAGGCGGCGATGCAGCCAGTGACGCAGTTGGCTACGCAAGCGGGACTCCTAGACCGGCTGGCTGTGGGCGCTTGCCAGTTGCATCAGCCACGCTGCGCTGTCCGCTGGATAGCTGACAATGGCGTCGAACAGGTTGGGACGCCATTTATCCCAGTTGGGCGATGAGTTGATGCGCTCGTAACAGGGCGAGTCCGCGCCAAAGTTGTGGGTCACATTGGCAACGAAAACCCTGAAGGCGTCCACTGCTGCAGTTTGCGTGGCAGGCTGATTCCACCAGTGCGCAGGATCGTCCAGCAATGTGCGCAGACGCCCCAGCTTATCGAGTATGTCCGCATGCTGGGCGTTGTATTTTTGTTGCATGTCCTCACGCACCGCTTCCAGGGTGGCCGCGATCACGGCAGTCGCGGGCACCTGCAGCGGGAAGCCATCAGCCGCCAGACGTTCTATGGAAAACAGCATCACATCGCCATGAAACTGGCGCTCAAATTCGTCGTGCAGGTCGATGGCGCCGGCATTGGCTTGCACGCCGGGACGAAACTCCGCCTGCCCGGTACTGTGCACCGTGCGCTTGTGCAGCATCGGCAGGTTGGCGGAGACAAAGCGGGCGCCGATTTCCGACTTGACGATGCGTCCCAGCGTCGGACCGGACATGCGCAGGCGCAATGCGGCAAAGGGAATGAAATACTTGAGTCCGCTGGGCCGGAACACGTAATTGCCGGCATACACGGTGCGTGCCGCCTGCACCGTGCGCAGCGTGTCGGAGTAGACATAATGGGACACGCGGGTCGGGTGCTCGCCGTAGAAAAAACTCCCCAGCCGGTGCGCGAAATGAGCAAAGCAGTCGGCCTCGCTGTGTGCGCCAGCCAGGGTGCACCGGTAGCGATACGCCGCGGCAGCCGCCTTAAAGCCAAACAGGTCGGCCATGTCGTGATAGGCGGCCTCACCCTCGCTGTGCGGGTCGGCCTGGTGATGCCGACAGGCGCAATCCGGGTTGCCGTCAGCCATTTGGCGCAGGAAGACGATGACATCTTCCATGAAATTGCCGGCCATGACGGCGGGCGAAACGGGGGGGTCGCCCACCACCTTGCCGGTCAGCACTTCGGCATCGGTCTGGGTGAAGATCTCGTCCAGGTAATGAAAGAAATTAACGGCACAGACCTCTTTGTCACCTTGGGCCGTGGCGACCTTCACCTTGAACTCCTGATCGCTGTCGACGGAGTAGAACAGCAGTTGCTGGTCCGGCTCGTGGGCGGCCATTTCGTTCAGCTTGAGGTAGGCAATGTTGCGCATGACGGCTTGGCCCTTATGACCAAAATTGCCGTCTGCTCCCGGTGTACACGCGCCGAGAATCCTGGCCAGCGCCGGCGCGGGTTGATTGTTCGCGGTCAGCGACTGCAATAGTTCGAGCTGTTCGGCGGGGCCGAAGTGGATAGTGGCCAGACCATGCCGGCTGAAGTAGCGCGCTAGTTCGCGGTGCCATGCGATGCTACTGGCATTGCGACTGTCGTCGGCGATCAGCACGGTGATCTTGCGGTAGGCACCGTTGCTCATCCCGCCATAACCGAAGGCCTGGCATTGTTCAAGCAGGCTGCCCAGGCAGGCCTGCAGATGCTGCGGCCGGTCCGCCACGGGGATGACGATGACGAACTTGTGGCGCCGGTCGCGAGCGCCGTATCCTTGGTGGTGTTGCTCGCTCTTCAGCAGCTCCAGTTGCCGGAACGCTGCCTGATAGGACACCAGCAGGGACTCGTTCAAACCACCGGCCCAGAGTTCCTTTTCGATTGCCGCGATTGTCGCTCGTTGCGCCGCCAGCGCGGCGATTTCAGCGTCCGTGCGTGGGTCAGCGACCCGACAAGTAGCCTGGGAAGACATTTTTATCCAGCTTGATTTCAATGAGATTGAGCGAGTTGGTGAGGTCGGCGCGGGCAAACAAATCGTCCACGTCGGCCACGCTGCCGATTTTCCAGTGATTGATGCCAAACGCGCGGGCGAGCATTTGATAATCCGGATTCACGAAGTCGCAGTCGATAAATCTTGATGCGTAGAGTTGCTGCTGGTTCTTGCGGATCAACCCCATGCTGGAATTGTTCAATACGACCGCATTGATCGGGATGGCGTAATTCACGGCGGTCATGAGTTCCATGCAGCACATCTGGAAGCCGCCATCGCCAAGAATGGCAAAGGTGGGCCCATTGCGGGCAAAGCGACCGCCGATGGCGGCCGGAATGGCATGACCGAGAGAAGAGATGCCCGAATTCGGAAAATAGTGGTTGCCGGGTGCGATCTTCAGGAAGTGCTGGGCGAAAATAATGTTGTCGTCGAAGATCTGTACGTCTTGCGCAAAATTTGCGGCAAGCTGGGTAAAGAAATGCTCGATCAATGGAAATTGCTTGCCGGTCCCGTTGCTGCCGGCACCTTGGGTTGCCGCTGCGCCAGCCACTTTCCGCAGGTCGGTGAGGGTGTCGAGATTTTTTCTGTTCGCCCCGTTTTCATCGACATATTCCAGCACGTCGTGCAGCACACCATGAATGTCGGCGTGGATGGCGAGGTCGGCGCGGAATACTTTTTCCAGTTGTGCGGGGTCGTTGTCAACTTGAGCGACTTGTTTATCCGCCAATAACTTGGCGTCCCACATGTGGCTGGTCCGTTCGTTGAATCCGGCGCCCAAAAATATCACCAGGTCAGCGTGATCAACGATATAGCGGTAGGCCATGCCGTTCGAGGTGACGCCCAGGCAGCCCAGCGACAACTCGCTATCCTCGCCGATGGTGCCCTTGCCTTTGAGGCTGGTGGCGACCGGTATGCCAAGGCGGTCGCTCAACGCGGCGACGGTTTGCTGCGCGCCGGACCGGATGCAACCATATCCGGCAACGATGACGGGATGGCGGGCTGATGCAATCATTTTTGCCAGTGCATCGCCTGGCGAAAGTGAATTGCTGGCATTCCTGCTGGAAACGTGGCGGGTAGCCACACGGGCCGCGACCGAAAAATTGATGCTGTCCAGCAGGTCTTCTTCGACCATTTCCTTCTGGACGTTATAGGGAAAGCTGAGCAGTACCGGTCCTGAGTTTGCCGCAAGCAGGGTCCGCGCCGCCTGGTTCAGTACCTGCGCGAGGTAATCGGTGCGCTCGACGACCTTGTGATAGCGGGTAATCCCCTTGAACAGGGCGGTCTGGTCGATGGTGCCGCCCTCGCCCGAGCTTTCCTGCAGTCCGCCCTTGCCAAAAATGTAGGTCGGCGTTTCACCGGTAATGATCAGAATGGGCTGCTTGTCCGCATAGGCACTGGCGATGCCGGTAACCAGATTGGTGGCACCCGGGCCGGCGGTGGTGATGCAAGCGGAAATTCCTCCAGAAACGCGGGCATAACCGCTCGCCATGAAGGCCGCACCCTGCTCGTGCTTGACCAGCACGCTCTTGATCGGCGAATCGTAAAGGCAATCGTAGACCGGCAGGATGTGGGCTCCAGGCATGCCAAAGACATGAGCAATGCCGAGACGCTCCATGAACCTGACGATGAGTTCACTGACGGCTATCTTCATTTGATTCCAACAATGCAAAAACTTGAGCGCCGCCTGAAAGGTGCTGACGACTATCTGCAAACCGGGCGATTTGAGCACAAACCAGGCCGCAGCGAAACTCCCGTATTGAGCTACCACACTGCCGCAAGGGGCGATTAACTGCTGGAAACCAGTGAACAGGCAACGTCAGCAAAAATGAAACTCCTTGAAATTTCATTGAAAACAGCCTACTCAGTAATGGTGGTAATCCGCGAGAAGGAGAGATGTCATGAACCCGCTAATCCGCCAAGATCCACTTGATGATTTTTTCCGGGGTTTTTTTGTGCGCCCGGTGGAGTATGGGGTTGCTGCAGAGGCACCCAATATCAAGATTGATGTGAAGGAGCAGGACAAATCCTTTCTGGTCCATGCCGAAATGCCCGGCATCAAGAAGGAGGATATTCATGTCAGCATCGAAGGGCCGGTTGTCTCGATCACTGCAGAACGCAAGCAGGAGAAGGATGTGAAGGAAGGTGAGCGAATCGTGCGCATTGAGCGGTATTTCGGCAAGGTTTCGCGCAGCTTCCAGCTTGGTCAGGATATCGACGACAGCAAGGCCAGTGCCAAATTCGTCGATGGCGTGCTGGAACTGGCACTGCCGAAGAAGGACGCCACGCAATCCAAGCGTCTGGCCATTGACTGAGAGCGCAAAATCGGCGCTGCCAGGACGGCGGCAGTAGAATTGCCGCCGTCTTTTTACTTACTTCGACGCCATGACTGAAATTCTGCCCGCCGCCACCAAGGCCAAGATTCTTGGCGAAGCGCTGCCGTACATCCAGCGCTTCTTCGACAAGACCATTGTCATCAAATATGGTGGCAACGCCATGACCGAGCCGCGGCTGCAGGAAGGGTTCGCGCGCGATGTGGTGCTGCTGAAACTGGTCGGCATGAACCCGGTGGTAGTGCACGGCGGCGGCCCGCAGATCGAGGACATGCTGAAGCGCCTCGGCAAACAGGGCACATTCATCCAGGGCATGCGCGTGACCGATGCGGAGACCATGGATATAGTCGAGATGGTGCTCGGCGGCCAGGTGAACAAAGAGATCGTCGCCCTCATCAACCAGCATGGCGGCAAGGCCGTGGGGCTAACCGGCCAGGATGGCAACTTCATTCGCGCCCACAAACTGCTGCTGCCTAACAAGGACAAGCCCGAAGAGATGATCGACCTCGGCCAGGTCGGCGAGATCACCTCGATCGATCCGTCGCTGATCTCGTTCCTCGACACCGGCGATTTCATCCCGGTCATCGCTCCCATCGGCGTCGGTATGAACGGCGAAACCTACAATATCAACGCCGACGTGGTTGCTGGCAAGATCGCCGAGGTGCTCGGCGCCGAGAAGCTGGTGTTGCTGACCAATACCCCCGGGGTGCTCAACAAGGCCGGCGAACTGCTGACGGGTGTTACGCCGAAGGAAATCGATGCCATGGTCGCCGATGGCACACTGTCTGGCGGCATGCTGCCGAAAATCGGTTCGGCGCTCGACGCAGCCAGAAGCGGCGTGCGCAGTGTGCATATCATCGATGGCCGCGTCGAACATGCGCTGCTGCTGGAGATCCTCACCGATCAAGGCGTGGGTACCCTGATCAAATCCAAGTAAGGCCCGCCCTCCCCCGACCCCTCCCGCGCGGGAGGGGTGACTGTTGTTTTTGCCTACGGCCGCCGCTCTGCGGCTTAACGCCGGCTGTGCCGGCATTAGCCTTCGCCGCAACGGCGCGACTGCGTCGCTTGTTGTCGCTTTGCCTTGGGGCGGCCCTTCGCCCGGACAGACGAGTATGGCTTAAGGTGATCACCCACTTACGCTGCAGAGTGGATAGAATCGCCGGCTGACATGTATTGGCCGTGCCTCCTTGGGGCGGCCCTGCGGAGGCACCATGGCCCTAGCCGGCGAACGCAAGCTACAGATTCTGCAAACCATTGCCACCATGCTGGAAAATCCGGCGGGTGAAAAGATCACCACGGCAGCCCTGGCGGCCAAGCTTGCGGTCTCCGAGGCGGCGCTTTACCGCCATTTTCCGAGCAAGGCGCGCATGTTCGAGGGTTTGATCGAGTTCATCGAAACCGCGTTGTTTTCAGTGGTGGGTCAGATTGCCGCCGCCGAAGAGCATGGCCTGCGTCAGGTTGAATTGATGCTTGCGGCGGCACTGCGTTTTGCCGGCAAGAATCGCGGCCTCGCCCGCGTGATGGTCGGCGATGCCCTCGTGCACGAGAATCCACGCCTGCAGGCGCGCATCAACCAGCTGTTCGAACGGCTGGAGGCCTCGCTCAAGCAGGCACTGAAAATTGCCGTGGCCCAAGGGGTGTTGCCGGCGGCGCACGACTGCCAGGCGCATGCCGATCTGCTGGTCTGCCATGTACTGGGACGACTGCAACGCTTCGTCAAGAGCGGTTTCAAAGACGACCCGCTCAGTCACTGGCCAACGCAATGGCCTGTGCTGGTCGGACGGGCGTAGCGCCGTCCTACCAGTCCCGAAAAGGGGATTCCCTGCGGTCACGCCGACTTTCTATTTTTTCAGCAGCTCCGCTGCTTCCAGCGCGAAGTAGGTGAGTATCCCGTCTGCGCCAGCCCGTTTGAAGGCCAGCAGCGCTTCCATCATCACCGCGTCGTGGGCCAGCCAGCCATTGGCTGCCGCTGCCTTCAGCATCGCGTATTCGCCGCTGACCTGGTAGGCGTAGGTCGGCACGCCGAATTCGTCCTTCACGCGCCGCACGATGTCGAGGTAGGGCATGCCCGGCTTGACCATCACCATGTCGGCGCCTTCGGCGATGTCGAGCGCCACTTCGCGCAGGGCTTCGTCGGAATTGGCCGGATCCATCTGGTAAGTGTATTTGTTGCCCTTGCCGAGGTTGCCGCTTGATCCGACCGCATCGCGAAACGGGCCGTAAAAGCTCGAGGCGTACTTCGACGAATAGGCCAGGATGCGGGTATGAATCAGCTTCTCGGCATCCAGCGTTGCCCGGATCACGCCAACCCGTCCGTCCATCATGTCTGATGGCGCAACCACATCGGCGCCGGCTTGCGCGTGGGTGAGCGCCTGCTTCGCCAGCGCTTCAAGTGTCTCGTCGTTCATCACATAACCGGTCGGGTCGCTCGGATCGATCAGGCCGTCCTGGCCGTGGCTGGTGTAGGGGTCGAGCGCCACATCGGTGATGACGCCCAGTTCAGGAAACTCCTTCTTCAGTCGCGCCACGACGGTCGGCGCCAGGCCGTCCGGATTCCAGGCTTCCTCGGCGCCAAGGCTCTTCCGCGGGGCATCAATCACCGGAAACAGCGCCAACGCGGGAATGCCGAGCTTCAACGCCCTCTCGGCGATGGGCAGCAGGCGGTCCAGGCTGACACGTTCGACGCCGGGCATCGAGGCAACCGACTCGGTTCGCCCATTGCCCTCGAGTACGAACACCGGATAAATGAGGTCTGCTGTAGTCAGTGCCGATTCGCGCATCAGGCGGCGTGAAAAATCGTCCCGGCGCATGCGGCGCATGCGGGTGCCGGGAAATACACCTTTTATAATCATGGTCTTGGCTCTCAATAACGGCGTTAAAAAATACTTGAACTTATTGGTCGATTACCTATCATAGAAGGCGGAGGGTGCTGAATCCTCCCCCGTCCTCCCTCCCTGGGCGGGTGCCTCGATACATATCGGGGCATTAAGCTCCCGGCTTTATCCCCTTTGGCCGGGAGCTTTTTCTTTGTGGCCTTGCCACAAAGAAAAAGCTCCCAAGGGAGCCATTATGGCTCGCCCTGCCCCTCCCTCGCGGGAGGGGTGACTGACTGGCCGGCTACGCCGGTTTGATCTACTGCACCCAACCAGCCGACGACGACCTGCTCAGTCTCTTCCATCCCGGTTTTCTTCAAACTCGAAAATAGCTGCAGCGTGATCGGCACGGCGGGAAAGTCGGCGCTGGCGGTACGGCGTGCGGCGGCTAGCGTCTTGGTCTGCTCCTGGCGCGTCAGCTTGTCGGACTTGGTCAGCAGGCAGTGAAGGGGTTTTCCGGTGGTAGCGAACCAGCCAATCATCTGGCGGTCGAGTTCAGTGAATGGTCGGCGCGCATCCATGATCAGTACCAGCCCGACCAACGCTTCGCGCCGGGTCAGGTAATGCTCGAGCAGTCCTTGCCATTGCAGACGCACTGCCAAGGGTACGTCGGCATAGCCATATCCAGGCAGATCGACCAGCGCCGCGCCGTTTTTCAGGCGAAACAGGTTGATGAGCTGGGTGCGGCCGGGTGTTTTCGAGACATAGGCGAGTCGGGTATGGCCGACCAGCGTGTTGATCGCTGATGACTTGCCGGCGTTTGAGCGGCCGGCAAAGGCGATTTCGGCGCCACCGGCCTGAGCCATGGCCTGCGGCTGGGCGACGGAAATTTCGAAGCTGGCGTGACGGAACAAGGAGGGCGGCATGAAAGGTGGCGGGGAAGCGAAATTTCAGTGAAGGTGTAAGGCCGTGGCCGGGGGCGCTAAGGCGAAAATAATGCAAGCCGGTATACAATAGCGCGATTGTTATTCAAGCAGTTCTCTGAGGAGCACCTTAAGATGTCACGGACGCCACGCTTTTTGCTAGTTTTATTGTATTCGTTGGCCACCCTCACGCTGGCTTTTACCGTTCAGGCCAGCGAGCCGGCCAAGCCCGAAGTTTACAAGGGCGATGCCGCTCGTGGCCAGCCGATTGCCGCCACGGTCTGCGCTGCCTGCCATGGTCCCGACGGCAACAGCCCGCTGGCCGCGAACCCCAAGCTCGCCGGCCAGCACGCCGCCTACCTTTTCAAGCAGATGCAAAATTTCAAGGTGAATGCGGAAGGTAAGTCCGAGCGGATCAACGCGATCATGAACGGCATGATTGCAGCCTTTACCGAAGAGCAGATGAAGGATTTCGCCGCCTACTTTGCCGCGCAGAAACAGGCTGGCGGCGAGGTCAAAAACCGGGCAACTCTCGAACTGGGCAAGAAACTGTATCGTGCCGGAGACGCCAGCAAGGGCCTGCCGGCCTGTGCCGGTTGCCACGGCCCGGCCGGCGCCGGTTTGCCGGCGCAGTATCCGCGCATTGCCGGCCAGTTTACCGAGTACACAGAAGCACAGCTGAAGGCCTTCCGTGTCGGCGAGCGCGCCAATGATCCCAACCGGATGATGAGGATGATTGCCGTCAAGATGACTGATGCCGAAATCAGCGCCGTTGCCGACTACATCGCCGGTCTGCATTAAAAGTCCGCACGACGCCCCCCCCCTCCCGTCTTCCCCTTGCGGGAAGGGGTGGTGGGGGCCATCATGAAGCCTCTGGGCATTCGCAGCCGCATCCTGCTTGTCGCGCTGGTGCCGGCGGTGCTGGTGGCCCTGCTGATCACCGGCCTGCTGCTGTTCGAGCAATCGAAACAATCCCACATCGAGCAGCATCGGCGCCTGGCGGCGCTGGCCAGGCAGCTCTCCGCTGCCGCCGAATACGATATGTTCGTCGGCGGGGTCGAAAGTCTGCACAGCCTGCTGGCCGCAGCCGTCGCCGAGCCCGATGTGGATGCGGCCGCCATTCTCGATGCCAAGGGTAACGTGTTGGCGACGACGGTGGAGAGTGCCAGCCTGCCGCAAGCGGACGGCGTCATCGTCGGATTCGATCCGCCGGCCAAGCCTGAACCGCTGAAGCACTGGCATGTTCAGCCCATCCGCGCGGCCAGTAATGCTGAAAGCGACCTGTTTTCCATTCCGCAGAGCCGGGATATGCCGCCGCTCGGCCAGCTGCTGCTGCGGGTGTCCAACGAATCCCTCAACAAGGAAATGAGGCGAGCCGTAGCCTTTGCATCGCTGGCGGCGGTGCTCGTTCTGCTGTTCGGTGCGCTGCTGGCGCTGGCCATGTCGCGTGGCTTGATCAACACGCTGGGCAGCATCGGCGATGTCGTTGCCGGGATTGGTCGGGGGCGCACCCATCTGCGCGTGGCCGAAACGGGTGCGGATGAACTGGGTAAACTGGCTGCGGGCATCAACGAGATGGCGGCCGCGGTGACGCAAACCCAGGAGGAACTGGCAGCGCGCATTGCGAAGGCGACGGCGACGCTGCGGCATGAGCGCGACGAAGCCGAGGCTGCCGCGCAGTCCCGCGGCCGTTTCTTTGCCGCCGCCAGCCATGACTTGCGCCAGCCGGTGCAAGCGCTCGGCCTGTTCGTCGATCGGCTCGAGCGCGATGCCCGCAGCAGCCCGCTGTTGCCACGGGTTAGCCAACTCGCGCAGACCGTGCGCAGCTTGCAGGAACTGCTTGATACGCTATTCGACTATTCGCGGCTCGATGGCAAGGTGTATCAGGTAGAACGCCGGCCGGTAAGCGCCAGCGACGTCATTGGCCATCTGATCGATGATTTTGCCGAGGTGGCACACGCCAAGGGCCTTGACTTGCGTACCCGGATAGGCGAATGCTGGCTGATGACGGATCCGGCCATGCTGCATCGCATCCTGCTCAATCTTCTCAGCAACGCCGTGCGCCATACCTGGCAGGGCGGCATTCTCGTTGCCAGTCGGTGCGGTGCCACGCATACGCGCATCGAAATCTGGGATACCGGCCCGGGCATCCCGGCCACAGCACACGCAGCCATCTTCGAAGAGCTGGTCCAGCTCGATAATCCCGAACGCGATCCCGCCAAAGGACTCGGACTGGGGCTGGCTATCGTGCGCCGCACGGCAGCGCTGCTTGATCATCCGGTAAACCTGTGTTCGCGGATTGGCCATGGTTCGCGCTTTACCATCACCATTCCCAGAGTACCAGCGTCACTCAAGGCAGAGGAGTCGAAGCAGTCGTCGAATGATCCCCTGGAGGGTGCCCGCATCCTGTTGCTGAGTGACGATCCTGCTGAGCAATCCGAGCTGTTCGAGCAACTCGCTGACTGGGGGTGTGAGGTATCTTTCAGCGCGACAGTTGATGCGGCAAGAGACTGGATTGCCAGTGGTGGCCCGCCTGCCGTGCTGATCTGGGACATGCAAAAAGGCACTACGGGAACGGCTCTGGCCACGACATCGCTCGACTGGCTCACCGCGACCGTTGGTCATCCGCTGCCCGCGCTGATCATCAGCAAGGGGCCGGTGCCGGCACCGGCCGCGCAAGCGCCCGACGGCGCTCCACGCCTGTTGTTGCCAAGGCCCTTCCGTCCGGCGCGCTTGCGGGCCTTGCTTACCCACTTGCTGACCTTGGGCGCCGATTGAGGTAGTCAGGCGTTGCCACGAAAATCTATCGGCAATGCCTTGGGAAGTGACTGCTTAACAGGGTTTAGGGCTTTTGGAAACGCACGATGGCGCGCCCGTCCAGCGCCACTCTGGGCGCCACCTTCCACGCATGGCCATAGACGATCTCGAAGCGGGCCGGCAGCAGACCGTCGACTCGCTCCCAGGCCGCAAACACCTGGCGCCACTGGCGCCAGCCGAGCCGGCCCAGCAAGCCATCGCGTACGCCGAGCCGACGTTGATCGGCCAGAAATCCACGCGGGGTCGGATAGGTCAGCGTCAACATTTCCATCTCCATCACCGGGTCGGCAAAACCCGCCGCTACCAGCAGGTCGCCGATGTCGTGCATGTCGAGGAAGCTTGGGGTTGCCGCACCGGCCGCACGCAATTCCTTCAAGGTGTCGGGTCCCAGCATGGCGAAGTGCAGCAGGCCGCCGGTGGTCAATACGCGCTGCATTTCGGCAAAGGCCAGGCGCAGGTCGGCGGGCTCGGGCAGCCAGTGCAACATCAGGTTCGACCAGACCAGGTCGAGGCGGTCGGCAGCCAGCGGCAGCGCCCGCGCATCGGCGTTGATGCAGCGCGGGGCGCGCCCGCGCTGGCGTGCCCACCAACCGGCATGTGCTGCCACGGCTTGCAGCATCGGTCGCGCAAAATCTACCGCCAGCGGCAGGGCTGTCGGATAGCGGCGCTGCAGTTCGCGCACGCCATCGCCGGTGGCGCAGCCGATGTCGGCAAAGCGCTGCGGTGCCAGGCGTACCACGGCGAGTCGTTCGGCCATGCGCTGGCCGACTTCGCGCGCCAGCACGGCGGCGCTGTCGTAGCTGGCGGCAGCGTCCGCGAAGTCCTTGCGCATCATCACATAGGCACGAGGCCCAGACGCTCGAACAAGGCCTTGTCGCGTCCTGCCTCCGGGTTCTCGGTGGTGAGCAGGCGATCGCCGTAAAAAATCGAATTGGCGCCGGCAAAGAAACACAGCGCCTGCAACTCGTCGCTCATCTGCTGACGCCCGGCGGACAGCCGCACGAAGCTGCCGGGCATGGTGATGCGGGCGGCGGCGATGGTGCGCACGAATTCAAAGGGGTCGAGCGCCGGGGCATTTTCCATGGGCGTGCCCGGCACGGTGACCAGATGGTTGATCGGCACCGATTCGGGCGGCGGATTCATGGCGGCAAGCTGGGCGATCAGCGCGGCGCGGACACGGCGCTCCTCACCCATGCCGACGATGCCGCCGCAGCAAATCTTCATGCCGGCAGTGCGCACCCGGGTCAGCGTTTCCACGCGTGCCGCCTGGCTGTGGGTGGTCACCACCTGATCGTAGTATTCAGCGCCGGTATCGAGGTTGTGGTTGTAATAGTCGAGGCCGGCGGCGGCGAGCTGTTCAGCCTGACCCTCGCCCAGCAGGCCGAGGGTCAGGCAGCTTTCCATCCCCAGATCCTTGACGGCGCGCACCATCGCGATCACTTGGCCGAGATCGCCCTCCTTCGGTCCGCGCCAGGCGGCACCCATGCAGAAGCGGCTGGCGCCGCTTTCCTTGGCGGCCCGGGCAGCCTGCTGCACCTCTTCGAGCGCCATCAGCTTGCCACGCTCAATGCCGGTGTCGCGGCGCGCGGATTGCGAGCAGTAGCCGCAATCCTCCGAGCAGCCGCCGGTCTTGATCGACAGCAGGGTGGAGCGCTGCACGGCGTTGGCGTTGTGGTGCGCACGGTGCACGGCGTGGGCGCGCTGCAACAGGTCCATGAACGGCAATGCGTACAGGGCTTCGACCTGATCGGTCGTAAAGGGTGTGTGCTGCGTGGGCGGGTCTATTTGCATGGGATAATCGGCGGCAATTGCTTGATGAAGGGCGCTCGATCTTCCGCAATGTCTGCTGCCTTGTCAATTCTTTCGCGTCTGCGCACAGGTCTGAACCACCTGTTGCCGGTACTGTTGCCCCAGGCTTGCCTGCTGTGTGGCCAGCAGGCCGGGGAGCAGGCGCTCTGCGCCGCCTGCCGCGCCGATCTGCCGCCGCTGCCTTTGCCATGTTGCCAGATCTGCGCGGCACCACTCGGTTACGCAGCAGCAGCTTGCGGTGTCTGTCTTGCCAAGCCGCCGGCCTTCGACGCGACGCTCGCCACCTGGCAGTATGCGTTCCCGGCTGATCGACTGGTGCTGATGCTCAAGTTCGGTCGCCGTCTCGCCAGCGCCGACTTTCTGGCGGCGGGCATGCTGGCGGGTGCGCACCCTGCCGGGGATGTTGTCGTGCCGGTGCCGCTCGCGCGGCAGCGCCTTGCAGAGCGCGGGTTCAACCAGGCTGTTGAGATCGCCCGTCCCCTGGCGCGCGCCCTGCAACTGCCGCTCGATGTGAGCAGCCTGGTGCGGACGCGTGAAACCGCAACACAAAGTCAGCTGCCCTGGCGGGCGCGGCAGGGCAATGTGCGCCATGCTTTCTCTTGCAACACCGATTTCTCGGGAAAGGCGGTGATCGTCGTCGACGATGTGATGACCACCGGCGCCACCTTGGACGCCGTGGCGCGCACACTCAAGGACCATGGCGCCAGCCGTGTCAGCAACTGGGTCGCGACGCGTGTGCTGAAAACGCTTATCTAAGTTTTTGTTCGACCACTGACGCCATGTCGGGCGGCAAGTTGCCTACCTCCCTGGCCTTGGCATAGGCTTCCTTTGCCTCGCCAGCGCGATTTGCTGATTCGAGCGCCAGGCCGAGGCCGAACCACCAGCGGCCTTCGTTGGGCCGCAGGGCGAGCGCAGCCTGAAAGCGCTGCGCCGCTTCGCCAGGGCGTTGCTGCTTTTGCAGCAGATAGGCAAACAGGCCCTGAAAATCGGCATTCCCAGTGGCGTGGGCGGCATACCGCGCCAGTGTGTCAAGCGCCGCTGCCGTGTCGCCCTGTTCGAACTGCAGGCGGGCGAGAATCGTCGCCAAACCGGTCTGGGTGGGGTCCACTGCCAAGCCATTCTGCGCCACGAGACGCGCTTCGCTCCATTGTTTGCTGCCGACCAGCACCGACAGCAAAGCCTGACGTGCCTTCGCGTGCGCGGGCTCGAGCTCAAGCGCGCGCTGCAAGGACTGCAGGCCAGCGGCGTTGTCGCCGCGCCGCACCGCTTGCAGCCCCTTGTTGTATTCGCCCTCGGCTTGATCGTGTGTACGGCCTTCTTTGGAGCGTTTCTCGATCTGCGCTTCGGCGGGTGGCGGTGGGGTGCTGGTGGTTGCAGCGGCTTTGGTTTCGCGCGGCGCTGGCACTGGGGCGGGGGGCGGTTTGGCGGGTTCCGATTTTGGTTTTACGCTGGCTGACGGCGCTGCGGCTGGGGCCGCCGGGGTCGCTGGTACATCAACGGGTGCCGGATCGGGAAGCAGAATTGGTTCCGGAAATGCCGTCAGCTGGGTGGCCAGCTTCATTTCACCCGCGTCGACGCGCGTGAGCGACGCTTCACCATTGCTTGCTGCAGGAGCTGGCGCTGGCAAAGCCTGCGCTTGTTCCGCTGGCGTAGCCGCCGGCTTGGCGTCGACGAAAAGCACCGCAATCAGACCAGCGATCAGGGCACCTGCTGCCATCCCCGCAGCCAGTAGTCGCCACTGCTTCGAGCGGGTAACCGGAAGTGGTGGCAGCGTGCGCAACTGCGGCGGCAGGCCGGTACGCTCTTGTTCGCTGGCATGGCGCGCGTCCAAATCGCGCAGCATCTGGTTGATAACGCTCATGGATGTTTTACCAAAACGACCACCACGCGGGCTTGGCCGCACCGTCGGTATCCTCTGCGGCAATTCTGACATGACGCGCTTCGACGCGCAGCCGTCCTTCGCCAAACACCGTCAGCAGCGCCTTGTGCGCCAGGATATTGACCAGGCGAGGCGTACCGCCGGACAGGCGGTGCAGGGTTTTTACGGCGGAGTCGGGAAACAGCGCATCGCCGCTGTGTCCGGCGATGCGCAGGCGCTGTTCGACGTAATTGCCCACTTCTTCGGCGTCGAGCCCCCGTAGTTGATGATGAAAGGCGATGCGCTGCCTGATCTGGCGCGCCGAATGCGCCGCCAGCATTTCATCCAGCTCGGGCTGTCCGAAAAGCACGATATGCAGCAGTTTGCGCTTCTCGGTTTCGAGATTGGACAGCAGTCGCAGGCTTTCTATGGTCAACCGCGGCATGGTCTGCGCCTCGTCGATGCAGAGCACGACCTTCTGGTCGGTGCGCGCAAGTTCGAGCAGGCGATGGTTGAGGCGCTTGACGATATGCGCCGCCTCGGGTGCACCGGCGGCGGCGCCAATGTCGTCCGCCACTTCGCGCAAGAAGGCGCGCGGTTCCATCTGCGGGTTGGGAAGATAGGCGGCCTTCCAGTCCGGCCCCAGTTCGGCAAGAAAATTGCGGCACAGCAGGGTTTTGCCGGTACCGATCTCGCCGACCACCTTGATGAAGCCCTCCCCGCTGGCCAGCGCGAAATGCAGCAGGTTGAGCCCCTCGCGGTGGCTGTTGCTGGGATAAAGAAACTCGGTATCCGGTGTAATGCCGAACGGAGCTTGCTGCAGGCCGAAGTGAGCGAGATACACGGCCCGTTTAGTTTAGCGGCACGGACAGGGGCGGCAGCGCCAGGTTGCGCACGCGCTCGCCGCTTTGTTCGATATCCTTCATCCAGGCACGATCGTCGTGGATGATGGTCGGTTTCAGCAGAATCACCAGTTCGCGCTTGGAGAGGCTGTTGCCGCGCTGGCCAAACAGAGTGCCAGCAACCGAGTTGACCGTGCCCGGCAGGCCGCTGCGGTTATTGGTCTGCTCCTGCGTCATAAGTCCGCCGATGGCAACGATGTTGCCGTCCTGCACGCGCACGATGCTGTCGGTTTCATTGACACTCGACGAGGCGAGCGGCAGCTTGAACTGGCCCAGTGAGCCGAGATCGATGATTTTGTCTTTTTCTGTGACCGTGCTGACTGCCGGATGAACGTGCAGGATGATGTTGCCGTCGCTGTCGATTTGCGGTGTGACATCCAAGGATATGCCAGAAAAATAGGGCTGCAAAGTCAGGCTCGGTGTGGCCGTCGTGCCGGCGGCGGTGCTGGTCGTGGTGGTGGTGACGTTGGTGACGAACAATTCGTCGGTGCCGACCTTGAGCACCGCCTTCTGGTTGTTGATGGAGGCGATGCGCGGGCTGGACAGCACGGACACCGAACCCTGGGTCTCAAGGAAGTTCAGCAGCGCCGCGAAGTTGGCAGTCTGGAAGGCGAGGCCGACGAAGCCGCCGCCCAGCGCCGTTGCGGCGACTGCACCACCCAGTCCGGGGAGTGCCGAAACGTTGCTCGTCGTCAGTGCTCCGCTCGGCTGCATGGTGCTGCCGGGCGGCACGACCCCGATGGACAGCCGGTTATTTTGGCCATTGAAGGTGGACCAGTTGACGCCCGCCTGATACTGCTCGAAGAGCCGTACCTCAAGTATCTTGGCTTCGAGCATCACCTGCCGTTCGACCATGATCTGGGTGGCCTTGAGATACTGTTCGACGGAACGCAGTTCGCCGGGCAGGGCGCGGATGACCACGACGCCGGAAATGCTGTTGACCACCACGTTGCGGCCTTCGCCGCTGACGATGGTGCGCAGCGCATCATCCAGATCCTTCCAGAAATTGGTATTCGAATCGGTTGTGACCCGGCTGGTGATGTTGCTGCCAGTGGTCGCGCCGCTGCCCGCGCCCGCGGGAACCGGGGTTGTCCCGGTGCTCGGGGTCGAAGTGGAACCCGCCGCCGCGCCGGAGCTGGCTATCGAACTGGAAGTCACGCGCAGTTCTGCTGCGCCCTGGCGTCGGCTGGCCAGATAGTTCACCTGGAACAAGCGGGTTTGCAGGGTGTTCGGCTGAATCGAGATGCGGTTGCCGCGGATGTTGAACTCGTAGCCATACAGTTCGCGAATTGATTCCAGCGCTTCCTTCACCGTTACGTCTTTCAAGCTGACGGTGATGCTGCCGGTCACTTCGGGGCCGACCAGCATGTTGTAGCGCGTACCGGTGACGATGGCCATGAATACCTGGGTTGCCGGTGCGCCGACCACCGACAGATCGAAACGCGGCTCGTGGTTTTCCTGCTTGGGCATTTCGACCATCAGCGGCATCAGCAGGGCGCGCTCGGCGCCCTCCGCAGCTTTGCGGCCGGAGGCTGCCTGGGCAAGCTCTTCGCCGATGCGCTCCCGGACGACATCGGGGCGCTGCTGGGGTGCGGTGCAGGCGGCCAGAAAACCCAGTAACGGCAACAGGATCAATATTTTCATTTATCGGTCTTTCGGTTCTGCGCAGCCTTCTGCGCCGGTTTTTGCGCCGTACCGCCAGCGCCGACTTTCTTCTCGGCGGCGGGTATCAGACGCAAGGTCTCATCACCCTGGGGCCCTCTCAGTACGATTGAGTCCTCACTGATTCTGATCAACTTGGCTTCTCCAACCTTGCCACCCAGCTCAACGACTTCGCCATTGATCAGCGCTGCCGGCTTGCCATGCTTCCGCAAAATCACGGATTGTAGGCCGCTGGCCTCAAATACGGCCGCCGCAGCCGGATCGGCAGCGCTGATGGCGGTCGGTGGCCTGGTTGGATCGGTCAACTGGGCATGCGCTACGCCAGCCAGTGCCAGGAATAGTGTTGCCATGACATGCGCGGTGGCCAATGGCCGAGCCTTGCCGCCGCCGGCTGGCTGTGCAATGCCAGCCGTGGGCCGCGCAGCGGTTGGGAGGGGCGGGCCTATCAGACGATCAGCCATGTCGAATCCAGACTCAATGTGTAGACGATCAGGGTCAACTCGCTGACCGGGTGTTTTTTGACGGTCAGGCGCAGGTTGCCCCACAGCAGCTTTTGCGGACCGCTTTCGAGTTCGCTCACATAGGCCAGCAGATCGTGATAATTGCCGGCGAGCTTGATTTCGATACCATGTTTGTAGATGTTGCCGCCAGGCATGGGTTCCGCGGTAGTGCCGGTCGTGTCGGTGGCGGGCTTTTCGCCTTCCCGGGCGGCCTTCGCGGCCGGCGGATCGATAAGGGGTTGCGGTGGCAAAGTGTTCAGGCTGACCAGCGTCAGGCCGCGATGACGGGTCAGCAAGGTTTTCAGCAGGGCAGACGCTTGTGAAGGTGCCACCAGGGTCCGGTCGAAGGCTTTGAGATCGCGCTCGGTGGTGGTCAACTGGTCGCGCAATAATTGAAGCTGAAGGCGATTCGCGACATCCGGATCATTGTTTTGCGACTTCAAACCAGCCAATTGGACGTTCAGCTGTTCCTGTTCGGACTGCTGCTGGACGAGGGCCTTCTTGAGGCGGGCGGCCTGTTGCTGGCCAGGTTCAATCCAGAACGAAAAGCCGCCAAAAACAATCGCTATCGCCAGGGCGCCAACGACCATGTATTTTTCGCGCGGCTGCATGGCGGCGAAGCGGCTGGACCAGCCTTGCCAGAGCGCCTTGAGCGAGTTGCCGTCAGCCATCAACCGGGTCCTCCCGTCGTTGCCCGGGGCGGCACTGCGGGCTTGCCATCGGCCCTGGCCGGAGTCAGAGTGAATTCATGAAAGGGCGCTTTGGCAGCTGGTGCCGTCGCGGTTGGCGGTGGTGGCGCGCTGACCACGGGTTCAAGTTTGCCCTCGTCAAGCTTTAGTGCCGCGAAAGTGCGCCCCTGAAACGCCTGCTCCTTGCCAAGCCGGCGAATATATTCTGGCAACAGTGCCGGATCGACGGTGCGCCCCTGAATTTCCATGCCGCCGCTGCCATCGAAATTGAAGGCGGTGAGCCACAGGCCGGCCACCGACTGGCGGGAAAAGCCGCGCAGATACTCGGCATATGAGCCGGCATGGGGTCCCAGGCGCTGTTGCAGCGTGGTCAGCACCTCGCCGCGTGCCGCCAGCAACAGGCGTGCGGCGCCAAGCTCCTGTTCGAGGCGTGGATCAGGCTTGCGGCCGGCTACCTGCTGACCCAGTACGGTGATCTGCTCGCGCGCCGCCTTGAGCTGCGCATCGTTGGCGGCGGTTTGTGCGGTCAGTGCCGGTACCTCATGGCGCGTCAGGGCACCCAGCGCCAACACTGCGGCAAGCAGCAGTATGCCGGCGCTTGCCACATTGCCAAGTGCCAACCAGTCGCGCTGTTTGAGTAGTGCCGTATCGTAAAGATTGATTTGCTGGCTCATCGTATTCCCGTCACTCGTCCCGCAAGGCTGCGCCGAGCGCCAGCCAGGCCTCGGCCTGGACGGCGGTTTCTGTCAGCCGGGGCGTAGCCGTGAAATCCATCACCTCTGCCAGATTCGCCGCCGTTACCGGCAGCGACAGATTGCTGCCCAGATACTGGACAAAAGCCTCGCCGCCCGGCAGTGGGCCGACCAGCAGGCGGGTCAGCGGAATCGTGCTGAAATTGCGGTCAAAACTGTCGAGCGAGCGCTGGATGTCGAGCAGTACGCGCTCATGGAGTGCGCTGGCATCAGCACCAGTGAGTTCCGGGCCGCTGACATCGATGTGGCGCGTCATGTAAAGCTCGCTCTGGTAGCTGACGGTAAGCAGTCCACCCTTGTCGTTGAAGGCCACCAGCGCCAGGCCGCGGTTCGGCTCCTCGAACAGACCGGCCAGATTGCGCTGCGCCAGCTCGGGGATGTCGACGGCGGTCAGTGGCACCTTGGCATCCTGAAACAGCTGGACACGTGGCCGCAATACATCGTGACTTGTCGCCACCACCCATATTTGTGGTGTACGGGCACCCTGCACGGGAATATTCAGGACGTCGATAGTGGCCTGCTCAATCGGGAAATCCACCATTTCCTTGATGCGCCAGCGCAATGCCTCGCGCATCTCCGCACGCGGCGTATTTTCGGGCAGGCTGCCGGGCGCTTCGACTTGCAACAACTGGTACTGGCCATGCCACAGCAGCGTGGTGCAGCGGTTGCGTGTCACACGTTTGCTGTGCTTCAGGCGCTTCAGGGCTTCAAGTTCGCCGCCTTCGCGGGCAAAGTTGTCGTAGGCGACGACGCGCGGTTGCGCATCGCGCCCGCGCGTCACGTCTGCAACGGCAATCCGGTTGGGACCAAACACCACCGCCGTCCACCCGTCACCGCCCGCTTTTTCTTGCCAGAAAGTCATATCCGAACCTGGTCTACCGTGTGCCCGGAGTCTATTGTCTCATTCAGCGCCGAAATGTTTGAAAAGAAGTAGAAAAAACCGCCAACTGCGTGCCAGTGCGCCCCGCACGTCATTTGAAGCCGATGATCGGCTGGTCTACGGCAAGGCTTTCACCCGCCTTGGCCAGCAGTTCGCTGACGACACAATCACGCTCGGCCTTGAGCACATTCTCCATTTTCATCGCTTCGATCCGTGCCAGCACTTCACCTGCCTTTACCTCCTGGCCTGGCGTTACCGTAATCTGGGTCAGGAGTCCGGGCATCGGCGAGAGCAGGAATTTCGACATATCCGGCGGAACCTTCTGCAGCATCAGCGACTGCAGGTGAGCGGCGCGCGCCGTCATCACCATCAGGTCGGCCTGGGTGCCCCAGTGGAACAGGCGGTACTTGAGGCCGCGCCGCTCCACCTGCATGCAGAAATGCTCGCCATTCAGGGTGCCCTGATAGAGCGTCTGGCCGAATTGCCAGGCTGTGCGAATCGCGTAACGCTCACCGGCGAACAGCACATCCCAGCCAAGTTCGCCGCCTGGGGTAGCGCTAACCACCACTGCGTGATCGGTGCCATCCTCAAGGCGCACGACAAAGTCAGTACCCGGCTTGTATTCATGTCCCGGCATCTGGCCGCTGATCAAGGCATTGCGCGCCAGATAATGGCGATGCATGGCGGCAGCGACGGTGATCAGCATGGCCGGATCGTCGTGCGGCACAGCGGCAGCATTGAAGCCGTGCGGGTACTCTTCGGCGATCAGTCCGGTGTTGAAGTTGCCCGAAACAAAACGTGGCTGCTGCAACAGCGCGGCCTGAAACGAAATGTTCGAGGCCACGCCACGAATGACGAAAGCGTTCAGCGCATCACGCATGCGGGCGATGGCCGCAGCGCGCGTGGCGCCATGCACGATCAACTTGGCGATCATCGAATCGTAGAACATCGATATTTCGCCGCCCTCATAGACGCCGGTATCGACGCGCACCGCCGCGAGCGGGCCACTGCTTTGCGCCGCCGGGGGATTGAACTGGACCAGCCGGCCGGTGGACGGCAGGAAACCGCGGAACGGGTCTTCGGCGTTGATGCGGCATTCCATCGCCCAGCCATCAAGTTTGATGTCGGCTTGCGTAAAGGGCAGCTTTTCGCCGGCGGCGACGCGGATCATCAATTCCACCAGATCGAGGCCGGTGATGAATTCGGTCACCGGGTGCTCGACCTGCAGACGTGTGTTCATTTCGAGAAAGTAGAAGCTTTTGTCCTTGCCGACGACAAACTCGACGGTGCCGGCGGACTGGTAATTGACCGCCTTGGCGAGTGCCACGGCCTGCTCGCCCATGGCCTTGCGCGTTGCCGGGTCGATGAAGGGCGAGGGCGCCTCCTCGATGACCTTCTGGTGGCGGCGCTGCAGCGAGCATTCGCGCTCGTGCAGGTAGATGCAGTTGCCGTGTGCATCGCCGATCAGCTGGATTTCGATGTGGCGGGGCTCCTCGACAAACTTCTCGATGAAGATGCGGTCGTCACCGAAGGCATTTTTGGCTTCGGTCTTGCACGAGCTGAAGCCTTCATGTGCTTCCTTGTCGTTGTAAGCGACACGCAGGCCCTTGCCGCCGCCACCGGCCGAGGCCTTGATCATCACCGGGTAGCCGATGCCCTGGGCAATCTTCACCGCCTGCTCCGGCGTGTCGATGGCCTCGTTGTGACCGGGAATGACGTTGACCCTGGCTTCGAGCGCCAGCTTCTTCGAGGCGATTTTGTCGCCCATTGCCGCTACGGAATAATGTTTCGGGCCGATGAAGATGATGCCTGCCTCTTCGAGCTTCCTTGAGAAGGCTTCGTTTTCGGAAAGGAAGCCGTAGCCGGGATGCACGGCTTCGGCGCCGGTCTGCCGGCAGGCGGCGATGATCTTGTCCATCGCCAGATAAGACTCCCTGGAGGGCGCCGGGCCGATGCAGACGGCCTCGTCGGCCATCTCGACATGCAGGGCATCGCGGTCGGCCTCGGAATAGACGGCGACGGTGGCGATACCCATTTTGCGGGCGGTCTTGATGACGCGACAGGCGATCTCGCCTCGATTTGCAATCAATATTTTCTTGAACATGTCTCGATCCTCAGAGCGGAATGTTGCCGTGCTTGCGCCACGGGTTTTCGATTTTCTTGTTGCGCAACATGACCAGCGAGCGGCAGATGCGCTTGCGCGTTTCATGGGGCTGGATCACGTCATCGATGAAGCCGCGCGCGCCGGCGACGAAGGGATTGGCGAACTTGGCCTTGTATTCGGCCTCGCGCGCCGCGACCTTGGCGGGATCATTCTTTTCCTCGCGGAAGATGATCTCGACCGCGCCCTTCGGCCCCATCACCGCAATTTCGGCGCTCGGCCAGGCGAAATTGACGTCGCCGCGCAGGTGTTTGGAGGCCATCACGTCATAGGCGCCGCCGTAAGCCTTGCGCGTGATCAGCGTCACCTTGGGCACGGTGCACTCGGCGTAGGCGTAGAGCAGCTTGGCGCCGTGCTTGATGATGCCGTTGTATTCCTGCGCGGTGCCCGGCATGAAGCCCGGCACATCGACGAAGGTGACAATCGGAATGCCGAAAGCGTCGCAAAACCGCACGAAGCGTGCTGCCTTGATCGCGGACTTGATGTCGAGGCAGCCGGCCAGCACCATCGGCTGGTTGGCGACGATGCCGATGGCCTGGCCCTCCATGCGTGCAAAGCCGATGACAATATTCCTGGCGTGATCCGGTTGCAGCTCGAAAAATTCACCGTCATCCACTGTCTTGGTGATCAGTTCCTTGATGTCGTAGGGCTTGTTCGGGTTATCCGGCACCAGGGTGTCGAGCGAGTAATCGAGGCGCTCGGCCGGGTCCGGCGTCGGCCGGATCGGCGCCTTCTCCTTGTTGTTGAGCGGCAGATAATTGAAGAAGCGGCGCAGCATCAGCAGCGCCTCGACGTCGTTCTCGAAAGCCAGATCGGCCACCCCCGAGCGCGTCGTGTGGGTCACGGCGCCACCGAGTTCCTCGGCGGTCACCGCTTCGTGGGTCACCGTCTTGACTACCTCGGGGCCGGTGACGAACATGTAGGAGGTGTCCTTGACCATGAAGATGAAGTCGGTCATTGCCGGCGAATACACCGCGCCGCCGGCGCAGGGTCCCATGATCAGTGAAATCTGCGGGATCACGCCCGATGCCATGACGTTGCGCTGGAACACTTCGGCATAGCCACCCAGTGCCGCGACGCCTTCCTGAATGCGCGCGCCGCCCGAGTCATTGAGACCGATCACCGGCGCGCCAACCTGCATTGCCTTGTCCATGACCTTGCAGATCTTCTCGGCGTGCGCCTCGGACAGCGCGCCGCCGAACACCGTGAAGTCCTGCGAGAAGACGAAGACCATGCGGCCGTTGATGGTGCCATAGCCGGTGACCACGCCGTCCGAGGGCACCTTGTTGGCGGCCATGCCGAAGTCGACGCAGCGGTGTTCCTTGAACATGTCCCACTCTTCGAAGGTGCCGTCGTCGAGCAGCAGCTCGATGCGCTCGCGCGCGGTCAGCTTGCCTTTTTTGTGCTGGGCGTCGATGCGCTTCTGGCCGCCGCCGAGGCGAGCCTGTTCGCGCTTTTCGTCCAGTTGCTGGATGATTTCATGCATTGCGTGGTCCTCTCTTGATACTCAGTCGTAGCGTTTGCGCCGGGCCGCCCCAAGCAAACGCGGCGTGCGGCGCCAGCCGCAACCGCACTGAAGGTAGAACGGCGTGCCCCACATTATCGAGCGTAGCGAGCAGTTTAGAACCCCCCGTGAGGAGGGGGAAGGGGGGCGGGCGTGTATTCGTCGCTCAGGCAGCCAAGCAGTTGCAGCGCGGCGGCGGCGGGCGTCACCGTGCCGCCCTCCACCGCAGCCATCAGTTGTGGCAGTGCCGCGCGCACGGTGGGATGTGTCCGAAAGCGGCTGCGCAAGCCCGCATCGATCATCTGCCACATCCAGTCCAGTGCCTGGCGCTGGCGCTTGATCGCCAGTTCGCCGGCGGCCTCCAGCGCAGCTCGGTGCGCCTCGATGCACTGCCAGAATTCGGCAATGCCGGCGTTGTGGGTGGCGCTGGCCTTGAGTACCGGCGGCTGCCAGCTTGCCGAAGTTGGCCGCAGCATGGTCAGTGCGGCGCGCATCTGCGCCATGGCCGTTTCGGTGGCCAGCGGGTCGATGTCGGACTTGTTGAAGACGATGATGTCGGCGAGTTCAACGATGCCTTTCTTGATCGCCTGCAGGTCGTCGCCGGCATTGGGCAGTTGCAGCAACACGAAAACGTCGGTCATGCCGGCGACCACCGTTTCGCTCTGCCCGACGCCAACGGTCTCGACGATCACTACATCGAAGCCGGCTGCCTCGCAAACCAGCAAGGCCTCACGCGTCTTTTCGGTGACGCCGCCAAGCGCGCCGGATGCGGGGCTGGGGCGAATGAAGGCAGCTGCATTTTGCGCCAGCCGTTCCATGCGTGTCTTGTCGCCAAGGATCGAACCGCCGGAACGTGACGACGACGGATCGACCGCCAGCACGGCGACCCGCTTGCCCTGCTCAAGCAGCAGCAGGCCGAGCGCTTCGATGAAGGTGGACTTGCCGACGCCGGGCACCCCCGAGATGCCGATGCGCATCGCCTTGCCGGTGCTGGGCAGCAGGGCGCGCAGCAGCGCTTGCGCGCGCACCTGGTGGTCGGCGCGGGTCGATTCGATCAGCGTGATGGCCTTGGCCAGTGCCCGCCGCTGTCCGGCAACGACCGCCTCGGCCAGAGTGCGATCATCGCCTGACAGGCCGGAGTCGTGCGCCAGGAGCATGCTGGCTCAGGCGGAATGCGGCAGGTGCGCGGCACGGATGGCGCGCAGCACTTCGTGGGCGGAATGCAGGATCGGCGTGCCGGGGCCGAAGATGCCGGCAACGCCGAGATCGCGCAGGAACTCGTAGTCCTGCGGCGGGATGACGCCGCCGACGAACACGGCGATGTCCTTTGCCCCCTCATTCTTCAGTGCCTCGACCAGTTGCGGCACCAGCGTCTTGTGGCCGGCGGCCAGCGTCGACACGCCAATCGCGTGGACGTCGTTCTCGATGGCCTGCCGCGCGGCTTCCTCGGGGGTCTGGAACAGCGGGCCGATGTCGACGTCGAAGCCGAAGTCGGCGAAGGCCGTCGCCACCACCTTGGCACCGCGGTCATGGCCGTCCTGGCCGAGCTTGGCGACCATGATGCGGGGCCGGCGCCCTTCGGCGGCGGCAAAGGATTCGATCTGGTCGCGCAGTGCGGCAATTTCGTCGCGCATGTTTTCATCCTGTCCGAGCATGGCGCCATAGACGCCGGAAACCGTCTGGTGGGTGGCGCGGTGTCGGCCCCAGACTTTCTCCAGTGCATCCGATATCTCGCCCACGGTGGCGCGTACCCGTATCGCTTGCACGGCGAGAGCGAGCAGATTACCCGCTTTGTTTCCCTCTGCGTCTTTTGCGGATTGAGTCAGCGCATCGAGGGCCTGAAATACCGCTTGCGTATCGCGTGTGGTGCGGATTTCTTCGAGGCGTGCCACCTGCGCATCGCGCACGGCATGGTTATCGACTTCGCGCGTATCGACCGGGGCTTCGTCGGGCAGGCGGAGTTTGTTTACGCCGATGATGACGTCCTGACCCGAGTCGATGCGCGCCTGTTTCTCGGCGGCGCACTTCTCGATCTGCAGCTTGGCCCAGCCGGATTCGACGGCGTGGGTCATGCCACCCATTTTCTCGACTTCCTGGATCGTGTCCCAGGCCATGTCGGCCATGTCCTGCGTCAGCTTTTCCATCATGTAGCTGCCGGCCCATGGGTCGATGACGTTGCAGATGTGCGTTTCTTCCTGGATCAGGATCTGCGTGTTGCGGGCGATGCGGGAGGAAACGGCCGACGGCAACGCGATAGCCTCGTCGAAGGCGTTGGTGTGCAGGCTTTGCGTGCCGCCGAAGACGGCGGCCATGGCCTCGATGGTGGTGCGCACCACGTTGTTGTAGGGATCCTGCTCGGTCAGCGACCAGCCCGAGGTCTGGCAGTGGGTGCGCAGCATCAGCGACTTCGGTTGTTGCGCACCGAACTCTTTCATGATGCGCCACCACAAGAGGCGGGCCGCGCGCAGCTTGGCCACCTCCAGATAGAAATTCATGCCGATGCCGAAAAAGAAGGAGAGCCGCCCGGCGAACGCATCGACATCCAGCCCCGTCTTCATGGCGGTGCGCACATATTCCATGCCGTCGGCCAGCGTGAACGCCAGCTCCAGTGCCTGCGTCGCGCCGGCTTCCTGGATGTGGTAGCCGGAGATCGAGATCGAGTTGAACTTCGGCATGTGCTGCGCCGTGTAGCCGATGATGTCGGCGATGATGCGCATCGACGGCTCAGGCGGATAGATATAGGTGTTGCGAACCATGAACTCCTTGAGGATGTCGTTCTGGATCGTCCCCGCGAGCTGGTCCTGGCTGACGCCCTGTTCCTCGGCGGCAACGATATAGCCTGCCAGCACCGGCAGCACGGCGCCGTTCATGGTCATCGACACCGAGACCTTGTCGAGGGGAATGCTGTCGAAGAGGATTTTCATGTCCTCGACCGAATCGATGGCCACGCCGGCCTTGCCGACATCGCCGACGACGCGCGGGTGGTCGGAATCATAGCCGCGGTGGGTGGCCAGGTCGAAGGCCACCGAAACCCCTTGCGCGCCGCCGGTCAGGGCCTGGCGATAGAAGGCGTTCGATTCTTCGGCGGTGGAAAAGCCGGCGTACTGGCGAATCGTCCAGGGGCGGCCCGCATACATGGTTGCTTGCGGGCCGCGCAGGTAGGGCGCGAAGCCGGGCAGGGTGTCGGCGTAGGGCAGGTCGGCGGTGTCGGCGCTGGTATACAGCGGCTTCACCGTCAGGCCTTCGGGCGTGGTCCAGTCCAGTTTCTGCAGGTTGCCGTCCGGCGCGGTCTTTGCCGCCGCCTTCTGCCAGGCGTCCAGCGCCGGAATTTTTGCCTCAGGGTACTTGCTCATGGTGTTCGCTCCCGCCGGTGGTCCGGCTGATTGGTTGTCTTGCGCATGATGCTTGACATTCGCGTGAACGGATAATACTGTATCCATAATTATGAATGCAAGACCCCCCGTCGATGCTGCCCGGGACAGCCTGGCAGCCCCCGCACTTTACGCACAGGTGGCGGAACGCCTGCGCGCGCGCATCTACGCACACGAGCTGGCGGCGGGTGCCTGGGTAGACGAACAAGGCCTCGCGGAAGAGTTCGGCATTTCGCGCACGCCGCTGCGTGAGGCGCTCAAGGTGCTGGCCGCCGAAGGGCTGGTGGTGCTCAAGCCGCGGCGCGGCTGCTATGTTGCCGAACTGTCCGAGCGCGACCTCGACGAGATCTTTCCGGTGCTGGCCCTCCTCGAAGGACGCGTTGCCGAGACCGCGACACGCCGTCTCACCAGCGCCGACTTTTCCCGGCTGGCGGAGATTCACGCGGAGCTTGAGCGTCACGCCGCCGCGCACGACATCGATAACTTTTTCGAGGCCAACCAGCGCTTTCACAGCGCGCTGCAGGAACTGGCCGGCAACCGCTGGCTGTCGCAATTGATTGACGACACGCGCAAGTTCCTCAAGCTGACGCGGCGCGACTCGTTGCGCGTCGATGGCCGCCTCAAACAATCCCTGGCGGAGCATCGCGCCATCCTGGCCGCCATGAAAAAACAGGATGCGGCCGCGGCGGCATTGCAGATGCACAACCACATCCTTTCCGGTCGCGCCGCGCTGGCGAAATTGCTGATCCTGCCATGAGTGCGGGCGCCGTACTGCTCGCCCGCGCTGGCGAAATTGCCACCGTCATCTTGTCCAATCCGGGCAAGAAGAATGCGCTCGATGCCGCGATGTGGCGTCAACTGGCAACGGTGTTTGCCGAACTCGATGCGGACGAGACGCTACGTTGCGTGATCGTGCAGGGTGAAGGAGACAGCTTCGCCGCGGGCGGTGATCTTGCCGAATTCCGCGATGCGCGCGCCGATGTCGACAGCGCACTCATTTACCACGCGCAAGTTGCCGCGGCGCTGCAGGCCATCGCCAGCTGCCGCCATCCGGTGGTGGCACTGATCCTCGGCCCCTGCATCGGCGGTGGTCTGGAAATAGCGGCAGCCTGCGATCTGCGGATTGCCGGCACAGCGGCGCAACTCGGTGCGCCAATCAACCGGCTGGGTTTCTCGATGTATCCGCCCGAACTGGCTGGTCTGCTGCAAATCGCCGGGCCGGCGACGGTTCGGGAACTGCTCCTCGAAGGGCGGCTGCTGACCGCGCACGAGGCCTATGAAAAGGGCTTGCTGAACCGGGTCGTTGCCGATGATGCAGCCGAAGCCGAAGTACTTGCCACGGCGCAGCGCATCGCCAGCGGTGCACCGCTCGTCGCCCGCTGGCACAAGCAGTGGATCCGTCGGCTGCAACAGGGAAAGCCGCTGACCGAGGAAGAGCTGCGCGCTTCCTTTGCGTTTCTGGATAGTGCAGACTATGCGGAAGGTCTGGCCGCGTTTTTCGAAAAGCGGGCGCCCTGCTTCACCGGTAATTAACCCGACCCTGCGAGGAAATTCCCATGTCGCCACCTGTCCGCGACGCTACCGTATTGCGCCCGTGCCTTGACTGGCACACGATCGACACCGTCCTGCTCGACATGGATGGCACGCTGCTTGACCTGCATTTCGACAACCACTTCTGGCAGGCGCATGTGCCGCTGCGCTATGCCGAGGCGCGCGGACTGCCGCTCGACGTTGCCCGCGAGGAATTGATGGCGCGCTACCACGCCCGCGCCGGCACGCTCGAGTGGTATTCGGTCGACTTCTGGGAAACCGAGCTGGAACTGGACATCATGCGCCTGAAGGAAGAGGTGGCGCACCTGATTGCCGTGCATCCGGCCGTCACCGATTTCCTCACCGCCATGCGCACTGCCGGCAAACGCCTGGTGCTGGCCACCAACGCCCACCACAAGGCGCTGACGCTCAAGATGGCGCGGACGGGCCTGGAGCCGCATTTCGACGCCCTCGTCAGTTCGCACACGCTGGGCGCGGCGAAAGAGGCGCAGGCCTTCTGGGAGCGCTTGCGGGCGGTCGAGAATTTCGATCCGGCGCGCACCCTGCTGGTCGATGACAGCCTGCCGGTGCTCGACGCCGCCCGCAGCTATGGCATTCGCCACCTGGTCGCGGTGCGCCGCCCCGATACACGCCAGCCAGAGAAAAACACTGCTGACTATCCGGCTATTGACAGCTTCGCCGAACTGCTTGCATAATGAGAACTGTTCTCAACTAAGTAAGCCTGATTTTGTCCCTCCCTGCCCAAACGTTTCCCCTCAAGGGCCCGCTGCTGCGTGGCTCACGCCGGCCACGGGTAGCCTTGATTGGTCAGGCAAATACCGGCAAGAGCAGCATTTTTCGTGCCGCATCCAGTACGGCAGTTCATCACGAACGGCTGGCCGGCATCGGCCCCGCTTACGAGGAATGCCAGGTCGAAATCGGCCTCGACCAGATCTCGCTGGTCGATTTGCCCGCCATCGATACATTTCACCAGTTGCAGGGCGAAGTGCCGGTCGTCCTCAAGTATCTGCTCTGGGGTGACCGCTGGCCGGCCATCGCCCGCCACGAGGCCCATCAGCCGGAAAAAGCCTTCGCCGCCCCCGACGTGTTGTTGCTGGTGATGGATGCCACCGCGCTCGAGCGCGATCTCGAACTGGCGCTCGAACTTGCCCAGATCGGCAGGCCGCTGGTGATTGCGTTGAACCGCATGGACGAGGCGCGCGACAAGCGGCTGTTCATCAATGTGCGCGCCCTATCGGCAAAGCTTGGTGCGCCGGTCGTGCCCACCGTCGCCCACATGGGCATCGGCCTGGCCGACCTGTTCAGTACGGTGGTGCGCGCCGCGCGCGAAGCGCGCAGTCCGCAGCCGCAACCGCCCAGCCCGCACATCGCCGCCCACCTGCCGGGCATCGCCGACATCGTTGCTACTGCCGATGTCGCCACGGCATTCGCCGTGCCGCCAATGTTGCTGACGATGCAACTGGCCGAAAACGACGACTACTTTTTTGACGAACTGCGTTGCCACTTCCCCGTGCAGTTTGCCGCCCTGCTGCATGCCCGCGGCCAGGCCAGCGCCGCGTTGCCGCGCCCGCTGGACGATGAAATCCATGCCGATCGCCACCACCGTGCCGCACTGCTCTACGAAGCCGTCACCCGACCCGGCGGCGAGTTTGCGCCGCCGCGCTGGCAGCGCTGGGCAGACGAACTGTTCCTGCATCCGCGCTGGGGCATGGTCGGTAGCCTGACGATCTTCGCGCTCGTGCTGTTTTTCGTTTTCGAGGTCAGCGCCTTTCTCGACAGCCACACGGTCGCGCGCCTGATCGAATGGACCGCACCCTGGCAGCCGACCGATCTGGGCGGCGTCCTCGCCCGTGCCGTGCTGGACGGCTTCATCGGACTGGCCGGCATTGTCATTCCCTACATGATCCCGCTGGTGCTGCTGCTGGTGCTGCTTGAAGAATCGGGCATCATGCACCGCGTCGCTTTCGTGGTGGATCGCGGCTTTCACAAACTGGGGCTGCACGGCGGCGTCGCCCTGCCATTCCTCATGGGGCTGGGTTGCAACGTGCCGGCACTCGCTGCCACGGCCGCCGTCACCCACGGCCGCGACCGCACCGTCGCCGCGCTGCTCATCACCTTTCTGCCCTGCTCGGCGCGCTCGGCCATCCTGCTGGCGCTGGGCGGCAAGTACCTCGGTGGCTTCGGCGTATTTGGCCTGTTCATGCTGGCGCCCATTGTCGTCAGCCTGATTGGCAAGCTGCTGAAGCGCCGCTACCCGGAAACCACGCCCGGCATGATCCAGGAAATCCCGCCGTATGCCGTGCCCACCCTGCGCGCTTTGCTGGCCAATACCTGGGAACGCAGCCGCGACATCGTCACCGTCGTCCTGCCGCTGCTGGTGGCCGGCAGCGTAGTGCTGGCACTCCTGTCGCACTTCGGCGCCGATTACTGGATCAACCTGACATTGACGCCGATTACCGTCTGGTGGCTTGGTCTGCCAGTCGTGCTGGGCGTACCGATCCTGTTCGGCGTGCTGCGCAAGGAACTCTCGCTGCTGATGGTGTTCCAGGCGCTCGGTACGCAGGAACTTGAAGGTGTGCTCGACGTGACACAAATCGCTACCTTCCTCGCCTTCCTGACCTTCTATGTGCCCTGCGTATCGACCTTCGCCATGATGGTCAAGCTGCTGGGGCGGCGCGAGGCATATTTTTCCATCGTGCTATCGGTGGGCGCCGCGCTGGCGGTGGCCCTTGCGGTGCGCCTGCCGCTGGAATTGCTCCTCTAGTGCCGTGCCCCGCCTGGCGGGACGTTAAGGCTTGGTTAAGATTCGGAGGGTAGGCTATTCTTACTTGACCGGTAAGAGGAGTTCACATGACACGGCAGCCGATGCATACCGCATGTCTGGCCGATACTGCGGCGCCGCAGCGGGCGGTCGCCTTGGGTGGATAGTGACAACATGACCTCCCTCTCCCTGCTGTTGTGGATTGCGCTGGGCTTTGTCCTGCAGGTGGCGATCTACCTCGGCATTGGTTTCTGGCGCCATTGGCAGGGCTATCAGGCCTTGCGCAGCCACGCGGACGAGGTGAATCTGCCGGCGACGAACGACATTCCGGCAGTGGCCGAGAAGGCGGCGGCCGCTGCTGCCTGGCTTGGCTACCGCCCGTTCAGGGTCGAGCGCAAACACGTCGAGGATGCCGCGCAGTCGGTCTGCTCGTTTTATCTCGTGCCGGAAGACGGGCAGCCATTGCCATCCTTCCTGCCCGGGCAATTCCTGACCTTCCGACTCGACCTGCCGACAGCCGGTGGCAGCGAGCAGATCATCCGCTGCTATTCGCTGTCGGATGCGCCCCGTCCCGATCACTACCGCGTCTCCATCAAGCGGGTGCCGCCGCCGCCAGGCAGTGCGCTTCCGCCGGGGCGTTCGTCCAGCTTCTTTCACGATCGCATCGATGTCGGCAGCCGCCTGCAGGTGCGCGCGCCGGGCGGGCATTTCCATATCGACCGCGGCGCTGCCCCGGTGGTGCTGATCGGCGGCGGCATCGGCATCACGCCGATGCTCTCCATGCTGAACTGGTGCCTGGCCGAGCAGCCGGGGCGCGAGGTGTGGCTCTATTACGGTGTGCGCAACAGCCACGAACTGGTGATGAAGTCCCATCTCGATGCCCTGGCGGCAGCCCATCCGAACTTCCACTTGCAGGTGTGCTGCAGCGCTCCGCTGGCGGACGACGTGGCAGGGCGCGACTTCCAGCAGCGGAGCCGCGTCGACGTCAAGCTGCTGCGCATGGAGTTGCCACTCAAGCCTTACCACTTCTACATCTGCGGCCCGACGCCGATGATGGCCAGCCTGGTGGCGGGGCTGGAGGACTGGGGGGTGCCCGACAGCCACATTCACTTCGAGGCCTTCGGCCCGGCCTCGATCAAGCGCAAGCCGGCCGCCGCTGCTGAAAGTCCGGCGCCACAAAGCGACATCGTTATTACATTCGCCAAGTCGGGCAAGCAACTGCCCTGGCAGCCCGGCGCCGGCAGCCTGCTCGAATTCGCCGAGGCGAACGGCATTGTCGTCGAGTCCGGCTGCCACGCCGGTGGTTGCGGCACCTGCCAGACGACGATCCGCGCCGGCGAGGTCGCCTACACTCAGCCGCCGGATTACGACCCCGAGCCGGGCACCTGCCTGCTCTGCGTCAGCACGCCCAAGACCAGCGTGACCCTGGAGGCGTAAATGGCAAACCCGAGCACGACAACCTCACTCTGGCGCGAGCATGTGCTGCCCTTCACCCTGCTACTCGGCCTGCTGGCGGCGGCCACCCTGGCCGGCGACTATCTGCTGCACCGGCTCGACCTCGTTTGGGTCGGCCGCTATCTGGGCATTCCCGGCACACTCCTGATCATTGGTTCGCTTGTCTATTCGCTGCGCAAGCGCAAAATCATCACGGCGGGCAATCCAAAAAACTTGCTGACCCTGCATGAGATCGGCACCTGGCTCGGCTCGCTGATGGTGCTGCTCCATGCCGGCATCCATTTCAACGCCATCCTGCCCTGGCTGGCGACGGTGGCCATGGGGGTGAATGTAATCAGCGGCATGGTCGGCAAGCTGCTGCTTGACCGTTCGCGCCGCCATGTCCAGGGCCAGCGTGAGCACTACCAGTTGCGTGGGCTGGCGAAGCCGGAGGTCGAGCGGGCCGTGTTCTGGGATGCGGTGACACTCGACGCCATGAACCAGTGGCGCAAGGTGCATATCCCGATCTTCATCGTCTTCGCAGTGCTGTCGATCGGCCACATCGTCAGCGTTTTCCTGTTCTGGGGCTGGCTATGAAGCTCGTCGTCAAGCTCGTCCTGGCGGCCAACCTGATCGTGCTGGCGGTGCTGGCCTTTATCTATCCGCACCTGATGGTCAGCCCCGGCAAGCTGATTCCCGGCCACCGCGAGCTGGAGGCCGATTGCTTTGCTTGCCACGCGCCATTCACCGGGGCGGCCGCCGAGCGCTGCATCGCCTGCCACAAGCCCGCCGAGATCGGGCGACTGACGACGACGGGCCAGGTCGTCACCCAGCCGCTCAGCGTAACGCCTTTCCACCAGAAGCTGAGCAGCCAGGACTGCGTCGCCTGCCATAGCGATCATGCGGGGGTGAAGCGCTTCCGCCAGGCGGGGCGTTTCAATCATGCCCTGTTGCAAAGGGAAACGCGCGAGTTGTGCCAGGACTGCCACAAGTCGCCCAACGACTCGCTGCACCAGCAGATCACCGGCAACTGCAGCCAGTGCCACAGCCTGGGCAAATGGACGCCGGCGACCTTCGATCACAACAAGTATTTCGTGCTCGACCGCGACCACAACGCCCGCTGCGTGACCTGTCATGTGCGCAACGACTACAGCCGCTACACCTGCTACGGCTGCCACGAGCACACACTTGCGGGTATCCGCCGCGAGCATATCGAGGAAGGCATCCGCGATTTCGACAATTGCGTCGAGTGCCACCGCAGCGCCGACGAGCATGACATCAAGGGTCGCAACGGCGAGAGCCGGGACAAGCGGGAGGGAAAGCGTGATCGCAAGAAGCACGACGATGATTGAGCGCCGCGTCCGCGGCGCGGCACGCCGTCCCGCCAGTCCCGCAAAAGGGATTCCCTTCGGTCACGCCGACTTTTGGCTTGCCGCACGCTTAAGAAAGTCTTAATCCAAAAAGGTTATGATCGGCGCATTCCAGAATCCGGGTTATTCACATGTCGTCTTTTGTCTGCCGTTCGCTGCGCGCACTCATTCTGTTGCCGCTGCTGGCAAGCTCTGCCTACGCCGCCGATGAATTGATCCGGGTCGCGCCGGAGCAGATCGCCCGTGCCGGCATCGTTAGCGCCGCCCTGCTCGACATGAAGGCGGGCGGGGGCGTTCGCCTGCCGGCACAGGTGGTGGTGCCGCCAGCGCAAATTGAGGTCATCGCCGCGCCGCTGCCGGCGCTGGTCGTGGCGCTGCGCGCCGCCTATGGCGAGACGGTGAAGAAAGGCCAGCTGCTGGCCCGCCTGCAGGGCGCGTCGCTGCTCGAGCTGCAGCGCGACTTCGCCAATGCCCAGGCCCAGGCCGGACTCGCCGGCGAGAATCTGCAGCGCGACGCCAGTCTCTACGCCGACGGCATAATCGCCCAGGGCCGGCTCGCAGCCACGCGCGCGGCCGAACGGCAGGCCGTGCTGCTGCTTGCGGAAAAGCGCCAGGCCCTGCGGCTGGCCGGGGTGGCAGAACCCGGGGCGGGCACGGCCGGCCTGTCGGGCAGCGCCGAAATCCGCGCGCCCTTCGACGGCGTCGTGCTGGAAGCCGCCGTCCAGCCAGGCAGCCGCGTCGATGCCATGACGCCGCTGTTCAAACTCGGCCGTCTCGGCACGCTCTGGCTGGAAATCCAGGCGACGCAGGCGCAGGCGGACGGCATCGCGCCGGGCGATGCCGTCGCGATTCCCGGCTGCGCCCAGCCTGGCCGGGTGACCCTGGTCGCACCGCATTTGCAGGCCGTCAGCCAGTCGCTGCTGATTCGCGCCGAATTGCGCAAGCCCGCTGGTTGCGTCCGGCCCTTCCAGTACATTCAGGTGGAAATTGTTGCGGCGCGACCGCTGGCCGATAACACGTGGCGCGTGCCCTTGTCCGCGCTGGTGCGCCATCAGGGGTTGGCTTGGGTATTCGTCGAGGCGGCCGGCGGCTTCCGTCCGGTCGCCGTCAAGGTGCTCGACGAGGCGTCCGATAGCGCGCTGGTGGCGGCCGATCTCCCCGCTGCGACCCGGCTGGCTGTGAAGGGTGCGGCGACCATCAAGGCCGTGTGGCTTGGCCTCGGCACCGGCGAATAACAATGGCTCCCCACGCTCGTAACCCCGGCTCGCTGCCCCCCATTGGGGGTCATCTGCCTCCTTGGGGCGGCCCGGTGGAGGCATAGCCATGTTCCAGAAATTGGTCGAACTCGTACTGACCCAACGTCTGCTGGTGCTGGTTGGCGTCGCGCTGTTGATCGGCGCCGGCATCATGGCTTTCCGCGAATTGCCGATCGACGCCTTTCCCGATGTCTCCTCGACCCAGGTCAAGATCATTGTCAAGGCACCGGGCATGACGCCGGAGGAGGTCGAGGCGCGCGTCGTCACGCCGATCGAGCTGGAGATGCTCGGCATCCCGAAACAGCGCAGCCTGCGCGCCGTGGCCAAGTACGCCATCGCCGATATCACGCTGGATTTCGAGGACGGCACCGACATCTACTGGGCGCGGCAGCAGGTGGCCGAGCGCCTCGCCACGGCAATGCGGGATTTTCCCGCCGAGGCTTCCGGCGGGCTGGCACCGATCACCACGCCGCTCGGCGAGATGTTGATGTTCACCATCGAGGGCGACCTGTCGCTGGCGGAAAAACGCAGCCTGCTCGACTGGGTGATCCGTCCGCAACTGCGCACGCTGCCCGGCGTCGCCGATGTCAATGCGCTTGGCGGCCATGTGCGCAGCTTCGAGGTGGTGCCCAACCTGCTGGCCCTGAAGGCGCGCGGCCTCACGCTCGCCGACCTGCGCCGTGCCATCGAGGCCAACAACCGCAACGACGGCGCCGGGCGCCTGGTCGAGGGCGAGGAGTCGCTGCTGGTGCGCATCGAGGGCAGCGTCAAGTCGCTCGACGACCTGCGCGCCATCCTCGTGCCCGACCCGCACACGCTGCACCCGCCGCATGTCACACGCATCGGCGACGTGGCGACGGTACGCATCGGCAGCCTGGCCCGTTACGGCTTCGTCACCCGCGGCGGCAGGGAAGAAGCTGTGCAGGGCCTGGTGCTCGGCCTGCGCGGTGCCAACGCGCGCACCGTGGTCGAGGGCGTGCGCGCCAAGCTGGCCGAGATCGCGCCCGCGCTGCCGCCGGGGGTGACGACGCAGATTTTCTACGACCGCGGCGCGCTGGTCGACCGTGCCATCGGCACCGTGGCGCGGGCGCTGGCCGAGGCCATCGTGCTGGTACTGCTGCTGTTGCTGGCCTTCCTCGGCAACCTGCGCGCGGCCATTGCCGTGGCCTGCGTGCTGCCGCTGGCGGCGCTGGTGACGTTCATCCTCATGTCCGCCTTCGGCATGTCGGCCAACCTGATGAGCCTCGGCGGCCTGGCCATCGCCATCGGCATGCTGGTCGATGCCGCCGTGGTGGTGGTCGAGAACGTCGAAAGCCAGCTGGCCGATCCGGCCGGCGCCAAGTTGCCCTTCCTCCATCGCATCTACCGCGCCGTGCGTGAGGTGACCGAGCCGGTGGTGTCGGGCATGGCCATCATCGTCATCGTCTTCCTGCCGCTGCTGACCCTGCAGGGGCTCGAAGGCAAGCTGTTCATTCCGGTGGCGTTGACCATCGTCTTTGCGCTGTCCGGCTCGCTGGTGCTGTCCCTGACCGTGATTCCGGTGCTGACTTCCTACCTGCTGAAACCCGAGAATCACACCGGCGACGGGCACCGCGAACCCTGGCTGCCGCGCCAGGCCACGCGCCTTTACGAACCGCTGCTGGTCTGGAGCCTCGCCAATGCCCGCAAGGTGATCGTGACGGCGCTGGCGGCGCTGGTCGCCACGGTCGCCGCCTTCTTCCTGCTCGGCAAGACATTCATGCCGACCATGGACGAGGGCGACATCCTGATGCAGTTGGCCAAGCTGCCGTCGATCAGCCTGGAGCAGAGCGCGCAGACCGATCTGGCGGTGCAAAAGGCGCTGATCGAACGGATTCCAGAGATCAAGGATATCGTCGCCCGCACCGGCTCCGACGAGCTCGGCCTCGATCCGATGGGACTCAACGAGACCGACAGCTTCTTGGTGCTGGCACCGCGCAGCGAGTGGCGCCAGCCGGACAAGGAATGGCTGACCAACGAGATCCGCAAGGTGATGAGCGAGTTCACCGGCATGGACATCGCCTTCACCCAGCCCATCGAGATGCGTGTGTCGGAGATGCTCACGGGCACACGCGGCGATCTGGCGATCAAGGTGTTCGGCACTGACCTCGGCGAACTCAACGCGCTCGCCGAGAAGATCGCCGCGCTGCTGAAGACCGTGCCCGGCGCGCAGGATGTGCTGACCACCAAGAACGAGGGCGTGCAGTACTACACGGTGGACGTCGACCGCCTGATGGCCGGGCGCTTCGGGCTCTCCATCGAGGACATCGCCACCGCCCTGCGCGCCCAGGTTGAGGGGCAGGCGCTGGGGCTGGTGCTCGAAGGCGGCCGCCGCACGCCGCTGGTGATCCGCGGCAGCGACGAGGTGCGCATGTCGCCGGCCCTGTTCGCCGGCATCCATCTGGCGCTGCCGAACGGTGAAAGCGTGCCGCTGTCCGCGGTGGCGACGCTCAAGCGCCTCGCCGGCCCGGTCAAGATCGACCACGAAAACGCCGCGCGCCTGGTGGTGATCCAGGCCAACGTCACCGGGCGCGACCTGGTCGGCTTCGTCGAGGAGGCCAAGGCCAAGGTGGCCGCGGAGATCCAGCTGCCCGCCGGTTATCGGCTTGCCTGGGGCGGCCAGTTCGAGAACCAGCAGCGTGCCGCCAAGCGGCTGATGCAGGTGGTGCCGGTGGCGCTGTTGTTGATCTTCCACATCCTGTTCACCACCTTCAACTCGGTGCGCCAGGCGGCGATGGTCTTCGTCAATATCCCGTTCGCGCTGATCGGCGGGGTGTTTGCGCTGCTCATCGCCGGCGAGTATCTCTCGGTGCCGGCCTCGGTCGGCTTCATCGCCCTGCTCGGCATTGCGGTGTTGAACGGCCTGGTGCTGATCTCCCACTTCAATCAGTTGCGCGCCCAGGGCATGCCGATCGAACGCGTGGTGATCGAGGGTTCGAAGCGGCGCCTGCGACCGGTGCTGATGACGGCCAGCATCGCCGCCTTCGGCCTGGTGCCGCTGCTCTTCGCCAGCGGCCCGGGCTCCGAAATCCAGCGGCCGCTGGCCATCGTCGTCATCGGCGGCCTCGTCACCTCGACGCTGCTGACGCTGGTGATGCTGCCGATTCTTTATCGTCGCTGGGGACAATAATGGCCCCCACGCTCACCTCGTTCGCTGCCCCCACAGGGGGCGTTGCCTCCTTCGGGGCGGCTCTTCAGGAGGCAAACCCATGACCAAACGCCTCGATGTCTGTCTCACGCTGCTGCTGACCAAGGGTCTGGAAGCGCGCATCCTCGATCACCTCCTGCAGCACCCCGTCTGGGTCGGCCCCTTCACCGTCCAGCATGTCGAGGGCCACGGCGATCCCGCGGGCATTACCAGCGCTTACGAGCAGGTGCGCGGCCGCGCTGACTGGCTGCGCATCGAAATCCTCATGGACTCGAGCCACGTGACGGAACTGCTGGACGAGTTGCGCACCGTGCTGCCCAGCCCGGCGGTGGCGTGGTGGCTGAGTCCGGTGCTCGATTCCGGGAGCCTGGCATGATGGCCCGCCTGCTCGTCCTGCTGCTGTGTCCGTTCGCCGCCCTGGCCGCCGCCCCGCCCGATCTGCCGCCAGCGGCGCAGGTTGAGCGGGCATTGCACGCCCATCCGCTGGTGCGCGCCGCTGACGCCGGTGTCGAGGTCGAGGCCGCCAACCGCGACCGGCTGGCGGCCGGCCCGCACGAATTTGCGCTCCGGCTGGCCAGCCAGCAGCGCCGCGACCGTTCGCTCGACCACAGCTATCGCGAACATGAAATCGGCGTCGAGCGCGCCTTGCGCCTGCCGGGCAAGGCCGCCACCGACGCCGCGCTGGGGGCGGCCGGCATCGAGCAGGCGCGCCTCGCCCGTGGCGATGCCCTGCATGAGAGCGCCCGGCTGCTGCTCGGGCGCTGGTACGAGTGGCAGCGCGAAGCCGCGGCGGCGCGCGAGTGGGTGGCGCAGGTGGCGACGCTGCAGCGTCAGCACGAAGTTGTCGGCAAGCGCGTCGGCGCTGGCGACGCGGCGAAGCTGGAAGAGTTGCTCTCCGGCGCCCAGCTGGCGCAAGCCCGCGCCCAGCTCGAACAGGTCGAAGGGAAAGTTGAGCGCGCCGCGATGGAATTGACCCAGGCCTTTCCCGACATTGCCCTGCCCGCTGCCGTGGTGGCGTCCGAGCCGCAACCCATTGCCGGCTCGCCCGAGACATGGCGCGAGCGCATCCTCGCCCACAACCACGAACTGGCGGTGGCGCGCGTTGCCTCCCGGCGCGCCCACCTGGCCGCCCAGCGGGCCGATGCCGAGCGCCTGCCCGACCCGACGCTCGGCGTGAAATTCGCCTCCGATCGCGACGGCCAGGAGCGCGTCTTCGGCCTGCAGCTGAGTATTCCGCTGCCGGGTGCCGCTCGCGCCGCGAGCGCCCGCGCCGGGCAGTCCGAGGCCGCTGCTGCGGGCGCCCGCGAGGCGCTGGTGCTGGCCCGCGTCGAGGCAGAGGCGCGCCGCACGGTCAGCCTGGCGCAAGGCGCACACCGGCACTGGCAGCGGCTGAACGACGTGGCGGCGCGCATGGCCGACAACGACCGCCTGCTGGAGAAGGCCTGGCGGCTGGGCGAAGGCCAATTCACCGAACTGCAGACGGCGCGGCGCCAGGCCATCGAGGCCCGGCTCGCCGCCGTCCAGGCGCAACTCGAAGCCAACGAGGCGCGTTATCGCCTGCTGCTTGATGCGCACGAACTGTGGCCGCTCAACGGCGACGCGGCGGAACGACACTGAGCGAAACGCCGTACCCCATTCGGGGCATTTCATCCCGCCAGCGCCGACTTTTGGGGATGCCGGCGCTCGACCCACAAGAGCCGAACGAGTTCTTCGACCCTATGCCTGCAATACAGCGGGGCTGGCCATTGGTTGTGGATTGGCGGCGGTCAGGTGCCAGCCATAAGCAGCCGGTGGAACCAACTGAAGACAACACCGGCGAGCATCCAGTCTTCATCACCTTGCCGTCATTCATTTCACCGCGGCTACCTACCTGCGACGACGAACAGTTGTCATTCGTGGCATATCGTTTTCATCTTAAATACAGGCAACAGGCACCATCGAGTGCGATAGCATCTTAAGCAGCGTTTCGCAAGGCACATTACAGTGGCGCCGAACAGTGCCTTATACACAGAGAATCCTGCCTCGTCCGAGTTTCAAGGCCCTGCCACCTGCAAACGACGCAATGGAGCATGAATCCTTTTTTCTTGCATCCCGGACCAGAATGCTGCCAATAACAATTGCAAAGCGCACAATGAAGCCGGGAATATGATCAAGTCCTACAAATAAGCCATCACCCCATGGGTATCGGATTCCAATTCCTGTCGGCACCACCCGATGCAAGCCTGCTCTATGTCGGCTTCTACAATCCGACCTGGGTCGTCATCTCCGTACTTCTTGCCATTCTCGGCTCCTATGCTGCGCTGCGCGCTTCCAGACGCATCGCACCAGTGCATGACACAGTATCCAGGCTGACCTGGACATCCATCAGTGCGCTGACCATGGGCGCAGGTGTCTGGGCCATGCATTTCATCGGCATGCTGGCGTTGAGCCTGCCCTGCCGAGTCCATTACGACCCGCTCATCACTATCGTTTCGATGATTCCGGGCATTCTTGCCGGCGGTGTCGCATTGGGTCTCGGGTGGCATGGGACAAGACATCTATCGCCACCGGTTTCGAGCGTCCTGCTTGGCGCCGGCATTGGCACCATGCACTACACGGGTATGGCCGCCATGCGCCTGGATGGCTTCGTGCGCTACGACCCGTCCCTGTTCGTCCTGTCCATCCTCATCGCCATCTTGCTGGCCTACATCGCGTTGCGTATCAAGAATGGCAAGGCCCGTCTGAAAAAGGGAAATGATGTACTGGTCGCGGTCGCCATGGGAGCTGCGGTTTCCGGTATGCATTACACCGCCATGTCTGCCGCCTATTTCGTGCGGGGCGACGCAAGTGCGCTGGCGCCGTCCGTCTTCACGAGCAATACCCTGGCCATCTTTGTCACAGCTACCACGGCCTTTCTGGTTATGGTGGCATTGGCGCTTGCCGCCTTTTCGCGCAACCGCGAGGTAACCGACCAACTGCGCGACAGCGAGCAACGCTTCCGTGATTTCTCCAGCAGCACCGCCGACTGGTTCTGGGAAATGGATGCAGACCTGCGTTTCTCCTATTTTTCCGACAACTTCGAACGCAACTACGGCCTGAGCCCGGACCGGGTGCTGGGCAAGACGCGGCGCGAGTTGCTGGCCACGGACAACCTCAATGCGCCAGACATCATGGCGGCCCATTTGGCCCAGATTGAGCGACACGAACCGTTCCGTGACTATCATTACCGCATACGCGATGCCGGGGGACGCATTTGCTGGTTTTCGATCAGTGGTGTTCCGGTCATCGATGCGAACGGGCAATTTGCCGGCTATCGCGGCATGGGCCAGAACATCACCAAGCAGAAGCAGACCGAGGAACAGTTGCACATTGCTGCCGCCGCCTTCGAGTCGCAGGAAGGCATGTTGGTCACCGATGCCGACAGCGTAATTCTGCGGGTCAACAAGGCGTTCACCGAGATCACCGGCTATACGGCCGCGGAAGCCGTGGGGCAGACGCCGCGGTTGCTGAGTTCGGGCCGCCACGATACCGACTTCTACCGTGCCATGTGGGAGGCCATCCACTGCACCGGGGGATGGCAGGGAGAAATCTGGGACCGTCGGAAGAATGGCGAGGTGTATCCGAAATGGCTCACCATCTCGGCGGTAAAGAACGGCGATGGTGTCGTCACCCATTACGTTGGCACCCATTTCGATATTACGGAACGCAAGAAGGCGGAAGAAACCATCAACGGCCTGGCCTTCTTCGATCAACTCACCGGTCTGCCCAACCGGACACTTCTGCTGGATCGACTGAAACAAAGCATGGCGGCCAGTGCCCGTAGTGGCAGCTATGGTGCGCTGCTGTTCATCGATCTCGACAATTTCAAGACGCTCAACGACACCCTTGGTCACGAGGTGGGTGACCAGCTACTGAAACAGGTCGCGCAGCGCCTTAAGACCTGCGTACGCGAGGGCGATTCCGTGGCGCGACTGGGCGGTGACGAATTCGTGGTGGTGCTGGCCGGATTGGGGCCTACCCAACAACAAGCCATCGCCAGTATCGAACTGGTCGCCAACAAGATACTTGCCGCGTTCAATCAGCCCTACCTGCTGGACGATGTTGCCCACCACAGCACGGCAAGCATCGGCGCGACTTTGTTCCTGGATGATGTAGCCACGATCGATGCACTGATGAAGCAGGCTGATCTCGCCATGTACAAGTCAAAATCGGCGGGGCGCAACACATTGCGTTTCTTTGATCAGGACATGGAGGCTGTCGCGATGAAACGCGCGGCCCTGGAAAATGATCTGCGTGCGGCCATCAAGGAAAAGCAGTTCGTACTTCACTACCAGGCCCAGGTTTCGGATGGCCGGTTGATGGGTTCAGAAGTCCTCGTGCGCTGGCAGCATCCCCGGCGCGGCATGGTATCGCCGGCCGACTTCATCCCGCTGGCCGAGGAAACCGGGGCGATCCTGCCCTTGGGACATTGGGTGCTGGAAACCGCCTGCCTGCAACTGGCCGCTTGGGCGACCCAGCCCGAAATGGAACATCTCACGGTGGCGGTGAACGTCAGCGCCCACCAGTTCCGCCACAACGGCTTTGTGGATGAGGTGCTGGCGGTCCTCAAAAACACCGGCGCGAACCCACAGCGGCTGAAGCTGGAACTGACCGAGAGCCTGCTGGTCGCCAACGTAGAGGAGGTTATCGAGAAGATGTTTGCGCTGAAGGCCAAGGGCGTCGCTTTTTCGCTGGATGACTTCGGCACCGGCTATTCCTCGCTGTCTTACCTGAAGCGCCTGCCACTGGACCAGTTGAAGATCGACCGGTCGTTTGTGCGGGACGTACTTACCGACCCCAACGATGCCTCCATTGCCAGGACCATCATTGCACTGGGCCAGAACCTGGGGCTGGGGGTGATCGCAGAGGGCGTTGAAACAGAGGCACAGCGGGACTTTCTGGCCAACTCGGGATGCCACGCCTATCAGGGATATTTCTTCAGCCGACCGCTGCCGATAGACGAATTCGAACGGTTTCTCGCCCAATTTGAAGTCCGTCGGGCGCAGGGCTGATCCATTGCAGCCTAGCCCGGATATTTCACGAGAGTAGGTCGGCGCAGCCGTGCTGCGTAATACCCGTCGCGCGCGCCCTCGCTCCGTAACCAGTGTCGAGGGCGGCCCCGACACGCTGATCAGCTTCGGGGGGTGGGGGTGGTTCGCCCGCAGCTCTCGGCTTCGGGTCGTGAAATATCCGGGCTAGGTGACCGCAATGGAGGGGAAAGCGGTTGGCGGATTCTCATTCGGCATATAACCGCAATGGGGCGGCTGCGGTCCGACGCCCGGGAATCCCCAATGGTTGTTGGCAGTCTGAAGCACTCATTCCCAGTTCAAAGGCCAACGGCTCTTGTTTACCGATTTGAACCAATCGAATAAACACCGCCCAGCGTGTCCAGTCCTGTTTATCACCGCAGCCTGCCATAGGCACCGGCGCTACCCGCGGCTCCCGGCGTCAGCACCACAGCCGGAACGCCTGTGCTGCGTGCCCGAGACATTCGGGCACGCAGCAGTGCGATGCCGTCACAACATCATTACGCGGTCGCGGCGTCTTCCTCGGGCTCGGGGTCGCCCTGCCACAGCATGTCGTAGCCGAGTTCGCGCGATTCGGAGCACATCTTGGCCAGCGCCGAGAATTTCTCGTTGAACGCCGTGTCGGCGTGGCTTCTCTCGTGCTCTTCAAAGGAATTCCAGAAGGTGACGATGGCGATATGGTCTTCCGTCGAGCCGGTGGCGCCGACCGAACCTTCGTCCGAGACGAAACCGGCGAACTTGTAGACCTGGCCGGCGATGAAGCCGCCCTTTTTGCCGCCGTAGGTGTTCTTGACGACATTGCACATCTCGCCCAGCGCCATCTCGACCTCTTCGAGCGTGACGCCCGGCTTGAGCTTGACCTCGTTGAACATCATCTTGCAACCAAAGGGAATGCTGACGGGATGGAACATGGTGATCCTTTCTTGTGAATGTGGTGAATCAATCAACAATTGGGGAGGGTTCGCATGACTTCAACCGTGCTATGACAAAGGTTTTTATACGGCGGGGCAAATCAACCCTGGCGCAGAATCGGCGTTTGACTACAGCTACCGGAGTCAGCGATACTCCGGGCAGGCCATTGCTTTTCCTACTCCACCAGCATAGCAAGTTTTCCACTTATCGTTAGCCAGCCACCCATGCCAGCTTCCCCCGCACCCGCTCCGGTCACGGAAATCAAGAACACCACCTGCTACATGTGCGCCTGCCGTTGCGGCATCCGCGTTCATCTGCGCGATGGGCAGGTGCGCTTCATCGATGGCAACCCGAACCATCCGCTCAACAAGGGCGTGATCTGCGCCAAGGGCAGCTCGGGCATCATGAAGCAGTACTCGCCGGCGCGCCTGACGCAGCCGCTGCGACGCAAGCCTGGCGCCGACCGTGGTGTTGGCGAATTCGAGCCGATCAGCTGGGAAGAAGCCTTCACTATCCTGACCGAGCGCCTGGCCAAGATCCGCGCCACCGATCCGAAAAAGTTTGCGTTATTCACCGGCCGCGATCAGATGCAGGCGCTCACCGGTTTGTTCGCCCGTCAGTTCGGCACCCCGAATTACGCGGCGCATGGCGGGCTTTGCTCGGTCAACATGGCGGCCGGCATGATCTACACCATCGGCGGGTCGTTCTGGGAGTTCGGCGGGCCCGATCTGGACCGCTCGAAGCTGTTTGTGATGATCGGCACCGCCGAGGACCATCATTCCAATCCGCTCAAGATAGCCATCAGCAAGTTCAAGCGCGACGGCGGCCGCTTCATTTCGATCAACCCGGTGCGCTCCGGTTACTCGGCCATCGCCGACGAGTGGGTGCCCATCCGTCCCGGCACCGATGGCGCGTTGCTGCTGGCGTTTATCCACGAGATCATTGCGCTCGGCCTGTATGACCGCGAGTTCCTCGTCCGCTACTCCAACGCCGGCCAGCTGGTGAATGTCGCTGCAGACTGCGACGAGTTCGGCATGTTCCTGCGCACCGAGGTGCCGGAGGAAGAGGCCTGCTACGATCCGCAGAACAAATTGTGGTGGGACCGCGCCACCAACAAGCCGGTTGTCACGCATACCCAGGGCACCGACCCATTTTTGCGCGGCGAATTCAAGCTGAAGGACGGTACGCCCGTCAAGCCGGCTTTCCAGCTGCTGCAAGAGCGCGTCAAGAATTACACGCCGGAATGGGCGGAAGGCGTGACCGGCATTCCCGCCGCCACCATCCGCCGTCTGGCGCGCGAGATGGGCGTCACCGCCCGCGACCAGAAGATCGAATTGCCGATCGCGTGGACCGACTCCTGGGGCGTGGAGCACGATACGGTAACCGGCAATCCGGTGTCCTTCCATGCCATGCGCGGCCTGGCGGCACACTCCAACGGTTTCCAGACGATCCGCGCCCTGGCCATCTTGATGTCGCTGCTCGGCACCATCGACCGCCCGGGCGGTTTTCGCCACAAGGTGCCGTTCCCGCGGCCGATTCCGCCCTGTGCCCGCACGCCGAACACGCCGCTGGCCATCAAGCCAAATCACCCGCTCGATGGCCTGGCGCTGGGCTGGCCGTCCGACCCGGACGATCTGTTCGTCGACGAGCAGGGCAAGCCGGTACGCATCGACAAGGGCTTCTCCTGGGAATACCCGCTGTCGGTGCACGGCCTGATGCAAAACGTCATCACCAACGCCTGGCGCGGCGATCCGTACACTATCGACACCCTGCTGATCTTCATGTCCAACATGGCATGGAACTCGACCATGAACGCCGTCGAAGTGAGGAAAATGCTCAACGACAAGAACGAGGACGGCGAGTACAAGATTCCCTTCCTCGTCGTCTGCGATGCGTTCCAGTCCGAGATGACGGCCTTCGCCGATCTGATTCTGCCGGATACCACCTATCTCGAACGGCACGATGTCATGTCGATGCTCGATCGGCCGATTTCGGAATTCGACGGCCCGATGGATGCCGTGCGCATCCCCGTGGTGCCACCGCTGGGCGATTGCAAGCCGTTCCAGGAGGTGCTGATTGAAATCGGCGCGCGCCTCAAGCTGCCGGTGTTCGTGAACAAGGACGGCACGCGCAAGTACCGCGACTACCCGGACTTCATCGTCAATTATGAAACCGAGCCGGGCTCCGGCATCGGTTTCCTGTCCGGCTGGCGCGGCAAGGGCGGCGAAAAGTTCATGCGCGGCGAGCCCAACCCCAGCCAGTGGGAGATGTACGCCAAGAACGACTGCGTTTTCCATTACGAGTTGCCCAAGAGCTACCAGTACATGCGCAACTGGAACCAGGGCTACCTGGAATGGTCGCAGCGCAACCGCATCACGCGCTACGCCGAGCCGATCCTCATCCATATCTATTCCGAGGTGCTGCAGAAGTTCCGCTCGGCCGCAGAGGGCAAGGGCCTGACGCGCAAGCCGCCCGAGCACCTGAAGAAGCGCGTCGCCACCTATTTCGATCCGTTGCCCTTCTACTACGAGACCTTGGAAGCGCAAGCCACCGACAAGCACAAGTACCCCCTCTGCGCCGTGACGCAGCGGCCGATGGCGATGTACCACTCGTGGGATTCGCAGAACGCCTGGCTGCGCCAGATTCATGCCCACAACTACCTCTACGTCAACACGCAGACCGCGCGGGTCGCGGGCATCGATGATGGCGACTGGATCTGGGTCGAATCGCAGTGGGGCAAGGTCAAGTGCATGGCCAAGCATTCCGAAGCCGTCGAGCCGGGCACGGTGTGGACCTGGAACGCCATTGGCAAGGCGGCCGGTTCCTGGAACCTGACGCCCGACGCCAACGAGTCGCAAAAGGGTTTCCTGCTCAACCATCTGATTTCCGAGGAACTGCCGGCCAGCGTCGACCAGGCTGGCCTGGGCATGCTGTCCAACTCCGATCCGATCACCGGCCAGGCCGCGTGGTACGACGTGCGGGTGCGCATTTACAAAGTCGGCGCTGGCGAGACGGCGCAGACCGCGCCGCAATTCGATGTCGTGAAGCCTTATCCCGGCCAGTCCGAACGCAAATCGGTGTGGAACTACTTCGCGGGGAAAAACAAATGACGCAACTGGCCCTCGTCATCGACCTCAACGTTTGTGTCGGCTGTCATGCCTGCGTCACCAGCTGCAAGGAATGGAACACCTCGGGCGCCGCTGGTCCGATGGTCGACCAGAACCCTTACGGCAAGGATCCGACCGGCACTTTCTTCAACCGTGTGCAGACTTTCGAGGTCGGCGAGTTTCCCAATACGGAAACCGTCCACTTCCCGAAGTCATGCCTGCATTGCGAAGATCCGCCCTGCGTGCCGGTGTGTCCGACGGGCGCGTCCTACAAGCGCAAGGAAGACGGCATCGTGCTCGTCGATTACGACAAGTGCATCGGCTGCAAGTACTGCTCGTGGGCCTGTCCCTATGGCATGCGCGAGTTCGACGAGGCGCAGAAGGTCATGAAGAAGTGCACCCTCTGCGTCGATCGTCTTTACGATCCGCAAATGACGGAAGAGGAGCGCCGTCCGGCCTGTGTGCGCGCCTGCCCGACCAGTGCGCGCCTCTATGGCGATATTCACGATCCCGAATCCGCGGTCAGCCATGCCATTCGCGAAGCCGGCGGCTACCAGTTGATGCCGGAGTGGGGCGCCAGCCCGGCCAACCACTATCTGCCGCGGCGCAAGACTACCCTGCGCCTGCGGCACGACGAGATCGAGCGCGCCGACAATCCCCTCAAGGTCGATGGCCTCCTGCCCAAGCCCGGCAAGTCCGAGCCCTCTCTTGACGACGTCACCACCTGGTAATCCACGAGGCTTCCGCCATGCATCCAGCCTTTTCCGTCATTTTCCTGACTACCCTGATCGGCGTCGGCCAAGGCCTCTTTCTGGCATTGTTCACCGCCCAGACCTACGCCCTGTTCGATCTGCTGCCGCAGCAGGACAGTCACGCTTTTTATGCCCATGGCAGCATCCTCGCCCTGCTGTTCCTGATCGGCGGCCTGATCGCGTCGTTCTTTCACCTCGGCCGGCCGGAACGTGCCTGGCGCTCGGCGACCCAATGGCGCACCTCCTGGCTGTCGCGCGAGGTCATCGTGCTGCCGGCCTTCATGGGCATGGTGTTCCTCTATGGCCTGGCGCACTTTTTTGAGTGCAAACCGGTGCTGGCGACGCTGCCCAGCGGCATCGCCATCGATCTCACGGTGGTTATCGGCACCATCGCCTGGCTACTGGCATTTGCGCTGTATGTCTGCACCGGCATGATCTACGCCTGCCTGCGCTTTCTGCGTGAATGGTATTCGTCGCTGACGGTGATCAACTACATCCTGCTCGGCGGCGCCTCGGGCTTCACGCTCGCCACGGTCTTTGCCGCCGTTGCCGCCCCCGAACTGGTACGCTTCTTCGCCGGCTGGGCCATTATCATCACCCTGCTCGGTCTGGTCAGTCGGGTTGCCTCGCTGATCCGCAACGCCCGCTTGAAGCCGAAATCGACGCTGCAGACCGCCATCGGCATCAAGCATCCGAAGATCGTGCAGAAGACGCAGGGCTTCATGGGCGGCTCGTTCAACACTCGCGAGTTCTTCCATGGCCGGAGTGCCGCTTTCCTGCGTTCGATCAAGTGGATTTTCCTGCTGACGGCCTTCGTTGTTCCGGTACTGCTGCTGGCCACCGGGTTATCCGGTGTCGCAGCGACAGAACTCCTGCTGCTCGCCTTCGTGGTGCAGTATCTGGGGCTGATGGCCGAACGCTGGTTCTTTTTCGCGCAGGCCAATCATCCGCAAAACCTGTATTACCAAGCCATTGGGTGACAGCTTGGGTTAGGATTGCAGCCAACAAGCGAGGTTCCCATGCTGATCCCCATCATTCTTTCCGGCGGCGCCGGCACCCGCCTCTGGCCGGTGTCGCGAGCCGGCCACCCCAAGCCGTTCATCCAGTTGCCGGACGGTCAGAGCCTGCTGCAGAAGACCGCACTGCGCGCCGCCGCCGTGGGCGATGGGCGGGTGCTGACGGTCACCAATCGCGACCATTACTTCCTGACCCGCGATGAATATGCCGGCATCGAATTTCCGCAGCCGGTTCAGTTCGACTATCTGTTGGAGCCGGCTGGCCGCAACACCGCACCGGCCATCGCCGCGGCGGCGCTCGCCCTGCGGCAGCAATTTGGCGACGATGCCATCATGCTGGTGTTGCCGGCCGACCATCTGATTGAAGACGCGGCGGCCTTTCGTGCAGCCGTCGACTGCGCCAGGGCCCTCGCCGAGACCGGCTGGCTGGTCACCTTCGGCATACCGCCAACCTCACCCGAAACCGGCTTCGGCTATATCGAGGCGGGTCCGGCCCAGGACGATGCACCGCCGGCGCGCGTTGTTGCCTGTTTCATCGAGAAGCCGCCCGTCGAACTGGCGCAGGAGTATGTGACGTCAGGCCGCCATTTCTGGAATTCCGGCATGTTCTGTTTCCGGGTCGGCGACATCCTCAATGCCATGAGCGTGTATGCGCCGGAAGTGGCCAACGCGGTGAACGATTGCTGGGCCGCCACCGCTACCGATCAGTTGCCGGTCACGCTCGATGCGGACACCTTCGGCCACGTTCCCGACATCTCGATCGACTATGCGGTAATGGAGAAGGCCGGACGGGTAGCCGTGGTGCCTGTGGCCTTCGACTGGAGCGACATCGGTTCCTGGTCGGCACTGGCCGATATCGTGGCGGCCGACGACAATGGCAACCGCATTCTTGGCGAGGCCCTGCTGGTCGATGCCGGCAACTGCTACATCAACGCCCCCAACCGCATCGTCGCCGGCATCGGCATCAACGATCTGCTGATCGTCGATACCCCCGACGCCCTGCTGGTGGCGCACCGCGACCAGGCGCAGGAAGTGAAGCAGATTGTCGGCCAGCTCAAGCGCCAGGGCCACGCGACGGTGAATCTGCATCGCACCGTATTTCGGCCCTGGGGCAGCTACACCATCCTCGAAGAGGGGCCGCGCTTCAAGATCAAGCGCATTGTGGTCAAACCCGGCGCTTCGCTCTCGCTGCAGATGCACCATCATCGCAGCGAGCACTGGGTGGTCGTTTCCGGCACTGCCCAGGTCACCAATGGCGAACGCGAGATCCTGGTGAAGACCGACGAATCGTCCTACATTCCCGCCGGCACGCAACACCGCCTGTCCAACCCCGGCGTCATCGACTGCGTGATGATCGAGGTGCAGTCGGGCGATTACCTTGGTGAGGACGACATCGTGCGCATGGAAGACATCTACGGCCGTGGCTGAACACTATTTGGTCACCGGCGGCCTCGGCTACATCGGCAGCCACACCTGCGTTGAACTGCTCGCGGCCGGTCATCGCGTGACCGTTATCGACAACCTGTCGAACAGCAAGCCCGCCGTGCTGGACCGCATCGAAACAATTGCCGGCCAGCGCCCCGCCTTCGTCCACGCCGATGTGCGTAATCGGGTCGCACTCGGCAAGGCGCTGACGGGCTGCGATGCAGTAATCCATTTCGCCGGGCTCAAGGCCGTCGGCGAGTCGGTGGAAAAGCCGATCGAGTACTACAGCAACAATGTCGCAGGCAGCATCGCACTGCTTGAAGTCATGGCGCAAACGGGCGTCAAGACGCTGGTGTTCTCCTCATCGGCCACGGTCTATGGCGACCCGCACGCGGTGCCGATCCGCGAGCATTTTCCGCTGTCGGCCACCAATCCCTACGGCCGCTCCAAGCTGATGATCGAGGACATGCTGCGCGACGTGGTCAAGGCCGATGCCTGCTGGCGGGTCGCGCTGCTGCGCTACTTCAATCCGGTCGGCGCCCATGTCTCCGGCCTGATCGGTGAAGACCCGAACGGCATACCGAACAATCTGTTGCCTTACGTCGCGCAGGTGGCGGTCGGCAAGCTCGCCTGCTTGGCGGTGTTCGGCAACGATTATCCGACGCCGGACGGCACCGGCGTGCGCGATTACATTCATGTCGTCGACCTGGCCCGCGGCCACCTTGCTGCATTGCGCGCGCTGGAGCAGGGTGGCGTGGCTGACGGACCCCTGACGGTGAATCTTGGCACCGGGCGCGGCTATTCGGTGCTGGAGATGGTGGCCGCCTTCGAACAGGCCAGTGGCCGACCGGTCAACTACCGCATCGCCCCACGCCGCGCCGGTGACATTGCCCAGTGCTACGCCGATCCCGCGCTGGCCGCCCAAATGCTGGGTTGGCACGCAGAAAAGGATCTCGCCGCCATGTGCGCCGACGCTTGGCGCTGGCAGAGTCAAAACCCGCAGGGCTATCCGGATAGTTGACAACCAAGCAGCCTTGCCGCCGGGCCGCCCCAAGACCAGGCCACAGGCCGCAGGACAGCCGAAGGCTGGTTCCGCGCAGCGGAATGCGGCTTTGCCGCACACAAGGCGACACGCGGCGCCAGCCGCAATCCGCACCACTGCCCATGACTAAGCTCCCCGAAATAAATGAACGTAGCGAGCCACAGTCACCTCCCCGCGAGGGGAGGCTGGGAGGGGCGGGCCTTACTCCAGCTTCTTGAGATATTCCTTGGTGAACAATTTGTCCGGCAACTCGCGCAGTTTCATGGCGTCATATTCCAGCACCGACTGCTCGCCGGCACGCAGCGCATCGTCCATCACCAGCCGGGTGGGGCGCACCCCGCCGGCCATGGTCTTGAAGTTCTCGTACCTGCATGATTTCAGCAAGCGCCCGGACACGGAATAGAACTCCGCCCGATGCGGGTAGGCATTCTTCTTCTTGACCCAGTAGAGCACGCGCTGATAGGTTACGCTGCGGTCAACCGCCGTCAGTTCGAGCACGTGATGCTCTTCGCCATCGATGACTTCGCTGCGCAACAGTTTCGGCGTGTAGTCACCGGCGAAATTGGCGCGGGCGAGGTCGCCGTTGGCCACCAGGCCAGTCAGCCGCTGCGCCAGCGACAGCCGCACCGGTTGCGATACGCTGGGCAGGAACACCCAGAGATCGCGGCCGCTCATCAGCATCGTCTGGCCGCGCTCCGACGCCGGTTCGGTAACGATCACCACCGTCCGGTCGTTACCACGGGAGAGCACCTGATATCTGCGCGCCTCGGTCGACTGGTCGGCCCGGCGAGTGGTAATCGAGATATCGACCTGAAAGCCTTCGCGTGGAAAACGGATCAGGTCGGCGTTCCTGAGAATTTCCTGGGCCTGTGCCAGCGCGGGGTCGGGCTGGGCCTCCTGGGCAACGGCCGCGCCCGGCAGTGACAGCGTCAATCCAACTGCCGCGAGTACCGATAACGTGGCCAAACCAAAACATACATTTCGCAAGTGATTGTAATTGCGCATGAAAAAGTATCTTGTCTTTGCGTTCATCATGCCCTTTCCTCGTTTCCAATCTATAGTAGGGATCAAGGCTGGCCTTGGCTGTCAATATTTTGGAGCTGCCGATGTATGTTGTAAGAGTTGAGAGCGTGTTCAAGGACTACCTTCTCGGCGACCAGATTGTCCAGGCGCTGTCCAATATTACACTCCAGATTCAACGGGGCGTATTCCTTGCTATTTCCGGTCCGTCGGGCAGCGGCAAGACGACATTGCTCAATCTCATCGGCTGCATCGACCTGCCGACCGAGGGGCGAATTTTCATCGAGAACCAGGACGTGACGAACTGGTCGAGTGACCGGCTGGCCGATCTGCGGGCGCGCACCATCGGCTTCATTTTCCAGACCTTCAACCTGTTGCCGGTGTTGTCTGCTGCCGAGAACGTCGAATATCCGCTGCTCTATCGCCGCGATGTCTCCAAGGAGGAGCGGCAGCGCCGCGTCGCGTATTTCCTCGACATGGTTGGTCTCTCAAAGTACGCTGGCCAGCGCCCCAACCAGCTCTCCGGCGGCCAGCGCCAGAGGGTTGCCATTGCGCGGGCATTGGCGATCCAGCCCACCATCGTCCTCGCCGACGAACCGACCGCCAACCTCGACCGCAACACGGGTACCGAGATTCTGGAACTCATGCGTGACATCAACCACAAGCTCGGCACGACCTTCATTTTCTCGACCCACGACCAGCGCGTCGTCGACATGGCCGACCGGCTGGTGCGCATCGAGGACGGCACCCTGCGCGAACTTGGCATACGGCGTGGCGCCGGCTGGGGTACCGTACGTCTGCACCAGCCCGGCGAAGCAATTGACAGAATGGGGGTAGCACAATGACCCACCGAAAGAGAATTTCCGACTTTCTGGCTACCTGCTTGCTGCTGCTTCCCCTGACGCTTCTCGCGGCGCCACCGGAGAAAGTCGGCTCTGGCGAAACGGCGGCAACTGACACCTCGGACGACATCGACGCCCTGCTGCGCGCAGCCGCCGCCGATGACGCGAAGAACGCGGCCATGGCACAAGCGGGTTCTACCCCAGCGGACAAGGGCAGCGGTTCCGGCCTGCGCGGCTTTGCCCAGTTCGAGCTTGCCCGCGCCGTCGAAAGTCCATCGTACTGGTCGAAGATGCTCACCCGTGTCGAGTTCGGCGCCCAGGGCAAGAGTAGCGGCGGCATCAAGTGGAAAGTCAGCGCGCGCGTCGATTACGACGCCGTCTTCGACGCCACCCACTTCTACTCGGATGAGGTGCGGCGCGACCAGCGCTTCAACTTCAACCTGCGCGAGACCTACTTCGATACCAGCCTGGACAACTGGGACCTGCGCATCGGCCGCCAGCACGTGGTCTGGGGCGAAATGGTCGGGCTGTTTTTTGCCGACGTCGTCTCGGCGCGCGACATGCGCGAATTCATCCTGCCCGAGTTCAACATCCTGCGCATTCCGCAATGGGCCGCCCGCGCCGAATATTTCAAGGGTGACTTCAAGGGTGAACTGCTCTGGGTGCCGGTGCCGAGCTACGATGAAACCGGCAAGCCGGGTGCCGAATTCTTCCCGGCACAGCCGACGTTTCCCGGCTACACCGTCAGCTATCGCAACGAACAACGACCGGCGCGACAGTTGTCCAGCGGCAATTACGGCCTGCGCGGCACTTGGCTGACCGCTGGCTGGGATCTTTCCGCGTTTTTCTACCGCAGCATGGATGCCGCCCCGACCTTCTATCGTCAGGTGGTGACCGTTCCGCAACCGCAACTGATCTACGAAGCGCGCCATGATCGAATTTCACAGACCGGTGGCACGCTGGCCAAGGGGTTCGGCGCAACGGTGCTGAAGGCCGAGGCGGTGTACACCACCGGCCGCAGCCAGACCGTGCTACGGCTGGACGATGCGGATGGCGTGGTACCGCAGAACACGCTCGACTGGGCGCTGGGCCTCGATGTGACGCTGCCCGCCGATACGCGGCTCAACCTGCAATATTTTCAGAGCCTGATCACGAACCATGACCGCGACGTGATCCCGCAGAAGCGCGAGAATGGCTACAGTCTGCTGCTCAACAGAAAACTGACACCGCGCCTCGAAGCTGAGGTACTGTGGGTCGCAAGCTTCGAGCGCACCGACTGGATGCTGCGGCCCAAGATCAACTGGGATTTCGAGAGGAATTGGCGGCTGGCGGTGGGTGCCGACGTGTTCAAGGGGCCGCCGTTGGGATTTTTCGGCCGTTACGCCGCGCAGGACCGGGTCTATACGGAACTGCGCTATTCATATTGAGTCGTCCCGAGAAGGAGACACGAGTCAATGCTTGTCGAGCTGCTGACCAAGGGTGGCAAGAGGGACCTGCTGGTTCCTTATTTCACATTCAGTCAGCTGCCCGCAAGCCAGCAGGAGATGGCGATGTTCAAGGCAATTGCGCAGTTACGTTACGAGGTGTACTGCGCCGAATGCAAATACCTCGAAGCCGCAAACTATGAATCAGGGCTGGAAACCGACGAATTCGATGATCGTTCACTGCATGTGGCCGCACAGAATAGTGAGGGATACGTAGTTGGCACCGTAAGACTCGTGCTGGGCTCGCCCCGGGACGTGTTTCCCTTTGAGGAACACTGCAACGTATTTCCGGATTTCATTTTTCCGCCCAAGGAACAGTCCGCGGAGGTATCGCGCCTGATCGTCAAGAAAAACTTCCGGCGCCGCCCCGGCGATACCCTGCAGGGCGTGACAAAGGAGTTCCAGGACAAAGGCACTGTGGACGACATCGCCCCACAGCAAGCAGCAACGACGATCAACCATAAGGATCGGCGCAGCACCAGTCCGCAGATCATGCTCGGCATGTATCGGGAAATGTATCGCTACAGCCGCATGAACGGCATCCGCTACTGGTATGCCGCCATGGAAAAGGGGCTGGCCCGCATGCTCGACCGGATGGGGTTCCATTTCGATCCGGTCGGACCGGTCACCGACTATTACGGGCCGGTTGCCACCTACATCGCCGATCTGCACCAGATGGAGGTAGCGATGAGCAAGGCGAACCGTTTCCTGCTGGCCTGGTTCCAGGATGAGCACATTTCTGACTGGTTGCTGATCAAGACCTTGGTGAAGTACAAGCTGGGTCATCTCGGCAAGCTGTAAGTACATATGCTCACCGGACAGCTTCGCCGCCAGGAACCGTTTCCGTCATGAACGCACATCAAGCACTGGATCTCATTGTTGGGCAGGCCCGCCGGGGGGAACTGATTTTCCCGACCAACATGGCCGCGTCATTGCGCCTGCAGCGCGCGCTGGGCGATCCTGGGTGCCACCTTGAAACGGCAGCGGAGCTGGTGCTGGCCGAACCGCTGATCGCCGCACGGCTGGTCGCCATCGCGAATTCGGTCGCCTATACCCGCTTCGGCGGGCGTGTCAGCAATGTGCGCGCGGCGGTCAGCCTGCTCGGCTTCACCCCCTTGCGGTCACTGGTCGCAGCCATTGTCGTGCGCCAGCTGGCCAGCGAAATAGCCGATGCCGAACTGCGCCACAAGGCTGAACTGCTTTGGCAGCATTGCGCAACTGTCGCGGCGCTGGCGAAAGTCCTGGCCCGGGAATTTACTGAAATCGACCCCGAAACTGCCCTGTTTGCCGGCATCGTGCACGAAATCGACGGGTTTTACCTCCTTTCGCGCGCGGCAGAATTTCCTGCGTTGTTCAAGGACGATCCAGGCGCTTCAGGCCTGAAGATGCGCGCAGTGCTGGTTCGCTGCATCCTGCAAACCCTGAAAATACCCAGACCAGTAGGGGGTGCGGTGGAATCTCTTTTCGATGGCAGCCCGGTTCGACCGCCGGTTACGGTTGACGATGTCCTCTCGCTCGCGAATACGCTCGCGGCGGTTGCCTCGCCCTTGGCGGGCTGGGGAGGCATCGGCGCGGAGACGGCGGTCGGCATTCCGGATTTTTCACTCGGCATTCCGGATTTTTCGCGCGACGGCAAGACATTGACGGCAGTGCTCGAATCCGCTGCGGATGAAATCAGATCGATAACCGAATCGCTTCTGCTCTAGCAAGCGGCTATGTTGATTCGCAGATGAAACAAATTTTTCACCGCATCAAACGCCGCCTGATCATCTCACAGCTGGCCAAAAGCTCTCCCGATGCGCTGATCCGCCGGGGCTTGCATTGGCTGTTGCCCACTTTCCGGCGTGCCGCCAAATACTCGCCGGCCTATCGAACCCTGCTCGCCGAAGCCGGCGTTGATCCGGCAACGATCAAGACGCCCGCAGATTTCGTCGCCCGCTGCCCGGTGCTGGATAAATCCAACACATTCAATCGTTTCGGCGTTGAGCAGTTGCTTTGCGAGGATGTCCCAAGAGATGAGCTCGCCGCCGTGCTCACCAGTTCCGGCCATGGGGCTGGAGGGTTTGCCCTTGGCCTCAGCACGCGCAAGCAGTTCAGGCATGCGCCCCAACTGATCGATCTCGGCCTCGAGATGGCCTTCGCCATCGACAGCCGGCGCACCCTGTTGATCAACTGCCTGCCGATGGGGGTGACATTCAGCTCAGATGTGGTTTGCGTGGCCAACGTCAGCGTACGCGAAGACATGGCCTGCGCAATCGTCCAGCAGGCCGGCAATCTGTTCGAGCAGATCATCCTGTGTGGCGACCCGCTCTTTCTCAAGCGGCTGTGCGACTACTCGGAGGCGATTGGCGTCGACTGGCGCCAGCATCGACTGCATGTCATCGTCGGCGAGGAAACCTTTCCCGAAGCCTTTCGCGACTATCTGGCCGGTGCGCTGCACATCCAGATTGACGCCACCGATGGCGGCCTCATCGGCAGCTCCATGGGAATCGGAGAACTCGGCCTTAACCTTTTCAACGAAACGCGCGAAACCGTTGCCCTGCGCCGCGCCTGCATCCAGAATCCGGCCCTGCTTGAAAAACTGACAGGGGTCGATCCCGCCGTCTCGCCAGCGCCGACTTTTCTCGTCTATAACCCGCTGCGCACCTTCATCGAGGTAATCAATCCTGACGCCCACGGGGTCGGCGACCTCGTCGTCACCGTCATGGACAAGGCTGCCCCCATTCCACTGATGCGCTACAAGACCGGCGACCGCATGCAATTGATCGCCCCTGCCACCCTCAGTGAGGTTGCCGCCGCCGTGCCGGGCGGACTCGCCCTGCCAACCCTGCCACTGATTTCCTTGCATGGCCGCGCCACGGACCAGTTGCCCGGTGGCGGCCACGTCGATCTGTTCAAGGAAGCCCTCTACCGCAATCCCGCAATGGCCTGCCACCTCAGTGGCGCACACCGCATCAGCATCGAGTCCGACGGCATTCGCTGGGAAGTGCAGGCAGTGAGCGACACCACGGCCGATCTGGCCGATCTCGCCAACAGCCTGCAACTCGACCTGACACCCCGGTTCTGCTCGACATTACAGGTGATCTGCCATGCTTATGTCGACTTTCCTTACAGCAAGACCATCGACTACGAACGGAAGTTTTTATATTGGGTGCCCCAGAAGTAACCCAAGAAAATGGACGGTCTCAAGAGCGCTTGGAGTGACTGGATGACTTTACTTTCATTCGGAACGGACATTCAGGGAAAATGCCGAAGCAATCCATGGATGGAGCTACCGCCTTTTCATTTCTTGGCCTGTTGAGAGAGATCAACAGCAAGTCCGGCGTGAAACAAGCTGGGCCAGTTCGCCCCTCTTCCGGGAAGTGTCGAAATTATTTACACCCAGCTTGTAGACAAAGCGATGGCTCCCTGCCCAGAAGCTACCGAAAAATTATTTATATATATAAATCAACTTGTTAATTAGATCTTGATTTTTCTGGCATGGCACGTGCTTATTGTTGGGCGTGGCGAGTTCTAATTCATTTTGAAAGGAAACGAAAATGTTCAAAAAAAATCTTATCGCGGCCATGATTGGCGTGACGGTGGCGGTGGCGGCAGTACCAGCCCATGCTTTTACAATTCAGGCTGGCGATTTCAAGATGATCCTCGACGCTTTGGACTCTGCAACGACGGCCTATGGCACAACGCCAGGAACAGTTTGCGCAACTGCGGCGGCTTGTGATGCTGCTGCCGCTGCACCTGCACCAGGCAGTGTCGGCTCGGTGAACACATCAGCGGACACAATGGGAATATTCTCCATTGCGAGTATTACCAATATTTCGACAGCGGCGTCTTGGTTCACCCGTGGTGTAGATGGCTACTTGACCGGAGTCTTCGGTAACCTGACGGATTACAATGTTACCGTGGCAGGATCGACAACCTCCGCCCTTGCCTCAGGGGGTACTTTCGCAATGTTCCTGAACACGACACAATATGACCCGACGCTCGGTCCGTTGGTAGCGGCAGGTAAGGATCTTAATGCCCTCCTGTATCCAGGTGTCAGTGGCGGGTCGCTTGTCCTGTCAGGGGCATTTGGTAGCGGCATCCTTTTCGGTGACACCACGACGACTTTCTCGACAACTTACAACAACCTGTCGATCGTCGGTGGAAGCGGTGGTTATCTTGATGTCACGGGTGGCGCGTGGCAGACCAACTTCGATACAAATAAAGAAATTGGTCTGAATGGTGAGGAGCGCGACTTGCTGACTTCATTTACCTTCCGTCCTAATGCCACAACCACGGCTCAGGGCTGGACAGTACTCGCGAGTGGCGACATCACTGGTAACGCCATCCCAGAACCCGGTTCCATGGCCCTTGCCGGCCTCGGCCTGATCGGTCTCGCCGCTCTGCGTCGTCGCAAGCCGGAATAATAGAATAATAGGGGGCAGCCCCCGGTTTCTCTGACCCCGATTTTCCTGAATGGCCCGCTTCGGCGGGCCATTTTCTTTGGCGGTAGTAAATAGGGGGCAGACTGAGCTAGCCCGGCTTTCCTGTATTCCTCACAAAAGACGGGAGGTCTGGCCTTGCGCAGCAAGCAGCGCAACCGCTTTCTTGTCAAATGACACGAAGGTTTCCCCCCCGAGCCAGCGCCCTTCATAGGCAATGACGCCATCAGCGAAATCCCCGCCCGCTTCAAGCACCGATAGGCCTGCCTCCACGGCGGGCCGGTTAACTTCCACGTTCGCTACGGCCAGTAGCGCGTGGATCGCGGTGGCTACGTCTGCGGATTGGAAATCATAAACCTTGCGCAACACCCACACAAACTCACACAGACAAGGCATGGCTACCGCGATCAATTCGGCATCGGTCAAGACCTTGGCGGCGACAGCAGCGGCAGCACGGTCGTCACACACAACTGCACGAACAAGGACATTGGTATCAACAGCAACCTTCATTTATTGCTCGCCCAAGCTTGCGCAATCGCCGCGTTAATTTCCTCAATGGTGGCGACTTTCTTTGTCCGACCTGCGAGCAAGCCAACGAAATCATCAATCGTACCGGTAAGCCGAGCTGCCTTGAGTATGCCGCGACCATCTGGAAGTAAATCCAACTCGATTTTCCCCCCTGGTTTGATACCGAGATGTTGCAGCACATCTTTTCTAAACGTCACCTGCCCCCGTGCGGTAACTGTTAATGTGGCCATGTCGATTTCCTTCTATCAATCTGATGCGCCACAGTGTAATGCAGAAGGCCCTTACTTTCAAGTGACCCGGTTCGTGGTTTACTAAGGCAGCCTTTCTCTTATTGCGCACCGTTTTCAGCGTTATGATCTTGGCAGATTCACTTTCGAACGAGCTTGGCTGACCGGAGACAACCGCACCCGTGCGCCTACTTGCCCTGATCAGAATCATCTTGCGCAATCTGTTGCGCCACCGGCGGCGCTCCTTGATCGCCATCACCTCGGTCGGATGCGGCATCGCTGCGCTGGTGATTGCCAGCGGCTTCATCGAGTGGATGTTTGTCGATTTCCGCGAGGCAACCATCGAGTCGCAGTACGCCCACATCCAGGTCACGCGTCCGAATTACCATGAGGATGGCCGGGCCGACCCCTTCAATTACCTGTTGCCGGGAGATAGCGCGGCACAGCCGCTGACAACTGTTTCTCATATGCGTTCCTGGGGGCCGCGCCTCGGCTTCACCGGGTTGGTGAGCCGTGGAGATGCCACCGTGTCCTTTGTTGGCGAGGGCTTCAACCCGGCCAGCGATCTGACCGGGGATCGCTCATTGCGCATCATCCAGGGTGAGCGACTGGGGGCTGCCGATCAGACTCGCGTGCTGCTAGGCCGCGGCTTGGCTACGTTGCTCGGTGCCCGGGCCGGCGATGCCATCGTGGTTCTGGTAGACACGCCGACTGGTGGTCTCAATGCGATCGATGCCAAGGTTGCGGGTGTTTTCGAGTCTGTCAGCAAGGCCTACGACGACAGTGCAATTCTGGTGCACATCGAGGCGGCGCGCAAACTGCTCAAGGTCGATGGCGCCCACAGCTGGCTGGTTTATCTGGACGATACTGAATACACCGACGGCGTTGCGGCCGACCTGCGCGCACGCCTTGACGCCAGGCAGTACGAGGTACGCAGCTGGGATCAGTTGGCTGAGTTTTATGCCCGCGCGGTCGACTTGCTGCGGCAGCAGATTGACGTGGTGCGCTTTATTGTCATCGCGATCATTTTGCTCGGCATCAGCAACACCATGATGATGAGCGTGATGGAGCGCACCGGAGAAATCGGTACCTCGATGGCGCTGGGCATCCGCCGCCGCGCGCTGCTCGGGCAGTTTTTACTGGAGGGCGGGCTGATTGGCCTGATCGGCGGGCTGGGCGGGCTGCTGCTGGCTGTGCTGATCGGCACGGGCATTGATCTGCTGCACATCGAGATGCCGCCGCCGCCCGGACTGACGCGCGGCTATGTTGCGCATGTGCTGCTGACGCCCGCCATCGCCATCGAGGCCATGCTGATCGCGATTTTCACCACCATGCTGGCCAGTTTCTATCCGGCCTGGAAGGCCTCGCGCATGGTGATCGTCGATTCGATCCGCCACAACAGGTGAGGTAAACATGTTCGGGCTCCTGAAACTGGCTCTGCGCAACATCTTCCGCCACCGCGGCCGCACGGCGATGACCCTCGCCTCGATCATTTTTGGCGTGGTGGCATTGATACTTGCCGGCGGCTTTATCGAGGACACCATCGTCGAGACAGGCGAAGCGATGATTCGCTCGAATTCCGGCCACGTGCAAGTCGCCAAACAGGGGTACTGGGTTTACGGCAGCCAAAACCCCGAAAAATATCTGATCGAGCAGCCGGAAGATGTTCGTCGGCAGATGCAGGCCGCGCCAGGCGTGGATGACGTGATGTTCCGCATCGCATTTTCCGGCCTGCTTGGCAACGGGCGCAGCGACTGGTCGATCATCGGCGAGGGAGTGGAGCCAGCGCGCGAGGCCAAACTGGCCAGTTACATCACTGTCGTCGCAGGCCGCCAGCTGGCAGACACCGATCAGTTCGGCATGATGATTGGCGCTGGCGTGGCCAAGGCCTTGAAGCTGAAGCCGGGCGACCCGGTGACCTTGCTGGTCAGCACGACCGGCGGGGCAGCAAACTTGCTTGAGTTCGAATTGGTCGGCGTGTTTCAGACCTTTTCAAAGGACTACGATGCACGCATCGTGCGCATCAGTCTCGGGGCAGCACAGGAATTGCTTGCGACGCCGGGCGCACACACTGGCGTGTTGCTGCTCCAGCGCACCAGCGACAGCGGGGCAGCAGCGGAGTTTTTGCGTGAAAAGCTGGGGGGTTATGGGTTCGAGATCAAGTCCTGGGTCGATCTCAACGAGTTCTACCAGCAGACGGTCACCCTCTACGAGCAGCAATTCGGCTTTCTCGTCATAATCATTCTGGCGATGTTGTTGCTGAGCGTGTCGAATACCGTGAATATCGGTATTTTCGAGCGCGTCAGCGAGTTCGGCACCATGATGGCGATGGGCGACCGCTCGGCACGGGTGTTCCGGCTGATCGTTACCGAAAGCCTGTGTCTCGGCATCATTGGCAGCTTCATCGGCGTGCTGCTCGGCATCGTGCTGGCGCAGGCAATTTCGGTCGTCGGCATCCCCATGCCGCCCCCGCCGAACGCCGATCAAGGTTATATCTCGCACATACTCGTGGTGCCGGAAGTGGTCGGCCTGGCTTTCGGTATCGGCGTCTGCGCCGCCCTGCTGGCATCGCTGCTGCCGGCGCGCAAGGTCAGCCGCATGCATGTTGCCGAGGCTTTGCGCCAGGGGGTTTAGGCAGCGCTGGCCGGTCTTCCTTCATGGTGTCAGGTGCTGAACCGTCGCCAACAAGGTTGGAGCGCCGCATTATGCGTCTGCTATCATGACACTTATATCTTGATGACCTCCTTCCTCTGTGCCGCATCATCGCGCAGGGCCGCAAAACGGATTCAGCAAGGACCGCACATGACAGCAACACTTCTGGGCCGCATCCTCCACGCGGATACCCTTCTGCACGCGATTTTCGACTTTGGCTTTGTCTTTGTCGGCGTATTGATCGGTTCGCTCTGGATTGGCAACGGACTACCCGTAAATCTGCTTGATGTGATCACCTATGCTGCGATCCTGGCGCTGACAATGCTGGCGATTACTGCTTGGCTCGGCTTTTACCAGCGCATCCACACTCGAACAGTCGAGGACTCCCGAGCCAGGGCAGTGCTGTCATTGCACCTGTCGGTGCCCGTCGCCTATGTGATCTTCATCCTGTTGCCCAGCGCCGAAGGAAACCGGTTACTCCTGGAACTCTCGGGCATGGCGGCACTGTTCGGCATGTTGGCCCACCGGGTGCAAGCTTCGCACCGCAATACCCGGACCATCGTTGCCAACCGTATTCTGGTTTTTGGGGTCGGCAGCGAGGCCAAGGCGATTGCTGCGTCTCTTCACAAGGAAGATCCAACCGTTGAAGTAGTCGGCTTTTACCCTGGCGCGACAACGGGAGACATCGAGGTCCCCGACGACATGGTGCTGCCTCGCACCCTGTCATTGGTCGATACCGTAAAGGCACATAAGATCGATGGGATAGTCGTCGCGGTCAAAGAGCGGCGCGGCGGCAAAATGCCTTTGCGTGAACTGCTCGACTGCCGCCTGTTCGGCGTGGCGATCATGGATATCTCCAGCTATTATGAGCGCATGCTGGGGCAGATTCGGCTGGATGCCCTCAAGGCGGGCTGGCTGATATTCGGTGATGGCTTTCGCCAAGGTGTACTGCGTACCTTCATCAAGCGGGTTTTCGACTGTGTGGTCGCAACCATCCTGCTCATCCTTGCCTTGCCAGTGATGGCGGTCACTGCGTTGTTGATTGTGATCGAGGATGGATTCCCGATACTCTATCGCCAGGAACGCGTCGGCCTCAGCGGCCGATTATTCAAGGTCATCAAGTTCCGCAGCATGCGCCGCGATGCCGAGGCCGACGGCAAGCCCCGCTGGGCAACCGCCAACGATGACCGCACCACCCGGGTCGGCCGGGTAATCCGCAAATTGCGAATCGACGAACTGCCGCAACTCTACTCAGTGCTGATCGGCGATATGAGCATGGTGGGGCCACGGCCCGAACGGGCATTCTTCGTCGACCAACTCACCAAGGAGATTCCCTTTTACGCGGTACGTCACAGTGTCAAGCCGGGCGTAACCGGCTGGGCCCAGGTTCGTTACCACTATGGTGCGTCTGTTGATGATGCCGCGCAAAAGCTGCAGTACGATTTGTATTATGTAAAGAATCACTCGCTACTGCTTGATATGGTTGTGTTGTTCGAAACGGTAGGGGTTGTTCTTGGGGGTAAAGGCGCGCAATAGACCACATGCAAAGCATTGCTAATCCATGACTGAAATGACATCTTCGAAACTCTTCCCTTCTTCCCGACGCCTGGCATGGGCAATGGGCTTGGCATTTGCAGTCGGGGTGCTTGCGCCCCAGGCTTCTTTTTCAGCCGACAGCAAGGCATCCAGGTATTACGAAGACGCCTTGGTACGTTATGAAAAGAAGGATATCGACGGAGCGATCATCCAGCTGAAAAACGCATTGCAAATCGACAACAGCCTGTTGCCGGTGCAAATGCTGCTGGGCAAGGCCCTGATGCAAAACGGTGAAGTGGCTGCCGCCGAGGTGGCCTTGACGGAAGCCCTGCGGTTGGGCGTCAATCGTGCCGAAGTCGTGATCCTCCTGGGCCAGGCTTATCTGGCGCAAGGCAAACACAAGCTCCTCTTCGAGCAACATCAGTTCGGCTTGACCGGTTTGCCTCCCACCGTGCAATTGCAACTGCTGCTGCTGCGCTCTGCCGCCCATGCCGATCTTGGCAATCTGCGCGAGGCATTGAAAGCAGTTGAAGATGCGCGGGCCATCGATGCGCGTGCGACTGAAGTCTGGCTTGCCGAGGTGCCGATTCGCATCCGTGCCCGCCAGTTCCGCGAGGCGAAGACTGCCGCAGAGCGGGCGCTCGCACTGGCCCCTGACTCCGCCGAGGCATGGTATCAAAAAGCTTCTGTTTCTCACGTGTCGGGAGAGTTGTCGGCGGCACTCGCGGCCTATGACCGCGCGCTCAAGCTCGATGCTGCCCACCTCGAGGCGCGCATTGCCCGCGCCGGCTTGTACATCGATCTCGGTCGCCAGTCGGATGCGGCCAGCGATGTCCGCGAACTCAAGCGGACGTCACCGCAAGAACCGCGTGCGGCTTACCTGCGCGCCTTGCTGGCCGAGCGTGACAACAAACCCGAAGAAGCCCGCCAGGCACTTCGGGACCTGACCGGGCTGATCGATCCGGTGCCCATGGATTTCATCCGCTACCGGCCACAGATGCTCATGCTCAATGGTCTGGCGCACTTCGGACTCGACGAGCGCGAAAAAGCCAAGGGATATCTCGAAGCGTTTCAGCGGGTGCAGGGCAACACTGCGGCAGCCAAACTGCTGGCGCAGATCTATCTGGGCGAATCGAGAGCCGATCGTGCCATCGAAGTTCTCGAAGCCTACCTGAAAGTTCAGCCAGCCGATGGTCAGGCCATGGTATTGCTGGGTTCCGCGTACATGTCGAAAGGACAGCACGCGCGAGCGGTGTCCTTCATGAAACAGGCGCTGGAGACCCGCGACGCGCCAGAGTTCCGCACGGTGCTGGGCTTGAGCCTGATCCGCAGCGGCCAGGCGGTCAGCGCCATCCCCGAACTGGAAGCCGCCCTGAAATTGAATCCCGGCCAGACTCAGGCAGCCACGGCGCTCATTGCCTTGTATCTGAAGGCCGGCCAAACGGCAAAGGCCGTCGCCCTTGCCGAGGGCCTGGTCAAACAACAGCCGGCCAATGCCGAGTTTCTCAATCTGCTCGGGGTCACGAAAAGGCACGCGGGCAGCCAGGCCGCCGCCAGAAAAGCCTTCGAGCAGGCCATCAAGCTGAACAACAAGCTGGTGTCGCCCAAGCTCAACTTGGCGCGCATCGAGATTGCCGAAAAAGCATTTGACGCCGCCGCTCTCCGTCTGGACACCATTCTCAGGGCCGACGACAAAAACACTGAAGCCATGTTTGAAATGGGCGCCCTGTCGGAGCAGCGCGGCCAGCTTCCCGAAGCCCAGCGTTGGCTGGAAAAGGCCGCCGATAGCGCCGGCCCCAAAGAAGTACGCTGGGCGCTTGCCTTGTCCGACTTTCATATGCGCCATGGAAAACCCGGGCCAGCCTTGGATGCGGCCAAGGTTGCCTCGTCCAAGGCACCGGAAGACTTGTCGGTGTTGATAATTCTTGCCAGGGTGCAACTGGCAAACAACGATAATGCCGGCGCAAAAAATACCTTGTCGACCGCCACGCGAGTCGCGGAGTTCAACCCCGCAGTTCAAGTACAGATCGCCCTGCTGCAGCTGGCCGCAAACCATCCTGCCGGCGCTGCCTACAGTCTCGAAAAGGCACTGTCCGGCCAGCCGGACTTTTTCCCCGCCCAGGTGCTGATGGCCGAAGTCGAATTGCGCCAAGGAGAGGCGGCCAAGGCCGAAAAGCGCGCGCGCGATATCGTGGCGAAATATCCCAAACGGGCCATCGGTTACAGCCTGCTGGGCGACATCGCCCAGGCTCGCGGGCAAATCACGGAGGCACAGGAAGCCTATCGGCGCGCGCATCAGACGGAACCATCCACCGACACCTTGCTGCGACTATTCCGCGCCCTTGCCAGCAAGGACGACAAGTCGTCCCTGCAACTAGCCGAACAATGGATGAAATCCCACCCGCAAGATACATCCGTACTGAAGGCGCTGGCGGAAGGTTACTTTCGGACCGGCAAACTTGCGGCTGCCCGAACGGCCTATGAAAATCTGCTCAAAATTACCCCGGATGATGGCGTGGCACTCAACAATCTAGCCAACGTGATGCATCGCCTGAAAGACCCCGCTGCCGCCAGGATCGCGGAGCAGGCGGTTGCCAAAAACCCCGGCAACTCCTATGCTATTGATACATTGGGTTGGATTCTGCTTCAGACTGGCGAAACCGGTCGCGCGCTGCAACTGTTGCGCGATGCCCGTTTGCGCGCCCCGGGCAATCCTGAAATTCGTTATCACCTTGCGGTCGCACTCGACAAGAGTGGCCGCAAGGCAGAAGCCAGAGAAGAGCTTGCCGAGGCATTGAAGGCCCGTGTCGCGTTTGAAGGAATCGAGGATGCGAGGAAGCTGGAAAAGGAATTGGGTAGATGAAGGTCGCTTTTATCTGTCGGGATTTTTTACAGTCATGGTTCGAGACGATATCTAACTAACTATATTAAAAGAATAATTTATTATGGCCCGTTTATTGCATGATTAATGGCAAATGGTACTCTGAGAAGGAAAAAGTCATGAAATCCAGACTTTCGTGCATGGTGGTGGTTGTCGGAATGGCGTTGGCAAGCATGAGTGCTCATGCAGCGGTCGATTGGACATGGACGCTTAACGGCACGCCGACGGGTTCCAATCTTCCCGGGACAGCATCCGCAATGGGTTACTCGGCTTCGAGCAACACTACTGCGCTGGTGGCGACCAGCGGTAGCGGTTTGCCTGATATGACTTGGTACAGCGGTTCCGGGTTTGGGATATGCAGTCCGACACCCGGCGATCCGACCTGCAACTCACCCAATCATGCGGTGGATAACAAGGATGCTAAAGAGTCGATCGTGCTGAGTTTTGGCAGCAAGGTAACCTTGTCGTGGCTGGATATCGGGTGGAATGGCGGATACGATAGCGATCTGTCCGTTCTTGCTTACACCGGTACGGGCACTCCGGTGTCGAGTAGTTCTACTTACAGTACTCTGCTCGCTAATGGCTGGTCGCTCGTGGGTCAATATGCGAACGTGCCTGTAAGTACATCTCTGACTACACCTAGTTTGAATCTGGGAACTACCCTGTCATCTAGTTACTGGATGATCGCTGCCTACAATTCGACTTTTGGTGGTGCTTGCACCGGTGGTGCTTGCGGTGATAGCAATGATTATGTGAAGATTTTTGCCGTTGCCGGCAATACAGCCTCAAACGGCGGGAAGGTGCCCGAACCAGCTGCCCTGTTGCTCTTTGGCACGGCGATAGCGGGGATTATTGGTTTGCGCCGGCGCCGCCCAGACTGAAAGCTGAAGTTGGCATGCTAAGGATTAGTGATGAACACACCGACCGAATCAACCAAGTTACCGCACGACGATAACCCGTCCGTGTCGAAGGCTGGGCGGCGGCGTTTCTTGGGGGCCGGGTCTGCGGTTGCCCCTGTTATTCTGACAATGCTGAGCCAGCCTGCTTTAGGTGTTACCTGCTTCACGCCATCGCGTTCGCTGTCGAAGAATACAAGTATTTCGCAGCAAGACAAGTATGGGCAATGCACGGGGGCGCAATCGCCGGGGAATTATTCAGCGCAGACCAGCCCCGGCATTCCCGCCTACTCCTGGCCTATCTCCCCGAGTACGCCCTTCCATCCAACTTTTGCGCAAGGTACCAGGACGGGCACCGTATTAACGAAAATAGTTAATAACATCGTGGTTAGCAAGACGATGCTGGAGGTGATGAACTTGCTTGGTAACGAGGATCCTGAAAAGATGGCGTTCCATTTGATCGGCGCCTATCTTAATTGCCTCGGTGGCGGCAGCTCGTCGATTTCACCCCTGGCCATGACACCGCAAGGAATTACATCCATCTGGGCCGAATGGGCGACGAAGGGATATTACGTGCCCACTGCAAACGTCCAGTGGAACGGTACCCAAATCAAGAATTACCTGCTCAATAACGGCATCATAAGCTGATGGGTGAGTTGCCCGCTTTTCCAGCCATGGAGGAGCGTTATGCATTTCATACTTGGCCCGATGGGTGCGCGGTATTCGATCGCTTCAGTGGCGACACGCATATTCTGGACACTTTTTCAGCAGTGTTGTTTCTGTCTGGCCTGCAGGTGTCGCCAGCCGTGATTGAAAAGCTTCGGCTTCCTGTAATATCCGATGAAAATCTTTCGTCCCGACTCGATGATGCCAGACGACGTCTGGAGAAGCTGAAACTACCTGCCGCCCCGCCATCGTGAAAGAAGAAACCGCAGTTGTTGTTGGAGATCTCAGCCTGCAACAATTGCACGATGCCCTGAAGCAGGGTGTCTTTGCCGTGCGGACGGGTCCGCTCCTGTTCAGGATTCAAAGTGATTTCGAGGATGTAGCACGCTCGATTCATGCGCTTTATTCTGGACACCCATGCCAGATCGCGCCGGAATTTTCCGATTTTCATGTCGAAGTGCGCGCACCGCTTAATCTGCGCCGCTGGTTTCGTCCGCAAGCGGAGTTTTTTATTGACGGTGAGCCGCCCTTTGAACCTTTACCGCGGGATCAGGCGCCGGCCCTGCTCGAGTGGGGAATGAACTGGACCATCGCAGCCTCTTGCCACCAGTGGTTCACCCTTCACGCCGCATCGCTTGAGCGCGACGGCCTTGCGGTCATCCTTCCGGCACCACCGGGCTCCGGGAAAAGCACGCTGTGTGCTGCCCTTGCCTTGCGCGGCTGGCGTTTGTTGTCCGATGAATTGACGCTGCTCGATCCGAATTCCCTTTGCGCCAATGCGCTTGCGCGACCGATCAACCTGAAGAATGCGTCGATCGACCTGATGCGCAAATTCGCACCGACCGCCATCTGGTCGCCTGAAAGCTATGACACGCAAAAGGGGCGGGTCGCACATCTGTGCCCGCCTGTGGATAGCGTCCGCCGCATGGCCGACAAGGCAGAGCCGCGCTGGGTCGTTTTTCCGAAATATGTTCCCGATGCAGATCCGTTGCTCACGCCGCGCTCGAAGACACAGACATTCATGCCACTGGCGGAGAACGCCTTTAATTACGGCACCCTTGGCGAACCAGGATTCGACGCGATAGCCCGGCTGCTCGATCAATGCAGTTGTTATGACTTCATCTATAGCCGGCTTGAAGATGCGCTGGAGGTTTTCGAGTGGTTGGCAGCTACAAGCGGGTTAAACGCACAGGGGCAGCAAAGCTCCGCCGAGGCGCAATGACCCAGAGTTGCGGCAAGTTATTGCTGGATGCGGTGCGCACGCCAGCCATGGCCGTCACGCTCGACTTGCGGTCGTGGGACGATCTGCTCAGACTCGCACGGCGCGCAAACTTGATCAGTCGTCTGGCCGAGGGGATTGATCAGGCAGGTGTGCTGAATAAACTGCCTGCCCCTGTCCGTCCGCACCTGATTGCGGCGTCGGCGCTCGCACAACATCAGCGCAGAGCTGTCATATGGGAAACGCGGCATATCGGCACAGCGCTTAGTGCTCTGGGTATTCCAATCGTATTGCTCAAAGGGGCGGCCTATTCGATGGCCGGTCTGCAGGCGGCGACCGGGCGGCTCTACGGGGACGTTGATATCCTGGTGCCCGCAACACGAATCAACGAGGTCGAGGCGGCGCTGATGCTGCATGGCTGGAGCGCCGGACATGTGGATGCCTACGACAATAGATACTACCGGCGATGGATGCACGAACTGCCGCCGATGGTCAATATCAAGCGGGGTACTGTTGTCGATGTTCACCACAACATCCTGCCGCTTACTGCGCGCAACCACCCTTCGGCGGAGAAGTTGCTCGCGGCATCCCTGGCCCTCCCGGAGGCGCCATTCCACGTGCTGTCACCTTGCGACATGGTCATCCACTGCGCGACCCACCTCTTTCATGAAGGTGAACTCAACAATGGATTGCGCGACCTGTTCGATCTTGATGCGCTGGTTCAGGAATATGCCGAGAACGATGCGTCATTTTGGACGACATTGCCCGAGCGCGCGAAGGAACTCGACCTGGAATGGCCTTTGCGGTTGGCTTTTCGCTATCTGGAACGATTTCTTGGCACCCGCATCCCCGAACAGGCAAAGACCTCGGTGAAACAGTCGCCGATCCTGGCTAGTCTGCGCGATGTCATGTACCTTCCGGGCTTCCTGCCTGACCATCCCTTGTGCAGTGGCTACCGGTCGTTCCTGGCCAGAGGCCTGCTTTACCTGCGGGGGCACTACCTACGCATGCCCTTACGCTTGCTCGCCTGGCATCTGGGGCGCAAGGCATTCATACGGCTGTACAAGAACAAGAGCCGCAGCTGCTGATTTCTCAGGGGCCGACCTTACCCAGCAGTTCGATGAGATGGCTGGCCGGAATTGCATAACTGATGCCAGAGGGTTTTTCCAGTATGGCTTCCTTGGTCGCTTTCACGAATACCATGTTGATGATGCCAAGCACTTCGCCACTCTCGGCGTCATAGAGCGGGCCGCCGCTGTTGCCGGGGTAGGCGGTGGCATCCAGTTGAAAGATGGGAAAAGCGCCACTGCGCAGGCGGCGGATTGACTTGTCCTTGAGTTCCCGCGCGTTGCCGCCGGGCAGAACAATCGGTGTGATCGACGAAATGACGCCGCGATGTGTCACCGGCGAAAAACCCAGGGCGCCGCCAATCGGGAACCCGGTAAATGCGACGGCCTGGCCTTCGCGGACCGCTTCGGATGGCCGCAGCACCAAGGCCGGCAGGGGTGGGCCGGTCATGCGCAACACGGCCAGATCGTGCTCGGTGTCACTTACCAATAAGCGCACCTCCTGCGGGCGAACCTCGGCCCCGTTGCGCGTCAGTACCATCAGAATTTCTTGAGTGTCCCCACCCTCAAACCTTGGAATAACGTGGGCATTGGTGGCGATCAGACTGCCGTCCCCGACGGCGAAACCGGTGCCGCGCATGAGGAATTGCGGGCTGCGCAATTTACTGAAAGTGCCGACGACGACGACCGATGGTTTGACTCGAACAATGGTTTCCGGCAGGGCGGCGGCGGCAATGCCAACAGCCAGCAGTGGCAGCATGCCGACCAACAGCGCTACGGCCATGCCTTTAAACATGCGGTCGATCATGACTTGACGCGCAGCTTGCGGTGGAGAATTTTCTCCAGTTCAGGCGAAGGATCGGTAATGGCGGCGTCGAAGGGGTGTTCCTGATGGCGAAACACTTCGAGGATGCGCTTAACGTAGTGGCGAGTTTCAGGATAGGGTGGAATGCCGCGGTAGCGGTTCACCGCACCTTCGCCGGCGTTGTAGCCCGCCGCGACCAGCGCCACGTCGCCTCTGAAATAGGCCAACAGCCAACGCAGGTAGGCCAGCCCGCCGCGCACATTCTGTTCCGGGTCGAAGGGCTTGCGCACATTGAAGCGTGCCGCGGTTTCCGGGATCAGTTGCATCAGGCCCTGCGCGTTTTTGTGCGAGACGGCCACCGGATTGAAGTTCGACTCGGTGCTTGCCACGGCCAGTGCCAGCCGTGGGATGATGCCGTATTCGGGCGCCAGACGACGCACCAACTCCGCCATCAGCCGTTGCTTCTCGGTGCTAAATTCGATGTCGGTGGCGTCACCGTGCGGATCTGGTACCTTGGGTTCCTGCATGCACGGCGGCGGCTCCGTTGCTGCCGGCCCGACAAAGCGCAGCATTCGCAATGACTGGGTATGGCCTTGCGAAGCGGCGAGATGAAAAAAGAAAGCCGCCAAGGCATCGTCGCGCGGCATACCTCGGCCATTGGCGTACATCCAGCCCAAGTTGTACTGGGCTTCCAGATCGCCAGCCCGCGCCCCGTCGCAATAAAGTTTGACCGCCTGGCCAGTATCTTTGGGAACACCCTCGCCATGTTCGAAGGCGCGGGCCTGTTCGCGCAGCACACGCAACTCGTCCGCACTTGGGGGTTCGGCCGCAAAAGTCGGCGCTGGCGGGACGGCGCAAAATAGGACTAGCGCCGCCGCAAGCCGAAATCTGCCGCATTGAAATTTTCCGCCCGGCCGTCCCATCGTCGCCATAATGATTCCGCGAAGCCTACAAACTCTTTAATAGCTCAGAAACCTCTGCCTGACCAGGAAACTTGTCGCCAAGCTTGGCCAGCGTCTCGAGTTCCTGCTTGGCTTCCGCTTTCTTTCCTGCCTTGATCAGGCCCCGGGCGAGGTTGAGGCGGATATCCGCCGCCTGCGGCGCCAGGGCGACGGCCTTGCCCAGCAAGTCAAGTCCGCGCTCCACATTGCCTTTATCGACAAGCAGCCGGCCCAGCGTGTCCATGATCGCTGGGTGGTTGGGCGCCAGCTTGTTGGCCTGCTCGGCATGCTCGATGGCCTTGGGATCGCCCATTCTGCCAAGCGACCAGGCCAGATTGTTCAGCAGGACGGGATTGTTGGGTTGAGTGCTCAGCAGGGCACGATATTGCGCCACGGCGGCAGGGTAGTCCTTACGCTTGTTGGCCGAGTCGGCAATGAATAAGCGAAATACGTCATCCTTGGGATGCGCCTTGATCCAGGCATCCGCAAGCTGCTTGGCCTCGGCACCCTTGCCGTCCGCGAACAGCACGGCATGCAAACGCCCTGTCAGATCGGCGGATGCCGCGACCTTCAAGCCGGCACGGTAAGCTGCGGCAGCTTGCGGCCAAGCCCGCTGTGCAACCTGAATATCCCCTTCGAGCAGGTGCCCGGCAATTTCCTTCGGGTGGCTCTTCTGCATGTCGCGCGCGCGCGCCAAGGCTTCCGGTATTCGGCCGGCGTCGACGTCGAGCATGATCATGGCGCGGTGCATCGGTAACGAATCAGGTTGCAGCGCAAGGCCCTTGGTCAGGCTGTTGCGCGCGCCTTCTTTGTTCTTTTCGGCGACCTGAATCTCAGCCATGCGCAGATAGGGTTGCGCTGTGCCCGGCAGCATGGCGGCCAGCTTGCCGTAGATCGCGAGTGCCTGGTTGGTGTCGCCGGTCAGTTGCATCACGCGGCCGGCGGCGTCCATGATCTCCGGTCGGTCCGGGAAGGTGGCCATGGCCTCCTGTACCGCCGTCAGCGCCTTCTTGTTGTCATTGGTGCGCAGATAGAGTCCAACCAGGGCGAGTCGCGGCGCAGGATCGTCGGGGACCGCATTCACGGCCTTGGTCAGCAACCCGGCAATTTCTTCGACAGTGGCGCCACCTTGCGCCCGCAACTCGGCAATGGCCAGCATCGCCTGTAGATTCTTGGGGTCCTTGGCCAGCACGGCCTCGAAGCGCTTGCGCGCCTCATCAGGCTTCTTGTTGGCCAGGTCGAGACGGGCGAGGTTGGCCGCGGCTGGCAGGAAGGTTGGCGCCAATTCAAGCGCGCGCTCGAAACTCTTGCGGGCGCCCGCCGTGTCGCCCTTGCCCAGCAAGGCGCCGCCGCGAAGATTGTGGACGACCGGGTTGTCAGGCTGTTTTTTCTCGAAGCTGGCGATGGCCTTCAATGCCTTGTCGAACTGCTTCTGCTGCATGTTCGAGGCAATCAGCGCCATATCTGCCATGACCCCGGTGTCAGCGGCGGCAATCTCCTCAAGTTCGGCAAAAGCCTGATCCGTGCGGCCCATCTGCATTTTTGCCAGTGCCAGCGCCGTTTGCGTACGCGCGTTCTGCGGGTCGGTTTTCGCGGCTTTGGTGAAAAACTCGGCGGCAGCGGCTGCATCGCCACTCTGCATGTAAGCTTCACCGGCAAGCGTGAGCCAGGCCGCAGCGGTCTCCTTGCCCTGCAAAACCGGTTGTAGCGTTGCCAGAGCCTTTTCCGGTTGGCCGCTGCGCAGATAGGACCGCGCCAGCGCGCGTCTGCTGGAATCGAGTCCCGGTGCCCGTTGCAACGCCTTGGACAGGTATTCCTGCGCCTGCACATCCGAGCGGCTGTCATAAGCGATGATGCCGGCAAGTTGCAGGCCTTGGGGGTTATCGGGCTGCACCTTGAGCAAGGCATCCACTGCGCTCTTCGCTGCCACGGCGTTCTTCTGCGCATAGGCAACCATGCCCTGCATATACAGCGTCAATGGCACCTTCGCCGCAACGTTTTGCATCGCCTCCAGTCGCTTGGCGGCCAGGTCGGTCTGGTTTTTCCGCAAGTGCATCATGATCATCGCAGCCTGGGCAGAAACCATCTGAGGCCGAATTTCAACCACTTTCTGATAGGCGGCAATGGCTTCGTCATCCTTGCCCTCGGCGCGGAGCAGGCTTGCCTTGAAATTCCAGGCCTCGGCGTTCTGCGGCGCCTTGGCGAGAATCGAGTCCACCATTTCCTTGGCCTGTGGGAGGTCCTGTTCGGCAGCCTTCAGTTGGGCCAAGCCAAGCAGCGCCGGGGCGAAGTCGTTTTTGCTGGCTACCGCTTCATTGAAAGCGTTGCGGGCGGCTTCAAGTTTCCCTTGCGTGGCATAAACTTGCCCCAGCGTGGTCTTGAAATCAGCCTTGGCTTCGGCTGAGATGAGCGCTACTTTGCTCAGGTCCTCGATCACCTTCTTGTACTGCCCCTGGGCCAGCAGCGCCCTGGCGAGAACCGGCGTTATCTGGTCGGGCGAAAACTTCAGTTCCATTGCCTTGCGCAGCTCGATTTCAGCCGCGGCGGGATCGCCGGACTCCAGCAGCACACGGCCAAGCAGAAAGCGCGCTTCACCCGAATCCGGCGCCTTCATCAGGACATTCTTCAGTTGGATGGTCGCTGCCGCGTGATCGTTCTTTTCAAGATAACTCTTGGCCGAAACCAGCATTTCCTCTGGCGATCCCTTGCCGCAGCCAGCGGCCAGCAGAAGCACTGTCAGCGCGGCAATGCGGACAATGCGGGTATGAGTATAAGTAGTCATATGCGGTATGAGCCCCCGAAAATGTGATGAGGAAAACATGACTTCCCACGCCGGCTTGCGGTCGAAAGGATCTTGGGGAAGTTAAGGCCAATGTGCGCCATGTCAGGCTTTGAGCCCCAGTCGGTGCATCAGATCATACAGAGTCGGGCGGCTGACACCAAGCAACTCGGCAGCCCGGACGACATTGCCGTTGCTGCGTCCGAGGGCGGTTACGACTGCCTTGCGTTCGGCATCTTCGCGTACCTTGCGCAGATCGACGGCCCCATCATCGGCATCGGCAGCGGCGTCAATCCCGATGTCCTGCGCCGTCAAGTGGCCGCCGTCGGCCATGATGGTTGCCCGTTTGATGCAGTTCTCGAGTTCGCGCACGTTGCCCGGCCAGGAATACTTTTCAATAACGCGGATGGCATCTTCGCCAAGCATCAGGCCGCTACGATTCTGTTCCTCGGCAAAGCGGCGCACGAAGGCATGGGCCAGCAAAGCGGGATCGCCTGCGCGACTGCGCAGCGGCGGGATGTTGATCTCGATCTCCGCCAGACGATAGTACAGATCCTCACGAAACCGGCCTTCCTTGATCAGGGCCTTGAGGTCCTGATGGGTGGCACAAATGATGCGCACATCGATCGGTATTTCCTGACGGCCACCGACGTGCTCGATCACCCGCTCCTGCAGGAAACGCAGCAGCTTGGCCTGCAGGGACAATGGCAAATCGCCAATTTCGTCGAGCATGAGCGTGCCGCGATTGGCTGTCTCGATCTTGCCGGGGGTCGTCTTCACCGCCCCCGAGAATGCCCCCTTCTCATAGCCGAACAACTCGCTCTCGAGAAGATTTTCCGGAATGGCCGCACAATTGATGGCAACAAAACGGCTCTCGGAGCGGGGCGAAGCATTATGCAATCCTCGCGCCAGAATCTCCTTACCGGTACCGCTCTCGCCAAGCAGCAGCACGGTAACATTGGCGCTCGCCACCTTCTCGATGGTGCGGCAGATCTGCAGCATCTCGGGGTCGCGAGTGATCAGATCGCCGAGCGCGTCGGGCTGGCGCATGGACTGCAGGCGACGATTCTCCTGCTGCAGATCGTAGAGACGAAACGCGCGGTCGATGGTCAGCGCCAATATCTCGGGCTCGAAAGGTTTGGTAAAGAAATCATAGGCCCCGAGCGCTATTGCCCGCAATGCATTGGCCTGGTCGTTCTGTCCGGTCAGCACGACAACCTTGGTGTCTGGTTCGAGCGCCAGTATCTGTTCCAGCAATTTGAAGCCCTCCGTGACCGAGTCGGCATCCGGCGGCAGGCCAAGATCCATCGTCACGACGGCCGGAGTGTGGCGCCGCATCTGCGCCAGAGCGCTTTCGCGATCATCGGCAACGATCGCGTCGTACTGATCAAAAGACCAGCGAATTTGCTTTTGTAGCGCCGGGTCATCCTCGACGATAAGCAAGGCGCGCGGCTTGGCGAGTGTCATGTCATCTCCATTTGCTTCAGGTCCGACCCTTGGCGCACTTCAATCAGCGGCAGGCTGACGCGAAATCGAGTTCCCATGTTTTCTTTGCTTTCCACCTGAATATTTCCTCCGAGCTCACGGATGTACTGATAGCTTTCGTAGGCGCCGATCCCCATGCCTGCCTGCTTGGTGGTCTGGAACGGCTTGAACAGTCGATCACGAATGAATTCGTCCGACATGCCATGCCCGGTATCGCCAACCTCGACCAGAGCCATGCCGCTGTCGCGGCCGACGGTAATCCAGACATGGCCGTCGACCGGGGTGGCATCAAGCGCATTTTGCACCAGATGTCCTATCACGCGCTCAATCCGTTCCTCTTGGCCCCGTGTCACGAGCGGTTCGCGCACCTTCACTTCAAGCTTGGTCGCATGGGTCGCTTGTGTCGCCTGAATGCGCTTGACTACAGCGCTGAGATTGGCCCCATAGCTGCCATCGGCGGGCGTCACGCCTTCCCGCAACTGCAACATCAGTTGCTTCATCCGCTCCACCGAGTGACGGACGGTCAGCAACATGTCGCGCTGGAATTCGACGTTTTCGGCATGACGCTCGGCATTCTTTACCATCAGCGAGAGTTGGGTAACGATGTTCTTCAGATCGTGCACGACAAAAGCCGACATCCGGTTGAACGAATCGAACTTGCGTGCTTCGAGCAGCGCCTCGGTCGCCTGCATCTGAGCGAGATAACTGGCCGCCTGACTGCCAGCGGTACGCAGCAGGTCATTGACTTCCCAATTCACGTCGATCTTGGTCCGCGATGTGGTCAGAACGACAAAGCCAACCATTTCCGTCGCCGTCCCTAATGGAACGACCAACCAGGCATTCGGCAGCTCTGCCAGCCAAGGCGGCAATTCCAGACCCTGATAACGTCCAGGGAGATGACGATACTCCTCCAGATTCAGCACCCAGCCACTATCTTGCAGGAAGCTGACCAGTGAACCCTGTGCATCCTCCTCAGCCACACACACCGGCAGGTTCCAGCGCGCACTTTGGGTAAGATTGCCACCCGGGGATTCCCTCAGCCAGAGCGCCCCCGCCGGGCTTTCCACCATGTCGCCAAGTCCGCGGATCACGCGCTGGCCGACGGGTTGAGCGGCGTCTTCGGCAGACAGCGCTTTGGTGAATTTGAGCCATTCTTCACGGTAATCGTAGCGATAGCGAAAGAAGTTTTTCCCGACGAGCACGCGCAACTTGGCCCGTGTCGTTCCCGAAAACACCACCAGTAGCAACAGGACAAGGGCAACGAACAGCAAACCCAATTGCAGTGCCCCACCCCAACTGCCACCCAGATAACGAACGTAATAGCCGGCAGCGGCAGCGGCCAGCAGATAAAGGCCGACGGCAAGCAGGGTGGTTGTGTGGAAGGCAACATTCTGCGAAAGCGAGACCTTAAGCGTCCGTGCGCGCGCGCGGATGATGGAAAGCGCAATCAGGGGTGTCACCAGCGCGTAGGCAAAACCGCGTACGGCAAAAATCTCTTCGTCCAGTCGATTGAAAAGCACGGCATTCGAGTAAAAATAGAGATCAAAGATGAAAGCTGCGCTCAGGCCGATGCCGATCGGCTTCAGGTTCCAGCGCGAATCGGCGGTGGCATTACGAAACAATTGTTCAAGCAGCACCAGCGCGAAGATTGTCATGCCAAGAAAAATGAACTGGCTCGCGCGAACCAGTTGAGGCGGCGCTGGCTCGCTGGCTGTCACCAGTCCAACCAAAGCAAGCCCGCCCAGGACGATGCCCGTACTCACAGCGGCCAACCAACGGATGCTGCCGGGCGCTCGATCCCCGGCTGAATCGAGCAGCACCAGCAGGAATGCGTACCAGGCCGCATAGCGCAGTATGTCGAATACCAGTTGGATATCGCGGATTATTCCGGCAGTTGTAAGCGCGAACAGCAAACCGCCCAAGCCCCAAGCACTGGTGGCAAGCGCCGCCGCTGCCATGGCCTTGCCGGCTCGATCACCGCTCCCGCTGCGTTGCTGATTGACCTGGTGAACGGCCAATGCCAGATAACACAAGGTTGCCAAACCATAGCTCCACAGGACGATAGCGGCGATAGTTGGGCTGTCGAGATTCATGCTTAGGCCACTAGGTTGTGCCGCCATGCCTTGGCGAAGCCGGTGCGATTCTGGTGTTGCGGGTACCGCCGCAACCAAGCCCGTACCTGCGGCACGCTATAACGATAGCCGACCTCAACGATGTCTCGCATACTGCCCCAATCCAGAAAATCATAGTCGCCAAGCGGCGGGTTTAAATAAAGATCGGCCAGCTTGCGGGCACTGTCAACCTCTTTGCGGCTAGCCAGCGTTGTCACCTGCAGAATTACCCGTGAAACTGTCGGAGCCTCGATCGACTTGCGTCCCGGCAGCAAGCGACTTTTGATGTACTCCATGCCGCTGGGGATCACCGTATGCTCAGCACCGTGTTCCTTTTCGACAGCCAGGTCAACCGCAATGATCGGGCCGCGCAGCTTTTCGCGCATTACATCTACCGGGAGATTGTTGAGAATCCCGCCGTCGATCAGCAGGTGGCCGTCCTCCAATGTCGGCGGGAGAATCGCCGGCAAGGAGACGCTGGCGCGAATCGCCCGCCAGAGCGGCCCACGCTCATGCACGCGGACATGATTCGCCGACAGATCGCTGGATACGGCGAAAAATGGCAACCACAAATCCTCGATGTCCATCGGCAGGTGCGACTGCAGAATACGGTTGAGATGTTCGCCGCGCACCAGTGAAACGATGGGGATGGTGTAGTCGCCAAGTGGATCATCGCGCGAGAAGGCCAGTCGCTGCTCCTCAAGAATTTGCTGGTCATCAAGGCCGCGCGCCAGTCCGGTGGCCGCCAGTGCGCCAAAACTCGCACCGCCGACAGCATCCACGGTTATCCCGCATTCGTGGAGTGCCCTTATCACACCGAGATGCGCAAAACCGCGCGCACCGCCACCGGCCAGCACCAGCGCTATCGCATTGTTGGAAAGGAAGCGGGCAACGCGAGCGATGCTGACACCATCGCCAGCACGAACGTGATAGTGCTGCTTGATTTGGCGTGGCGCCAGCCAGTCGCGCGTATGTTCGGGCTGGGCAGAATCCGGGTGAATCAGCACCAATTCGATTTCAGCGTAGGAGCGGTTGGCGCCGACCGCACCGAAAAGCCACTGCTCCAACTCGGTTAGCGCCGGCCCCATGACGGCATCGGCCACCAATACGATACGGTCGGCATAGCCATAACAGGTACGCGACCAGGCACTCGGCGCCGCATCAGCCTCCAGCAGGACAAAATCGTAGCGGCGCTCGCATTCATCGAGCAGGCGACCGTACTCGTCATCTTCTCCGGCCCCGCGGCGACTGGCCGCCGAGCGAGAGTTGAGGTGCAAAACGGAACCGAAATGCAGTAAAGCCTGCCGTAATTGAGGAGTGAATCGCTCTATGGCATCGCTGTGGTGTAACGGAACCAGCATTATCGTTCGCGTTGCACGGCCGCGCAAAACATGCCTTTGTGTCCCCGTCAGGCGCGCGATGATCATCTTGGCGACGTTGTACAAAACCCCCGGTTGCCTGGCCACCAGGGCATCAATGTCGCTTCGATCAAGCACGCCGAGCGTGGTATCGCGAATCGCAACAACCGTGGCCGCGCGCCCAGACCCGGTGAACAGTGCCATTTCGCCAACGGCTTCGCCGGGCTGTGGGTGTGCGACCACCCGCTCGTTGCCGTCAGTCATGGTTACCCGTACCTGCAGACGCCCGGAGAGCACAATATGCATGCTGGTTCCCGCTTCGCCTTGACGGTACAGCGTATCGCCCACCCTGAGTCTCACCACCCCGATTCGGGCCAGCAGGGTCTGCCGTGCCTCCTCATCGAGGTCGCCACAGAAATGAGCAAGCGCATCTTCAAGAATGTCCGCATAACCTTTCAGGTGCTGGACATCCTCATTGCCGGAATGTCGCTCTGGCGTCACGACGATGCCACCAGATCGAGAACGTACAGTTCGGCTCCGGCTTCGCCGGGCGTGGTCACGAAACCAGCGACATTCTGCAGCCGGTGTCGCACTGTGGATGATGCAATTACGGTCGCCAGCGGCTGCGCGGCAGCCATGCTGGCGAGAGAAAACAGGGCCTCGACGGGTTCACCCAGCAAGTCGAAGTTTAAGCGCTCGGGTTGGACCAACCCGGCAGTAACCGCCCCACAATGCAAGAACGCGCGAAACGAGCGCCGGGCCGCCGGCATACTCACTAGTGCCGAATGATCGAGCAGGTAATCATTAAGTTCGCGGGCCGCCTTTATCGCATCGTCCGGTCCGGTCATCGCGCGACTCATGGTGAGAAAGCGACGACCAAAGGTTTTAATGCCTTCGAAACCATGACGATTCAGGATGGGGTCGCAGAGTTGAAAGCACTCGGCCAGTTCCGTGACGGTCGGCGACTCCCCGCGGGACCAGGCAAATTCAATCAGCAGCAGGGTGGCATTGCTGATTGTGCTGGGTGGCAAGTCGCCCTGCTCGGCGAGAATTCCGGCTGCACTGGCGGGCAGCACGCCAAGCAAGGCGCGGTCCGCAAGGGCGCGCGCACTATCTGCAACATCTGCTGTGGCCTGAAGCTCCGCCTGTTGCTGGCGCAATTCGCCAATGTATCTGAACATGAATCGCGCGATCACGAAAAAGTAAGCCAGCAGAACGCAGGCAGCCAGCGCATCCAGTGCTGCGCAATCTCCCGGCATGACAGGGGCGTTCGTCTGCGCTCCAACTCCGGTAATGGCGACACCGACAAGTGCGGCAAGCATGCCCATGGCCACCAGGAGCGGGCCGCCCATAATCGTCCAGTTGAACAGGATGATCGCTGCGAGAACGGCGCCTGGCGCGGAAAGCAGACCAATTGCACCGACGATCGCACCGGCAATCAATCCGTCGATAACCAGAATTGCCTGCTCGCGACGCCCGCCAAAGCGCCCGAGCAGCAGGTGAGCAACGTGCGGGTAAGCCGCAGTCGTCAGCAGCAGCCACAAATGGGCTCCCGGTTGGCTCCGGCATACAGTATCGCCAAGCGCAAGCATGGCCAACGCCATGAGCGTGAACAGAACACGAATTGCATACAACTGTCCCTGCCTGGGCAGTTGTTGGCGAGTCGAGGGGGCAGGGCGGGTTCGTGACATCGTTCGCGGGTGGAAGATCGTGACGAATGCTCCGACTGTTGGGCGGCGTCGTAACCGCGCATCGCGCTGACTCGGGGCGGCGCCGCTCCGGGTAGTGTGTCGATAATACAACGCACCGCAACGCTGCGCCCGGCCACCATGGCACTATCTTGCTGGCGTCATTTTGCCAGACATTTCACGAGGGCGTGACAATCATCCCCTGCCTAGCTTGAAAACAAGGGCATATGGCATAATCAGCGCAGCGTGGAACGGTGATGTGATCGGGTGGTAAGGCCCGTATTTCCCATTCAATTGGCAACTTGGTGTAACTTCCCGTGATGCTTGAATGGGTAAAAGGCAATCTGCGGCCTGCCACTGCAATTGCTTGCTTGCCCTTGGCTTGTGTTACGCTTTCGATGTGCCGGGATCTAGCGCGTGGCGCAGCCTCCCGGCATGACATCGATATGCGCCTTACTGCATCCAGGCAACTCGTTTGCGTGGGGCGAATTTTGGGAGAAGACGATGCTGCAAAATCTGCGTGGTAGGTTTGGGTTTTCGGGTGGCTTGATTCGCGTCGTACTCATTGCCTGCCTTGGCCTCGTTGCGGCAGGGTGCGCTTCCAACAAATACGCTCCGGCACCGGCGTTGGCGGCCTCCAGCGAATACAGCTACCGCATCGGTCCGGGCGATATGGTCAATATCGTCGTCTGGCGCAATCCTGAACTTTCCATGTCAGTGCCTGTGCGGCCGGACGGCAAGCTGGCCGCACCCCTGATCGAGGATCTGCCCGCACTGGGCAAGGACCCGACCGCCTTGGCGCGTGATATCGAGCAAGCCTTGGGCAAGTTCATTCGTGACCCGGTTGTGACCGTCATCGTCACCCAGTTCGTCGGTCCATACAGCGAACAGATTCGTGTTGTCGGCGAAGCGGCCAAACCACAGGTTCTGCCGTACAAGCAGAAAATGACCCTGCTTGATGTCATGATCGCCGTCGGCGGCATAACCGATTTCGCTGATGGCAATGGCGCATCAATCCTGCGTGCATCGGAGGGCAACCAGCAGTATGGTGTGCGCATCAAGGATCTGGTGAAGCGTGGTGATGTATCGGCCAACGTCGAAATGAAGCCCGGCGATGTGCTGATCATCCCGCGCAGCTGGTTCTAGCCAAAATACCGCCCCGCTGCCCTATGCCTTTCCGTAACCTCCGTAATCACGGCGATCACGCCGCGCGCTGATGGAAGACCTGCTCCGGCAAGCACAGCAAATCCTGCGCGGCATGTGGCTGCATCGCTGGCTTGGCATCGCGCTGGCATGGCTGGCGGGCATAGCGGCGGCTATCGCCATATTTGTCACGCCTGATCAATACCTGGCTTCGGCGCGCATTTACGTTGATACCGACTCCGTACTGAAGCCCCTGTTGTCGGGTCTGGTCGTACAGGCCAATACCGAACAGCAGATCGCCATCCTCAGTCGCACGCTGATCAGCCGTCCAAACGTCGAGAAGCTGGTGCGCATGGCCGACCTTGACCTCAACCTGAAATCCGCCATCGACAAGGAGTCCTTGATCGAGCGGGTTACCAAGACTTTGAAGATCAAGGGGGTCGGTCGCGATAATCTCTACACACTTGAATACCTTGATGCCGATCCGGAACGGGCGCGCAGGGTGGTGCAATCCTTGACCACCATCTTCGTCGAGTCCAGCTTGGGCAACAAGAGCAGCGACACCGACTCGGCGCGCGCATTCATCAACGAACAGGTCAGCATCTACCAGAAAAAGCTGGAGGATGCCGAGAACCGTCTCAAACAGTTCAAGCTGCAGAACATCGACTTGCGTCTCGACGATAACAAGGGTTCGAGCGATCGCCTAACCGAAGTGAGTACTCAGCTCAATCAGGCGCGCCTCGACTTGCGCGAGGCTGAATACAGCCGCGATGCGATCAAGCGGCAGATGGAAGGTGAAGTTCCTGTCCTGCTGCCGGATATGCCGGGCATGGAATCTAGCGTCTCAATCCCCGAGATTGATGGCCGTATCGACGCGCAGAAGCGCAATCTGGATGCGCTATTGCAGCGCTTCACCGAACATCACCCCGATGTGATCGGTGCCCGCCGCGTCATCAAGGACCTCGAAGAGCAGAAGCGGCAGGATATTGCCGCCCGCAAGAAAGCCACCGCCGCCAGCCCCGTCATGACTTCCCTCAATGCCAATCCTGCCTACCAGCAAATGAAGGTTTCCCTGACGGATGCCGAGGCCAGGGTCGCCTCGCTGCGCGCGCGCGTCGCCGAATACGAAGCGCGCTACCGGCGCAGTGTCCAAATGATCAAGGTAACACCGCAGATCGAGGCCGAATTTACCCAGCTGAACCGGGACTACGATGTACATAAGAAAAACTACGACAGCCTGATCCAGCGCCGCGAGTCCGCTGCAATTGCCGAGGGCATGTCCTCGGTGTCCGGTGTGGCTGACTTTCGCCTGATCGATCCGCCGCGTGCCTCACAGAAACCCGTGGCCCCTGATCGGCTTGTGCTGCTGCCGCTGGCGTTGCTCGCCTCGCTGGGCCTCGGCCTGGCAGGAAGTTTCGCCGCCAGCCAGCTACGTCCGACTTTCTTCGATTCGTCAACGTTGATGGAGGTAAGCGGCCTGCCGTTGCTGGGCGTCGTTTCGCACCAGTCAACTTCTGCCTCGCGTCATCTCAAGCGCAAGAGGCTTATCCGTTTCTGGATCACGCTCGGCACCTTGGTCGTATGCTTTGCTGTCGGCATAGCGGCTACGTTCGTTCTCACGCGGGGCATCTGAGACAAGCTATGGACATTATCGAGCAAGCTGCCAAACGCCTTGAGGAACTACGCCGTTCGGGGGCCGACGTGCCCCCCGAAGAGCCGGTGTCGGGTGCTGCGAAAATTAAGATGGGGCAACCGCCGCAGGCAGCCTCATCATCGGCCGAAATCGGCACGGCGGCAACGGCCCAAGCGGTGTCTCGCTTCATCGAACTCAACGTGGCCGCGATGGCCGCGCATGGCGTGATCACGCCAGACGCCGGCCGCAGCCATCTGGCGGACGAAATGCGCATCATCAAGCGGCCCCTGCTGCTCAACGCCGAGGGCAAGAGCGCGGCCCCGATCCGCGATGCCAACCTGATCATGATCACCAGTGCTGTTCCCGGAGAAGGCAAGACCACGATCGCCGCCAATCTGGCCATGAGCATCGCGATGGAACTCGACCATACCGTTCTGCTGGTTGATGCCGACGTGGCGCGGCCGGCGATTCCCAACGTGTTCGGTTTCGGCCGCGCAAAGGGATTGCTCGACCTGTTGCTCGATCCGTCACTGGATCCCAGCCAGGTGCTGCTGCGCACCAATGTCGAGAAACTCTCCATCCTGCCCGCCGGTACCCAGCATCCACGCGCCACCGAACTGCTGGCCAGCGATGCGATGATCCAGCGACTGGCCGACTTGGCCACGCGCTATTCCGACCGCATCATCATTTTCGACTCCCCCCCCCTGCTGGTGACCACCGAGGCGCGCGCGCTGGCAGCCCACATGGGCCAGGTCGTGGTCGTGGTACGTGCCGAGAGCACCCAGCACAGCGAGCTTAAGCACGCGCTGGCCACGATCGAATCCTGTCCTGTCAAAATGGTGGTTCTCAACCAGGCAACCGGCAGCATCGATGGGCATGGCTATGGCTATGGTTATGGTTATGGCTATGGTTATGGCCACAGTCAGAGCGGAGCCAAGCCGTCAATGCATGGGGAGGTGCGCCCATGATGAACCGATCTCTTCCCTTTTCCTTTCTGTCATTGCCCCTTGCATTTGCCCTGTTTGTGCCGGGTTTCGCTATGGCACAAGCCGCAGCACCAGCAGAGGCCGACCCAGCCGTCGGGCAGAGCGCCCGCAACTGGCAGATCACGCCTTCCATCGCTATCGATGGCACCTACACTGACAATGTCAATCTTTCGGCAAACAACAAGACTGCCGATTTCATCACCCGCATCAGCCCAGGCATCCGCCTTGCTGGCAAGAGTGCCCGCGCCTCTGCCAGCTTGGACTATCAATGGCAACACTACGCCTATGCCACAAGTTCGGCGCGCAGCAACCAGCAACAGTCGCTGGCGGCATCCGGCCGGCTGGAGCTTGTGGAACAGTGGTTGTTCCTGGATGCCAGCCACAATATTTCACAACAGGCCACCTCGGCTTTCGGCACGCAGGGCGTCGGCAATGAGCTGATCAACACCAACCGCACCCAGGTTTCCTCCTACAGGCTTTCACCCTACATCCAGGGGCGCCTCGCTAGATTTGCAGACTACCAGTTGCGCTATAGCGGAACCCATACCAGCGCCGACACCGGCGCCCTGTCCGGCGCTGCCACAACGACTGAATCCTGGAATGGCCAGCTTGCCGGCGTGACGCCGCTGACATTGCTTAGCTGGGCGGTCAACGTCGATTCCATGACCATCAACCACGCCAGTGGTTTGAAAAACCAGAATGATCGCTTGTATGGAACGCTGACCTATCTGGTTGCGCCGAGTCTGCGCCTGTCGGTCAGCGCCGGCAACGAATCCGACAACTTTCTTGCTGGCGTAGAGCGGAAGAAGGGCACCAGCGGACTGGGCGCCGAATGGGCGCCGACCGAACGCACCAAGGTCGCGCTGAGAAAAGACAGTCGCAGTTTCGGCGACTCTTTCAGCGCCGACTTCACTCACCGTACTGCACTTTCAGCCTGGCGGCTGTCGGACAGCCGCAGCGTCCGCGTGCCGACCGCCGATCTGGCACAGGGGTCTCGCGGCACGATCTATGACCTGCTCTACCTCCAACTCACCTCAGCTTTCCCGAATCCGCTGGAGCGCGCGGCCGAAGTCGAGCGTCAACTGGCGCTAGCCGGCATTCCAGCAAACGCACAGGTCTTTGGCCCGGCCTTGACCTCGCAAGCGTTCATTGAGCGCCGCCAAACGGCATCTTTCACCCTGACCGGCGTCAACAACACGGTGACCTTTGCCGCAGATCGCAGCAATAGCCAGCGGATAGGCACGGGTATCGGACTGATCGACGACCTCAGTCAGAACCAGGAGATTCGCCAATCCGGTTTCAATGCGAACTGGGCGTACAAGATGACCCCTCATGAGGTGCTGACGCTCTCTGCCCTGACCTCGACCAGCAAAGGCTCAAACAATGCCGAGACTACCCTCCGCTCAATATCACTGCGGCTGACCACCCAACTGGGCGTCAAGACCTCGGCCAGCGTCGGACTGCGACAATCCCATTTCGAAGGCACCACCGGTACCGGCTACGACGAACAGGCCCTGACCGGGGCCGTCCAGTTCAAGTTCTGAAGGCCTGTCATGTACGAGGCCTTCTACGGGCTGGCGGTCAAGCCGTTTCAGCTCAACCCTGATCCGACATTCTATTTCGCCAGCAAGCAGCACCGGCGCGCCTCGGCCTATCTGGAATATGGCGTCTATCAGAATGAAGGCTTCATCGTCGTCACGGGTGAAATCGGCGCCGGCAAGACCACTATCGTACGCGGGCTGCTGGCGTCTCTGGAAAAGAGCAAGGTGGTCGCGGCTCAACTGGTCAGTACCCAGCTGGATGCCGACGATACCCTGCGCATGGTGGCTGCGGCATTCGGGGTGCGCTTCAAGGATCTAGCCAAGGCCGACATTTTGCTCGCGCTCGAAGCCTTTTTTGTCGATGTCGCCCGCAAGGGCATGCGTTGCCTGTTGATTGTCGATGAAGCGCAGAACCTTACGCCCCGCGCGGTCGAGGAACTGCGCATGCTGTCCAACTTTCAGTTCGAGTCGCACGCGCTGCTGCAGACATTTCTGGTCGGCCAGCCCGAATTCCGCGCCATCCTGCGCAGCCCCCAGCTGCAGCAGTTGCGCCAACGGGTGATTGCCGCCTGCCACATCGGGCCACTCGATCAGGACGAAACCAAAGGCTACATCGAGCATCGCCTCAAGTGCGCCGGCGCCAAGGGCGAGCCAAGCATCGACGACTCAGCCTATGCCGCGATTTACCATGCCAGTGGCGGCATTCCTCGCCGCATCAACGCGCTCTGCGATCGTCTGCTGCTGATGGGCTTTCTCGGTTCGAAGAAGGCGTTTTTTCAAGCAGACGTGGATGAGGTTGCCGCCGAGATCAACGACGGCGCATTTGGTGGGCCCAATCCGGATGGCAAGGGAACCCTGATGGCGCCACCCGCGATGGATGCCTTTTTCGGCAAGGATCAGATCGGCGAACTGTCGCTTGGCGAGGCCGACGCCGACGAAGCAATGCAGATGATCAAGGAGCTCAGCGCACGCCGCACCAGCGAGCGAATGATCCGTCTCGAACGCAGCCTGCTGCGGCTCGAACGCAGCAATTCGCTGATCCTGCAGATCATGCAGAAACTGGTCGAGGCGGCACGCGTTCGCTCCGACGAAAAGGGCGGCAAAAAATGAAGCCCGCCCACCATGCCGGCGCCATCATCAACGCACTGACGATCGACGTCGAGGATTACTTTCAGGTTTCGGCCTTCGCCCCGCATATCAATCGTGCCGACTGGGATCATTGCGAGTGCCGCATCGAGCGCAATATCGCGCGCATCCTCGAACTGCTGGAACCGCAAGGCGTCAAAGCCACCTTCTTCACCCTCGGCTGGATAGCCGAACGTTACCCCGCGATAGTGCGCGACATTGTCTCTAACGGGCATGAGCTGGCCAGCCACGGCTATGCTCATCTGCGCGCCAGCGACCAGAGCGCGGAAGAGTTCTTCACAGATATCCAGCATGCCAAAACCCTTCTGGAGGACCTTTCCGGCACCGAGGTCAAAGGGTACCGGGCGCCCAGTTTTTCCATCTGCACGGGCAATCACCACTGGGCCTTCGAGTGTCTGGCCCGCGCCGGCTACCGTTACAGTTCCAGCATCTACCCGATCAAGCATGACCACTACGGCATGCCCGACGCTCCACGTTTCGCCCACGTTAGCCACGCCCAGTTGCTTGAGGTTCCTGCCACCACCATCCGCGCCTTCGACCGCAACTGGCCCGCCAGCGGCGGCGGCTATTTCCGCCTGATGCCTTATGCCTTATCCCACCGGCTCATCAAAAGGGTGAACCAACGCGACGGCGAAGCCGCCGTTTTCTATTTCCACCCCTGGGAAATCGACACCGAACAGCCGCGCATTCCCGGCATCAGCGCCAAGACGCGCTTCCGTCATTACATCAATATCCATCGCATGGAACATCGGATCAAGCGCCTGATCGTCGATTTTCGCTGGGGGCGCATGGATCACATATTCCTGGCCGGGCGCCAGGATTAGCCATGCTTGCCAACGATCACCCGGCACCTGGCGCCGCCGGAATCGAGGTCAAGCAGCTCGACAGCGGTGATCGCGCTGCAGTTGTGCGCTGGGAAGCCTTCGTCGCTGTAGCGCCAGCGGCAACGTTTTTCCACCGCGCCGGCTGGCAAAATGTGTTGCGCGACATTTATCGGCATCGCACCTGCTTTCTCTACGCCGAGCGCAACGGCAGCGTCGTCGGCATACTGCCGCTGGCCCAGATCAATAGCCTGCTCTTTGGCAATGCCCTGATCGCCCTGCCCTTCGCCGTCTATGGCGGCGTGGTATCCAGCGACCCCGCCGCGATCACTGCGCTAGAGGCGGAAGCAGAGCGCCTGGCGCGCGAATTCGGCGTCGCCCATCTTGAGTACCGCAACATCGACGCGCATCACAGCGACTGGCCGACACAGGATCTCTACGTCACCTTCCGCAAGGAAATACTGCCGGATGAGGAAGCCAACCTGCAGGCCATTCCACGCAAGCAGCGGGCCATGGTGAGAAAGGGCATCAAGAACGGGCTGCGCGGTGAAATCGACGCCAGCGCCGACCGTTTCTTTGCGCTCTATGCCGACAACGTGCACCGCCATGGCACGCCAGCCATGCCCAAGCTCTATTTTGATGCGCTGCTGCGCGAGTTTGGCGAGGACTGCGAAGTCTTTACCGTGGTCGATGCTATGGGCACCCCGGTCAGCAGCGTCATCAGCTTCTATTTTCGCGACGAAGTATTGCCGTACTACGCTGGCGACGCCGAGTGCGCCCGCGCACTCGCTGCCAATGACTTCAAGTATTGGGAGCTGATGCGCCGCGCCTGCCTGCGCGGGCTCAAGGTCTTCGATTACGGCCGCAGCAAGGTCGGCTCTGGCTCGTATTCATTCAAGAAGAACTGGGGGTTCGAAGCGCGGCCGCTGCACTACGAATACCGCCTCTACACGTGCGCTGATATCCCCCAGAACAACCCGAACAACCCCAAATACAAGCTGATGATCGCGGCCTGGCGGCGCATGCCCATCGCGCTGGCAAATTTCCTCGGGCCCTTCATCGTGCGGAATCTGGGCTGATCCGGATGGCCGACCTTCTCTATCTGGCCCATCGTTTGCCCTACCCGCCCAACAAGGGCGACAAGGTTCGCTCGTTCAATCTGCTCAAGCATCTGGCAAAAAAGCATCGCGTCCATCTCGGCACCTTCATTGACGATCCAGATGACGAGGTCCATCTTGAGAAGGTACGCAGCTATTGCGCCACCATGCACGTTGCCCGGCTCACTCCGCGGATCGCCAAACTGCGCAGCCTGACCGGGCTGCTGAGCGGCGAGGCGCTGTCGCTACCCTACTACCGTAATGCCGCCCTGCGCGACTGGGCGATGCGCACCTGTGCCGACAAACGCATCGAGCGCGCCGTTGTCTTTTCTTCGGTGATGGCCAGCTATGTTCCAGATATGCTGCGGATGCCGACCCTGGTGGACTTTGTTGACGTCGATTCGGCCAAGTGGACCCAGTACGCCACCACTCACAGTTGGCCGCTGTCCTGGCTTTACCGCCGGGAAGGCGAACGCCTGCTGGCGTGGGAGCGCGCTGTAGCAGCGCAGGCAACTCATTCGTTCTTCGTCACCGAGGCCGAGGCCGACATGTTTCGTCGCTCTGCCCCGGAAAGTGCGGACCGCGTCGAGGCCATCGGCAATGGAGTCGACGCCGAATTCTTTTCGCCGGAACACCCTCTGGCATCGCCGTTCAGCGCAGATGAAATCCCCATAGTCTTCACCGGGGCCATGGACTACTGGCCCAACATCGATGCCGTCGTGTGGTTCGTCGGCGAGGTTTTGCCCCACCTGCGCCGTCAACATCCCAAGGTGCGCTTTTACGTTGTCGGGCGGAGTCCGGATGCGACAGTACAGGCTCTGGCGAAAGACAACGCAACCGTCGTCACCGGTACGGTAGACGACGTGCGTCCATATCTGAAACATGCCGCAGTGGTCGTCGCGCCACTGCGCATCGCCCGTGGCATTCAGAACAAGGTACTCGAAGCCATGGCCATGGCGCGACCGGTGATCGCTGCTACTGCCTGCGCCGGTCCCATCGCTGCCGAGCGCGGCAGTGAACTGCTTGCTGCCGCGACCCCTGATGACTACCTATCCCACATCGACAAGCTGCTCGCCGACCCAACTCGCGCCGATGCCATCGGACAAGCTGCGCGCCGGCGTATCCTGACCAGCTACAGTTGGGATGCCCACCTTTCGCGCATCGACCGCTACCTAGAATCTCAGGAGGCCACATGAACGCCGTCTCACCAGCGCCGACTTTTGCGTGGCAGCGCGCGCTTACAACACTGACTGTTGTCCTGCTGGTTCTGGTTGGCCTTTACCACGAGACCGGACTGGCCATGGTGAGCATCTGGGCGCGATCCGAAACCTTCGCACATGCCTTCCTGGTGCCGCCGATCACCCTCTGGCTGATCTGGGAGAAGCGCCACGTCCTCGCCCGGCAGCAACCCCGCCCGAGCCTGTGGCTGGCCCTGCCGCTTGCCGGACTCGGCTTCGCCTGGCTGCTTGGCGAGATGGCGGCAGTCAATGCCGTGACCCAGCTGGCCTTCACCTGCATGCTGATCCTCGCCGTACCGTTGGTGATTGGCGTGCCGGCAGCTCGGCTGATCGCCTTCCCCCTCGGCTTTCTACTGTTTGCCGTACCGATTGGCGAGTTCCTCTTGCCCAAACTGATGGACTGGACCGCCGCCGCCACCGTCTTCGGCCTCCGTGCCTCCGGGATTCCCGTTTTCCAGGAAGGCCTGCACTTCGTGATTCCCTCCGGCCGCTGGTCGGTCGTCGAGGCCTGCAGCGGCGTACGTTATCTCATCGCCTCGCTCACCGTGGGCACATTGTTCGCGTACCTCAATTACCGCTCGACCAAACGCCGGCTGATTTTTGTCGGCATCGCGATCCTGGTACCCCTGGTGGCCAACTGGATTCGCGCCTACATGATTGTCATGCTCGGCCATTACTCCGGCAACAAAATTGCCGTCGGTGTTGACCACCTGATTTACGGCTGGGTGTTTTTCGGCATTGTCATCATGATCATGTTCGTCATCGGCATGCGCTGGAGTGAACCCAGTGCCGACCTTGACATGACGGTCGCACCAGCCAGTGCCAATACCTCTGCCGCAACCACTGGCCGCCTGTTCGCCGCCAGCCTGATGTTTGCCGCTGTCGTTGCAGCGCCCCATGCAGTGCTGTGGGTCCTGACGTCAGGCGCAACGCTGCCGCCGCCCCGACTCGACCCGCAGACCCTGGCCACCAGCGGTTGGCAACTTGCCGCCACGCCCATGTCCGAATGGAAGCCGGCGTTCCAAAATCCATCCGGCGAAATGAACGTCACATTGACGGACGGCGAACGCCGGGTCGGCGTATATATCGGCTACTATCGCCAGCAGAACTACGAGCGCAAGCTGGTCAGCTCCAGCAATGTTCTTGTCAGCGGCACTGACCAGCACTGGGCGCAAGTTTCACAAGGATTCCGAACCATAACGCTTGACGGGCAGGCGGTGAACGTGCGCAGCGGACGCCTGCGCAGCAATGTCATGACGCTCCTGGGGCAGGGCGATACACAGTTGGTGGCATGGCACTGGTACTGGATCAACGGCCATGTCACGACCAGCGACTACGTTGGCAAGGGCTGGCTGGCGATCTCAAGACTCATGGGGCGCGGCGACGATTCCGCCGGCGTCGTGCTCTATGCACCGGAGAACCAGCCCGGTGGCGCAGAGGCCGCGCTGCAGGACTTCCTGACACGCGGCGGCAGCAGCATTGCCGCCATTCTGGCAAACGCAAAGCAGCAGCGCTGATCGTGTCCGTTAGCGAGCGGGGGTTCCGCGCACGAACGTTATACTTCCCGCATAAGCTCGACACACCTCTTTAACCCTTTCTCTAGCGATATGAATGCGATGACCAAAAATTTACCCAAGAAGAACACCTGTGTCGCCGTTGTCGGCCTCGGCTACGTCGGTTTGCCGCTAGCGGTCGAGTTCGGGAAGAAATTCAAAACCATTGGCTTCGATCTGTCGGCAGCCAAGGTGGCCAGCTACAAGAAGTTTTTCGATCCCACCGGTGAAGTCAGCACCGCGGACCTGAAAGCGGCGACGCAGCTTTCGGTGAGTACGGATCCAGCCACTCTCGCGGCGGCGGATCTTGTCATCATTGCCGTACCGACGCCGGTCGATGTGGGACATATTCCCGATTTTTCACCGCTGGTCGGTTCATCCACGATAGTCGGCAAGTACCTGAAGAAGGGCGCTGTCGTCGTGTATGAGTCGACGGTTTACCCCGGCGCAACTGAAGATGTCTGCATCCCGCTGCTGGAACAGCATTCCGGCATGAAGTGGAAGCGGGATTTCCATGTGGGCTACTCGCCCGAACGCGTCAACCCCGGCGACAAGGAACGCACCATCACCAAGATCGTCAAGGTCGTCTCCGGGGATGATGAGCCCACCGCGAAATTCGTTGCCGCGATGTACGGCGCGGTCATCACCGCCGGCGTGCATCAGGCCAGCAGCATCAAGGTGGCCGAAGCGGCCAAGGTCATCGAGAACACCCAGCGTGACCTCAACATTGCGCTGATGAACGAGTTGTCGCTGATCTTCGAGCGGATCGGCATCGATACGCTCGAAGTCCTACAGGCCGCCGGCACCAAATGGAATTTCCTGCCCTTCCGGCCGGGCCTAGTGGGTGGGCACTGCATCGGCGTCGACCCGTATTACCTGACGCACAAGGCCGAGATGCTCGGCTACCACCCGCAGGTCATCCTTGCCGGCCGGCGCATCAATGACGGCATGGCGGCCTACGTAGCGCAGCAGACCGTCAAGAACATGATCAACAACGGCTGTTCGGTGAAGGGCGCCAAGGTCATCGTGCTCGGTCTGACGTTCAAGGAGAATTGCCCCGACCTGCGCAACTCCAAAGTTGCCGACCTGGTCAAGGAACTGCAGTCGTTCGGCTGCGAGGTCACCGTGCACGACCCGCTTGGCGAACCTGACGAAGCGAAGCACGAATACGACATCGGCTTGGTGAAATGGAATGCCTTGCCTGACAAAGCCGATGCCATCGTCGCCGCCGTTTCGCACCAGCAGTACCTCGCCATGTCCTTCAAGAAGCTGACGAGCAAGCTCAAGCCCAAGGGTGTGTTTGTCGATGTCAAATCCGCCTACGATCCCAAGGTCGTTGCCAAGGCAGGCTTTCGGTTGTGGAGACTTTAAGCCCCTCATGTCCGCATCCGCTACCTACGCAAAACTGCAGCAGAGCCTTCAAGCCCAGCCGAAAACCTGGCTGATCACCGGCGTGGCCGGTTTCATCGGCAGCAACCTGCTGGAGACCTTGCTGTCGCTCAATCAGCGCGTCGTCGGCCTAGACAATTTTGCCACCGGTCATCGGCACAACCTGGTTGCTGCTGTAGAAGATGCCGGACGGACTACCGAGTGGATCGGTCGGCCGCGCGGCGAACTGGAATCCCTGTTTCAGTTCACCGAAGGCGACATCCGAAACCTGGACTCCTGCCGGCAGGCCATGACCTGGACAAACGGAAGCAAGTCCTGTCCGGTCGACTATGTCCTCCACCAGGCGGCACTTGGCAGCGTACCGCGCTCCATTGAAGACCCGATCACCACCAACCAGGCGAACATCGACGGATTCCTCAACATGCTGGTAGCGGCCCGCGATGCAGGGGTCAGCCGGTTTGTCTATGCCGCAAGCAGTTCCACCTACGGCGACCATCCCGATCTGCCGAAGGTCGAAGACAAGATCGGCAAGCCACTCTCGCCCTATGCCGTGACCAAGCTGGTGAATGAGTTGTACGCCGACGTTTTTGCCCGCACCTATGGCTTCAAGACCATCGGGCTGCGTTATTTCAATATCTTCGGCAAGCGCCAGGACCCTGAAGGTGCCTACGCGGCGGTCATCCCCAAATGGATCTCCGCCATGATCAACAACCAGCCCGTGTACATCAATGGTGATGGCGACACGAGTCGGGATTTCTGCTACATCACCAACACCATTCAGGCCAATCTGCTCGCCGCCACCAGCGACAACCCGGAAGCTGCCAACCAAGTCTACAACGTCGCTGTTGGCGACCGCACCTCGCTGAACGCACTCTGTGGATTCCTGCAAAAGCATCTCGCAGCGCGCTATCCCCATCTCAAGGATTACCAGCCAATTCACCGCGATTTCCGCGCTGGCGATGTACGCCACTCGCTTGCCGATATCGGCAAGGCCGCAACGCTGCTCGGCTATGCGCCCAGCCACAAGATCGACGCGGGGCTGCAGGAATCGATGACCTGGTATATAGACCATCTGGCCCCCCCCTCCCAACCTCCCCTCACGGGAAGGTGACTGTGGCTCGCTACGCTCGATTATTACGGGGTGCATCACTTGGACTATTGTGCGGTCTGCGACTGGCGCCGCGTGCCGCCTTGACTTGGGGCGGCCCGGCGTCAAGGCTGTATTGGCATGCTTCAGCCTGACGATCCTCGCCCGCTGATCGTCCACGTCGTCTTCCGTTTCGATGTCGGCGGGCTGGAGAACGGGGTCGTCAACCTCATCAACCACATGCCGGCGGATGCCTACCGACATGCGATCATCGCGCTGACCGAGGTCACCGATTTCCGCCAGCGCATCGAGCGCGACGACGTCCAGTTCATCAGCCTCCGCAAACCGCCGGGCCATCTGTTTGCGCTTTACCCGAAACTGTTCCGGCTCTTTCGCGAACTAAAACCCGCCATCGTCCATACCCGCAACCTGGCGGCGCTGGAAGTCACGGTGCCGGCCTGGGCGGCCGGCGTGCCAGTGCGCATTCAGAGCGAACACGGCCGCGATGCCGACGATCTCGACGGCTCCAATCTCAAGCATAAGTGGGTAAGGCGGCTCTACAATCTGTTCGTGAGCCGCTACGTCGCCCTGTCACGCGATCTGGAAAGCTGGCTGGTCGAACGAATCGGCATCCCGGCGCGCAAGGTGGCACAGATCTACAATGGCGTCGACCTCGGTCGATTCCATCCTGCCAAAGGGCCGTCGGCTATCGAGGCCTGCCCGTTCCGGCACCCCGACCACTGGCTGGTTGGCACCGTCGGCCGCATGCAGACGGTCAAGGACCAGACCCTGCTGGCGCGTGCCTTCATCCGCGCCATTGAACTAGCGCCTGAGCTCAAGGCACGGCTGCGGCTGGTCATGGTCGGCGAGGGCCCGTTGCGAGCAGCGGCCCAACAACTGCTCGAACAGGCCGGTGTGGCCGATCTTGCCTGGCTGCCGGGAGAGCGTCATGACGTGCCGGACATCCTGCGCGGTCTGGACTGTTTTGTGTTGCCCTCGCTCGCCGAGGGCATCTCGAACACCATTCTGGAAGCCATGGCATCGGGTCTGCCGGTGATCGCCACGCGGGTCGGCGGCAATCCGGAGCTCGTTATCGAAGGCCGTACCGGTTGCCTGGTGCCATCCAGTGATGTGGCGGCAATGGCGCGAGCATTGGTCGGCTACGCTACCGATATCGAAAAGGCTCGCGCAGCAGGCAAGGCTGGCAGGGAGGAGATCAAAAACCGTTTCAGCATTGAAGCGATGGTAGCTACATATCATGGTCTTTATGATCGGTTATATCGAGTTGACAGCATTCGCAACTAGTCAGACAATCAGACCAGTTAATATTTGTAATAGGGGCTGGGGATGCACAAATCGCAATGGCGCTTGCAGGATGCAAAGGCACAATTCAGTCAGGTCGTCGAGGCCGCATTGCAAGGCGAGCCGCAACACGTTACCCGGCGTGGGAGGGATGCAGTGGTGGTGCTATCCGAAGCGAGCTATCGTGTCTTGCAGCAAAGTTCGCGCATCGCTGCCCCAGGGTTCGTCGCCCATCTGTTGGCCGTACCGAAAAGGGCTGATGTGAATTTCGCCCGGGGCGGCATTGAGTTGCGTGACGTGGAACTCTGATGTATCTGCTCGACACAGTGATCATCTCCGAACTCAGGAAGAGGAAGACGGATACCGGGGTGCTGCGCTGGATTTCCAGCCAGTCGGACGAACAGCTATTTCTCAGTGTCGTTACGCTCGGCGAGATCGAGCGAGGCATTGAAAAACAGCGCAAACTTGACCCGGATTTTGCCGATGAGCTGTCCGTTTGGATCGAGAGCCTGGCAAATAATTATGCGGACAGAATCCTTCCGGTCACGCCCGTCATCGCGCGTTGCTGGGGGCGTCTTTCCGCGCGACTGGGCCACGACGGCGCCGACTTGTTGATTGCAGCGACAGCGCTCACGCATGGCCTGACGGTGGTTACCCGCAACATAAGCCACTTCAAACCTGCGGGCGTCGCCGTTCTCGACCCATTTAACGAGAATTAGGCCAGAAAGTTCTTATGTGCGGAATCACCGGCATCTTCGACACCCGAGGCAAGCGCGAGATCGACCGCGCCGTGCTGCACCGGATGAACGAATCCCAGTTCCATCGCGGCCCGGATGAGGGGGGGCTGCACATTGAGCCGGGCGTGGGCCTCGGCCACCGGCGGCTGTCCATCATCGACCTGTCGACCGGCCAGCAGCCGCTCTACAACGAGGACAACAGTGTTTGCGTCGTCTTCAATGGCGAGATCTACAATTACCAGGAACTGATTCCCGAATTGCAGGCGCTGGGCCACGTCTTCCACACCCGCAGCGACACAGAAGTCATCGTTCATGCCTGGGAAGCCTGGGGCGAGGCATGTGTCGACCGCTTCCGTGGCATGTTTGCCTTCGCCCTTTGGGACCGTAACCGCGACACGCTTTTCCTGGCGCGCGACCGGCTGGGCGTCAAACCACTGTTCTACGCGCTGCTCGACGATGGCACTTTCCTGTTTGGTTCCGAACTGAAGTCGATACTTGCGCACGGCGGCCTCAAGCGCGACATCGACCCACTGGCGGTCGAGGAATACTTCGCGCTCGGCTATGTCGCCGAGCCGCGCTGCATCTTCCGCCAGGCAAAAAAGCTGCCTCCCGCCTGCACACTGAAAGTCGGTCGTGGCGGGACGGCGCTGCCCGAACCTCGCGAATACTGGGACGTCCGGTTTTCACTCAACGCGCAACTAAGCGTCGACGAAGCCTGCCACGAACTCGAACGCCGGCTCACCGAATCGATCCGCCTGCGCATGATTTCCGAAGTGCCACTCGGCGCCTTCCTCTCGGGCGGCGTCGATTCGAGCGCCGTGGTGGCAATGATGGCCGGTCTGTCGAACGAACCGGTCAACACCTGCTCCATCTCCTTCGCCGATCCGGCCTACGACGAGGCCGCCTTTGCGCAGAAAGTCGCCGACCGCTACCAGACCCGCCACTTCGTGGACAGGGTCGAAAGCGACGACTTCGACCTCATCGATACCCTCGCCCGCCTCTACGACGAACCCTATGCCGACAGCTCGGCCATCCCCACCTACCGGGTCTGCCAACTGGCGCGAAAACATGTCACTGTGGCGCTCTCGGGCGATGGCGGCGACGAGAGCTTCGGCGGTTATCGCCGCTACTGGCTGCACATGATGGAAGAGAAGATGCGCTCAGCGCTGCCGCTCGGGCTGCGCCGGCCGCTGTTCGGCACCCTCGGCCGGCTTTACCCGAAAGCCGACTGGGCGCCCAGGATGTTTCGCGCCAAGACCACCTTCGAAGCGCTGGCACGCAACTCCGTCGAGGCTTACTTCCACAGCATTTCAGTCATCCGCAATGTCCAGCGCGGGCAGATCTACAGCGACGCCTTCAAGGCCGAACTGGGCGGCTACAGCGCACAAGAGGTGTTCGAGCGCCATGCAGCTAAAGCGGGCACCGACGACCCGCTCGCCCTCATCCAGTACATCGACCTGCATACCTATCTGATCGGCGACATCAACACCAAGGTGGACCGTGCCAGCATGGCGCACTCCCTCGAAGTGCGCGAGCCGCTGATGGACCACCCGCTGGTGGAATGGCTGGCGACGCTGCCCACCTCACTGAAGATGCGCGGCGCGGAAAGCAAGTACCTGCTGAAGAAAGCCATGGAACCGCACCTGCCGCGCGACATCATGTATCGCCCGAAGATGGGCTTCGCCGTGCCGCTCGCCCGCTGGTTTCGCGGCCCGCTGCGGCAGCGCGTGCGCGACGAACTGCTCGGCGGCCCCATGCTGGATACTGGCTGGTTCAACCGCGACGCCATCCAGCAAATTGTCGAACAGCACGAATCCGGCATTCGCGACCACAGCACACCGATCTGGGTAATGCTGATGTTTAACGCTTTTTTGCGCAATAACGAAGTGGGTTAAGTCTTTTCAGACATTTATTGTCAATATTTGTATTGACAATATGCATACATACATCAGAGAATTTGCCATGGACGTCCAATATGAACTAAGCGGCGACCTGTTCGTCTGGGACGCTGCCAAAGCGGAGAAGAACTGGCACAAGCATGGTGTGCGATTTGAAGAGGCAGTGACAATCTTTTCTGACCCGCTGTTTGTTCTGATGGATGCTTCCCGAAACCAAGACGCGCGTGATGCAGCCATTGGCTTTGACTCATTCGGCCGCTTGCTCTACGTAGTCCATATCGAGGTTTGCGAATCCTTTATCCGCATTATCTCCGCGCGACGCGCGGAACCCGAAGAGGAGAGTCGTTATGCTGACTGACAGTCTGAAGAAACGAATGACCAAAGACCGGCCGATGACATCAATTACGTTGCGCATTCCTGTGGACGTTGTCGAGTCAATGAAAGAGATTGCGCCCAAGAAAGGTTTTTCTGGCTACCAAGTTCTATTGAAATCCTATATTGGTGAGGGACTTCGCCGGGATGAGGCGCAGTTTGCCGCTGGACCAACAGCTCGTCTCATTGAAGCTCTAAAAAAACGGGGGGTGCCAGATGCCCTTTTGGATGAAGCTACCCGAGAATTAGCAGCATAGCCCCACAAAAACAATCTCGAATCGAATGAAAAATAGGCGATAACCACATGCCCCTCATTTATCTGGTCGCCGGTGCGCGCCCCAACTTCATGAAGATCGCCCCCATCGTGCGCGCTTTGCAGGCGCACGGCGGCCTGAGCTTCAAGATCATTCATACCGGCCAGCACTACGACCACGACATGAACGAGGTGTTCTTCGAGGAGCTGGGTATTCCGCAGCCGGATCTATTCATGGGCGCCGGCGGCGGCAGCCATGCACAGCAGACGGCGAAGATCATGACGGCCTTCGAAGATTTGTGCCACGCGCAGAAACCGGATGCGGTACTGGTCGTGGGCGACGTCAACTCCACGCTGGCATGCTCCATCGTTGCCAAGAAACTGAATGTCCCCGTGGCGCACGTAGAGGCGGGCTTGCGCAGCGGCGATATGAGCATGCCCGAAGAAATCAATCGCCTGGTCACCGACAGCATTGCGGATTGGTTCTTCGTGACGGAACCGAGCGGTGTCGAGCATCTGCGCCGCGAAGGCAAGCACGACAGCGCGATTCACCATGTCGGGCATGTGATGGTGGATAACGTGCTCTATCAGGCGAAAAAGCTGGCGCTGACGGAAACTCTGTTCGAGACAAGTGATTTCAAACAGAAGCATGCGCGTTATGGCGTGGTGACGCTGCATCGACCGAGCAATGTCGATAGCGCCGAGATGATTACGCGCATCAGCGGGGCGCTGAAGGAGATCGCCGCCGATCTGCCCTTGCTGTTTCCGGTCCATCCGCGCACGCGGGCGAACCTGGAGAAGTTCGGCATCGACCTGGGCAAAGACATCACCCTGCTCGGACCGCAGGGCTACATGTCCTTCCTGAATCTTTGGAAGGATGCCGTGGTGGTGCTGACCGACAGCGGCGGCCTGCAAGAGGAAACCACTGCGCTAGGCGTCCCGTGCATTACGATCCGCGAAAACACGGAGCGGCCAGTGACGGTCGAAGAAGGTACCAACGTCCTGGCTGGCACCGATCCGGTACAGATTGTCGCCGCGGCGCGCAAGGTAATGCGCGGCGAGGGCAAGCAGGGCCAACGGCCGCATTTGTGGGATGGCAAGGCGGCGGAGCGCATTGTTACGATCCTCGCCAAGGAACTCGCCACAGGCTGACGAACACAAAAACTCGGCGCTGGCGGGGCGGCGAATCGGGCGGCCACTGGGCATGCAACCCGTATAATCGCGCGCACTTTCCGGCGAGTCGGCAATGAAAATCCTTTACCACCACCGTACTGCTTCAAAAGATGGCCAGGCAGTGCACATCGAAGAAATGGTCGGTGCGCTGCGCGCACTCGGCCACGAGGTCCGTGTCGTTGGGCCACAAGAAAGTGGTGGCAGCATGGGCGACGACGCCACCTGGGTGCATAAGCTCAAGGCCGTCTTGCCGAAAGCCGCCTACGAAATTCTGGAGTTGGCCTATACGCTGCTCGCCTATCGACGACTGGCTGCGGCGGCACGCGACTTCCACCCCGACTTCATCTACGAGCGCTACAACCTCTTCCTGCTGGCCGGCGCCATGCTCAGGCGGAAACTGGGCATCCCCCTGCTGCTGGAAGTCAATTCGCCGCTGTTCGAGGAGCGCCAGCGTTTCAGCGGGCTAGGCCTGCCCCGGCTGGCACGTTGGGCGGAAAGTCGAGCCTGGCGGCAGGCCGACTTCGTCCTGCCGGTCACCCGGGTGCTGGCGGGCCATGTCGCCGCCGCCGGCGTCCCGCCCGAGCGCATCGTCGTCATTCCCAACGGCATCAATCGCGCACACTTCGCCGCCGCGCCGTCATCCGAAGAAGCAAAGCAGAAGCTCGGACTTTCCGGGTCGCTGGTTCTGGGTTTTACCGGCTTCGTGCGCGACTGGCACGGCGTCGACCGCGTTATCCGCTGGATGGCCTCGAACGATGCGCCGGTCAATGCCGTGCTCATGGTGGTCGGTGATGGCCCTGTCCGCACCGAACTCGAACGCCTCGCTGCCGAACTCAATCTGCGCGACCGCGTGCGCTTCACCGGCGTCATCGACCGCAACCGCGTGCCTGCGCATGTCGCCGCCTTCGATATCGCGCTGCAACCCGCTGTTGTCGCCTACGCCTCGCCGCTCAAACTCTTCGAATATCTGGCGCTGGGCAAAGCCGTGATCGCCCCCCGGCAGCCGAACATTGAAGAAATTCTCGCCGACGACGACAACGCCCTGCTGTTCGACGCCAGCGAGCCGGGCGCCTTCGAGTGTGCGCTCACCCGCCTGTGCGGCGATGCGGCCCTGCGCGCCCGACTGGCCGTAGCGGCAGCCGCCACCATTGATCGACTCGACCTCACCTGGTTAGGCAACGCCAATCGGGTAACCGAGCTTGCCACCGGAAAGTCGGCGCTGGCGGGACGGCGAATCAGCCAATAGTGCGCATCGATGGTAAATTAAGCGTCATGCAATATGCACGGTGTTCCAAATGAATCCGCAAGTGCCTATCCCCCATGCAGCAATACGTGCTTTCTGTCGCGCTCATGCCGTACGCGAGCTTGCCGTTTTCGGCTCCGCCGTTCGGGATGATTTCAGCTCTGGCAGCGATATTGATGTGCTGATCGATCTCGCCCCGGATGCGCGGGTCGGACTTGTGACGCTGCAAAAGATGCGAGACGAACTGGCTGGGATATTTGGCCATCCGGTCGACCTGCTTACGCGCAACGGCCTCAACCGCCACATCCGCGAGCAGATCCTGCTCGACGCCGAAATAATTCATGCGGAGTGACCGGGCGCCTTTCCGAAGCAACACGAGCACAAACACCCGAGGTTTCCTGGAAGGAAGTCATCGGCTTTCGCAATGTAGCGGTGCATGCGTACTTTTCAGTGGACTGGCGCATTGTGTTCGTGACGGTCATCGACGATCTGCCACTACTCAAGCGTAGCGTAGCAATGCAACTTGATCGTTGCAAATAGTCGGCGCTGGTAATCCACCCTCCAGACCTCAAGGTCGAACACGACGCATGATCCGCACGCGCCTCTTCTCCACCCTCTACCCCAGCAGCGTGCGGCCAAGCCACGATATTTTCTTCAAAGCATAGACAAACTATGCCACTTAGTGGTACAATCAAAACATGAAGCGCGCGTTCAAGACCCGACATTTCAAGCGCTGGATGGGTAAAACAGAACTGACCGACCGCTTGCTCTGTTGGTGCAGTGGAGGAAATGGTTCTGGTTCTGGGTCTGATTGATGCTGATCTTGGCGGTGGCGTCGTGAAGAAGCGAATTGGGCTTGCAGGGCGCGGTAAACGTGGCGGTGCGAGGACGTTGGTTGCCACCAATAAGGGAGACCGGTGGTTCTTCGTCTTCGGGTTCGAGAAGAATGAAAGAACCAACATCACAGATGACGAGTTGGGTGCGTTGCAGGACATCGCCGCACAATTGCTGGCCAGAACAGGTCGGCAACTGGATGAAGCAGTAAAGGATGGTTCGCTAGAGGAGATTTGCGATGACGACAAAAACCAGGACTAAGGCCAAGGGTCGTATCTTTGAGGCTGTGCACGAAACGGCCAGCGACCTTCATCGTCTCGGCTTTATCGACAAGCGCAAGATGAGCAAGTTCGATGCATTGTGCCTCGATCCAATACCCGATTACGACAGCCAACAGATTCGCGCGCTACGAGATCATCTACAACTCAGCCAGGCGGTACTGGCAGCTGTGCTGAATACCAGCCTGTCGACAGTCCGCAAATGGGAAGTCGGTGACAAGCATCCGAGCGGCCCGTCGCTCAAGTTGCTCAACCTTCTGGAACGCAAAGGGCTGGAAGCCGTTCTTTGATCCGCACGCCCATCTTCTCGCACGACATTCACAGGTGTATGAATTGCTTGCACAGCCACGAAAGTGAAACTCGGCCTTGGCAGGACGGCGGAGAAAATGGCAGGCGGAGTTGGTTGGCCGGCGACAATTAGCGTGACCGGTTGGCGACAATTATCTTGGCCGGTTGGGCCGTAAGCCTGGAAGGCCCGGCAGCGAGCAAAACAAGGGTGCGTAGCGTCACAACAACAAGCACCATTCTTTTTCGTTTAATTGTATAAAATAGGATACATATTAGTTCGTGACTACCGTCTACACCACGGAGCAATTCGATAACTGGTTCGACGGCCTACGCGACGAACGTGGCAGGGCGGCAATTCGGGTGCGCGTGCGTCGTGCCGAAGACGGCAACTTCGGTGATTGCGAACCGGTTGGCGAAGGCGTTTCAGAGATGCGGATTCACTATGGCCCTGGATACCGCGTCTATTTCAAACGCACTGGCATCGAGATAGTGATTCTCCTGGCTGGTGGCGACAAGAGTACGCAAGCGAAAGACGTCAAGAAGGCGCTGAAGCTGGCACGCGAAATATAGGAGATGGCAATGACCCTGAAACTACGAAAATGGGACGCGGTAGAGCAGTTAAAAACAGAAGAAGATATGGCGCTGTACCTGGAGGCGGCCATGGAAGACGCGGGCGACGACGCAGCCTTTATTGCCAAAGTTCTCGGCGACATTGCCCGCGCCAAGGGCATGACACAACTTTCTCGTGACACCGGCATCGGGCGCGAAAGCCTTTACAAGGCGTTGTCAGGTGAAGGTAATCCCAGCTTTGCCACCATCCTCAAAGTCGTCCATGCCCTTGGTGTGCGCCTACATGCCGCACCGGCCATCGTTGCCGCCAAACCGCGACGGACGACTCGCAAGAAGCCAGCGAGCGAATTGGCGGCTGCATGAGCTCCGCCATCTGATTGCCGTCGGGATGATTAGCCGCCTGAGGAAACACTGATTAACCCATGGTTCGACAAGCTCACCACGAACGCAATCAACAACAACTTACCGCTTGTCCTGAGCCTGCCGACTGGAAGCCCATGCAGACGGTAGGCGCCGGGGTGAAAGAGATTCGCATCAGAGTCGAGAATGCATATCGGGTGCTCTATGTTGCCAAGTTTGCCGAAGCGGTTTATGTCCTACATGGCTTTGAGAAGAAAACCCGGCGAACGCCGAAAGCCGACATTGACCTGGCAGGAAAGCGTTATCGGCAGCTATTGAATGAAAGGAAGAAAAAATGAGCGGGCTTACGATGACCAAGAGCAGCGGCAACGTATTTGCTGATCTTGGCTTTTCTGCCGATGAGGCGCAGAACCTGCTGCTGCGTTCGCAAACCATGTCAGCCCTGGCGAGTTGGTATCTAGCCAGCGGGTTGACCCAGGCACAAGCAGCGAAAGCGCTGGGCATTACCCAGCCACGGCTGAATCAACTGCTCAAAGGCAAGATCAACGAATTCAGCCTGGATGCCTTGGTCACTATAGCCACTCGCGCCGGCATGCGTGTGGCGCTGACCATCAAGCCGGCAGCCAATGTAAAGGCGGTTGCTGCACATCAGGCCGACACAAACTCGCAGCTGCTGCCGAAGGCCGCAGTTTTGCCTTCGAGACGACACTATCCGGTTTGACTTACGCGCACATGATTGATACATGGCGAGGTAACGGCTACAAGGTAAAATTAATATTTCTGTCGTTAACTACCCCTGAGGAAGCAATTGCCCGCGTCGCCATGCGGGTGCGCCAAGGTGGGCATAACATACCGATGGATACTGTTCGTCGCCGCTTTGCTGCTGGGTTGGCGAAGTTTCGTGACACCTACCGGCAACGAGTCAACTTCTGGCAATTGTTTGACAATAGCGGGGAAATGCCGCTGTTGCTGGAGGAAGGAGAAAATCCATGAGCACTGTCATTAACACTGCACCAAAGCTTTCTCGACTAGCAGATCTTGATATGCAGGCTGCACCCGCTGCCCTGATCCGTGCTGCTCAACGTGCCCGCGAAATCGCCACCCGCACCCATACTCCATTGGTAATCAACAAAAATGGCAAGCTGGTCGAAGAAATAGTTCAACCCACGCTCGCCGACAAAGAATAAGTAACAGATACTCCACAATTAATCAGCCGCAAGCCGATTGGGGTACTGTGCATCCATGAGCCACGCCTTCCTGTTTGTTCCCGCCGCTGGCGATCAGCAAGAGCGCTTATCATTCCCCGCATGATCCGCACGCTGCTCTTCTCCACCCTCTACCCCAGCAGCGTGCGGCCGAGCCACGGCATCTTCGTCGAGACGCGTCTGCGCCACCTGCTGGCCAGCGGCGAAGTCGAAACGCGCGTCGTCGCCCCGGTGCCCTGGTTCCCGCTGCGCCATAAGCTGTTCGGCGAGTATGCCAAACACGCTGCCGTGTCCCGCCACGAAGTGCGCAACGGCATCAGCATCGAACATCCCCGCTACCTACTATTGCCCCGGCTCGGCATGAACAGCGCCCCCGCGTCGCTCGCCCGCACTGGTCTGGCGGCCGCGAGGCGCCTGATCGCCAGCGGCTACGATTTCGATCTCATCGACGCGCACTATTTCTACCCCGACGGCGTGGCCGCAACAATAATTGGCAAGGCACTCAACAAACCTGTCGTCATTACCGCGCGCGGCACCGACATCAACCTGATTCCACAGTATTCGAAGCCTCGCCAGATGATTCTCGACGCAGCCCGCGACTGCGCGGCAATGATCACCGTTTGTGCTGCGCTTAAGGACGCAATAGTCGGTCTTGGCGGGGCGGCGGAAAAGATCACTGTATTGCGCAATGGCGTCGATCTTGAGCTGTTCAAGCCGGAGGATCGGCAACAGTCCCGGGCAACTTTTGGGATGAAAGGCGGTTTCGCCATTGCATCCGTCGGCCACCTCATCGAACGCAAAGGGCATCATCTGGTGATCGAGGCGCTGCCGCAGCTTCCCGATGCCGAGCTCTACATCGCCGGCGCGGGAGAGGAGGAACCCCGTCTGCGCGCCTTGGCCGACAACTTGAGCGTCGCGCAGCGGGTCCACTTTCTCGGCGCAATACCGCAAGCAAGGTTGCGTACCCTCTACAATGCGTCCGACTGCCTGGTGCTGGCATCGAGCCGCGAAGGCTGGGCGAATGTGCTTCTGGAAGCGATGGCCTGCGGCACGCCGGTCGTTGCGTCGAACGTCTGGGGCACGCCAGAAGTCGTTGCGACTGCCGCGGCTGGTGTGCTGATGCTGGAGCGCAACGCGAATGGTATCGTTGAGGCGATCGGCAGGCTGCGGCAAGCGCTGCCGGATCGGGGAGCAACCCGTGTCTATGCCGAGCAGTTCAGCTGGGATGCCACCACCGCCGGGCAACTGGCGCTCTTTCGCCAAGTGCTTGGGCTAACGTAATGGAGATGCACGTTGCGTGACCTGATCCTGACAGCCTTCGTTTTAGGTTCAATACCATTTATCTTCCGCAACCCATTCATCGGGCTGCTGATGTGGGTGTGGCTGGGGATCATGAACCCCCATCGCTTCACCTGGGATTTTGCCTACAGCATGCCGTTCGCGTATATCGTGGCTGTCTGCACGCTGGCGAGCACGCTCGTCAATGCCGGCAAACGCTATAGCTTCCCCACCGATCGTGCCGCCGTCATCCTGATCCTCCTGGTACTGTGGCTGGGTGTCTCACCCCTGTTCTCTTTTCATCTGGACAGGGAATTTGACATGTGGCTCAAGCCCGTCAAGATTCAGTTGATGGTCATGATTGCGTTCCTTCTGGTGGGAACGCGCGAGCAATTGCACAAGCTGACATGGGTTCTTGCGCTGTCGGTCGGATTCTTCGGCATCAAGGGTGGTCTTTTCACGATTGCCACAGCTGGTCATTACAAGGTCTGGGGCCCGGCAGCAAGTTTCATTGAGGACAACAATACCCTGGCGCTGGCCATCATCATGGCGGTACCGCTATTTCGCTATCTGCAATTGCATAGCGAGAATCCTTGGGTCAAACGATTCTGCCTGGCTGCCATGGGGCTTTGTGTCGTTGCGGCAGTCGGGTCTCAATCCCGTGGCGCATTCCTTGCCTTGGCGGCGATGGGGGTATTCCTGTGGTCCAAGAGCCGGCAGAAAGGGCTGGTCGGCATTCTGATGCTGCTCGCTCTGCCCATCGCCTGGTGGCTGATGCCGGAAAGCTGGACAGACCGCATGTCTACAATCTCGGCCTACGAGCAGGATTCCTCGGCCATGGGGCGCATCAATGCCTGGTGGATGGCCTGGAATCTTGCAGTGGATCGATTCCCGATTGGCGGCGGATTTGTCGTTTATGAACCGGATGTGTTCATGCGCTATGCGCCAGACCCGTTCGCGATCCATGCAGCACACAGCATCTATTTTCAGATTCTGGGCGAACACGGCTTCATTGGACTGGCGCTGTTCCTGCTGGTTTACCTGTTCTCCTGGCTGAACGGTGCCTGGATCGTCCGCAATACCAAGGGCAAGCCCGGTTGGGAATGGGCGCACGATCTCGCCGCCATGTGCCAGGTGAGTCTTGTCGGTTATGCCGTTGGTGGCGCCTTCCTTAGCCTGACCTACTTCGATCTTCCCTATTACATAGTTGTCATCTTGGTCGTTTTGCGCGGGTTGGTGCGCCGACAGCTTTCATTGGCCACTCATGCAACCAGGATGGTGCCAGCATGATCGCAAGGTTGCCCATGTTGCTATGGCCGCTGCACAGGCAAATACTGACCATCTTGATATACCACCGCGTCTTGCCGGAGCCAGACCCGCTGCGCCCCGGCGAGGTCACGGCTGACACCTTTGACCGTCAAATGCAATTCCTGGCAAAGCATTTTGCCGTGCTGCCGCTGCTGGAGGCGGTCGGGCAGGTGCGCCGTGGCAGCTTGCCCCGGCGCACCTGCTGCATCACCTTTGACGATGGCTACGCCGACAATCTCACTGTTGCCTTGCCAATCCTTGAGAAGCACCGCCTGCCGGCCACCGTGTTTGTGACCACGGGTTATCTGGATGGCAAAAAGATGTTCAATGATGCGGTGATCGATGCCGTGGCAGCTGCCGACGGCCCCTCTCTTGATCTACGGGAGTTGGGTGAAGGCGAACTGCCCCTGATGACCCTCGCCGACCGTCAGGCAGCCATTGCCAGGATTTTGAGGAAACTAAGATATCAGCCACCGCAGGAACGCGCAGCGGCTGTAGCGAAACTGCTCGCAATAACAGGCGGTGGTTCGCAGCATGGCGATATCATGCTGACTTCGGATCAGGTCGGCGAGCTCTCGCGTCGCGGGGTGGAGATTGGCGGCCACACCGTCACGCACAACATCCTGACCAACCTCGATGACGACCAGGCGCGGCAGGAGATTGTGTCTGGCAAGCAACACCTGGAGGCGCTTACCGGGAAGGCCGTCCGGGTCTTTGCTTATCCGAACGGCCAGCCCCACCGCGACTATGCGCAGCACCACGTCACCATGGTGAGGGACGTTGGATTTGAACTTGCGGTAACTACGGCCAATGGTGTCTGCAATTTCTCAAGCGATATATTCCAGTTACCTCGATTCATCCCGTGGGGTAGTTCAATCACGGCTATGGCTGCAAGAATGATGCGTAACGCCTGGGTGTAATGGGCGACGGCCGAGCGTTGAGTTATTTGAATGGCGTTAATGGTTGTCAAACAGATTGAAAGGGATAAGGATTTGGGGAGTGAATTGGATATGCCTTCAGCGTCGGACATTGGATCAGAATGGTCTGTGGCTGTATTCGCAGCACGTGAATCACCACAAGTCATATTAGCTACATTGGATGCAGTGATTAATGCAACATGCAAACGTACAACAGTGGACTTGCTGATAAACGGCAACTCACCGTTGGCCAACAAAATCGCGGAGACTTTGAGCAGGCATCCGATAACAAGCGATTTCGCGAAGGTACGCCTCTGGCACATTCAATTAGGTGATAAGGCACATGCATGGAACCAATTTATTCATCATCTCTGGCCCCAAGGGACAACAGCTTTCTTTGTTGATGGTTATGTGCAGCCTGCGGAGAAATCGTTTGCATTCCTTGCAGACGGGGTGAATTCATCAGAGCAGGTGTTTGGTTCCGCTGGTTTACCGAGTAGCGGGCGTACGGCCCCGCAACTGCGGCAACAGATTCAGATAGAGCATAGTCTTCACGGCAACCTGTTCAGTTTGAAGCCTAGCGTAATTTTGCGCATAAAAAAGATTGGGTTTCGACTTCCTCTTGGGATTTATCGGACCGATGCAGTGCTAGAGGCGGCTCTCAAGTTTAGTTTTGATCCTGAACACAACGATTGGAATATTGACCGAGTGTTTATTCATCCGCAGGTGACGTGGGCAACACCCGCAAAGCATTGGTGGCGTTATTCAGACATAAAGGCACATCTGAAGCGCATGTTGCGACAGTCTCAAGGGAAATTGGAAATTCATGCCGTTAGGTATCATTTGGCGATCAAAAAACGTGGTGCTGCTTCTTTACCACGCACTGCACTTGAATTGGTGTTGACCTGGATTGATGAATGTCCCGATCAGGCTAGGGAAGTCTTGCGCAGTTTTATGCTTAGACGTGCTCTTTCGCAAATGCGCGCGCGACATGACTGGTCAAGTGCCAATATCCCACCAGTTCTAATCTGGCCCGTGAGTAATAAAAGTGAATAGGCTAGATCTGCTAACTTTGTTAGGATTATTGTTTGCCGTCTGAACTTGAGGAGTACTGCATGTCATTTATCGAGCGGCACGCCACGGTAATCAAGCGGGTTCTTGATTACGTACATTATGACTACCGGCATTGGACGCGACCGGTAATGTATGCACGATGTGATGCGATGCTCAAGGAGCTTCATCCAGAGAAATTGAACGTGCTTGAGATATCTGCCGGCCAGCACTGGCGTGAGTATGGGTTTGGACAGTTCACCGAAGCAAATTATCCGGATTTCGATATCTGCAGCCAAGTAATGGAAGATCGGTTCGACCTGATCATCGCGGATCAAGTATTCGAGCACTTGCTATGGCCTTATCGTGCTGCCAAGAATGTATTGACTATGTTGAAACCGGGCGGGTACTTTCTCGTCACAACACCGTTCTTGATACGTATCCACGATGTGCCCCATGATTGCACTCGTTGGACAGAGACAGGTTTGAAATATTTCCTTAATGAATGTGGTTTCCCTATGGAGACCATTCGAACGGACTCATGGGGAAACAGGTCTTGTGTGATAGCAAACTTCACCAAATGGGCAAGGCGGGGCTGGTTTGGCTCATTACGGAACGAGCCCCAGTTTCCAGTCGCTATTTGGGCCTTGGCCCAAAGCCCTTTTGCTTCCGACCAACACTAGGTGGCTGGTATCGCCGTGAGCAAAGCAGAATGATTAAGTTCGACGGATTGCGTGGCAAAGTCCAAGAATTGGATACCAGTTCCCATGAAGATTTTTTCCGGTATTACGAGCAACAGAGTCTGTCGCCGCAGACATTGGAGCGCTTTCGGTCGGCATGCGAAACCTTGTTACGTATTTATGGCCCCTTGCCGGCAGGCCGGACACTAGACATCCTCGATATCGGCTGCGGCGCCGGTACCCAGTCACACTTCTGGTTACGCGGGGGGCACCACTATTGGGGGGTCGATATCAACGAACCCTTGATTCAACTGGCGAGAGACCGATTGACTGAGCAGGGTGTGAATGCCTGTTTCGATGTTGGGAGTGCCACGGCTTTACCATGTGTCGACGAGTCGGTTGATATTTGCCAGATGCCGGAATTGCTGGAACACGTGCCTGATTGGCAGGGATGTCTGAATGAGGCTGTGCGTGTATTGCGACCAGGCGGGCTGATCCATATCAGCACCAGCAACAAGCTGTGTCCCAGGCAGGATGAATTCAACCTGCCTTTATATAGTTGGTATCCAAGCCGTTTCAAGCGATATTTCGAGCGCCGCGCCAAAACCGACCGCCCCGAATTGGCTAATTACGCAAAGTATCCAGCTGTGAATTGGTTCAGCGTATATGACTTACGCGACTATCTTCAACCAAGAGGGTTCCAGTGCCTTGACCGATTCGACTTGGTTGACAGCACTGATAAGGGGCCGGTTGCACGTTTGATTCTCTCTCTCCTGAGAGGCGCACCTCCCTTGCGCCTACTCGGTCATATGGCGACGCCTTACACGCTGCTAATCGCTAGAAAATCCCTAACAACATTTTAAATATACGAACGGGGTGGCACCAGCCTAATTCACGAACCCCGAAGGTGTTTTGGTGCGTCCACAACGTCGCCAAGCACGATAAATCTAAATGCCAGACCGAAGGAAATCAGCAAGGAGAGCAATTCCTCATGCCGTTCGCGCCCTGAATAGTGCGCAGCGATGATCTCTTCTATGCCATCCCGGGAAAACATGTCCGTCGGAAAGATGCCGGAAGCGAGCATCGGCCGCAGCACCGCGTCGGCAAGCTGGGGCTCCGCTCGAACATCGCCGGCCAGATCGCGCATCTCGCGGCGCAAGGGTTGACCGGAACCGAATGCTTTCCGCATCAGGTCCGCGCCGCGGCGCATGGCGAACTCGCTGGCCATCTTCACATATTCGCGCGCAAAGAGCGGGTCTATTGGCCGTCCGCTATTGGTGCACGGCACATCGCGCACGGCCGGGTAACTGTACGCGATCATTTTCTTGTAGATGCGCTGTTCGAGCCGGGCCCTGGGCGGTATCTTCAGCAGAAAGTTAACCAGGTCGGTATCCATGTGCGGTGCCCGGACTTCAAGGATATGCCGATCCACGGCGGGTGCCTGATAGGTCACCTGTGGTTGCATGAAGCGCATATTCCAGACATCGGCGACATTGAGCGGATGATCGTTGTCGATGCTGCTGAAGCTCGCCGTGAACCGCTGTTTTGCGGCCTCCAGATTTTGTGCATAGAAGGCGGGCGTCATTATGCGTTGCAGCCGTGCAAGCTTGCCGTGGATAATGCGATTCCAGATGGCGTCGATCGCCGCGCCGCGTGACCGCGCGAGCAATAATGCCGGCCAGGTATGCGAGCCGCTGAACTCGGCCAGAAACCCCGTCAGCACAATATCCATGGACTGCTGCAGTTGCGGGTGAAACTGCATCGAAGTAGTGCGCGTGAAAGACAGCATGCCCTCGGTGCGCCAGACGATGCCATGACAATGCGCACTGAGATAGCCGGGGTCGCTGACGAGATGGGTGTGTTGCATCCCCAGGCGCTCTGCCAATTGGGGCGCGATCAGAACGTCCCGCGCGGTACCCAGGCCAAAAGTGAAGGTCGGTATTGGCAGGTGATGCGGCCGGACGGCGGCCGCCACCGACCGGCTGTCGTAGCCGCCGCTCAGGAACATGCCGATGCGTGCCGGCCCGCGCATGCAGCGCTCCACAGCGCGATCAAGCAGCTTCGCGAAGTTCACGAAGTAGGTGGGTTGATCGTGCTCGGGTTCGCCTTCCTGATATGCATAGCGCCAGTAATTCCTCCGGCTTGTCCCACTGGCGCCACAACTCAGGATGGTCGCTGGCGCCAGACGTTCATATCCATCGACCCAGGTGTCACCGTACAGGTGATGTCCATGACACAGCAGCTCGAAAAGACCCACGGCATTCAACTTCAGTGACGTGCTATCGGCAGCGCGGATTCCCTTCAGTTCGGTCGAAAAGACCAGTCCGTTGGCGGTGGCCTTAAAAAAGAGCGGCCGAAATCCATAGCGGTCGCTGATCAAAGTGACACTTCTGGTTACTGCGTCGTGCAGCACGATGGCGAAAAGACCATTGAACTCGCGAACAATTTCAGGTCCGTGTGCGGTAATCAGGCCAAGGATCAGGTCTCCCTGACTAGATAGTCCCGCTACGCGCGGGGTGTCGCGGCGATGGCGCGCGGCCAACTCATCTGCGTTCCACAGTTCACCGTCGATGACGAGGTGGTAGCGACCATCCGGTGAAGCAGCGATCTGGCGTCCTTGCTCCAGTATCCCGGTGTCAAGCACGCCAATGGCAAAGCTGTCGACGCAAAGCGAGTGCTCTGTCAGTGGCCGGGAAGTCGCGGCAATCGCCGCGAGCTGTCGACCCAAGCGGCTGTGCAACACATCTCTGGCCGTGTCTGGCTCAAATATACCAACTAGATTTGGCATGCCCTGTTCTCCAGCTACGTTGTCAGTTCAGTCACGTCAGACCGGGTCACGCTTCGCTCGGCTTGCCGCGACAGCACGGATTTTGTCGAAGATATACGATTCAGCGCCTGGCGGTCGTCCGGCAAGCCACCATAGCGCAACAATGCTGAACGTGTAGCTGGCAACGCCGACAAGGACCTTCGTCCCCAATAATAATGTTCCATCCAGGCCTGCCAAGGGCGTTGCGTAAATGATGACTGCAGCCATGAATACAACAGCAATAAGCGGCCGAATTATGGATACGATCATTTCCGCCAGACGCAGGCCGGCGAAGGCCTTGATCAATAGCCAGAAGAATGTCAGGAGCCCAAAGCCTGCCACCAGCAGTCGCAGCCAGGCGATGGAAAGCGCACCTTCGTTAGGAATTGCCAGAATGGCCAAGGCAGCAAAGATGAATACCTGGCCGATGGAATAAATCGCGACGAGCCGGGCCTTGCCTAGCGTCAGCAATATGTAGCCGCCACTGGTCAAGATCGCCTGCATGATGCTGACCAGGGCCATGATTTCGATGAAGGGTACTGCGCTCAGCCATTTCTCGCCGAGCAAAACCGGTACAAGTTCCTGAGCGACCAGGGCAACGCCGACGCCGGCGGGCACTCCGATCAGAATTTGGATGCCCTGAGCGATCAGAAATACTCGCTTGAGCTCGACAAGATCTTCCTTGACCTGTACAAATGCGGGAAATAACACGCGATTCAGCGGGGCCAGCAATTCGGTAGTGGGCATCGCCGAAATATCATCCGCCAGCGAATATGCGCCCATCACTGCCGCATTCTCTCGCCCGCCCACAAATATCTGATGCAGCTTGCCGTTGAGAAAACCGCTCGCGCTGCTCAAAATCATCCATTGGGAAATACCAAATATCTCGCGAAATTTAGTCAAAGATAAACGCGGCCGCATGGGATGCAATGCATAACTCAGGCCAACGCCCAGCACACGTCCCACGAGGTTGCCAATCACTAGCGCCCAATAGGATTGCAGTATCAAGGCGGCTGCGATGGTGACAATAAAGCTTGCCATTCGCCGCAGAAACAGAAAGCGGAAATCGTGACCGAAGCGCATTTCCTTCTGGAAAGTGATCACGCCGATATTTTCCAGCGCACTTATGAAGAAACCCAACGACAGGCAGCGAATGACCCACTCGACCCGTGGTTCGTTGAAATAAGCGGCAGCCCAGGGCGCCGCGACGATGACGATGGTGGCGGCTAGCGTGGCTTGTATCAGGCGCAGCGTCCAGGCAGTGTTGTAGTGCTCCTGCGTGGCATCCCGGTTTTGTATCAACGCCACATTGACCCCAAGATCAAGAAACACATCGGCCAGCATGATCACCAAGGATGCCATGGCAATGATGCCGAAATCAGCCGGCACCAGCAGGCGGGCTAGGATCAGTGTGCTGACCAGTCCGATCAATCGATCGGTCCAGCGCATGGCCACAGTCAAAGCGGCGCCGGTCAAAACGCTGTTTTGCATCAGACCTTGGGCCATCCCGGCAGCAATCGACGGCTATAAGCAAGGTAGCGTAGCCCGCCCGGTTGCAGAAGGCTGCGGAGGTGGCATTGCGATGCTACCAGCCACATCCCTTTCATTAGCGCCTCGGCCGAACGCTCATGCCAAGCTGCGCCGATCCGTATGCGAATTGTTTTAGCAATATGAGTGGGCGGCGAACTAGCCAGCATGCGCTCGTAAAGGCTGAAACAGATGGCTTTGTAAGCATTGGACTTACCCAAAGAGCCGGGGGTGTCGTTGTTCCGAAAGCCTGGTTCGTCGAGCGCTGCAAGCTGCTTCCCTGCCATTGCAAGGCGAAATGCAAGCCAGGTCCACTCGGCATAGGGATGTGGGTTCTCGAAAAATTCACTAGAAATAGATGCCGTGCGGAAAAGGGCATTGCAACTTGTGAGCCAGTTCTCGCGGAACAGCGCAGCCAAAGGGTCGTCGGATATGTCGGACAGTCGATGATAGAAGATGTTGTCATGCCCGGACGTGTTCCGGAAGCCATTGCAGACAACAAGGTCACAAGACGGGTTTTGCGCAAGATAATCGAGTTTCAGGTCCGTGGCGCCCAGGAGGTATTCATCATCATCGTCCAGAAAGGCGAAATACTCGGTGTCGACCAGGTACCTGCCGCGCCTTTGCGCGACGGGTGATGATGCCGTCTCAATCTGATCGAACACGATATCAGGTTGCCGATTAAGCCATGTACATACATCGGTATCAAACCGATTCCCATTGACTACAGCGATAATCTTGACAGCCTCATGGGCTGATGCCCGGATCGACTTGACTGCCCGCTTCAGACTTTCCGACCGTGCGGCATCTGCAAGAGTTGGAATGATGACCGATACGGTTGGCGATTTATCCAAGAGTGGCTCCTTGCATCCAATGTTTGATTTCTCATAAGATACGTACCTAGGTTAGTGGTGGTCTTGGTAGGATGATCGGCGGCGTATCGATCTTCATTTCACATTCACCAAGCAACTCACCCCCCAAAGCAATGATGCTATCATCATCATAGATGGTCTTACGCGACTGGTAAGAAGAATTACATATACACATTTAAACCAATATGCTATCCCATGACAATCAACGCGCACCTTCTTTGGATGCCAACAACGATGTGGTTGACGTCGTAATTGTCACTTGGAATACACAAGCACTGACATTGCGGTGTTTGGCGTCATTGCGGGGCGTGTTGCGCCAAGAGGCCATTAACGCCAGCATTTGGCTGGTCGACAACTGCTCTAAAGACGATACCGTATCAGAAGTGCGCTCGAAATTCCCTGAAGTTAAAGTGATTGCACATCACTGTAATGCAGGGTTTTCCGTAGCCAATAATCAAGCGATCCGGGTGGGCCGTTCGCCCAACGTACTATTGTTAAATTCGGACGCGTTTCTAAGGGATGGTGCCTTAAGTAAGATGCTCAGATTCCTTCATCTACATCCCGATGTAAGTGCAGTTGGTCCACGATTGATGATGGCTAATGGAGAGGTGCAACACTCGGTCGTTCCGATCACGAACCCGATTCGGCAACTCGGCTATTTGGCCGCTTTTCATTTCCCACCGCTCAGTCGTATTTTCAGGAGAGTGTTCCAGCATCGTCGTGATCGTTATGTCAGCGGAAATGAGGCGCGCGCGGTGCCTTTATTGTCTGCAGCCTGCCTTTTACTGCGGCGCGAAGTGTTTGAGCGTGTTGGTCTGTTGCCTGAAGATAGATTTCTCTATTCCGAAGAAGATGATCTTTTTATTCGAATGCATCGCGCAGGTTTGACCTCCTTCTATCTGCCAGAAGCGAAAGTATTACATCTTTGTGGTGCCAGTTCCGATGGCAATATCAAAACACCGGGTCCTAATGAGCATTTCCATCGGTCCCGGCTTCGTTATTTATACCAACACTTCCAAGCGGCAACCCAGTTTATTTACTGGTCGCACCTTACATTTTTTGGCTGGAGTTTGATTTTTGTAAAGATGAAGAATGCACTTCGCGGCAATGCGGATGATGCTGCCTACGTCAACGCCTACAAAGTGCTCCTGCAATTAAATCGCACCGAATACCTGAAAGCTACCCAATCGTCTAACTTGCTCAATGGACATTGATAAATCAAATGGAGCTGTAAGAAGAGTAATTCTGTGCATGCCCACATTCTGCAGGATGGCGGCTACCAACCCTTTATGCACATAATGCGTCGTGTCCTGATGATCGCCTACCACTTCCCTCCGATGGCGGGGAGCAGCGGCATTCAACGCACCTTGCGCTTTGTGCAACACTTGCCTTCGTTCGGCTGGGAGCCCCTGGTACTGACGGTTGCCCCGCAGGCATACGAGCGCACCAGCCCGGATCTGCTGGGCGATATACCTGCCGGCGTGATCGTCACCCGGGCTTTTGCCCTCGATACGGCGCGCCATCTGGCGATTGGCGGGCGCTATGCTGGCTGGATGGCGCGCCCGGATCGCTGGCGCAGTTGGCAATTCGCGGGGGTGTGGGCAGGCATGCAAATGATCAAGCGCTATCGTCCGGATGCGCTGTGGTCTACCTATCCCATCGCCACGGCGCACATGATCGGGTCAGCGCTTCATCGCCGCAGCGGACTGCCTTGGGTTGCCGATTTTCGCGATCCCATGGCCCAGGAGGGATACCCTGCCGATCCATTGACTTGGCAAAGCTTTAAGGCCATCGAGACGGATGCGGTGCGCAACGCGCGATTCTCAACTTTCACCACGCCGGGGGCGGCAGAGGAATACCGGCGGCGGTATCCGGGATCGCGGGAGCGCATTGCGGTGATTGAGAACGGCTATGACGAGGAAAGCTTCGCGACAGTTTCCGCAGCGGCCAGGCAGCCTTTGGTACCCGGCACCATTACGCTTTTGCATAGTGGCGTCGTCTATCCGCAGGAGCGTGATCCGACAAACCTGTTCGTGGCTTTGCGCCGCCTCGTGGATTTAGGCCAGCTGAAACCTGGCGATCTGAAGATTCGCTTCCGCGCCGCGGTGCATGACGATTTATTGACAGGGCTGGCACGTCAGCATGCGGTCGAGGATTACATTGAACTGTGCCCGGCCATTTCCTACCGCGAGGCATTGCAGGAAATGCTGTGTGCCGATGCGTTGCTGGTGATTCAGGCCGCCAACTGCAATGCACAGATTCCGGCCAAGATTTACGAATACCTGCGTGCTGGGCGGCCTATCATTGCACTGACAGACCCGGCCGGGGATACTGCCGGCGTGTTGCGGGCATCCGGCATCGACACAGTGGCGCGACTTGATTCCGCTGAAGAAATCGTTGCGTTGCTACCCGGCTTCATGGATGCAGTACGGTGCGGGCAGGCACCATTGGCGGATGCACCGTCAGTTGCCGCGGCGTCGCGCCGCGGCAGAGCCGAATCTTTGGCAGAGTTGTTCTCGAGAAGCATGGACTAAGGGGCGTCTGATGATCAAGGTGAAAGGGAATGGCCTGTCAATTGGCATGGTTTCATGGGCCATGTTGAGCGGCTATGCGCATGCCTATGATGTATGCGGGTCGCTGCAGAATGCCTACGGACCCTTTGATTATTGGGTCGACAAGAATATGCTGGGTGTCGTCGAGGACCACCATTTCACGCCTGAAGTGGAAAGCCTGGTGAGGGGGAAAAGCGGCTACATCGGGGGCGATATCGATTACACCTTGCGAGCTTTTCCGAATCATCCGCGTGCGCTGCTCGCGATGGTCCGGTTGGGTGAAAAGATTCGTTCGGAGCGTCCGGGGGGGGCCAACTACTCGGTCCGCTGCTATCTTGATCGGGCGATCCGTTTTCGCCCTAACGACTCAATGGCCCGGATGATTTATTCTTTCTATCTGGTGAAGCGCAAGAAGAATGCCGAGGCGCTGGAGCATCTGGAGGTGGCGACGCAGCACGCGACCGAGAGCGGCAACCTTCACTACAACCTGGGCCTGGTTTATATTGACTTGGGTAAGTACGATCGGGCCTTGCAGCATGCCCAAGAGGCCTATCGGCTCGGGTTCAACCTGCCCGGGCTCAGGGCAAAACTTGAAAAGGCGGGGAAGTGGCAGGATCCTCCTGCGGCAAAGACTGAACCAGATAAGGAGCAAGGCGCTGAATCAGCCGCCGGGGATTTGCCGCAGCAGTAATGTGCGGGCCTTGCGGATCATGCGGATTGGCAAAGCGGCGAGAAAGTTGCGCATTGCGACGATGAACGGGTGCGGATCATTCAAATCAAAATAGACATCGCGCAGGCGCTGGCGAAAAAACAGGCCGGGTTCATGACGGAGCAGCCAGAAGAAGGCGCCGGGTTGACGCTCACTGTTGATCCAGAGGGTGCTGGTCGTCTGCCGCATGCCTACAGGGCCGCCACCGATTGCGGCGAAGTATTCCGTCAACGGCAGACTTACACCATTCGCCGAGCATAGGCCTTCCCAGAAATCCGTGCGGCCGACGGTTGGTTCGATGACCCAGAACGTGCCATCGGGGCCTTGTTTCAGTTCCAGCGAGACCGGGCCGGAAAGGCCCAGGCCCGCGAAGAACCTCAGGGTGAGTGCATGCACTTGATCGTTGGGTTCCGACACCGCGATGGTCGTGTTGCCCATCGGCCTTGAGCAAAGCTTGCGGCCTTCAAATCGCGCCAGGACTTCCCCTTTTTTAAGGTACAGGGCGCCGAAGCGTATGGACCGGTCATCTCCCGGAATGAATTCCTGTGCCAGGACGGGCAGGCACTGGCCGATGAGTTCCGTATAAGCCGGGATATCTTCCATCGAATCGATGACGATGACCTTGAAGGCGGAAAGTGGCCGGGTTGGCTTCAGGATGATGGGCAGTTCGAGGCAGCCGATGTCTTGCTCAAGCGTCTGCAGATTGCTCAGGAGAGTGGAACGCGGGTAGCGCAAGCCGGTATCAATGCAGCGCTGCTCAAGATGGTCTTTTTCAAGCAGGTCAAGCACAGCAGGAGCGGCATGCGCCCAGCTGAGCCGATAAAAACGCGATATTTCCTGTACATGCTCTCCAACGGTTTTAACCATCAAGTCATTGGTCAAGAATAAAACCGGTTTGGATTCCGTGTCGCTGTCCGACGCCAATTGAATCAGCGACGTGACCAAACCCGGGCCGGTGATGTCGGGAATAAAGCGTATTTCGGCACACCGCGTGCGCGCCCCCGGCAGGGCTGGGTCGCGCTTGAGCGCAACGACCTGAATGCCAGCCCGATGGAGGGAGCGAGCAATGCCAAGTCCATGGGCACACAAGCCGACAACAACTGCGTGGGGGCGCTCGGATTGGCTGCGTGGCTGAGTTGCCTCAGGAATGCCGAGGGTAATTGTCGGGTGGGCGCGTCCGGGCCAGCAGCAATCGACAAATGGGGCTTTTGATGAAAAGGTGAACTGAATCTGGCCCAGGCACAAGAAGGTCAGTGTCTCGATTCGCTGCATCCCCAGGTGGCCGTGGGCTGCAAGTGAATTCTGGTTGAATGCCGATATCCTGGAGAAGCTCCAGCGAATGCCTTTTTTTTCAAGTAGCTCATTGGCGGCACTCCACAAGCGGGCGAGCGTTCTGCCCATGCGGAAGTCCGGTTCGACATGAACATCGAAGTCCCAAACCGAGGCGCCTGGATCTGCGAGTTCGAAGCGGCAGCGCACCTCGTCTTCTTCATAGAAATTTCTGGCATACCAGAAGAATCCGGCGAATCGTCCTTTGACCGTGGCGGCAAGGCAGGTGTAGCCATTACGAAAGCGCGCTGCAACAATGTTTTTCGGGCGCGGAAACGCTGCACAGATTGCACTATCGGGAAGCGTGCGTTCGACCGCGCTGTGCGGCGATGGGCGGCAATTCAAGGCAGCCGGGCCAGGGATGGGTTGGGCGACGATGTGGTAGCGCAGCAGGCGCCAATGCCCATTGCTGATCTTTTGCAGCAATCTCCCCAACAGGAAAAGCAGGCCGTTTGCGGCCCCCAGCCTGCGTATCGGGCCGGTGAGTCGTTTAAGTGTCATGTGGTCGACCAAGTGAGGCATTCGAGCGTCGGATACTTGCGCGAATTGTGCCAAGATCCCGGTGCCCCGGTGCGCTAAGGCTTGCGTTCATGCGCTTTGAAAGACGGGCATGACGGCACGGTGCTTGACTCGGGGGAATGACTAGGACGCCTTGAAGCCGGGCGCATGTACCCGCAGCCATTGTTCCAGCATTGTCATTACCCAGACGAGTTCGCCGTAGAAGCCGGGGTGGGCTGGCAGATGTTCCTTGAGCAGCGTGTCGATGAATTCCCTGCGGATGATGCCGCGGTCGGCAAGGCCGTGCAGGGATTCCGTGGCGAGTTGGTTGAGTGGCGCGTGACTGACCGCCCACGGGCCGAAAGGCAGGCCGAAGCCGTGTTTCTTCTTGGTGAGGATCTCGTCCGGCAGGAAGCCGCGCAGAGCTTCCTTGAAGAACCAGCGCAGCTTGAAACCTTTGAGTTTGTACGCCGTGGGCAGCTTGAGGGAGAAGTCGAGCAGGCGGTCATCCAGCAGCGGGAAGCCTACCGCCATATTTGCCAAGCGTGCGGAACCGATGACCTTGGGAAGATCGTTTTCGGCCAGGGTGTAGCGCCAGTCGTAGGCGAGCATCTTATTGATCAGCGATGCTGGCGGGCAGGCGTTATAAACCGCGCGCTGATGGCGCTCGGGTTCGCCGCTGTCGACCTGCTGAAGAAAGTCGGCAGTGAATATCTGGCCAAGCCCCATGCGCATGAGCAGGTTGTAGGTTTGCATCCGGTCGGGCATCGGCACGCGCGCCTGGCGCACGTAGCTGGCACCTTTCTTCAGCAGGGGGATGCGGTCGAAGAGGCCGGTATCGGCGAGCGGTTCGGCAAGCCCCTTGCGCAGAATGCCGGGCAGGGCGTCATAGGCGCCAAAGACGCGCTGTTTGGCATAGCGGGTATTGCCGCCGAACAGTTCGTCGCCACCGTCGCCGGCCAGCAGCTTTTCGATGCCGTCCTGTTTTGCCATGCGCGCGCAGTAGTAGGCAGGCACGGCGGAGGAGTTACCGAAAGGTTGGTCATAGCTGGCGGCTACGGCGGGCATGCCGGTTACCAGGTCGTCCGGGGTGATGTAGTACTCGTGGTGGTGGGTACCGAAATGACGGACAGCGATTTGCGCGTATTCCATTTCATCGTAGCCCGGCACATCGAATCCGATGGAGTAGGTTTCCGCAGGGCGGCCAGTGATCTGCGTGAGCATACCGGCGATGGTTGAGCTGTCGGTGCCACCACTGAGATAGCAGCCCACCGGGCCACCATCCAGTCGTGCTGTCACGGCATCCCTGATTGTTTGACGGAATTCGTCGCGCAACGCAGAGAAGGATTCACCTTGACCTTCTTCGAACTTGGGTTGCCAGTAGGGTGCGACAGCCAGCTTGCCGTTTTCGAACCGGGCGCTGTGGCCGGGCGGCAGGCGGAAGACATCCTTGAAGATGGTGCGAGGCGAGGGAATGACATGGAAATAGAGGTAATCGAAGATCGCCTGCGGGTCGAGTTCCGCCCCGGCATCGGCCAGTGCGTCAGCGCGCGGCGCGAACTGCAGGCGACTGTCGGTGATGCGGTAGCAGAGGGTCTGGATGGCGAAGCGGTCGATGGCGAGAAAGCTGCGGCCGTCGGCCAATGTCATGGCGACCGCAAAGTCGCCGGTTACCCGCGCCGGGGCACTGGCGCCGTATTTTTCGAATGCCTGTCGCCAGGCGGCTGGCACGCCGTCGCGCGCAGCGATGGCGGCGATGTCGCTATCAGCAAAGCGCGGCTGACCAATGCAAAGGTGAAGCTCTGTCATTTGCGGCTGGTACCTGTGCCATGAATTGAGGGGATTATAGAAGCCATGACGCCGGGAACCTCTGATTGCCCGTTCAGCCACTTCAGGCAGCATCGCTCCACGGCATTTCGCCAAGTCGTCGACGCGAAAGTATGGTCCGCATTTTCGATGTCGATGCGTTCGAGGGTCGGCCGTTTCAACACAGCGCGCCAGGCTTCGGCACTGCCGGCATATTCCAGAAATTCCTTGGCGGTGTAGTCGTTACTGCTGAGCAACAGCAGAACCTGCCCGGAGAAGTCGCGCAGGGCGCGAGCCATGCGATCCTGGAAGATGAGTTGCGGGTTGCTGTCAGTTTTTCTGACGGCTTGGCCAACCTTGTGCAGCAACTCCGCAACTGATTTGGCGACATTCAGGCGGCCGCTAAACAGTTTCTGCCAGAACTCCTTCTGCAGCAGGCGCTGGCCATAGTAGTGCTTGACCTGCGTCCTGGCCAGGGTTGCCTGCGAGCGCACCCATGGGTTCAGCAGGCAGAGGCCGGCAATGCGCGGATCGCGCGTTTCGTCCCAGTAGAGCAGCGCGGCAGCGGCAGCATCGCACAGGCCCCAGAGCACGATGCGGGAGACGCCGGGACAGGCGGACTGCAAGGTATCGATGGCGGCATGGATGTCTGGGTTTATGGCTTCGAAATCGCGCTTTGCGCCTGCGCTATCTCCCATGCCACGGTAATCGAAGCGCAGCACAGAGTAGCCGGCAGCGGCCAGGGCACGTGACAGCAAGACGAATTGCCGGTGGCTGCCGACGCGGGTTTGCGGCCCGCCGACGATGATGATGACACCAACTGCAACCGCTTGCTCTGGGCGTGCCAGAATGCCAATCAGATTTTCATTGGCGCAGGGGAAAACCAGGGCTTCTTCCGAATAGTTCATGGCGCCTGGGTTTCCAGTGCCGCCAGCGTTGCTTCAAGCAGCGCCGGGGCCTCCTCGATTTCAGTGGTCTGCCAGAAAGTCGGCGCTGGCAGGACGGCGCTGCTGGCGCGATAACCGGCACCCTGCCATTGCTCCAGTCGCTTGAGCGACGCGGGTGCCAGCGTGGCATCCGCTCGCGTCGAGAGTTCCAGCCAGATCAACTGGCCCGACTGCGGTGGCGGCAGAAGTTCCGCCTCTTCCAGCCCTTGGGCCAACGCGGCAGACAGCGTGTAGCCGGAGACTTCCACGGTCTGGCCGCTGGCGAGCTGTTGTTTGAGTGCGGCCATCACGCCCTTGCTCTCACCGGTCATCAGTTCGCCCGCAACTTTGAGGCGCAGGAATTGCTGCAGGAACTGCTTGCCCGAAGCGATCGGTTGCCAGAACAGGAAATTTGCGGGTTCGTTAATTTGTTCTGCAGCCTGCGTAGCCAGCAGGCAGCCGGTGCGCAGGCCCCACAGCCAGAGCGGCGCCTGACAGCGCTTGCGCAGCCAGGCGTGGGCATCGAGCACATCCTGAATCCAGCCCTGCCAGGTGGCGTCGCCGAAGTCGCCGGAACTGTCGCCACAACCATGCAGGTCGATTTGCAGAACTGCGTAGCCATGCGCTGCCAGCATTTGCGCCTGCAAGGCCGCCATGCGGCGGGACTTGTTCATTTCCTCGGCGAATGGATGCAGATAGAGCAATGCAGCTTTGGGCTGCCCGCCTGACGGTGCGTAGTAGAGGCAGAGGCGCTGGCCGTTGGCGACCGGAAGGAAGAAGACTTCAGGCACCATTGACGGTTGTGCGGGCGGGCTCAGTCCGCCAGCTTCTCTTCGACGAATGTGATCAATGTGCCGACGGTGGCGAAGGTTGCGCCGTCAATCTCGTCGTCATCCACCACAAAGCCAAAGCGCTCCTCCATGCCGGTGATCAGCGCGACGACGGCCATGGAGTCGAGTTCGGGAATGGCGCCGAGCAAAGCGGTGTCTGTGCCGAAGCTGGCGGCGCGACCGTTGAGGCTGAGAGTTTCGTCGAGCAGCCCAAGAATTTCCGATTTTATGTCCAACGCGAACTCCCGATGTCTGGTGCAAAAACAGGGCCAATTATAGGAGTAAACAGGTTTCAGGGACTGTGCGATACTTCTTGTCGTCATAGCCGTCGGCTGACTTTGCCCAGTTCTATTCGGTTGCCCCGCCATGCCAGATTCCACTTTACTGCACGAACTTATTGCACTTTCCGCGCAGCGCAGCCCGCACGCCATGGCGCTGGCGTATGGCAAGGATTCGCTGTGCTACGGCGATTTGCAGGAAGCGGTAAGCCATTTTGCCGGGGGCTTGATGAACTTGGGCTTGCAGCGCGGCGAGCGAGTGGCGATCTACCTCGAAAAGCGTTTTGAGACGGTCATTGCCAGTTTTGGCGCCCCGGCGGCGGGTGGTGTGTTTGTGCCGCTGAATCCCTTGCTGAAGGCCGAGCAGGTCGCATACATCCTGCGCGACTGCAATGTCCGGGTGCTGGTGACGTCGCCCGAACGACTGTCGTTGCTGGAACCCATCCTCGCCGAATGCCACGACCTGCGCCAGGTGGTGGTACTCGAATCCGAACAGGAATTGCCCGCTGGCGGTGCGCTGTCGTATTGCCGCTGGAGCGAACTGCTGGCCGCGCCGCCACGGACCGGGCACCGGGTGATCGATACCGACATGGTCGCCATCCTTTATACCTCGGGCAGCACCGGGAAACCCAAGGGTGTCGTGCTCTCCCACCGCAATATGGTAGCCGGCGCCAAGAGCGTGGCGACTTACCTGGACAATCGGCCGGAAGACACACTGCTGGCCGCGCTGCCGCTCTCATTCGACGCCGGTTTCAGTCAATTAACGACAGCCTTCCACGTCGGCGCCCGGGTGGTGCTGCTCAACTACCTGCTGCCGCGCGACGTGCTGAAAGCCCTGGAGCGCGAGAAGGTCACCGGCCTTACGGCGGTGCCACCGCTGTATATCCAGCTTGCCCAACTGGAGTGGCCGGCAAGCATCACCGAGCACCTGCGCTACTTCGCCAATACCGGTGGCCGCATGCCACGCGAGACACTGGTGGCCTTGCGCGAGCGGATGCCAAAGACCACGCCATTCCTGATGTATGGCCTGACCGAGGCCTTTCGCTCGACCTTCCTGCCGCCGGCGGAAGTGGATCGCCGTCCCGACTCCATCGGCAAGGCAATCCCCAACGCGGAAATTCTGGTGCTGCGCGAAGACGGTTCGCCATGCGCCCCCAATGAACCGGGCGAGCTGGTGCACCGGGGCGCGCTGGTCGGCATGGGCTACTGGAACGATCCGGAAAAAACCGCCGAACGCTACAAGCCGCTGTCTGCGCATGCGCCCGGACGACAGGCTGGATTGGTTCTGCCTGAACTGGCGGTATTTTCCGGGGACACGGTACGCATGGACGAGGAGGGTTTCCTCTATTTCATCGGCCGCCGCGACGAGATGATGAAGACTTCGGGCTATCGGGTGAGTCCGACCGAGGTCGAGGAGATTCTCTACGAGACCAAACTGATCGGCGAATGTGTTGCCTTTGGCGTCGAGCATCAAACGCTCGGCCAGGCCATTCAGGTCATCGCCACCGCGCCGGCGTCCGGGACGCTCGATGTCGAGACGCTGTTGGCCGAGTGCCGCAGCCGCATGCCAGCCTACATGGTGCCGGCGGGGATCGAGGTGCGGCCGGGTCCGCTGCCGCGCAACCCGAACGGGAAGATCGATCGAAAAACCTTGAGCACCGAGTGGATTGACAGATCTGGCCGCTGAAGGATTGGCAAATTTCTGGCCAAGACCTGTGGAAGGCGACTCATTGGCTTTTCCTGCGCCCCTGGATGCCGATCAGCAGCAGCAGGAAAAACAGGAATGCCAGGCGGGGAACATCCAGAAGGCTATCGAACAAGCCGACGACCATGAAGCCGACGATGCCCGCAATGATCGCCGGTGCCAGCGGATGATATGAGCGCCGCCCGACCAACGATCGGGACAAGGCAGCAAGAACCAGCAAGCTGAACGTGGCAAGGCCGACAATGCCTTGCTCGAACAACACATGCAGGTACATGCTTTTCATGTGCCAGGGCATGTGATGGTGGTCGCTGGTGAAAAACCAGCGGGCGATGTCGGCCGAAAAATCACCATTGGCGATTACGCTGCGGCCCTGCGGATCGGTGACGGTCAGGTTGTCAATATCGATTCGGCCGCCCATGGTCTCGAGTGCGATCGAGAAAACCACAAGCTGTGGTGCGTACCAGGGGCCATCTGATAGTTTGCGGCCGTCCAGTTCGAACGCCTGGCGTTGCCAATTGGTTTCTGTTTTTTTAATATGGATATTTTTTGCCGCGCACGTTTCTGCATAGAGCAGATGCTTGGTACAGATTTCCACTCTGATGATGGCATCGGCAGGTGCCCGGCCGTCCAATTTGACGCGATATAGCCCCGCTGGGCCTAGTTGGACGCGCTGGGTAATGCGGAGTACCTCGCCATAGCCAATCTGGTACCGGGGGCCGGAGAGCGCAAGAAAGGCATTCTGCTCTTCGTGGCTCAGGCGATAACCGCCTGGATGATCGTTGCCCGGAGCGCCGAAGAAAAAAGACTGGGGAACGCGACCCATGCCTTTGCCGAACAGCCAGTCATCATTGGATCGCAAGAGATCAAGCCCGGCGTTCCAATGTTGAACGCGGCCTGCCAGGTCTTGTTCGCTCGTCGAAAAACGATCCCCCATGTAGGTGCCACCCCCAAATACCGCCGTCACCGCCGACAAGGCGAACACGCTGGTTAGCAAGGCACCGCGCTTGCGCGTCTCGGTCGGCCAGACCGGCTGGTCCTTGAAGATGTTCCAGACGGCAAGTGCGACGATCAACAAAAGCGGTATCGCCGCATCGCCGAGTGCCGCTATGCCACCCCAATGTTTCGAAACTTGCGCTGCGGCGACCGGCAACGCAAGCGCGGCGGCGAGGGCCAATCCGGCCCAGGGTGGTTTCCCGGATAAGCGGTTTGCCAATATGGCGCCCACCGCCAATGTCAATATTCCTCCATAGGCCCAATAAACTCCCTTTGCAATCAACCAGTCGCTCAGCAGGGCGCCTGCCGTCAGCAATATGCCCGTACCGATCGCAACCGCCCATGTCCTGTTTGATGCTTGACGGGCAAAGGTGCTCGTCATCACATAGACAGCAAGACAGCCAAGCACGGCGACCAAGGCGCGGTAGCCACCGCTGCGGAAAACCAGATAGGACAGCCCGAGACTAACTGCGACCCAGATCAGAACAAAAACCCCCTGGGCAAGTCTGGATCGGCCCTGTTGTGTCGGCGCAGCCGGCATTCTCATGATCAATAGAAAGGCCATGACCACCATCGATACCAGTACAGCCAGATAGACGCCGCGCGAAAAGGTGGTCAGGCTGGCATAGGTTCCCAGCGCCAGGATTATCGCGGCGGGCAGCAGTTGCTTGACGCCGTGGGCACGCAGCAGCAGCAGGGCGGCAAAGGGCAGGGTGAGCGCCAGATAGCCGTCAAGCGCAGCCCCCCCGACGTGCATTTCCCAAAACAGCGCGGTCGTCCGGTAGTCGGCGGAAAAGTTGAGCAGCCCTGGAAATGCCAGCCGCTCCCAGGTGGCAGCCGCCGCGGCCATGGCCAAGCCAAGCGCCATGCCCCACGCAAGCATGGTGACCCCGCGCGGCTCCCGGCTCGACATGGCACGCCCGAGCAAGGGAGCGAACAGCGCAGCGAGGAGAAAACTCTTGGCCAGTCGAACGCTGTTCATTGGACCTTCGTAGCCCTGGAACCAGCCAAACTCGAAGCCCCCTGCATCTTGAATTCCACGCATGAACGACCATGCCAGACCAGGCAAGAGTAGAGCTACCAGACCGAGGAGTGCCAGCGAGGGTCGATATCCATGATCAGTCGGGGATTGCCAGCCGTGGTGCAGCCAGGCGCCTGCTGCCGCGCCCAGTACGAGGATGTCGAACTCCTCGAAGGTGAGCCATCCTGTCCATGGTGCCAGGTCAACGATCGGCAGCAAGGCTGGCAATAGCAACAGCCAGACATGGGGAATCAGTGCGCAAAGCAGCATGGCGATGCCACAACCCAGCATCGCCATCATGGGCGATAGCGGGTGATGGCCGGCAAGGAACATTCCCGCCGCCAGAGCGAGCAAGGCTGGTAGCGAAGAATAAATCACTTTGGGTATATTGGGTTTCAAGCTGGGTAGTCCCGCAGGGTCCTGATTCGCAACGATACCGGCCAACATGCTGCCTGGCTACTCCGATTTCAGCTTGGCTCGCCATGGCAGCGGAGGGATGCTGCTAAAATTTCTCGGTCTTGCTTGGTAAATACGGACTGGCGTGGTGCAATGCCGGAACCGATTCGTGTCAAGGGTCCATATGCCGAATAATGCCGCTCCTGTTCATGTGCCGATGATCCAGTTCCCGGTCGTCAACGACGAATTGCTTGTCGGCGCCATGCCGCTGACGCAGCTTGCTGCACGCGTGGGCCGTACGCCATTCTATGCCTACGACCGTGCACTGCTGGAAAAACGGGTGGCCGAATTGCGCGCCGCCTTGCCGACTGCCATCAAGCTGCACTACGCCATGAAGGCCAATCCGATGCCGGCCCTGGTCTGCCACATGGCCGGCCTGGTCGATGGCATCGATGTCGCCTCGGGCGGCGAATTGAAGGTTGCGCTCGATGCGGGTGCTTCCCCGCACGAGATCAGCTTTGCCGGCCCCGGCAAGAGCCGGGCGGAACTGACGCAGGCCGTCGCCGCCGGCATCTTGGTCAATCTCGAATCGTTTCGTGAAGTCACTGAGCTCGCCAGCATCTCGCAGGAACTCGGCTTGCCGGCGCGGGTGGCGGTGCGGGTGAATCCGGACTTCGAGCTCAAGTCATCCGGCATGAAGATGGGCGGCGGGCCAAAGCAGTTCGGCGTGGACGCCGAGCAGGTGTCCGCACTGCTTGGCGAGATAGCGCGTCATGGCTTGTCTTGCGAAGGTTTTCATCTCTTCGCCGGTTCGCAGAACCTCAAGGCCGAGGCGATTGTCGAGGCACAGAACAAATCCTACGAACTGGCGCTGCGCCTGGCCGCAGACGCCCCGACACCCATCCGCTCCCTGAACCTCGGGGGTGGCTTCGGTATTCCTTATTTTCCGGGCGAGCAGCGGCTCGACCTCGCAGCCATCGGCGCCAACCTTGCGGCTCTGTCGCAGCGGGCGAGCGCCGATATGCCGTCTGCCGAACTGGTGATTGAACTGGGGCGTTACCTGGTGGGTGAAGCCGGCATTTATGTTACCCGGGTGGTCGACCGCAAGATATCGCGCGGCCATATATTCCTTGTGGTGGACGGCGGCTTGAACCATCATCTCGCGGCCTCCGGTAATTTCGGCCAGGTGATCCGCAAGAATTATCCGGTCGCCATTGGCAATCGCATGGGTGCAACGGAAAAGGAATCCGCCTCGGTGGTCGGCCCACTGTGTACGCCATTGGATCTGCTGGCGGATCGCATGGAACTGGCGAGTGCCAAGCCCGGCGACTTGGTGGTAATTTTTCAGTCAGGCGCCTATGGTGCCAGCGCCAGCCCGCAGGGTTTTCTTGGCCATCCTGCCGTGGTGGAAGTACTTGTTTAGTCACTTGTGATTCAAGTCCGCGGGCTTGGGGGAAACTTATTCGGGTGCCGGCTCCCTGGATAGTTGCCTGGGATTGGACTACCTTGCTTGTTCCATAGCATGCTCACGGCGCCTTGTCCGGCTGCAACGTCTGTCGCGCACCCGGCAGTGTGGGGGTGGTAATGAGTGGCCGGGTCGCGGCTGGATGCACATATTCCCGTATTGGCGCGAGCTCCATGCCGCTGTTGGCGGTGCCGGGTGACCGGTAGCTTCGATGCAGCGGGCTTTCCCGCCTGATCCGGTAATCCTGCCGGTCGGCCAGGACAAAGCTCGCGGCATCGACGTTGGGGTTGTTGATGAACTCGCCGTCGATGCCGGTGTTGAGCGGCCGCTTGCCCAGCAGCAGGTTGTTGTAAGCCTTGACGATCTGGGCACCGGGTCTGACGATCAGGAAACTGCCACCCTCGGGCCGGTCGTTGATCAACGTATTGTTGATCAGGTAAAGCTCGTTGTCCGGGTGCTGGTAGCCCTCCGCGCCGAATGAAATGATATTGGGGTTTTCCGTGGCGGCGCTTTGCTGGATGATGTTGCCGATCACATAGGCAATCCCCCCGTTGGGAAACTCCAGTTCATAGCTGGCGCGGCCACCGCTTTCGTCGGTGAGGCGGTTGTAAAGGATGTGGTTCTCGGCGGCACGGCTCTTCAGCAGATGGCCGCCTTTGCCGTGATGAAAATAACTGCCAACGACGCGCAACTTCTTGATCGCCCCGATGTAGATGTTGTGATTGTGGCCTTCGCTACGGCCATTGTGGCCGAATTCGCTGTCTTCGATATCCAGCTCGCCGTCGCCTCCTCCCGTGAGGATGCCGTTTTCATTATCATGAAAGTGACAGTTGCGGACGATCAAACGGCCCCTCTCGAAGCGGATGCCCGCGCCGTTTTTATCAGGCACGCGAGCACCCGTGAATTCGATGTTCTCGACGGTGATGTCACCTCCGCGGACAACCCAGATGGCTTTTTGCTCGGCGCTGGCGCCGGCGGCAATCAGGCGCGGGCGCCCGCCAACGCCGCGCAGGGTCAGCTTGTTCTGCGTCCAGATGGCGACGTCACCCATATAGTCGCCGGCCTCGATTTCAATGATGTCGCCGTCCCGTGCCAGGGCGGCAGCGGCCGCGATAGTGCGGATTGCCAGTTGCGGGCCGACCCGCAGGATGCGCGCGGTCCCGCTTGCCGACTGTCCTGCTGCTTCAGCAGCAGGGGCCTTGGCCGGCATGACGATCAGTTTGCCGCTGGCATCGCGACGAATTTCGCCCAGATAGGGTGAAGTTGGCGGGAAGGTGTCGGCGGCGGCCGCGAACGAGTTAAGGCCAAGGGCTGGAACGGCGAGCAGGGCACATAGCAATCCTGCAGTTGCCCAACCGCCGATTTTTCGGGGGCCTGCTGTATGGCTATCGGTGAGAACTTTCATCAAGCGTTCCTCCGTCGGCTGATCGTCTGAAGACAACTATTGAGGATAATACGGTTCTCGGCACACCACCACTCTGATTCTCCTGCGCATGAACCTGCTCTTTCTTCTGAAAAAGTTCTTGTCGGTCATTTTGCTGCCGCCATTGCTGCCCCTGCTCTGGATCGCTGCGGGACTGCTGCTGTTGCGCCAGCGGCCACGACTGGGACGGGCCTTGGCCTGGAGCGGTCTGTTGCTGGCCCTGCTGCTGACCACGCCAGCCGGCGTCAAACTTCTGGTGCGACCCCTCGAAAACCTGCCGACCTTGCAGGAGCAAGACCTGGCTGCCGGACAGGCGATTGTCATTCTTGGCGGCGGGCAGCGGCGCTATCTGGCCGAATATGGTGGTGCAGCGCCGAATCACATCACCCTTGAACGACTGCGCTATGGGGCGCGGCTGGCGCACTATAGCGGCTTGCCCGTCATGCTGAGTGGCGGAGCTGTCATCGACGGCTATGATTCAGAAGCGAAAATCATGGCCGAGAGCCTGCACCGGGACTTTGGCGTCGCACCGCAGTGGATAGAGGCCAGTTCGCGGGATACGCAGGAGAACGCACGCTTTTCCGCGAATATTCTCGAAGCAGCCGGCATCCGCCGCATCGTGCTGGTCACGCACGCGGCGCACATGCGGCGGGCGGTCAACGAGTTCGCCGCACAAGGGATTGCGGTGATCCCGGCACCCACTGCCGCCTTGTTTGCCGATTCCGACCCGGATTGGCCCTCCGACCTGATACCCAGCCCATCAGCGGCCTATGCCGGATGGTATGCAACGCACGAATGGCTGGGGCTGGCGGCGCAGGCGCTACGCCTGCGCCTGTCGCCCTAGATCGCGGGCGGAACCCCGCGCGGCTTGCGCCCGGCGCGCGCAGCCAGCGCATCGAAGAGGGGGCGCGGCAGAATTCTTAGCAAGCGGGCGACGAGGCTCATCTGCCAGGGCACTACGGCGAAGCGGGCGCCCCGGTCGATGGCGGCGACCATGCTGCTGGCCGCCTGCTCGACCGGCATCAGGAAGGGCATGGGATAGGGGTTCTGCTCGGTCATTGGTGTGGCGATGTAACCGGGCGCCAGCGTCACGACCTTGACGCCGCTGCCGCGCAGTTCGACGCGCAGGCTTTCCAGGTAGGTGATGGCCGCCGCCTTCGATGCGGAATAGGCGCCGGCACCCGGCAAACCACGAATGCCGGCTACCGAGGCGATGCCGACCAGCCGGCCCCGGCCGGCCGTGCGCATGGCGGCGACGAAGGGCTGGAAGGTGTGCACCATGCCCATGACGTTGGTGTCGAAGACGCGCCGGAAGGCGGACAGATCGGCGGCCTCTTCGGTCAGCGTACCGACCGAGACGCCGGCATTGGCGATGACGATGTCGGGAACGCCGGCGCGGGCAATGAAGTCCGCCCCCGCCGTCGCCAGCGCGGCCGCATCGGTGACATCCAGGGGATAGAGGTGGCAGGTGGCAGTCTTCAGTTCGACCACCAAAGCCTGCAAGGCCGCTTCGCGCCGCGCTGCCAGCCCGAGGATTGCTCCGCGCGCGGCGTAGTGACGTGCCAGCGCCACGCCGATGCCCGACGAGGCACCGGTGATAAAGACGCGCAAAGCTTGTGTCAGGGGATTACTTCTTGATTTCGGCGCGGCTCTTGGCGATCAGGCCGTCGACAGTCTGCAATTTATCGCCGAAGGATTTGATGTTGATTGGCTTGTATTTGCCGCCGACGATGATCACCGGCACGCCGTCGACGCCATAGCCGCGGGTCATTTCTGCGGCACGCCGGACATTGGTTTCGACGGTGAACGATTTGTAGGTGTCGGCAAATTTCTGGCGGTCGACACCCTGCTTGGCCACCCAGTCGAAGAGTATTTGCTCTTTGTTCAGATTCACCCGTTCCTTGAGCACGGCATGAAACACGGCGTCATTAAGCTTTTCGAGCAGGCCCATCGCTTCGAGGGTGTAATAAATGCGTGCGCCGGGTAGGGAATTGTCGTTGAAGATGACCGGCACCTTCTTGAAATTCACGTCGGCGGGCAAGGTTTTCACCCAGGACTTCAGCAGGGGCTCGAAGTCGCCGCAATGCGGACAGCCATAGGAAAAGAACTCGACGGCCTCGACCTTGCCGCCCTTTTCGGTAGCTTGCGGTGTCGGCAGGCGGGCAAACTGCTTGCCTTCGACCAGCTCGGCGGCCAGCGCCGGCGTGGCGGCCAGAAAACTCATTGTAAAAATCGCCAGCAGGGTGTTCAGGAATTTCATGGGTGGTTCCTCCGCAGGGCCGCCCCAAGGGGGAACGGCCAAAAACAAGGAGCGGGCGCGGCCCGCGAACAACCGTCACCCCCTTCTTCAAGAAGGGGGGCGGGGGGATGTGGCCATACTATTCTTTGACCCGGACCACCGTGGCCGGGATGCCGTTCTGAGACAATTGACTGCGTGCGCGGTTCATTTCTTCCGGATTCGCATAGGGGCCGATCCGCACGCGGTGCATCGTACCCTTCTCCGGCACATCGGCTTCAAGGATGGACGCTTCGAAACCCTGCATGGCCAGGCGCGCCTTGAGGTTTTCAGCGTCGGCGGCTTTCTGAAAGGCGCCCACCTGCAGGAACAATCCCTGATTGGTTGTTGCCGCAGCCGGGGGCGGAGCTTGCAGCGGCGCGGACTGAGCGACTGGGGCCGCCGGTGCAGGGCCATCAGGCGTTGCGGATTTCTTGCCCTCGAGGATCTCGTAGAAATCGAACTTGCGCTCCATGGGCTTGTCGCCCGGCTTGCCCGGCAGGGCGGTGGGCGTCTGCGCACCTGTCGTGCCGGCAGCGTTTTCCTTCGGTTCCTGCTTGGCGACCCGATCGACAAACGGCAGTGGGGTCTTGTTCAGGTACCAGACCACCCCAAAGGAAATCAGCACGCCGATGACCAGCCCGAGCGCTACGCCGAGGAGCGTGCCGCCGCGCATGTTGCCGCGCATGTTGCCGTCTTGCCAGTCCCGAAAAGGGGATTCCCTTCGGTCACGCCGACTGTTGTTTATCGTGGTTTTCATAGGCATTACATGGAGTCCGGAGCCGAAACTCCAAGGAGGCGCAGACCATTGCGGATGACCTGGCGTACTGCCACCGCCAGGGCGAGGCGCGCCTGCTTCTGCGCTGCATCATCGACCAGCAGCCGCTCGGCGTTGTACCAGGCATGGAATTCCGCCGCCAGTTCGCGCAGCCAGAAGGCCACGGCGTGCGGCGCATAGTCGTGCGCGGCGCTGTCGATCAGTTCCGGGAAAGCCGCCAGCTTGGCGGCCAGGGCGAGTTCGCGTTCGCTGGCCAGCAACGCGAGGTCGGCCGCAGCCAGGGTGCGGGCTTCGCCGCCCCACTGCGCCAGCACCGAGCAGACGCGGGCGTGGGCATACTGGACGTAGTAGACCGGGTTGTCGTTCGACTGGCTCTTGGCCAGGTCAAGGTCGAAGTCGAGCGACTGGTCCTGCTTGCGCAGCAGGTAGAAGAAGCGGCAGGCATCGTTGCCGACTTCTTCGCGCAACTCGCGCAAGGTGACGTAAGAGCCGGAACGGGTCGACATCGACACCTTCTCGGTACCGCGGAACAGGCTGACGAACTGCACCAAGGCGACATCGAGCACCTTGTCGTCGAGTTCGAGCGCCTGCAGCGCGCCCCGGACGCGCGGGATATAGCCGTGATGGTCGGCGCCCCAGATGTCGACGAGCTGCGTGAAGCCACGTTCGAGCTTGTTGCAGTGGTAGGCGATGTCGGAGGCGAAATAGGTATACAGACCATTTTCGCGCTGCACGACGCGATCCTTCTCGTCGCCGAAATGGGTGGAACGGAACCACTTGGCGCCGTCCTGCACGTAGATGTGGCCGCGCTTTTCGAGCGCGCCAACCGCCTGTGCGACCATGCCGGTATCGTAGAGCGAGCGCTCCGAGAACCAGCAGTCGAAATGCACGCCGTAGGCTTCGAGGTCTTCGCGGCAATCGGCCAACTGCTCGGCAAGCACATGCTGGTGGATGTAATGCCATTCTTCGCCAAGCAGGTCCTTCGCGGCGGCGATCAGGCCGTCGAGATGTGCTTCCGGCTCCGCTTCCGCCGGCGGCACGCAGGCCAGCACGGCGGCGGTCGGGTGTACGTAACGGTCGGCGTGGGCGGTGCGGATCTGCCCGGCCATGTCGCGCACATATTCGCCCTGATAGGCGTTAGGCGGGAAAGCCACGCGCTCGCCGAACAGGTCCAGATAGCGCAGCCAGGTCGACACCGCGAGGATGTCCATCTGCCGGCCGGCATCATTGACATAGTATTCACGGCAGACCGTGTGGCCGGAAAACGCCAGTAGATTGGCGAGGCTCGCGCCGTAGGCGGCGCCCCGGCCGTGGCCGACATGCAGCGGGCCGGTCGGGTTGGCCGAGACGAACTCGATCTGCAGTTTGCCGGGCTTCTTGGCGCCGCGCCCGAAATCGTCGCCCTGCGCCAGCACGGCGGCCACCACCGCCGTCTTGGCGGCGGGTGCGACGGTCAGATTGATGAAGCCGGCACCAGCGACTTCGGCCTTGATGAGCCAGGGCGATGCGGGCAGTTCGCGCACCAGCCGCTCGGCAATCTGCCGCGGGTTCTGCTTGAGCGTGCGCGCCAGTTGCAGCGCCAGATTGCTGGCAAAGTCGCCGTGGCTGGCATCGCGCGGGCGTTCGAGATGGATTTCGGCGCTCGTGCCGGGCGCCACGCTGGCCAGCGCAGCGCGCAGCAGATCGGCAAGGTGAATCTTGATGTCGGCAGGTAGGGAGGGCATGGGCGGGGATTATAGCGCCCAGGAAAGTCGGCGCTGGTGGGACGGCGTGCCGTTCAGGGGGGTGCCGGCCTGCTGACCTTCGATGCGCCCCTGATTCCCGCGCCCTGCCCGCGGATCAGGCCGGGAGCGGACTGCGCATCAGGTGGTCGAAGGCCGACAGGCTGGCCTTCGCACCTTCCCCCATGGCAATGATGATCTGCTTGAACGGCACCGTGGTGGCGTCGCCGGCGGCGAAGATGCCGGGCACGGAGGTCTGCCCGCGCGCATCGATTTCGATTTCGCCACGCGGCGAAAGCTCGATCGCGCCCTTCAGCCAGTCGGTGTTCGGCAGCAGGCCGATCTGCACGAAGATGCCTTCGAGCTCGACGCGCCTGGTCTCATTGCTGATGCGATCCTGATAAACCAGCCCGGTCACCTTGCTGCCGTCGCCGACCACTTCGGTGGACAGTGCGCTGACAATCACCGTCACATTTGGCAGGCTGTGCAGTTTGGCCTGCAAAACCGCATCGGCGCGCAGCTTGCCGTCGAACTCGATCAGCGTGACATGGGCAACAATGCCGGCGAGGTCGATGGCCGCCTCGACACCGGAATTGCCGCCACCGATCACCGCCACACGCTTGCCCTTGAACAACGGGCCGTCGCAGTGCGGGCAATAGGCGACACCCTTGCCGCGATACTCCCTTTCGCCCGGCACGTTCATCTCGCGCCAGCGCGCGCCGGTGGCGAGCACCACGGTTTTGCTCTTGAGCACCGCACCATTGGCGAGCCGCAGCTCGTGTACGCCCTCACCGGGAATCAATGCGGTGGCGCGTTGCAGGTTCATGATGTCGACGGCGTATTCCTTGACGTGCTGTTCCAGCGCAGCCGCCATCTGCGGACCTTCGGTGCGCTGCACGGAAATGAAGTTCTCGATGGCCAGCGTATCGAGCACTTGGCCGCCAAAGCGCTCGGCCACCACGCCGGTGCGAATGCCCTTGCGCGCCGCGTAGATCGCCGCCGCCGCGCCACCCGGGCCGCCGCCGACGACCAGCACGTCAAAGGTATCCTTGGCGTCGAGTTTTTCGGCAGCGCGCGCCGCGCTGCTGCTATCGAGCTTGGCCAGAATCTCTTCCAGCGTCATGCGTCCCTGGCCGAACTGCTCGCCGTTGAGCAGAATCATTGGCACGGCCATCACCTGTTTTGCCTCGACCTCGGCGCGATACAGCGCGCCGTCGATCATCACATTGCTGACGCCCGGATTGAGCACCGCCATCAGGTTGAGCGCCTGAACGACGTCGGGGCAGTTGTGGCAGTCCAGCGAAACATAGGTTTCGAAGTGAAACTCGCCGGGCAGGGCGCGGATCTGCTCGATCAACGCGGCCTCGATCTTGGGCGGATGGCCGCCGGTTTGCAGCAGCGCCAGCACCAGCGAGGTGAACTCGTGGCCCATGGGCATGCCGGCGAAACGGATGCGCGCCGGCTCTCCCGCACGGCCGACTGAAAAGGAAGGCTGGCGCGCGTCGTCGCCATCCTCGCGCACGCTGACCTTGGGCGAAAGCGCGGCAATGTCGGCGAGCAGTGTCCGCATCTCGCCGGCGGCGACGCTGTCGTCAAGCGAGGCGACGAGTTCGATGGGTTGTTGGAGCTTTTCGAGGTAGGCACCGAGTTGGGCCTTGATATTGGTGTCGAGCATGGGGTTCTCCGCAGATGGATTGCAATGAAAAGGCGCCAGGTAGTCACTGCTGGCGCCTTTGCGCTGAAATCCCGTTCCCGAGGTCACCTCGGGAACGGCGCCAGCTTTAGATCTTGCCGACCAGATCGAGGGAAGGCTTCAGCGTCGCGGCGCCTTCCTGCCACTTGGCGGGACAAACCTCGCCCGGGTGGGCGGCGACGTATTGCGCGGCCTTCACCTTGCGCAGCAGTTCGGCGGCGTCGCGGCCGATGCCGAGATCATGGATTTCGCAGACCTTGATGACCCCCTGCGGGTCGATGACGAAGGTGCCGCGCAGCGCCAGGCCCTCTTCCTCGATCATCACGTCAAAGTTGCGGGTGATGGCGCCGGTGGGGTCGCCGATCATCGGGTACTGGATCTTCTTGATGGTGTCGGAAGCGTCGTGCCACGCCTTGTGGGTGAAATGCGTATCGGTCGAAACGCTGTAGCACTCGACGCCGATCTTCTTGAACTCGGGATAGACATCGGCCAGATCGCCCAGCTCGGTCGGGCAGACGAAGGTGAAGTCAGCGGGGTAGAAGAACACTATCGACCACTTGCCCTTGAGGGAAGCATCGGTGACTTCGACAAACTGGCCGTTATGGAAAGCTTTTGCCTTGAAGGGCTTGAGGGTGGTGTTGATCATGGACATATGAAGTGCTCCTTGGTTATGTTTGCGTTGAAGTGATAGGAAAAATCGTTTGGTGGAACGCATATTAGCCACTGCTTATCAATCAATCTAATTGATTGAATCCATAGCATTGATAGCGCATGGCTATTGCTTGGGCAGCTTGTGCGGATTTGCCGACGCTGGCGCGTCGGGGCGGGCATTCAAAACACGCCATCCCATCCACGGCGCAACCTTGACAAGCAAGGGGTCCCGCCGGGATAATCCCGCCCCTCTATTGGTGATGTAGCTCAGTCGGTTAGAGCATCGGATTCATAATCCGGGGGTCGGTGGTTCAAGTCCACCCATCACCACCAGTATTCAAGCGGCCCTCCGGACGGAGGGCCGTTTTTTTGTACGGATTATGTGAAGGGCAGGACCTGTGGGACCAACCGTTTGCCTGTCCAGGTTTACGCTGACGCCGGCCCCTGTATCTCCAGCTTGCGCATCTTTTCCCAAAGGTTCTTGCGGCTGATGCCGAGTTCGCCAGCGGTGTCGGCGATGCGTCCGCCGTGGCGGGCGAGGGCCTGCTGGATGTAGCGCCGCTCGCTGTCGGCGAGATAGCTGCCCAGTGTTGGGGAAATGTCCGGGGTGTCGGCACCCTCCCCTTCAAATTTTCCGCACAGCATGTCAACGGTGATGACTTCGGCATTGCCCAGGATGCGGGCGCGTTCGAGACAGTGGCCCAGTTCGCGCACATTGCCGCGCCAGGGCCGTTCCAGCAAAGCCTGCTCCGCAGCGGGATGGAGGCGGGGCGGCGGTCCGTCGGCAATAAATTTTTCCATCAGGCGGCCAGCCAGCCAGAGGATGTCTTCCTTGCGCTCGCGCAACGGCGGGATATCGATCTGCACCACGTGAATGCGGTAATAGAGATCCTCGCGAAACTTGTCTTCCTCGACCATGGTGCGCAGGTCGCGGTGCGTGGCGCAGATCAGACGGATGTCGATCGGGATGACCCGGTGGCCGCCGACGCGCACGATGACCCGTTCCTGGATGGCGCGCAGCAGTTTGATCTGCATGCCCAGTGACATGTCGCCGATTTCGTCGAGGAACAGGGTGCCGCCGGCGGCCTGCTCGAAACAGCCCTTGCGCTCCTTGATGGCGCCGGTGAAGGCGCCTTTTTCGTGGCCGAACAGCGCGTCCTCCATCAGCGACTCGGTGACGGCGCCGCAATTTACCGCAACGAAGGGCTGGCTCCCCGTGGGGTCGGCATGGCCATGCAGGGCGCGGGCGACGACTTCCTTGCCGACGCCCGATTCGCCGGTGATGAGCACCGAGCGTGCCTGGCCGGCAATGCGGGGCAGCATGGCCTCGATGCGGCGCATGGCGCTGGAAATGCCCAGCTGCGGCGCGCCGGTCGTCTCGGGTGTGGCGCGCGAGCTCAGCAAGCGCACCTTGTCGAGCAGCAGCGGCACGTTGAGCGGCTTGGTCAGATAGTCCTCGGCACCCAGCTTGAGCAGGCGCACGGCCTGGTCGATGGCGCCGTGGCCGGTGATGAAAAGAAAGGGCGGCAGTGTCTGCCCCGACTTCTGCAACTCGGTGAAGAGTTCCTCGCCCGAGATGTCGGGCAGGCGGATGTCGCTGATGACCAGTTGGTAGCCCTTGTGCAATAGTCCCGCCAAAGCCTCACGGCCGCGCTGAAACCAGTCACAGGCATAACCTTCCATGTCGAGCCGCTCGATCAGCGCCTCGCCCATGATGGTGTCGTCTTCGATCAGGCAAACTTTTGGTTTCACGTCGGTCTTTCCAATGTGGTCGGCGTCCCGCCAGCGCCGACTTTCGCAGACTGTGCGGTTACCTCGTAGTGCAGGGGCAAATTGATCAGGAAGCGTACTTCACCCGCGTCACACTCGACGGCGATACGGCCGCCGAGTTGATTGACGGTCTGGTAACTCACCCATAGCCCCAGGCCGTGGCCACCATCGCGACCCGACACAAAGGGCTCGAACAAGTGGGCCAGAATTTCTGGCGTTGGTGGTTCGCCCACATTGGCGACGAGGAGTAGCAGTTGATCACCGTTCGCGTGCGCTTCCACGCGAACCGTATCACCGGGTTGGGTGGCCTCGATCGCGTTGAGCAGCAGATTGATCAGCACCTGCCGGACGAAACCGGCCGGCAGCGGCAACGACTCCGCGATGTCGATGTCGAAGGCGAGTTGCAGCGATTTCCGGGAGGCCTGCGGTTCGACCAGCGTACGGATGTCTTCGAAGTCCTGCCGGTTCAGGTCGCGTGACTGGACCCGTGCCTGCACCAGCAAGGCGCCCACGGTTTCGGTGATCTGCTGCAGGCCGCGTTCGAGCAGTGCGACGGTGCGGGCCGTCGGCGGATCGAGCGGGCCGCGCTGCTTGAGCGTGTCGAGCGCCATCAGCATGCCACCGAGGGGATTGTTGACCTCGTGGGCAATGCCAGCAGCGAGCCGGCCGACCGCCGCCAGGCGCTCGGATTGCATCACTTCACGCTCAAGCGCGGTCTTCTGGCGGATCTCGGTCGCCGCTTCGCGATAGGCGGCGAACAGCTGGCCCAGTTCATCGTGAAACGCATACAGATCAGGGCTAAGGTCGGCGGGCGCCCCATGCACGATCTCGCTCATGCCATGCGCCAGCTGCACCAAGGGTTCGGCCATGCGCCGGCCCCAATACCAGTTCAGCGGCAGCAGGATCGCCAGCACCAGTACACCCATGCCGGCGCCACCGAGGGCAAAACCATAAAAGCGCGGCAGGAACACGTTCTTGGAATGGGTGATGACCAGTGTGCCAAGGAGCTTACCTTCCTCGGCAACCGGTATCGTCACATACAAATAGTCCGAATCAGGGAACTCGAAGACGCCTTTGAAATCCAGATTCGCTCTAGCGAGCGCTTGCGCCAGTTTTGGATAATCGGCACCGAGGCTGGACAATTCCGCGAGCAATGGCATGATCCGCGGTGCCGAGGAAACCAGTACTTTGAGGTCGCGGTCGATAACGAAAATTTCCTTGGCCTCCAGCGGTAGATCCGGCCGGTCCTCATGGAAGGGAGCGCGCACGAGTTCAAAGGCACGCCAGGCGTCGTCATGCAGCAGCACCGGGAAAAGTGTCTTGGCCAGGGTGAAACCGAGGTTCTCCGAGCTGCTGACCAGGTCCTGCTTCAGGTAATCATAGGCGCGCAACATTGTCGCTGCCGAGACGGCCAGCGCCGTGGCTATGATGAGCGCACTGCCCCACAAGGGAATCTTGTGGCGGAAGCTCAGATCGAACAGCCGCATGTTTTTCGTCTGGCGTCAGTATTCGCCGAATGCGCGCATCATCACGACCACGCTGTCGTACAAGCTGCGATCGCCGGGGATGAAGCCATCATTGATGTTGAGGCGCGCGAGCAATACCTGGCCGGCCGGGTCGCTCGACATACCGAGCAGCACGCGCTGCATGGCGTCGAAATCCTGCGCCGCTACTGCACGATGGGCAACGAATGGGGGGAACCCGTATTCGGCTGAGCGGCCGATGATGCGCGTACCCGCCGTCACTTCGGGTTTGACGCGGACCAGCGTGTCCCAGACAAAGCTGTCCATGGCCGCACCATCGGCCATGCCGGCAGCAACCGCCTCGATGGCCTTGCGGTGCGACCAGGTGAAAAAGGTTTTACGAAAGAAGGTGGCCGGATCCTCGCCAAGTTGCCGCACTTGATAGCGCGGCACCAGATAGCCGGTGTTGGAATAAAGATCGGAATAGGCAAACACGGCGCCCTTGAGGTCGGCCATGCTGTTGCGCTTGCGATCGTCGGCACCCACGACCAGATAGGAACGGTAGTAGGGCCGCCCCTGATTCAGTGGGACCGCCAGCAGACGCACCAAGTCCTTGAGGTAGAGGAAGGGATAGACGCACAGCCAGGCGAAATCGAGACGCCCCTGGTGCAGCAGGTCCATGGTTTCGCGGTAACTGTTGCGCGGCACGAATTCCACCGGCACCCCGAGTTTCACTTCAATGTAGCGGCGCCAGTCCGCCATCAGGGCGTGCTGGTCATGGACGAAAGCAGGGGTCAAGCCAACCCGCACCGTGCGACCCGGTGTGGTCTGGGCCAGCACCCGGCCCGGACCCAGCATGCCGGCGAGTGCGCCGGTGACTAAGGAACGCAATATCCTGCGGCGGCCGCGATTACCGTCTGGTAACTCGATGGGCTTCATATCAGTGACTCCGTTACTGATTGGTAACCGATTATAGGACTACGTTTGCGGACACAGCATGACGGAAAGCATTAATAACCATACTTTGGATTGAGATTTGGCCCGCCGCGCCTCTGTGGCATGGTTCATGCGTGATATTCAGCGAGACGCGCCAGATTAACGGTGTGTCGTGCTTGCAAATGACTGTATCGCTGCTGCCCTGCAACAAACCAGAATGAGGGGGAAATACGCTTGACTCTCCACCAGATACGCACCGTGATCGCCGGGCTGCTGCTCTTTGCCGTGGTGCTGTTCCCCGCCTATGCGCAGGAAGAAAAGACCAGCGCAGCGATGACGCCCGAGCTCCTCGAAAAGATCCGCAAATCCAACAACGAGTGTTTCGCCTGCCATTCCGAGGAAGGATTCAAGAATCCACCGAAGGTGGAGATGGATCTAGTAAAGCTGCGCACGCTGGTGCAGGACACCAAAGCTTTCAACGGCTCCAACCATGGACTGATGGAATGCAAGCAGTGCCACGGGCAGGGCTACAACGATTTTCCTCACGAGGCTGAAGCAAGCGCCAAGCTCAGTCCCTGCGAAGAGTGCCACGCCGTCAAGGTGCTGAAAATCGAAATGCAGTTCGATGCCTCGGTGCATGCGGTCAACGTCAAAGAAAAATTTACTTGCAACACCTGCCATAGCCCGCACATCGACTTGATCGCTTCCAAGCTGATCGATCCGCGCAAGATCGTGGCGCAGGACAATCGTCACTGCCTGGACTGCCACGACTCTGACCTGCAGTTTGCCAAATTCGCCCCGGATGACGAAAAAACCCTGCTCAAGAAGGCGCGGCCGAACATCGACACCATTCATGACTGGTTGCCGAATACCCGCCGGCACTGGCAGAGGGTGCGCTGCATCGAATGCCACACACCGGAAGGCAAGGGCGGAAAAATCCTTTCGCACCAAATCATGGACAAGGAAAAGGCCGAGAAGAAATGCCTGGCCTGCCACAACACCAACAGTTCGCTGATGACCCGCCTGTATCGTCACCTGATCAAGGAAGAGCAGCAGAAACTGGGCTTCGTCAATAGCGTCATTCTCTCCAATTCCTACGTGCTCGGCGCAACGCGCAATCCGCTGCTTGACGCCGTCCTGATGATCACTGTCGGAGCATTGCTCCTTGGTTTGTTGCTACACGGTCTAGGCCGGATCGTCGTCCGCCTCATGCAAAGGAGAAACAACCATGGCTGAGCGCGAATACCTGATCTCGCTGTGGATCCGCGTCTGGCACTGGATCAACGCGATCCTGATTCTGGTCCTGACGGTCACCGGCATCAGCCTGCACTTCGCCGACCCCAATCTGCCGCTGGTTGAGTTTGCACTGTCGGTACGGCTGCATAACATTGCCGGCGTGACGCTGATCTTTGCCTATCTGTTCTTTGTCATCGCCAACATCGTCAGCGGCAACTGGTGGCAGTTCGTGCCCAAGCCGCCCGGCATCATGCAACGCGCCATGGCGCAGGGCCGCTGGTATGTTATCGGGATTTTCAAGGGTGAGCCTCATCCGCACACCCCATCAAAAACCACCCACTTCAATACGCTGCAGTCGCTGACGTACTGGAGTGTCATGTATCTGGTCATGCCGGTCGTCATCGTCACCGGGCTGATCTACCTCTATCCGGAATTCGCGCCGGACCAGTTGTTCGGGTATGACGGCCTGCTGCCCGTGGCGCTGCTGCACTACCTGTCGGCAGCAGTGATTCTGTTGTTCATGTTGTCTCACATCTACCTGGGCACGACCGGCAAGACTGTCGGCTCAATGTTCAAGATGATGATTACCGGCTGGCACGAGCACTAACAACCCACTCTCGTCTCGGCATATTCGCAGGCCTCACCAATAGAGAGGAAATGCAAATGAACTTCGTTAAAAGCTCAATCACTCTGGCTGTTGTCGCTACTCTGGCAAGCTCCGGCGCCTTCGCGCAGGAAAAGAAAGAGAAGCCAAAACCCTTCAAGCCGGTGACCGTGACCGCAATCAAAGCCGCCGCCGCACCGACACTTGACGGTGTCGCGGATGACGCCGTATGGAAAAGCGCTCCCGTCCTGAACTTCAAGGCCGTCAAAGGCGTCAACTTCAAGGACAACAAGGGTGATACGCAAGGCACCTTGCAGGTGGCCTACTCGGCGGACATGCTCTACATGCTGATCACTTACGATGACCCGACCCTCTCGGTGCGGCGCAGCCCCTACGTCAAGAAAGCCGATGGTTCCTGGGAAAAGCTGAAGGATCCGGACGACAAGGGTGGCGACAACAACAAGTATTACGAAGATAAGCTGGCCGTGATCTGGAACATTGACGACAGCATCTTCGGCTTCAACGAGCGTTTTTCCTGCCAGGCCGCATGCCATGGCGGCGAGCCTGGCAAGCCCTACGGCAATAAATACACCGGCGAAGAAGGTGAGCTGGGCGACATGTGGCACCTGAAATATGTACGTGGCGGCGTGATCGGACAGATCGACGACCAGTATCTTGACCACACACGTTTTGATCCGGTCAAGGCACCCGGCGCCGGACGCAAGTCCGATCCAAAGCTCGGCGGCGGCTACGAGGACATCAAGCTGGTCAACGGCAAGCCGGAGTTCATGAACAAGGACGCCAAGGCCGCCAACAAGGGTGGCACTTACTGGCTGAAGACGGAAGACAAGGTTGCCTTTGACGACTCGAAATTCAAGGTCGGGGACGAAGTCGCTTCCGTCGTGATCGCCCCGTTCACCGGTGACCGCGGCGATATCGCCACTGGCGCCAAATGGGCTAATGGCAAATGGACGATTGAAATCGCCCGCAAGCTGGTCACCGGCTCGAAGTTCGATGTGAACTTCAGTGACCTGAACAAGGGTTATGGCTTCGGCCTGGGCCTCTTCGACAACGCCCAGGTGCGCCACGCCTACACGCAAGAGCCACTGATTCTGAAGTTCCAGAAGTAAATAAATCCTGAAACCGGTTTTCCGCCGCCCGCGGTGGAAAACCGGACAACTCAGGGCCCGGCTGGGTCACTTTTTCAAGGATTGACTGATCCAGTATGCTGCGATGCACATGTATTTGGAGAGGAAAACTTCAATGAAACTGACAAGGCGCTCTTTCATTCAAGGGTCTGCCGCTGCGGCAACCCTTTTTATGGTGGGCGGATTGCATGCCGCTCAACCCAAAACCAGCGCCATCGTGATTCGCGACGGCGAGCCTGCCAGCCCGGCCAAGGGTGACTGGGTGGCCAGTTGTTGCCAGGGTTGCACGGCCTGGTGCGCAATCGAGATTTTTGTCCAGGACGGTCGTGCCGTCAGGGTGCGCGGCAACCAGCTCAGTAAAGCAAACGGTGGTTACGTGTGTCCGCGCGGCCATTTGATACCGCAGCAAACCTATGATCCGGATCGCATCAAGGTGCCGATGAAGCGCACCAACCCGTTGAAGGGGCGCGGTGTCGATCCGAAGTTTGTTCCCATCAGTTGGGACGAAGCGCTCGATATGGTCGCCGACAAGATGATCGAGCTGCGCAACAACAACGAGCCACACAAGCTGACCTACATTCGCGGGCGCTATTCCTCGACCGCCACCCAAATTCTTTACGGGGCGCTCCCTGCCGTATTCGGCACCCCCAACTATTTTTCGCACAGCTCGATCTGCGCCGAAGCCGAAAAAATGGGCCCCGGCCTGACGCAGGGTTTCTTTGGCTACCGCGACTACGACCTGGCTCGCACGCAATGCCTGGTGATCTGGGGTTGCGATCCGGTTTCGTCGAACCGCATGGTGCCGGCGGCCATCGCCAACCTGAGTGGCATCATCGATCGCGGCACCCTGATTACCGTCGATCCGCGTCTGTCGACCTCGGCAACCAAGTCGCATGAATGGCTGCCGATCAAAGTCGGTACCGATGGCGCGTTGGCCAGTGCCATCGCCCATGTGCTGCTCGTTGAAGGACTATGGAACAAGGCTTTTGTCGGCGACTTCAAGGAAGGCAAAAACCTGTTCGTGGCCGGCAAGATGGTCGATGAAGCGGCCTTTGCGGAAACCGAGACCAACGGCCTCGTCAAGTGGTGGAATCTTGAACTGAAAGACAAGACCCCCGTCTGGGCCGAGAAGGAAACATTGATTCCGGCTGCGCAGACGCTTCGCGTTGCGCGCCTGATGGCCAAGTCCGCGCCCCAGACCGCCGTCTGGATGGGACCGGGCGTCGGCATGAACCCGCGCGGTACCTATGCCTCGATGGCGGTGCATGCCCTGAACGGCTTGCTCGGCTCGATCGACGTCGAGGGCGGCGTGCTGCAAACCAACAGCGTGCCGCTGGGCGCCTATCCAAAATACGACGCCTATCTGGACGAAGTCACCAAGAAATACGGCAAGGGTAAAAAGATCGATGGGCGCGGCGACAAGGACATGCCGGCCATGATGAACGCGCGGCCCGGCAGTGGCGTGGTCGCCAACAATATCGCCAACACCATGCTGAAGGATCCGGATGCCGTCAAGGTGCTGCTCAGTTCCTGGTCCAATTTCAACTTCTCCTGCACCGACCCGGCGCGCTGGGACAAGGCGCTTTCCAAGTTGCCGTTCTTTGCCCATATGGTCACCAATGCCTCGGAAATGACGCAGTTTGCCGACGTGGTGTTGCCCTCGACCTTCAATGCCACCGAGGGTCTGTCGGTCATTACCAATAACGGCGCGACGCATGGCTTTGCTTCCATCCAGCAGCCGGCGGGCAAGCGTTTGTGGGATGTGAAGCAGGAAGAGACCGAGGTTTGCTGGCTGCTGGCCGCCAAACTCAAGGCCCGCGGCTTCGCGAATCTCTACGATTACTTCGCCACCGAGTTCAAGGACCCGGAAACCGGCAAGACGGCGAGCAACGAGATGGAGTTCAGCGAAATCCTGGCCAAGATCTCCAGCGCAACAATGTGGATGCCCAAGGAGCCGCTCAAAGGCGACAAGCTTTCCGGCTGGGCGGACTTCAAGAAGAAGGGCATTTACAACACGCAGCAGTACACATTCAAGAAGGGCTGGGGCGGCAAGTTCAACACGGCCACCAAGAAATTCGAGTTTTTCAGCGAAACCATGAAGAAGGGTTTGCTGGAGCACGCGACCAAGCACCAAACCACGGTCGACGACATTCTCAAGGTTTCCGGGTATCTGGCCCAGGGCGATCTGGCCTTCGTGCCGCACTATGAACCACCGAAGCGCCATGGCAGCCTCAAGGACTATCCCTTCGAGTTTGTCGATTACAAGTCGCGCCTCAACCGCGAGGGCCGTTCGGCCAACCTGCCCTGGTACCAGGAGTTCAAGAAGCTCGACGACGGCGATGTGTCGTGGGGCGATGTGCTCAAGATGAATCCTGTCGATGCCAAGAAGCTGGGTCTGAAGACGGGCGACACGGTCAAGGTTTCCTCCATGGCCGGTGCAATTGTCACCAAGCTCAAGCTGTGGGAGGGCATCCGTCCGGGAACGATCACCAAGGCCTTCGGCCAGGGGCACTGGGCCTATGGCCGGATTGCAGCAAAGGACTATGCCAAGGCGCAGCCACTCGGGGGCAACAACAATGAAATCCTTGTTGATGACTACGATCGTCTGAGTGGCTCCACAGCCCGCAATGGCGGATTCACCGGCGTCAAGGTTCAAAAAGTCTGATCCCCGCACGCACAAATTCACTAGGAGATAAATATGCCTAAATTCGGTATGGTCATCGACCTGCAAAAGTGCGTCGGCTGCGGATCTTGCGCCCTCGCCTGCAAAGCAGAAAACAACACCCGCTCACGCGGTAACGCTCAAAGCTACAACTGGGCCGACTTCATCAGCAAGACCGAGGGGATTTTCCCCAACACCAAGCATTTCACGATGCCGGTGTTGTGCAACCACTGCTCGGAACCGGCGTGTATCAAGAGTTGTCCGACCGAACCGACGGCCATCTTCAAGACGCCGGAAGGTTTTGTGCTGATCAACGAGGAACTCTGTGTCGGCTGCCAGGCCTGCCAGCAATCGTGTCCGTACAGCTCGCCCACGCTGGATGATCGCAGCCTTAATGGCGAGACCTACAGCGTGCTCAGCTTCAACCCGAAGCGTCGCCCAACCCAGCCGCAATGGGCGGACAAGGTGGCAATGATTCCGGGTTGCACGGCGTCCGGGGTGGAAACTGCCGAGAAGTCCGGCGCGGCCGCACCCAACCTGAATCACTACGAATCGGAAAATTCGTATGCGATTCGCAACCAGAATGTGGTGGAAAAATGCACTTTCTGCCATCATCGCGTCAGTCACGGCCTGCAGCCCGCTTGCGTCGAAGTTTGTCCATCCAAGGCGCGCATTTTTGGTGACCAGCTGGATGCGGGCTCTGAGATCGCGAAGATCCTGGCGAAAGAGAAAACCTTCCGCCTGCAGGAGGACAAGGGAACAAAGCCGAACGTGTATTACATCAACAAGTACAGCCCCCGCGCCTGAAATTGGCCGGGTTTCAACAGGGAGGCAGGGCGCGCCCTGCCTCCCTTTTTACTGGGAAACAGAATGTCAGACTCTGAAAATCGGATTGCCCTGGCGCGCGAAGACCTGTGCCGCTACATTGCCGCGTGCTACTACCAGCCTGAACCCGCTTTCGCCGAAGAGGGCGTTTTCGTCACCCTGCTCGACGCCGCCAAACTGGTCCACCCCGACCTGGTGCCCCATGCGGAAAAGCTGGGTGCAGAGTTCGCTAGCGCGGCAACGGCAGACCTGCTGCTTGATTACACCCGCCTGTTCCTCGGCCCTTCACACATCCTGGCCAAGCCCTACGGATCGTTCTGGCTGGAGGGTCAAAAAACGCTGATGGGCGAAAGCACCATGGCGGTCCTCGATCTCTACCGGGAGGGCGGTTTCGACATGGATGATGAGTTCAAGGAACTCCCCGACCATGTTGCTGCTGAACTTGAGTTCCTCTACCTGCTGATCTTTCGCCAGAATGAGGCGCGCGCGAATGGCGATCTGGAACGGCTGAACGCGATGACTGCCCTGAAAAATCGTTTTCTCGCCGAGCATCTGGGCCGCTGGATCGGGCCTTTTACCGATACCGTCAAGGAAGGTGCGGAAAGCGTTTTCTACCGCCAGCTTGCCGAACTCACCGCATTGTTCGTCAGCATGGAAATGCGCGCCGAAGAGGTTGATTCAGCGCTGCACTAAGCGATCTTAGAAAGTCGGCGCTGGTAGGACGGCGTGCCCCGCATGGGGCACGCCGATGCCTGGTTTATTGCGCCAATTTCCGCACCAGCGAACGCAGTCCGGTCACCGGCCAGCTGCCTTTTGGCAAGCGGGGCAGTGGTGCAACGCTAGCGACCACGATCAGCGGCAACTTGTAGTCTTCCGGATGGTTCGTACCATGCAACTGCGCGTGGCCCGCATGATCGCTGGTCACGACGATCACGAAGCTGCCGCGCTGGCGCAGGTCGTCGAACAGGGGCGCGAGGCTGGCATCGATAGTGGTCAGTTCGTCGAGGTATTCTTGGGAAAGCCAGCCGAAATCTCCACCCGCCCATTCGAGCCCGCTCAGATGCAGGAAGGCGAAGCGCCGGCCCTCACCTTGAAAATAGGCACGTACCATGGCGATGCCTTCTTCCGGTTCGAGACCGTATTCATCGACTGCAGCATTTACCAGATAGCCAAGCTTGGGTTTTGAAAAGTAATAAGCGGTCCGATAGCCCGCCTGCCTGGCGTCGTCGAACAGCGTCGGCTTCGCGACTTGCGGTTCCCCCGGCTGCCAGTCGTTGTCGCGCTTGCCATTTTGCGCGGGCGGCAGTCCGGTCAGCATCGCCGCGTGGGCGATCAGTGTCTTCGGCGGCTCGGTGCTGCGTCCGTTCAGGGTGAAGCGGCCCGCCTGCATCAGTGCGTGCAGGGTCGGGCTGGTCTTGGCATTCAGCGCGGCCGGATGCAGCGCGTCGATGGACACGACAAGAACGCTGTCCGCAGCGCGGGCATACGCAGCTGCGCCGAGGAGTAATCCCAGAAACAGCAGCTTGACGATATGCGTACTCATTTTCCTCATCCCCTTTCGTACCAGCCCTTGCTGGTGTTGACCATGCGCACCAGCCACAGCATCACCGGTACTTCGATCAGCACGCCGACCACCGTCGCCAGAGCGGCGCCGGATTCAAAGCCATAGAGTACGATGGCGACGGCAACGGCGAGTTCGAAGAAGTTACTGGCGCCGATCATGGTCGAGGGGCCGGCGACATTGTGAGCGACGTGACAGCTACGGTTGAGCCAGTAACCAAGCCCGGCGATGAACAGCCCCTGGAGCAGGATGGGCACCGCGAGCATGGCGATGATCAGGGGCTGGTCGATGATGGCCTTGCCCTGGAAAGCGAACAGCAGCACCAGGGTCATCAGCAGTGCAGTAATCGACCAGGGGCTGATCTTTGCCATGGCAGCATCGAAATGCGCCTGCCCCTTCTTCAGCAGCGCCCGGCGCCAGAGTTGGGCCAGGGTGAGCGGGATGACGATGTACATCACCACCGAGAGAAAGAGCGTATCCCAGGGCACGGGGATGGCCGAGACGCCGAGCAGGAAGGCAACGATGGGCGCGAAAGCGAAGACCATTACCAGATCGTTGAGGGCGACCTGGGTGATGGTGAAGTTGGCGTCACCCTTGCACAGGTTGCTCCAGACGAAGACCATCGCCGTGCAGGGCGCGGCGCCGAGCAGGATCAGGCCGGCAATGTAGCTGTCGAGCTGGTCGGCGGGCAGGTACGGGGCGAAGACGTGTCGGATGAAAAGCCAGCCGAGCGCTGCCATGGTGAAGGGCTTGATGGCCCAGTTCACGAAGAGTGTAATGCCAATGCTGGTCTTCTGCCTGCGCACCTCGTGCAGGGAGTTGAAGTCGACCTTCATCAGCATCGGGATGATCATCACCCAGATCAGCAGGCCGACCGGCAGATTGACCTGTGCGAACTCCATGCGACCGAGCGCCTGGAACGGTGCCGGCAACCATTGACCTAGCGCGATGCCGATAATGATGCAAAGAAAAACCCAGACCGTCAGGTAGCGCTCGAAGAAACTCATGGGGGCATCGGCGACGGCCTTCGCGGTGGCTTCGCATTGCGCGGACACGTCAAGCTACCAAGTGAATTCGGCGCGCGGCGAAGCAGGCTTCGTCGGGACTCATGCCTTCGAGCGGCAGCGCGAGGAAGGCCTCGATGCGCCGTTTCAATTCCTGATAAGCCTGCTCGAAAGCGGTACGGCGTGCTGCCAGCGGCTCGACGTGTGCCGGATCGTCGATGCCCCAGTGCGCCGTGACTGGATGACCCGGCCAGACCGGACAGGTTTCCTTTGCCGCATTGCCGCACACCGTAAAAATGTAATTGAAAGTCGGCGCTGGCGAGATGAAATGCCCCGCATGGGGTACGGTGTTCTGGCCGAATTCATCCCACGACTTGCTGCGCGCCCCCGCGCAAGGAATGCCATGCCTTTGCAAGGTCTCGATGGCGACCGGGTTCACCTGCCCCGCCGGTTGGCTGCCGGCCGAATAGGCCTTGACGCGCCCCTTGCCGAGATGATTGAACAGCATCTCGCCGAGAATCGAACGCGCCGAATTGCCGGTGCACAGCACGAGGATGTTGATCGTCACGCGAACCAGCCCTCGACCTTGGCGCGCGCCGGCACGCCGCCGGCATGGACGACCTGGCCATCGATCACCACGCCCGGAGTGCTCATCACGCCAAAACCCATGATCTTCTGCAGGTCCTCGACCTTCTCCAATTCGATTTGCGCGCCCCTGGCCTGCGCGACTTCCGCAACCAACTTGTAGGTGTTCTGGCAGTTGGCACAGCCGGTGCCCAGGATCTTGATATTTTTCATGCGAGGCTCCTTACAGGACAGCATTGAAGACGATACCGACCAACAGTATTCCGGTAGCAACAATACCGGCGAAGGTGGCGATCAGCGGCAGTTTGAGTACCTTGCGCAGGATGATCATCTCGGGCAGCGAGAGCGCGATCACGCTCATCATGAAGGCGAGCACGGTGCCCAGTGCCGCGCCCTTGCCGAGCAGTGCCTCGACTACCGGAATGATGCCGGCGGCGTTGGTGTACATTGGTACGCCGAGCACAACGGCTGCCGGCAGCGACCACCACGGGGCATCCTTGCCCATGATGGCGGCCATGAAGTCCTGCGGCACGTAACCATGGATCGCCGCGCCGACGGCGATGCCGAGCAGAATCCAGCGCCAGACCCGGCCGACAATTTCCTTCACGTGGGAGACGCCGGCGGCGATGCGCTCGGCCCAGAGGAGTTTTGTTGCATCGTAGTCCGCCGACTGGCTGGCCTGCATGGCCCGCACCCAGTCTTCAAGGTGTTTTTCCATGCCGAGCCGGCCGATCACCAGCCCCGCGCCGATGGCCACGCTGAGTCCGAGTCCCAGATAAAGCAGGGCGACCTGCCAGCCGAACAGGCCAAACAGCAGCGCCAGCGCAATTTCATTCACCATCGGCGCCGCGATCAGGAAGGAAAACGTCACGCCAAGTGGTACGCCAGCCGACAGGAAGCCGATGAACAGCGGCACCGCCGAGCAGGAACAGAACGGCGTAACCACGCCCAGACCGGCCGCCATGACATTGCCGATGCCGAGCCGCCGCCCGGCCAGCAGCGCACGGGTGCGCTCCGGCGTGACGAAGGTGTGGATCACGCCCATGACGAAAACGACGCCGGTGAGCAGCAAGAGGACTTTCGGCGTGTCATAGACGAAGAAGTGGATCGCCTCGCCCAGATGCGTACTGCGGTCGAGTCCCAGCGCGCCTACCAACGCATCCGCAAAGGGCAGCAGGTTCGCGTAGGCGGCAACCCAGGCAACCAGTCCCAGCAGCAGCCAGCCCCAAGGGGCGCGTCGTGCGCCGCCGTTGTCGGCAAGCGTGCTCATGCCAGGCTCCTGGTGCGACGCTTGGTTATGGTGGCGACCTGCTGCGTCTGCGGCAGGCAGGCTGCGCCCTGGCAGCAGTTATCCGTCAGGAAGGCAATCAGATCGTCCATCACTGCATAGTTGGCCGCATAAATAACAAACCGCCCTTCCTGCCGCGACGTGACCATGCCCGCCTGCGCGAGGGCCTTCAAGTGGAAGGACAGGGTGTTGGCCGGTATTCCCAGCTGGGCGCCGACATCCCCCGCCGCCAGACCGGTCGGCCCGGCCGTAACCAACAGACGGAAGACCTTCAGGCGAGTTTCCTGGGCAAGCGCGGCAAGGGCATCGACAGCGGTGGCGGGCGTCATCATTTTGATATTTCCAGAAACATGGAATCATTATGGCAAAAAAACAGGGGCAGCGCCCCCGATTTTTTGCTTGCCCGTCTTCACACCAGCGCGCTAAGCGTCCACTCACTCGCCCAGATACGCAGCCCGCACGCGCGGGTCGGCAAGTAAATTCTCGGCTGTGTCGGCCAGCGTGATTTCGCCGCTTTCCATCACATAGCCGCGCGAACAGGTTTGCAGGGCAAGCCGGGCGTTCTGTTCAACGAGGAAAATCGTCACGCCTTCGGCAGCGACGGCGCGGATCACTTCGAACACCTTCTCGACCATCAGCGGCGCCAGTCCCATCGAGGGTTCGTCGAGCAGCAGAAGTTTGGGCCGGCCCATCAGTGCGCGCCCGATGGCGAGCATCTGCTGCTCGCCGCCGGACAGGGTACCGGCAACCTGCACCGCGCGTTCCTTGAGGCGCGGCAGCATCTCGAAGATGCGTTGCAGGTCGAGCTCTATCTCGGCCTTGTCATTGCGGTGATAGGCGCCCATCGTGAGGTTTTCGGCGACCGTCAGCCGGGCGAAGATGCCACGCCCTTCGGGTACCAGTGCCAAGCCGTGGCGAATCAGATCATGGCTCTGCATCTGATCAAGCCGCATGTCACGGTAGCGCATTTCGCCACTAGACGGGATCATGCGGGCGATTGCCTTGAGCGTCGAGGTCTTGCCTGCGCCATTGGCGCCGATCAGGCAGACCAGTTCGCCCAGCTCGACAGCGAAGGAGATGTTCCTCACCGCGGCAATGCCGCCGTAATGCACATCGAGATTGACCGCCTGCAGCAAGGCGAAGCGTTCAGGCTTGGACTGTTCAGTCACCGCCGCCTCCCAGATAAGCCTCGATCACCTTGGGATCCTTTTGCACAACGGCGGGTACATCCTCAGCAATCTTTTCGCCATAGTCGAGTACGGCAACGCGGTCGCACAGGCCCATCACGAGTTTCACGTCATGCTCGATCAGCAACACCGTCAAGCCGTCGGCGCGCAGCCCCTCGATCAATTTGCGCAGGGCGGCGGTTTCGGTGGCGTTCATGCCGGCGGCCGGCTCGTCCAGCGCCAGCAGTTGCGGTTCGGTCGCCAGGGCGCGGGCAATTTCGAGGCGGCGCTGGTCGCCATATGAAAGGTTGCGCGCCAGATCGTTGGCACGGTGGGGAATGCCGACGTAGTGCAGCAGTTCCTCGGCACGGCGGCGGATTGCTTCTTCTTCCTCACGTTGGGCCGGCGTGCGCAGAATTGCCCCGAAAACACCCACGTGGGTGCGTGAATGGCGGCCGACCATGACATTCTCGATCGCCGTCATGTTGCCAAACAGGCGGATGTTCTGGAAGGTACGGGCGATGCCGGCCTGTGCTACGAGGTGCGGACTCTCCAGGTTGAGTGGTACGCCACCGAATAACACTTCTCCGCCATCGCGTGGGTAGAGGCCCGTCATCACATTGAAAAAGGTGGTCTTGCCGGCGCCGTTGGGTCCGATCAGGCCGTAAATCTCCTTGGCGCAGATGGTCAAAGAAACATCCTTCAATGCCTGCACACCGCCAAAGCGCTTGCCGATGTTGCGCGCTTCCAGCAATACTTCGCCCGCGCTCATTTCGCTTCATTCATTTCAAGTTTGTGTCGCGACTCAGGCCACAGGCCGGCGGGGCGGAAACGCATTGTCAGCACCAGGGCGCCGCCGAAGATCAGCATGCGCAGCACCTCGGGATCAATCAGCAACTGGCCAAACAGCATGTGCTGCACCGGTTCGACGGTATAGCGCAGGAACTCCGGCACAAAGGAAAGCAGCATCGCCCCGGCCAGCACGCCCCAGACATTGCCCATGCCGCCCAGCACCACCATCGACAGGACCAGAATCGACTCGTGCAAAATGAAGCTTTCGGGGCTGACGAAACCCTGCATGGCGGAGAACATGCCACCGGCAATGCCGCCGAAGGTGGCACCCATGGCAAAGGCCAGCAGTTTCATGTTACGGGTATTGATGCCGGCCGCCTTGGCGGCGAGCTCATCCTCGCGGATGGCGACCCAGGCCCGGCCGATGCGCGACTTTTGCAGGCGCAGATTGACGACGATGACCAGTAACAACAGGATCAGCAGCACGTAGTAGTACTTGGCCGGGCCGGTGAATGGGATGCCGAACAGCGTGTGGGTGTTGACAAAATCCATCCCGGCAATATTCAGGCCGTCGATGCGCGTGATGCCTTTGGGGCCGTTGGTGATATTGAAGGGCTGCGAAAGGTTGTTCAGGAAAATACGCACGATCTCGCCGAAGCCCAGAGTGACAATGGCGAGATAGTCGCCGCGCAACCTCAAGGTCGGTGCGCCGAGAATGGCGCCCGCCATGCCGGCACACAAGGCGCCGATCGGCAGGATGAGCCAGAACGGCAGGTGCAGGCCAAAGTGCGGCGAAGAGAGTAGCGCATAGACATAGGCGCCGACAGCAAAAAACGCGATATAGCCCAGATCGAGCAGTCCGGCCATGCCGACGACGATGTTCAGCCCCAGCGCGAGAAAGATGAAGAGTATGGCCAGGTTGGTAATGCGCACCCAGGCCGTGCCAACCGTCGTCAACACCAGCGGCAACGCCAGCAGCGCCAGCGCAACCAGCACGAGACCAATCCATTTTTTGGTACTCATGCTGCCTCCGCCGGGACGCCCCAAGGAGGCAGACACCCACCCGTGGGGGGCAGCGAGCCGATTTTGCGAGCGTGGGGGGGCATCGCTGCCTCCGCCGGGCCGCCCCAAGGAGGCAGCAAGTCAACAACCCGGAAGCCGCGCAGTGGCTGAACCGAAGTCACCCCCCGTCCTCGGGAAGGGGGGGTGGGGGGGGAGGGGGCCATCATGCTCTTTCCGAGACGCGCTCGCCGAGCAGGCCGGAAGGGCGGAATACCAACACCAAGATCAGTACCATGAAAGCGAACACGTCCTGATAGTTGCTGCCGAAGAGCACCACATGACCACCATTGGCGCAACGTTCCACCAGCAGGCCGTCAAGGAGCGGCCAGCGGCACAAGTCGGTAAATTCGCCGATGTAGCCGGCACCCAGCGCCTCGACCAACCCCAGCAGAATGCCACCCAGCATGGCGCCAGCCAAGTTGCCGATGCCCCCCAGGACTGCTGCGGAAAATGCCTTCAGGCCGAGCATGAAGCCCATCGTGTAGTGGGTGATGCCGTAGTAGGTGCCATACATCACGCCGGCGACAGCAGCCAGCGCGGCACCGATGACAAACGTGGCGGCGATGGTGCGGTTGGCATCGACACCCATCAGAGCTGCCACATTCACATTTTCTGCGGTGGCGCGGATGGCAATGCCGAAGCGTGTGCGGTAAACAAACCAGGTGAGGGTTGCCATGATCAGCACCGACATCAGGATGATGGCAATCTGCACCGAGGTGATTGAAGCTCCGGCGATGATGAAACTCTTGTTTTCCATGATCTGCGGGAAGGCTTTCGGATCACGTCCCCAGATCAGCAAGGCCACTTGTTGCAGGACGATCGACATGCCGATGGCGGTGATCAGTGGCGCCAGACGGGGTGCATGGCGCAGCGGCCGGTAAGCGGCGCGCTCCAGAAAGAAGCCGATCCCCATGCAGATGGGGATGGCGGCGAGAATGCCGGCCAGCACCAGAACAATCGGCGGCAAGGGCAGCCCCATGCCGACCAGCGCGGTGATGACGGTGAGCGCAACCATCCCGCCGATCATCACCACTTCGCCATGCGCGAAGTTGATCAACTGGATGATGCCATACACCATGGTGTAGCCCAATGCCACGAGTGCATAGACGCTACCGGCGGTCAGGCCGTTAATGATTTGTTGCAGGAAGATTTCCACGGGCGCGGATGTTACACGAAGTTAAAACGGCAACGACACCCCTGGGGTGACGTTGCCGTGATGCTGCGTAAGGCTTACTTCTGCGCGGGAGCAGCAGGAGCCGCCGGTGCTTCAGCCGGCTTGGCCATTTCGACGGGTGCAGCAGCCGGTGCGGGAGCGTTCAGCACAGCATACTCGTCGAGCGTCAGCGACTTGCCGCCCTTGATGATGGCGAGCGGGGTGACCTTGCCGCTCTTCATGGTGAAGATGGTCATCTCGGCGTCCTTGCGATCGCCCACCGCGTCAAACTGGATATTGCCGGAAGCGCCGTTGTAGTCGCTGGCGACCAGTGCCGGCAAATACTTGGCCGGGTCGGCCGAGTCAGCCTTCTTCATCGCAGCGATCAGCAGCTTGGCGGCATCATAGGTGAAGGGCGAGTAAAGGATCGGATCGATATTGAACTTGGCCTTGTAACCATCGAGGAACTTCTTGCCGGACGCCTGCACGGGAATGCCGGCCTGCGAGCAGACCAAGCCCTCGGCGGCATCGCCAGCCAGCTCCCCCATTTTGTCGGTACACGCGCCATCGCCGAAGCTGAACACCGCGCCGAGCTTCAGTTCGCGTGCCTGCTTCAGCAGCGGGCCGCCGGTGGCATCCATGCCGCCGTAGAAGACGACATCGGGCTTCTTGCCCTTGACCTTGGTCAGGATCGCCTTCCAGTCAACCGTCTTGTCGGTGCCCTTCTCGCGTGGCAGCACCGTAACGCCAGCGGCCTTGAGCGCCTTCTCGACTTCATTGGCGAGTCCCTCGCCATAAGCGGTGGCATCATCAATGACCGCAGCGGTCTTCGGATTGGCGGTGGCGATCAGGTAGTTGGCAACGGCCGGGCCTTGCTGGTCGTCTCGACCAACCACACGGAACACCGCCTTGAAGCCTTGCTCGGTGAGCGCTGGGTTGGTGGCGGAACCGGAGATCATCGGCAGGCCGGCCTGATTGTAGATGGCCGATGCGGGAATTGTGGTGCCGGAATTCAGGTGACCGACCACGCCGGCAACCTTGGCATCAACAAGCTTTTGCGCGACGGTATTGCCGATTTTCGGGTCGGCCTGGTCATCCTCGGCAACCAGTTCGAACTTGATCGGGTTACCGCCAATCGTGATCCCTTCGGCATTGGCTTCTTCGATCGCCAGACGCGCGCCGTTTTCATTGTCCTTGCCCAGGTGGGCGATACCGCCAGTCAGCGGGCCGACGTGGCCGATTTTGACAACCACAACGGCGGGGGCGGCCGGTGCGGCAGCCTGCGGCTTGGGCGCTTCTTCTTTTTTGCCACAACCCATCATCAGGACGGCAGCGGCGACGGACAGGGATAGAACTTTGACAGGAACGTTCATGCATTTCTCCAAGGTGGCGGGGGGTTGGATGGGAACTTTTGAAATGATTAATCTGTGCAACTGTATACGATGTTGTCAATGCTGGTGCAGATACGGCAAGCAACAAAATTCCCGGCTGCAGCCGGGAATTCCTTTGGTGGGGTGCGCCGGTTTACTTGGCGCCCGCCAGAATCCATTTGACGAGAGTTTCGATATCGGCGTCCTTGACTGCGGCATTCGGCGGCATCGGGATCGGACCCCAGACATCCTTGCTGCCCTTCTTTACATGACCGGACAACAAGGCGACGGCGTCCTTGTTGCCAGCGTATTTTTTGGCAACATCCCGATAAGCGGGACCAACCAGCTTTTTGTCTACCATGTGGCAGGACATGCAGTTGCTCTTCTTGGCCAGGTCCAAGTTGGCCATGGCAGGAGCGGAAGCCAGCACACTGGCGGCAATAAATGCGGTAATGATCAGTCTCATAATTATCCTCTGCGGGTTTGCTGTGGTTGATATATATGTACTTGAAAAATTGGGCCGGAGAAGTCTAGCGGAATTCAGCAGGCTTGCAAACTGGGCCTCGGCGAGGGTTACGCCTTGGCAAGCGCCGCTGCAAGCTCACTTTGATCAGCCAAAGGCACACTACAACTAACGCCCCGACAGACCCAGGCGTTGACGTGGAGTGTTTCCGGCTTGGCGAGCGCTGGCGGCAGGCTGGTCAAACCGTTGGGGAGCGCCAGCGTAATCGCTGATTTCCTCTGTGCCAAAGAATGCTGCCATCCCGGCAAGTCTCGGGCCGGGCCACGCAGTATCACGATAGTGGGCGGCGTAATGGCTTCTTCGAGGGCCTGCAGTAGGGTCGTACAACCTCCCGCCTGATGTTCGAGTTGCGGCCAGAATGCCTCGATCGTCCGCCGTGCCGCATCGAGGTAGCGCGTCTCACCAAGCAGATGGCCGAGACGTTGCAAGGCCAGGGCGGCGACGCCGTTGCCTGCCGGCATTGCAGAATCGTGGCAGCTCTTGGGACGCTGGATCAGGGTTTCGTGATCGTGGGCGGTGAAGAAGAAGCCCCCCGCCTCACGGTCTTCGAAATGTTCAAGCAGGGTATCGGCAAGCTGGCACGCGAAGTCAAGATCGCCAGCATTGAATTCGGCCTGCAGCAATTCCAGCAAGGCGGCAATCAAGTAAGCGTAGTCGTCAAGATAGGCGGGCAGATGAGCGCGCCCCTGCCGCGACGCAGCCAGCAAGCGACCATTCTGCCAATGGGTTTTCCGCAGGTACGCAAGTGCGCCTTGTGCCGCTGCCAGCCAGTCCGGTCGGTCGAGTACGCGTGCCGCGTGCACCAACCCTTTGATCATCAGGGCATTCCAGGAGGTCAGCGTCTTGTCGTCAAGACCGGGGCGGATCCGTTTTGCGCGCTCGGCAAAGAGCTTGCGGCGCGCCGATTCGAGCAGGGAGGCGTCTTCCTCCGCCAACGCAGCACTGACCTTCAGGTGCCAGTGTTTGTTCTCGAAGTTTGGCGGCTCGTCCAATCCCCAGTGCCGTCCCGCCAGCGCCGACTCTTGCGGCGTCAGCAAACGTTCGACTTCGGCGCGATCCCAGACGTAGAACTTCCCCTCTTCGCCTTCTGAATCGGCGTCGAGGGACGAATAAAACCCCCCGGTCGGCCCGGTCGGCCCGGTCATCTCGCGAATCGTCCAGGCGGCGGTTTCCTCCGCCACGCGACGAAAATCAGCCAAGCCGTTGATGGCCCAGGCGTCGGCATAGAGCGACAACAGTAGGCCGTTGTCATAGAGCATTTTTTCGAAATGCGGGATTTCCCAGCGTTCATCGACGCTGTAGCGGGAAAAGCCGCCGCCAAGCTGGTCATAGATGCCGCCTGCCGCCATGCGCTGCAGGGTAAGCAGTGCGGCCTCGTGTGCCTGTGGGTCATTCGGTCGCTGCAGCAGGAATGCCAGGTCGGTCGGGTGCGGAAACTTCGGTGCACCGCCAAAGCCGCCCCACTCAGGGTCAAAATTTCCCAGCAACGTGGCGCGCAGCGCATGGATGGGTTTGACGTCAAGCTGCGCTGGGCCGGCGGCCGGTGCGGTGTGTTGCGCAAGGGCACGGCGCAACTCACTGTTCTGCGCCTCGACATCCGACCGACGTGTGCGCCAGACCCCGGCGATCTGCCGGCACAGACCGACAAAACCGGGCAGACCGTAAAGCGCCTCTTTCGGGAAATAGGTGCCACCAAAGAATGGCGTGCCATCGGGGGTGAGGAACATGGTCAGCGGCCAGCCACCGTGGCGGGTGGCCAGCATCTGGTGTGCGGTCTGATAAATCTGGTCGAGGTCGGGGCGCTCCTCGCGGTCAACCTTGATATTGACGAACAACTCGTTCATCACCGCCGCCACTTCGGCGTCCTCGAAGGATTCGTGGGCCATGACATGGCACCAGTGGCAGGCCGAGTAGCCGATGGAAAGCAGAATCGGCTTGTCATGGCTGCGAGCCAGAGTAAGCGCTTCCTCACCCCAAGGCAACCACGCGACGGGGTTGTCGGCGTGTTGCAACAAGTACGGGGAGGTCTCGGCGGCTAACTTGTTCTGCGGTATGGCGCTCATGTCGGGTCTCCGGAACGGAAACCCGACTATACCCGATTAAATTAGTCGCCTACTTGCCGCTCAGGGCATGAGGTCTTTCAGCAGGGAGTCGACATCCCGCTGCGAAAGTCGCTGCTCCTCGGTGGAGCCGCCGCCTTCGACAACGATGATCGCCCCGACCAGTGCCTTCACGGCCTTGCGCAGGGCCTGACCGGCCAGATCTTGAAATTCCTGGGCGACGATGATATTGGTGAGGTGGTTGCCGACACCCTTTAGCGCGCTATCGAGTTCCCGGCGATTCCAGTCCTTGCCGAGCGAGGCGAGCGCTTCGCTCACCAGTTGCTTGGCCGACTCGGCCTCGATCAACGACTTGGTGGCCGCCTCGGCGGTCATGCGCTCGACGTTGACGAGGATCGACGAAACCTCTCTCGGGTGGCTGCTCGCCGAGCGTTTGCCCAGACCTTTGGCCGCTTGGCTCAGCTCTCTTGCCAGCAGTTTCAGCTCGCTCAGAACCTGGCCGGTGGACTGCGCCGGTTTTTTTGCGGCGGGCTTTCGCGCCGTTGCCGTGTTGGGTTTGGCGACAGGCTTGTTGACGGGTTTTACCGTGATAGCTTTCACGCCGGGCTTGGGTTTGCTGACTGCTGCCTTCTTCATGGTTTCCCCTTAGTATGCATCTTATCCAAATAGCGCCCGCCACCAGCGCCTGCGTCCTTCTGGCAGCGGCGCGTCAGGTTTGAGATCCTCGGGCGGCACGCGGCAGAGGATCCAGCCCGGCAGCGGCGGATTGTCCGAAAACCCGCAGGATACGCCGAGGTTGTTCGGATCGAATATTTTTACAAAACCCGGCATATCGAGCTGATCGGCATAGACGATGCCGCAATAGTCGTGCTGGTGCTCCTTGCGCAGCAGGTCATCGATCTTCGCGATGAAGGCGCTCACCTGTTCGGCCGCGGCCGGCGACGTCGGCACGGGTTCGCCCACGGCATACAGGTACCAGCCGGCGGCAGGATCGATGCGATCCCAGAAGTCGCTCAGTTGCTCCCAAGACATCACCGACCAGAGACGACCGGTATGGAGGTTGTGAAATTCGCTCATATTGCCCTCCCCTCCCGACCTCCCCTCCCAGGGAGGTGACGGGTGTTCGCCGCTGCGCGGCTCCGGTTCGTTGGCTGCGCCGCCCTTGGGGCGGCCCTGCGGGCGGCGCTCATCCGAGTTGTGTCACGTCGCGCACCGCGCCGGTATCCGCGCTGGTGGTCATGGCGGCATAGGCGCGCAGTGCCGCCGACACCTCACGTTGGCGGCTAACCGGTTTCCATGCCCCATGTTCGCCCGGACCCTTTGCTTCCATCGCGGCGCGCCGTGCCGCCAGCGCCGACTTTTCCACGGCGAGGTTGATGCTGCGGTTGGGAATATCGATTTCGATGATGTCGCCCTCTTCCACCAGCGCGATCTCGCCGCCCATCGCCGCCTCGGGGCTGACATGGCCAATGCTTAATCCCGATGTACCGCCGGAAAAGCGTCCGTCGGTGAGCAGGGCACAGGCCTTGCCCAGCCCTTTGGTCTTGAGGTACGAGGTCGGGTAGAGCATTTCCTGCATGCCGGGGCCGCCCTTGGGACCTTCGTAGCGGATCACCACCACGTCGCCCGGCTTGACCTGGTCGGCGAGGATGGCGTTGACGGCGTCTTCCTGGCTCTCGAACACGCGGGCCGGACCGGAAAACTTGAGGATGCTTTCATCGACGCCCGCGGTCTTGACGATGCAGCCATTGCGCGCGATGTTGCCGCTCAACACTGCGAGGCCGCCGTCCTGCGAGAAGGCGTGCGCCTTGTCACGGATCACACCGCCCTTGCGGTCGAGGTCGAGCGTCGGGTAGCGGCGCGACTGCGAGAATGCAGTCTGGCTCGGGACGCCGCCGGGCGCCGCGCGGTAGAAGTCATGCACTTTCTTGTTGCTGCTGCGCATGACGTCGCAGCAGTCGAGCGCCTCGCCCATGGTCGGGTAGAGCACAGTGGGGCATTCGCGATTCAGCAGCCCGGCGCGATCCAGCTCGCCGAGGATGGCCATGATGCCGCCGGCGCGATGCACGTCTTCCATATGGACGTCCGACTTGGCCGGCGCCACTTTCGACAGACAGGGCACGTGGCGCGAAATGCGGTCGATGTCCTTCATGGTGAAATCGACCTGCGCCTCGTGCGCGGCGGCCAGCAGGTGCAATACCGTATTGGTCGAGCCGCCCATGGCGACGTCGAGGCACACCGCATTCTCGAAGGCTGCGAAGCTGGCGATGCTGCGCGGCAATATGGTGGTGTCGTCCTTCCCGTAATAGCGTTGGCACAATTCGACGATCAGCCGACCGGCCTTGAGGAAAAGCATCTTGCGATCAGCGTGGGTGGCGAGGACCGAGCCGTTGCCGGGCAGCGACAGGCCCAGTGCCTCGGTCAGGCAGTTCATCGAATTGGCGGTAAACATGCCGGAGCAGGAACCGCAGGTCGGGCAGGCGGAGCGCTCGTAGGAATCCGATTCCTTGTCGCTCACCGTGCTGTCGGCGCCCTTGACCATGGCATCGACCAGATCGACGGGGATGATCTTGCCGCCCCATTTCACCTTGCCGGCCTCCATCGGCCCGCCGGAAACGAACACCGTGGGGATATTTAGACGCAGGCTGGCCATCAGCATGCCCGGGGTGATCTTGTCGCAGTTGGAGATGCACACCATGGCGTCGGCGCAGTGCGCATTCACCATGTATTCCACCGAGTCGGCAATCAGCTCGCGCGACGGCAGCGAATAGAGCATGCCGCCATGCCCCATGGCGATGCCGTCATCGACGGCGATGGTATTGAATTCCTTGGCCACGCCGCCAGCCGCTTCGATCTCGCGCGCCACCAGCTGGCCCATGTCTTTCAGATGCACGTGGCCGGGCACGAATTGGGTGAAGGAGTTGACCACGGCGATGATCGGCTTGCCGAAGTCGCCGTCGGTCATGCCGGTGGCGCGCCACAGCGCGCGCGCGCCGGCCATGTTGCGACCGTGGGTGGAGGTGCGGGAACGGTAAGCAGGCATAACGGTCTCCAGTAAGCGGATAGGTCACTACAGCAGCGTGAGCGACGTAGAATCTTGATTCTAGCTCAAGCCCAGAGCGACTTAGCGCACCCTGACATGCTGATCCATCCCCAGATTGACCCGATTGCCCTGAGCCTCGGCCCGCTCGCCGTGCGCTGGTATGGCCTGATGTATCTGGCCGGCTTTATCGCCTTTCTGCTGCTGGGGCGGCGTCGCGCAGCGACACAACCCTGGCATGGCCTCAAGCCCGCGGCGCTCGACGACTTGCTGTTCTATGGCGTGCTCGGCGTCATCATCGGTGGGCGGCTCGGTCAGGTGCTGTTTTACGAGCCGACTTACTACCTTGCCCACCCGCTGGAAATCCTCGCCGTCTGGAAGGGTGGCATGAGCTTTCACGGCGGCTTCCTCGGCGTGCTGGCGGCGATGGCGCTGTTCGCCAGCAAGCGCGGGCTGTCCTTCTGGCAGATCACCGACTTCATCGCGCCGCTGGTGCCACTGGGTCTTGGCGCGGGCCGCATCGGCAACTTCATTAATGGCGAACTGTGGGGACGGGGGACCTCCCCCGACCTGCCATGGTCAATGGTCTTCCCCTTTGTCGACGCGCTGCCGCGCCACCCCTCGCAGCTTTACCAGGCGCTCGGCGAAGGCCTGCTGCTGTTCCTTCTGCTGTGGTGGTATTCGGGCCGGCAGCGGGCGCGCGGCACGGTGTCGGCATTGTTCCTGATCGGCTACGGCAGCGCCCGCTGGATCGGCGAATATTTTCGCGAGCCCGACGCTGGCGTCTTCGGCCACTCCTACCTGGTCAGCATGGGGCAATGGTTGTCGCTGCCGATGATCGTCGTCGGCATTGTGCTGTTTCTCAAATGGAAGAATAAATGACAAGACCATTCAAGGTGCTGGGCATCCAGCAGATTGCCATTGGCGGCGCGTCGAAGGAAAAGCTGCGCACCCTGTGGGTCGACAAGCTCGGCCTCGCGGTCACCGGCAATTTCGTTTCGGAACGCGAAAACGTTGATGAAGACATCTGTTCGATTGGCAGCGGCCCGTACAAGGTCGAGGTCGACCTGATGCAGCCGATCGACCCGGAGAAAAAACCCGCAGTTCATGCCACGCCGCTCAACCACGTCGGCCTGTGGATCGACGACCTGCCCAAGGCGGTCGAATGGCTCAGCGCGCAAGGCGTGCGCTTCGCGCCCGGCGGCATCCGCAAGGGCGCGGCCGGTTATGACATATGCTTCCTACACCCCAAGGCAAGCGACGAGTTCCCCATCGGCGGCGAAGGCGTGCTGATCGAACTGGTGCAGGCGCCCCCGGAAGTCATCGCGGCACTCGGCAAGTAAAAGTCGGCTCTGGCGGTATGAAATGCCCCGCATGGGGTACGGCGGCAGGCGCTCATCGACTGCCGTTGGCCAGCTTTACGCAGCGGGTCACCACCGCGTCTTGCGCCATGCCGCCTGCTGCGCCGGATTCAGGAAAGTCCAGGCAACCAGGCGACTTTTCTTTTGGCCCTGGCTCATGGCGATGGTCTTGTGTTCAAGTACCTTGGCGCGCTGCAGCGCCGCGTAAATGTCGGGCAAGCTCGCCGCTTTCGACACCAGCGTGCTGAACCAGCAACAACGGGTGGGAATCTGCGCGCTTTCCTCGATCATCTGCCGGATGAAGGATTGCTCACCCCCCGGGCACCACAGTTCCGCGTCCTGACCGCCGAAGTTCAAGCCCGGGCTGCCTGCTTGCCCGCCCTCCGGTTTGCCGAGATTTTGCCATTTGCGCTGTGTGCCGGCGCGCGCCTCGGCCGGCGACGCATGAAATGGCGGATTGCACAGTGTCAGGTCAAACCATTCATCGGACAAGACCATCCCGCTCAGAATCGCGGCGGGCGCTGGCTGCCAGCGCAGCGTGATCAGCCGCGCCAGAGCGGGGTTGGCAGCCAGAATCGCCTGTGCATTTTTCAGCGCGGCCGGACTGATGTCGGTCGCGACAAAATACCAGCCGAACTCGCTGGCGCCGATCAAAGGGTAAATACAGTTGGCACCCGTACCAATATCCAACACCTGCACTGTCTTGCCGGCCGGAATGACGCCGCGATTCATGCCGGCCAGCAGGTCGGCCAGGTAATGCAGGTAATCGGCCCGGCCCGGGACGGATGGGCATAGATGCTGCGGCGGGATGTCCCAGGCTTGAATGCGGTAGCTGTCTTTCAATATGGCGCGATTCAATGCCTTGACCGCCAGCGGGTTGGCGAAATCGATGCCCGGTTCGCCATGTGCATTGACGCCAACATAATTGCCCAGTTCGGCGTCAGCTTGTATCAAGCGTGGCAAGTCATACCGCCCTCCATGACGGTTACGCGGATGCAGCTTGCCTGCCAGTATTGCCCCATCGGTCGCTGGCGACCCGTGGCTGGTTTTTTTCATCTCACTGATGATGCTGACGGTATCTGTGTTTCCGGATTTATAAAGGTCAGCTTAGTTGACCTGACCCGCGTAGGCTTAGCGATCAATAGGCAGGAAGTCCTGGCTATGATACTTCCCAAGGGATTCCCTTCGGTCACGCCGACTTTTATTGTTTCACTCGGCGCGTAGCGCCGCGACCGGATCGAGCCGGGCTGCGCGGCGCGCCGGCAGCACGCCCGCGAGCAGGCCGATGAGGATGGCGACCACCTCGGCGAGGATGACAAAACTCAGCGGGGTCTGGACCGGCAAGGCCGGCACAAACAGATGCAGCAGTTGCGCGAGGCCGATGCCGAGAATCAGGCCAAACGCGCCGCCAATGGCCGACAGCGCCACGGCCTCGCCGAGAAAGATGCCGAGGATGGTGCGTTCCTGCGCGCCGAGCGCCTTCAGCAGGCCGATCTCGTTGGTGCGCTCGGTGACGGCGATGGTCATGATGGTGACGATGCCGACGCCGCCGACCAGCAGCGAAATACCGCCCAGTGCGCCGACCGCCGCCGTCAGCACATTGAGGATGTTCGACAGGGTGCGCAGCATGTCTTCCTGCGTGGTGAGCGTGAAATCTTCGCGACCGTGCCGTGCGGCCAGCGCCGACTTTATGGACGCTGCCACATCGCTGGACTTGAGCCCTTCGCGATAGGTGAGGTTGATGCGCATCAGGCCTTCGCGGTTGTAAAGCTCCAGGGCGCGGGCCGTCGGGATGAATACCGTGTCGTCGAGGTCCATGCCGAGAAACTGACCCTTCGGCGCCATCACGCCGACGATGCGAAACTGCATGCCGCCGATGCGCAGACGCTGGCCGAGTGCCGGTTCGCTGCCGAACAACTCCTGTTTCAGCTTCGGTCCTAGGACGGCCAGCGGGCGCGCATGCTCAAAGGCCTCGTCCGGCAGAAAGTTGCCGCTCAGCACGGTCATTTTGGTGATCTCGAGCATGGCTGGGCCGGCACCCTGCACGGTGGTACGTCGCAGGCGCCCGTTTGCCGAGACTTCCGAATTACCCCAGACGATCGGCGTCACGGCGCGTACGCCAGGTACGCGTTCCAGCGCGCGGGCGTCGTCGAGTGTCAGCAGTCGCACGGTGGTATTCAGTCCGCCCGGCCCGCCGCTCGCCTTGGTTTTGCCGGGCGCGATCTCGATGACGTTGGTACCGAACTGGGTGAATTCCGCCAGCACGAAGCGATGCACGCCCTCGCCGATGCTGGTGAGCAAAATCACCGCCGCAATACCGACGGCGATACCCAGCAGGGTCAGAAAACTGCGCAAGCGGTGCGCCGTCAGGGCGCGCAATGACAGGGTAATGAGGTCGCGGGCAACCATGGCATCAATCCCGGCAGCGCGCCGTCTGGTCATTCACCTTTGCCAGTCTGCCGACCGCCATCTCGTTCATCGGAAAATAGCCTTTCCCTTTCATTAACCCCTGGCGCCGTCAATGTGACGACGAGTCGGTCATAATACGGCGCTGCCACACTAAATGCAGCCGCGCCAGCCGGCTTTTTCCTGATCCGGGGCGCTGCCGACACACGGGAATCACACTGCAACGCACCCCTTGGCGAATGCCGCCATTTTCATGAACAGTTTTCTAAGCAGCGACGAACTGAATGATCTGCTGGCCATGACGGGCGACAGCCCGGATGCGGTGGTGCCCGCGGCAGCGGCTCCGGGCGCGCCAGTAGGCGCCCGACCGGGACCGCTCCCCTTTGCCGAGTTGTCCTATCTCGTCATCGAGGATTCGCCCATGATGCGCGTCTGGTTGCGCAATGCCATCGCCGAGGCGGGCGGCAAGCGCATCGACCAGTCCGACACCTATTTCGACGCGCTCAATCGCATCCGCCAGAAGGGTGACTATGACATTGTGCTGTGCGATTACATCCTTTCCGACACGCGCGACGGCCAGCAGCTGCTGGAGGAGGTGCGCCGCAACCGCCTGCTGCCGCAGACGACGCTGTGGATCATGGTCACCGGCGAGCAGAAGTACGAGCAGGTGTTTTCCGCCGCCGAACTGGCGCCCGACGACTACCTGATCAAGCCGATCACGCCCGCTCTGCTGATGGATCGCATGCAGCGCGCCTGGGCGCGCCGCAGCACACTAAAGGTGGCCACGCAGCTGTTCGATGCAGAACGCTACGAGGAGGCGTTGTTGGTCTGCAACAAGATGATCGAGTCGCGCGCCCGTTTTTCGATCGGCTTCCGCCGTATCGCGGGCGAGTGCCTGCTGGCACTGGAGCGCTACGGCGATGCCCACGACCACTACGCGGCAATCCTGGAGGAATTTCCTCTCCTGCCCTGGGCGAAGCTCGGCAAGGGGCGGGCGTTCTTTCGCCTTGACCGCCACGACGAGACGCAGGAAATTCTCGAAGATCTGGTTGCCAGCAATCCGGATTTTCTCCAGGCGCACGACCTGCTCGTCAAGGTGCATGAGCAGCAGGGCAACCTGGAGGAGGCGCACGAGCTGCTGAAACTCGTGCTGCAGAAGAATCCGAAGGCGCTGCACCGTCACCGCGATGTGGTGCGCGTGGCGAGCGCCACCGGCGACATCGATGCCGCCATTGATGCCTTTGCGTTGATGCACCAGCACGGCAAGGGCTCATCATTCATCCGCCCCGGAGATTTCTGCGAATACGCGAATCTGTTGATGAGCACCGGCAGCAAGGCGGCGCGCGAGCGTCTCGACACGCTGACCGGCAACCTCCGCGACTTCCACCGCGCCGACCCGGAATTCCAGTTCGCCCAGCAGATGGTCGGCTACGCGACAGCTAAATCAGCCGGCAAAACCAGTGATGCGAAGCTGGCTTACACGCAGATGAGCCAGATCATGAAGCGCACCAAGGAGGACGGTACGGCCGTCGATACGAGCGAACTCATGGCCATGCTGGCGGCGGCGGCGGACATGGAAGACGTCGGCATGGTGGAGAAGTGTGCGTATGCTCTGTATGCGGACCATCTCGGCAACAAATCGATGATTGCCCGTATCAATGCGACGATGGAGAAAGCCGGCATGAGCGACCTGGCCGCCAGGCTGCGCGAGAAGGCCGCCGAGGATCTGCGGCAGTTGAACGTTGCCGCAGTCAACCTGGCCAAGCACGGCAAGTTCAAGGAAGCGATCAAGGAGTTCCTGCTGCTTGCCGATACCAACCGCAGCATTGCCGTCTATCTAAACGCGGCTACGGCCATCGTCAAGCTCTACCAGGAGGTGACCGCGCGCCGGCAGTCCATCGCGCCAGCGGAACACCGCCACTACCGCGAGCGCATGGAACGCACCTTGAACTATGTCGGCAAGCATGATCCCGGCAACGTCAAGATGAAGAAAATCATGGAGGAGTGGCGCAACCTTTCGCAGTCGTTTGCCTGAGTACCGACCGTTCGGGTCGTTCAGCGTTTCGACAGCGCCTGCACCGGATCGAGCCGCGCCGCCTGGCGCGCGGGCAGGACGCCGAACAGCAGGCCGGTAATCAGCGCGGTGGCGAGCGCTGCCACCACGGCCCAGTCCGGCGGATAGGCCGGCAAGGCGGGGAGTGCCGTCCGCAGTGCAAAGGCGCCGGCCTGGCCGAGCGCGTAACCCAAAAACGCGCCGGTAGCCGACAGCAGGGCCGCCTCGGCAAGAAAGGCGTTGCGGATTGTCGCACCCGGCGCACCGAGTGCCTTGAGCAAGCCGATTTCGCCGGTGCGCTGGGCTACCGCCACCAGCATCACGTTCATGACGAGAATGCCGGCAACGGCGAGGCTGATGGCGGCGATGCCGGCGACACCATAGGTCAACGTGCCGAGGATGCGGTCGAAGGTGGCGAGTACGGCATCCTGGGTGATGACCGTCACGTCCTCCTCGCCGTCGTGGCGTGCCTTGAGGATCTCCAGCGTCTGCGTGCGGGCCCGCTCGATCGCTGCCCGACTCCGCGCCTCGACGAGAATGCGGAACAGCGTGTTGGTGTTGAACATTGCTTGCGCGGCAGCCACCGGCAGGATGACCACTTCGTCGGCGTTCATGCCCAGGCCCTGGCCGGATTGCGCGAGTATGCCGATGATGCGGAAGCGTCGGTCGCCGACGCGCAGGACGCGGCCGATGGCTGAATCGACACCAAACAGTTCGCTCTGGATTTTCGTTCCGATCACCGCCACCGCGGTAGTGCCGCTGCTCTCCTCATCAGAGAAGAAGCGCCCCTGCGCCAGGTTCATCTGGCGGATTTTCAGATAGTCGGATGTGGCGCCGAGAATGGTGACATCGCGCAACTTGCCGCCATAAGTGGCCTCGGAGGTGCCGATGGTGATCGGCGCGGTGCGCAGCACTGCCGGTGCGCGGGTAATCGCCTGGGCATCCTCGACGGTGAGGTCGCGCGGCGTGCCGGTGATGGCATTGACCGGATTGAAGCCACCGGTTTCCGAGCGGCCGGGCAGCACGATGACGAGATTGCTGCCGAGCGAGGAGAATTCATCGACCACATAGCGCCGCGCGCCGTCGCCCAGCGCCGTCAGCACCACCACGGCGGCAACGCCGATGCTCATCGCCAGCACCATCAGGAAGGTACGCAGTGGATAGCCGGTGGCGGCGCGTATGGCAAAGCGCAGGGTGTCTGTGGGGGTCATGTCAGCCACTGCCATTGGCCAGCGCTTGGGAAGCGCGTGGCCCGGCTCCTTGGATGTCGGCCACCTTTCCCCCGTCTTCCATGCTGATCTGCCGCCGCGCCCGCGCACCGAGTGCGGCGTCGTGCGTCACAACCACCAGGGTGACGCCGCTGGCATTCAGTACTTCGAGCAGGCGCATCACTTCTTCGCCGGTGGCGCGGTCGAGGTTGCCGGTCGGCTCATCGGCCAGGATCATCGCCGGCCGCATGATGGTGGCGCGCGCAATCGCGACGCGCTGGCGCTGACCGCCGGAAAGCTGGTCGGGGCGGTGGTCGGCTCGATCGGCCAGACCGAAATCGGCCAGTGCCTGTTTGACCCGCTGCACCCGCTCGGCGGGCTCAATGCCCGCCAGCATGAGGGGCAGGGTGATGTTCTCGGCGGCCGTCAGGCGCGGCACCAGATGAAAGCTCTGGAAGACGAAGCCGATGCGCTCGCGCCGCACGCGTGCCTGCTCGTCGGCGGACAGCGTGGTGACATCGCGTTCCTCGAAGCGGTAGGTGCCGGCATTGGGGCGGTCGAGCAGGCCGATCAGGTTGAGCAGTGTCGATTTACCCGAACCGGACGGCCCCATGATGGCGACGTATTCGCCGGCCTCCAGGGTGAGGTCGAGCGCATGCAGGGCATGCACTTCGCTGTCGCCGAGCGTGAAAACGCGCTCGATGCCGGTGAGTTCAATCAGGGGCATGACGGTAAGCAGCGCTCATTTTGTGCCAGTTGCTGACTCTTCCACCGCGTGGGCGCCGGGCTTGACGCCTTCCTTCTCCAGCGAGAGCACGATGCGTTCGCCGGCTGTCAGGCCTTCCAGCACCTCGGTAAATTCCCAGTTGGCGAGTCCCGTCTTGATCTGGCGCGCCTCCAGTTTCCCGGCGGCGGCATCAAAGACCAGCACGCGACGGCCTTCCTGCAGGGCGGCCGTCGGAATGCGCAGCACGGCGGGGCGTTCTTCCAGCAGGATTTCGACGTCGGCGCTGTAGCCCACCAGCAGGCCGGCGCTTTTTTCGGGCGAGACAAAATCGACTTCGACATCCACCGTGCGCGCCTGTTTTTCAACCGCCGTCACGAAGGGCGCGACGCGCCGTACCTTGCCTGCAAAGTCCTGCTTGGGATAGGCGTCGAGGCGGATGCGTACGCTCTGGCCAGGATGGATTTTCGGTGCATCCACCTCGTCCATCGGCGCCTTGACATACAGGCAGCTGTCGTCGATCAGGTCGATGGCCGGCGGCGTCGGCACACCGGGCGGCGAGGGCGTCGAATATTCGCCGACTTCGCCGACGATCTTCGCTATCGTGCCGTCAAACGGTGCGACGAGCGTGATGCGCCGCGGTTCGACGCGCGCGGCAGCGAGGCGCGCCTGCGACTGGTCTACGTCGGCCTTGGCGGTTTCGCAAGCGGCCTGTTTCGCCGCCGCATTGGTGCGGGTCGTGTCCGCCGCCGCTTCGGAAATGAAGCCGCGCTGGCGCAGGTCGGCGTTGCGCTTGGCCTCGCGCTCAGCATTGGCCGCAAGGGTGCAGGCTTCGACGACGCGCCGCCGGGAGAGCTCCAACTGACTGGCGGCGACCGCCTGCTGGGCCTGCTGGTCGTCGTTCCAGAGCTTGAGCAGCAGTTGCCCTTTCTTGACGCGGTCGCCTTCCTTGACGCCCAGATATTCGATGCGCCCGCCCATGATGGTCGACAGCTTGGTGCGCTGGCAGGCTTCGACCGTGCCGGCGCGGGTATTGGCCAGCGTCGCCTCGACGCGGCCGGCGGCGACTTCGTGCAGGCGCACCGGGATGGGTTTGGGGCGGGTCAGCCACCAACCGGCCGCGACCAGCGCGGCGAGGATGACAAGGGCAATGACGAGGCGGCGCAAGAAAAGTTTCATGACACAGATCCGATAACTATCGATGCATTGTAGGACGATGCCGACTCGATCGCCGGCTATGGCCTATTCTGAAACCAGCTTCAAGCCGAGGATGCCGGCGACGATCAGCCCGATGCACACCAGCCGCGCCACCTCGCGCGATTCGTTGAACAGCAGCATGCCGAGCAGCGCCGTGCCGACGGCGCCGATCCCGGTCCACACGGCGTAGGCGGTGCCCACCGGCAGGGTTTTCAGCGACCAGCCCAGCAAGACCACCGAGATTGCCATTGCTGTCAGCGTCCACAGGCTGGGAATCAGCCGCGAGAAGCCTGCGGTGTATTTGAGGCCGATGGCCCAGCCGACCTCGCACAGGCCGGCGACGAGCAGGATGCCCCAGGCGGCTGCCGGCGAGAGCGTCAACGCACTACCCCTGGCGGAAGATCGTGTCGGCCGCGGCCAGCGTCGCCGCGATGTCGGCATCGGTATGTGCCGCCGAGACAAAGCCGGCTTCGAAAGCCGACGGCGCAAGATAGACGCCCGCTTCGAGCATGGCGTGGAAGAAGCGGTTGAAGGCGTCCTTGTCGCAGGCCATTACTTCGGCATACGAGGTCGGGGGCGTGGCAGCGAAATAGACGCCGAACATGCCGCCGACCGATTGGGCGCTGAAGGTGACGCCGCGCGCCTGGGCCGCCGTCGTGAGGCCATTCACCAGCGCGCTGGTGCGGGCGGTGAGCGCTTCATAAAAACCCGGTGCGGCGATTTTCTTCAGCGTCGCCAGACCAGCCGCCACCGACAGCGGGTTGCCGGACAGGGTGCCGGCCTGATACACCGGGCCGAGCGGTGCAATCTTTTCCATGATGTCACGCCGGCCGCCGAAGGCGCCCAGCGGCATGCCGCCGCCGACCACCTTGCCGAAGGTCGACAGGTCGGGGGTGATGCCATACAAGCCCTGGGCGGAGCCCGGCCCGACGCGGAAACCGGTCATCACCTCGTCGAAGATCAGCACCGCGCCGTGTTGTGTGCATAGTTCGCGCATCGCCTGGAGGAATTCGAGCTTGGGCGCGATCAGGTTCATGTTGCCGGCCACTGGTTCGACGATGACACAGGCGATCTTGTCGCCATGTTTGGCGAAGGCGTCGTGCAGTTGCTGGGCGTCGTTGTAGTCGAGCACCAGCGTGTGCTGTGCCAGGTCGGCGGGTACGCCGGAGGAGGAGGGGTTGCCGAAGGTGAGCATGCCGGAGCCGGCCTTCACCAGCAGGCTGTCGGCGTGACCGTGATAGCAGCCCTCGAACTTGACGATGGCGTCGCGCCCGGTGAAGCCGCGCGCCAGACGAATCGCGCTCATGGTGGCCTCGGTGCCCGACGAGACCAGCCGCACCAGCGCCATGCTCGGCACGCGCTGTACCAGCAGTTCGGCCAGTTCGATTTCGGCCTCGGTGGGCGCGCCAAACGACAAGCCCTTGGTCGCGGCTTCCTGCACGGCACGCACCGTGTCGGGATCGGCATGGCCGAGAATCAGCGGGCCCCAGGAGCCCACGTAGTCGATGTAACGCTTGCCGTCGGCATCCCAGACATGCGCGCCCTCACCACGGGCAAAAAATCGCGGCACGCCGCCCACCGAGCGGAAAGCGCGCACGGGCGAATTCACCCCGCCGGGAATGGTTTTCTGGGCGCGGGCAAACAGGTCTTCATTGCGGGTCATGGAAATATCCTTGGAGTTTTCGCCACGCCGCGTTGCGGCCGCAAGAAAAGTCGGCGCTGGCGAGACGGCGTGCGGCTGATTAGCTCAGTCGTGATTTATGGTTTTTGAACAATTTACGAAATTTTTCAGCCTGGCTCTTGATGTCCATGGCGTTGAACAGGTCTGACAATACGGCAACCATGTCGGCGCCGGCGGCCAATACCTGCGGCGCATTTTTAGCGGTAATGCCGCCGATGGCGACAACCGGCAACTTGAAGCGTGATGTTGCCTCGGTCAGCGTCGCCAGCGATGCGCGGGTCGCTTCGGGCTTGCTGGCCGAGGCAAAAACGCTGCCGACGGCGATGTAGTCGGCCCCTGCGTGTACCGCCAGTTCGGCGCGGGCGAGGTCGTCATAGCAGGAAACGCCGAGAATGCGCTTGGAGCCCAGTGCGTCGCGCGCCGTGGCCAGCCCGCCACCCGGCATGTCGCTCTTGCCAAGGTGGACGCCGTCGGCGCCGATTTCGACCGCCAGCCAGACATCGTCGTTGATGATCAGTTTTGCGCCATGCGTACGACAGATGCGCAGCAGCTCGATGGCCTGGGTGCGCCGCAAGGGCGCCGGGGCAGTCTTGTTGCGGTACTGCACCCATTTAACACCACCCTGCAGGGCGCTTTCGACCAGCGCAGCGAGGCGCGGCGTCAGATTGTCGTCAGGCGTCAGGGCATACAGTCCGTGCAGGGGTTCGCTGGCTTCAGGCGCCGAGGACATGGGCTTCCTCCTGTGATGACGCGGATTGCGGGGGTGTTGATGGCAACTGCCACAAGCGGTTCGGTACATGCTGGCCCATGCCCGGCCGGAAACCCGCTGCCAGAGCATGCCAGGTGTAATGCTGCGCAGCCTGCACGGCGGCAGGCATGTCACGCCCGAGGGCCAGCTGGGCAGCAATCGCCGCAGCCAGCGTGCAGCCGGAACCGTGATAGCTGCCGGGCAGCCGCGGCCAGCTATCGTCGCGCAGGGGGCCATGCGAACCATATAAGGTATTGACCACGCCCGCGCCGGGCTCGTGGGTGCCGGTAATCAGGACATGCTCGCAACCGGCACCGATCAACAGGCGCGCGCATTCGGCGAGGTTGGGCGATTTGCGGCTGGGGGAGACCAGCTCCTGGGCGAGGCGGCGCGCTTCGAGACTGTTGGGGGTGAGGATGTCGGTGTGCGGCAGCAGCAACTCGATCATGGCGGTGACGATGTCTTCGTCGGCGAAGGCATCGCCGCGCCCCGAAGCCAGCACCGGGTCGAACACCACCGGGGTGTCGGGATAGTCGGAAAGCACTTCGGCGACGGCAGCGACGGCTTCGACGCTGCCGAGCATGCCCAGCTTGAAGGCAGCCACCGGCATGTCCTCCAGCAAAGCACGCGCCTGGTCGGCAACCCAGCCGCCGGCTATCGGCAGCACGTCCTCGACGCCCGCAGTGTCCTGTACCGTCAATGCGGTCACCACCGTCAACGGGTGGCAGCCGAGGGCGGCCAGCGTCAACAGGTCGGCCTGCAAGCCGGCGCCGCAGGTGGGATCGGCGGCCGCGAAGCTCAACACGATAGGTCTCGAGGAAGGGGGTAACGGTTGCGGAGCAGTGGTTGACATCGACAGGTGCACGGCTGGGAAAGTGCGAAAGAATCCAGCAATTCTAGCTTATGCGGCTCCGGGGCCATCACTGGCAAGGTTGTCCGCGGGGTGTGCAGCAGGCAACAGGAAACGGCGCGCCCGCAACGGCCCTGAAGGCAGGGTTTCAAGGAATCAGAGCTGAACCCCCATTGGGTTATTGACCGATCATTAAAGACAAGTATCCTTGGCGCACTGCGTACATCAGTGGCATTAATGCTACAAGCCATATGTTATGTGCAAGAAATTCCACGGGGGCAAAGAACAATTAAAGTATATTCAGCCCCGCTCCGTTAGTTGGTGGAGCAGGAAGGGCCTGGAAGCGCAAAGGGGATGTAGCCGTTGTCTGTTACGAGCGATCTGCAAGGCGTCAAGGTGATGGTGATCGATGATTCGAACACCATCCGCAAAAGTGCCGAAATATTTCTGGTGCAGGCTGGCTGCCAAGTTTTGGTGGCCGAGGATGGCTTTGATGCGCTGGCCAAGATTGCCGACCACCATCCTGCCGTGATCTTTTGCGACATTCTGATGCCGCGTCTCGATGGCTACCAGACCTGCGCCCTGATCAAGAAAAACCCCCGCTTCGCCGGCACCCCGGTAATCATGCTGTCCTCCAAGGACGGTTTGTTCGACCGCGCGCGTGGACGCATGGTCGGTTCCGACGAATACCTGACCAAGCCATTTACCAAAGAAAGCCTTATCAAGACGGTAGCCGCCCATGCCGCGCGTGCTGCTGCATAACAAATATTATCCAAGGAGCTCAAATGCCCATTAAAAAAATTCTCGTGGTTGATGATTCGCCGACTGAACGGCACGTCCTCACCGAGTTGCTCAGCAAGAACGGTTTTCACATCATCACCGCCGAGAGCGGCGAGCAGGCTGTCGCCGTGGCCAAAGAGCAGTTGCCCGACCTGATCCTGATGGATGTCGTCATGCCCGGCATGAATGGTTTCCAGGCCACCCGTTCCGTCGCGCGCGATCCGGCAACGCAGCACATCCCGGTCATTATGTGCACCACCAAGGATCAGGAAACCGACAAGATCTGGGGTATGCGCCAAGGCGCCCATGATTACATGGTCAAGCCGATCGATCAGGCTGCTCTATTGGCCAAAATAGCCGCGTTCGGCTAATTCTGGGCCACGGGGCAGATTGATGGCGAAGCGCATCAGCCTGAGGGAGTTTCAGGCCGGCCTGGCCGAGCGGCTCACCTCTGCGCGACGCGGCCAAGCGGCGCAGGCGCTGCTCGGCGCGATTGCCGGCAAGCATCACTACCTGCTCGACCTGTCGGATTCGGGTGAGGTTGTGCCGTTGCCGTCGCTCACCAGCGTGCCGCTGACCAAATCGTGGTTTGCCGGTGTCGCCAACGTCCGTGGCGAACTTTATAGCGTGGTCGACTTTTCCGCCTTTTGTGGCGGGGAGGCAACCCCGAAAAATAGTGCGGCGCGACTGTTGCTGGTTGGTGTCCGCTATGGCATCAACAGCGCGCTGCTGGTCAATCGCACCCTCGGCCTTAAAAGTCTCGCCGAAATGCGCGAGGAGGCCTTGACGGAAAGTCAGCCGGCCTGGGTCGGCACGCGATATGTTGATGGGACCGGCCAAGCCTGGCTCCGGCTGCGCCTCAGACCGCTGCTTGAAGATCCGGAGTTTCTCAGCGTGGCCAGCTGAGATGGTGTTCGATGCCACTGATGATACCCAACATGAACCACAGGGAAAATATATGACCCCCACGCTCACTTTGTGCGGCGCAGCCGCATCCTGCTTCGCGGGATCAGCCAACGGCTGTCCCGCGGTCCATCGGGAGATTTGTCATGGCTTTTAAGTTGCCAACATTCGGTCGTGGCGATCAGGCATCGCCCAAGCAGGATGCGGTCGCAGAGGCGTCGGTCAAGCCGGCGGCAACTGCCGGGAGCGCTTCGGCCAAGGAGGAATCGCGCAAGCAAATCAAGCTGCCGCTAATCGGCAGCAAGCCGGCAAACATACAGATACAGATCCTGGGTGCCCTCTCCTTTGTTTTTCTGGTGCTGATGGTGTTTGTGCTGTGGCAACAAATTCGCAATACTGAACAGCGTGACACGCACCGGGCCATCGTGGCGGAAATGCGCGTGTTCTCCAACGTGATCGGCAAAGGCGCGGTGCGCGTGTCGACGCAGGCTTCGGCCAACGATTTCATCGAGATTCAGCAAGGCCGCGGACGCTTCGACAAACTGCTCGGCCTGCTGGTCGCCGGCGGCAGCGAAATCGGGTTCGATGCCGTTCCTGTCGATGCGGAACTCCGTCCCGCGACCGATGGGGTCGCCGAAATCTGGAAGGGTCTGGATAAGGCGCTGGCAACGGTGCTAGCCAAGGAAAAATCCCTCCGTGCGCTCGATGCCAGCAGCAAAAAAGCCGCTGCCGCTGCCGCGGTGATCGTCAATCTCATCCAGGACCGCCCGGCCTTTCAGGAACTCGCCAGGCACGTCGGCGGCGCTATGCGCCGCACCCGTGCCGTCTTGTTTCTGCCGCCCCCACAGCACCTTGAATCTTTTGACGTGATGCGGGGCAACCTGCGGTTTATTGCCGAGCGTGCAGAAACCGCAATTCAAGCCGTCGATGAAAAGGATCGCGAGGCGCTGAAGAAGGCATTTGCCGATCTCGCGTCGGTTGGCGAGGAATATGAGCTCGACATTCTGGCGATCGACGAAGCCAAGGCCGGCGCTGCCAAGCTGCAGCCGCTAGCCGAGCAGTTGGCCGACGAGACCGAGGGGCTGTTCCAGGCCCTCGGCGCGCGCGCTGCCGAGGCTGCCGCCGCCACCGTGTTGGTGGTCGCGGCGGGTTCCTTGGCGCTGCTGCTGGCACTGCTGATGCTCAAGATTTATAACGATGACATTCAGTCACGTCGGCTGGAAGCCGAGCGGCAGAGGCGCGAGGCGGAAGCGACCAAGGATGCGACCCAGCAGGCCATTCTGCGGCTGATGAACGAGATGGGCGACCTTGCCGACGGTGACCTCACGGTACGCACCACGGTTACCGAAGACATTACCGGCGCCATCGCCGACTCGGTGAATTACGCCATTGAAGAAATGGCGGTGCTGGTGAAGCAGATCAACGAGTCTGCCGACCAGGTGGCCGTCGCCTCGGAAGTCACCCAGGACACCTCGAAACAGTTGCTTGAGGCCACCGAGCGCCAGTCGCGCGAAATCCAGCAAACCAGCGCCCAGGTGCTGGAAATGGCCGATTCGATGAATACGGTTTCGGGTAACGCGCTCGAGTCGGCGCGCGTCGCCCACCAATCGCTGGAGGCAGCGCAGAAGGGCGCCGCCGCGGTGGAAAACTCGATCAAGGGCATGAACGAAATCCGCGGCCAGATCCAGGAAACTTCGAAGCGGATCAAGCGTCTCGGCGAATCGTCGCAGGAGATCGGCGAGATCGTGGAACTGATCTCCGACATTACCGAACAGACCAACGTGCTGGCGCTCAACGCCGCCATTCAGGCGGCCTCGGCCGGCGAGGCGGGCCGCGGCTTCACGGTGGTGGCGGAAGAGGTGCAGCGACTGGCCGAACGCTCCGGCGAGGCGACCAAGCAGATCGCGGCGATCGTCAAGACCATTCAGGCCGATACCCACGATGCTGTTTCGGCCATGGAATACTCGACGCAAGGCGTGGTCGAGGGCGCCAAGCTGTCCGACGCCGCCGGCCAAGCGCTGGGGGAAATTTCCAACGTGTCGCAGACCCTGGCCGAACTGATCGGCAAGATATCGACCGACACGCAGCATCAGGCCGGCGTGGCTACCGGGGTGGCCTCGGCCATGGAAGACATTCGCCAGATTACCGACCAGACCACGGAAGGTACCAAGCGCACTGCGGTGTCGATTGGGGAACTGGCCAATCTCTCGGCTGAATTCAAGCGCTCGGTAGCGGGCTTCAAGGTCTGAGCACGCGGCTATCCCTGGGCATTCACGCATGAATATGGCGACAGAACTGGATATCGGCCCACTCACCTGGGTCAAGGGCGAGATTGATCTGGCGTGCGAGCGCGCCAGCGATGCGCTTGGCCAGTATGCCGGCAGCCAGGAAGCGAAACAGATCGCTCTGGCGCGCAATCAACTGCGCCAGGCGCGTGGTGCCCTGACCATCGTCGGTCTGGCGGGTGTCACCCAGTTTGCCGAGGCCATTGAAGCCTTGCTCGCCGGCTTCGAAGATGGTTCGATCGAGGCGTCGCCACATGCCGTTGATGCCGGACGCAACAGCCTCGCCGCGATTCGCCATTACCTCGACGATCTTGTTGATGGCTGGCCGGACCAGCCGTTGCGGCTGCTGCCGGTTTACCGTGAACTCGCCCTGGCGCGCGGTCTGCCTGAACCCGCGCCCGCCGAGCTCTTTTTCCCCGACCTGACGCTGCGCCCGCCACGTCGTGAGCATGACGCCGCCGCGCTGGGCGCTGCAACATTGAAGGCCCGCATCAGGACGGCGCGCCTGGATTTCCAGCGCGGCCTGCTCAAATGGCTCAAGCAAGATGTGCGTGGCGCAGCCGAGATGGGCGACGCGGCAGCCTTGGTCGAAATGACCCAGACACAAGCCGCTCCACGTGGCTTCTGGTGGGCAACCATGGCTTTTTTCGATGCGCTCGCCGATGGGGGCATTGCCGCCGATAACAGCGTCAATAAGCTGTGTGGCCGAATCGAGGGCCAGTTGCGCAAAATGCTCACGGGGTCAAGCAAGGTGCCCGACCGCTTGATGCGCGATGTGCTCTATCAGGTGGCCCGTACCTCGGGCGGCACGGAGCACCTTGAGTCCGTGCGTGCCGCCTATCGCTTGGGTGGTCTCATTCCCGGAGTGGGCGAGACGCAGGACATCACACCACTCAAGCCGCTGCTGCGCGCCAGCCGTGACCTGCTGGCAAGCACCAAGGATCACTGGAACCGGTATTGCGCCGGCACGACGGTGGCTCTTGCACAGTTTCGAGATGGCGCTGCACAGATCGCTGCCCGCGTCGCTGAACTCGGCCAACCGGATATTGCTCGTCTGGCTGGAGCATTGCTGGAAGTCGCCGAGGCCGTCCATGCCGCACCTGACCGCCACAATGACGCCTATGCGATCGAGGTTGCCACAGCCCTGTTGCTGCTGGAAGGCGCGCTCGAAAATTTCTCCGAAATCGGCGACGAATTTTCCCATCAGGTCGATACCGTTGTCGGACGACTCACGGCGCTGTTGCGCGGCGAGGAACTGTCGGCGCTGGAACTGCCGCAACTCGACGAAATGTCACGCAAGGCGCAGGAGCGCTTGCTCATGCACCAGGTGGCGAAAGAAATCCTCGTCAGCCTCGCCGTCATTGAGCAGACCCTCGACAGCTTCTTCCGCAACCCTGCCCAGCGTGACGATCTGGTCCAGCTGAACAAGCCGCTGAACCAGATCACGGGTGCGCTAACGGTATTGGGCCAGGATCGCGCCGTCGAAGTGCTGCGCGAGTGTGGGGCGCGCATCGCGACCTTCAGCGCTGAACTGTACATGCCGGAACAGAACGACTTCGAGGAAGTCGCCGCGATGCTCTCCGGCCTCGGCTTTTTTGTTGAGAAGCTGCAGTTCGGCGCGGCGGATATCGATGCCATCCTCAACCCCGCTCCAGCTGCGGCGCCTGATGATGAGGCGAGCGAGTCAAGTGTTGAACAGGAAATCTACAAGGCACTGACACAAACGCAAATTCTCGCCGCGCAGCTAAGGTCAACGCCGGAGGATGCGCAAGGTGAGCTGCGCGAGGAACTCAAGCAAAACCTCGAGGCCCTGCGCGAGGATGCCCAGCTCATTGCCGATCATGATCTTGCCGACCAGGCTAGTGTGGCGATTGCCGCGATCGATAGTGATCAGACGTCAATGGTCATTGAGGCCGCACTCGAGATCACCGGCGAGAAAATTGCACCTGCCCCCGTGGCGCCTTCAGCCGAAACAGTGCGCCTGGCTGCCGCGAGCAACGCCGAGGTTGACGCCGAGCTGCTCTCGATTTTCCTCGAGGAGGGGCATGAGGTGCTGGCGACCATCGCTGCAGCCCTGCCGCAGTTGGCTAGGCAGTCTCATGATCGCGAAACGCTGACCACGGTGCGCCGCAGTTTTCATACGCTTAAAGGTAGTGGGCGGATGGTTGGCCTTACCGATCTGGGCGAGGCCGCTTGGGAAGTGGAGCAGACGTTTAACAAATGGTTGCAGCAGGAACAACCCGCCACGCCGCCATTGCTGGCAATGCTTGAAAATGCCCATGTCCTGTTCGAGGATTGGGTTGCTCAGCTTGAAACGAGCGGCGATACCTGGCATGACGCGACCGCTCTGGTCGCGGAGTGCGAGCATTTGCGCCGCGAGGAAGAGGTCATGCCCGAGGGGGCCGAGATTTCTCCAGAATTGCCGGCCGTGCCTGAGGCAGCGACAGTCGCGCCTCCCGCAGAACACCTCACGGCAGAACCATTGCCGGACGATCTGGCAGAGCCAGCCGCCGAACCTGAAAGCATCGAGATACCGGAGCTTTCCAGTGAAACCTTGCCCGAGCTGTTTTTCGAGGCGCCTGCCGAACCGCCGCCTGATACGGTCATGGTCGGCGATCGTGAAATCTCGCGGACGCTTTATGAACTTTACCTGGCCGAGGCGCGTGGTCATGTGGCCGGACTGCAGGCGGGGCTGGAAAGCGCCGGAGATGTCGACCGCGAACTGCTGCGTCTGGCCCATACGCTCGCCGGCATTTCCGCCACCACCGGACTGCAGGCTGTGCAAGGTGTTGCCCACGCACTGGAACTTGCCTTTGGTCGGCTGATAATCAGCGAGGCGGTTCCCGACGAGCCGCAGCGCATGTTGCTGGCGCGCGCCGTCGGCGCGCTGGATGGCATGATTGGCGCAATCGCCGAATTGCGCTTGCCCGCGCCAGAAGCCGGACTCACAGCGGAACTCGACGGCCTGATCCCCCCGCTGGTGTCTGTATTGCCAGCGCTAGCTGAAGAAGCAGTGGCACCGGAAATGCCTGCCGCCGCGGCTGCGCTTGCTACCGACGCAGCGGTGTCTGAGGTAGAGCCAGCTTCCGAGTTGCCGTCGCTCGACATGACGCATCTGCCTGCTGTCGAGCCGGTCGCAGCAACGCTCGAAACGGTCGCCGATGAAGCGGCAGCCCTGGCGGAATTGCCCGTCCAGGAAGATGAGCGCCGCCAGTCGCGACTGCGTGACGAACTCGATCAGCAACTACTGCCCTTCTTCCTGGAAGAAGCGCATGATCTGATGCGTGAGATTGGCGACCAATTGCGCAACTGGCGCGAACGGCCAGCCGATACTGAAATCGCCAATCAGTTGCGGCGCCTGCTGCATACCTTGAAGGGTAGCGCCCGGATGGCCGGTGCCATGAGTGTTGGCGAAATCGTGCATGGTCTGGAAACCCGGATCGAGGTGTCATCCGACATTACCCCGGCCTTCCTCGACGAGGTCGAAGCCTCCTATGATCGTAGCGCGCTGCTGATCGACAAACTGCGGCGTTTTGGCAATGTCGATGCTATCGAGACTGACGCCGCCACCGCTGCGGGTCACTTCGTTCCGTCGGCGCCGATTGCTGCGGTGCTTCACGAGCATGTCACAGCGCCAGCCGAGGAAGCGCTGACGCGGCCCAGCTTGCGGGTGCGCGCCGATCTTGTCGATAAGCTGGTCAACGAAGCCGGCGAAATAGCCATTGCCCGTGCCCGCATCGAGGACGAGATGCGTACCGTCAAGGGGGCGCTGCTGGAACTGACCGAAAACGTCATCCGCCTGCGCGGACAGCTGCGCGAAATCGAAATTCAGGCCGAGTCGCAAATGCAGTCCCAGTTTGCCGAAGCCCAGGTGCGCGACGCCAATTTTGACCCGCTCGAATTCGACCGCTTCACCCGCTTCCAGGAGTTGACGCGGATGATGGCCGAGAGCGTGAATGACGTGTCAACGGTACAGCACAACCTGCTGCGCAACCTCGATCATGCCGATGCCGCGCTGGTTGCACAGGCACGGCTCAACCGTGATCTGTCGCAGGCGCTGATGAGCGTGCGCATGGTGCCATTCAGTTCGATCGCCGACCGGCTTTACCGCGTCGTGCGGCAAACCGCCAAGGAACTCGACAAGCGGGTCAACCTCGATATTCGCGGCGGCCAGACCGAACTCGACCGCTCGGTGCTCGAGGCGATGATCGGGTCGATCGAACACCTGCTGCGTAACGCGGTCGCGCACGGTATTGAAGACCGCGCGGTGCGTGCTGCCGGTGCAAAACCCGAAATTGGTGAAGTTCAGCTGACACTGGCGCAGGCCGGCAACGAAGTGCTGATCGAAATGAGCGACGATGGCGCCGGCCTTGATCTTGAGCGCATTCGTGCCAGAGCCATCGAGCATGGCCTGCTGGGCGCTGACGAAGCAGCGGATGATTCCCGAGTCATGGGCATGATCTTCCAGGCTGGCTTCTCGACTGCCGCCACGGTGAGCGAGGTGGCGGGTCGCGGCATCGGCATGGACGTCGTCAAGAACGAGACGGCTAACCTCGGCGGCCGCATCGAAATCGAATCCGAACCGGGACAGGGCGCCCGTTTCCGCATCTATCTGCCGTTGACGCTGGCAGTAGCCCAGGTCGTACTGATTCGCTCCGGCAACCATGTCTATGCAATTCCATCGGCGATGGTCGAGCAGGTCAGCGAGTTGAAACCCGATGTGATTGCAGCCATCCGGGCAGCCAAGGGCACGGACTGGCTGGGTAACCATTACGCATGGCATTACATTGGCCGGCTGCTTGGCGATGCGCACGCCCAGCCGCCACCGGCGCGGCGCCACTGGCTGATGCTGGTCAAGGGCTTGGGGGCGCATAGCCAGCGCATCGCCCTTGAGGTCGACGCCCTGCTGGGCAATAGTGAAGTAGTGGTCAAGAACATCGGCCCGCAATTAGCGCGGATCATCGGTATCGCTGGCGCCACCGTTCTCGGTAACGGATCCGTGGCGCTGATCATCAACCCGATCGCCCTGGCCAGCCGCGAGACGGTGCCGCTAGCCCTTTCGCAGACCATGATCCAGCGGATTGGCGATGAGGTGGTGGCCGTCCCGACGACACCGACGGTAATGGTGGTCGACGACTCACTTACCGTGCGCAAAATCACCGGACGCCTGCTGGCGCGCGAGGGCTATCAGGTCATCACGGCCAAGGATGGTGTCGACGCACTCGAGCAACTCACCGATATCGTGCCCGATGTCATGCTGGTCGACATAGAAATGCCGCGCATGGATGGTTTCGACCTGACCCGCAATGTCCGCAATGACAAACGGACGCGCGACGTGCCAATCATCATGATCACCTCGCGCATCGCCGACAAGCACCGCAACTACGCGATGGAAATTGGCGTCAATCACTATCTGGGCAAGCCTTACGACGAAGGCGAGCTGCTGGCCCTGATTGCCAGGGAAATCAACGCCCGCCCCTCCCGGCCTCCCCGCGCGGGGAGGTGACTGTGGCTCGCTGCGCTCGTCAGTTACGGGGTGCCTCCGTTCGTGATTGGGTGCGGATTGCGGCTGCGCCGCGTGCCGTCGCGCCTTGGGGCGGCCCGGCGGCGAGACTGCTGTGGATACCGACTTGCTGGCGCCGTCCTGCCAGCGCCGACTTTTGACGTGGCGACATGAGTGCTTGCTGTGAAGCGTCGAGCCCGTCTCGCAAGCGCGACTGCCCGGTCAGCGGTCGGGCATGTGCCGAGGTTTCGGCCAATACCATAACGCATCACCTCCGCCAGGCATGGCGCTGGGACAGCACGGGTCAGCACTACTATTTTTGTGACGATCCGGCTTGCGATGTTGTCTATTTTGGCGAAGACAATTCCGTCATCCTGAAGTCGCAGCTGCGCACCACGGTGGGCGTGAAAGAATCTTCTGCCGATGCGCTGCTGTGCTACTGCTTCGGCGTGACCCGTGCCGCGGCGCAGAGCGATTTGGGTGCGCGAGAGTTTGTGGTGGCGCAAACCAAGCTTGGTTTGTGTTCCTGCGAGACGAGCAATCCGTCCGGCCGTTGCTGCTTGAAGGACTTTCCGCGCCGGGGTGGGGTCGAGTAGGAAGTTCCCGAAAATTGCTGGCAGCGGTTTGCCTATTCCTCCGTTCCAGCCACCATGATGCGCCCCCTGCCCGCGCGCTTCGCGGCATACATGGCGTTGTCGGCGGCGGTCAGGATAGCGGCGGCATTGGTGCCGTGCTGGGGAATCATGGCAATGCCGATGCTGGCGCCCATGCGTCTCTCCGTACCGTTGAGGACCATTGGCAGGCAGGCGGCGTCGAACAGGCGGCCGGCAATCTTTAGCGCGGCCTCCGGGCCATCGACATCACGCACGATGGCGACGAATTCATCGCCGCCCAACCGGGCGATAAAATCGCTCGCAGCGAGACTGTGGCGGAGGCGGCGGGCAACGATTCTGAGCGCCTCGTCGCCGGCCTCGTGGCCGAGGATGTCGTTGATCGGCTTGAAGTCATCCAGGTCAATGAACAGTAACGCATGGGTTGATGCGCCGGGAGTCTTTAATAGCGCATCCATTTCATCGGTGAATTGCGCGCGGTTCGGCAGGCCGGTGAGCATGTCGTTCAGGGCGAGGAATTCGATACGTTCACGCGCAGCTTCCTCGTCGGAGATATCGCCGATCAGTCCGATAAACAGACTGCCGGTGGGGCGGCGAATCTCGGTGAGGGCCAGTCGTATCGGAAAAATTTCGCCGTCCTTGCGTCGCCCCTGCGCCTTGCGGACATCGCCTATGGCGCGCGGCGCGCGCTCCTGCAGGTAGCGCGCCAGATAGCCATCGTGCTCCTCAGCGTAGGGGGAGGGCATCAATATTTTGACATTGGCCCCGATCATCTCGGCGGCGGTGTAGCCGAAGATGCGCTCAGCTGCCTTGTTGTAGCTCTGGACGATGCCGGCTTCGTCAATGGTGAGAATCGCCTCGAACACATTGTCGAGAATGGCGAACAGGCTGTCCTGCATGGTGGCGATGCGTTGCATCGAGCGCAGGCGGGCATCAAGCACCTCAAAACTGATCGGTTTGATCAGGTAGTCGTCCGCACCGGCGTCCAGTCCGGCGACAATCTCCTCCTTGGCCGAGAGGGCGGTCATCAGCATCACCGGTACCCAGCGTGTTCCACTCAACGCCTTGATGCGACGGGTCGCCTCGATGCCGTCCATTTCCGGCATCACGATGTCCATCAGCACCAGATCGGGCGGCTCGGCCTGGTAGGCCTCGACTGCGGCCCGGCCATCCTGGACAAAGCTGACACGATGGCCCTCCTGCTGAAGAAACGCAATGAGCGGCAGTGCGGTGGCCCTGGAATCATCTACGAATAATATATGCATGGCATACCCTGATTGGAATAACGAGCACGGCGGGTGACCGCTCAACTATACATAAAGGAGTAAATATAAGCCTTTTTGGCAACTTTACGTGCAGTGGCTGTCGGGAAGCTTGCAGTGTTAGGGTAGAAAGTCGGCGCTGGTGGTACGGCGACGGATTACAATTAAGGGACATTATGAGCAAGCCCATACCTATCGAACCAATCAGCCTCGCCAACCATTTTCTGATCGCCATGCCCGCCATGACCGATCCGAATTTCGCCCGCACGCTGACTTATCTGTGCGAGCACAATGCCGGTGGCGCGCTCGGTATCATCGTCAATCGACCGCTCGACCTGAGCCTCGGCGCACTTTTCGACCGCGTCAATATTCCGCTTGTGCCGGGCCAGACCGCAGCAAAATACCGGGATCTGCCCGTTTTCTTCGGCGGACCGGTGCAGCCCGAGCGGGGCTTCGTCCTGCATCGGCCGGCCGGGAGTTGGCAATCAACGCTTAACGTCACCAGCGAGATTGGCTTGACCAGTTCGCGTGACATCCTGCAGGCAATGAGCAGCGACGGTGAGCCCAGCGAGATTCTGATGTCGCTTGGCTATTCCGGCTGGGCCGCCGGGCAACTCGAATGGGAACTGTCGCAAAATGCCTGGCTGACCGTCGCTGCCGACCCCGCCATCATCTTCAATCTGCCGGCCGAGGAACGCTTGCCGGCTGCGATGCAGCTGCTGGGCATCGATTTCGCCAACCTGTCGGATGTGGCGGGGCATGCCTGATCATGCGACTGATCAGGTTCGCTCCCCGAGTACTGGCATGGTAATGGCATTTGATTTTGGTCTGAAGAGAATTGGCGTGGCCATCGGCGAGACTTTGCTTGCCCGCGCCCGCCCCCTGACGATTATTGAAGACGAAGTCAACGAGCGCCGTTTTGCGGCTATCGGCAAGTTGATTGCCGAGTGGCAGCCGGCCCGGCTGGTGGTCGGCCTGCCGCGCCATGTTGATGGCAGCGAACATGCCTTCGCCACCCGTTGTAACCGTTTTGCCCGCCAGCTGGCCGGCCGCTTCGGCCTGCCGGTTGAATTCGCCGACGAGCGTTTTTCATCTTGCGCTGCCGCCGCACAACTGGGTGGCGATAAACGCAAGGCCCGGGTCGATGCCGCCGCTGCCGCCATCATCCTCCAAGATTGGTTTGACCAACATGCTCACCCTGCCCGCAGTCACTGATCTGATCGACCAACTGGCCGCGCAAATGCGCCCGCACGTCCAGCCCGATACGGTGCTGGTCGGCATCCACACCGGGGGGGTCTGGGTTGCCGAACAACTGCAAGCCAAGCTCGGACTCGCTGCGCCACCCGCCAGCATTGATGTCTCCCTGCATCGCGACGATCATCATCTGGGCAACGGCCTGAAGTCAAGCGGGCGCGCTTCGCAGCTGCCGGGCAATGTCGAGGGCGCACACCTGATTCTGGTCGATGATGTGCTGTATACCGGCCGCACCATTCGTGCCGCGCTGAACGAGATCTTCGATTATGGCCGGCCGGCGCGCGTCGAACTGGCCGTGCTGACCGATCGCGGTGGCCGCGAGTTGCCGATCGCCGCCACCTACTGCCCGCACGTGCTGTCGCTGCCGGCCAGCCAGAGCCTGAATCTCACCCGCGCTGCCGACGGCAATCTGAGCTTTCATCTGAGCGAAAAATGAACCTGGCGAATCCCCAACTCAACGATCATGGCGAGCTGATCCACCTGCTCTCCCTCGATGGCCTGCCGCGCGAAATTCTCCACGGCATTCTCGATCGCGCCGCGCCATTCACGGCCGTGGCCGAGCGCGAGGTGAAGAAGGTGCCACTGCTGCGCGGCAAGAGCGTGTTCAACCTGTTCTTCGAAAACTCGACGCGCACCCGCACCACCTTCGAGATTGCTGCCAAGCGGCTGTCGGCGGACGTCATCAACCTCAACATCAACACCTCCAGCGCCGCCAAGGGCGAGTCGCTGCTCGACACCGTCGACAACCTCGCCGCGATGCAGGCCGACATGTTTGTCGTGCGCCACGCCTCCAGCGGTGCGCCGTACCTGATCGCCCAGCATCTGGCCGCCACCGGCCGCAACCACATTCACGTCGTGAATGCCGGCGATGGCAGCCACTCGCACCCGACGCAGGGTTTGCTGGACATGTACACCATCCGCCATTACAAGCGTGATTTCACGCAGTTGACCGTTGCGGTGGTCGGCGACATTCTGCATTCGCGTGTGGCGCGCAGCCAGTTGCATGCGCTGGTCACGCTGGGGGTGCCCGAAATTCGTCTGGTTGGCCCGAAGACGTTGCTGCCCGCTTCCGCCGCGCGCATGATCGACAAGGGCCCGCTGCGCGTTTGCCACGACATCCGCGAGGGCCTGCGTGGCGCCGACGTGGTGATGACCCTGCGCCTGCAGAACGAGCGCATGCAGGGCGCACTCTTGCCGAGTCCTCAGGAGTACTTCAAATCCTACGGTCTCACACCGGAAAAACTCGAACTCGCCAAGCCCGACGCCATCGTCATGCATCCGGGACCGATGAACCGCGGTATCGAAATCGACTCCGCCGTCGCCGACGGCAAGCAGGCGGTGATCCTGCCGCAGGTTACCTTTGGCATTGCGGTGCGCATGGCGGTGATGAGCATGCTGGCAGGGGGTGGATCATGACCCCCCTCCCCCCCTCCCCCTTCCCGAAGAAGGGGGTGACTGTTGTTCGCGGGCCTTGCCCGCTCCGGTTTATTGACTCGCTGCCTCCTTGGGGCGGCCCGGCGGAGGCAGCATGAGAATCGAAATTCGCAACGGTCGGGTCATCGACCCGGCCAGTGGCATGGACCGCGCCGCCAACGTTTTTGTTGCCAATGGCAAGATAGTCGGCGCTGGCGAGACGCCGCCTGATGGCTTTACTGCCGAAGGCGTGATCGATGCCAGCGGCTGCATCGTTTGCCCCGGTTTGATTGACCTGTCGGCACGCCTGCGCGAACCCGGTTTTGAATACAAGGCCACGCTCGAGTCCGAGATGGCGGCGGCCGCCGCTGGCGGTGTCACCCGCCTGGTCTGCCCGCCTGATACCGACCCGCCGCTCGACGAGCCGGGGCTGGTCGAGATGCTCAAATACCGTGCGCGCCAGCCGGGGTTTGCCCATGTTCACCCTCTGGGTGCGCTCACCGTCGGCCTTGCCGGCCAGCGCCTCACGGAGATGGCGGAGCTGGCCGAGGCAGGTTGCATCGCCTTTGGCCAGGCGGATGTCAGCGTGGTTGATACCAAGGTGTTGTTGCGCGCCATGCAATACGCCGCCACCTTCGGTTTCCCCGTCTGGTTGCAGGCGCAGGACGCGCATCTCGCCAAGGGCGGCGTTGCCCACGACGGCGCAATCGCCGCGCGGCTGGGGCTGGCCGGCATTCCGGTGGTTGCCGAGACCGTAGCGCTGGCCACCTATCTGCAACTGGCGCGCGAGACGGGGGGGCGCCTGCACATCCGCCGCCTGTCGTCGGCCGCCGGGCTGGAATTGGTCCGGGCTGCGCGTGCCGACGGCCTGCCCGTCACCTGCGACATCACCACCCAGCACCTGCACCTGTGCGACCGCGACATCGGCTTCTTCAATGCCCACGCCCGGCTCACCCCACCGCTGCGCTCGGCCAAGGACCGTGCCGCACTGGCGCTCGGTCTGGCCGACGGTAGCATCGATGTGCTGTGTTCCGACCACACGCCCGTCGATGACGACGCCAAGCAATTGCCCTTCGACGAGGCCGAACCCGGCGCAACCGGCCTGGAACTGCTGTTGCCGCTCACCCTGCGCTGGGCCAGCACGGCGCAGTTGCCGCTGACCACGGCATTGGCCCGCATTACCAGTGATCCGGCGCGCATTCTCGGCCTCGATTGCGGGCGCATCGCGGTTGGCGCACCTGCAGACCTGTGCGTGTTCGACCCCGCGGCCCGCTTTATAGTCAGTCGCGAACGCCTGAAAAGCCAGGGCAAGAACACCCCCTTCCTTGGCCAGGAACTGGCCGGCGAAGTGCGCTATACGCTGATCGATGGCCATCTCGCCTATGCGGCGGAAAAACTGCTGTGATCATTACCTTCAAATCCGCGGCCAGCGCCGATGTTATCTACTTCGGTGATGTGGCCAAACGCATGATGGAATTGATGGGCAAGGTTGCCTGCGACCAGGGCATCGTCACCGTCGAACAACTGCCCGCGGCAATCGCCCGGCTGAAGGCGGCGATTGCGGAGGACAAGGAGCGCCATCGCCAGCACGTCCTCGACGACGAAGCGAAAACGGAGGCGGACGCGGGCGGCGGCCCCTGCGCCACCCGCCCCTATGTCAGCCTGACGCAGCGTGCCGCGCCGCTGCTGGCGATGCTGGAAGAATCCTTGGGCGAAAAAAAGCCGGTGGTCTGGGGAGTCTGAACTCGGGGGTGGCTCGTTCGCTCAGAACAGTTCGATCTCGCCACCGTGGCTGCGGATATCCTGCAGGCGCGCGGCCATGTAGGTTTCCAGCGCCTCCTTGACTGTGGCGCCCGCCAGTACCGACTGGAACATGACGCGCTCCTCGGCCATGGTGTACTTGGCGAGAATCCCGTCCTGCAGCGCTTTCCACTCGGCCGGCTTGAACAGCCGCTGCTGGTCGGCAACCAGTTCGGAGAGTCCGGCCAACCCGTGACAGACGTGCTCGAGACGCTGTATCAGCTTGTCATAGAACTGGAAGGCAACGATCGCCTGGTGTACTTTGCTCGACACCAACTGTGAGTTGGCCTGGATTTCCGCTTTGACCAAGCCATTGCCGATGGTGTCAGGCAAGGTGCTGATGGCGGCGTCGATCACTTGCAGCGTATCGACCAGCGAGGTGAAGGTGTCGGCCAGCACATCGACCGAATTGTTCGAGTCTTTCATTGCCGCCTCGACCTGGCCGGCGGCGAGCTCCAGCATCAGAACGGTTTCCCTGACCTGGCTCCAGTCGAGGTCGGGGGCGTGGGCGCTGGTGCCGCGCGTTATATCCTGATCCATGTAGCTGCTGGCCCCCGGTATTTACAGAGCGCCATATTAAACCCGATCAGCGCTTCAGTGCGGCTTGTTCTCGTCCATGCCAATGAATGAAATGGGAAATACGGCTTCTGGTCCGGCACCGCGACTCGGTAAGTTTTTGTAATCCGGCATCTGCTCGGCATTGACGCCGGAGGCCTGGACCAATTTCTGGATCAATAGCTGAATCTGGTCGGTAAACCAGTCTTCTTCATAGCTGGTCGGCATGAAACGCATTTCACGCACGCTTTCGGGTATTTCGTCGGCCGACACGGCCTCGTTGGCGGCATGGGCGGTCGAAAAGAAGGGGCCGGCGATGAAGCGCAGGCGCAGTTCGCCCGCTTCATCGAGATCAAGGATGAAGATGCGCGCCCCTTCGGCGGTTTCGTCGTTATCGCCAAACACCGGCATGGCCGCAAAGGCCGCCTTCTTTTGCTGCTGGACGTAGCTGACGGCGTCGTTGAAGGACATGCGATTGTCTGTGGTGTCGGTCATCTTGTTTCTCCTGTATTGGGTTGCTCAGCGATTCCGGGTTCAGAGCAGCGGTGCGAGCCATCTTTCGGCTTCTTGATTTGTATAACTGGTGCGTCTTGCCCAATCTTCAAGCTGGTCACGGCCAATTTTCGAGACAGCAAAATAGCGGGCTGCGGGATGGGCGAAGTAAAAGCCAGCGACGGCGGCGGCCGGCAGCATGGCGAAATTTTCGGTGATCTCGATGCCGACGGCGCTGGCGTCGAGCATTTCGAGCAAAGCCTTCTTGACCGTATGGTCCGGGCAGGCGGGATAGCCGGGGGCCGGGCGGATGCCCTGATATTTCTCGGTAATCAAGGCTTCAAGCTCCAGACCTTCGTCGCGCGCATAGCCCCAGTCGTCCACGCGCACCCGCTCATGCAGCCACTCGGCGGCGGCTTCGGCGAGGCGGTCGGCGAGCGATTTCAGCATGATGGCGCGGTAATCGTCGTGGGCCGCCTCGAATTCCGCGAGCTTGGCCTCGATGCCGATCCCCGCCGTGACGGCGAAGGCGCCAATGTAGTCGGGCACCGCCGTACCGCCAGCGCCGACTTTTGGTGCAATGAAATCAGCCAGGCACTGGTTGGGCTGGCCGTTCGGCCGTTCGTGCTGCTGTCGCAGGCCGTGCCAGGTCATCAGCACTTTTGTGCGTGATTCGTCAGCGTAAATTTCGATGTCGTCGCCATTGGCCGCGCAGTTGGCTGGATATAGACCGAATGTCGCATTGGCGACCAGCCATTTTTCAGCCACGAGCTGTTCCAGCATGGCCTGGGCGTCGGCAAACACCGACCGGGCCTGTTCGCCGACGCGGTCATCGTCGAGAAGCTGCGGATAGCGACCGGGCAGATCCCAGGTCTGGAAAAAGGGGCCCCAGTCGATGTAGCGCGCCAGCGTGGCGAGGTCGATCTGGCAAAGCTGGCGCAGGCCGGGGCGGCGGGGCGGGAAGGGGGCGTACTCCAGCTTGGCGTGGTTGGCGCGCGCGGCAGCCAGCGATACCAGTTTCACCCCTTGTTTGGCCGCGTGCAGTTCGCGCACCTTGCGGTAGTCGGCGGCGATTTCTTCCTTGAAGCCGGCCGCCTGCTCGTCAGACAATAGCTTGGTCACCACGCCGACGGCGCGCGAGGCATCCGGCACATACACCACCGTGCCCTGATAGTGGGGCGCGATCTTGATGGCAGTGTGGGCGCGACTGGTGGTGGCGCCACCGATTAAAAGTGGCACGGTAAAGCCCTGCCGCTGCATTTCGCTGGCGACATGGCTCATTTCCTCCAGCGAAGGCGTGATCAGCCCGGACAAGCCCACCGCGTCTGCCTGGTGTTCCTTCGCGGCGTGGAGGATCTTGTCGGCGGCGACCATCACGCCAAGGTCGACGATCTCGTAGCCATTGCAGGCCAGCACCACGCCGACGATGTTTTTGCCGATGTCATGGACGTCGCCTTTCACGGTGGCGATGACGATCTTGCCTTTCGCGGCAGCGCCGGTGCGCAGTTTTTCTGCCTCGATGTAGGGCAGCAGATGGGCAACCGCCTGTTTCATGACGCGCGCCGATTTCACCACCTGCGGCAGAAACATCTTGCCGGCGCCGAACAGGTCGCCGACGACGTTCATGCCAGCCATCAGCGGGCCTTCGATGACTGCCAGCGGCGGGCGGCCCAGCGCTGTGAGTGCGGCGCGGCATTCTTCCGTGTCGGCGACGACGTATTCGGTGATGCCGCGCACCATGGCGTGTTCGAGGCGCTTGTCCACCGGCCACTCACGCCAGGCGAGATCCTGCACCCGCTCACGGGCGCCACCCTTGACCGAAGTGGCGAACTCGACCAGTGCATCGCCGGCGCTGGGCTTGCGATTGAGCACCACATCCTCGACCTTCTCGCGCAGCACCGGCTCGATCTGGTCGTAAACGCCCAGCTGGCCGGCATTGACGATACCCATGGTGAGTCCGGCGCGGATTGCGTGGTAGAGGAAAACGGTGTGGATGGCTTCGCGCACCGGCTCGTTGCCGCGAAAGCTGAAGCTGACATTCGAGATGCCGCCAGAGACGCCGGCGTGCGGCAGGTTCTGCCTGATCCAGCGTGTCGCCTCGATGAAATCGACGGCATAGTTGTCGTGCTCGGGGATGCCGGTGGCAATGGCGAACACGTTCGGGTCGAAGATGATGTCGGTGGCCGGGAACCCGTCGGCGACCAGCAGGTCGTAGGCGCGCTGGCAGATGCCGATCTTGCGCTGATAGGTGTCGGCCTGACCGGCCGTGTCGAAGGCCATGACGATCACGGCCGCGCCGAGGCGCCGCGCGGCGCGGGCTTGCACAAGGAATTTCTCCTCGCCTTCCTTCATCGAAATCGAATTGACGATGCCCTTGCCCTGCACGCATTTCAGGCCGGCCTCGATCACTTCCCACTTCGACGAGTCGAGCATGATCGGCACCCTGGAGATGTCGGGCTCGCTGGCGATCAGGTTGCAGAAACGTACCATCGCCGCCTGCGAATCGAGCATCGCCTCGTCCATGTTGATGTCGATGATCTGCGCGCCGTTTTCCACCTGCTGGCGCGCGACGACGAGCGCGTCGTCGTAACGGTCTTCGAGAACCATCTTGGCGAAGGCGCGTGAGCCGGTGACATTGGTGCGTTCGCCGACGTTGACGAAAAGCGAGTCAGCGCCGATGTTGCAGGGCTCCAATCCGGCGAGCCGCAATGAACAGTCGGCGCTGGTCTCATTGCCAACTGAGCGGCGAGGTGCGATGTCCTGAAGCGCATCTGCAATCGCGCGAATGTGCTCGGGCGTGGTGCCGCAGCAGCCGCCAGCGATGTTGAGCAGGCCGTCCTTGGCCCACTGCGCCAGTTCGGCGGCCAGCATCTCGGGCGTCTCGTCGTAACCGCCAAAAGCATTGGGCAGTCCGGCATTCGGATGCGCCGAGACGAAGCAGTCGGCGACATGGCCGATTTCTTCGACGTACTGGCGCAGTTCTTGCGCGCCGAGTGCGCAGTTCAGGCCGAACGACAGTGGCTGGGTATGGCGCAGCGAATTCCAGAACGCCTCCGCCGTCTGACCTGACAGCGTGCGGCCCGAGGCGTCGGTGATGGTGCCGGAGATCATGATCGGCCAGCGCCGTCCGGCCTGATCGAAGAAGCTTTCGATGGCGAACAGTGCCGCCTTGGCGTTCAGCGTGTCGAAAATGGTTTCGAGCAGCAAAATGTCTGCACCGCCTTCGACCAGGCCGCGGACTGCTTCGTGGTAGTCGGCGACCAGCGCATCGAAGCTGGTGTTGCGGAAGCCCGGATCATTGACGTCGGGGGAAAGGGAGCAGGTGCGCGAGGTGGGGCCCAGCACGCCGGCGACGAAGCGCGGCTTGTCAGGCGTCGAGTATTGGTCGGCAATTTCTCTGGCAAGTCGCGCGCCGGTTACATTGAGCTCGTAGGCGAACGCTTCCAGCCCGTACTCGGCCTGCGAGACGCGCGTTGCGTTGAAGGTGTTGGTTTCGAGGATGTCGGCGCCGGCGGCGAGATAAGCGGCGTGAATGCCGCTAATGACATCCGGTCGCGTCAGGCTGAGCAGGTCGTTATTACCCTTAAGGTCTTTCGCATGCTGCGCAAAGCGTGCGCCACGATAGTCGGCTTCGACGAGTCGGTGTTTCTGCACCATGGTGCCCATGGCGCCGTCGAGGATGAGAATGCGCAGCGCGAGCAGATCGCGCAGCTCGCTGGAGCGGTCGGGTGACATCGGAGGGTGGGTGCGAAATGGTTGAAATCAATGAAGATTCTAGCATGTGGCGCATATTGGCTTGCTTAATGGCAACATTAGTAATATTGTTTCACATCAAGCCATAAGGAGAACTGTCTGATGGAACACCTGACCCCGAAAGAGACGGCCAAATTTCTGCACGAAAATCCCAAGGCGCTGTTCGTCGATTGCCGCAGCGAAATGGAATTCCTCTTTGTCGGCCATCCGGCCGGTGCGCTGCACGTCGCCTGGAACGACGGCCCGGACTGGGAAATCAACCCCCACTTTACCGGCGAAGTGAAGAAGTTCGCCGGCCATGCGACCGACCGCCCGGTGGTGCTGATCTGCCGTTCCGGCTACCGCTCGGTCGATGCCGGCAATGCGCTCGAAGCGGCGGGTTTCACGCGCGTCTATAACGTGCTGCACGGCTTCGAAGGCGACCTCAACGATCATCATCACCGCGGCACCGAGAACGGCTGGCGCTTCGAGGGCCTGCCCTGGGAACAGTGCTGATACTGCTGAGGTCGCGCCTGTTCCGGCTGTTGCTGGATCAGCGGGAAATGCTTAACGCCCGCAGCGCCAGCAGCGTCATCGCGCTGAAGAACAGCAGCGACCATTCGGCAATCGACAGGCCGAGAAATACCCAGCCGGCTTCCGAGCACAGACCGCTGGCCTCGAACAGCAACGGCACCTGCTTGCCGGCCCAGGCGACGAGCTGCTCCCACCAGGGCTGTCCGCCGCCGCAACTGAAGCCCTGGGCAAAGCGTTGCAGCCAGGTCTGGTAACCGGCAATGCCGGCACCCGTGGCCGCCGTCACGGCCATCAGCAGGGCAACCAGCCGGTGACCGCGGGTTGCCAGCAAAAGGAGCAGCGCCTCGATGCCAAGCAGCAGGTACAGCATGCGCTGCAGGATGCACAGCGGGCAGGCGGCCAGATTCAAGGTAGTGGCCAGCACCACGCCGCAGACAACCAGTGCGCAGCCGACCAGGCCGATGCTGGCGAGCTGCCAGCGTGGGTTACGCCAGAGGGTGGTCAAGAGTGTGGGCATGGAGGTTCAATGTGAATGGGAAAACGATAATAACAGGACCCGGCAAGGCACCCAAAGTCAGCGTGACCGAAGGGAATCCCTGTGGGACTGGCGTGAGGCGCTTATATAATATGCGGGTATGCCTGAAACTCGCCTGACCACCATCCGCGCCGCCCTGCGCGATCCCAAACGCTGGAGGCGCTGGGCGCTGGAAGCGCTTGCCCTGCTCGGCATTATTGTTGCAATTACGCTTTGGCAAAACCGTGGCCTGGCCGAAGGCGTGGCACCCGCGCTGGCGGGGACCGATAGTGATGGCATTGCAGTCAGTCTGGCCGAAATGCGGAAAGACTACGCTCAGGATGGAGTGGCGCGCCCGACGCTGGTGGTGTTCTGGGCGACCTGGTGCCCGGTGTGCCGGGCCGAGGAGGACAACATCGAGGCCGTCGCCAGGGACTGGCCGGTGCTGTCGGTGGCAATGCAATCTGGCGACGCAGAGGATGTCGACGATCACCTCCTGGCACGGCGGCTCACCGTGCCCGCCGTCATTGACGACGACGCCGACATTGCCGACCTCTGGAAAGTGCGCGGCGTGCCCACCCACTTCATTGTTGATCCCGCCGGCAATATCCGTTTCCGCATGGTGGGCTACACTTCGGAGTTCGGCCTGCGGGCGCGGCTATGGTGGGTGGAGAGGTTTCCGGAATGACCGCACCCTCAGTGGGTCTTACCACGCCGCCGCCCCTGCGGCTGGCCTGGATGATCTGGGGGCTGGGCGCCCTGTTTTACCTGTTTGCCTTCTATCAACGGGTCGCCCCTGCCGTAATGACCGACGCATTGATGGCCGACTTCGCCATCGGGGGTGCGGCGCTCGGTAACCTGTCGGCGTTCTATTTTTATTCCTATGTAGTGATGCAGATCCCGACCGGGGTGATGGCCGACCGTTGGGGCCCGCGCCGGGTGCTGGCCGGCGGCGCCGGCATCGCTGCACTGGGCAGCCTGCTGTTCGCTTTCGCGCCGGATTTCGGCTGGGCCGGCTTCGGCCGGATGCTGGTGGGCGCGTCGGTGGCGGTAGCCTTTGTTTCCACGCTGAAGCTCGCGAGTCACTGGTTCCCGCCGCAGAAATATGCCCTGGCCTCAGGCATGGCGCTGTTCATGGGCGTGGTCGGCGGGGTGATGGCGGGGGTGCCGCTGCGCATGCTGGTTGAGAATTTCGGCTGGCGCATGGTGATGGGCAGCGCCGGCATTTTCGCCGCGTTGCTGTGTGTCGCCATCTGGCTGTTCGTGCGTGACGATCCAGCCGAGCGCGGCTACCAAAGCCATCATCAGCACGATGCCAGCCACCTGCGGGATGGAGGGCAACCACGCCGCCATCTGCCGATTCTCGCCGGCATCTTTCAGGTACTGTCCTACCGCAACATCTGGTTGCTGATGTTGATGCAGATCGGTTTTTGCGGGGCGATACTCGCCTTTGCCGGCCTGTGGGGCGTGCCGTGGTTGCGGCAAGTGCATGGACTAGACCCGAAGGCGGCGGCGGCGGTGACTTCGACGCTGCTGGTGGCCTGGGCGTTGGGCGGCCCCTTGCTCGGTAGCTGGTCGCAGCGCCTCGGCCGGCGCAAGCCGCTCTATCTCATGGCTGGTGCCGTGGCGGCGGCTGGCTGGCTGGCCGTAATCTTCCTTGCGCCACCCTTGTGGCTGATGGTGGTGCTGCTGGCGATCACCGGCTTTGCCTCGGGCAACATCATCATCGGCTTCGCCTGGGCGAAGGAATCGCTGCCGATGCGTCTGATGGGCACCGCTTCCGGGGTGGTGAATATGGGGCCGCTGATGGGCGGCATGCTGCTGCAGCCCGGGGTGGGCTGGATGCTTGATCGCGGCTGGGGCGGCGAGCTGGCCGCCGGCGTACGCATCTACGATGCGGCGACCTGGCAGGCCAGCTTCGCTCTGCTGTTCGTTGCCGTCGCTATCGCGCTGGCCATGGTGCCGTTCGTGCGCGAATCGCACTGCCAGCAGGCGGTCTGAGTTTCAGCGCGGGGCGGCGCGCCGCCAGGGCGCATGCCCAAACGCCTCGATCAGGAAATCCACCATCGCCCGCACCTTGGGCGCCACATGGCGCCCGCCTGAGTAGATGGCATAGAGCGGGATGGGTTCGACATGCTGGCAGTCGGCGAGAACGGGGACCAATTGACCGCTGCGCAGCGCCTCGCCCACCGTGACATCGGTCAGCCGGGTGATGCCGACGCCCGCCAGCGCGAGCTGCAGGACCGTACCGGCGTTGTTGGCGGCCACGTTGCCATTCACATTGATGGTGCGAATGCCATCGCGCGTGGTGAACGGCCAGCGGCGCAGGGCGGGCAGCCGGGTAATCCACAGACAGTTGTGCGTCAGCAGCTCATCGGGGGTGCGCGGCGTGCCATGCATTTCCAGGTAGGCCGGGGCGGCACAAATGACCCGCTCGACGTCGCAAATGCGCCGCGCGATCAACGATGAATCCTCGAGCTGGCCCTTGCGGATCACCACATCGAAATTCTCGCCGAGCATTTCCGGTGGCTGGTCGCTGATCGACAGCTCCAGATGGACGTCCGGATAGCGTTCAAGAAAGCGTGGCAAAGCCGGTGCCAGCTGGTGCGTGCCGAACGACGAGCCGCAATACAGGCGCAACAGGCCGCTGGGGCTGGCGTTGGCCTCGGTGACCTCGGCCTCGGCCTCGTCCAGGGCCGCCAGTATCGATTTGGCGCGCAGGTAAAAGGTCTCTCCTTCGGTCGTCATCTGCAGGCGCCGGGTGGTCCGGCTGAGCAGGCGCACGCCGAGCCGGTCTTCGAGCCGGCTGACCAGTTTGGATAGGGCCGAGGGCGTCAGCTCAAGTTCCCGTGCTGCGGCAGAAAACCCGCCACAATCCACGGCGCGGACAAATGCCAGCATCTCTGCGGTGCGGTCCATAAGTTCTTTTATGCAATAAATTCAGGAGGGTTTTGCTGAGCAGGGATTAGCCGCCCAGCCCGCGGCGGTACTGGATCGCCTCGGCCACATGCGGGCCGCGGATGATGTATTCGCCAGTCAGGTCGGCGATGCTGCGGGCGACCTTGAGGATGCGGTGATAGGCGCGCGCCGAGAGGTCGAGGCGGGTCAGCGCCTGTTTGAGCAGTGCCGCGCCGGCACAGTCGGGCAGGCAGTGCTGCTCGATTTCGTCCGGGGTGAGCGCCGCATTGGGCTTGCCCTGCCGGGCGATTTGTCTTTCTCGTGCAATGGCGACACGTTCGCGTACCGTGGCTGATGCTTCGCCCGTGGCGCGGCCGGTCAGTTCCGCTTCGCTGACCGCCGGCACTTCGACCAGCAGGTCGATGCGGTCGAGCAATGGACCGGACAGCTTGCCGCGATAGCGCGCTACCTGATCGGGCGTGCAGCGGCACTTGCCGTTGCCATGACCGAGCCAGCCACAGGGGCAGGGGTTCATTGCCGCCACCAGTTGAAAACGCGCGGGGAATTCGGCGCGGCGCGCGGCGCGGGCGATGCGGATGTGGCCGGTTTCGAGGGGTTCGCGCAGCGCTTCGAGCACGCGGCGCTCGAATTCGGGCAGTTCGTCGAGGAACAAGACGCCATGGTGAGCGAGGGAGATTTCGCCGGGACGCGGCACCCCGCCGCCGCCCACCAGTGCCGGCGCGGAAGCCGAGTGATGCGGCGCCTGAAACGGGCGTTGCGCCCAACGCTCGATGGCAAAGCCGCCAGCGAGCGAATGCACCGCCGCGGATTCCAGTGCCTCGTTCTCGGTCATCGGCGGCAGCAGACCGGGCAGCCGCTGTGCCAGCATCGACTTGCCTGAACCCGGCGGTCCGCTCATCAACAGGCTGTGGCCGCCGGCCGCCGCGACTTCCAGCGCGCGCTTCGCTGGCGCCTGGCCCTTGATGTCGGCAAGGTCGCAGGCAAAAGTCGGCGCTGGCGGGACGGCGGCTACGTGCGGCTGCAGCGGCACTGCGCCGGTGAGGTGGGCGCAGACATCGAGCAGCCCGCGCGCCGGCAGGATGGTGGCGCGCGTTACCAGCGCGGCCTCGTCAGCGCTGGCCGCCGGCAACACGAAGGCGCGACCGGCACTGGCGGCGGACAGGCACATGGCCAGCGCACCGCGCACTGGGCGCAGTTCGCCCGACAGCGACAGTTCGCCGGCAAATTCGTGTTGATCGAGCGCGGGGGCCTTGAGCTGACCCGAGGCGACGAGAATTCCGAGCGCGATCGGCAGGTCGAGGCGGCCGGATTCCTTCGGCAGGTCGGCCGGCGCCAGATTGACGGTGATGCGGCGCGCAGGAAATTCGAAGCCACAGTTCTGCAAAGCGGCGCGGACGCGGTCACGCGACTCCTTGACCTCGGTTTCGGGTAGGCCGACCAGCGTGAATGAGGGCAGGCCGTTGGCCAGATGCACCTCAACCGCTACCTCGGGGGCAGCGAGGCCGGCGAGCGCGCGGCTTCTCAGGACGGCGAGCGACATTTCCGCATTAATCGGCGTGACCGAAGGGAGTCCTCGTGGGGTTGGGCATATGGCGATATGCGCGGCGAAGTTCGTGCTAGGGCTTGCGGTGGGCTTCGAGATCGGCCAGTCGCGACTCCAGCGTCGCGAGCCGGGCGCGGGCACGCGCCAGCAGTTCCTTTTGCACCTCGAAATCCTCGCGCGTGACCAGATCGAGGCGGGCGAAGGCGGCCGTCAGCATGGCGCGCAGATTCTTTTCGATGTCGGCGGCCGGCGTGGCGGCCAGTGCCCCGGAAATCTGGGCGCTCAGTTGGGTACTGAGGCCTTCGAGAAATTTGGGATCGAGCATGGCAGAAGAAATGCTGAATGGGATGCCCGAGTGTAGCACCGGCCATGACGGCCTTCGTGTTTGTTGCATTACGGCATGGTGCGCACCGCTATGGTGCATTAGCGGTCCGATGTGGGGCAATGCGGTGCATCAGGGCGATGTCAAACGGATGCGGTTTTGTGAAAATGATCTATAAAGCTTTGAGTCAAAAGAACAAATAGTGCCTGGCACGCAAAGTGCTAAATATCTCTCGCATGCTTTCCACAATATTATTTTAGCAATCACATCTGGAGACCCTCATGAACAAGAAACTCATCGCCACCGCCCTGCTTGCTTCCTTCGCCGCCCCGCTGTCCGCCTTTGCCGCCGACGCACCGGCCACACCCGAGCATGCCTTCACCGGCAACGTCACGCTGGCTTCGGAGTACCTTTATCGCGGCATCGCCCAGACGCGTGGCAAGCCGGCGCTGCAGGGTGGTTTCGACTACGCTCACGCCAGCGGTCTGTATGCCGGTGTGTGGGGTTCAAACATTTCCTGGATCAATGACGGCACAGCGGGCGCGAGCGCCAGTCTTGAGCTTGACGTCTATGGTGGCTACAAGGGCGCTATTACTGACGACTTCGGCTACGACCTCGGTGTGCTGACCTACAACTATCCGGGCAGCGGCAAGCCGACCGGCGCAGCCAAGCCTGATACCACCGAGGTGTATGGCGCGTTGAGCTACAAGTGGCTGACCGTTAAATACTCGCGTTCCACCGGCAGCCTGTTCGGCTGGACGAAAGCCGATGGCACCAAGACCAAGGGTTCCGGCTACCTCGAACTGAACGCCGCCTACGATCTGGGCGACGGCTGGGGCATCAACGGCCATGTCGGCCACCAGAAGGTCAAGGGTTATAGCGACGCCTCCTACTCCGACTACAAGGTCGGCGTAACCAAGGATGTCGGTTTCGGGGTGTTCGGCGCTGCTTATTCGACCACCAATGCCAAGGATAGTTGTTCGGCAGTCCTGGCTGCCGGCGTTCCAGGTGGTACCGATGCCGCCAATCCCTATTGCTTCTCCAAGCAAAGCGGCCCCCTCAGTACCTATGACGCCGGCAAGGGCCGTCTGCTGCTGACCTTCAGCAAGACTTTCTAAACCCTGGCGCACCTCCAACCCAATCGTTCAAGGAGAGATCATGAAACTCGTTACCGCCATCATCAAGCCATTCAAGCTTGACGAGGTGCGTGAGGCCCTCGCCGCCGTCGGCGTGCAGGGCATCACCGTCACCGAAGTCAAGGGCTTCGGCCGGCAGAAGGGGCACACGGAGCTGTACCGTGGCGCCGAATACGTTGTCGATTTTTTGCCCAAAGTGAAGATCGAAGCCGCCATCAAGTCCGAACTGCTCGAACAGACCATCGAAGCCATCGAGAAGTCAGCCAGCACCGGCAAGATCGGTGACGGCAAGATCTTCGTTTTCGACCTTGAGCAGGTCGTCCGCATCCGCACCGGTGAAACCGGTACGGATGCCCTCTAGGACAAGGAGACCTATCATGAACGGATTTTTCAAAATCATGCTGGCGGCCCTCGGCCTCGGCATTGCCGGTCTCGCGGCGGCGGAGCCCGCAGTGGCAACGGTGGGTGCAGCCGTCGCCAGCGCGGTGGTTGACGCAGCGAGCGCCGTCGCCCCGGCAGCGGAAATTGTGCCGACGGTCAGCAAGGGCGACGTTGCCTGGCTGCTGATGTCGACCGTGCTGGTGGTGTTCATGGCCGTCCCCGGCCTGGCGTTGTTCTACGGTGGCCTGGTGCGCGCCAAGAACATGCTCTCGGTGTTGATGCAGGTGCTGGTGGTGTTTTCGCTGATCAGCGTGCTGTGGGTCGTTTATGGTTATAGCCTGGCTTTCGGCGGGGAGGGACTGATCATTGGTTCGTTCGACAAGCTCTTTCTGTCCGGCGTCACTGGCGCCAGTCTGGCCGATACATTCACACCGGAAGCCAAGCTGCCCGAGTATCTGTTCATCGCCTTTCAGGCCACCTTCGCCGCCATCACCTGTGCGCTGATCGTCGGTGCTTTCGCCGAGCGCATGAAGTTCTCTGCGGTGCTGCTGTTCTCGGTGCTCTGGTTTACCTTCTGCTACCTGCCGATTGCGCACATGGTCTGGGGTTCCGGCGGTTATCTGCTGGGCAAGGGCGCGCTGGATTTCGCCGGTGGCACGGTGGTGCACATCAACGCCGGTGTCGCCGGGCTGGTAGGTGCCTACCTGGTGGGCAAGCGCATCGGTTACGGCAAGGAAGCCATGGCCCCGCATTCGCTGGCCTTCACCATGGTCGGTGCGGCGATGCTGTGGGTGGGCTGGTTCGGCTTCAACGCCGGCTCCAACCTTGAGGCGAATTCCGGTGCAGCCTTGGCCTTCCTCAATACCCTGGTGGCCACGGCTGCGGCGACGCTTTCCTGGACCGCGGCAGAGGCGATGCTCAAGGGCAAGCCCTCGATGCTGGGCGGCGCGTCCGGCGCAGTGGCTGGTCTGGTGGCGATCACCCCGGCCTGCGGCACGGTTGGCCCGATGGGCGCCATCGTCATCGGCCTGCTCGCCGGCGTCATCTGCCTGTGGGGCGTGAATGGACTGAAGAAGATGCTTGGCGCCGACGACTCGCTGGATGTGTTTGGCGTGCATGGCGTCGGCGGCATCCTGGGTGCGATCCTGACAGGCGTGTTTACTGCGCCGAGTCTGGGTGGTACGGGTGCCGCGGACTTCTCCATCGCCAAGCAGGTGATGATTCAGGCCGAAGGCGTGGGCATCACCATACTGTGGTCGGCCGTCGTCGCCTTCATCGCCTTCAAGATCGCCGACATGGTGATTGGCCTGCGGGTGCCGGAAGAGGAAGAGCGCGAAGGCCTCGACATCACGTCTCACGGTGAAACGGCTTATCATTATTAAAATAACTGAAGCGTAGGGGGCGGCAAGGCCGCAATCAGGAATCTCCGTTTCCCCTTCATTTGCTACGTACGGGCGCCCCAGGGCGCCCGTTTTTCTGGTATCGCGCCAAAAGTCGGCGTGACCGAAGGGAATTCCTTTTGTGGGACTGGCGGGACAAAGTGCCCCGCATGGGGTACGGCGCCTGCTTAGCAGATCCAGCGCATGTAGATGATGCCGCCAATACCCATGGTTAGCATCAGCGCTGCCGAAATGATCAGGTCGCGCGGCTCGCGCGGCCAGCCGCGCTTGACGCGGCCCAGCATGCGGACGACGTTGCCCATCGTGATGACGGTCAGGAACACCAGCATGATCAGGTTGACAAAGACAATGACACCACTGATGTTGTCAATCGGCCGGCAGGTATGCATGCCGAGCTTGCTGACGATGGCCGTGATGGAATCATTGGCCGGATTGAATCCCAGGCTGACGAGCACCCAGGCTATCGTCATCAGGACTGCGGCGATAACCAGAGCCAGTGCGATCCAGCCTTCGCGGCTGCCCAAATCGTCGCGCAACTCGCGAAAATCAGCCAGATATCCATGGGCTTCGCGCGCCAGTTGCCGCTTGAGTTTGTCCCAATCCATTTAGCGGAACACCACGGTTTTGTTGCCGTGCACCAGCACTCGGTCTTCCAGATGGTAGCGCAGCCCGCGCGCCAGCACGGTCTTTTCGATGTCCTTGCCGTAGCGCACCATGTCGTCCGGGGAGTCGGCGTGATCGATACGGATCACGTCCTGCTCGATGATCGGGCCCTGATCCAGCTCGGCCGTGACGTAGTGGCAGGTCGCGCCAATCAGTTTCACGCCACGTGCGTAGGCCTGGTGGTAGGGTTTGGCGCCGACGAAGCTGGGCAGAAAGCTGTGGTGGATGTTGAGAATCCGGCCGGGATGCGCGGCGCACAGTTCCGGCGAAAGAATCTGCATGTAGCGCGCCAACACCATGGTGTCACCGCGCGATTCCTCGAATAGTCTTTGCACCTCGGCGTAAGCCTGCGGTTTGTTGTCAGGCGTTACCGGAACATGGTGGAAAGGTATGCCGTGCCATTCAACGAGGCCCTTGAAGGTGTCGTGGTTCGAGATGACGCAGGGGATCTCGATATTGAGCTCCTGCGCTTGCCAGCGCGCCAGCAGATCGTAGAGGCAGTGTTCCTGTTTGCTGACCAGGATGACGACGCGCTTCTTCACCGCGCTGTCGGTGATCTTCCAGTCCATCTCCAGTTCGGCGGCAATCGGTGCGAAGCGCGCGCGCAATTCGGCAAGCATGAAGGGCAAGGAGTCCGCCTTGACCTCGATGCGCATGAAATAGCGCGCGGCGCGGCCATCTGCCGCGGCATCGGAATGAAAGCTCGATTCAAGCACCCAGCCCTGGTGCTCGGCGAAAAAGCCGGTGACCCGCGCGATGATTCCGCTGCGGTCGGGGCAGGATGCGGCCAGGGTATAAAAGTGCTCCTGGTGCATCTTAGATTCTGGTGCTTGCCGCGTTGATCTCCGCGCGCAGCTCGGCGTAGTTCATGGTCACGGGAAACTGCGGGAACTCGTCGATCACATTCTGCGGTGGATGGAACAGGATGCCGGCATCGGCCTCACTCAGCATCGCCGTGTCGTTGTAGGAATCGCCGGCGGCGATGACCTTGAAGTTGAGTTCCTTGAAGCGCCGCACCGACTCCATTTTCTGGTTCGGCATGCGCAGCTGGTAATTGACCAGAAAACCCGTCGCATCGGCTTCGAGTTTATGGCAGAACAGCGCCGGCATGCCCAGTTGGGCCATCAGTGGCATGGCGAATTCGTAGAAGGTGTCGGAGAGGATGATGACCTGGAAGTCGCGGCGCAGCGCATCGAGAAAATCCTTGGCGCCGGCCATTGGCCCCATGGCGGCGATGACTTTCTGGATGTCGGGCAGACCGAGCTGGTGCTGTTTGAGCAGGGCGAGCCGGTACTTCATCAGCACATCGTAGTCGGGCTCGTCCCGCGTGGTGCGGCGCAGTTCCGGGATGCCGGTGCGCCCGGCAAATTCGATCCAGATTTCCGGGACGAGAACCCCTTCGAGGTCGAGACAAACCAGCTGCACGGGTATCCCCTTTGAAATATGAGAATTCTAGCAGTCCCCTCCGGCGAAACGGCAAGGTGGGTGCGCCTTTAATCAGCCGGACCTCGCTACCAGCGCGCATGCCAGGCAGCAGGCCTAATGGGGTAATTCAAGCCTTTGCAGCATGAATCCGAATCGTGTTGCGTCCGGCATCCTTGGCCTGATACATCGCATCGTCAGCACTTTTGAGGATGTTGTCCGGGCTGACCGCATGGTCGATGAACAAGGTCACGCCAATGCTTGCCGTGCAGCGATGCTCGACGGTCGTGCCAGCTTCTCCCGCATGTTTGACGATCAGATGGTAGGGTGCGGACAAAGCGGCGCGAATCTTTTCGGCAACGCTCAAGGCTTGTGACCTTGAGTCATCCATATCCACACTCAATTCGCTCAGCATCACAACGAATTCATCGCCGCCGAAGCGTGCGACCGTATCCGCCTCGCGCACACAGGCTTTCAGTCGATTCGCGGCGTCGATCAACAGCAAATCGCCAACGGCATGCCCATGCGCGTCGTTCAGCGGCTTGAAGTTGTCCAGATCGAGGAACATCACTGCGCCGCAGCAACCGCTGCGCTTGCTGGCAGACATGGCCTGGCTCAGGCGGTCGTTGAACAAGCGGCGATTGGGCAGTTTGGTTAGTGTGTCGAAGAACGCCAGTTGCCGCACCTGATCTTCCAGGTGCTTGCGGTCGCTGATGTTCCTGAAATGGCCCACATGGCAGTGCCTGCCCTTGTAGAGCACATAGTTCAGCGAGATTTCCACCGGGACAATTGAGCCGTCCTTCAGGCGATGCTGCGATTCGATGGTCAGATGTTTGATTTTCCTGATGTTGGCCACATGCTGCGGGAGCATGTCGTAGCTGAAGTTGGGGTCCCAGTCCGGAATGCGCCAGGTCAGTATCTCCTCGCGGCTGGCACCGTAGTGTCTGGCGGCGGCTTCATTGGCATACATCAGCCGGCAGTCATCATCGTCATCGATCATGAAGATGCAGTCGCCGGTCTTTTCAACGATGAGGCGGAATAGCTCAAGCTCTTCCTCGACCTGCTTACGCGCGGTAATGTCGACTTTGACCGCAACATAGTGGGTGACGCTGCCCGCGGGACTTTTGACGGGCGCGACGCGAACTTCTTCCCAATAAAGCTCACCATTCTTGCGCTTGTTGAGTAGCTCGCCTTCCCATGCCTGACCGCTGGTCAATTTGCTCCACAGGTCCGCGTATGTTGCATCGGGGGTCTGGCCGGACTGGAGGAAGCGCGGGTTTTGTCCGGCTGCTTCGGCGGCGCTATAGCCGGTGGTTGCGGTGAACTTGGGGTTGACATACTGGATGCATGTATTCAGATCGGCGATGACTACCGCGGCGGGACTTTGCTCGATGGCGGTATATAGCGTGCGTAGTTTTGTCTCCGCCGCCAGGCGTTCCCGGTTCCGCTGATGGAAGAAATACCCGGCGATCCCGCTGAGGACCAAAGCCAGCGGGATCAGGTACTTCAGCAAGTCGCGCCAGCCGACTTCCTTGCTCTCATAGACGCCGAACCATTTGTCGTACAGTGCGTCATACGTGCCGTCGGACTTGGTGAGCGCCAGACCCTCGTTGAGTTTGGCCAATAGTTCCGACTGACCTTTGGGCACGGCAAACGCAAATTTTTGCGCGAAACCCGCCCGGGCCTTCAGTGCCTCGATGTTGGCCAAACCCAGCGTTTGCAGCGTCTGCATGCCAGCCAGTTTGCTCAGCAGCATGGCATCGTGCCTGCCCGATGCCAGCAGGCGCAAGCCCTCGGCGGAGGTGTCCGCCAGTACCATTTGCTTCCCCCAACCCTTGGCCACGGCATAGTCGTGCGCCAGGTCGGCATTGAGAACGATGATCGATTTTCCTGCGAGGTCCGCTTCCGAGCGGATGCCGGCTTCACCCTTGCGCACAAAAATGGCGCCGTGCACGATGGCATGGGGCACCGTGAAGTCAGCAAAGCGGCGACGTTCCTCGGACTGCGCCAGATTGATCAGAACGTCGATCCTGCCTTCCCTGAATTCCTGAAGAATCTGGTGAAACGGCCGTACGCGCAGGGAGTACTTCAGTCCTGCTTCTGCCGCCACGGCTTTCCATAAATCGACGGTGAAGCCGCCTGCCGTGGCATCGCTCATGCCCGTGGCGAAAGGCGGATAGTCTTCTTCGCTGCCTACGACCAGCGTGTCCTTTTGCAGCTGAACGAGGGGCGGGGCATCCTGCGTGGTCGCGCTGGCTGGGTTGCTGGGCGCAAGCGCCTGCGCAGGCCCGTTCGCAAATAAAGTGCAAATCAACGCAATTGCGCAAGCCGAAAACCGCCAGCGGCGGCCGGGCCAAAAAAACGGAGGACGTGCAGGTGCCATTTCCGTAGGGCTAAAGTAATTGACGCAATTTACAGGTGACGCACCAAATGCAGGCAAATCACCGCCGCTACCTCTTAGGCCATACTACGCCGCAATACACGCGAAAACAACATGGGTAAAGTTGGCAACAACGCCAGAAATGCAATGCGTGGCTGCCTATTCGGAAGCGAGGGCATCGAGTGCCTCGTGTACCTCCAGCCAGCGCATTTCAGCGCTTTCGATGTTGGCGGCCAGCTCGGCCTGGCGCTTGCCGAGCGCCTCGACAAGCGGGCGATCATTTGAGCGGTATGTCTCGGGATCGGCCAGCCGTGTGTCCAGCCCGGCCTTCTCCGCTTGCCAGGCGGCGAGCTGCTTGTCGAGCTTTTCAGACTCCTTGAGCAGGGGGCGGCGCTGATTCCGTAACTCGGCCAGGGCCGCCTTCTTGCTGGCGGCGCTGGGAGCGGCGGTGTCCTTGGGCGAAGCGGTTTCCTGAAGGGCAAGCCGGTTCTGTTGGCGTCGCGTCGCCATCCATGCGGTGTAGTCGTCGAGGTCGCCATCGAAGGGCTCTGCACGGCCATCGGCGACCAGCCAGAGTTCATCGACGGTGGTGCGCAACAAATGCCGGTCGTGGGACACCAGCACCATCGCAGCTTCGGTCTCCTGCAGGGCAAGCGTCAAGGCTTCGCGCATTTCGAGGTCGAGGTGGTTGGTCGGTTCGTCGAGCAGGAGGAGGTTGGGCCGGGTGCGGATCATCAATGCCAGGGCAAGCCGCGCCTTCTCGCCACCAGAAAAGTGCAGGCAGGGGGCATCGGCCATCTGGCCGCGAAAGTCGAAGCCGCCGAGGTAGTCGCGCAATTCCTGTTCGCGCGTCAGCGGTTCCTGGCGAACCAGATGCCTGAGTGGCGACTCATCCGGGCGCAGCAACTCCATCTGGTGCTGCGCAAAATAGCCGATTTTAAGGTGACGGCCTTCCAGACGCCGTCCCCATGTACGCAAATGAGGCGCCGACTCTTGGCCGGCCAGAAGTTTAACCAGGGTTGATTTTCCGGCGCCGTTTCTACCCAGCAGGCCAATGCGGCTGCCGGGTCGCAGGCTAAGGGCGATCTGGTGCAGCAGTGCCGTGTGCCCATAACCGACGCTGACATCATCCAGCGTCAGCAGCGGGTCGGAAAACCCTTCCGGCTCGCGAAAGCGAAATTCAAAAGGTGTGTCGACATGCGCCGCACTGATCAGCTCCATGCGCGCCAAGGCTTTCAAGCGGCTCTGGGCCTGACGCGCCTTGGTGGCCTTGGCGCGAAAGCGTTCGACGTAGGCGTGCAAATGGGCGATTTCGCGCTGCTGCTTGTCGTGCATGTTCTGCTGCAAGGCCAGTCGTTCGGCCCGCGTGCGTTCGAAAGTCGAGTAATTGCCGGCATACAGCTTCATCTGGCCGGATTCGATATGCAAAATCTGACCGACCACGGCGTCGAGAAAGTCGCGATCATGCGAAATCATCACCAGCGTGCCAGGGAAACTCTTCAGCCAGCTTTCCAGCCAGAGCACGGCGTCGAGGTCAAGGTGATTGGTCGGCTCGTCAAGCAGCAACAGATCGGCGCGGGAAACCAGCGCGCGGGCCAGGTTAAGGCGCACCCGCCAGCCACCGGAAAACTCGGCCACGGCGCGTTGATGGTCGGTTTCGAGAAATCCCAGCCCGGCAAGTATTTCAGCGGCGCGGGCTTTGGCGGCATAACCCTCGATATCTTGCAGGCGCATGTGTAACTCGCCAATCCGGTGGCCGTCATGCACTGACTCGGCCTGCGCCAGCTGCAACTCGATGTCGCGCAATTCCGTGTCGCCGTCGAGAACGAATTCAAGCGCAGGCACCGGCAAGGCCGGTGTATCTTGCGCAACGTGGCCCGTGCGCCAGCCGGGTGGAAATTCCAGATCGCCCGCTTCGGCGTGCAATTCATTGCGCAACAAGGAGAAAAAAGACGACTTGCCGCAACCGTTGGCCCCGGTCAGGCCGATCTTCCAGCCAGGGTGCAGTTGCAGTGACGCGTCAGTGACCAGCGGGCGACCGCCGCGGGCGAAAGTGAGTTTTCGGAGGAGAATCATGGATGCGCGGGATGGGCAAGTTGCGGCATTCTATTGGGTAGCCAGGGAGCGTGGGTGCGGGCGCCCGCGGCTACCATGCATCACGTCGTCATCCCGGACGGCGGAACGACAATCCGGGTGACGCATCAGGAGGCAGGCATGAAGTACATGAGCAGGTTGGCAATCCTCACGGCCCTGGCTGCGTTAGTGCCAGCCCAGGCAGAAGAAACAGCCGACGCGGAGGAGCTGGCGGGCCTGCGCCTGCAGGCCAGGAGTTTGGAGCAAAAAGCACAAACCATGCGCGCCGCAGCCGAGCAACAGCATGCCAGTACCGAGCGCGCCTGCATGGTTAAGTTTCTCGTGGCGGCTTGCCTTGAGGACGCAACAAAGACAAAAAGGAATGCGCTGCGCGAGGCAAAGCGCGTCGAGCAGGAGGCGCGCGGCATCGAACGCCAGATCAAGGCACGCGAACGCGAAATGAAGCAAGCGCGCAGACTGGAAGAGGCACCGGAACGCGATGCCGAAGCGGCCCGCCGCGCCGCTAAAAGTCGTGGCGATTATGCGGAAGCGCTGCAGCGGGTGGAACGGAAACAGGCCGAGTCAGCGCGGCGGGACAGTAAATAGCCAGGCGGGTCAGGCCGTCATTTCGGCGCGGAGAGAAAGCTCTGCCAGCGCTGCCACTCTTCGCGGCACGCCTCCGGTACGGGGACGGTGGTCGGTATCGCCACACAGTCGAATGGCGCCAGTCCCTGCGCAGCGCGCAGGGCACGCGCCAGTGCGTCGTACCACTGGCGATCAATGGCACTATCTCCGGCGATGGTGGCGCGCACCACTTCGGGAAAGGCGAAACGCTGCAGATAGCGATCGGATACCCGGTAGATCTCGCTGGGAAAGATTTCGCGTTGCGCACGCGCCTTGGTGATCGGATCGGCACCCTGACAACGGGCAAGATAGCGTGTCATCAAGTCAGGGAATGTTTCGGCCACCACCAGCCAGCCGATCCCGGACATCAGCCCGGTGGAAAATGCATCGTCCGCCAGTTGCTCGGAAATCTTGTGTTCGGGCAGGAGCGCGCGCATCGCCGCGCCGGTCGCAATGGCGTTCAACCAGTAGCCCCGATAGTTGAAACCAGGACAGGCCCCTTTTTGGTAACGGGCCATCATCTCGGCGACGAAGACGATGCGCCGCACAAAACTGGTGCCCAGGCGGGTTACTGCCTGCGGCACCGAAGCGGTCAGGCCGCATGCGGCGAAGCGCGCGGCGTTGGCCGAGTTGATCAGGGACGCGGAAGTGGCCGGATCGGTCTGAATCGCATTGGCGATTGCCCGCAGATCGCCATTCTCCGCAGCAGCTTCGACCTTGCGGAAGATCATGCCCGGAGTGGGCAATTTGCCATGCGCGCTGACTGCATCGAGAAATGTGCGGGCCGAAAGCGATGACTCTTCCTGGCTGGGCTTCTCGATTATTGTCGAGAGCAGTTCGATGGCTGCTTCGCCGCCAGCGCCGACATCCCGGAAAAAGGCTTCAGTGCTGCTGCCACTGGGAAAACGGCGGAATTGCACCATCGGCGCCGTACCACCGGAGCCGACTGTCGACCAGTCCGGCAGCACTTCGCTATAGCGCCCATCGTTGTCGATGACCGCCCAGCAAATGCCGGTAGCCGCGATGCCCATCTTTTTATAGAGCCAGCCAATGGTGGCAGACGCAAGCTCAGCAATCGGCCGTCCAGGCTCGTGGCGTGGATCGCAACTCATGACGACCACCGGCAGCCACTCCGCTGCAGACGGCACGACCGCCGCCAAAACACCGTGGCCTGGCGTAGCGGTGCCATCCGGCAGAACCGCGAGCTCAAAAATTTGCGGGGTCATTGTGGTATTTGTCATGTCGGCCTGAGATTGTATCTCAGAGGAATGACAGCGTGCATCTATAAGGCATAGGTGGGCTGCTGCCCGGAACCGCTGCCGCACGGCACGCAAGGAACGGCTAATTTCCTGCGGCGAGAAAGCTCTGCCAACGCTGCCACTCTTCGCGGCACGCATCGGGAACGGGAATGGTAGTCGGGATGGCTAGACAATTGAAGGGGGATATCCCCTGGGAGACGCGCATGGCGCGCGCGAGTATGTCAAACCATTTGCGGTCAACATCACTGCGACCGGCGACGGTGGCCTGAATTGCATCGGGAAATTCGAAACGCTGCAGGTAGCGCTCGGACACCTTGCAAATCTCGCACGGAAAAATTTCACGTTGGGCACGCGCTTTGGTAATCGGGTCGGCGTCCTTACAGCGTTCGAGATAGCGTGCCATCAGCGCGGGGTGGGTCTCGGCCACCACCAGCCAGCCAATGCCGGACAGCAGGCCGGTGGTGAAGGCATCATCGGCCAGTCGCGCAGGAATTTCATAGTCATCGAGCAGCGCGCGCATCGCCGCGCCGGTCGCGATGGCGTTAAGCCAGTAGCCGCGATAGTCGAAGCTGGCGCACGCGCCCTTTTGATAGCGCGCCATCATCTCTGCGATGAAGACAACACGGCGCACGAAGCTGGTACCCAAGCGGGTGACCGCCTGCGGCACCGAGGCGGTCTTGCCGGCGTTGGCAAAGCGCGCCGCATTCGCGGAATTGATGAGCGAGGCTGAAATCACCGGATCAGGCTGGATGGCGTTGGCCACCTGACGCGCATCGCCTTCCTCTGCGGCAGTGGCGACCTTGCGGAAGATCATGCCTGGCGCCGGCAGGCTGCCATGTGCTTCGACCGCATCGAGAAATTCGCGCATCGAAGGGGTCGTTTCGTCCTGACTCGGCTGCTCGATGACCGCCGACAGCAGCTCAATAGCCGCCTCACCCGCAGCGCCGATATCGCGATAAAAGGCATCAATGCTGATGCCGCTGGCGAAGCGCTTGAATTCCACTACCGGCACCGCCGCTGCTCCGCCAGTCCCACGGGAATCTCCTGCGGTCACGCCGACGGTTGTGAAGTCCGGCACGGCCTGATTGAAACGACCGTAATTATCAATTACCACCCAGCAGACGTCGCCAGCAACAGTGCCCAGTTGCGCAACGATCCAGCCGATGGCCGCAGCAGCGAGTTCGCTGATCGGCCGGCCGGGATCATGGCGCGGGTCGCAGCCCATCAAGACCACCGGCGGCGGATTCTCTGCGGCCGGTACAAATACGGCCAGCACGCCGTAGCCCGATGCAGCCGAGCCATCCGGGCAGATTTCCAGTTCAAAGATGCGCGGATCCATCGTGTCAACCGTACAGGGAAAGCTGGTGATTCTAGCCGACCGCCAGACTCCCAACTTCTGCAGTGCAGGGCAAGGGGCGTGGTGTAAGATCGAAAAAAGTCCTCAAACTCAGGCCTAGCCCGGAAAGCTCATCATGGTTCCCCATCTCACCACCGCCCTCTCCGGGCCGCTGCTGGCGCTGGAAAAACGCTTCCTGGATGCCGAGACCACCATCGAGCACTGGTTGCGTGGCCAGTGGCTGGAACATTCGCCGCCATTTTATTGTTCGGTGGACCTGCGCAACAGCGGCTACAAGCTGGCTCCAGTCGATACCAACCTGTTCCCCGGCGGCTTCAACAACCTCAACCCGGCCTTTTTGCCGTTGTGCGTGCAGGCGGCGATGGTAGCCGTCGAAAAAGTCTGCCCCGAAGCAAAGAATCTCCTGATCATTCCGGAGAACCACACGCGCAACCAGTTTTATCTGGCCAATGTGGCCAAGCTCGCCACGCTGTTGCGTCATACCGGCCTGAATGTGCGCATCGGCTCGCTGTTGCCCGAGATTACTGTGCCGACGACGCTCGACCTGCCCGACGGGCAGACGCTGACCTTGGAGCCGCTGCTGCGTTTCGGCACGGCCGGGACGGACGGCAAGGGGCGCCGGCTGGGTCTGGCCGAATTCGATCCCTGCGCTGTGTTGCTCAACAATGACCTGTCTGCCGGTGTGCCGCCCATCCTGAGCAACCTGCACGAGCAGTTCGTCATCCCGCCGCTGGTCGCCGGCTGGCATGTGCGCCGCAAATCGCAGCATTTCGCCGCCTATCAACAGGTGGCCAAGGCGTTTGCTGACCTGCTCGGGCTCGATCAGTGGTTGCTCAACCCGGATTTCGAAGTCTGTGGCGCGATCAATTTCCAGGAGCGCGCCGGCGAGGAGTGTCTGGCAGCCAATGTCGATACGCTGCTGTATCGCATCCGCGCCAAGTACAAGGAATATGGAATAACCGACAAACCCTTCGTCATCGTCAAGGCGGATGCCGGCACCTATGGCATGGGCATCATGACGGTGCGCGATGCCAGCGAAGTGAAGGGGCTCAACCGCAAGCAGCGCAACAAGATGGCGGTCGGCAAGGAAGGCCTGCAGGTCCATGAGGTCATCATCCAGGAAGGCGTGCCGACCTGCGAGCGAGTCGATGAGGCCGTTGCCGAGCCGGTGGTCTACATGATCGATCATTATGTGGTCGGCGGCTTCTATCGCTTGAATGCAAAGCGGGGCATCGATGAAAACCTCAACGCCCCGGGCATGCAATTCAAGCCGCTGGCCTTCGAAACCGGGTGCACGCTGCCCGACAACACGCAGGCACCCGATGCGCCGCCGAACCGCTTTTACGCTTATGGCGTGGTGGCGCGCTTGGCCTTGCTGGCGGCAGCCAAGGAGCTCGAGCAGAGCGCGGCAGCATGAAGCTGGCCTTCATCGTCGACCCGCTGGTCGCGCTCAAGGCCTACAAGGATTCCAGCGTCGCCATGATGCGCGCGGCCGCCGGGCGTGGTCATGAAATCTGGACCATCCAGCGGGCAAGTCTGTGCTGCCGGGATGGCCGGGTGGCGGCTGACTGCCTGCGCATCGAGCCGCAAGCCGACGTGACAAACTGGTTCACGGCCGGGGCAATGGAGAAGCTGCCGCTGACGGCGTTTGACGCCGTGCTGATGCGGCAGGACCCGCCTTTCGATGCCGAGTACGTCGCCGCCACCTGGCTGCTGGAGCAGGCCGAGCGGCAGGGCGCACGCGTTTTCAACCGGCCACAGGCTATCCGTGATCATTCCGAGAAAGTCGCGATCGCCGAGTTTCCCCAATTCACGCCGCCGACCCTGATCGCGCGGCAGATGGCGGATGTGCAGGCCTTCATTGAGGCGCACGGCGATACGGTGCTGAAGCCGCTCGACGGCATGGGTGGCGCCGGGGTGTTCAGGGTGCGTCACGACGATCCGAACCGCAACGTCATCGTCGAAACCTTGACGGCACATGGCCAGCGCACCATGATGGCGCAGCGCTATCTGCCGGCCATTGTCGATGGCGACAAACGCATTCTGCTGATCGCCGGGGAGCCGGTGCCGTGGGTGCTGGCGCGCATCCCGCAGGCGGGCGACATGCGCGGCAATCTAGCGACTGGCGCCAGGGGCGAGGCCCGGTCTTTGACGCCCCGTGACCGCGAAATCGCCGTCGCGCTGGCGCCGACTTTGTGGGCGCGCGGCATTTTGCTTGCCGGCCTCGACGTGATTGGCGACTGCCTCACCGAGATCAATGTCACCAGTCCGACCTGTTTTGTCGAGATCGCCCAGCAGACCGGCTTCGATGTGGCTGGCCGTTTTGTCGACGCGCTGGAGGTTGCTTGCGCCGTTTGATAGCTTTCCTGTTGGCACTGCTCCTTGCTGCTTGCGGACAGCCGACTCCGACAGCACAAGAGTCCTATGTTTTCGGCACGCGTGTCGAGGTGCTGGTCTGGGGTGCGCGTGGCGTGGCGGCGCAGACTGCTGGCGATGAAGTACTGCGCGAATTCGACCGGCTGCATCGCACCTATCACGCCTGGCAAGCTTCCGAACTTACTGCCCTCAACGCGGCCATTGCCGCCGGACGGCCGCATGAGGTATCGGCCGAACTTGCCGATCTGATCGTTACCGCGCAGGCGCTGACCGTGCAGAGCGAGCACCTGTTCGATCCCGGTATCGGCCGACTGGTCGCCCTATGGGGTTTCCACAGCGATGAGTTCAAGCCGGCGCTGCCCGCTGCCGCTGCCTTGGCAGCCCTCGTCGCAGCAAAACCCTCGATTACCGACCTCACTGTCAAGGATCGCATCGTCACCTCGAAAAATCCGGCCGTGGCGCTCGATTTCGGCGGCTATCTGAAGGGCGTGGCACTCGACCGGGCAGCGGCGATTCTCAAGACCCGCGGCATCCAGAATGCGCTGGTCAATATCGGCGGCAATGTGCTGGCGCTGGGCAAGAAGGGCGACAAGCCCTGGCGCGTCGGCATCCAGCACCCGCGTACCGCGCAATCCGGTGGCACCCCGCTGGCGACGCTGGAACTTCATGACGGTGAAGCCATCGGCACCTCGGGCGACTACCAGCGTTATTTCGAGCTGGATGGCCGCCGTTACAGTCACCTGATCGACCCGCGCACGGGCATGCCGGTGGTCGGTACGCAGGCACTGACGGTTTTGATCCCGGCAGCGAAAGATGCCGGTCTGCGCTCCGATGTGTTGTCGAAGCCGCTGTTTGTGGCGGGAGCGGACTGGCTGGCGCTGGCGCGAAAAACTGGTGCAGGCCAAGCCTTGCGCGTCGATGGGGAGGGCCGGGTCGCCGTCACTGCTGCCCTGCGGCAGCGGCTGACCTTCGAACCGGCGAATCTCGACGTGAGCGTCGTGCCATAATTCCAAGATAATGATCGGCATCCTCCTCATTACCCACGGCACCCTCGGTGAAGCGCTGATTCAGTGCACCTGCCATGTCATGAACAAACGTCCGGCGCAGTTGCTGCATCTGGGCGTTGCCCCCGAGGACGATCCCACCGACCTGTTGCCGCTCGCGCAGCAAATGATCAAGACGGTCGATAGTGGCGAAGGCGTGCTGCTGCTGACCGACATCTATGGCGCATCTCCGTCGAACCTTGCCGCCAAGCTGCTGGCCGCCGGCTGCATTGAAGGTCTCGCTGGCGTGAACCTGCCGATGCTGCTGCGGGCCGTCAATAACCGCGACAAGGGCATGGCTACTTTATTGACCCGGGCGACCGGTGGTGGCCGCGATGGCGTGCTCAACATGCTCAAACATTGACTTATTCACTGACCCACATGCCCCGCGCCGACACGAAAATCATGAACAAGCTGGGTCTCCATGCCCGCGCCTCTGCCAAGCTGACCGAACTGGCCGGCAACTTTCCTTGCGAAGTCTGGATGGAAAAAAATGGCCGCCGCATCAACGCCAAGAGCATCATGGGGGTGATGATGCTGGCTGCCGGCAAGGGTAGCAGCGTGGTGGTGGATACCACCGGCGAGCAGGCCGACGCAGCGCTTGAGGCCATCCTGGCCCTGATCGCCGATCGTTTCGGAGAGGATGAATGATCGCGACCACCAACTTCCCGGCCAAGCCATGAGCTTTGCCCTGCACGGACTGGCGGTTTCACAGGGCATTGCCATCGGCCATGCCCATCTGGTCTCGCATGCCACCCTTGAAGTTGCCCGTTACACGGTGCGCGAGCGCGACATCCCACGCGAGATCGAGCGTTTCGAGAAGGCGTTGGCGGCGGTGCGGAGTGAACTGGGCGTCCTGCACGCGGAGGCGGTAACCCCCGGCTCACCCAGCGAACTCGCAGCGCTCGTCAATGTGCATGCGATGTTCCTCAATGATCCGCTGCTGGCCGAAGTGCCAAAGGATCTGATGCGCGAGCGCGGCTGCAACGCCGAATGGGCACTGGTGCAGCAGATGGAGCACCTGGTCGCGCAGTTCGAGGAAATCGACGACAGCTACCTGCGCGAGCGCAAGCACGACATTGTCCAGGTGGTCGAACGGGTCTTGCGCGTCCTCCTCGACAAGCCGCGTCGGCACGGCAAGCGGGGCGGTTACAGCGAACTGGTCATCGTCGCGCATGATCTTTCGCCGGCGGACACCATCCAGTTCAAGAACCTGAAGATTGCCGGCTTCGTCACCGATCTGGGTGGCGCCACCTCGCACACCGCGATTGTCGCCCGCAGCCTTGCCATCCCGGCCGTGGTCGGTCTGCACCACGCGCGACCGCTGGTGCGCGAGGGCGACCTGATCATCGTCGACGGCACGCGCGGCGTGCTGATCGTCGACCCCGGTGAGCGGGTGCTGGAGGAATACCAGCTCAAGAAACGCGAACTGGAGCTGGAACGTTCGAAGTTGAAGCGCCTCAAAACCGCGCGCTCCGCAACGCTCGACAATGTCGATATTTCGCTGCAGGCCAACATCGAGCTGCCGCAGGATATCGTCCAGGTCAAGGAAGCGGGTGCCGACGGCGTTGGCCTGTTCCGCACCGAGTTCCTCTTCATGAACCGCGACACCCTGCCCAGCGAGGACGAGCAGTTCGAGGCCTATCGCATGGTGGCGAAGTCGCTCGCCGGCAAGCCGCTGACGATCCGCACGCTTGACCTCGGCGCCGACAAGACGGCACGTGCGCTGCATGGCACCGAGCGCCAGTCGCCCAACCCGGCGCTCGGACTGCGGGCCATCCGCTACTGTCTGGCCGAGCCGCAGCTGTTTCTCGCCCAGTTGCGGGCGATCCTGCGTGCCTCGCATGTCGGCAATGTGCAGATCCTCATCCCGATGCTGGCGCATGTCACCGAAGTCGAGCAGACACTGGCGATGATCGAGCAGGCCAAGCAGCAATTGCGCGAGCGCCGTTGCAAGTTCAACGAGCACATTCCCGTCGGCGGCATGATCGAAATTCCCGCCGCCGCGCTGGCGCTGGGTGCCCTCGCCAGACGCCTGCAATTCCTCTCGATCGGCACCAACGACCTGATCCAATACACGCTGGCGATCGACCGCACCGACGAAGCGGTCGCTCATTTGTATGACCCGCTGCATCCGGCCATACTGCGCCTGATATCGCATGTCATCCAGACGGCGCAACGCGCCGAGATCCCGGTGGCCGTGTGCGGCGAGATGGGAGGAGACCCGAAACTGACCCGGCTGTTGCTGGGCATGGGGTTGCGGCAGTTTTCCATGCATCCGACGCAGCTGCTTGAAGTGAAGCAGCAGGTTGTGATGGCCGATACCGAACAACTCTCCACAAAAGTGACCCGCCTGCTGCGTCTGGACGAACCGGAGCGCATCCGCGAGTTGGTCGAGCGGCTCTGACCCTGGCGCGTGCCACCAGCGCGCCATTTCCATGCTGCGGTGTGTCGATTTGCGCCGTTCCGCCAGCGCCGACTTTCAGGAAAACTGCCCCGGGGGGTTTACCTCGCCGCCCTTTAACACTAGAGTTCGCCCCCATGCGAAATATTTTGCTGATTTTCCTTGTCGCGCTCCACGGTTTTGTCGCTTCCGCCCACGCGGATGAGGCGCAGTCCCTGCAGGCAAGTCTGTCGCTGAGCGAGCTGCCACCCTCTTTGATGGGGCGTGCCGTCGACGGCATGCAGAACACGCTTGATCAGGCGCTTGAACTCATGGGGATTCGCTACAAGCGTGGTGGCAACTCACCGGAAACCGGTTTCGATTGCTCCGGTTTCGTGCGCCATGTGTTCAATCAAAGCCTTGGCCTGTCGCTGCCGCGCAGCGCACTGGCCATCAGCCAGGCTGCCGAGCGGATCGACAAGCAGGAACTGCAGCCCGGCGACCTGGTGTTCTTCAACACCATGCGTCGCGCCTTTTCACATGTCGGCATCTACCTCGGTGAAGGCCAGTTCGTCCATGCCCCGCGCGCCGGCGGCCGCGTGCGCATTGAAAATATGGGTGACCGTTACTGGAAACGTCGCTTCGACGGCGCACGGCGCATCCAGCTGTAACCCATGTCCGAGCACGGCAGCATCGGCCCCGTCGCGGCGCAACACCTCGCTTTTGCCGAGCCGATCACGCTGGCGGCCGGCGTCACGCTGCCGGCGTGGGAACTGGCTTACGAAACCTATGGCACGCTGAACGCGGCACGCTCCAACGCCGTCCTGATTTGTCACGCCCTGTCCGGTCATCACCATGTGGCCGGCTATTACGCTGACGACCCGAAGAATGTCGGCTGGTGGGACAACCTGATCGGTCCCGGCAAGCCCCTCGACACCAACCGTTTTTTTGTGGTTGGTGTGAATAACCTGGGTGGCTGCCACGGCTCAACCGGACCGTCATCCATCAACCCGGCCAGCGGTGAACCCTGGGGGGCGGATTTCCCGGTGGTCACCGTCGGCGACTGGGTGCGCGCGCAGGCAAAGCTGGCCGATGCCTTGGGCATCGCGGCGTGGGCGGCGGTGATTGGTGGCTCGCTCGGTGGCATGCAGGCGCTGCAATGGACGATTGACCAGCCCGAACGGATTCGCCATGCACTGGTGATCGCCGCAGCCCCTCGGCTCACCGCCGAGAACATCGCCTTCAACGACGTGGCGCGCCAGGCCATCATCACCGACCCCGAGTTTCATGGCGGCAACTTCTATCGCCACAAGGTGCGGCCGACGCGCGGTCTGCGACTGGCGCGCATGCTCGGCCACATCACCTATTTGTCGGATGACCAGATGGCCGAGAAGTTCGGCCGCAAGCGGCGCCCCAGTGCCGGCAGTTATGGTTTCGGCGTCGAGTTCGAGATCGAGTCCTACCTCCGCTATCAAGGTGACAAGTTCGCCGGCTGGTTCGATGCCAACACCTACCTGCTGATGACGAAGGCGCTTGACTACTTCGATCCGGCCGAATCCTGCGACGGCAATCTTGCCGCGGCGCTGGCCGGCGCGCACGCGAAATTCCTCGTCGTCGCCTTCACCACCGACTGGCGCTTTTCGCCGGCCCGGAGCCGCGAGATCGTGAACGCGCTGGTCAAGAACAAACATGATGTCAGCTACATCGAAATCACCAGCCCGCACGGCCACGATGCCTTCCTGATGGACGACCACTATTACCATGCCGTGCTGGCAGCCTACTTGCGGAATATCGAGACATGAGCGCCCACCGCCGGGCCGCCCCAAGGCGGGCGCAGCCAAGCAACCGGAGGCCACGTGCAGCGTGGCCGAACACCTGTCACCCCCTTCCCCGGGAAGGGGGATGGGGGGATGGTTCGACAATATCCCACCGCCGGGCCGCCCCAAGGCGGGCGCAGCCAAACTACCGGAGGCCACGTGCAGCGTGGCCGAACACCCGCCACCCACTTCCCCGGGAAGGGGGATGGGGGGAAGGCCCATCATGATGCATACGCTGAAGCGCCCCGATTTCGATGTCATTGCCGGCTGGATGAAGGCCGGCGAGAGCGTGCTCGATCTTGGTTGCGGCGCGGGGGATTTATTGCGGCTGCTGACCGAACGCGGACTGCGCGGCTGGGGGGTGGAGCGTGATCCTGGCCTCGCCTTGGCCGCCGTCGAGAATGGCGTTAACGTCATCCAGAGCAACCTGGAAGTTGGCCTGGCCGGTTTCGAAGACCATGCCTTCGATCATGTCGTGTTGTCGCGCACGCTGCAGACCGTGCGTCACACCCAGCAGATTCTGGCCGAAATGCTGCGCGTCGGCCGCGAAGCGGTCATTTCCTTCCCCAACTTCGCCTACTGGAAGAACCGCATGGCCGTGCTGAACGGCCGCATGCCAGTCTCGGATGATTTGCCCTACCAGTGGTACGACACGCCCAACGTGCGCTTCTTTACCATGCTCGATTTCGAGAGCCTGTGCGATGCAATGGGCATCGTCATACGCGAACGCATGGTGCTCGACGACAAGGGGATGACGGTGGATGAAGAAGCCAATTTCCTCGGCAGTCTCGCCGTCTATCGGCTCGCCAGCGCCTAGTTTCCCGAACTTGTCGTCGCGTACCCGGCGCGCATTTCAGCGCGTTTACTCGAATGGCATGTTGAACCGGACGGCAACGCTGCGCTCGATCGCGGCAGGCGGCATGAGTCGCCGTCCCGCCAGCGCCGACTTTTGATGAGGGCCGGGCTATGTGCGATGCCGCACTGACGTGTCTGGCTATGAGCCGTTATTGTGTAAAGACTCGAGTCGATACCATGTTTCATTATCGACCATGTACCGATTATGATTGTCGAACTGGAGATCACATAATGTTGAAAATTCGTCACACATTCATCGCGCTTGCAATGCTTGTGTCATTTACGGCGGTGGCTGAGGTGCAGGTGAGCATTGGTATCGGTCTGCCCCACGCCAGCATCGGGATCAACCTGCCGGCATACCCGCAACTCGTCCGCGTGCCAGGTTACCCGGTTTACTACGCGCCAGGCCTGGCAGCGAACTTCTTCTTTTACGACAGCATGTTCTGGGTTTACCAGGACGATAACTGGTACGCCAGCTCCTGGTACAACGGCCCGTGGGGGTTGGTGGGTCCAGCGGCCGTGCCGGTGTTTGTCCTGCGCATTCCTGTGCGCTACTATCGTCAGCCACCCCCGTACTTCCGCGCGTGGCGGTCGGATGCGCCGCCACGCTGGGGTGATCACTGGGGCCATGATTGGCAACAGCAGAGACGCGGATGGGACAAATGGAATCGTAATGCTGCCCCACCACCTGCCCCGCTGCCGAAATACCAGCGGCAATACTCGGGGGATCGCTATCCCCAGCAAGTGGAGCAGCAGGAGCTGCAAAAGCGGAATTACCGTTACCAGCCGCGTGACCCCGTAGTGAAGCAACACTATCAGGAGCGGGCAGAGCAAAGAGCGCCCGCGCGGAAGGAAACGCGAGGAGCACCACAGGAGAGAGATTCTCGGCAGCAGGATATCCAGCGTTCCATGCCACACCAGCAGGGTGCTCCAGTCGCCCCGCGCATGCAGTCACAGCAAAGGGGCGGCGAAGACATGCAGAGGTCACCCCCGGCATCTTCTCAACCGGGACGCCCGGAAGTTCAAGAGCGCCGGCAGCCGCCACAGCCTGCGCTAGACCCGCGTGGCCGTGACCAGCAGATGCCAAGAACGCAGGGCCGGGAAGAAAGACAGCAGGGCCAAGACGCCACGCGTGAGCCGAAACGGAAGGGCCAAGAACCGGAGAAGGAGCGCGGTCGGGGTCGCAATGAGTAATCCAAGCCAAGCCATCTAGGTTTCCATAAATCAATCAAGAACCAGTAGCAACAGGAGGTACAACATGAAACGTTTTCTGATTGCAACCGCAATCGCCCTCACCACCCTTGGCACCCTCAGCACCCCGGCACTCGCTGCCGACGTTGGCGTCTCGGTCAGCATCGGCCAACCCGGCTTCTATGGCCGCATCGACATCGGCGGTTATCCGCAGCCACAGGTGATCTATGGTCAGCCAGTCATCATCGAACGTGTGCCGTACGACCGCCCGCCGATCTATCTGCGCGTACCGCCGGGCCACGCCAAACACTGGAGCAAGAACTGTCACAAATACAACGCCTGCGGCGAGCGGGTCTACTTTGTGAAGGACGACTGGTACAGCCGCGAGTATGCGCCGCGTTACCAGGAGCAACATCGAGATCGCCGGGATGACCACCGCGACAAGCGCGGGGATGATCGGCGTGGGAAGCAAAAGCAAGATCGCCAAGACAAAGACAAAGACAATGGACGTGGCCGTGATCGCTAAGCTAGCGGCGTATCCCCCAGAGACTCGATAGTGACGCTGCAGTCTGCAAAATCTGGCACAGTAGCGGACAGCTGATGCAAGGACCGCTGGCGTCCCTGTCCGGCCAGTGGGGCTGATCATGCGCACCGCATTGCGTGGGTTGCTGCATGGCTACGATTATCTGGTGATGTATCTCGGCCTGGCCTGGCTGGGGATACTGTGCCTGGCATGGACGCCGGTTGCGCTGGTGATTTACCCGCTACTGTCAGAGCGTCGGGGACGGGCGCTGGGGCGTTACGCCATCATGGCGGTGTTTCGACTTTACTTGGCCAGTCTGGGCGCGTCGCGCCGGTTCAGCTTTGACCTGGCGGCGCTGGATGCCCTGCGCGATGAACCGGCGCTGATTATCGCGCCCAATCATCCCTGCCTGCTGGATGCGGTGATGGTGATTTCACGCTTGCCGAATGTTGCCTGCGTGTTGAAAGCCGATCTGATGAGCAATATCTTTCTCGGTGCAGGTTCGCGACTGGCGCGCTACATTCCCAATATACCGGTGCGGCGCATGGTGCAGCAGGCAATGCGGGATTTTGATTGCGGCAGCCATCTGCTGCTCTTTCCGGAGGGCACCCGCACCACCGCAGGCCCGGTCAATCCGCTCAAAGGCAGTATCGGCCTGATCGCGCATCATGCGCAGGTACCGGTGCAGACCGTGCTGATAGAAACCGATTCGGCGTATCTGAGCAAGGGCTGGCCGCTGTTCCGCAAACCGCCGATGCCGATCCATTACCGGCTGCGCCTGGGGCGGCGCTTTGATCCACCGCAGCATACCCAGCGCTTCATGGCTGAACTGGAACACTACTTTGCTCACGAGCTGGTACAAGGCTCGGCGTTTTACCCGACCAATTCCCTGCCCACGCAGGCTGACCGTTTTTCGCCATGATTGCTGCCTCGACCACGCATCTCGTCCTCATTCCCAGTTACAACCCCGGTACCAAAGTCTATGACACCGTGCGCGCGGCACGCCAATACTGGAACCCGGTGTGGGTGGTGGTGGATGGCAGCAACGACGGCAGTGCCGAGGGTTTGCTGGCGATGGCAGCGCAGGATGCCGGCCTGCGCGTGATGATCCTGCCGCAGAACCAGGGCAAGGGCGCGGCGGTACTGCACGGTCTGGAGCAGGCGGCCGCGGCAGGTTTCAGTCACGTCCTGACGATGGATTCGGACGGCCAGCATCCCGCCGAGCTGATCCCCGCCTTCATGGCGGAATCCGCGCGCCAGCCGGCTGCGATGATATTGGGCAAGCCGGTATTCGATGCCAGTGCGCCGGCATTGCGCGTCCAGGGGCGGCGCGTCTCCAACTGGTGGGCCAACCTGGAAACGCTGTGGGCTGGCATTGGCGACTCGCTGTACGGGTTTCGCGTCTATCCGGTTGAAGTGCTGCGACAGGTGATGCGCCATCAACCGTGGATGCGCCATTTCGATTTCGATCCCGAAGCCGTGGTGCGCCTGTGCTGGCGCGGGGTCAGGCCGGTCAATCTGCCCGCCCCGGTGCGTTACTACCGCGTCGAGGAGGGCGGCGTGTCGCATTTCCGCTACCTGCGCGACAACCTATTATTGATCTGGATGCACACCCGCCTGTTTATCGGCTTTGTGTTGCGCTTGCCGGTTTTACTGGTAAGGCGGGCGCTTAACGGTCATGGAGCTTGGCACCACCACAAATAATGAAAGTTTCACGCCATGACCGCACCCTCTCCCCCAACCCCTCTCCCGTCAAGGGAGAGGGGAGCGGTGTGAGCCGCTCCGCGTCTTTCACGCTAAATGATGCCGCCGTTGATGGAAATTATTTGCCCGGTGATATAGGCCGCCTGAGTCGAGGCGAGGAAGCCAATCAGGTCGGCAACTTCGCCGGGGGTGCCGGCGCGCTTCATCGGTACCAGACGCGCAATATCCTCGGCGCTGAACGCAGCTTCACTCATCGAGGTTTCGATAATGCCGGGGGCAACCGCGTTGACGGTGATGCCCCGGCTGGCGACTTCCTGCGCCAGCGACCTGGTGGCCGCATTGAGCGCCCCCTTGGCAGCGGAATAATTGACCTGACCACGATTGCCGGTCAGCGCCGCGATCGATGACACATTGATAATGCGTCCCCAGCGACTGCGGATCATCGGCATCATCAGCGGCTGGGTGACATTGAAAAAACCGTTGACCGAGACATCGATCACCCGGTGCCACTGTTCGGCGCGCATGCCGGGGAACACGGCGTCGTCATGAATGCCGGCATTGTTGACCAGAATCTGGATCGGTTGGTGTTCGACGAGTGGGGTCAGCACTGCGGCGACCGCTGCGCTGTCGGTCACATCGAATGTCAGCACCTGCGCGCTGCCCCCGCCGGCGCAAATCTCATCGGCCAGCGCCTGGGCGGCTTGTCGCCCGTGATGGGCATGAACGTAGACATGGCAACCATCGGCAGCAAGACGGCGGCAGATGGCCGCGCCGATGCCGCCGCTGCCGCCGGTCACCAGGGCATTTTTCATGGGGTCTCTCCCGATTTGGCGGTGAGTGCTTCAGCATCGACCACGATGGCGGCGCGGCCTTCCAGCAACAGGTGGCCCGCTGCACTGACGCTGAACTGGTAAAGAATATTGTTTTCGCTGCGCGTGATGCAGGTGGCGTCCACCTGCAGATCGGCGGCGATGTCGTCGAGGCGGGGCACGTGCAGTTTGACGCCGCGCACGCTGACCAGATAGCCGACCCGTGGGCGGGTGCTGTCCGGCGGCGCCAGCAAGGCGCCATGCACGGCCATCGCCTGTGCTGCATATTCGATGCCGCAGGCGGCACCCAGGCGGCCAGCAGCGCGCAACGGGTTGGCGGCGGCGCGGTGGCTGCTCGCGCGGCACTCGATGCGCTGCTCATCCCATGTTGCCACTTGATCCAGCAGGCACATGCTGCCCTGATGCGGGATGTGGCAGGCAATCCAGGCGTGATCCAGTACGGTTTTATTTAACGTGAAAGACGCGGAGCGGCTCGTGCCGCTCCCCTCCCCTTCAGGGGGAGGGGCTGGGGGAGAGGGTGCGGTCATGGCGTGAGACTTACATTATTTGTGGTGGCGTCAATCGCCATGACCGTTAGCACAGTGCGATGGCCACGGCGAGACGTGTGCTGTCGAGGTAGTCCAGCACCACGCGTTGGTCTTGCCGCAGGGCGATGGCGCGCAACAGCGGCAAACCCCGTGCGGCGGGGATGGCGCTGCGCAAGGCTTCCAGCGCCGCATCGTCAAGCCGGTCTGCGCTGGCGTCGGTCAGGCTGACGGTAATTTTTGCCAGCGCCCGTGCGCTGCGCTGCGGGGCCAGCACCAGGGCAATGCCAAACGCATCGGGAATGGGGCGTGCGTGGTGGAGCGGCTCCGGGTAAGCGGTGTCGCAGGCCAGCAAAACGCTGCGGGTGTTATCGACCACCACCTGGGTGAGCGCTTCCAGCAGGCCCGCGCCGAAGCTGGCGTCGTAGGCACTCAATACCGATGAGGCGGTCATCGCGCCGGTGGCGATACTCCAGTAGCCGGCGGCCGTGTTATGCACGGAATTATGAAAGCGGGTCGGGGAGATTTGCCGGTCAGCCGAGGCGAGCATTTCACAAATGGCGTGACAGTTTGCCCCATCGCCGCCCGACGCAGAAAACACACTGGGCAGGCTGGCCGCATCCAGGCCGGCTGCCGCAATGGCTTCCAGACCCGTCGCCAGGGTAAGTTTGACAATCGCGCCACTGCGCCGGCGTTCTGCCGCTGGCAGCAAGGCGGGAGGCGGCAGGATGGTCGGGTGCGGCTGATAGGGCTGGCGTCCGCCAAGAACCGCCTGAGCGCTAGTCCAGTCGGTCAAGCCGGGGCCGCACAGGCCGATGCCTTCGATGTATGCGGTGAGTGTCATGGCTTGCCCGCCCGTCCAAAAATCAGGCTGCAATTGGTGCCGCCGAAGCCGAACGAGTTGCTGAGCACGCATGCCACCGGCTGCTCGCGATTATCCAGTAGATAATCGACATTCAGCGTGGGGTCGCGTTGCCGGGTGTTCAAGCCGGCGGGCAGCAGGCCGTGTTGCAGTGCCAGCGCGCAAATCACCGCCTCCATGCCACCAGCAGCACCGAGGGTGTGGCCGGTCGCGCCCTTGGTGGAACTGCACGGCGTGGTCGCGCCGAATACGGCAGCCACGGCTTTTGCCTCCGCCGCATCGTTGCTTTGGGTGGCGGTGCCATGCAGGTTGATGTAATCAATTTCAGCCGGCTGCATCCCCGCCATTTTCAGCGCATCCTGCATCGCCATGCGGGCGCCCAGGCCATCCGGATGTGGTGATGACATGTGATAGGCATCGCTGGATTCGCCAACCCCGAGCAACAATACGGCAGCGGCAGCCAAATGTTCCGGCGGGCGTTCCAGCAGTGCGAAGGCGGCTGCTTCGCCAATCGAGATACCATTGCGTTGCGCATCGAAGGGGCGACACGGCTGTGCGGAAAGCAGGCCGAGCGAATTGAAGCCATACAGAGTCGTCAGACACAGCGAATCGACGCCGCCCACCAAGGCCGCGTCGATCAGTCCCGCCGCCATCATGCGGCGGGCCGAACTGAACACCTTGGCGCTCGACGAACACGCCGATGACACCACCGCCGCCGGGCCGGTCAGACCAAAATATTGACGCGTGAAATCGGCGATGGAAAAAATATTGTGCGTGCTGCGGTAAATAAAATCGGCGGGCAGCGCGCCAGTCACCGGGTCGCGGCGCCGGAAAGCCAGCTCGGTTTGCAGGATGCCGGCAGTGCTGGTGCCGATGAACACGCCGATGCGCTGTGCGCCGTATTTTGCGCTGGCAGCGCGCACCGCCTCGGCAAAGCCATCCTGCATCAAACCCAGCAATGCGAGTCGGTTGTTGCGGCAATCGAAGTCGGCCAGGGGCGCGGGCAGCTGCACCGCATCCACCCCGGCCACCTCGCCAACAAACGTCGCCAGATCGACCGTATCGAACGTACACGGTGCCAGCCCGCTGCGGCGCTGGCGCAGCGCGGCCAGGGTCTGGTCGAGGCCGCGACCGATGCTGCTGGTCGCGGTGAAATGGGAAAGCCAGAGCGGGTTCAAGGAAACATGATCCTGTTGTAAGTAAGGCAAAGCGTTAACGAATATAGTTGAAGATGAGTGCTTGGGGAGTTGGGGGTAACAAGCTTCACTCGAATGATGCAGGTCAGTCTTTAGCCTAACCTACAATAACTGGACTTTACCGCCATCGCCAGCGCCCACGCGCTGCCGCAATGACAGATAAGCCCCCAGCATCCCTAGTGCGAGACCGGCCAGCACATCCACCGCCACATGCTGGCGTGTGGCCAGGGTGGAATAGACGATACCGATACACCACGTCGAATTCAAAATGAGTATCCACAACGGAGCGCCAAAGCGGCGTAGCAAGTGATGTAGCCAGATACCCGAAAAAACGGCGGTGGCGACGTGCAGCGAAGGGCAGGCATTGCCCGCTGCATCCATTGCCTTAAGGAAAGCCACCCCGGGATACTGCGCCCAGTCGATATTGGCCGCGGGTACTGCCGTGGGCCAGAAGTAGAAGACGATAAGCCCGGCGAGGCACATCCCGGCCATGGCCAACCCATAGCCATACAGCGCGCGCCGCGTCGCCAGCAATACCGGGGGCAGGGAAACATAGACCCATAGTGACAGGTACATGGGCAAGGCCAGAGGCTGAAAGCCGATCAGGCGATCCAGAGAGATGACGGGCATCACTGTGGTCGGGTAGGCCGGGACTTTGAGTAAATAGAAGTAAGCACCGAAAAACAGGCTGATGAAAAGCATGGTTCCGATACTTTTTAGATGCACATGCAGGGGAATTACTGCTGCAGCCCGTCGGTACCAGGGTCTCTGCGGGCTATTCATGAAAGGGCTGCCCGCAAAGTGACAAAACGCAGATCAGCTGCGCTAGCGGCGGCCAGCACGGTGGGGAGCACGGCAAGAATAACCGGAGTGCCGTCGGATGTGCGCGCCGAGTTGCCATCGTGCAGCAGCAAAATGGCTCCTGCCCGCAGACCGTGTAACAGCTTGTTTTTCACGCGTTCAGCATCGCTGATCCGGGTGTCGAAACCGCGTGCCGACCAGCTGGCAAGCTGTAGTCCCATTCGAGCGAGCACCGGGTCGAGAAACGGATTGCGCAAGCCGGCCGGCGCGCGAAAAAACCTGGGGCGCTGGCCGGTAATCGCGGTGAGCGTGTCCTGGGCGGCCTGCAATTCGCGCGTGATGCCGGCAGGACCCAGCAATGAAAAGTGATGGCGGTGGTGCTGGCTGTGGTTTTCCATGGCATGGCCGCGGCGCACGATTTCGCGGCACAGGTCCGGGTAGCGCGCAGCTTTATCCCCGATGCAGAAAAAAGTGGCCTGGATCGCGTAACGATCCAGTAACTCCAGCACCTGCGGGGTGACGTGGGGGTCGGGTCCGTCGTCGATGGTCAGGGCGATTTCATTTCTAGCCGTGGCGGCGGCGGGCAGCCGTGTCCAGTTCGACCCCAGCCAGTGGCTGCGCGGCCACAGTCCGACTAGCGCAAGCAGCGCATGATTGGCCAGCACGGCGCCCAGTACCCAGCGCCATTGCCCGGGTTCGACGATGATGAGAACCAAGGCCAGCACATGCAGCACGATGGTTGCGCGGACCAGCAGCGGTGGTTGCCAGCGGGCGCTATGCATGGGATTTCCGGGCGAAAATCGCCGAGTAAATCAGCGCCAGGATGACGCCCGGCGCCACGGTGACACCCATTGCCTGCAATATAGACACATTGGAGAACGCCAGCAGGCCAAAGCCGGCGACGGTAGTGAGGTTGGCAAACAACATCGAGGCCAGGGTGCGCGGCGAGCCAAGGCAGTCAGCCCGATCAAAAAACAGGGCGTAATTGGAGCCCACCGCGACGACCAGCAACAAGCCCACCAGATGCAAAATGATCAATTGCTGGCCAAACACGGCCAATCCCGCCGTGACGGTGATGACTGCGGCCGCCAGCGGCGCGATCAGGCGCAGTACGTGCAGGGGAGAGCGAAAAATCCAGAGCAGCAAACCGATAATGGCCAGCAGCCCGCCGAGCGACAACCGGATAGCTTCATGCAAGTAGCCGGAATACAGGCGATCGGACTCGGCTTTCATATCCACAAACAGGACATCGGGCAAACCCGTGGTGCTCAACGCAGTGCGAATTCGACTGGCGTTGATGCCGGCGCCCGCTGGGGCGGTCAGCGGCAATATGGCGCTCCAGTGGCTGGGTTGCTGGATGAGCAGCGCATCCACTGCCATGGCCATCGAGGTCTGTTCAAGATCGGCAGCTTGCAGCAAGGGCTGACTGCGCGCGGCGGCGACGTCGGCAAGAAATGGCGCAAACAGGTGCACCTGCACCGGCAAGCCCTGAACCGCTTGCGCCAGGCGCGCTTCCAGCGCGGCGGCAGTGGGTAGGCTGGCCTGGCGGGCGCGCTGCGTCGCTGTGCTGGGAAGATAACGGCTGGGACTTTCAAATCCGGCGAGTTCACCTTGATCGACTTGAGTTTGCAGTAGCGCGGCAACCTGTTCGGACGACTGTAATACGGATTCCCGGCTCGCGCCGGAGGCCACTACCAGATAACGCACATCGGATGCACCCAGGTCGGCGCGCAGACTGGCATCCAGTGCCAGATCGGCTTGCGATACCGGACTTAGAGAGGCAATCCGGTCATCCCACAAACCGGCGCGGTGCTCGACGAGGACGGCACAGGCCGCCAGCAGCAGTAGCGCGGCCAGCCAGCGCAGTGCCGCGGCGCGCTGCACCAGACGGGACAGGATGCGGCCGATAGCCGATGCATCATGCACGTGAAACTGCGTCGGCAGCAGATGAGGCAAAACGAAGCGGGTCACCGTTGCGGCGGTGATCAGGCCGGCAATTGAATACAGGCCAAGTTGCGCCAGACCGGGAAAGCCGGACAGCAGCAGGGCGGCAAAGCCGAATATCGAGGTCAGCACGCCGAGGCGGATGGTGGGCCAGAAGCGCTTGATCCAGTCCCGTTGGTCTGCACCGCCCTGTTCGGATTGCACAAACAGGTAAATAGAATAATCTACCGCCTCGCCGATCAATGCGGTGCCAAATCCCAGGGTGATGCCATGCACCGTCCCAAAGCCCAGGCTGACTGCCGCGATGCCAGCCAGCGCGCCACTGATAACGGGCAAAAATCCCAATGCCAGTGGAGTGAAGGAGCGATAAACCAGCAATAACAGCGTCGCGATGAACGCCACGCTGATGAGGGACAGGCGGGTGACCTGACTTTTGATGGCGTCGCGCGAAGTCACCGAAAACACCCCGGGGCCGGTCATCAGCAGTGTGGCGGCAGGGCTTGCGCTGGGCGCCGCATCAAAGGCCTGGCGGATGGCGGCCATGGCGCGTTGCTGGGCGTCGGTATCGGCGCCCGAAGCGCGCGTTTGCAACAGCAGCAAGGCACGCGCTTCGTCCTGTGATGCCCATGCGCCATCGACCAGCCGCGGGCGGGAGCCGCTGTTGAGCTGGTCGAGCAATTGCACCATTTCACCGCTCGGGTCGCGCGGCAGCAGCGACTTGACCAGCAGCCCGGCAGGCGAGGCGAGCAGGTCGATGCTGTCGCTCAGGGCGGCATGCAGACCGTCCACGCTGAAGCGTGCCGGCGTCACTGCGGGGCTGAGCAAATAGCGGTTGTTGAACAGAAAAGCCCGGTCGCGCTCGGCATTGACGGGTTCGCCGTTATTGACGCTGACAAAGGCAGGATCGGCACGCAGCCGCTGGGCGATTTGCCTGGAAAGACTGGCCCGGGTCGGCGCATCGGCGCCTTCAATACCCACCAGAATCAGGCGCGAAGCCAGGCCGTCCTTGACCTGTTCCAGAAGCAATTGTTGCTCGGCGGTGGGGCTGCGCGGAAAAAATGCCGACAAATCGGTAGTGAACTCGCTGCGGCTGATGATGATGCCGCAGGCGAGGATAAACGCCAGCCACAAGGCGATTGCGGTGCGTCCGCGCCGCGCGGGGGCCGGGCTCACTGTGCGGTCAACTTTTCGATGCGCATCAGCGAGCTGTCGCCGTCGGCCTGGGTGATTTCGATGCTGCGCACCGCAGCGCGCACCCCGGCGATACGGATACGCTTTACCGCGGCCTGCATTTTTTCATCCGTCGGCAGTAGTTGCAGGGTCCAGCGCTCGGCTGTGCCTTCCAGGCTCAGCCGGTAATTGCGTTCCAGCGCCTTGCGGTCACCCGCCAGCGTGCCGCGGATGCTGTCGATGAAAGCCGCCAGTTCCGGATAATCCTGTAATTGCAGGAGATGTTTCTGGCGGCCGCGCTCGATGATCAGGGTACCGGCATCCACCGTCATGGATTCGGCTTTGGGTTTGAACGTGCGTTTTTCCAGATGGTCCGGCGCGGTATAGAGCAACTCCCCGGAGGATTCCACCGGCTTGTCGAGCATGGCGATGGATTTTCTTTCGACAAAGCGGGCGTGGCCGGAGCGGGTTTGCGCCAGGTCACGCATCAGCTGATCGATATCCCAGTCGGCAGCGTGTCCGATGGCGGGCGACAGCGCCAGTGCGACGAGGATGCGGATAAGGGTGTGCAGCGAGAGGGGCCGTGTCGTCATGATTTGGAAAGCGTTGCAGTAGGTGCGGGCGGCCAGAACTCGAAAAAATTAAACCAGTTATACGGCGCCTTGCGGCAGTATTGATCCAGCAGTGCGGCATAACGCGTAATGGCCGCTTGCACGGCGGCATCACGTTGCCCACGCGCAACGGCGGAAAAATCAGCCAGGGTATCGAAATGGATGGCATAGCGGTTGCCACCCAGGTACAGCCCGGTCATGAAGACCACCGGACGGCGCAACAGTGCGGCCATGCGGAACGGTCCGCCGGGCAAGCGGGCGTCAGCGCCGAGGATTTGCACCGGGTACAAGGTATCGTTGCCAGGGGTGCGGTCGGCCAGCATGCCGACTACGCCGCCGTCAGCCAGTCGCTCACGTACCTTGAGCATGGAATCGATGTGCCCCAGGCCAATAATATCCTGCACCGCCGCCGGATTAATGGCCGCCAGCATGGCGTTGATCTTTTGTGCGTTACCCTCGTGCATCAGCATGGCAACGCGTAAATCCGGGTATTGCCGGCCGATTGCGTGGATCACTTCAAAGCTGCCCAGGTGCGCCCCGATCAGGAACAAGCCTTGGCCGTCGGCGAGCAGGCGATGCAGCGTGTCCTCGCCGTGTACTTCAATATCAAACAAATCGAAGCGGCGGTTGACCAGATAGATACGGTCATGGATGGTGGCGGCAAAGCTGAAAAAATGTCGATACAGATCGCGCCAGCGGGCAGGTCGACCTAACACCCGCCCGAGATAATTACTTGAAGCACGCCGACTGGCCGGCGCAAACAGCAGGAAATAAGCGGCGATCAGGTGCAGCGCGCCGCGCGCCGCGCGCCGCCCCAGTCGCAGTGAAATCCAGGTCATGACGCGCAACATCAGCATGTTGCTGCGCTCCGGGGTATGTGCCCATGCGGTGTGCCTGACGGGCGTACGCGGTGTCATGGCGACGGACCAGGCACAATGCTGCCGCTGGCAATTTTGCGCAGATCCGCCAGGATGTCGAAACGTAGCGTACCGCCGGCCGAGATGCTGTGCTGGATAAGCAGCTCATCGCCGGGACGCGCCGGACTTAGAAACTTGACCGCGCTGATCTCGCAAAGATCCAGCGCGATCCCGCGGCTGTCGGCGATGGTTTGCAGGGCCACGTCCAGCAGCACGACACCGGGGAGGATGGGGGTGCCGGGGAAGTGTCCGGCAAAGGCGGGATGATCCAGCGGAACCGTCCAGTGCGTGACGTTATTCATACGTTTTTCTTGTGCGGTGTGTCTGTAACAAAGCTTGCAATGCTGCCCGCGGCAGTTTGCCGGTGCGGTTGCGCGGCAGTTCATCGACAAACAACAAGGGACGCGGCAGGAAAACCGGGTCGATATGTTCGCGCAGCGCCGCCAGCAGGTCCGCCGCCGCCATGCCTGGCGCCACCACGCACGCCGCCAGCCGGGTGACATGGTCGTGGCCGGCTTCGTCGGGCATGTAGAAAGCACCATCCACCACGCCGGGCAGGGCGTTGAGTAAATGGTTAAGGCTCGCCAATGAGTGCCGCTTGCCCGCGATATTGACCAGATCGGACATGCGTCCGTGGAGCAAGAAGCGCTCGGCGGTAAGCGGTTCAATTATGTCGTTCATGGCAATCGGGGTCTCGACGTGGCCGCCGCAAGCGCGCATGCAGTCACCTTCCGCAACCAATTTTATCCCGGGCAGCAATTGCCATTCAGCGCCTTGCGTGGGGTTGCGGGTGGCGATCATTCCGGTTTCAGTGCTGCCATAAATTTCCATTAGCGGTGCATTGCAGCGTGCCTCAACGTCCTGCGCAAGCTGGGCAGACAGCGGCGCCGTAGCGGATACCACCCGTGCTATCTCAGGCAGCGCCAACCCGGCATCCAGCAAGGCGCGCAGATGCACGGGCGAGGACACCAGCACGCGTGGCGTGGGCACGGCCGCCAGTGCCCGGCATATGTCGGCCGGGTAAAACGGCTGCGCTTGGCTGAGCGCGTTACCGCTCTGCCAGGCCATCAGCACGGTGGACTCAAGCCCGTACATGTGTTGTGGCGGCACCGTGCCTATCAGGGTGCAGGGGTGGTTGTGGAGCAATCCCAGGCGCAATGCGCCAGCTTGTACGCTACCGACCAGTGCGCGCCATGTTTTGGGATGCGGTTGCGGTATGCCGGTCGAACCCGAAGTAAATAACACCGCGATGCGCTGTCCGGCAGCGATTTGCGGAATTGCGAATTCATCCGGTTGGCCAACGCCCATGACCGGGTACTTCAGTTGGGGCAGGTCTTCCGTGTCCAGATCGCGATCGGTCAGGCAAAATACATCCGGCGCAAAAACCTTCATCTGGCGAACTACTTCAGGGGTATGGGCCGGCGGCAGCAGGCTGACTTTGCCGGCCACAATGGCGGCCGCCAGTCCCACGCTGAAGCGGTAGCGGTCGCTGCACATATTGAGTAGGTGGCTCCCGGCGGGGAAGCGGGCGGCAAGCTGGCCGACCTCGGCCAGGAACTGGCGCAGCGTGACGGCGCCAGCGGCGCGCCAGGCGATGATGCTGTCCGGGGAGACGTGCGCTACCAGCGGCAGCGAAGGCGTGATCAAGGTTGGTGACAACTAGCGAAAGCGCGACGCAGTGCTGCCGTAGGCGCGTACCGCATCAAGGATGTGCGTATCGCGCATCTCGGGCAACACCCGTCGGCGTACCCAATATTCGGTAATGAACATCAAAGCGACCAGGGGTAGCGTCAAGAAATTGGCAAAAAACGACCAGATGACCAGCGGAGCCAGAAAAAATAGCCCGGTGGAGGTCAGCACCATCGCGGCAAAAAACAGGGTCCAGGCGACCGTGACCTGCCGCGCGTAAAGTTCATGCTGCGGCGTCAATGGCGCATACAGCGCCGCGGCGAAGCGCGTGCAAAGCGGCTGTTGCCCGGCGAGCAAGGTACGACCAAAAGCCATGAAGAGGATTAGCTGCATGCCCACATTTTGCAGCCAGTAAACCAGTGCGAAATGCTGTTCAAGCGCCGGCCATCCGGCCCACAGCGCAACACACGACAGCAGCAGCGCACCCAGCATGATGAAGCGCCGCGGCGAACTCCAGGCCAGCACCAGCGCAATCAATAGCACGGGCGCAATGGCCACCAACGCGCCCAGATTGCCGTTTTGCGCTGATTCGTTGGTGTAATGCGCCAGTAGCGGATAGCCGATCACCAGCGTGGCAATGCCCAGCCAGCGGAGGATGCGGAGTGTCATTTAGCGAGAAACGAGGAACATTTGAGCGAAACAATGTCGCCAGATGCAGGATAAAACATCGAGCGCAGCGGACCAGACAGTCGCCTCCCCGCGCGGGGAGGACGGGAGGGGCGGGCGTTGATTGCCTTTAACGATTTCATGGTGCAGGTGGTGGGCGTGCGACCATGGAAGTTAGAGGGTTCGCTCAGTGGCGATATAGTCGGCGAGGCTGCGTAGCGAGCTGAAAATGTGCTGGTTGTCCGTGCTGTCGGCACGCAGTTGCAGACCATAACGCTTGGAGACCACCAGCGCGACTTCCAGCACGTCAATCGAATCCAGGCCTAAACCCTTGTCATACAACGGGGCGTCGGGAATGATTTGATCCGCGGTGACATCGAGGTTCAGGCACTCAATCAGCAATTCGGCAATTTCACGTTGAAAATCCGCGCTACTAGAGACAATCGGCTTCTGGTTATCTTGCATGGTGTTTCAGTCGTATCCAGTTAAATTGAGTCGTGCATTGCCACAGCTATCAGCCCATCTGCCCAAATAAATCGGACATATTTTTACTTGGTGCCCGGAACCGGAATCGAACCGGTATGCCTTTGCAGGCGAGGGATTTTAAGTCCCTTGTGTCTACCTATTTCACCATCCGGGCAGCGCCGCCATTCTAAGCCAGTAGCTCTACCGCGGCGCCAGCCGCAATCCGCGCCACTGCGCGAGCGGACGCACCCCGTAACAATCGAGCGCAGCGAACCACCGTCACCTCCCCGCGAGGGGAGGATGGGAGGGGCGGGCGGAGTTAACTCCACTGACGATGAATGATGTCGCGGAGCAGGTGCAGGCGGCGGTGGAAGAAGTGGTCGGCACCGGGTATGACGGTGATCGGCAAGTTGAGCGGCTCGGCCCAGGCCAGCACATTGGCAAGCGGCACGGTGTCGTCCGCGGCGCCATGAATGACGATGGTGTCGGCGGGCACGGCGGCGGTTTCATAGTGGCGCAGGCCCTCGATGAAGCCGGCAGCGGTGCCGACCAGCACCAGTCGGGCTGCGGGTTCGCCGCGCTCGGCGAGTTGTTGCGCCAGGCGGGTCACGACGTAGGCACCGAAGGAAAAGCCCGCCAGATAGACTGGCAGGGCCGTACCGAAACGCTCGCGCGCATAGGTCTGTACCGCCAGCAGATCGTCGGTTTCGGCGCTGCCGTGGTCGTGTTCGCCCTCACTGCCGCCGACGCCACGGAAATTCGGCCGCAGTGTTGCGCAACCGAGTTCGCGAAACGTCCTGGCCAGCGTGGTCACCACCTTGTTGTCGGCGGTGCCACCGTAGAGCGGGTGCGGGTGGGCGATGAGCGCGATGCCTGTGGGTATCTCGCTACCGGCTGTTTGCGCCGGTTCGACGAAAAGCTCGATACGGCCGTCAGGCCCGTCGAGCAGGACGCGCTCGTGTCTGCTCACTGATTTTCCAGCAGCAGCCGTTCGACTATCTTGCCCTGGCCGAGATGCGAATCGACGATCTCGTCGATGTCTTCCTGATCGACATAGGTATACCAGGTGGCCTCGGGATAGACGACGATCACTGGCCCCTTGTCGCAGTGGTCGAGACAGCCGGCGCTGTTGATGCGCACATTGCCGGGAATCTTGTCGCCCGCTGCCTGGACCTGTTCCTTGCAGTAATCGCGCATTGCCTGGGCACCATTGTTGTTGCAGCACATTTCACCCGGCTCGCGCTGGTTGGTGCAGAAAAAGACGTGGTGTTTGTAGTAGCTCATCGTTGCTCTCCTTGTGTTGGGGGTGCCAATTTACCAAAGTCGGCTCTGGCGGGACGGCGCTTTTGGCGTTATAAGCATAAGCCCTGTCAGTTTTCCCCAACCCGTGCCCAACTTTCCCGCCCCTCCGGCCACCCCGCTCGACCCCCTCCGCGAACGCGTTTTGCTGCTGACGCTGGCGGGCATCCAGTTCGTCCATATCCTCGATTTCATGGTCATGATGCCGCTCGGGCCGATCCTGATGAACGAGTTGGACATCGACGCCCATGCCTTCGCCCTGCTGGTGTCCGCCTACACTTTCACGGCCGCTTTTGCCGGGGTGCTGACGGCGGTGTTTGTCGATCGCTTCGAGCGGAAACGCCTGCTGTTGATCACGTTCGTGCTGTTTGCCGTGGCGACGCTGGCCTGCGGACTTTCCACCGACTATGCCAGCCTGCTCATCGCGCGCGGAGCGGCCGGCGCTTTCGGCGGCGTGCTGGGTTCGATGGTGCAGACGATGGTCGGCGACCTGATCCCCTTCGAGCGGCGCGGCCGTGCCAGCGGCACCCTGATGTCAGCATTTTCGGTCGCGATCGTCGCAGGCGTGCCGTTGTCGCTGTTGTTCGCCAACCATTTCGGCTGGCGTTTCCCGTTCTTTTTCATTGCCGCGCTGACAGCCGGAATCTTCTTTCTGGGTCTGCGGCAGCTGCCGACGCTGCGCGGTCATCTGCCTTCGGCGGTTACCAGCCCGGCCGAGCGGGCGCATCCGCTCGCGGCGATGGGCGCGGTCTTGCGCGACACCAACCACCAGCGGGCGCTGCTGTTCGTCGCGCTGCTGATGTTTTCGGGATTTACGGTGATCCCCTTCATTACCATCTACGCGACCGCCAACGTCGGCATCCGCCAGGAAGACATTCCCTACATGTATCTGGCCGGCGGCTGCGCCACCTTCTTCACCGCACGCTGGATCGGGCGGCTGGCCGACGCTTACGGCAAGGTGCGCATCTACCGGCTGGTCGCGCTCTGTTCGCTACTGCCGCTGTTCGTGCAGACCCATCTGCCAGTGGTGCCGCTGTGGCTGATGCTGATCTGCTCGACGGTGTTCTTCATTCTGGTGCCGGGACGCATGGTGCCGGCGATGGCGATCATGACCGCGGCGGTGCAGCCCCGTCTGCGTGGCACCTTCCTGTCGCTTTCCGGTGCCGTGCAAAGCCTGGCCTCAGGCCTTGCCAGCTATCTGGGCGGCGCTATGATTGTGCAGGAAGCCGGCGGACAGGTCGTCGGTTACGGCAACGTCGGCCTGGTGGCAATGGGCGCGACGCTGCTGGCGATCGCCTTTGTCGGGCAGATCAGGCTGTACACGGCGCAGACTAGCCATCCTTCGCCGGGTATTTGAGTGCGGTCTTGGTGATCTTCTCGCGCGCGGCGGCGATCAGATCGACGTCGAGCACATTGGCAAGTTCGACCAGATAGATCAGCGTATCGGCCATCTCGTCGCGGATTTTGCCGAGCTTCTCCGGCGAAGGCTTCATGCTTTCTTCCGGGGTGGCCCACTGGAAGTGCTCGACCAGTTCGGCGGCTTCGACGATCAGCGCCATGGAAAGGTTCTTCGGCGTGTGGTACTGCTGCCAGTCACGCGCAGCGGCGAAGTCGCGCAGGGCGGCTTGGAGGGTGGGCAGATCGGTGATTGCGCTCATTTTTCACTCCTTGAAAGCATTAGCCACGGAAGGGCCAGGAATGGCCAGAGCGATGATGCAAGTCGCGTCAGGCCGTTGAAATTGAGAAAGTGTCCCTGTTGCCAGACGCGCAGGGTGTTTTCGAGATAAGGGTTGGCGGGCATCAGGTTGGCGAGCACCGTGGCGAGCATCAATGCCAGCGCCGCAGTTGCCTGGCGCTCCCCCGCCGTCAGCCTGAACATCGCAGCCCACAACACAACCCCAATCGTCAGACCACCGAGCGTACCCGGCGTGGCCCAAGCGAATCCATGCACGCTTTGCATCAACAACATCAGGGCAAAACTTTTGACGATCATAGCAGCACCGAGCATCGCCAGCGGGAGCAAGACCGGGTGATTGGCCGCCAGCCGGCTGCCGATGAGGGCAATCGCCAGTGTCTGGGCGGCGACGGTCGCCATTTCCATCTCGATGAAACTGCCCGCCTCGAAACTGAGCGCGGCGGGCAGACCGACCAAGCCACGCAAGTTCCCGTTGCCGAACAGGAAGGTTTCGGGATTGAGCTGGGTCAGCAGCCAGAGCGCCACCAGCAACAGGCCATGATCACCCTTGGCACCTCCCAGAAAACGATGTTCGCGCCAGGCGTGCAGTCGGCCACCATCGAGCAGATGGGCGCCCCAGCGCATGCCCGCCGCCGCACCGAGAAATGCGCCCAGGGTATTCGTCGCCAGATCGAGATTCGACGGCACGCGGCTGGGCAGGAAGTTCTGGGCGATCTCGAGACTGCCGGAAAGCAATGCCCCCAGCAGCGCCGCCACGGCAAATGCGGCGAGGCGCGGCAGCCGCGTCGACAGGACGGTCGCCCACAGAAAACCGATGGGCACATAGGCCAGGGTATTGGCCGTGAGGTCGAAGCCGGTGTAATAGCGCGGCCAGTTGGCGGAGAGGAAGGCCAGCGGGCTGACTCCGGTGTCGCGCCAGCCGACGAAGGGGTGCAGGCTGCCGTAGATTGCCAGCAGCGTCCACACACCTGCCAGATAGAGCGGTAATAATGTGCCCCCCCCGCTAGCGCCGCCATGCGATGCTTTCCTCCCAGGGGGCCAAGAACCACTCGGGGCGGCCCGGCGTGTTTCTTGCGGCGGCGGGCTTGCTGACACGCGCAAGTCAGGCGTTATGGGGTGTGGCCAGCCGGGCGCGCAGGCGGTGCAACAGTTCCTGAGGCGTCAGGCGGGCGGGATCGAAGCGTGGCAGGTCGATGCCGTCGAGCGTGTTTTTCACCAGCAGACCCAGATCGGTATCGCCTTCCATCAGCAGGCGGCGATCGAAGAACAGCGTGTCCGGGTCTTCCTCGCGCGCCAGCAGGGCAATGAAGTCGCGGGTGCGGGCCGAGATGGTCAGGTCGGGCTTGCTGGCATCGAACAGCGGACGAAAGCCGCGCTCGCCATAACTGAAGCGCAGCGTCATGCCCGCATCCAGCACGCGGATCGTGAAGCGCTTGCCGATGAGCATTTCCAGCGGTTCGCGCGGAATCAGCCGGCCAAGCGCCAGATTGAGGGTGGTCACCAAGGCCAGAGTCGGCGGCAGTTGCGGCAGCCGGTTACCCAAACGCGTCAGGGGTGCGGGAATCGTGAAGTCAGGCAAGCGAAGATTATTCAGCATTGATGTTCACCATTTCAAGTCCGGGGCGCTCGTGCCAGAAGCCGTTGCAATAATCGCCGCCCGGCATGTTCGTTGCCGGCTGGTTTTCGATCAGCCGGCGATAGGCGCCAATCAATTCGATCATGGCGTCGGATTGCGGCGAAATGCGCAGCAGGTCAACCTCGGCGGCGACCAGTTCGGGTAGTTCGCGCTCAAGATGATAAACCCTGGCCGACTGGGTCTGGGTGCCGTTGATGGTCAGGAACGCTTCGCCATCGCGGGTTTTCAGCGCCAGGCCATCGGGAAAGTCGATGCAGCGGAATTCGCAGGTGTCCTTCTGCAGGTTGTAGCGGCGTGCGGTGAAGCAGCGCGCCGAGTAGGCCAGCGGTAGGCGGCCATGCACGAACACTTCGGTCTCGATGCCAACGGGCTTTTCCCGCTGCAGGTCGGTGAGTGCCTTGCGGCCGATTTCCGGCGGCATCACCCAGCGCGTGGCGCCGGCATCGGCCAGCAGTTTCAGCGTATGGCTGTTGAAGATATTCAACGTCGGGCCGGCGACGAAAGTCTGGCCGCGTTCGGCCAATTGCCGCACCGCGCCCATCTCGTTGGCCTCGATGGTCAGTCGCGCATCGTCCCGCGCGGCATCGAGCAGGCGGCGTACCGCCTTGAGATCGGATTCCGATTCGATCAGCGGCAGGGTCGACAGCGCCACCTGCTTGCCGGCATCGGCCAAGGCAGTCGCGACTTCAAGCCAGTCGTCGAGGCGCATCTCATGGCGGCGCGAACAGACCGCTTCGCCCAAATAAATGACATCGACCGGCTGCGTCGCCATGGCGGCGTAAAAATCCATGACGCGCTGTTGCGGCCAGTAGTAGAGCAGGGGGCCAAGGGTTAATTTCATTATTTCCAGGGCCGGTTGTAAGCGCCCAGTGTGGCCGAGCGGCCTTCCGACACCTTGTTGAGTTCGGCCATCCACGCCGCTGTCGGCTTGAAGTGTTCGGGGTCGCGGCGGCAGCTGTCGATGGCGTCACGCCATACCTTGGTCACCTGGGTGACATACGCGGGGCTGCGCTGGCGACCTTCGATCTTGATGGCGGAAACGCCAATGCGCATCAGTTCGGGCAGCAATTCCAGCGTGTTCAGACTGGCCGGTTCCTCGATGGCGTAGTAGGTCTCGTCATCGACCTCGAAGCGGCCCTTGCAGAGTGTCGGATAGCCGGCGCGTTCCCCTTGGCCAAAGCGGTCGATGAGGATGCCATTCAGGCGGGTTTCCATGCCCGCCGGCGTTTCTTCGTAGCGTACTGCCTTGCCCGGTGAGCAGGCGCCCTGGCAGTTGGGCGAAGTACCGGTGGTATAGGCCGACAGGGCGCAGCGCCCCTCGACCATCACGCACAGGCCGCCGAAGCCGAATACCTCGATCTCGACCGGCGTGTTCTTCACCACATGCTCGACCTGCGCCATCGACAGCACGCGCGGCAGCACGGCGCGCTGGATGCCGAAGTGCTGATGGTAGAAGTTGATCGCCTCGTAATTGGTGGCCGAGCCCTGCACCGACAGATGCAGCCGCAGCTTGGGGTGATTGCGCTTGGCATATTCCATCAGTCCGGGGTCGGCGAGGATCACCGCATCGACGCCGAAGGCCGCAGCCTTGTCCACTGCCGCCGTCCATTGCAGCCAGTTATCGGTCAACGGAAAAGTGTTCAGCGCCACCAGCACCTTGACGCCGCGCTGGTGGGCGTACTCGATGCCCTGCTTGATGCTGGCGTCGTCGAAGTTGAGGCCGGTGAAATTGCGCGCATTGGTGGCGTCGCGAAAACCGGTATAGACACAGTTCGCGCCGTGATCGACGGCGGTCTTCAGGGCCGGCAAGCCACCAGCGGGACAGACGAGTTCAAGGAGGGCGGACATGATTGAACGTGTAAGACGAGAGGGAGATTATAAAACGGCTGATGCGTACCTTCCCGGTTTTCCCCGCTGCGCGGTTCCGCCAGCAGGGGTGCGGAAAGCCTGGCGACATTGGACATCGGCAGCGGCAGGGCTGCCTTGACGCAGGTCAGTTCCGCCCGCGGCGGAATTCAAGCGTCGGCGTGACCGAAGGAAATCCCCGTGGGACTGGTAGGACGGCGCAAGATAAAGGCCGGCGCTGTTGCTCGTGTCGAGCCGGAGAACGGTGTGGTTCTAAGGCTGCCGTCTCACATTGGTGGCTTAAGACGCTGAGAGTGCCGTACCGGTTGTCAGCAAGGCCAGCGTCGCCTGAGCGTGCTCCGCAGCATTCCGTCCCAGGCTCGTCAAATAACCACCATCCACTTGGGTGATCATTCCCTTGCTATGCAATCGAGCGGTAGCAGCCACTACCGCAGCATCGGCAGTGCTATGCACCTTGACCCCGTGTAGATTGGTGGCAAGGTCATAACGAATCAACGTATTCAGTTCATCCACCAAATCAGACGTATAAGGCACAGTTGGCTCTTTCTTCATTATTAGTCTGACTGTGTCAATAAATGCTGAACATTGCCGATAACCCACTCATCTTCTTTCCTGGAGGTGGTGTCATGGCGATCAACGACGAACTGGAGCAATACCTTGAACGGTTGGCGGGGGTATTGG